>WBZU01000003.1_pt1 | contig 560088 bp, 552 predicted proteins | sample 5204311 | NCBI WGS metagenome assembly WBZU01 (sample SAMN12344359, study PRJNA552823) | activated sludge metagenome | biome: Activated sludge suspended growth; feature: Nitrification reactor; material: Wastewater; isolation source: activated sludge from nitrification reactor of wastewater...
CGTTATGGCAGGTGGCACAGCCCGAGGTGATGCCGGTGTGGTTCATCGCCGTGCCGGCGAACGAGGTCGTGGATTTATGGCAGGTCTCGCAACTGGCCGTGGTCGGGATGTGGTTGCTGGCTTTGCCTAAAGCCGTAGTCCCGTTATGGCAGCTGGCACAGCCGGAGGTGATGCCGGTATGGTTCATCGTCGCCCCACCCTTGAAGCTGGTGGTGGATTTGTGACAGGTCTCGCACGCTGCGCTGGTGACGATGTGCGTGCTGGGTTTGGAGACCGGGGTCACGCCCTGGAAGCTGCTGCCGTTATGGCAGGTGGCACAGCCCGAGGTGATGCCGGTGTGGTTCATCGCCGTGCCGGCGAACGAGGTCGTGGATTTATGGCAGGTCTCGCAACTGGCCGTGGTCGGGATGTGGTTGCTGGCTTTGCCCAGGGCGGTTTTACCATTGTGACATGTTGCACAATCGTTACTTACACCCTTATGGTCATATTTAGCCCCCAAGAAACTGCTTGTTGATGTATGACAAGACTCGCAAGCAGCTGTGGTTGATATATGGCTAGATGGTTTACCTATTGCCTTAGTACCATTATGGCAAGTGGCACAGCCGGAGGTGATGCCGGTGTGATCAAATTTAACTGCACCCAGGAATGAAGTTGTGGAGCTGTGACATGCTTCACAAGGAGCATTTGTTCGTATATGGTTTGCGGATTTACCTTTTGCCTTCACTCCATCGTGACAGCTAGCACAACTTGAAGTAATCCCTTGATGACTGAAGCCTGTAGCAGGCACCCACCCAGTCATTTTGTGGCATGAATCACAACCGGCTTTTGTCTGAATGTGATTGGCTGGTTTACCTGGCGCGGATTTACCATTATGACATGTGGCACATGACGTACCTTCCATCATGCCACTATGGCTAAATAAAGCAGGAGACCATGAGGATGCTATATGACATGTTTCACACTTATCTGACGAAGGAATGTGGCTGGCAGGTTTAGCCAACACACTCATGCGATTACCATCTATATGACAACCCGAACACTGCTTTGGTGTTCCTTTAAAGATTCCATTGATGTGGCAACTTTCGCATCGTGCTGACGCATGCTCGCCAATTAACGCAAATCCTGTTTTTGAGTGATCGAACCTAAAACCCTTAACAGTTTTAGTAGCCGCAAAACTAGGGGCCGCCAATACGACGGACAGGAGGCAACCGATTACAAACGCTGTAACCAGGCTCCAATTTATTTTTATTTGCATAAAACCCCCTAAAAATTTGCCACACAAATCACTATTTGATAGCAAAAATGTGGGAAATTAATCCACACATGGCAAAGTTTATGTGGGAAAATTTTATGCGTCAATATTTTTTTAAAAAAATAATAACGTAATCACCTGATATAAGATGGAATTGTATTAATTTACAACACGACGTTTTAGATTGCGGATAACTATCTGCCAACACCAGCGTTGACCTTGATCTCTCTAAAGTTGGTATTGACATGACAGCGGTCGCACTGAGGCCCAAAGCTGCCACCGTGCACATCGTCAGCAGAATGACAGCTATAGCAGGCTGAATTTTGCTTTATCTTTCCAACAAATGCTGTTCTGTGACAATCGAGACAATTAACTTCTTTGTGTCCGGCATCCAATTTGAACTTGGTACGGGTGTCGTGATTATAATCCCACACTTTCCAATCACGTGCGTTATGACAATCCTCACAAAGTGTGCCAAGCTGTTTCTTGTGTTCATCATCTTTTTGGTGACACGAATAACAATCCGATTTAGCTTCTTTGAATTTTCCTGTTAAGTGACACTTCTTGCACTCCACTGGACCGTGCTTGCCCAGAAGCGGAAACTTGGTCTTGTTATGGTCAAAGTCTTTGACTTTCCATGTAGCTTCGGCGTGGCAATCTTCACACTTCTTACCTTCTCCGCCCTTATGCACGTCATCACGCTCATGACAAGAAAAACAAGTGGCGGCCGGCGACAACTTAGCTGGCGCTGGCGGCGGTTTGTGGCAAGCCTCGCACTTGGCTTTGACATGCTTACCTTTTAATGGATATTTAGTATCTTTTGCGTGATCAAAGCCTATGGTTTTTTTCCAATCGGAATCGTTATGACATTTTTCGCAATTCACCCCAAACACTGACTTATGCGGATCATCTTTTTGGTGACAATCATTACAGCCCGTTTTAAGCTTTTCCTCTAAACCATTTTTATGACAACTTTCGCATTTAGCGGGCTTATGCTTACCTCGTAATTGGAATTTCGTCTTGTCATGATCGAAATTATCTTTTTTCCAATCGCGCGCATTGTGGCAATTCTCACATTTCTCACCAAATTTGCCTTTGTGGGTATCATCTTTCTTATGACATGAATAGCAATCCATTGGGACTTTTTCGAATTTCTTGCCCCCGATGGTATGGCACGCCTCACACTTGGCTGCTTTATGCTTATCCTTAAGCGCAAACCGCGTATCCTTATCATGGTCGAACGTCGAGGTTGACCAACTACGCTCATGGTGACAATCCGCGCAGTTATCGCCCAGCGAGCCATGATGTATATCATCATTACGATGGCAGCCAACACAAGTCTTGGGCAGTTTTTGTCCGGCTGATTTATGGCAATTCTGACATTTTGCGCCGTCGTGTTTGCCCAACAAGGCAAAGTGACCATCCACTTTATGATCAAATGTGGATTCTTTCCAGGTTTTCTCGGTGTGGCAATCCACACATTTCTGACCGAACACACCTTTATGATCATCATCTTTTTTATGGCATGAGTAACAATCTTTTGGAGTCTGTTTAAACATATTGTCTTTATGACAATCCTTACAGGCGACCTTGCTTTCTACTGAATGAGCACCTTTAAGCGGGAAATCGCTTTTGTTGTGATCAAACTTGATGTCCTTCCAGCTTTTTTCGATATGGCAATCAGCACATTTCTCACCTAATGAGTTTTTATGCTTATCGTCTTTTTTATGGCAACCGATACAGGTCGCAGGCGCATCCCTGTATTTTGCCTTTGGCTTGTGACAATCCTTACACTGCACCTTCTCGCCCAGATGCCCGCCTTTAAGCTCAAAATCCGTTTGGGCATGCTTAAAGGTTTTTTCATCCAAATTGACGATATTGGCATCTCGCCCTTTGTGCTCCGTATGACATTCAGAGCAATTCCGCCCGTCTTTCAGTTTGCCGTGATAGCCATGCTTCTGTACAACATCTTTGTTGATATCCTTGTGGCAGTCCTTACAAAGCTGGTTCTGGCCTTCTTTATCAAAGCGCTTGTGGCACTTCTGGCAATTGTCTTCCCATTTCAAGTGCCCCTGAATTACCTTGCCTGGCATCATCACCGATTCAAGCGTATCAGCGCTCGCAGCAAATGAAAGCAACAACCCAAGAATAATCGAAACAAGAAAACGCAGCATTGAATATATTATTTTTTATATAGGAGACTAATACATATGTACCCAGATCACGTGAAATATTGCAGTGACTACCATCATATACATCAGTGGTATATGTAGCACATGCCACGCAGAAAAGATTTGTTCAAACTTCTTGAATTGCGCCACGGTTTGTATTTGTATCAAATAATGCTTAACCAGGTTCGCAGCCTCCTGCGCAACCTCCTCATGCCCTGGACCAAGTTTCAAATAGATATATTTTTTGCAACGCCAGGCAAGCAGCATGCGCCTTACATCAAAACTGACAAAGAACCAAACCCCCTCAATGAATCCCCGTCTCTTCTCCAGCGCCTCAAGCTCAAACTTTTTAATCTTCTTTTCGACCTTCGGAACAAAGTGTAGCTTTGACTTTATATTACCCGAGCTACCCGCCAGCTCGTCATAGGCTTCTTTCAGGGTAGATCGGCTACCATACAAACCCTTGTGAATCTTTGTGTAAACGAACCGGCCGATTAAACCGCTTCCCGCAACCAGCAACATGCAATACAGCGCAACAGTCGCATTAATAGAGTTCGTGCGAAATGTCGTATGGAACAACACCAAAGTCGGGCCGAGCACGCCAAGTATCATATGAATCTTGAACCAATGCTTGAGCTTACCCAAACCTTGCATAAACTTGAGATGCTTCCGCATTGAATACATCAGCAAAGTCAACATCATCAAGCCGCCAGCTAAACCCAAGTTATAACCTAACCCAACGCCCGGCTTATAATAGCTGCCATGCGCAACCTTCCCGCCCGCCCATACCAGCAGGAGCAGAAGAGCCAACAAAGTTAATCTGTTAACAATATGTATCATCTTACCTATAATATTTTTCTCATGAATTACTGATACTGGAACTGTAGCTTACTTGCTAAATACTCATCGTTTCCTTCACAGGGTTTGACGTGTAACTTTTTCACACATAATATAGTGCGGTATCTTACCAAACTTTTTATTCTTGTGTTTAAATATCATTCACTTAAACTTAAAATTTAATAAAACACACGCACAGGTTTTTTAATTAATTCAACATGTCTAAAACCTTATTACTCTTATATCTCACTCCATTTCTTTTGGTTCTGACCACCTATATCATTCGTCAGAATCACCGGGATAGACGCGGCCGTGAGCGCTTGCACGAGGCGAAAGAAGCAGGTTTGGCCGAACCTGCGTCCATACACCCCATCATCGACCCGGGCCGTTGTGTGGGCTCTGGCGCCTGCGTCAAAGCATGTCCTGAAAACGCACTAAGCATGATTAACGGCAAGGCGGTTCTATCGGACCCTACACATTGCATAGGGCATGGAGCCTGTCTGGCAGCTTGTCCTGTTGAAGGCATACAGCTGGTATTCGGTACAGAAAAACGTGGCATGGACATCCCTTATGTTTCCTCTACCTTTGAAACAAATATACCCAATATTTTTATTGCTGGCGAGCTTGGCGGTATGGGTCTGATTCGCAAGGCAGCCGAGCAAGGCAAGCAGGCAATGGATTCTATTCTGGGAAAGAAAAATGCAGGTAACGAGTACGACGTTGTGATTGTTGGCGCTGGCCCTGCAGGCATGTCTGCATCGTTGGCCGCCAAGGAGCATAAGCTTAATTATGTAACTATAGAACAAGAAGACTCTCTTGGTGGTGCCATTTACAAATATCCGCGCAACAAAGTTGCAATGACACAACCAGTAACGCTGCCTATCGTAGGTAAAGTTGAAATGTACGATATAAGTAAAGAGGAATTGCTAGGATTTTGGAACCGAGTATTACGCGAACATGCGCTCAAGGTGAAGTTTAACGAGCGCATGGAAAGCATCAGCAAGACCGCTAGAGGTTATGAGCTAAAAACCTCGAAAAATACTTATCAAACCGCAAACATTTTACTTGCCATCGGCCGTATGGGAACACCGAGAAAACTTGAAGTGTCTGGCGAGAATCTGCCGAAGGTTGTTTACCGGCTTATAGACCCTGAACAGTACAAAAATCAACATGTATTGGTTGTAGGCGGTGGCGATAGCGCGCTAGAAGCCGCCATCACGATCTCAGAGCAACCCGGCACTACGGTAACGCTTTCGTATCGCAGCGAAGCATTTGGTCGTGTCAAACCAAAAAATCGTGAACGATTACAACAAGCGGAAAATAAAAATCAACTCACAGTACAACTTAAGTCTAACGTAAAAGAAATCCGCCCCGACACTATTAAGCTCGAACTGGCGAATAAAGAGATCGTAGAAATCCCAAACAATGCCGTCATTATCTGCGCCGGCGGTGTTCTACCTACTCCTTTCCTGAAAGAAATCGGAGTAATGGTGGAAACACATTACGGCAAAGCCGTTAAAAATGTGTAATTTTTTTACACAAAAAAGAATCTGACATATAATCTAGCTCATATGACAACAGGCCTAGTCGCTTCAGAAAAGAAACAATCCATCGTTCACAGCACGCTGCGGAGGGTGTTGCGGCCCTTGGTACGCCTCATGCTCTCACAAGGCATCAACTACACCATGATGCTGGAGGATTTAAAGAGCGTATTTGTCAGTGTGGCCGAAGAAGAGTTTAAACTCGATGGCAAACCACAAACAAACAGTCGGATTACTTTACTTACTGGTGTACACCGAAAAGATGTACAACGCATACGTAGCGAAAAAGATGAAGTGTCTGAAACACCTCACTCAATAGGCGCGCAGGTTGTTGGGTTATGGATGGGACGCAATACATACTTGGACAATTTTGGCAAACCATTACCGCTCGCGCGCCTCGCCAGCAAAGGCGGTGAACTCTCTTTTGAGTCACTAGTCGCCAGTATTAGTAAAGACTTTCGTGCCAGGCCATTATTGGATGAATGGCTGCGCCTCGGATTCATATCTATCGATGAAAATGACTTTGTACATCTTAACCTTAAGGCATTTATCCCCAACCAGGATTTAGAAGAAAAACTCTCATTTCTCGCAATGAACGTGCACGACCACACCTCTGCTGCTGTTAACAACCTGGATAGCAAGAACCAGCCGATGATGGAAAGATGCGTATATTACGAGGGGCTAACCGAGCACAACATTAACATCCTGCATGAGTTGGCAAGCCAAAGTGGCATGGAAGCGATTAACTTGATTAACCGCCGTGCTGCAGAACTAAAAGCCGCACAAGGTCCCGGCAGAAGACAATCTGACAACAACACCGGCAGAATGAATTTTGGTGTTTATTTTTTTCATGAAGCCGAGCCAAAGAAAAACCGTAAGGACTAGCCAGCCATGATGCGCCAACTAGCCACTCTAGCTGTTCTACTTGGTCTATTTTGCCATACTGCCACTGCAGGTAATGTTTGTAGTGCCGGAATTAGTGAGCAAAAAAACTTTGAGGATGGTGTAGGTGGCACAGGCCAACAAGTGCAGGATGGCGTTGGTGGCACCGGTATAATTGCAGAAATGGGCGTGGGCGGTACTGGTCAGCAAGCCCATGAAGGCGTGGGCGGTACCGGTCAACAGGCGCACGAAGGCATGGGTGGTACCGGCATTGTTGGTATTATTACTGGTTTTGCCAGCATCTGCGTCAATGGTATAGAAGTGCAATACGACCAAAACACACATATTGATATTGATGGCCAATCCTCTACTGTCAGCAGTTTAAGTGTCGGACAAATAGTAGCTATCGAATCACGTGTAATGGCCGATCAAACTAAAGCCTCTCGTATTAGCGTATCGCACCCCATTATTGGAAGAGTAGAAAAAATCGACCATGGCAACAGCTCTATTCAGATCATGGGGAAAATCATACCGATTACAGCGCAAACACTAGGCCAGCAAAACCTAAAAATAGGCAGCATGGTAAAACTCAGTGGATTGGTATCAGAAACGGGTACATTCCAACTTACTAGAATTGACCTTGCCAGCACAAATGATCTGCCTTCTGTTTCGGGAGTTCTGAACAAAGGCGGCAATATTCATGGCCTGAAAATCACGAACATCGATCCTTCCAATATAGGGAAAAATATCCAAGTGCAGGGCTCTTGGAATGGACACAACCTTGAAGCAACGCAAATCAAGAAAAATGCGGTACAGCACTTATTGGAAACAAGTGGTACCGTCGTCATCCAAGGTTTGGCTCCAAAGAATCTGGCAAATAATTTTAACATTCAAAATCGCTCCGTTTCTGTTAACAGAGATACCAAAATCAAAGGAAAATCTTCAGATGTCAATTCTGCCGTTATCATCAAAGGCGTTAACGACGCAGGAGGCATTACCGCCCGTAGCGTACAATATGTCGCACCAGACAAAGTTCTGAGCTTAGGTGGAAGTAAAGAACGACCTTCTCCAGGAAACGACAGGTCAAATAAGGACAGCAAGGCGCCAAGCCCGGAACGCAATCAGGAGAAACCGGAGTCCCTAAAAAAAATAGAGAAGCCCGAATCTATTGAACGTCCCGAATCTATTGAACGTCCCGAATCTATTGAACGTCCCGAGTCTATTGAACGCCCTGAGAACATCGAGAAACCTGAGAGGATCGAGAAACCTGAGAGGATCGAGAAACCTGAGAGGATCGAGAAACCTGAGAAGATCGAGAAACCAGAATTGCACGACTGATAGAATTTAATGATGACTAACCTTCAACTCCTGGCTAATGGCTATTTGATTAAGTATCTTGGGAAACTTCGATAAGAAGAACAGAATGCGTAGAATAATTATAATAAGTATGTTCATGCTTATCATGAGCAACGCTATCGCGAATGACGGCAGATTCAGCTTTATTTCGGGGGTTGATTACAGCACAGGCAAATATGGTCAGTCCGAAAGTACCAAAATTAAATATATCCCCTTTATCACCAAGTACAATCAGGATAATTGGCAGCTAAAACTAACGATTCCCTGGATAGAAATTGAAGGCCCCGGTGGCGCCACAGGCGGTGATAGCAGAATTATCATTGAAGATAATATCAACAAACACCAGCGTGAATCAGGACTGGGGGATATTGTTGCGGGATTTACATATACAACCATCGATTCTGAAAAGTACAAGTTCATTCTGGATTTGGGTGGAAAGGTTAAATTTGGCACCGCTTCTAAACAAAAAGGGCTTGGAACCGGGGAAAATGATTATTCTCTACAAGCAGACGCATACAAAACATTAGACAAACTTACACTCTTGACCACAGTAGGTTACCGATTCATTGGCAACCCTGGCAATACCGAATACTCTTTACAAAATGTATGGTACGGCACACTAGGCGTCAGCTATAGATTCAATCGGGCTAACAGCATGGGCTTGCTACTTGACCTTAGAGAAGCTGCTTGGGAATACAACACCAATATTCGGGAATATACGCTTTACTATTCCCATCGATTCGACCCCACGTACAGCTTACAATCGTACATCACTACTGGTGACACCAAATCCAGCGTAGACATGAGCGCTGGGCTGATGCTGAATGTCAGCTGGTAAACCATTTAGCCACCTAATAAAACAATCTAATCATATCTCCGATAAAACCAGCGTTTAATCAGTTCTACCATCGCCAGATAAGCACTACCATTGTCACCAAAATAGTGAAAAAGACACCTGGCGGAGCTACAAACCCAAATACTTGCCTAGTGAGATAAATGGTATCAGCACAGCAAATGCAACAATGAGCAGCAATGGTGTTATCAGCTAGCGATTAGCGCGACTTTCAAACACACGGCGTCTGGTGCGGATGACAAAGATAACCAGAATCTGCGTCGCAATCGATTCAATAAACCAACCTGTACGAAACAAACCCTCGTTAGCGCGCAACACTGGCAACATTACATAAAAAGTTAGAAAATCAAACAAAGAACTAACCGGCCTTAAAAGCCAACATAAAATGTAGTACCTCGGAACTGAAGCTGCATACGATTTACCCTTCTCCAAAAATCAAACATTGATTAACGACAGTGATGAACCTTTTTTCTGCTAGCACTCTCTAATAGTGAGTGCTAAAATAGTGCCAATAATTAAGGAGATGACTTATTAACGCTTTGACTATTCCGTCTGTTGCATCGCTTGATAGCTTTGACCACTACGTGCGTGTTATCAAGGGCTTTCCTGTGCTCACCGCCGAGGAAGAGCATGAGTACGCCACGCGTCTGAAATTGCATAACGACTTGGAAGCAGCGCAAAAGCTGATTCTTTCTCACCTGCGTCTCGTGGTAAGTATCGCCCGCGGCTATCTTGGCTATGGCATTCCCCAGGCCGATTTAGTTCAAGAGGGCAATATTGGCCTGATGAAAGCCGTGAAACGCTTTGACCCAGATCGCGGCGTGCGTCTGGTTTCGTTCGCCATGCACTGGATCAAAGCCGAAATTAACGAATATATCGTGCGCAACTGGCGCTTGGTAAAAACCGCCACCACTAAAGCACAACGCAAACTCTTTTTCAACCTGCGCAGCATGAAGCAAGGCTTGGAAAGCCTGCATACCGACGAAATCAACCATATCGCGCAAGAGTTAAACGTGAAGCCGGAAGAAGTGATGGAAATGGAATATCGCTTAAAAGGTCAGGAGATATCGCTGGACGCCAGTGTAGACGAAGACGGCGAAGAAACATTCAGCCCAATCGCTTACTTGGCAGACGAGAGTCCGGAGCCGTCCGTGGCATTGGAAAATGTACAAACGGAGATGCTGCAAACCAAAGGATTGAGTGTGGCACTGGCAAGTTTGGATAGCCGTAGCAGGCGTGTATTGGAAGCCCGCTGGCTAAACGAAGACGAGAACGCGACATTGCATGATTTGGCAGCAGAATTTGGCGTGTCTGCCGAACGCATCCGCCAAATCGAAGCCAAAGCCATGCAAAAGATCAAAAGCACTATCCTCGCTAACGGATAAGTCTGAAGCATATTAAAAAAGCCGCAGGTCTCTGCGGCTTTTTTAATTCTGCACAAAACATTTAGGCTACTTTTTGCGCTACTTCGTTATCAAAAGCCAGGGCATTGCCCATATGCTGACGTAACACCTTCAAGTCATCGATCTGCGCCCGGATACTTTTCTCGATGTTTTCCAGCTCTGTAATACGATCTTCCAGTGTGTCGGTTGCTTTGTAGATACGTTTGATGCTTTCCAGACGACGGCGCAATTGCAACTGGTGCTCACGCACTTGCGATTCCATTGGAGCAATCACAGCCTTCAGCCAGTTTTCTACGTCACGATTAGCGACCTCATACACATGAATCACACGGCTAGCTAGCGTCTCGAAGAACTTGCTGGTCAATGTCATTTTCTCGTTGGCAATCATGTTGAATGTGGTGTTGAATTGCTCTTTGTAAGCCCGCTCCAGCTTGGCCAGTTCTTTTTGGTAGCGCAAAGTGGAAAATGCCGGCGGCTCGGATTTACGCAAGCCATGTTCTTTCGAGAACTTGTCGTACATCACGTCCATCATTTTTTTAATTTCTTCAATCTGTGCATCAGATTGCACCAAGCGGCCTTTCAAATCCACAAAGAAACTGTCCATCGCATCGCGAATCTGTTTGGTGAAGCTCGCCGCCACCATGCTCTCACGCGTGTTATGTACTTTCATTTTCAAGGCTTCCATGCCCAGCAAAGTGAATAGTTTGTTGGTCTGTTGCGAGAACACGCTACGCAAGGCCTGAAAACGTTGCAAACCTTTTTCAAAGTTTTCTTTGTCCACTTTCACCTTATTCATCATGTGCTCGACCACGTCCTCGTTCTTGCCACGCAGTCCGCGCAATTCTTCCAGTTGATCTACCACACCATTGACACGGGAATCCAGTATCATATTGGAATTGTTCACCAAATCTTCCAGTTCGTTTTTGGTGTTGTCGCGCACAATCTCTTTTTTTGATGGAATTAGCTCATCCGATAATGCCTTTTCCAGTTCAGGCAAACGGCTCTGCTGAAGCAAGGCCGCATCGCCGTTCACTTTCGCCAACAATCCCTTTTGAGCAGAAGTCGGGAAAATCTGTCTCGGCTCCAGGCCCAGCAGATCCGCCGTCACTTTCACCTGTTTGGTGATTTCCTTTTCAATCTCAGCTTCATTCTTCAGTTCGTCCCATAAGCCATCAATCTTGTTCAGCACCGCCATACGGCCTTTTTGCTTCCAGCGCGTACCACTAATGTATTGGCGCCAAACATCAATTTCAGATTTGGTCACACCCGTATCAGCCGCCAGGATAAACAACACCGCATGCGCATTCGGCAGCATGTTCAATGTCAATTCTGGTTCAGTACCAATCGCATTCAAGCCGGGAGTGTCCAGAATTACCAGACCCTGCTCCAGCAAAGGATGAGGGAAGTTGATAATGGCATAGCGCCAGCATGGGATGTCTATCGTACCGTCTTTATTGACGTGCAAAGCATCCTCTTCGCTATTAGGATCGAACAGGCCATATTTCTCGGCTTCCTCCTGCGTCACACTCTTGGTGCTGCTGACTTCGCGAAATGCTGCGGTCATACTGTCATTGGAATTGATATCAAATTCCACCAACTTCCACTCATCGAGATAACGTTTGTATTCGGTCGTCGTTGCATCCATCGCACGCGTTTCGATAGGCAACAGTTGTAACGAACTTGGTTTGGATGGGTCATACAACAGCTCAGTCGGACACATGGTGGTACGACCTGCGCTGGAAGGCAACAATCTTTGGCCATAATCAGCAAAGAAAATAGCATTGATCAGCTCGGATTTGCCACGCGAAAACTCTGCCACAAACGCCACATTCAGCTTGTCTTCACGCAGGCGCTCTAGCAAACCACTGATGCGCTGATCGATCTGCGCATCATTCAATTCCTGTTCATTCAACCAGCTGCGATAGTCACAAATGCTATACACGAGTGCTTTCCTCCACTCGGAATAAGCCGCAAACTGGCTTGCTAATTTGTTTTCTGCCATTAATATCCCCAAATTGGCTACTTTTATACTGCTCATACTTTATCACGCAGCCAGAATTATTCAAATAAATCAGTAGGATTAAGTCACTGATTTTAAGCAGTTTCTGACAAGTGGTCGTTTTTTTGCGACAAACGGCAAATTTGCGTGATTATTTTGCCTAAACATGGCGTGTTTGTTAGTGTTAGCGCTGCATCTGCTATCATTTCATTTTATTGTTTCAGTTTGATGATGTAATGTCTGCTCCACAACCCACCGATATTCGTTTGCATCAGGCTTCTCGACTGCTGGAAATCCATTTTGACAATGGTACGGAATGCATGCTGAGTTGCGAATTCCTGCGCGTCTACTCGCCCAGCGCCGAAGTACGCGGGCATGGGGCTGGGCAAGAGGTACTGCAAATCGGGAAAGAGGATGTGAATATCTCAGCGATCGAACCAGTGGGCAATTACGCAGTCAAGCTTACTTTCAGCGATGGCCATGACACGGGCTTGTACTCTTGGGATTATTTGTATTATCTGGCGGCCCACTACGAGCCAATGTGGATGGACTATATCGCTAGGCTGGAAGCGGCCGGGCACAAAAGAAAGGCAACATCATGAGTGAAGATAAAACCACGCATTTCGGTTATCAGACCGTAGACGAGCATGAAAAGCAGGCCAAAGTCGGCGCGGTGTTTCACTCCGTCGCCCAAAGCTATGATGTGATGAATGATGTGATGTCCGCCGGCCTGCACCGGTTGTGGAAGCGCTTTGCGATAGATGTAAGCGGCGTGAAGCCCGGTGACCAGGTGCTTGATATCGCAGGCGGCAGCGGCGATTTGTCCAGGCTGTTCGCCAAAAAGGTCGGGGGCAGTGGCAAAGTCATCCTCACCGACATCAATGCCAGCATGCTGGCCGTGGGCCGCGACCGCATGATAGATGCCGGTCTGAACGTACCTACTACCCAGTGCAACGCAGAAAAACTGCCCTTCCCTGACAACACCTTTGATTGCGTGATTGTCGCCTTCGGCTTGCGCAACATGACCCATAAGGATATCGCGCTCAAGGAAATGCAACGCGTGCTGAAAACCGGCGGTCGCTTGCTGGTGCTGGAATTCTCGAAAGTCTGGCAACCGCTGGAGAAAATCTACGATGCCTATTCTTTCAAGCTATTGCCGCTCATGGGAAAATTCATCGCCAAGGATGAGGATAGTTACCGCTATCTGGCTGAATCTATCCGTATGCACCCGGATCAGGAAACACTGAAACAGATGATGCTGGATGCCGGATTTGACCGTGTGGATTACTACAATCTAAGCGCAGGCGTGGTTGCGCTGCACAAAGGCGTCAAATGCTAAAGCCAGTATTGACGCGTTTTCTGCAGCACCTGTGCGCTCAAAATACTTGGGCAAAACCATACCTGGTCGGTCATGCCGGCAAAACGGTGTGCATGGATTTTTCCATCCTGAAAGCCAATCTGCAGATACTGAAAGATGGCAGCCTAGGCATGGCGGGCGAAACTGCCGCGCCAGAAGCCACTGTTTATGCGCCTCCCAGCCTGATGCTCAGGATGTTCGCCAAAGATGGCGCCGCAAAGCAGGAAATCCGTATTGAAGGTGACGCACATCTGGCAGCAGACTTTGCCAAAGTGCTGCAGCATATGCGCTGGGATATCGCAGATGATATGTCCAAGCTGATCGGAGACATTCCCGCACAAAAAATAAGCAATTTCAGCAAAGAATCCGCTCTAGAAGCGAAAAGACAAATCACCAATCTCGCTGAAATGCTGGCCGAATACTGGCAGGAAGAAGTGCCCTTACTTGCCAAAAAAAACCAGGTAAAAGCTTTTAACGCCAGTGTGGATGCGCTTGTCAGCGATACAGACCGTTTGGAGAAGCGTCTGGAGAAGCTCGCCAGAAAACAACAAGGAAGTGTTTAACCATGCATTTTTTCAGGCTTGTTCAAATTTCATGCATATTGCTGTGGTATCGACTGGATGAATTCATCACCGAACGCCCTGCGTTCAAACCCGCGCATGGATTGATCCGCATATTGATGTTCTGGCGCCAGCCCGGAGAGGCGCGTGGAATAAGGCTGCGCAAGGCATTGGGAAGCCTCGGGCCGATTTTCGTCAAGTTTGGGCAAGTGCTCTCCACGCGCCGTGATTTACTGCCCGCAGATATTGCGGAAGAGCTTGCGAAACTGCAAGATCAGGTACCGCCATTCACATTCGATGCCGTACAAGCCAGTATCGAAACGGCTTTCGGTGCACCGCTACATACGATTTTTCCGGTATTCGAGCAAGTTCCGGTTGCCAGCGCATCCGTTGCGCAGGTGCATTTTGCCGAACTGGCTGACGGCAGATACGTCGCGGTAAAGGTGTTGCGCCCGGGTATCGCCAAGGTGATACAGCGTGACATCCGCCTGCTCAGAACAATGGCTTGGCTGTTGCAAGCGGTTTCCAGTGAAGGCAAACGCCTGAAACCACAAGAGATCGTGGATGAGTTCGCACGGCATACCGAACACGAACTGGATCTGACGCTGGAAGCCGCCAATTGCAGCCAGCTGGCACGCAACTTTACGGATAAGCGACTATTGATTCCGGAAGTCTATTGGGATTACTGCCGCAAAGAGGTAATGACCATGCAACGCATGCAAGGCACGCCAGTCAGCCAGATCGACATCTTGCGCGCCAAGGGCATCGACATCACCAAACTGGCGCATGACGGTGTAGACATTTTCTTTACACAAGTGTTTCGCGATGGCTTTTTCCATGCCGACATGCACCCGGGCAATATCCAGGTGGATGACGATGGGCGCTACATCGCGCTCGATTTCGGCATCATGGGCACGCTCAACGACAACGACAAATACTATCTGGCACGTAACTTTCTGGCCTTCTTCAATCGCGATTATCGTGATGTCGCCGTGGCGCATATCGAATCCGGCTGGGTGCCGCCCGACACCAGCACGGACGAGCTGGAAACCGCCATCCGTGCTATTTGCGAGCCGATATTCGATAAGCCTCTGAAAGATATTTCGTTCGGCAGAACGTTATTGAGTTTGTTCCAGATGTCACGCCGGTTTGGGGTGAACATTCAGCCGCAACTCGTGATGCTGCAAAAAACCCTGCTCAACATTGAAGGCCTGGGACGCGATTTAGACCCGAATATCGATTTATGGCAGACTGCCAAGCCTTTCCTGAAACGCTGGATGAGTGAGCAGGTTGGCTGGCGCAGCGTGGCAAAAACCCTCAGGAAAGAACTGCCTTTCATCCTGAAAACCGCACCGCAAATGCCACGTTTATTGCATGCGTATCTTAGTCAGCAAACGCATCATGACGCTAACCGATCCACCATCACGCAACTGGAAGCGCTAATAAAAACGCAGCAGCAACAATTGCGCTGGCAAAAACGGTTTATCTGGACTATATTGCTGCTGGTATTGTTGCAGATATCACTCAGTGTTTATCTTTTTTTTGGGAGCTGACATGAAAAAAATCGTTTTCCTCTCCGGCTTGGCTTTAGCATTGTTTTCAGGGCTCGCATTAGCCGCCACCCCAGCGGGTTTATGGAAAAGCGTCGACGACAAAACCGGTAAACCGCGCTCTTTGATTCGGGTTCATGAAAATAACGGCGAATATAGCGCCGTTGTTGAAAAAGGCCTGTTACCTACTGACACAGGCGAAAAAGTCTGCGACAAGTGTACCGACGAACGCAAAGGCCAGAAAATCATCGGGATGACCATCGCAAAAGGCCTGAAAGAAAAAGATGGTGTTTACCAAGGCGGCGAGATTTTAGACCCTGAAAATGGCAAAGTGTATAAATGCAAGATGAAACTGTCCGAGGATGGTAACAAACTGGAAGTGCGCGGATTTATTGGCGTTTCGCTATTTGGCCGCTCACAAATCTGGACTCGTGAAGAATGATGTCAACGAGGCTTTGCCTCGTTGACATATGGTAAGCTGATTAGTTGCTTGCGTTTGAATAACGCCAGTAGCTGAATGCCAGAAAAGCGTACAGCGCCACTGTCGTCCAGCCCAGCGCATTAATTGGGCCAGTCAGTTGAAAATGCAGCACGACACCCAAACCAATCAGCATTGTAATAAAGAACCCCTTAACTATTGCGCGCTTGGCCTCTGAATCCGGCGTATCACTGGCAAACCATAATACAGCCGCATAAGTCAGAATCGCACTACCAAACAGCCGGGACATGAATGTACCGGCTTCATTCAGTTCTACCGTAGTGTAAAACGACAAAATCATTGCTGGCATCAGCAAAAAACCTAAGCCGAAAATCAAAGCAATCACTGCATGGGTTTTTAAAAATGTATTCAACGGCATAATCGTCTCCCTTGTCATCTAAAATAGTTTGTTATTGCGATTATATTTTCTATCCGCAATGTCATTTTTTCAAAGAACTATTATCTATATTGGCTAAAGCGATTAGATTGATTTAAGCCCCTGCCTCTGCTATTCTCGCCCTAACATTTTTGGGGAAATTAATTGTGCTGCTCTGGTTCGTAATCGCATATTGGATTATCTCTGTAGGTATTGGCCTCTGGGCTTCCAGCAAGGTACACAACACCAAGGACTTCGCGATTGCAGGCCGACACTTACCTTTTTACATGGTCACCGCTACTGTGTTTGCCACATGGTTCGGCTCCGAAACAGTGCTTGGTATCCCAGCCACTTTCCTGCAGGAAGGTTTGCATGGCGTAGTCGCAGATCCTTTCGGATCATCCATGTGCTTGATTCTAGTGGGTTTGTTCTTCGCGGCCCCACTTTATAGAATGAATTTACTCACCATCGGCGATTTTTACAAACAGCGTTTTGGTCGCCAAGTAGAAGTGCTGACTACTATCGCCATCGTGATCTCATATCTGGGTTGGGTAGGCGCACAAATCAACGCACTTGGCCTGGTGTTTAACGTGGTTTCCGGCGGTGAAATCAGCAAGCTGACTGGCATGATCATCGGCTCCGGCACCATTCTGATTTACACCATTTACGGTGGCATGTGGGCTGTTGCGATTACCGATTTTCTACAGATGATCATCATCTGCGTAGGCATGCTGTATATCGGTGGTGAGGTCAGCGGCATGGTCGGTGGTGTGGGTAATGTCGTCAAACATGCCAGTGAAGCCGGGAAATTCTCATTCTGGCCAGCGCCGGATTTAAAAGAAGTCATCGCTTTTGCGGCGGCCTGGGTGACCATGATGTTTGGCTCCATCCCACAACAAGACGTTTTTCAGCGCGTACAATCTTCCAAAACCATTAAAATCGCGGTCTGGGGCTCTGTATTGGGCGGCAGCCTGTATTTTATTTTTGCGTTTGTACCAATGTTTCTGGCTTATTCTGCGACACTGATTGACCCCAAAATGGTCGCCAGCCTGATAGACAAAGACCCGCAGCTTATTCTGCCCAACCTGGTACTGAATCACGCACCGCTGATTGCACAGATTATGTTCTTTGGGGCTTTGCTTTCCGCTATCAAAAGTTGTGCTTCAGCCACCTTGCTTGCACCATCAGTAACCTTTACTGAAAATATTTTAAAACCCATGGTACCGCATATGACAGACCGCGAATTGCTTCGTTGGATGCGTATCGTGACACTGATATTTACCGTACTGGTGACTTTGTATGCCATTAATTCGAAACTGAGTATTTTCAAAATGGTGGAGAACGCGTACCAGATTACACTGGTGATGGCATTCATACCATTGGCATGTGGTGTCTACTGGAAGCGTGCGACCAATCAAGGGGCGCTGATGGCGATTTTTCTTGGCCTTAGCACTTGGCTGGCAGTCATGCTGGTCGGGCCGGAAGACCCCTTGATTCCGGCGCAGTTTGCCGGATTGATTGCAAGCATGATAGGTATGCTACTGGGTTCATTACTGCCACAATGGATTTCCGGGCCACTCCCACAACCGCAGGGTTATTTGCATGAGCATGCAGCTAGGCCACACCAACACTAGCCTGCCAGGAAACATATCGTAATGGCTGACAAACAGACACAAATCCATATCGAAAAAATCAAGCTGCAATACCTGCACAGCATGATTCCCGTTTTGCTCAGCTGTATCGCCGGGCTATTTTTAGTAGCCGCACTCTGGTCTAGCGCGTCACATCAAAATTTACTGATCTGGCTTAGCGTCACCTTAGCTTTGGGTGTCGTTCGGATTGGGTTGATCAACAAATTTCAAAAGACTAAACCAGAGGGCTTGGATGTACTGAAATGGGAGCTGCCCTTTGCGGTCACCCTATTAGCCGTGTTTTTTTCGTGGAGCTTTGGCTTGCTCTGGATCATGCCCCGCGACAACCTCACTGCGGTTTTTATTCTAAACACTTTCTCCATCGGCTTAGCCGGAGCGGCGATATCGTGGTACAGCCCGCTACGATATCTGCAAATGGCCACGATTTCATTGGCATTACTCCCCATGATAGGCGTATTGCTTACACTGCAATACGAGGAAGCGCGCTGGGTGGGCATCGCTGCATGTTGTATGTACGTCTCATGCATGATTACCAGTGTTTTATTGCAAAAAACGTTTAATGGCAACCTTGAATTGGCCTACGACTTGGCGCAGGCAAAAAGAGACGCTGAGAATTTAGCTTCTATCGATATGTTGACCGGTTTAAACAATCGCCGTGCTTTTTTTGAAAAGGCTGGTAGCTTATTCACGCATTGTCGTCATCACGCAAAACCAGTCAGCGCGCTGATGCTAGACATCGATTACTTTAAAAAAATCAACGATAATTATGGCCACTCGGTTGGAGATTTGGCGTTGCAAAGCATCGGCAAGCTGCTACAAAAAAATTTGCGCCAGTCTGACTTATGCTGCCGTTTTGGTGGAGAGGAATTTATGCTGTTACTTCCAGACACCCCCCGTCAGTCGGCAGAAGAGCTTGCCCGGGAACTAAGACAATTGATGCATGAATCGCCGCTGGGTTTATTCGGTAGCGACGTTATCCCAATCACTGCCAGCTTTGGTGTCGCGGATGAAGGCGAGACGCTTGACGAATTGCTGAACCATGCTGACATGGCTATGTATCATGCTAAATATGAAGGCCGGGACCGTGTGATCACCTACTCCAGCCATATTCAAATGAAAAAAAAGTCAATCAGAACCGAACCTGGGACCCGCCACTAAAGCTGGCATTGGCGACAATAAAATGTCGAACGCTGACCTAACCGAATCATTGTAATATCAGTGCCGCAAACCTTGCATAGCTCGCCAGTACGTCCGTACACAAAATATTCCTGCTGAAAATAGCCTGGATTGCCATCGGTGCCGAAAAAATCCCGCAAGCTGCTGCCTCCCGCGGCAAGCGCATCCAGTAGCGTTCGCTTGATAGCATCCACCAGCCTTTGACACTCCGCAACACTCAGATGTTTTGCAGGTGTTTGCGGATGTATTCTGGCACGAAACAAAGACTCACTCGCATAGATATTCCCTACCCCCACCACCAGATGACTATCCATGATAGCCACCTTGATTGCAGCATTTCGACTGGCTAGCTGCGCATGCAGATATGTTGCATCAAACGCGCCAGACAAAGGCTCCGGGCCAAGATTAACAATCAGTTCATGAGACTCAGGACGACTCCCTGCCCACAGCACCGCCCCAAAGCGCCGCGGGTCGCGCAGTCGCAACACTTGACCGGAATCGAATACCAAGTCGAAATGATCATGCTTCTCGGGCGGATAATTTCTATCGAGTAGACTAATACGACCTGACATTCCCAGATGCAACAATAAAGTACCTGCTTCGAAATTCGCTAGAATATATTTAGCGCGCCTTTCCAGATTTTTGAGTTGCTGGTGCTGCAAGGTGTTCTTCAAATGCGCCGGGATGGGCCAGCGCATTCTTGAATTACGGATGATGACTTCGTTAACCGTTTGTCCGACGAGTGGCGCTAACCCGCGCCGTGTGATTTCGACCTCGGGTAGTTCTGGCATTCCTACTGAATATTGACTGGCGGGTTCAACATATTAAACCCGACATCGTTCGAGAAATGAAAGACCAAGCCTTCGTCTAAGCGTGCCAGCAAAAGCTCAGGAGCTTCCTGTATCTTATCGAAGTGTACCTTTTTGCCATCTTTCAGCAACACGTCAAAACCTGGGTACAACGCCTTTCTATCTGGTTTATAGATTTCCACTGAGCTTGCCGCAGCATGCTTCCAGGCTGCATCCAGCCATTCATTCAGTTCATTTTGCGTAGGCCTGGCTTTACTCAGGCTCACTTTCCATTGCCCGTCAACCAGGCTCATGTCTAGACCACCCAACTCTTGCCACTGCTCAAGGCGAGAGAAAGCAAACCCCGCAATTTGCTTGCTTTCGGAAGCCGTCAGCGGTGCCTTGTCTATCATCTCGATCGGCTGCGTTGACGCAGCTTCTGCATAACTCGCCGGCACCAGATAGACTGCGTTCTGATAGGCGACATATTGTTCTTCCGTCACTGGGTTAAAGGTACCAAAAACAAACACCTGTTCACCGGCGGAATTGGTAAGCTTCAATCTGATTTGTGGATTATCCAGCCCATATTTGGCAGCATCTTCTGCCGGTAGCCTGTCCTTACTTTTTGCTGCGATAATCGCCAAAATGCGATTCACAGAAACTTGATCCGCCCTTACCTGGTAGGGCGCTGTCATGCGCCACTGGCCATTTGTTTTGTCGAAGGTCACAGGCGCTTTTGCCGGGAACTCCACCTGGATATGGCTAAAATCTCCCAGTTTGAGGCTGGAAACCTCGTACTGCGCAGTTTCAGAAGTGGCTTTGGGGCGCAGGTAAAGGAACGCGACAATACCTGCAACCAAAGCCAAAAGGACTAAATTAAGAATCCATCTTTTTTTCATGCTATTTAATCGCAACCCTTAAGCTTTTTTACGCTTCCACCAAACACCCAATCCAAGCAATAGTAGAATAGCAGGCATGATATATTGCGTGCCGTAACCCACCAGTTTGGCGCTGATGGAACCCTCGGGTATCGTCATGTTGACGTCCTTGAGCGGCATCGGCTGAATGGTAATGAGTTTATCGTCCCCGGCCAGCCAGTTGACAATGTTAATGCCAAAGTCCAAATTGCCGCCATTGGTAATGAATGTGTTTGACAAAAAGTTACCGTTACCCATCACCACCACACGTTGCCCTTTTTTGCCATAGACACGCTCCATTGCCACGCCAATATTGATTGGGCCACGCTTGTCCTTTTTCTCATCAAACACCGCCTTCTGCCCTTTCCCGCCGTCAATCAACTTGTCAGACTCCAGCCAGCCGTTCGGCGCCACGTCCACCAAACGCCCAACCTTCCATCCCAGTTCGTACGATGCCTGGGCATCCACTTCATGCGCTTCTGGAAACAGGGTACGCAACTGGAAGGTGCGTGTGATGGGGTGATCGCCGTAAGCGCTTGCAAAAGCCACTTTGGCGTCAGCTCCATACTGCGCCGCTGTCATATCCACCGCAATGCCTGACGAAACCTTGATTCCCAAATAGTCAGCGACCTCTTTCAACCCGTGAAAGTTATCATTATCCAGCAACCACAACACATTGCCGCCGGCTTCAATATAGGCCTTGATTTTCTTGGCCTCGATCTCGCTTACATCCACTTGCGGGCCCGCAATCACTAACATCGCGCCATTACTGGGAACAGCCTGCGCAATCGTCAAATCCGGATTGGCAAACTTAAAGCCCTTGGATTCCAACACTTTACCAAACTCGCCCAGATCGTGATTTTTCACACCTTGTAAATGGCGCTCACCATGACCGTCCAGAAACATGATAGGAAGCGAATTGGTTCGAGACAGGCGCACCAACAAGTTGGTCATCTCCTGCTCTGCAAAAGGCGGGCTGATGTGCTCAGTACGCTTGTTATATTCCACCACCACCTCGCCATCGGCCTTGATACTCGCCTCCTGTGCCAGCTTGGGTTCTTCGGTTGGGCTGACGAACTTCATGTAGATATCAGGCTTGCTGCGCTGATAGCGGCTTACAAAGTCCACCAAGCCTTTCCTGAAAGTATCCCCGTTATTCGGATCATCCTTGGACGCAAACACAGTCAAATGGACAGGCCCTTTCATTTGCTTGAGTACATCAACACTGCCTTTTGTCAGCGTATTGCGGTTGGCTTGGGTAATATCTTTGGAAACATGGTATTGATTGCTGAGATAAGCCAGCAAAAGTACCAATACTAAAAATACCACGACAAAAAAACCGTTTTGCACCAGCAATTGAAAGCGCAATTTGTTGTTAATTTTCATACTGTTAAACCTGTTAGCCTCTTAATCTATCCGCATCCAAACGGCGTATCGTCAACACCAGGAAAGTAGTGATGAACAATAAGAAATACGCTACGTCGGCGCTATCAATCAATCCACGCGAGAAATTCTGAAAATGCTGCATCAACGACAAATACGACACAGTATTGCTTGGGTCACCCGCCAAGAATCTATCCAGAATCATCAACGCAAACAAAGCGATAAAGGTAAGGATTGCCGCAACGACAGGTTGGGATGTCAGGCTGGAAAAATACAAACCCAGCGCACTAAAACTCGCCACCAGTAAAATCAGGCCAATAGTGTTCGCAATGATAAAACCGAAATCAATATCTGCCCAGATATGGAGTGTGGACATCATTGCGGCCAGATAAAGAATAATGAGGCTTAAAAACGCGACCAGACCAATAAATTTGCCTACTACGATTTCTGTCAGAGAAAGTGGCGCACTGAACAAAAACGGTAAGGTTTGGCTGCGGCGTTCTTCAGAAATCAGGCGCATGGAAAGCAAAGGTACCGAGAACAGCATAATGAACGAAGCCAGACCATACACGGCAGATCCTACAAAACTGGTCACGCCGGTCCGTTCAGCCGGACGAATCGCACCAGACATCACATCAAAATAGTTACCGACTGAATTGCTGAAGTAAAGTCCAAATATAAAGCTGAGAATCGCCAGAATCGCCCATCCCAGCGGCGATGCAAACATGCTTTTAAGTTCTTTTCTTACAATATTGAATATCATGATTTCGCTCTACTCGTCATTATGCCGCTTCAGTAGCGTCATGGTAGGTCAGTTGTACAAACACATCTTCCAGGCTGGTTTGGTCCGGCGCAATTTGGTATAACCCCCAACCGTTTTTAACTGAGGTCTCAACGATAGCTTGGCTGGGATTCTCGCCTTCGGCAAAACGCACGCGCACCATCCCATTCTCCAACTCCTCCGTTTCGGTCACCCCTTTAACTTTAAGCAATGCATCCGCCTGAGGCGCATGATTAAAGCCCACCAGCAATTTGTTGCCGAGACGGCTGTGTTTCAGCACATCAATACCACCATTGAAAACCAGTTTACCTTTGTCAATGATCTGCACATGGTCACACACCATCTCCACCTCCGGCAAAATGTGTGTGGAGAGAATCACGCTGTGTTCTTTGCCAATCTCTTTAATCAAGGCACGAATGTCACGAATCTGAATCGGATCCAGACCGACTGTCGGTTCATCCAGAATCACCACCATAGGGCTATGAATAATGGCCTGCGCAATGCCGACACGTTGCTGATAACCATTGGATAGGTTTTCGATCAAGCGCTTGCTCATATGGCTCAAACCACAGCGTGCCTTGGCGTTTTCCACCGCTTTTTTGATATGCTTGCCGTTTACCTTATGTAAACGTGCCGCGATGGTCAGATATTCATCTACAGTCAGCTCTTTGTATAAAGGACGCATCTCTGGCAGATAACCAATCAGCGCTTTGGCCTCTTTGGGATTTTCAATCATATCCACGCCGCAAATCTTGACACTACCCGCGCTGGGGGCCAGATTGCCTGTCAGCATCTTCATGGTAGTGGATTTACCGGCCCCGTTAGGTCCCAGAAAGCCAAGCACTTGCCCCTGCGTGAGGTTGAAACTCACATCGCTGACTGCCGCCCGTCCACCGTATAAACGCGTAAGCTCTATCGCTTCGACTGTAACATTGCTCATAAAAATTCTGTTCTCTGTTAAACCATCATGCCCAAGGCATGGTTTGAATCAAAACATGGTGGATAAGTTTCTTACAAAAAGCTATAGTCATATCTAGCAAATTAAGTGCAAGGATTATCCAACCCTTAATTATGGATGAACTTGTGGAAACTGTCACGGACTAAACGCTTTGAAATATTTTGGGATAATTCACCTTACGGTATGAGCACTTCTTTACCAAAAGTTAAAATACTGGCGATCAGCCTTGCCACACTCATGGCAGGCGCCATTGCACCTGCATACGGCGGGCAACCTATAACGTCCACTACCAGTCAGGTTAAACCTGAATATATCTACGAATACCTGCTGGGCGAAATAGCTGGTCAGCGCGGCGATCCAACATTATCTAGCCAACTATTTCTGGATTTGGCTAAAAAAACCCGTGATGCGCGGATTGCTGAACGTGCTGCCCGGGCGGCTGTATTCGCACGACAACCTGCAATCGCCTTGCAAGCTGTCAAACTATGGTCTGAACTATCTCCAGATTCCACTGAAGCGCACCAAGCTGCGAGCCAGTTATTGGTAAATAGCGGCAACCTGAAAGAGGCCAAACCACACATCAAGAAGCTATTGGCCAAGGAGGACACCCGCGCCAATGGCTTTTTATACCTCACGAGCCTGCTCTCCAACCAGAAAGATAAAGGCGAGGTACTGGATACTGTCAAGGAGCTAGCAGCGCCTTACCAGAAGATGCCAGAAGCACATTTCGCCATCGCGCAGGCAGCATGGCTTGCAGAAGATAGTGAAACTTCGAGAAAAGCGCTGGAAACTGCCGACAAACTGCGCCCCGGCTGGGAAGTTTCCGCGCAAATGCAAGGCCAGATACTGCAAAAGAACTCCCCTGACAAGGCTATTACCTATTACCAGCAATTTCTGACAAAGTATCCGAAATCCAACGATGTGCGTCTGAGCTATGCAAAATTGCTGGTTAATCAGAAGCGCCATGCAGAAGCAAAGCCAGAGTTTATAAAACTGGTGGAAACTTCCGGCAACAATCCGGACATCAGCGCTGTTGTCGGTCTACTATCGCTGGAATCCAACGATACGGCCATGGCAGACAAATACCTGCAACTGGCTTTGGACAAAGGATTTAAGGATCCGGAACAACTGTATATTTATCTGGGTCGCAGCGCCGAGAAACAAAAAAACGATAGCCAGGCATTAAACTGGTACGACAAGGTAAAAGAAGGCGGAACCCATTATCTGGAAGCAAGATTATCTGCTGCCAACGTCATTGCACGCACAACAAACGCGGACGCGGCAATCACCATGCTGGACGATGTGAATAACTTATCTCCCGAACAGCAAATCACTGTGATACAAGCCGAGGCAAACTTGCTGTCACAAGCCAAGCGAGACAAAGAAGCTTTTGACCTGCTGCAAAAGGCAGTCGCCAATATGCCTGAGTCTCCAGAGTTGATCTACGATTATGCAATGGCTGCCGAACGCACCCGTCAGCTCGACATTATGGAAACCGAGCTTTATCGGCTGATTAAACTCAAACCTGATTTCGCCGCCGCCTATAACGCGTTGGGTTATTCTTTTGCAGACCGTAATATCAAACTACAGGAAGCTAAAGGTTTGATAGAAACTGCGCTGAAACTGCAGCCGGGTGACCACTATATGCTGGACAGCCTGGGATGGGTACACTACCGCCTTGGCAATCTGAATGAGTCTGCAAAACTGTTGCGAGAAGCCTACAACATACAGGCCGACCCAGAAATTGCCGCACATTTGGGCGAAGTATTATGGAAACTCGGCCAACAGGAAGAAGCCAAAAAAATCTGGGCAACCGCGCTGCAAGCCAATCCAGACAATGAAGTGCTGATTAGCACCAGCAACCGGTTTAAATCCTAGTTGGGACACGCTGGTTTGCGACTGATACTGCGTCAACTGGCTCTCGCATGTGTACTGATGCTCTCAGCCTGCGTCACACAAGCCCCACAACCAACCCAGCCCGCTCAAGCGCCAAGTGCCGCCGTACTGCATCAAGCCAGACTCAAAACAATACAAGGCTTTTCACTGAAAGGCAGGTTAGGTGTCGTCACCCAGAAGCAAGGCTTTTCTGGCGGCATCGCCTGGCAGCATCAACTGCTGAATGACGATATCCAGGTATTCTCACCACTTGGAGGCAAAGTCGCGGACATCACCAAAACACCGCAACAAGTGACGCTCACAGACCAAAAAGGCAATAGCATCAGTGCCGCTGACGCAGAAAGTCTGACCGAAACCACCCTAGGCTGGCGCCTGCCGCTTAAAGGCCTCAGCGATTGGGCTCTGGGGCGGCCAACGAACAGTCCAATACTTGCGAATGCCTGGGACGCCAATGGCCGTCTGATCATGCTCAAACAAGACGGATGGGACATCGAGTTTCCCGGCTACAACCTGGTAAATGATATCGCCCTGCCAAGCAGGGTTTACCTGAAAAGCGAAAAAGTTAATTTAAAACTGATAGTGGAAACCTGGCAACCCCAGTAAATCCGATAGTTAAAAATATCGCCATGCAAGACTTCCAAGCGTTTCCAGCACCCGCAAAAATCAATCTGTTTTTGCATATCACCGGCCGACGTGCCGATGGTTATCACACCCTGCAAAGTGTGTTTCAACTGCTGGGTTTTGGTGACACGATTTATTTAAAACCGCGTGCAGACCATCAAATTCTGCGCACTAAAGACGTAATAGGTGTGTCGCCACAACAAGATTTATGCGTCCGTGCGGCAATCGTCTTGCAGCAGGTCACAGGTTGTCAACAAGGCGTGGAAGTCGAAGTTGAGAAGCGCATCCCCATGGGCGGCGGTTTGGGTGGTGGCAGCTCAGACGCGGCCACCGTGCTGCTTGCGCTGAATCGGCTATGGCAACTCAATTTGAGCCGTAACGAATTGATGAAAATCGGCCTCGCGTTGGGCGCCGATGTACCGGTGTTTATCTTTGGCCGTAATGCATGGGCTGAAGGGATAGGTGAAATCTTGACGCCTATCGAGTTGCCAGCACGGTATTATGTGGTGTTGACCCCCAAAGTACATATCGCCACAGCACAAATTTTTGCGCATCCTGCATTGACAAGAAACGCGAAACCATTGAAAATAGCGGACTTTTCAAATGGCGCGTTTTCTGGCTTATTCGGAAACGACCTTGAAACTGTAGTATGCAAAGAATTTCCCGCAGTGGCAACTACCCTCGGTTGGCTTAATCAGTTTGGTCAGGCCCGCATGAGTGGTTCAGGCGCCTCTGTTTTTGTAGCGGTGGATTCGCAACAGTTGGCAGATGAAATTCTGGCACAAAAACCTGTTGATACAACCGGGTTTGTCGCCAAAGGCTTGAGCCGACATCCGTTGCTGGATTTCGCTTTAGATTGAAAGAGTAATATTGGGGAGTCGCCAAGTGGTAAGGCACCGGATTTTGATTCCGGCATTCGTAGGTTCGATCCCTACCTCCCCAGCCAAGTTTTAATAAGTTAACAAGCGTGTAGATAATCTGGTTTACACGCTTTTATTTTTTGACACTTTGAGGACGCAAGTGCACATCAACGACAATATGATGGTGTTTACTGGCAACGCCAACCCTGCGCTAGCGCAGGAAGTTGCCCAACATCTCGGTATCGCGCTAGGCCGTGCTGACGTTGGCCGCTTTTCTGATGGCGAAGTCATGCTGGAACTGCTGGAAAACGTACGCGGCAAAGACGTGTTCGTGCTGCAATCCACCAGCCATCCTACCAATGACAATCTGATGGAGGTGATGGTGATGGTCGATGCCTTGCGCCGCTCTTCCGCAGCGCGTATCACTGCCGCCATTCCTTATCTTGGCTATTCCCGCCAGGATCGCCGCCCACGTTCTGCGCGTGTTGCGATTACCGCAAAAGTCGTAGCCAACATGCTCACCAGCGTGGGCGTCAATCGCCTGTTGACGATGGATTTGCACTCTGACCAGATTCAGGGCTTCTTCGATATCCCCGTGGATAACATCTATGCCACTCCGATCCTGGTGAATGATTTGCACGAAAAAAATTATCCCGATCTGGTCGTGGTTTCACCCGATGTAGGCGGTGTAGTGCGCGCACGGGCTGGCGCCAAAGTGTTGGGCGCCGATTTGGCGATTATCGACAAACGCCGCCCTAAACCGAATGTGGCCAAGGTCATGAACATTATCGGCGATGTGGCTGGCCGCACTTGTGTCATTATGGATGACATGGTGGATACCGCAAACACATTATGTGAAGCGGCGGCGGCCTTAAAAGCGCAAGGTGCCGTGAAAGTGGTGGCATACGCCACGCACCCTATTCTATCCGGCGGCGCGGCCGATCGTATCGCTGCGTCTGATCTGGATGAAGTGGTGGTGACCAACACCATTCCTTTGTCCGAGGCTTCAAGAAATTGCAAGAAGATTCGCCAATTGAGCACCGCCGGCTTGCTGGCAGAAACCATCCGTCGCATCAGCTGTGAGGATTCGGTTTCTTCATTGTTTATGGATTAGTTTAACGCCACAGGCTGGTCGCGGCTTGTGGATTTTTGTGTAGTAAAAGCAGTAACTTAGGAGTATCAAATGAGTATCGAAATCAAAGCAGTCAAACGTGACGAGCAAGGTACGGGTGCGAGCCGCCGCCTGCGTCGTGCTGGCATCGTGCCAGGTGTGGTATATGGTGGTGACAAACCTGCCGTCAATATCAGTTTGCAACATAAGCCACTGGCACTGGAATTCCGTCACGAAGCGTTTCACGCTTCCGTGCTGACGCTGGATCTGGATGGCAAGAAAGAAAGCGTTTTGTTGCGTGACTATCAACTGCACCCGGTGCGCAACACATTGCAACATATTGATTTTCAACGTGTTTCAGCAACCGAAAAAATCCACGTAAAAGTGCCATTCCACTTTGTAAACGCTGACATCGCCCCAGGTGTGAAATTGGGCGGCGGCATCGTGGCGCACATCATGACGGAAGCAGACGTAAGCTGCTTGCCAAAAGATTTGCCAGAGTTCATCGAGATCGATTTGGCCAATTTGGAAATGGGTCACTCCGTTCACTTGTCACAACTCACCCTGCCAAAAGGCGTGGAGTTTGTACAATTGTCACATGGCAACGATGCTACCGTGGCTTCTATCGCCAAAACACGCGGCTCTGCTTCTGACGAAGCCGCCGAAGCCAGCGAAACTGGGGCAGCACCAGCCGCACCAGCCGCAGAATAAGGCGAAAGCCATGCAAACAACGCGCACTGAATCAACCCAGTGCGCGTTTTTTATTGCACCGCTTTAACAATCGCAAACATGAGTATCAAATTACTTGTCGGCTTGGGCAACCCGGGAGAGAAATACGCCGCCACGCGCCACAACGCGGGTTTCTGGTGGGTAGATTTGCTTGCGTGCCAAAACAATGTCGCCTTCAAACCGGAAGCCAAGTTCTTTGGTGAAGCCGCCAAGCTCAGCAATGACGTATGGCTGTTCAAACCCGGCACATTCATGAACGCCAGTGGCAAAGCCGTTGCGGCAATCGCCAACTATTACAAGATTTCGCCTGCCGAGATACTGATTGCGCACGATGAGCTGGATTTACAGCCCGGCACCGCCAAACTGAAATTTGGCGGCGGGCATGGCGGCCATAATGGCCTGCGCGATATTCACGCCGCGCTGGGTACGGCGGATTACTGGCGCCTGCGTTTGGGCATCGGGCATCCGGGCGACAAGAACGAAGTGGTGAACTTTGTGCTAAAGAATCCGACCCGAGAGGAAAATGATGCTCTGGAAGCCAGTATCCATGCGGCTTCTGGCGTGGTCGATTCTTTGCTAAAAGGTGATTTTGAAAGCGCCATGTTAAAATTGCATACGAAAAACTAAACATACATTAATTGCTGGCTTTTTCGCCTGTATTTCGCGTGGAGTACAAGGCGGCAAGGATAAATGGCCGAAGATAGTACAAACAGTACGGCTAGGCCACGAAAACGCAGCCAACACAGTAATCAACCGGAAGACAGAGCGAAAAATTATGAAATGTGGGATTGTAGGACTGCCTAACGTCGGTAAATCAACCTTATTCAACGCCATTACCAAAGCGGGCATCGCCGCAGAAAACTACCCTTTCTGCACTATAGAGCCCAACGTCGGCATTGTAGAAGTACCCGACCCGCGCCTGCAGCCGTTGATTGACATTGTGAAGCCGCAAAAAGTGCAGCCTGCGATTGTGGAGTTTGTCGATATTGCCGGCCTGGTGGCAGGTGCCTCCAAAGGCGAAGGCTTGGGCAACAAATTCCTCGCCAACATCCGCGAGACCGACGCGATTGCCCACGTGGTACGCTGCTTTGACGATGCCAATGTGATTCACGTGGCTAACAAAGTGGATCCACTGGCGGATATCGAAGTCATCAACACCGAGCTGGCGCTGGCCGACATGGAAACCGTGGAAAAGACTTTGCAGCGCGAAGGCAAACGTGCCAAATCTGGTGATAAAGAAGCCATTGCGCTGTGTGCGATTCTTGAAAAGATACAAAAACACCTCGACACCGGCGCACCTGTGCGCACGATGAACCTGGATGCCGACCAGCTGCAACTTATCAAACCGCTGTGCCTGATTACCGTCAAACCGGTGATGTACCTGGCCAACGTGGATGAAAAAGGCTTTGAAAACAACCCGCATCTGGATAAAGTGGTTGCGCTGGGCAAGACAGAAAAGGCACCTGTCGTATGCATTTGCGCCAAGATTGAAGGTGAAATATCCGAGCTGGATGACGAAGACAAACTGCTATTTTTACAAGAGCTGGGCCAGGAAGAACCCGGCCTGAACCGCGTGATCCGCGCCGCGTATGATTTGCTGGGTTTGCAAACCTACTTTACCGCAGGCGTGCAAGAAGTTCGCGCCTGGACCATAAAAAAAGGCGCCACCGCTCCACAAGCCGCAGGCGTGATTCACACCGATTTTGAACGCGGATTCATTCGCGCCGAAGTGATTGCCTACGACGAATATGTGAAAAACAAAGGCGAAAAAGGCGCACAAGAAGCCGGTAAAATGCGGCTGGAGGGCAAAGAATACATCGTGCAGGATGGCGACGTGATGCACTTCAGATTCAACGTGTAACCTGACAGGTTTGCTTTGACATAAAGCCGCCAAAACCCTATAATGCGCGGCTTGGTTTTAACTGTGATTAAGTTTTAATGGTGATGTAGCTCAGCTGGTTAGAGCACAGGATTCATAATCCTGGGGTCGAGGGTTCAAGTCCCTCTTTCACCACCAATAACCAAAAAGCCACATCCCTAGGGTGTGGCTTTTTTATTGCCACGTGCATAATGCTGTAACACACAACATTGAGGTAGTCATGTTTGAACAAACCTTTAAAAATATCGACAACATTCTGCGTATTGATGGCGTCGCCACCGAGCTAGACTACACCGAGCAAACCTCTTGGATTTTGTTTTTAAAATATCTAGATGCGCTTGAGCAACAAAAAGCCGACATAGCATTATTAGAAGGCAAACCCTACCAATATATTATGGATGAAGCCTACCGCTGGCCAACGTGGGCAGCACCCAAAACGCCCGATGGCAAACCTGACCACAACAACGCCTTAACGGGCGACGACTTAACGCAGTTTGTTAATACTAAGCTCTTCCCCTATTTAAAAGGCTTTAAGCAACGCGCCGCCAGCTTTCAAACCATTGAATACAAAATCGGTGAGATTTTTGATGAAATCACCAACAAAATCAAAAGCGGCTACAAGCTACGTGAAATCGTAGAGTTAGTAGACGAGCTACGCTTTAACACCCAAGTAGAAAAGCACGAGCTATCGCACCTTTACGAAGCCAAAATTAAAAACATGGGCAACGCAGGGCGCAACGGTGGCGAGTATTACACCCCACGCCCGCTCATTCGCGCCATGATACAAGTGATACAACCAAAAATCGGCGAGACGATTTACGACGGCGCAGTGGGTAGCGCAGGCTTTTTGTGTGAGGCGTTTGATTACCTGCGCCCACAAGCCACCAAAGCCGATGACTTAAACACCCTGCAAACGCGCACCTTTTACGGCAAAGAGAAAAAGAGCCTCGCCTATGTGATTGCGCTGATGAACATGATTCTGCATGGCATTGAAGCGCCCAACCTCATTCACACCAACACACTGGCCGAGAACATTAACGACATTCAAGAAAAAGACCGTTACGATATTATCCTCGCCAACCCACCGTTTGGCGGCAGTGAAGACAAACAAATACAGCAACCTTTCTCCATTAAAACAGGCGAAACCGCCTTTTTGTTTTTACAACACTTTATTAAAAGCCTCAAAGCAGGTGGCCGCGCCGCCGTGGTCATTAAAAACACCTTTTTAAGCAATACCGACAACGCCTCTGTGAGCCTGCGTAAATTGTTGCTAGAGAATTGCAATCTACACACCGTGCTCGATTGCCCGGGCGGCACGTTTCAAGGCGCAGGCGTAAAAACCGTGGTGCTGTTTTTTGAAAAAGGCGCAACTACATTAGGTTTTGGCTCTGGGCAGTCTCGCAACATATGGTTTTATGCCCTAGACCCAGGCCGCAATATGGGCAAAACCAACCCGCTCAATGATGCAGATTTGGCGGAATTTATTGCCCTACAAAAAACCTTTGCCGATTCGCCCAAAAGCTGGAGTGTGAACGCGAGTGAGATTGACCAAACCACCTTTGATTTATCGGTAAAAAACCCGAATGGGAATGAAGAAGTGACACACCGCAACCCGCAAGCCATTATGGAAGAAATCACCAAACTGGATGCTGAAAGTGCAGAAGTATTGGCTGAGATTAGGGCGTTGCTATGAAGGCTGGGTGGTCAAAAGCTAAGTTAGACAGTGTTTGTCATGAAATTACTGATGGAAGCCATTTCTCGCCCAAAACAACAACATCTGGTTATCCATATATAACTGTTCGTGACATAGAAAATGACAGAGTTGATTTTTATAATTGTAAATTTATTAGTGAAGTTGAATATAAACAATTACTTAAAAATGGTTGTAAGCCGAACAACGGTGATGTGCTATTTTCGAAAGATGGTACTGTTGGAAAGGTATCTCTAGTTGATTACGAAAAGGATTTCGTAGTCTTGTCTTCATTAGCGATTATTCGCCCAAAAAAAGAGATTGTTAATTCTGCCTTTTTGAAATATATGTTGCAATCACCTGTTTTTCTTGATGAGGCGATAGGGAAAAAGACTGGTGTGGCAATTCGTAGAATTATTCTACGTAATCTAAAGTCTATTTTCGTTCCTACTCCAGCAATTTCAGAACAACAACGCATCGTAGCCATACTCGACCAAGCGTTTGAGGGCATTGCCAAAGCGCGCGCAAATGCAGAGCAAAACCTGCAAAACGCCCGCGCCTTGTTTGAAAGCCACCTGCAATCGGTATTCACTCAACGCGGTGAGGGTTGGGTTGAAAGTAAACTTGGTGAAGTTGTTGAACTTGATAAAACACTGCATAAACCAAATAACGCACTTCCCTATGTAGGCATGGAAGATATTGAATCTGATACTGGAAACTTTATAGGTAGCAAAGAGCCGCGCAAAGTAAAAAGCAGCACATTTCATTTTAATGATAGTCATGTTTTGTATGGAAGATTGCGACCATACCTAAATAAAGTTTTACTTCCTGATTTTGAAGGTCATTGCTCAACAGAAGTTTTTCCGTTGCTACCTAGCCTAAATTTGGACAGAAATTTTCTATTTTATTGGCTGACTTTAAATTCAACTAAAGAGAAAATAAACGCCACTTGCACAGGTGCAAGAATGCCTAGAGCAAATATGAATGATGTACTGACTTTTGATTTTTCTTATCCATCGCTCAATATACAAAAAATAATTGTTGAAAATCTTAAAGAGCTATCAAAAGAAACCCAACGCCTAGAAGCCCTCTACCAACGCAAAATCGCCTGCCTAGATGAACTGAAAAAATCCCTCTTGCAACAGGCTTTTGCTGGGGAGCTGTAAGGTCACCGTTCGCCCTGAGCTTGTCGAAGGGTAATGTGGTTCGACAAGCTCACCACGAACGGATTTTTTGCTTAAAACACCTGCCCTGCAAGCCAATATCCATGCGGGTTACAGGGCAGTTACTTTTACGTTAATTCATTTTTATATGCTATTTGCATATAGCATATAAGGTGCACATTTTCTATTCGAGAACAGCGAATAAATCAAATTTTTAAACATTAAACCATTGTTTTAATTATGTTGACAGTTATATTTTAATTGTTGTATGCTGTTTGCATATAGCATATAAGGTGGTTTTATGGCAAAGGCAAACAATCAACAATCGGCATCTATGCGGCGCGCAGGCAATCGCCAATGGGGCTTAAAGCCCTTAGATTTGGCGGTATTGCTCATGTTGGTTATTATTCGCAGAGAACCTAAATATACTTATTCGGCGCTGGCAAAATTAATGCTGCTTTCTCAGTTTGAGGTGCACGCTTCTGTGCAGCGCTTAATTGCGGCAAAGCTCATTGTGGATGCGGGAGAACACTTTCGCCCTGTAATGGAAGCCGTGCGGCATTATGTGTTGTTTGGCGCAAGCTATTGCTACCCTGCGATTCGTGGTGAGCCCACTATTGGTTTTGCAACCGCTTATGGCGTGCCACCTTTGAGTGAAAAAGTGTTGTTCTCACAAGAAATGCCGCCTGTTTGGCCACACCCAGAAGGCGACCAAAGGGGCTTTGCATTGATGCCTTTGTATGAAAACTTACCGCTCGCCGCTAAGGCTTTTCCGCCACTTTATGAGTTGCTGGCCTTGTTTGATGCTTTGCGTATGGGGCAGGCGCGTGAGCGCGAGATAGCCGTTCAATTGTTAAATGAGCGTTTGCAATAATGGTTAACGACCCAAACCGAGCTATTTTGTTGCTGATTGCCAATGCACTGGGCGATTTGCGTGAAAAAGTGGTGTTTGTCGGCGGTTGCGCCACTGGCTTGCTGGTGACTGTGCAGCGCGCGCAGGTGATACGCCCCACTGATGATGTGGATATTGTGGCGCAGGTGGCGAATACCGCTGGTTATCATGCCTTAGAGGCGCAATTACGAAGCAAAGGCTTTGTGCAAGATATGAGCGCAAAAGCCCCTATTTGCAGATGGAGTTATCAAGGCGTTGCTGTAGACGTGATGCCGACAGATGAAAGCATTTTGGGCTTTGCAAATCGTTGGTATCCACTTGCCATTGAATATGCAAATGACTTTGTATTAGATGCAGAAAATACCATTAGGCTGATAGCCGCGCCATTTTTTATTGCCACCAAGCTAGAGGCGTTTGAAGATAGGGGAAAATCGGACTTATTACTCAGCCATGATATGGAAGATATTGTCACAGTGGTTGATGGTAGACCGTCATTGCTGGAAGAGATGCGCCAAGCACCGCATGAGTTGCAAGCGTATATGGCTGATAAATTTAGTGGTTTATTAGCGAACGAGAATTTTTTATCCGCACTCCAAGGCTATTTGCCAGGTGACTCAGCGAGCCAAAGCCGTTTGCCCTTGCTTGAGCGAAAACTAAACGAACTGGCTAGAAAGCCTTAGTCAGTGACAAGCTAGTCACTTTTATATGATGTCGTCGCCATCGAAATATCCTGAAGATGTGTCGATAAAACATAAAAATATCGACACAAAAGGTTGACGTGTCGATAGCATCGACATACACTAAGAATGTGTCGATGAAATTGAAAAACGTAAACATAAGGTGATAAGTGTGAATCCGCAACCTTGGCAACCTGACCAACCTTATGTGTCTTTACCAACTCTGCCACCCAACGTGGATATTGAGACTAAGGCAATTTTAAAACAGTGTATTACTGCGCGTGCTGCTTTGGCTGAGCTAAAGCAGGCCGCAGAGTTAATCCCAAATCAAGCTGTGTTGATTAACACCCTGCCCTTGTTGGAAGCGGGCGCAAGTTCTGAAATTGAAAATATCGTTACCACCACTGATAAGCTTTTTCAACATTTACGGAATGAAGACCAAGCCGACCCAGCCACCAAAGAAGCGTTACGCTATAGCCGTGCGCTATTTGAGGGATTTCAGGCACTTAGTCAGCATCCATTAAACACACGCACTATTGAGGAAATTTGTACGCAAATTAAAGGCGTGCAGATGAATGTACGTAAAGTATCGGGTACCGCATTAAGCAACCATAAAACTGGTGAGGTCATTTACACGCCCCCCGTAGGTGAGGATGTGTTGCGGAAGATGTTGGCAGATTGGGAGCGCTTTCTACACAATGAAGTAGAAATTGATCCATTAATTCGTATGGCAGTGGCACATTATCAGTTTGAGGCGATTCACCCATTTACCGATGGTAATGGTAGAACTGGGCGAATTGTCAATAGCTTGTTTTTGATACAGGAAGGTTTGCTAACGTTGCCGATTTTGTACTTAAGCCGCTATATTATTCAGAACAAGAGTGAATATTACAGGCTATTGCTTAAAGTAACGAAAGAGCAAGATTGGGAGGCTTGGATACTCTATGTTCTAAAGGGTGTTGAAGAAACGGCCATTTGGACAACTGCTAAAATTGCAGCCATTAAATCGCTGAATGAACATACTGTAGAATTTGTGCGCCAAAAGCTACCTAAAGTGTATAGCCATGAGTTAGTCAGTTTAATTTTTGAGCTACCCTATTGTCGGATTAGCAGTGTCGTTGAAGCGGGAATTGCAAAGCGGCAGGCGGCATCGGTTTACTTAAAACAACTGGTTGAAATTGGCGTGCTTATAGAAGCGCCTGTGACTAAAGAAAAATTATTTGTTCATCCCAAATTAATGCAACTACTCACCAAAGACAGTAACGAATTTAAGCCATACGTATGAACGAAGCCGAAACCCGCGCAGAACATATAGACCCAGCCCTTAAGGCCGCCGGTTGGGGCGTGGTGGCTGGCAGTTATGTGAAGCGTGAGCATATTACGCTTGGGCGTTTGCAGGGCGGCAGCAAGCGCGGTAAACAAGAAATTGCCGATTATGTGTTGATGTATAAAAACCATAAGCTGGCAGTTATAGAGGCGAAAGCATGGGATAAGCCTTATACCGAGGGTGTGGCACAAGCCAAGACTTATGCCAAAAAGCTAAATAGCCGTTTTGCCTATGCTACCAATGGGCGGCGCATTTATGGCATTGATATGCACACGGGTAAAGAGGCGGATGTTACCTACTACCCTAGCCCCGATGCGTTATGGCATTTAACCTTTGCCGAGCAAAATGCTTGGCGGGATAAGTTTGCTGAGATTCCATTTGAAGATAAAGGTGGCACTTTTGGTGCGCGTTATTATCAGCACAATGCGATTGAAGCGGTGCTTGAAGCAATTGCCAATAATCAACAACGTATATTGCTCACATTGGCGACCGGCACGGGCAAAACCTTTATTGCGTTTCAGTTAGCCTGGAAGTTGTTTTATAGCCGCTGGAATTTAAGCCGTGAACTGAATGCCGACAAAACACGCAGACCACGCATTTTATTTTTGGCTGACCGTAATGGTTTGGCTGACCAAGCCTATAACGCGTTTTCGGCCTTTGCTGAAGACGCCTTGGTACGCATTGCGCCTGATGAAATTAGCAAAAAAAGGCGTGTGCCTAAAAATGGTAATATTTTCTTTACCATTTTTCAGACGTTTATGAGCGGCACGGACGCCGAAGGCAACCCCGCCCCCAACTTTGGCGAATACCCACCCGATTTTTTTGATTTTATTATCATCGACGAATGCCACCGTGGCGGCGCGAATGATGAGGGCAATTGGCGCGGCATTTTGGAGTATTTTTCCCCCGCCGTTCAACTGGGTTTAACGGCCACGCCTAAGCGCAAAGACAATGTAGACACTTATGCCTATTTTGGCGAGCCTGTTTATGTATATTCACTTAAAGAGGGCATTAACGATGGCTTTTTAACACCGTTTAAGGTGAAACAAATTGCCACGACGATGGATGAATATATCTATACACTGGGCGATGGCGTGGTGGTGCAAGGTGAGGCTGAACCTGGCAGATTGTATAAAGAAGGTGATTTTAATCGCATTATTAAAATCCCCGCGCGCGAGCAATACCGCGTGAAACTATTTATGGATTTGATTAATCAACGTGAAAAAACCTTGGTATTTTGCGCATCGCAAGAACACGCCTTAGAAGTACGCGACTACATTAACCAAATTAAAACCAGCCGTGACCCTGATTATTGCGTACGCGTAACGGCAGCTGATGGCGCTCTTGGCGACCAGTATTTAAAGGCGTTTCAAGACAACGATAATGCCATTCCGACCATACTGACCACATCACAAAAGCTATCCACAGGGGTGGATGCGCGCAATGTGCGCAATATTGTGTTGATGCGTGAAGTGAATAGCATGATTGAGTTTAAGCAGATTATTGGGCGTGGCACGCGGCTTTATGACGGTAAAGATTATTTTACGATTTATGATTTTGTAAAAGCACATCATCATTTTAGCGACCCTGAATGGGATGGTGAACCGGAACCGATTGGGCTGAGCGAGCCAAACAATCATAACGCCGTGCTCAATAAAGCAGAGCAAGAATCTAAACCTTACGAGCTAGAACCGAAACCAGAGAAAATTTTAATTAAACTCTCAGACGGTAAAACCCGCCAAATTCAACACATGATGGCGACTAGCTATTGGGGTGCTGATGGTAAGCCGATGTCTAGTGCACAGTTTTTAGAAAGCTTATTTGGCGTGTTACCTGAGTTTTTTAAAGATGAAGATAAGCTGCGTGAGATTTGGAGCGAGCCTGAAACGCGCAAAAAATTATTGAATGGCTTAAGTGAGAAAGGCTTTGGCAAGGATACTCTGGCAGATATGCAGCAGATTATTGATGCTGAAAACAGTGATTTATATGATGTGTTAGCTAATGTGGCGTTTGCTTTGCAACCACTGACGCGCCGTTATCGGGCAGAGCGGGCGAGCGCTGAGATTCACCAGCATTTTGCAGATAAGCAAAACGCTTTTATTGATTTTGTACTTGGGCAATATGTAAAACAGGGTGTGGATGAATTAAGCCAAGAAAAACTAAGAAGTTTGTTAGAGCTTAAGTATCAATCTGTGCATGATGCCACTCAAGTATTGGGTAATCCCTATGAAATTCGACAGCTTTTTGTTGAATTTCAAAAATACCTATATCAGCCAAATGACTAAGCTATCAAAGTAACAATAAATCCAAAAATAAAAAACCCGCCATCTGGCGGGTTTTTGCTAAGCCGGTTAAAGCTTATTTGTTCATTACGTACATTGTTACTTCAAAGCCGAAACGCATTTCGGTAGCAGCTGGTTTTGTCCACATAATATTCTCCTTTGGGTTTCAAACGCATCAACGTTGATGTGCTTGTATGATTCGTATACTACGCCAATGTTTCTTTTGAGCACTGTGTGTGTTGCGCAATTTTGCCTAATGATTTTACGTAATCATGCGTTGTGTTTTGGCATACAATACGTTTAAAAATCCATTGAAGGAGAATGCACATGACCGCTTATACCGTGCTGATAACTGGGGCTAACCGCGGCCTGGGGCTGGAATTTGCCAAGCAATATGCGCTGCATGGCTGGCAAGTGCTGGCTTGCGGGCGCACACCCAGCCTGGCTTTGCGGCAGCTGGCACAAGCGCATGGCAATATCGATCTGTTCGATCTGGATGTGGGCGATTTTGCGGCGATTGATTTGCTGGCGGCGCAGTTGCATCCACGCGCGATTGACGTACTGATTTGCAATGCGGGCGTTTATCCGCAAAGCCATTTTGGCACGGTGGATTACGATGCCTGGGCACATGCCTTCAAGATCAACTGCATGGCGACGCTGAAGATGGCCGAGGCCTTTGTGCCGCATATCAGCCGCAGCCAGCAGCGCAAGCTGGTGACGATTACCAGCAAGATGGGCAGCATCGACGACAACACCAGCGGCAGCGAGTATATCTACCGCACCAGCAAAACCGCGCTGAACATGGTGATGAAAAGTTTGTCCATCGACCTGAAGCCTTATGGCATCGCAGTGGCCACGCTGCACCCGGGCTGGGTGCGCACCGACATGGGTGGGCCGCATGGCTTGATTGACCCGCCGGAAAGCGTGACCGGCATGCGCAGGGTGATCGCCAACCTGGAAGTTGGCACCACTGGCCGCTTCATCGCCCATGATGGCAAAGAGATTGCCTGGTGAGTTTTATTCATTAGCTTAAGCATTGCCCTGCAAGCCGCATCCAGCTTGGTCTGCAGGGCATCTGTTTTACCAATGAAACGCGCGCGCACGAGGGATTATTCAGCCTGCGACTTGAATGGGGCGCGTTCTTCCAGCTCATCGGCATAAGCGGCAACGCCCAGCGCCTCGCGCCGCACCGCATGGGCAATGGCTTCGGCAAATTGCGGATGCGTCATTTTGTGAAACGAGCATGTGGGCCACGGCTCGAACCCGCGCGCCAATTTATGTTCGCCTTGCGCCCCGCCCTCAAAATAACGGATATTTTGCGCTATACAAAACTGTTGTGCTTGGTAGTAACACAGCTCGAAATGCAGGCCGGGCACAAATTGTGTGGCGCCCCAATAGCGCCCATACAGCGTGTGCCGGTTATAAATGTTGAGCGTGCTGGCGATGGGCTGACCGTCGATCTCTGCCACAATCAGCAGGATCTGTTGCGGCATCGCGTAGCCGATCTGGCTGAAAAAGTCACGCGTGAGATACGGCGTGGAATGGTGCTGGCGATAAGTGTTGCAATAGCATTGGTAGAAAAAATCCCAATCGCTTTCGGTGATTTCCTCACCTTTTATCCAGCGGTATTGCACACCGGCCTCGGCCACTTTCTTGCGCTCCTGATGGATGCGTTTGCGCTTATCATGTGTGAGCTGGTTGAGAAAATCCTCAAAATCTGCGTAATGCTTGTTTTCCCACCTAAACTGCACGCCGCTGCGCTTGAGCCAGCCTGCCTCCTCAAATAGCGTCGCCGTGGATTCGTCAGGAAAGTTCACATGCGCGGATGATAACTCATACTGATGCATCAGGCCTTCCAGCGCCCGCAGCATGCGCGGCGAGAATTCTGGATTGGCACTCAAGATGCGCGGTCCGGTCACCGGGGTGAATGGTACGGCGCAGAGCAGCTTGGGATAATATTCCAGCCCGTTGCGCTGGTAGGCATCGGCCCAGCTCCAGTCAAATACGTATTCGCCGTAGGAGTGCAGCTTGAGGTAAAGCGGCATGCCACAAACAAGCTTGCCGCCCTGAAGCGCCAGCAGGTGATGCGGAATCCACCCCGTGCCTTCGCCCACGCTGCCGGAATCTTCCAGCGCGCTTAAAAAAGCATGGCTTAAAAACGGGTTATCGGTGTTGAGCGCATCCCACGATTGCGCGGGGATTTCTGCAAGGGTTTTACCGACTTGAAATGTCCAATCAACGGAATGGAGCATGTAATACGGTGGATTTAGAAGCTAGATGGGACGTTTGCGGCCGTTGACCGCCTGCTTGTTGGATTTGGATTTGGCCTTTGTCTTGATTTCGGCTTCTATCGCCTGTATCCGCTCCGCCTCGATCTTGGCTTCGGCGGCTTTTTTGTGCTCATCGTTCTTGGCCTGTGCCAGTTGCAGTTCCTCCAGCGTGATCACGCCGTCCTCATCCACATCGACATAGCCAAAATGTCGCGCCACCTGCGGCAAACATTGCGTGGCCTCCTCGCGATCCAGCGATTCGTCATTGTCGCGGTTACATTCATTGAAACGCTGCTCCACGCTTTCCTGCATCTCTTTGCGCCTATGCTCAATCTGAGCATGCTCCGGGTCAGTGTTTTTGGCATAATCATCCAGCGCCTTACGTAACCTGACACGGTCTTCTGGGCTAAAGTTATATTCCAGCGTCTGTTCCAGACCCACGTCATCGTTATCAGGCAGCAGTGGTTTTACCTCTGTGTTAACTGACCGCCCGCCAGCAAAAACCACTAAAGGCAGTGCCAGCATGGTGCATAGCACTCGCTTATAATGTACAAACTGAAAATAAGGCGCAGACCTCATAAGCAACAAATATAACTCTGTTTTATTCTTGTGTAAACGAAAACACCAAGATTGGTTATCATCGAACAATCTTGTAAGCATTTTGTTTCGGTGCACAAATCAATTGTTACCAATTGTTAAGTCACGGTCCAAGTGTTATAACAGACTACAATTCTTGAATTAACGTTCCATTTTTCTAGATTTATTACCACTTAAAATTTATACTTGATCTAAAAGAAAATTGACGGTTTCTCTCTCATCCAGCATCTCACAAGATATATAGAAAAGGCACATTATGGCGGATAGCAAGAAAATATTGATGGTAGATGACGACGCGCGGATGCGCGAACTTTTACAACGTTATCTAAGTGAACAAGGATTTTCCATCGAAACAGTTGCTGACGCCAAGGAAATGGACGCCAAATTGGCTAGCGGCAGTTTTGATTTGCTGGTACTGGATTTGATGTTGCCGGGTGAAGATGGTCTGACGATTTGCAGACGCCTGCGCGGCAATCATTTCAATACTCCCATCATCATGCTGACCGCACGCGGCGATGAAGTGGATCGCATTGTCGGCCTTGAGATGGGTGCGGATGACTATCTACCCAAGCCATTCAACCCACGTGAGCTGCTGGCTCGTATCAATGCCGTATTGCGCCGTCACGAATTTAGTCCAGAAGCCGAGAAAGAGCAACGCCCTGCCGCCTTTACCTTTGGTGATTTTGTGTTTGATGCCACTAGCCGCAGCCTGACCAAAGCCGGAGCTCCCATCACCATTACCAGTGGCGAGTTTGCATTGCTGAAAGTGTTCACCGAACACCCAAGGCAGCCTTTGTCACGCGACCGCCTGATGCAGCTGGCACGTGGCCGTGAGCTGGATGTGTTTGACCGCAGCATCGACGTACAGGTTTCACGCCTGCGCCGCCTGATTGAGCAGGATCCGACACACCCGCGTTATCTGCAAACCATGTGGGGGTTTGGCTATGTCTTTATTCCTGATGGCGACGTAGCGCCATCGGCCTAGCCTGCCTACTTTGAGATTACTGCCACGCACTTTACTTGCCAGGTTGATGCTGCTGATAGCGACGCTGTTGGCGGTCTCGATTTATGCATCGTTAAAGATCTTTGACTATTACGAACGCGGCCCTCGTGCTTCCACAGCCGCATTGCAGGCTGTCACGATCGTCAATTTTACCCGCGCCTCACTCATCGCGGCGCATGAAAACCGTCGCCTCGCCCTGCTTTCCGAGCTTTCCGGACGCGAAGGGGTGCGCGTGTATGCAGCAGACTTTCTCGAAGACATCGAACCGTTGCCGAACGATCCCTTTGTTCAGCTGATTGCCGAAAAAATCCGTGAGAAATTGGGCGAGGAAACGATTATTACCGTCAATCACTACGGCATCCCGGGCTTATGGATTAGTTTTAATGTGGAACAGGATGATTTCTGGGTGGTCATCCCCAAAATCCAGGTGGATCGCCCATTCCCGTGGCACTGGCTCGGCTGGGCTGCGATTGTCGCCTTGTTCTCGCTACTGGGCGCGTACATCATTGCATCACGCATCAACCGCCCACTCAACATGCTGGTACAGGCCGCCAACAGAATCCGCCATGGTGAACCTGCGCCCAAACTGCCGGAAAACAGCGTAGAAGAATTACGCGAAGTGAATGAGACGTTCAACAACATGGCGGAATCGTTGGCACGGCTGGATAGCGAACGCACGCTGCTGCTGGCTGGCGTTTCGCATGATATTCGCACGCCTTTGGCACGGCTGAGACTGGCAGTGGAACTTTTACCTGAAGATTGCGAGAGCATGAAATCAGGCATGATCGAAGATATTTCCGACATGGATAACATCATTCACCAGTTCCTGGATTTCGTGCGTGGCGTGGAGGGCGAACCAACCAGAATGACGGATATTAATGACCTGCTCAAGGCGCTGGCAGAACGTCAGGCACGCGCCGGCCGCGAACTGAAACTCAAACTCACCAGCAAATACCTGATTCCCATACGTCCGCTGGCCATGCAGCGCTTGCTGGACAATCTGGTTAACAACGCCTACAACTATGCCAAAGGCAAAGTGGAAGTAGAAAGCAAAATCACTTCCAATAAAATCATCATCAGCGTACTGGATAACGGCCCGGGGATTCCGCCTGAGCATGCTGAAAGGCTGTTAAGGCCGTTTGAACGCATGGACAGCGCACGCAACAAGAATGAAGGCGGTAGCGGCCTGGGCCTGGCCATCTGCGCGCGTATCGCTAAGTTACACCGCGGCACACTGGAACTGATCAACCGGCCAGAAGGTGGCCTGGAAGCGCGCGTCAGTTTGCCGATTCAGAATTAGGCGTAAACCAGTTAAGCGTTTCACGCAGTTTCACCACATCGCCCACGATAATCAAACTGGGCGGTTTAAGTTCTGCAGCTTCCACTTTTTCGGCCAAATCAGCCAATGTCGCGGTGACGACACGCTGATGCTGCGTGGAACCTTGCTGAACCACGGCTGCAGGCATATCAGCGCTCACCCCGTGCGCGATCAATTGCTCGCAAATCTGCTTCAAACCCACCAGCCCCATGTAAATCACGACGGTTTGCTGCGGGCGCGCCATCGCCTCCCAATCCAGTTCTACCGTGCCATCACGCAAATGCCCGGTGATGAACAAACAAGCCTGCGCGTAATCTCGGTGTGTCAAAGGAATGCCCGCGTAGCTGGAAACGCCATTGGCTGCGGTGATGCCGGGCACCACCTGGAATGGCACACCACGTGCCATCAAGGTTTCGATCTCCTCGCCCCCTCGCCCGAAAATGAACGGGTCTCCGCCTTTCAGCCGTAGCACTCGTTTACCTCCCAGCGCCAAGCGTGCCAATAATTCATTGATCTCTTCCTGTGGCATGGTGTGTTGGTCGCGTGCCTTACCCACGTAAATCATTTCCGCATCGCGCCGCACCAGCGCCATCACTTCCGGGCTGACCAATTTATCGTAGACGCACACATCGCATTGCTGCATCAGCCGCAACGCGCGAAAAGTCAGCAGATCCGGATCGCCCGGCCCACCGCCCACCAGGAACACCTCGCCCTGTTTCTTGTCCGCGTCTGCATTCTCTATCAAATCATTCAGCATTTTACGCGCGGCTTGTTCTTGCCCCGCCAGCACCCGCTCTACCATGGGGCCCTGAAGCACATTCTCCCAAAAGATACGCCTGGCCTGCATGGTAGGGAACCTGGCTTTTACCGCATCGCGAAACTCGCCTGCAATAGCGGCGATACGGCCATAGCCGGCAGGTAGCATCGTCTCGATCCTGGTGCGGATATAACGCGCCAGCACCGGTGCATTGCCTTCGCTGGAGACGGCGATCACCACCGGGCTGCGATCGATGATGGAACCCATGGTAAAAGTACACAACTCAGGCGCGTCCACCACGTTCACCGGGATATTCGCTGCTTTTGCCGCTTGGGAAACCTCCTTGTTTACATCGTGGTTATCTGTTGCAGCAATCACCAGACATGCGCCTTCAAGCTGGTTTGCATGAAAATGTTCGCGCTTAAACGCAATCTTGTTTTCATCCAGCAGGGCCTGCAAATCTGCATGCAGCTCGGGTGAATACACCGTTACATCACCCTGCGCTTTTAATAGCATGTTTACCTTGCGCAAAGCGACATCACCGCCACCGACGACGACGCAATGCCGATGTGCGATATTGAAAAAAATGGGTAGCGCCTGCATATGAGCCCTGTAAACCTCAATACCGCATTTTACCTTGCACGCAGGCAAATGCGCTAAAATTACACTTTTGCAACTGTTAAGATTCGCGTGACCAAAAAAGTCTTTATCAAAACCTTTGGCTGCCAGATGAACGAGTACGATTCCTCGCGCATGGCGGATTTATTGGGTGCAACCGATGGCATGGTGGAAACCACCGAGCCCGAAGAAGCGGATGTGATTCTGCTTAACACCTGCAGCGTACGCGAAAAAGCCGAGGAAAAAGTATTCAGCCATTTGGGCGTGTATTCCCCGCTTAAGGAAAAGAACCCCAACCTTGTGATTGGCGTAGGCGGCTGTGTCGCAAGTCAGGAAGGTGAAAATATCCTGAAACGTGCGCCTTATGTGGATGTGGTGTTTGGGCCGCAAACCCTGCACCGCCTGCCGGAACTAATTTCCGCCAAGCAGAAAAGCGGTGTTTCGCAGGTGGATATCCGTTTTCCGGAAATCGAGAAATTCGACCACTTGCCGCCGCCGCGTATCGAAGGCGCAACCGCATTCTTGAGCATCATGGAAGGTTGCAGCAAATACTGCACGTTCTGCGTCGTGCCCTACACCCGTGGTGAAGAAGTCTCGCGCCCGTTCATGGATATTCTGACCGAAGCCATACAACTGGCGGAACAAGGCGTGAAGGAAATCACGCTATTGGGGCAAAACGTCAATGCCTACCGTGGCGAATATGAAGGCGACGAGGCTGACCTTGCATTGCTCATCGAAACGATTGCCGAGATTCCGCAAATCGAACGCATCCGCTACACTACCAGTCACCCGAACGAGATGACTGACCGGCTGATTGCCTGCCACGGCAGCGTGCCCAAGCTGGCCAATTACCTGCATTTGCCGGTGCAGGCAGGCAGCGACCGCATTTTGATGGCGATGAAGCGCAATTACACCGCGCTGCAATACAAGGCCATCATCCGCAAACTGAAAGCGGTCAACCCCAGTATCGGTATCACCACCGACCTCATTGTCGGCTTTCCCGGCGAGACGGAAAAAGACTTTGCTGCCACGTTGAAATTACAACAAGATGTGGGCTTTGATTACAGTTTCAGCTTCCTGTATAGCCCGCGTCCCGGCACTCCGGCTGGTTATCTGCCAGATGAAACGCCTCACGAAACAAAATCTGCGTGGCTTAAACAGCTGCAGGCCGAGAACGAACAACACGGCCACGGCGTCAGCCGCGCCATGCTAGGCAGCACACAGCGCGTGCTGATCGAAGGTATCTCCTGGAAGCACGACAATCTGCTGGCAGGCAAAACCGACAACCTGCGCGTGGTAGATGTGGAAGGTGACAAAAGCCTCATCAACACGTTTGTGAATGTCAAAATCACCGATGTCAGCAACCCGCACCGCCTGAAAGGTGAAATAATCGCTTAATGGAACTCCATCTACAACCTGAAGACAATACCCTGCTCGCCAACCTGTGCGGGCCGCTTGACGAAAATCTCAAACAAATCGAATCCGCGCTCGAGGTGAATATCAACCGCCGCGGCAGCCAGTTTCATATCTCCGGCAGCACAGATAACGAGCGACTGGCCGCACAGCTGATCGAGAACTTTTACCTGCGCGCCCGCAAGCCGATCGAGCTGGAAGACATTCAGCTTGGGCTGGTGGAAATCAACAAACTCAAGCCGGAAGAAGTCGCTACAGGCGCGATGCCGGTGCTGATGACGCGCCGTGGCGATCTGCATGGCCGTACGCCGCGTCAGGTGGAATATCTGCAGCAGATTCAGGCGCACGACATTACGTTTGGCATTGGCCCGGCCGGTACCGGCAAGACGTATCTCGCCGTGGCCTCGGCTGTGGATGCGATGACCCGCGACCGCGTGAAACGCATCGTGCTTGTGCGCCCGGCGGTGGAAGCCGGTGAGCGCCTGGGTTTTCTGCCCGGAGACTTGAGCCAGAAGGTAGACCCGTATCTGCGCCCGCTCTACGACGCGCTGTACGATCTGGCGGGTTATGACACCGTGAACAAGATGTTCGAACGCGGTGCGATTGAAGTCGCGCCACTGGCTTACATGCGCGGCAGAACGCTGAACCAGAGTTTTATCATTCTGGATGAGGCGCAAAACACCACGCCCGAGCAGATGAAGATGTTCCTGACCCGCATCGGCTTTGGCACCAAAGCCGTGATTACCGGCGACGTGACGCAGATTGACCTGCAGCGCGGCCAGAAAAGCGGCTTGGTGGAAGCGCAGAAGATTCTGAAAAAAGTGAAAGGCATCGCCTTCACGCAGTTCTCCAGCCAAGACGTGGTGCGTCACCCACTGGTGCAGAAAATCATCAACGCCTATGAAGAATACAAAGGCGACTGATTGAAAAATGAGCAGCCTCGCGCGCGCATTCATTGTCACCAGTACTGCCCTGAGAGGCAATCTGGATGCGGCTTCCAGAGCATTGATCTTACCAATGAAAATGTTTGGCGAGACTGATTAAACATGCCGCAACTGAAACTCTCCATCCAGCGTGCCACCAAGCGGGAAACGCCTAGCCGCAGCCAGTTTCTGCGCTGGGTGAAAGCCGCTTTGAACGTAGACACCGAGGTGACGATACGTATCGTCAGCGCCAACGAAGGCCGCGCACTGAACCGTGATTATCGCGGCAAGGATTACGCGACCAATGTGCTGACGTTTCCGCTCGCTGAAGAGCCGCACCTGATAGGCGACATCATCTTATGCGCCCCGGTGGTGGAAAAAGAGGCTAGGGAGCAAGGCAAGGAGTTGATGGCGCATTACGCCCATATGACGGTACACGGCATCCTGCATTTGCATGGCTATGACCACGAAACCGAGGCCCAGGCCGAGTTGATGGAGGCGCTAGAGGTGACAATCTTGGCCAAATTAGGGTATGCTAATCCTTATCTCATTACATAGGATGCCATCTAATGGCTTCTGACTCGGAAAAACCGATCGAAAAACCCACCCTGCTTGAACGACTGAGCAACTTCCTGTTGCGCGAACCCGAAGACCGCGAACAACTTCTGACGCTACTCCATAGCGCGTATGAGAATCACTTGATGGACGCCGACTCGCTGGCGATGATCGAGGGCGTGCTGCAAGTCAGCGAGATGCAAGTGCGCGACATCATGATTCCCCGCTCGCAGATGGATGTGATCGACATCTCCGAGCCTCCTGAAGTGTTTATCCCGCGCGTCATCGAAACAGCGCACAGCCGCTTTCCCGTGATTGAAGACAACAAGAACGATGTGATTGGCATTTTGTTGGCCAAGGATTTGCTGCGCTATTACGCCGGTGAGGATTTTGAGGTGCGTGATATGCTGCGCCCTGCCGTATTCATTCCGGAGGCCAAGCGGCTGAACGTGCTGCTGAAAGAGTTTCGCAGCAACCGCAACCATATCGCCATCGTGGTGGATGAATACGGCGGCGTGGCCGGCATGGTGACGATTGAAGATGTGCTGGAGCAGATCGTCGGTGATATTGAAGACGAATACGATTATGACGAGGATGAGGACAATATCATCCAGCAAGCCGAAGGCCGCTTCCGCGTCAAGGCGCTCACTGAGGTCGCCGATTTCAACGAGGCTTTAGGCACTCATTTCAGCGACGAAGAGTTTTCCACCATTGGCGGGCTGGTGGTCAACAAGTTCGGGCACTTGCCCAAGCGTGGCGATCATACGGTGATTGAAAACCTGAGCATTACCGTGCTGCGTGCCGATAGTAGGCGCTTACATTCCATGTTGGTGGAAAAACTGCCGGAAGAGCCTTACCCTATCGAATCGGTGTAGCGCAGAACCAAATGAAACAAGACGCACTCATACACTCAACACTTGGGAGCGTAAGATGAAAACTACCTTCGCTGTAATATTTTTCGGGCTCAGCATCATCAATTTGAACGCTTGTGCAGAGGACGAAGCGCAGACTTTCACGCTGAAGAGTATCCCTACCGAAGAAAAGGCCTTTGTGGATAGCATTCATCAGTTCACCAAAGCGCAAATTGTAGAAATGCTGGGCGAACCAGCCAAAGCGGATGATGTGAAACTGAAAGATAGCGGACGTGTGGTGGCTTCCATATGGCATTATCACAACGTCAACACAAACGCAGATGGCGAGTATTATCCGACTACCGAACTGGATTTTATTGACGACAAAGTGGTGATGGTGGTGTTTTTGAACAATGACGGCTCAGAAAACCAAGTATCACAACCTTACCAGCCTACACCAGAAGAATTGTTTGACGGTGACGGAACCGTGGAACGCCTGGAGCCACGCATTTAACAAATCCATGCAATAAAAAAAGGCGCATGAAACGCCTTTTTTTATTTTAAATCAATTACTTATTTTTTAAGCGCATCGCGAATCTCACGCAACAGCACAACGTCTTCCGGTGTTGGGGCTGGTGGTGGTGGCGGTTCTGCTTTCTTCATCCTGTTCATCATTTTTACCAATTGGAAAATCACAAACGCCAAAATAATAAAGTTGATTGTAATGGTGATGAAATTACCATAAGCCAGCACTGAACCTGCTTTTTTCGCTTCTGCCAGTGGCAAACCTGCAGCTTGACCGCTCAAAGCGATGTACATATTTGAGAAATCCACATTACCGATAATCTTACCGACAACTGGCATAATGACATCGCCCACCAATGAATCCACGATCTTGCCAAACGCACCGCCGATGATCACACCCACGGCCAAATCCATCACATTGCCTTTTAGGGCGAACTCTTTAAACTCCGACATCATGCTCATACCGTCTCTCCTCTTTGAAAATTATTATTAAGTGCATAACAAATACTATTTATTAATATGTGCTACAGGCGCCATCTTTCACTATGCTTACAATAATGTCAACTCCTGACAATAGCATGATAAACAAGCTAAAATGCATGCCGTGTCACATATAGCATCCATATTTTCAGCCAAATCGCCTCGATACTTGCTCGCGATCTCGCTTGGCGCAACCGCCGTACTTGGGTTCGCGCCATTTTATCTGTTTCCGATACCCATACTGGCCTTACTCGGCCTGTTCATGCTCTGGCAGAAAACAAATAATCCAAAAACTGCGTTCAAACTAGGTTTTGCGTTTGGTTTAGGCTTGTACATCGTCGGCATCTACTGGATTTACATCAGCCTGCATGACTTTGGCGGCATGCCTTGGTGGTTTGCGGGGTTCTGCACGTTTTGCCTTTGTGCGTTCATGGCATTGTTTCCTGCGCTGGTAGGCTATTTCAGCAAACGCATCGGTCTGCTATGGCTCAGTGTACCTGTGCTGTGGGGTGTTTCCGATTGGGTGCGCAGCTGGATTTTCACCGGCTTCCCCTGGTTGACATTAGGCTACTCGCAAGTGCCCTACAGCCCATTAGCTGGCTTCGCACCGGTCGTCGGTATTTATGGCGTTTCCGTCATCACCGCACTGATTGCAGCATTGATCGCTGCCTGGATAGGCAAGCCCAATCTGATTTACAAACGCAACAGCATAGCTGTCATCACGCTGTTATTGGTTATAGGTGGTGTACTGAAGGCCGTAGAATGGACAACGCCCATCGGCAAACCGCTACAAACGTCTTTGCTGCAGGGCAATATTCCGCAGGATATCAAATGGTCACCGGAGAATGCTCAACGCACGATAGACAGTTATCTGCACATGATGCAGCAAAGCAAAGCACAGTTGATTATTCTGCCGGAAACCGCGCTGCCGGTGATTGCCAGCCAACTGGACGACAGCGTTAAAGAAGCACTCACCATGCATGCCAGACAAAATGGCGGCGACATCATCGTCGGCATGGTGGAATACGACTTAGACAACAACGCCTATTACAATAGTGCGCTTAGTTTTGGTAGCGCACCTTCGCAGGTCTATCGCAAGAATCACTTGGTTCCTTTTGGTGAATTCATCCCGCTGAAAAAAATCTTCGGCTGGATCTACCGCGACTGGCTCAACATGCCATTAAGCGACTTGAGCAGGGGAGGCTGGGAGCAAGCATCCATGCGGGTTGCAGGCCAGCAGATTGGGGTCAATATCTGCTATGAAGACGTGTTTGGCAATGAAATCATCCGTCAATTGCCGGAATCCACACTGCTGGTGAACATCAGCAACGACGCCTGGTATGGCCGCTCGATCGCCGCCGACCAGCACTTGCAATTCAGCCAAGCGCGCGCACTGGAAACCGGCCGCATGATGCTGCGCGCCACCAACACCGGCGCCACGGCCACAGTAGATACGCATGGCTATGTGCTTGCCCACGCGCCGCATGACCAGGCAGTCATTCTGGAAACGCACGTGCAGGGCTACACCGGCAACACACCTTATGTGCGTTGGGGCAACTGGCCATTCATTCTGCTCAGCTTTGCGGCGATTGCTTTTGTGATAAGCCGCAAAAACAAGTAAAATCACAGCTTTATTATTTTTACAAAACGCCCTTTCAGGACTTTGGTTTTTGGACAAAAAAGACTAGAAGGCGAAATGAAGATTGTGCGAACAGTACGGCGAATTGAAGCCGACAACGTATTTTTTGGATCAAAAAACAAATGCCTCTCACGTTTCAACAGATCATTCTGGCCTTGCAGTCCTACTGGGATAAACAAGGCTGCGCCCTACTCCAACCCTACGACATGGAAGTGGGCGCTGGCACCAGCCACACCGCTACCTTTTTACGCGCGCTTGGCCCGGAGCCTTGGAAAGCTGCCTATGTCCAGCCAAGCCGCCGCCCCAAGGATGGCCGCTATGGCGAAAACCCCAATCGCCTGCAGCATTACTATCAATACCAAGTGGTATTAAAACCCGCGCCAGCCAACATTCTTGAGCTGTATCTGGGCTCGCTGGAAGCGCTGGGTTTCGATTTGAAGAAGAACGACATCCGTTTTGTGGAAGACGATTGGGAAAACCCGACGCTGGGCGCATGGGGTTTAGGCTGGGAGGTCTGGCTCAACGGGATGGAGGTGACGCAATTCACCTACTTCCAGCAAGTGGGGGGCATCAACTGCAAACCTATTACGGGTGAAATCACCTATGGCCTGGAACGTCTGGCGATGTACCTGCAAGGCGTGGAAAACGTATTCGACCTGACCTACGCACCCGGACTGAAATACGGTGATGTGTTCCATCAGAACGAGGTGGAACAATCCACTTACAACTTTGAACACTCTAATGTCGAGTTTCTGCTGCAGGCATTCACCGCACACGAAGGCAACGCCAAACACCTGATGGAACAGCAACTGGCGTTACCCGCTTATGAGCAAGTGCTGAAAGCCGCCCATACCTTTAACCTGCTGGATGCGCGCGGTGCGATTTCCGTCACCGAACGCGCCGCCTATATCGGCCGCATCCGCAATCTGGCGCGCTCTGTGGCCGCCAGCTATCTGGAAAGCCGCGCCAGACTTGGTTTCCCGATGGCGCCTAAGGCATGGGCGGACGAAGTATCGCAACAAATGGAACAAAACAAGAAAGCCGCAGCATGAGCAGTAAAAACTTATTAGTCGAATTATTTGTAGAAGAACTGCCGCCGAAAGCACTAAAAAAACTGGGTGAAGCGTTTGCCGGCAGTTTGCTCGAAAACCTGAAAGCGCAAGGCTTGGTAGCCGACAACAGCGCACTGGTCAGCTTCGCTACGCCACGCCGTTTGGCGGCACACATCACCAACGTCGCAGCCAAAGCTGCTGACAAGCAAGTAGCGCAAAAGCTGATGCCAGCGACAGTCGGTCTGGACACCAATGGTAAAGCCACACCAGCACTAGTGAAAAAACTGCAGAGTCTGGGCGCGGATGAGAGCGCTGTGACCAAACTGCGCAAAGAGAACGATGGCAAAGCCGATGTACTGTTTCTCGACGCTACGCAAGCAGGAGCAACGCTGCAGGCAGGCCTGCAAGCCGCTCTGGATGCGGCGATTGGGGCATTGCCTATCCCCAAAGTCATGACCTATCAATTAGCTGATGGCTGGGAGAGCGTCAACTTTGTACGTCCCGCACATGGCTTGGTCGCATTGCACGGCGATACAATCGTGCCAGTCACCGCACTGGGATTGACCTCTGGCAACACCACGCAGGGGCATCGCTTCGAGGCGAAGAACCCGACCATCACGCTGAAAAACGCGGATAGCTACGCCGAGCAATTGACTCGTGAGGGTGCAGTAATTGCCAGCTTTGCCGAGCGTCGCGCAGAAATCGTGCGTCAACTCGACGCCGCTGCAGCCAAGGAAAACTTGAGGCCGATTGAAGACGAAGCGTTACTGGACGAAGTGACCGCATTGGTCGAGCGTCCGAACGTGCTGACCGGCCAGTTTGAAAAAGAATTCCTGGAAGTGCCGCAGGAGTGCCTGATCCTGACCATGAAGGCAAACCAGAAGTATTTTCCTTTGTTAGACGCGAGCGGCAAACTCACCAACAAATTCCTCATCGTTTCCAACATCAACCCCGCCGACCCAAGCGCAGTGATTGGCGGTAACGAGCGCGTGGTACGCCCTCGCCTGGCGGATGCCAAGTTCTTCTTCGACCAGGACCGCAAGAAAACGCTGGAAAGCCGCCTGGATGGGCTTGATAAAGTGGTCTACCACAACAAGCTTGGCAGCCAGGGTGAGCGTAATGCACGTGTAGTCAAAATCGCCACTGAAATCGCCAAACAACTTGGCGACGCAAAATTTGTAGAGAAAGTCGAATTTGCCGCCAAGCTTTCCAAAGCCGACCTGCTCACCGACATGGTGGGCGAATTCCCGGAACTGCAAGGCATTATGGGGCGCTATTACGCCCAGCACGAAGGCTGGGAGGATGACGTGGCGTTTGCGATTGAAGACCATTATCGCCCCCGTTTTGCTGGTGACGAGCTCCCACGCAGCCAAGTTGGTGTGGTGGTGGCACTGGCCGACAAACTGGAGACATTGGTAGGCCTGTTCAGCATCGGCGAAAAACCGACAGGTGACAAAGATCCTTTCGCATTGCGACGTCATGCGCTTGGCATTGTCAGAATTCTTATTGAGAAAAATCTGCCTCTTCAATTCTATGAAATTGCAAATATGGCTATTTCGCAATTCAAAGTTGAGTTTGATGTAATCGATTTAGATAATTTTTTCGTTGAGAGATTAAAAAATTACCTTCGTGATTTAGGTCACTCATTAGAAGAAGTAGAAGCATCACTTTATGCATCTGGAATGAAGGTGTGGGCTGACTTGCCAAAACGCATTGATGCAGTTAAGTATTTTTCTCAACTCCCAGAAGCCCCAGCCCTCGCCGCGGCCAATAAGCGTGTAGGCAATATCCTGAAAAAAGTGGAAGGCGAAGTAAAAGCAGAAGTGAACGCCAACTTGCTGCAAGAGCCTGCTGAAAAAGCCTTGAGTGAAGCTTTGGGTAAAGTGAAACCGCAAGCAGACAAGCTGTTTGAAGCTGGTGACTATACAGCTTCGCTACAGGCATTGGCAGCCTTGAAGGCCCCGGTGGATGACTTTTTTGACAATGTGATGGTGAATGCGGATGATCCGGCATTGAAGGCAAACCGTCTTGGCCTGCTGGCGACTTTGCACCAGACCATGAACCGCGTGGCGGACTTGTCTAAATTAGCGAGCTGATACTTCATTATGAAAACCATCGGCCTGCAAGGCGCATCTGGATGCGGTTTCCAGAGCACCCACCACAATAATGAAACGCGCGAGGCATTATGAAACTCGTCATACTGGATAGAGACGGCGTCATCAACGAAGATTCCGGCAACTTCATCAAGAATCCGGAAGAATGGGTGCCAGTTCCCGGCAGCCTGGAAGCGATCGCTCTATTGAACCAATCCGGCTATCGCGTGGCAGTAGCCACCAACCAATCCGGCGTTGGGCGTGGCATCTACGACATGGCTACTTTGAACGCCATCCATGACAAGATGCAGCGCGCTCTGGGGCAGGTAGGTGGTCGTATCGATGCGATTTTCTATTGCCCCCATGTGGCAGATGACCACTGCAATTGCCGGAAGCCCAAAACCGGCATGATGGAAGAGATTTCCCGTCGTTTTTCCATCGATTTAACAGGCACTTATGGCATTGGTGATGCGCAACGCGACATACAAGCGTTTGCGGATGCCGGCTGCAAAACGATTCTGGTGAAAACCGGCAATGGCAAAGAAACTTTGGCGCAAGGCAACCTGCCCACTGACACACAAGTGGTGGCGGATTTGGCCGAAGCCGTGCAATTTATTCTGGCCGAGGATGAATAAGGTTAATTTCGTGTTATTTATACGCTCGCTCTTATTTGCTTTAGGTATGCTTATCATCTCGCCAATATTCGCGTTATTGGTGGTGTTGATGGCGCCATTCAGCAGCCACATCGCGCGCAGCCGCATGGCGAGCTATTGGGCGCATTGCAGCTTGTTCTGGCTCAAACTCACCTGCAATTTGGGGTTTGAAGTGCGTGGCCGCGAAAACATCCCCGATCATCCATCCATCATCTTATGCAAGCACCAATCGGCCTGGGAAACGATCGCATTGCAAACGATTTTCCCACCGCAAATCTGGGTGCTGAAACGCGAACTGATGTACATCCCCATCCTTGGTTGGGCATGGTGGGCGATGGATACCATTCCCATTGACCGCAGCGCAGGTCGCGAAGCGCTTAAAAAATTGGTCACGCACGGCAAAGACAGGCTTGCCAAAGGCTTGTGGGTAGTGATTTTCCCAGAAGGCACGCGTATTGCACCGGGATTGCGCGGCAAATACCACATTGGCGGAGCCTGGCTTGCCGCCCAAACGCACACCACCGTGGTGCCGGTTGCGCACAATGCCGGTTTGTTCTGGCGCAAAAATGCGTTTATCAAGCGCCCGGGCACAATCACGCTCAGTATTGGAAAACCCATAGAAACTACGGGTTTGAAAGCCGATGCGATCAATCAGCAAGTGGAAGACTGGATTGAAGCAGAGATGCTGCGCCTGTAATAACAGACCATCATGGCACTGGAAACCCTGATACTGCCCGACGGCACACAAATCCCCTACCAGCTGGAACGCCGCGCACGCCGCACCATCGGCCTGAAAATCACCGAAAGCGGCCTGGTTGTGCATGCCCCCAGGCGGATCTTTTTGTTCGAACTCAACCGCGTGCTGCAAGAAAAAGCGCAATGGATCATCACCAAGCTGGAAGCGCGCATGCAAAGTGCGCAGCCACCGATGGTGTGGACGCATGGCGCGGATTTGCATTATCTGGGCAATCTGCTGACGCTGGAAATCATCGCCGCCAGCAGCGCCAAAAAACCGCAGCTGGTGCAAGAAAAGCTGCATATCCACATTAAAACAGCAGGCCTGGAAGCCAATATTCATGCGGAGTTTGAGGCAGTGATTGAACGCAAAGCCATCCAGTGGCTCAAGCAGCAAGCACAGCTGGATTTTTCACGTCGGATACAGGTTTTTGCGGCAAAGCTGGGAGTGCGCACGCCGCCGTTATCTCTCTCCAATGCACGTGCACGCTGGGGCAGCTGCAGCAGCCGCGGTGATATTCGATTAAATTGGCGGCTGATTCAAGCACCGCCACACATCATCAACTACGTGATTTGCCACGAACTGGCACATCTGAAGCACATGAACCACTCTGGGCACTTCTGGGCACAGGTCGAAACGCTATACCCGGACTACAAACGGGCGGAGAAAGATCTGAAGGCCCTTTCTCCACTCTTGCATCGCGTTTAAAGTAATTTACTCAAGTCGCTGGCAACATCTGCCGGCTTCTGTCCGTATTCCATGTAAACCCGTATTTTTCCTTGTTTATCAAATACATAAGTGCCAGCACTATGGTCTATCGTATAGCCACCTTTACCAGAATCTTCCACCTTGGCTGCATATATCTTAAAGTTTTCCAAGGTCTCGGCTATCTCTTGTTGATTACCCCAGAGGCCAATAAAACGCTTATCGAACGAAGGCACGAATTGCGCCAGCACCTCTTGCGTATCGCGTTGCGGGTCCACCGTCACAAACAGTACCTGCACTTGATCGGATTTATCGCCCAGCAACTTCATGGTCTGCTTCATATCCGCCATCGTGGTGGGGCAGACATCAGGACAGTGGGTATATCCAAAGAACAGCACGACCAGCTTGCCGGCAAAATCGCTCATGGTGCGCTTTTTGCCAGTATGATCAGTCAGCGCCAAAGGCTTGGGGAAATCTGCGCCGGTAATATCGGTGCCGACAAAACCATTCTTGGCTTCCGTCTGACCCGGTGGCTGACCACAAGCACTTAAAAATGCAAACAAGCCAATTAACAACCAGTGTTTCATACTGAAAAACCCTCAAAACTTAATAAGTTGGATTCTATCATGCGGCAATATATCCCAAGTTTGGTTTACAATAATGTTTTTTAACCTATTGTATTTAGAAAGTTTTGTATGGCAGCTCCGGCAACAATGGCAGATCGCGACGGTTTTATCTGGTACGACGGCAAACTCGTCCCCTGGCGCGAAGCCACCACACATGTCCTCACTCACACTTTGCACTATGGCATGGGTGTGTTTGAAGGCGTGCGTGCTTACAAAACCGACAAAGGCACAGCGATTTTCCGATTGCAGGACCATACCGACCGCCTGTTCCGCAGCGCGCACATCCTGGGTATGAAGATGCCCTTCGACAAAGCCACCATCAACGAAGCACAGCGTGCCGCAGTGCGCGAGAATAAGCTGGAAAGCGCCTATATCCGTCCGATGGCATTCTACGGCGCCGAGGCGATGGGCATTGCGGCTAAGACGCTCTCCACCCACGTGATTTGTGCTGCATGGACATGGGGCGCCTATATGGGCGACGAAGCCATCACCAAAGGCATTCGCGTTAAAACGAGTTCGTTTGCCCGTCACCACGTCAATATCACCATGTGCAAGGCCAAAGCCAACGGCAATTACATGAACTCGATTCTGGCACATCAGGAAGCTGCTCATGATGGCTACCACGAAGCATTGTTGCTGGATGTGGACGGCTTTGTAGCTGAGGGCTCCGGCGAGAACATCTTTATCGTGCGCAAAGGCAAGCTCTATACACCTGATTTAACCAGCGCGCTCGAAGGCATCACCCGCGACACGATTGTTCAACTGGCAGGCGAACTGGGCATTGAGGTGATTGAGAAACGCATTACCCGTGATGAAGTGTATGGCGCGGACGAAGCCTTCTTTACCGGTACCGCGGCTGAAGTCACCCCGATTCGCGAGCTGGATAACCGCGCGATTGGCGCAGGCGTACGCGGCCCGATCACCGAAAAACTGCAAAGCCTGTATTTTGATGTCGTTAAAGGCAAATCTGCCAAACATCAACACTGGCTGACTTTGGTAGCATAATATGTCCGACGCCAAAGAAATCGAGATCACCGCAAAAGACCTGCCACTGCACTGCCCGACGGATGCGGTGGCGCTTTGGTGTTCACACCCGCGCGTATTTCTGGACATCGCCGTGACAGGCCATGTCGCATGTCCTTATTGCGGTACACAATACAAACTCAAAGCAGGTGAACAGGTGCACGGGCACCATTAAGTATCTCAACCCATCATGCCACGCTGGGTACTATTCGCATTCATCTCCATGTTCTTTGCCGGGTTCACTTCGGTCATTGCCAAGCAAGGCTTGTCAGGCATCTCCGCAGAATTGGGGCTTTCGGTGCGTACGCTCTTTGTATGCGTTTTTGTGCTGATTTTTGCGGTATTTTTCGTTTCGTTTGATGAAGTCAAACACCTGCAAAAAGCCAATTATCTTTGGCTGGGACTTTCCGGCATCACCACGACTTTGTCCTGGATTTTTTACTACAAGGCACTAAAGGTGGGTGATGTGGCGACCATTGCCCTGATAGATAAAGGCAGTGTGCTGGTTGCCATTCTATTGGCTTGGTGGCTCCTGAAAGAAGTGATCACCCTGCGTATCTTGCTAGGTGCCAGCCTGATTCTGCTGGGCTTGTGGATAGTATCGAAAAAATAGATTCAGCCTTTTGCGTTAATCTTTTCGCCCCACAAACTTTCAATCACTTCCATCGCATCAGGTTCTGGGCTATTCGTCCAGAATTCGACTTTGCCCTTTTCTTCGCCGGCATTCAATAAATCGCGTTCTGTGAGCAGGCTCTGCAAGCGTTTCGCCACCGCAGCACCTGTATCTACCAAGGTGACGTCGTTACCGGCCAATTCCTGAATCAGCGGTTTTACAAATGGATAATGCGTACACCCCAGCACAATCGTGTCTGCACCTTCATCCAGCAACGGCTTTAGATACTTCTGTAATAAAGCACGCGTTTCTGAGTTCTCCAGTTCGCCGCGTTCGATACACTCCACCAGCCCAACGCAGGCCTGCGTTACCACTTTGACATTGCGGCCGTAATTCTCCAGCAAGGCCGCAAACTGCGCACTTTTGAGCGTACCCACAGTCGCCAGCACGCCAATGATGCCATTCTTGCTGGCCGCGGCGGCAGGCTTGACCGCAGGCTCCATGCCGATGATAGGCAGCGTAGGGTGTTCTTGGCGCAAACGGTCAATCCCAGCCGCGGTGGCTGTATTACAAGCCACCACGATAGCCTTGGCGTCGTGCGCAAGCAAAAAATCCGTGAGCACCAAGCAACGTTCGGTAATCTCTTCAGACGATTTATTGCCGTATGGCGCGTTCAAACTATCGGCAACGTAAATCAAATGCTCGTGCGGCAGCAAAGCATGAATATGCTTGAGTACCGACAGGCCACCCACGCCGGAATCGAACACGCCGACAGGATTCTGACCGAAAGATTGAGAACTCATGTGATGTTAGATTGCATCAATTATAATGATGCGAATTATAGAGGAAATTCAATTGGGCAATCGACTAAGTAAGATATATACCCGCACTGGCGACGATGGCACCACCGGCTTGGGCGATGGCACCCGTATCGCCAAAAACAGCTTGCGTGTACACGCGCTGGGGGATGTGGACGAACTGAATGCGGCGCTGGGAGTTCTTCTGACCGAGCCTCTGCAAGCCAATATCCATGCGGCGCTTGAGGCGGTCCAACATAACCTGTTTAACATAGGCGGCGAGCTTTGCATGCCGGGTTATGCGCTGGTAAAACCAGAGCACGTCACCGCGCTGGAAAACCAGCTGGATGCCTGGAACGACGAATTGAAACCGTTGAAAGAATTCATTCTGCCTGGTGGTAGCCGCGCTGCTGCATATTGCCACTTGGCCCGCACGGTATGCCGTCGCGCGGAACGTACGATGTATGCCCTCAACGAACAGGAACCGCTAAACAGCGCTGTTTTACAGTATATCAATCGCCTTTCAGACTTGCTGTTCGTGCTTTGCCGTGTGCTGAACAAGAATGTCGGCGTCAATGACGTGCTTTGGCAACAGGAATCCTAAGACTTACTTCACCCTATATATGCCTTTGGAATAACCACATTCCCAAATATTATTTATCTAAACCTTTATTTTTCAATATAATGCGCACTCTTTTCGTTTGCGCTGCAACTTAATCTGAAAACAACATCATGAAAAAAATTTATTTCGCACTGCCTTTTCTCGCCTTACTTTCCAGTGAATCTGCCTACGCAACGGATGGTTACTTTCCACATGGCTATGGCGTCAAATCTCAAGGTGCCGGCGGTGTGGGCATTGCATTACCGCAAGACACTCTGGCGATCGCCAGCAATCCGGCAGGCCTTAGCGCCATAGGCAACCGGATTGATGTTGGCGCTACCTGGTTCCGCCCGATTCGCGAAGCTGAGATTGTAGGCCATCCAATGCCCATCAATGGTCAATATGAAGCTAATGAAACCAAAAATTTCATCATTCCTGAATTCGGTTATAGCCATGCCATCTCACCAGAAACGACCGTAGGTGTTGCAGTGTATGGCCATGGTGGCATGAACACAGACTATGAAAAACCAGTGCCTTTGTTTGGCAATACACGGCTGGGCATGGATCTGGCGCAGCTTTTTATTGCGCCGACTGTTGCCTATAAAGTGACTCCCACGCAATCTGTAGGTATTTCACTGGACTTAGCCTATCAGCGTTTCAAAGCCAGAGGCCTGCAGAACTTTGCCAACCCAATGTTCTCCGAATCGCCCAATAACGTTACGGGTAAAGGTTACGACCACTCCTATGGCGCAGGGATCCACTTGGGCTGGCAAGGCCAGATTACCGACAATGTCACCTTGGGCGCGCATTACAAAAGCAAGACGTACATGAGCAAATTCGACAAATATCAGGGGCTGTTTGCCAACCAGGGCGACTTCGATATTCCATCCTCCTATGGCGCCGGTATCGCAGTGAAAGCGACCCCTAAACTTACACTTGCAGCGGATGTGGAGCGCATCAACTACAGCGATGTGGATTCTGTAGGCAACAACCTTGCCAATTTCTTTACTGCGCAACTGGGCTCCAACAACGGTGCGGGTTTTGGCTGGCAGGACAGCACCGTATACAAGCTGGGCGTGATTTACGCCGCCACAGAAAACCTCACATTGCGCGCCGGCTATAACCATATCAATCAGCCGATCCCGTCGAGCCAGACCTTGTTCAACATCATTGCGCCCGGGGTGGTGGAAAACCACGCGACGCTTGGCTTGACATGGGCATTCGAGAACAAGAGCGAGCTATCCTTCAGCTACTTTCATGCTTTCGAGCATAAAGTACATGGCCATGGCTCCATCCCTGCCGCATTTGGCGGTGGCGAGGCTAATTTGAAGATGTATCAGGACGCGATTGGGGTTGCTTATAGCTGGGCGCTTTAGTCTTGATATAATGTTTTTATTCCTATTAAACTAAAACCGAATATGAACATAGATACATTCAATTTCACACCTGTCAGCTCCTTGGTAGGAGGCATGCTGATTGGGATTGCTACCGCCTTACTGATTTTATTCAGCGGCAGGATCGCAGGTATCAGCGGGATATTGGGTGGGGTTTTACGTCTTTCCGAAACCAAACAAAATCAGTGGCGTCTGTTTTTTCTTGCCGGTTTGGTTATCGCACCTTGGGTTTACGGCCTATTTCTGGCGCTGCCTTCCGCCGAGGTCGAAGCGGATACGTTGGGACTAATCATCGCCGGATTGCTGGTTGGCTATGGTACTCGCCTTGGTTCCGGCTGCACCAGTGGACATGGTGTTTGTGGCTTATCCCGCCTTTCGATACGCTCGCTGGTTGCCACGCTGATATTCATGTGCTGCGGTATTATCACAGTTTATTTCACACACCATTAGATCATCATGGCTTTGTTCATCAGTTTTATTTCCGGTTTGATTTTTGGTATAGGCCTCATCGTCTCCGGCATGACCAACCCTGCCAAGGTCATCGGCTTTTTGGATATTGCCGGGAAGTGGGATCCTTCCTTAGGCATGGTCATGGTGGGCGCCATCCTGGTCGGTTTTTTCGCATTTCGCCACGTCAAGAAAACGCACAAGACCTTGTTGGGTGAGACCGCGCATCTGCCTACCGGACAACAACTGGACCGCCCGTTGCTGCTGGGTGCTGCCATCTTCGGCATCGGCTGGGGGCTGGCTGGTTATTGCCCTGGTCCGGCACTGGCCTCAATACTGACCGGCGGAATCAAGCCACTGATTTTCTGTGCGAGCATGGTAGCAGGCATGCTCATATTTAACCGCACGCATCAAAATTAGTCATATGCTGCACCCTCAGTTATAATGCGCTTCAAACTTTGGTATTTTTCTAACCGTTTTCGGCGCACATGATTAAAAAACTGCTACAGCGCGTTTTCAAGTCTTCAAAAAAAACCCCTTCGCAACATCAGCCACAGCGTATCCCGCGCAAAACGCACCAGATCAATAAAACCCAGATCAGCCAGGCCGCCTTAAAAACTTGCGAAGGTCTGCAAAAAGCGGGGTATGAAGCCTACGTGGTCGGCGGTGCGGTGCGCGATTTGTTGGCAGGGTTCAAACCCAAGGATTTCGATATTGCCACCAATGCCACGCCGGAGCAGGTCAACAAAGTGTTCCGCCGCAGCCGCATCATCGGCCGCCGCTTCCGTATCGTGCATGTGCTGTGGGGTAATGAAACAATCGAGGTAACGACTTTCCGTGGCCACCACCAAAATGAAAGTAGTGCAGATGATGCCGCAGTAACCGATTCCGGCCGCATCATCCGTGACAACATCTTTGGCAGCATGGAAGAGGATGCCGCACGCCGTGATTTTACCGCCAACGCCTTGTATTACGACCCAGCGCGCGAAGAAGTGCTGGATTTTCATCATGGCGTCCCGGACATCAGATCTGGCCTGCTACGTATGATTGGCGATCCTAAAACCCGTTATCGCGAAGATCCGATACGGTTGCTACGCGCAGTGCGGCTATCCGCCAAATTAGGTCTGAAAATCGAATCCGCCACACAAAAACCCATTCGCGAAATGGCCGACTTGCTGCAAGACGTCTCACCCAGCCGCCTGTTCGACGAGATGCTTAAACTGTTCCTTTCCGGCCACGCGATGGAAAGCATCAACGCATTACGTGCCCAGCATCTGCATCATGGTTTGCTGCCTTTGCTGGACGTGGTGCTGGAGCAGCCACTGGGTGAAAAATTCGTGATGCTGGCACTGGAAAATACCGACAAACGCATCGCGGCAGGCAAGTCGTCGAACCCCAGCTTTTTGTTTGCTACCTTGCTATGGCATGAGGTGCTGGTGGCCTGGAAAAAATTCAAGGATCAGGGCGAGCACCCTATTCCCGCGCTGCATCTCGCCATGAATCAAGTCATTGATATACAAGCAGAAAAACTGGCCATCCATAATCGTTTCGTCGCCACCATGAAGGAGATCTGGGCGATGCAGCCACGCTTTGAACAACGTGCTGGCAAGCGGCCATACGCCTTGCTGACGCATCCGCGCTATCGTGCCGGTTATGACTTTTTGCTGTTACGCTGCGAATCAGGAGAAACTGATACCGAACTTGGCGACTGGTGGACTGAGTTTGCGGATGCCAGTACCGAACGCCGCACACAGATGCTGCAGCCGGACAATGGCCCTAAAAAACGCCGCCGTCGCAAGCGCAAACCCGCTGCAACCGCAACTGAACATGCATAACGCTTTTGTTGCGCTTGGCAGCAACCTGCCGGGAGATTCTGGCAGCCCTGCAAGCCAGATTCTACGCGCCTTCCAGGCTATCGAGAAATTGCCCGAAACGAGACTGGTCAAGCAATCCAGCCTGTACCAGAGCACTCCTGTCGGCTATGATAAGCAACCAGACTTTATCAATGCCGTAGTGCAGATTCACACCAAACTAACCGCTCCTGCGCTTCTGGACGCCCTGCTCGACATTGAACAGGGCTTTGGCCGCGAACGCCCTTTCCCCAACGCGCCGCGCGTGCTGGATCTGGATCTGCTGCTGTACGACAATCTGGAGATGCACGCACAAAAACTCACTCTGCCGCATCCCCGTATGTTTGAACGCAGCTTCGTGATATTACCTCTGGCAGAAATAGCACCAGATTTACACATCGCCAAGCGTGGGAGTATTGTAGAATTACTCAAAAAATTGGACGTTTCAGGCATCAAGAAATATGAACATATTTGACCGCTTTCCCTATATCGTCATCGAAGGCCCCATTGGCAGCGGGAAAAGCACCTTGGCCAGCACGCTGGCAGACAAATTTCAGGCACATTTACTCAGTGAGAAAGCTGAAGTAAATCCGTTTTTACCGCGCTTTTATCAAGATGCGCAGCGCTACGCATTACCGACACAATTGTTTTTCCTGTTCCAGCGCAGTGGGCAAATAGGTGAATTAAATCAACGGGATATGTTCAACAAGCCCACGGTAGCGGATTTCTTTCTGGAGAAAGACCCGATCTTTGCACGGCTGAATCTGGATGATGAAGAATATGCGCTGTATCACCAGATCTACACCCATCTGCAACTTAAATCCCCCAAACCGGATTTGGTGGTATACCTGCAAACCCCGGTAGATGAATTGGCAGAGCGCATCGAAGAACGCAACATCAGCTACGAGCAAGACATCCCGCGCGAGTATCTGGAGCGCCTGTCAGATGCCTACAGCGAATATTTCCATCAATACGACGCCTCGCCGCTGCTCATCGTCAACAATGAAAAGCTCAACATCATCAAAGACAAAGACGCACTGGATTTGCTGATAGACCGTATCGGCCAGATCAAAAGCAGCCGCGAGTATTTCAACCCTAATTTCGAATAATGCTGATCCGTTTGCAAGCACAAATAGACCGTGGTGAAAAAATCGCCATGCTCACCTGCTATGACGCCACTTTCGCCAAATTGCTGGAGCTGGCAGGTGTTGATGCGCTGCTGATCGGCGATTCGCTCGGCATGGTGCTGCAGGGTGCAGAAAACACGCTGCAAGTGACGCTGGAGCAGATGATTTATCACGTAAAATGCGTGGCCGCCGGTGCGCCTAATACCTTGATTCTGGCGGACATGCCGGTGAACACTTACGAGTTCGGTCATGCGCTCGCGCTGGAAAACGCGCAGATGCTAATCGAAGCCGGTGCGCATATGGTGAAATTCGAAGGCGGCGGCAAACTGACAGAAACCGCACGCCACCTGGTGCACCATGGCGTTCCGGTTTGTGCGCATCTGGGTTTTACGCCACAATCAGTCGAAAAACTAGGTGGCTACAAAATCCAGGGCAAGACGGAAGAATCCGCCGCACAAATTCTGAATGACGCAACCGCCATGAAAGACGCAGGGGCCAGCCTGGTGCTGCTGGAAATGGTACCGGCCGTTTTGGCCAAACAAGCCACACAAATCGTGCCCACCATCGGCATAGGTGCGGGTGTGGATTGCAGCGGACAAGTGCTTGTTTTGCAAGATTTATTGGGCATCTACAATGGCCCAGCCAGCAAGAAACCGCAGGATTATAAAGCACCGCGCTTTGCGAAGAACTTCTTGGCCGAAACCAACAGCGTACAACAGGCAGTCGCAAACTATGTTGCTGCCGTCAAAAGCAGCACCTTTCCTGCGCCAGAACATAGTTACTAAACATGCAAGTCATTCACACCATCGCCGAACTCCGCGCTGCGCTTGCTTCTAGAGGCAACATTGGCTTTGTGCCGACCATGGGAAATCTGCATCAAGGGCATCTGGAGTTGGTAAAACTAGCACAGCTGCATGCCAGAACGATTGTAGTAAGTATTTTTGTAAACCCATTACAGTTTGGCGCCAACGAGGATTTTGGCAAATATCCACGCACCTTGCAGACAGATTGCGAAAAGCTGGAAACGGCTGGTGCAGATATTGTTTTTGCGCCCAGCGTAGATGAAATGTATCCAGATTTTGATGACAAGCAACTCCATCAGACCATGACCATCCAGCCACCTCCGCTAGCAGAAACGCTATGTGGTGCAAGCCGCCCCGGCCATTTTTCCGGCGTTGCCACAGTGGTCATGAAACTGTTCAACATTGTTTTTTATAATACGGCACAGCCCAATGTCGCCGTGTTTGGCAAAAAGGATTTTCAGCAGCTTTTAGTCATCAAGGAACTGGTCAGGCAATTCAATCTGCCGATTGAAATCATCGCCGCCGAAACCACGCGCGAAGCCGACGGGCTGGCAATGAGCAGCCGCAACGGTTATTTAAACGCTAACGAACGCAAAGAAGCGATTGTCCTCAACCAAACATTGCGCCATGTGGCTGAAAACATCACCTCTGGAAGCCGCGATTTTACTGGCTTGCAGGCCGATGCCGAAAAAGCCTTGCGCGATCAAAACTGGCAAGTGGATTATGTTGCAGTACGCTCGGCGCGTGACCTGGCTGAGGTTCAGGCAAGCGACAAGCATTTGGTGATATTGGGTGCGGCGAAAATCGGTACGACGCGCCTGATAGACAATATCGAGATTGCGCTCGGTTAACCGCCTCGTACGTGCGCGCATTCATTGCAAACGACGATGCCCTGTGAACCAGGCAGGATGCGGATTCCAGGCCTGTTGGCAATATAATGAAAAAACATTTTGATACAAATTATTTTTGCGCTAAGCTGTTGATAACTTTATAATTGCATCCCTTTTAACGAATCGGCGATTTTTCATGCAAAGAACCATGCTCAAATCCAAGCTCCACCGTGTCCATGTGACACACAGCGAGCTGCATTACGAGGGCAGCTGCGCGATTGACGAAGCCTTGCTGGATGCCGCCAATATTCGTGAGTATGAACAGATCAGCATCTACAACGTGACCAATGGCGAGCGCTTCAGCACTTATGCGATTCGTGCTGAACGCAACTCGGGCATTATTTCTGTGAACGGTGCTGCTGCACACAAGGCACATCCGAAAGACATCATCATCATTGCCAGCTACGCAAACTATACCGAACTGGAACTGGAAAAATACGCACCGCAATTGGTGTATGTCGATGTGAAGAACCGTATCATGCATTCGAAACGTGAAATTCCGGTACAGGCTGCTTAAATGTTGACTCCCGAGCAAATCAAAGACGCGGTAGTAGATGCGTTGGAAGACATCAAAGGCTTTGACATCTCCATCCTCGACGTACAGAAAATGACCAGCCTGACCAGTTATATGGTCGTTTGCAGCGGTAACTCCAATCGTCAGACCAAAGCGCTTGCGGACAATATCTGTGAGAAGCTGAAAGAAAAAGGCGTGGAGCCGCGCGGTATCGAAGGCGAAAAAGAAGGTGAATGGGTGCTGGTGGATCTGGGCGATGTCATCGTGCACATCATGATCCCGGCCACACGTGCCTACTATAACCTTGAGCAACTCTGGAGCGAGGGCGAGGCCCGTCGTGCCGGCTCTAAAGCAGCCTAGCTGCATACCCCGATGAAACTGCGCATCCTCTCGGTCGGCCATAAAATGCCCGGCTGGGTGACAGAAGCATGCGCCGAATATACCAAGCGCATGCCGCGCGAGCTGCAAATCGACATTGTTGAAATCAAACCAGATAAACGCAGTGATACCAAAAGCGAAGCCGTGCAGGAAGCGGAAGCCAAACGCATTCTGGAAGCGGCGGGAAAAGATTTTTTAGTCGCTTGCGACGAACGCGGGCAGGAAGTCACGACGCTACAACTGGCGGAAAAGCTCAAATCCTGGCAGGCCTTGGGTAAAGATGTCAGCATTGTCATCGGCGGGGCGGATGGCTTGCACCCCAGCCTGAAACAGCGCGCGGATTGGCTGTGGAGCTTATCCAAGCTCACCCTGCCCCATGCATTTGTGCGTGTTTTGCTGTGCGAACAGCTTTATCGTGCCCATAGCGTCAATCAAGGTCACCCGTACCACCGCGAATAGTCGCAGTGTCTATTTTTCGTCACAGCTGTCAATGTAGCGATTAACAACCATCACGCTTTCAGCGTATTCCCCCAAAAACCTGCTAAAAACAAGTCAAGAAACGCATTTTTACACCGTTACACAGTTGCGGAAACATGGCACGTAATGTGCATTACATTCATTGCCAGAAGAGAATATTGGCAAGCTGTTTCAATACAACAATAATTTAACAGACAAATATGATGACCAAAGAAGGATTATTATTGCTGGCGCGATTTTCAGTACGTGCGCGCAAATATGTAGGGCACATCGACTCCAGAAGACTGGGAGATGATCCTGCATATCGCGCCGAGGTTTGTGCCAAAGTATTCGCAGACGGCGATGAGGAAACCATGTTGATGGCTGTCCAGCTAAAAGATCAATTCGACTATGCTAAATTCAAAATCCGGCATAACTCATCACAATCGACCAGGTAATAAGTAGAGTTCTCAAAAATAACGAACTTATTTACTGCCTATCTCTAGATTGCATGCCTGGCATTTAAATTTTTTGCTTGGTTTCATCGATTTAAATAAATTTATTTCTGGCAAAATTCGTCATAAAAACAGCAAAACCCTGGCATTTATGTCAAAAAAAGCGACTTTTTACCGTGCGTAAATTATATATAGCAATGCGAATTAAATTATATTCATACAAATAATCAATTGGTTACGTAAATAAAAACCATCAGCTACCAGTCAAGGCATGGAGCTTGCTTTGAACTACCAAACACTTGAGATCGCACCTCTCCGGATGTCTGTTGCAAATCAACAACAATTTTTACCTGACAGGCATCCATTGATAAGAGGTATAGACATCGCCATATAGCTCAGCGATAATGCGACATTACAGGGGACTTAATTTTAAATAACGCACTATGCATACAAAATTAAAACTGATGCTGATTGTTGCGATAACGGTACTGATTACCGGTTGCGCAAGTACAGCCAATCGAGATCCGCTCGAAGGGGTAAATCGCGGCATCTATAAATTCAACGATGTCACGGATCGCGCCTTCTTCAAACCGGTAGCCACTGTTTATAAGAATGTAGCGCCTACTCCAGTGCGCAAAGGCTTTAACAACTTTTTCAACAACCTGTATTCCATTACTTCTGTATTGAATAACTTGCTTCAGCTGAAATTTGCCAACGCTTTTACCGAAGCGGGCCGTTTTGTCATCAATAGTACATTCGGTTTGGCCGGTTTTATCGACCTAGCGGGGATGGACCATGCGCCAGTGCATAAAGAAGACTTTGGTCAGACATTAGGCTACTGGGGCGTGGGTAACGGCGCCTATCTGGTGCTGCCTTTCCTTGGCCCAAGTACCGTGAGAGATACAACGGGTTTGGTGTTCGATACAGTCACTACCGACCCGATCGCTTATCAGCATAATATGGGTAGAATTCGCTTGCACAACCAATTGCGTGCAGGTCAGTTCCTGGATAGACGCACTGAATTGCTGGACGCCAAGGATTTCATTGATAATGCTTCGCTTGATCCCTATGCCTTCATGCGTGATGCCTACCTGCAACGCCGTGCAAATCTAGTGGCAGATGGTGCTGAAACAAAACCCGCAGAAGATGGCTTTGAACCGGCTGATGAAGACAAACCGGCAGAAGAAATCAAGTAAATCAAACAATTAAATAACAAAAGGCCCCGCTAGCGGGGCTTTTTTATTGGCCTGCAGCCACGGTCATATTTTCAATCAATATTGAGCCGGTCTGCCGTGCGACGTTTGGAATCACGTCTGTGCCAACCGCCACTATCTGCCTCAGCATATCTTTCATATTTCCGGCGATGGTAATCTCCTCGACAGCATGCAAAATCTGGCCATTTTGCACCCAGAAACCAGCCGCGCCTCTCGAATAATCGCCCGTCACCATATTCAATCCATGCCCCAACACCTCGGTGACCAATAACCCCGTTCCCATCTTTTGCAACAGCGCATCCAAATCCTCACCCGTGCTCACCACCCGTAAATTGTGGCTGCCACCCGCATTGCCGGTGCTTTGCATGCCCAATTTACGCGCAGAATAGCTGGACAGCAGATAGCCTTGCAGCACGCCGTTTTCCACCAGATTCCGTGAAATGGTCGCCACGCCTTCATTATCAAACGCGCTGCTGGCCGCACCCTTTTTCAAATGTGGCAATTCCTGGATATTCAGCACAGGCGAAGCGATTTTTGTACCCAGACTTTCCAGCAAAAAGCTGGATTTGCGATATAAATTGCCGCCGGAAATAGCGCTTACCAGCGTGCCGATGAGGCCGGAAGCCAACGACGCCTCAAACAACACCGGATATTGGCCGGTCTTGATAGGCCGCATATTCAAGCGCCTTGCAGTACGCTCACCGGCGCGCCTGCCCACGGCTTCTGGCGATTCCATATCCATTGCGTCGCGCGCGTTGCTGTACCAGTAATCGCGCTGCATGATGTCGCCAGACTCCGCAATCACGGACGCACTGATGCTATGCCGCGTACTGGGATAGCCGCCGACAAAACCATGCGTATTCGCATAGGCAAAAATCCCATCACTGCTGTAAACACTCGCACCCTCTGAGTTGGTAATACGGGCATCCACTTGCATCGCAGCCGCCTCGCAACGTTTGGCAAGCTCGGCCGCTTCGTCCACATTGATACGCCATGGGTGATGCAGCTCCAGATCCGGGAACTCCGTTGCCATCAAATTGGCATCGGCCAAACCACAAAACGCATCTTCCGCGGTATATTGTGCGATGTTGCAAGCCGCTTCCACTGTATCCTGCAAGGCTTGCGGACTCAAATCCGAGCTACTGGCAAAGCCTTTGCGCTGGCCAAAATACACCGTGACAGAAACACCTTTGTCACGGTTGTACTCGATATTTTCCAGCTCGCCCATACGCACCGAAACGCTTTGTCCGGTGCCATAACTCACCTCGGTTTCCGCACTGCTGGCGCCTTTCTGTTTGGCGATTTTCAGTACATCCTGCGTCAATTGTTTTAAGGTTTCCAGTTCCATGCCGATTTATGCTTCAAGCCAAAGCTGCTATCATACCTTGCTACAGGAAAACGCATGCAAACAAACGACAAAAATTCCACTCCACCCATTTATGACGGCCCAAGCAAAAGCCAACTCAAGCGCGATGCGGATGCTGCGCAGACAATAGGCAAAAAACTGGTGGAACTACCCAAAGAAAAACTGGCAAAACTTAACCTGCCAGAAGCCTTGCTAGATGCGGTGCTTGAGGCCAAACGCATTACTGCCAACGGTGCGATTCGCCGCCAATTGCAGTATATCGGCCGCCTGATGCGCGACATTGATGTGGCACCGATCAGCGACCAGCTGCAACGCTGGGAAGGCAAACACAACGAAGAAAACGCACGGTTCCACACGCTGGAGCGCTGGCGCGAACGGATGTTGAGCGACACCGAAGCGCTTTCCGAGTTTCTGCTAAGTTATCCGCATGCCGATAGCCAGCAACTACGCACCTTGATACGCAACACACAAAAAGAGACGCTCGCCAACAAGCCGCCCAAAAGCAGCCGGGAATTATTCAAACTGATACGTGACATTAGTGAATCAACACCATCGGATTGATTTAATTATCTTCTCTGCCTTCTACGTCAGAGAGCATTATTGACAGGAGACACCATATGAAACATTTTGCCGAATTAGACTTATCTGGTGAAGAAAGCCCAATTCCGATGATTCGTACCAAGGAGTTGTTAAACCTGGTTTCCTCTGGCGACATTATCAAAGTAACGGTCAGCAAAAAATCAGCCGTCAAAAATATCTCCACCCTCGTCTCCAACAATTCCTATCAGATAGTTCAATCTGTGATGGAGCAATCTCGTTACGTGCTTTATATCAGAAAGCTCTAATACAATGACAACTGCCAACAAATTCAAATCTGCCTTTCGTTCGCTTTCAAGCGCGGTTCGGCATCGTTTCAGCTTGATAGAAGATAAGGCCGATGATGCGCAAATCGACAGTTCCATCCGCTCAGGTGTGGAACTCCGTGGTACGAATCTTTGGGTGCTGATGTTTGCCATCATGGTGGCCTCGGTAGGCTTGAATGTAAACTCCACTGCGGTGATTATTGGCGCAATGTTGATTTCGCCCTTGATGGGGCCCATCATGGGAATCGGCTACGGCATAGGGATATATGACCAGCAGCTCATTATCAAATCACTCAGAAACCTTGGTATCTCCACGGTAATCAGCTTATTGGTATCCACACTCTATTTTTTGATCACCCCTTTGTCTGACGCCCACTCTGAGCTGCTCGCACGCACCACCCCAACCATTTGGGATGTGCTCATAGCGTTCTTTGGCGGATTAGCCGGGATTATCGGCGCCACACGAAACGAAAAAACCAACATCATCCCTGGCGTCGCCATCGCTACCGCATTGATGCCGCCTTTATGCACGGTAGGTTATGGGCTGGCCAATGGTAACTGGCAATTCTTTTTTGGTGCGCTTTACCTTTATTCCATCAACTGCGTGTTTATTGCATTCTCAGCTGTCCTTATCATATGGCTGCTGAACCCATCTCACAAAAAATTTGTGGATCTGACGACAGAAATAAAGATACGCCGCATCCTGTCTGCTATCGTTGTAGTAACCATGCTTCCCAGTATCTATCTTGCAGTGTTACTGGTCAAAGACGAAGTGTTTAATTCAAAAGCCAGACAGTTTGTAGCTCAGGAATTCATTTTTCCTCAAACGCAAATCGCCTCAAGCAAAGTGGATGTGTCAAAAAAAATGATCGAGCTTACCTTGATCGGTGACTTGATTCCCAAAACCAAACTTCAGGAAATCGAAGGTAAACTCGACACCGGTGGCTTGAAAGGCACCACGCTGGTTGTGCATCAAGCCAAAGACCAAACAGTCGATGTGACAGCATTGAAATCCAATATTGTCAGCGATCTGTACAAAGAAAACCTGGTAGCCCTCGAGCAGAAAAACCAGGCCATTGCCAAACTCGAAGCAAAACTAAAGGCTATTGATGAAAGCAAAACCAACTGGCTGGATATGGCCGCAGAGCTCAATGCACAGTATCCTCAAATTCGCGAAGTCTATATCTCAGATGCTACACAATGGAAAAAAGACGAAAAAACCAACACCAACCTCACCCTTTTGAATATAAAAGCTGCCAGCACTTTAAAACGCGATGAAATATACAAAATAACCGAATGGTTCAAAGTCCGTGTAAAAGCTGACAACATAAAAGTGATCGTCGAGTAAATATGTTCAAAAATCCAAAGGAAGAAGGCATGTACAAACTCTATGTAGGTTTTTTATTTCTGCTATCCCCTGGCCTGAGTTTGGCAGCTGAGACTTCAAAACGCATCGACCTGACAAGCCATTATGTGGGAATTACCGCGCTGGTGCTTTTTACCATAGCGTACCTCGTTGTGATGGCAGAAGAATTTATCGACCTGAAAAAGTCCAAGCCAGTGGTAGTTACCGCGGGCATTATTTGGGCACTCATTGCGTGGTATTACCAGACCCACAATATCCCGCATATCGTGGAAGAAGCATTCAGGCACAACTTACTAGAATTTGCCGAATTGATGTTGTTTCTGCTCGTTGCCATGACCTACATCAACGCAATGGAAGATCGCCAAGTTTTTGAGGCGCTGCGCACTTGGCTAATTCGAAAGGGATTGAGTTATCGCAACCTGTTCTGGGTTACTGGTTTATTGGCATTTTTGATTTCGCCCATCGCAGACAACCTTACGACAGCTTTGCTCATGGGCGCTGTAGTAATTTCCGTGGGAGGTAGCCACAAAAAATTCGTGTTGATCTCTTGTATCAATATAGTGATTGCAGCCAATGCGGGCGGCTCTTTCAGTCCATTTGGCGACATCACGACACTTATGGTATGGCAAAAAAATGTCATCTCCACCAATGGCGCAGTGACTTTCTGGACATTTTTCACCTTATTTATTCCTGCACTCGTCAACTGGCTGGTGCCTGCTGCAATTATGCACTTTTACGTACCTAAAGAAAAACCCAAGGGCAATAGCATTCAACTGCCTATGCGACGAGGTGCATTAGTAATTGTTGGTTTATTCCTTATAACAATCGCTATCGCTGTGATGGCACATAGCGTACTTAGTTTGCCGCCAGTGCTAGGCATGATGACCGGTTTTGGGTTTTTACAGTTATATGCCTATGTTTTAATGCTGCAAGGCGAAAAAACATATTCAAGCCATTCTGAAAGCAAACATAGTGACCCAATCCCATATGATATTTTTAAGAAGGTTGCGCGTGCCGAGTGGGATACGCTCATGTTTTTCTACGGCGTCATTGTATGTGTTGGCGGGCTGGGCTTCATAGGTTACCTCACACTCGTTTCAGAGACGATGTACGGTGGCTGGGGTGCTACCAATGCCAACATTGCCGTAGGTGTCATCTCGGCTGTATTAGATAACATTCCAGTGATGTTTGCGGTGCTCTCCATGATGCCAGACATGTCTATCGGCCAGTGGATGCTGGTCACATTGACCGCCGGAGTCGGCGGCTCAATGCTTTCGATAGGCTCGGCAGCTGGCGTTGCCTTGATGGGGCAAGCACATGGCAGCTATACCTTTTTTGGGCATCTGAAGTGGCTGCCTGTGATTGCCTTGGGATATGCCGCGAGCATTGGCACACATATGTTTATCAATCAAAACCTGTTCTAGAAAATGCCAACCTCATTCGCCATTGTCCATGCCAAGCAGCTATTGTTAATGCTTGGAATCATCCTTGCCACCGGCACGCTGGCAGGCTTTGTTGCGCGCGCCCTTAAAATGCCGGATGTGGTGCTGTTCCTGCTGGCAGGCATCGCGCTGGGCGGTGCCGGGTTTGGCGTCGTGGATATAAAAGTGGATTCCACTCTCAACCAGTTACTGCTCATATTCGGCTCATGCTACATTTTGTTTGATGGCGGCGCTTCCATTAGGCTCAATGTACTCAAGCAAGTCTGGGTCACACTTGTAGTGATTGCGACAGTGGGCGTTGTGATCAGCGCTTTTGTCACGGCATACGCAGCCCAATATTTTCTTGGCTTGCCGTTCATTTTTGCGCTGTTATTGGGTGCGGTCATCGCTTCTACCGACCCGGCCACACTGGTGCCGGTGTTCCGGCAAGTAAAAATCCGCGCCAAAGTGGCACAAACGGTGATGAGCGAATCGGCTTTTAACGATGCCATGGGCGCGATTTTAACCTTTTCTGTACTTGGCATTGCCACATCTTACGCCGCATTCTCACCGGGCGACAGCTTGGTCAACTTAGCCCAGCAATCACTGCTGGGCCTGGTTGGCGGCGCCGCTTTAGGTTATCTTGCAGCCATGCTTATTGCGCACGATAAATACAGCTTTTTGGCAGAATACGCGCCACTGGTCACCATCATGTCAGTTGCTGCGGCCTACCTGAGTATAGATAACCTGCACGCCAGCGGTTTTATGGCAGTGTTTGCATTTGGCCTGGTGCTTGGCAATAAAGATATTTTCGGCTTCAAAATGAGTTCCAATGAAGAAGAACGGCTGGAAGATTTCATCCTGACCACATCGCTTATCATGCGCATCTTCATTTTTGTGCTGTTAGGCTCGCAGGTCAATTTTGCCTTGTTACGCGAATATTTCTGGCCAGCTTTGGGCGTGGTTGCAGTGTTCATACTCATCGCGAGACCTATGGTGGTATTTGCTTGCGCATGGCCGGACAAGCGCGCCAAATGGACACTTCAGGAATTGCTATTCATGTGCTGGACACGTGAAACCGGCGTAATTCCCGGCGCCTTGGCCGGTATGCTGGTGGGGCTGAAAGTGCCGCATGCAGAGGTGATTGCCTCCGTTACGTTCATGGCGATCCTGATGACGATTCTGCTGCAAGCGACAACAACCCGCTGGCTGGCACAGAAGCTGGATTTACTAGAAAGCTAATCAGCGTCTTTCAGGCGGAATCGCACCAATCTTTTTCACAAATTCCGCATGCTTGGTAGCATCGACTGGACGATGCTTCACTATTGTACTTGCCGGGTCTTTCCCTAAATAATTGTCGTTTTTCCAATTCCTGACAGGTCGGATGGGCCGCTGCACAAAGCCGCCACCGCAGTTCGGACATACGTTCCACAAAACATGTTCAACACAGTTGGCACAAAACGTACATTCGTAGCTACAAATGCGCGCCTCCAACGAATCCGGCGGGAGCGCTTTATTGCAATGCTCACAAGTTGGTCTTAGTTCTAACACGGCACGCTCCTTATTGTTTGGTACCAAGTGTTACTGAAACGGTTTGTGGTGCGCCATCACGTAAAATTTCCAACTTCACGGACTGTCCTTGCAATGCAGCTACCAGCGTCGACAGTTCTTCTGGCTTGTTGACTAGCTTTCCGCCCAATGCCAGCAACACATCCCCCCGCAGCAAACCTGCCTGCGCAGCCGGGGAATCCCGTATCACCGCAACCACGTTCACACCTTCCGCTGCCGCAACTTCCTCATCTTTTGGCACCAGTTTAATCACATGCACACCCAGTAGTGGCGCAGGCAATTTGGCCCAATAAGTGGCGTGGTAACTGTACTGAGGTAATTCCTTTAAATCCCGTTCAGTGAGTTCCTTGCCCTTTCTTCTTGCTTCCCGAATGAACTCCATCTGACCTATCGGCGTGGTATTGCGCGCTTTATCCGCGTATACCAGCACCATATCAGCCTTGATATTCTTGCCATGTACCAGCGCCTGTTGCGGCGAGACCTCTCCGGCCTCAAAACTGGAAACACCCATTAAATCATAGCCCTGCTCAAGCATGCTGATGTTGTCCTCCTGCCTGTTTTTGCCAGCATACAGTACCGTCTCAGGCTGCGCCTGCATGGAGGCCAAATTGCCTTTTGCCTGCGTCTGATAATGCCTGGCATACCAGTTTTCATCGGCCTGAGCTGCCAAGCCGAAAAGAACCAAAAACAATACAAGTAAAAGTCGCATGATTCTCCCTTGCGGGTTCGGTGTTATGATTTCACCTAGACCCATTAATCAAAAAACAATTCCTTTATGCAGAATATATTAAACATCGGCCTGGTGTCCATTAGCGACCGTGCCAGCAGCGGTGCATACGAAGACAAAGGTATCCCTAGCCTGCGCGAATGGCTGGAGAAAGCCCTGGCCACGCCATTCAGACTGGAAACGCGCCTGATTGCCGACGAACAGCCAATCATCGAAAACACATTGGTGGATTTGGTTGATAATGCAGGATGCCACCTCATCCTCACCACCGGCGGCACCGGCCCTGCCAAGCGCGATGTGACACCGGAAGCCACCCTCAATGTCGGCGAAAAGGAAATGCCCGGCTTTGGCGAGCAAATGCGCCAGATCAGCCTGCACTTTGTGCCTACCGCCATTTTGTCGCGACAAGTCGCTGTGATTCGCAGGCAATGCCTCATCATCAACCTGCCCGGCCAGCCCAAAGCCATCGCACAAACGCTGGAAGGCCTGAAAGATGACTCCGGCAAACAAATCGTGCATGGCATTTTTGCGGCAGTTCCGTATTGCCTGGATTTAATCAGCGCACCTTACATGGAAACCAATGCGGCCGTCTGCAAGGCTTTTCGTCCAAAATCAGCAGCCAAATCCTGATGTATTGCCCATCACATTTTGAAGAAAATCGTATCGAGGTGCTCAAAACGCACATCCGGCGATTCCCATTGGCAACACTTGTCACTATTAACAATGGCGAATTAAATGCCAACCACATCCCCATGCTGCTGTGTGATTCGGATACAAGCTTGGGTGTGCTACAAGCACATATACCGCGCGCCAACCCTTTATGGCAATCCATGATCGACAATCAAGCGCTTGCGATATTCCAAGGAGCAAACAGCTATATATCCCCTAACTGGTACCCCACAAAGCACGAACATGGGAAAGTGGTCCCTACATGGAATTACATTACCGTACATGTGCGCGGCAACTTGCGTATCATTGAAGATAAACGCTGGCTTGAGTGGCATTTAGATAGGCTAACAAACACCCACGAAGGCACACAAACCAGACCTTGGAAGCTATCAGACGCGCCTGCTGAGTTCACGGATAGACTCATTCAAAACCTGATTGGGCTCGAACTGGAAATCACCAGCATCAATGGCAAGTGGAAAATCAGCCAGAACCAACCATCCGACAATCAAGCTGGCGTCATTGAAGCGTTAAAATCGCAAAGCGATCCAATGTCTGCTGTAATGCAAGATTATCTGAAAAAACAACATGGTGAGTGAATTCGACCTCATCCGTGATTTTTTCACGCGCCCTGCCAGACACACAGACTTAGGTGTAGGCGATGATGCCGCGCTTATCCAGGCTACAAGCGACTGTCAGCTTGCCATTTCCACCGATATGCTGGTTGCCGGCACACATTTCTTTCATGATGCTGACCCCTATGACATCGGCTGGAAAGCGCTTGCCGTCAACGTCTCCGACATGGCCGCGATGGGTGCTCAGCCCAAGTGGGCAACGCTGGCGATTGCATTATCCGAATCCAATGAAACCTGGCTGCGCGAATTCTCACGCGGATTTTTTGCCTGCGCCGATAGGTTTGGCGTGGATTTGATTGGTGGCGACACCACCAAGGGCCCCCTCAATATCAGCGTCACGATCATGGGCGAAGTGCCGCGAGATCAGGCGTTGCGCCGGGATGGCGCAAAAGCAGGCGATGACATTTGGGTCAGCGGTAATTTGGGCAGTGCGGCTGCGGGTTTAGCACATTTACAGGGTAAAATCATACTCAAAAGCGATGCCCTGCAAGCCAGTCTGGATGCGCTTCACAGGCCGATGCCCAGAGCCGGCCTAGGCTTAAGATTACGTGAAATTGCCACTAGCTGCATTGATGTTTCCGACGGCTTGGTGGCAGATTTGGGGCATATTTTAGATAAATCCAAACTCGGTGCCGATATCTATTATACAAAATTGCCGAAATCACCTGCCCTGGAAGCCAGTCTGGATGCGGCGTTTGAGGCCATGGTTTTAAGCGGTGGGGATGATTATGAGCTGTGTTTTACTGCGCCGCCGGACAAAAGAGGTACGATAGAACACATTGCACTGGATTTGAATCTGAAACTCACGCGCATCGGTAATACCCGCGCCGAAAGTGGCTTGACGATATACGATGCGGAAAATCAAATAATGTCTTTACAGAGAACCGGATACGACCATTTCAAATAATGAAACCTGACTTGAAATTTCTGCTGCAACATCCAGCGCACTTCATTGCGTTAGGTTTTGGCAGTGGCCTTGCACCCAAGGCTCCCGGAACTTTCGGCACGCTTGTAGCTTTCCCACTGTTCTGGTTACTGTCACCATATTCGTTTATCTTGCAGGTATCAGTTATTCTGGGGCTGTTCATCCTAGGTATTTATCTCTGCCATAAGACAGGAGATGCACTAGGAGTAATGGATCATGGCAGTATTGTCTGGGATGAAATCGTTGCCATGATGTTCATTCTCGCCATGACGCCGCGCGACTGGGTTCTGTGGCCCACAGCATTCGTACTGTTCCGCCTGTTTGATATCTGGAAACCTTTCCCAATCCGCCAGCTTGACGCGCGCGTCAAAGGCGGCTTCGGCGTTATGCTGGATGATGCCGCGGCAGCAATCTATGCCCTCATCTGTCTGTTACCCTTGGCAACATGGATCATCTCGCAACGTTAGCCGCAGAACTAGGCGCACTACTCAAAGCACGCGGCCTTGTATTGGCGCTGGCAGAATCCTGCACAGGCGGCATGGCAGCACAGGCTGTTACAAGCATTTCGGGAAGCTCTGGCTGGTTCGATAGAGGTTTTGTCACTTACAGTAACGCTGCAAAGATCCAGATGTTAGGCGTTTCTGCAGAAACGCTGAAAAAATTTGGGGCTGTCAGTGAACAAACTGCTTGTGAAATGGCAGAAGGTGCGCTCAGGCACAGTCAGGCACACATCGCGTGCAGCATCACCGGTATAGCCGGTCCGGATGGCGGAACAGCCGACAAACCGGTAGGCACCGTATGCTTTGCATGGGTAAGCAGCGATACTCCGCCTGTGAGCGCCACTTATCACTTTGATGGCAGCCGACAACGGGTCCGTATTCAGTCAGCTGCCACAGCACTAGAGGGTCTAATTCAAGCCCTAGGACAAATATGATTAATCGCGATCGCCGTGATGGCCACGGCCTTCACCACGGCCCCAGCCACGATGCTCGCCTCGCCATTCATGACGGTCCCAGTCCCGATGACCTCCCCCACCCCATCCATAGTAGTTTACGTATGGGGAATACACAGCGGGCGCTGGGCGATAATACACTGCAGGGGCTCCGTAATACACCACAGGTGGCGCCGAGTAGTAGGCTGGCGGTGCATAGTATGGGCTGCCGATAGATATACTCCAGCCTACATTACCACCATGCGCCTGCGCACTGGAAATAGTCGCCAAACTTACCAAAGCTGTTGCAAAAAACGTTTTAATTAATTTCATCTTGCTTCTCCAATTTTGTCTTTGTCAGACATTTACATAACGTACTCTTTTGCGTATTCGTTGACACCAATTTACACAGTTAAATTTCACGACAAACCTTTTGTCGCGCTTACTTTAAATGCGGTTTTATGAAATAATTACATGTTAATTTAAGCACATAAAAACAAAGGCAAATCATGGATGACAACAAAAGCAAAGCGCTTGCAGCCGCGCTCTCGCAAATCGAAAAGCAATTCGGCAAAGGCTCCATCATGCGCATGGGCGATGCTGACATTGGTGAAGATATTCAGGCGGTTTCCACCGGCTCGCTCGGTTTGGATATCGCACTGGGCATCGGCGGTTTGCCGCGCGGTCGCGTGGTCGAGATTTACGGCCCCGAATCCTCCGGCAAAACCACACTCACCCTATCCGTGATTGCCGAAATGCAAAAGCTGGGTGGCGTAGCTGCGTTTATCGATGCCGAACACGCACTGGATCCACAATATGCCGCCAAATTAGGCGTCAATGTGCCTGAGTTGCTGATTTCGCAACCCGACACAGGTGAACAGGCGCTGGAAATCGCTGACATGCTCGTCCGCTCCGGCAGCGTGGATATCGTGGTCATTGACTCCGTAGCCGCCCTGACCCCCCGCGCCGAGATTGAGGGCGAGATGGGCGACAGCCACATGGGCTTGCAGGCTCGTTTGATGTCTCAAGCCTTGCGCAAACTCACCGGCAACATCAAGCGCACCAACACGCTGGTGATCTTCATCAACCAGATTCGCATGAAGATTGGCGTGATGTTTGGTAATCCAGAAACCACCACCGGCGGCAATGCACTTAAGTTCTACGCATCCGTGCGTCTAGATATCCGCCGCACCGGTGCCATCAAGAAGGGTGACGAAATCATCGGCTCGGAAACGCGTGTCAAGGTCATCAAGAATAAAGTGGCGCCCCCGTTCAAGCAAGCCGAATTCGACATCATGTATGGCGAAGGCATTTCCCGCCTGGGCGAAATCATCGAGTTGGGCGTAAATCTGAAGCTGATTGAAAAAGCTGGCGCGTGGTTCAGCTACAACGGTGAAAAGATTGGCCAAGGCAAAGAGAATGCGAAAGAGTATCTGCGCGAGCATCCGGAAATCGCTGCCGAGATTGAAGCCAAGATCCGTGCGAATGCCAAGGCACTCAGCGAGGCGATGACCGCATCGCGCGGTGAGGACGACTAAGCATCAAACCATTACAAAAATCCCTGCGCCAACGCGCTTTGGAGTATCTGGCTAAACGCGAGTACTCTTATCATGAGCTGGCACAGAAGCTTAAGGGATTTGTGGAAGAAGGCGACGATGTCGCAGCCTTACTGGATGATTTTAAAAAGCGAGGATGGCTCTCGGACGCCCGCTTTGCCGAACAAATCGTACATGCCCGAAAAACAAAGTTCGGCGCAAGCAAAGTGGCGCACGAACTACGTGAAAAAGGCGTGGCGGATGACTTGGTCGCCGATGCGGTTGCCAAGCTGAAGGAGAACGAGCTGGATAACGCCAAAGAAATTTGGCATAAGAAATTTAAGGCCCCCCCTGCAAGCCGCGAGGAATGGGCAAAGCAGGCAAGGTTTTTACAAAGCCGCGGGTTCGGTTTTGAAATTATAAAAAAAGTTTTGAATAGTAAATTTGACGATGACAATTAAGTTAAATAGCAAACCATCCAGCAACGAGATTCGCCAGGCGTTTCTCGACTTCTTTGCCTCCAAAGGCCACGAAATCGTGGCTTCCAGCTCGCTGGTGCCACATGGCGACCCTACACTGCTGTTCACCAACGCGGGCATGAACCAGTTCAAGGACGTTTTCCTGGGTTTTGACAAACGCGCTTATACACGTGCTGCTTCCAGCCAGAAGTGCGTACGTGCCGGTGGCAAGCACAACGACTTGGAAAACGTGGGCTATACCGCGCGCCACCACACATTTTTCGAGATGCTGGGCAACTTCAGCTTTGGCGATTATTTCAAACGCGACGCCATCAAATACGCTTGGGAGCTGCTGACAGAAGTTTTCAAAATCCCTAAAGAACGCCTGATGGTAACCGTGTACGCAGAAGACGACGAAGCTTACGACATCTGGCATAAAGAAGTGGGCGTGCCAGCGGAAAAGATCGTGCGCATCGGCGACAACAAAGGCGCACGTTATGCCAGCGATAACTTCTGGATGATGGGTGATACCGGCCCGTGCGGCCCATGCACGGAGATTTTCTATGACCATGGAAGCCATATTCCAGGCGGGCCTCCGGGCAGCCCGGGTGAAGATGGCGATCGTTTCATCGAAATCTGGAACAATGTGTTCATGCAGTTCAATCGCGACGAAGCAGGGGTGATGCATCCACTGCCAAAACCAAGCGTGGATACTGGCATGGGCTTAGAGCGCATCTCCGCTGTATTGCAGGGTGTGCATGCCAACTATGAGATTGATTTGTTTCAGGGCCTGATTGCCGCCGCCGCACGCGAGACCAAAACCGCTGACTTGGACAGCCCCAGCCTGAAAGTACTGGCCGACCATATCCGCGCCTGCAGCTTTTTGATTGCAGACGGCGTGATTCCGGGCAATGAAGGTCGTGGCTACGTGCTGCGTCGCATCATCCGCCGCGCAATTCGCCACGGCTACAAGCTGGGCGCGCGCAAGGCGTTCTTCCATAATATGGTGGCGGATTTGGTCAAAGAAATGGGTGGGGCTTACCCAGAATTGAAAACCGAGCAAGCACGCATTACCAGCACGCTGAAACAGGAAGAAGACCGCTTTTTCGAGACGATTGAAAACGGTATGAACATTCTCGAAGCTCATCTCACAGAATCTTCTGGTGCATTTGGTCATGGATCTAAAATTCTTAATGGTGAAGTAGCTTTCAGACTACATGACACTTTCGGCTTCCCGCTTGATCTCACCGCCGACATCTGCCGCGAGCGTGGCGTGGCGGTGGATGATACCGCCTTCAATGCCGCCATGGCGCGCCAGAAGGAGCAGGCGCGCGCAGCGGGTAAGTTCAAGATGGCAGTCAATCTGGAATACAACGGCGCCAGCACGAATTTCAGAGGTTATGATACTTTAGAAACAACGGCCAAGGTGCTCGCGCTTTACAAAGACAGCAGCCCTGTCAGCCGCCTGAATGAAGGCGATCAAGGTGTTGTCGTTTTAGACGTTACACCGTTTTACGCGGAATCCGGTGGCCAGGTGGGCGATAACGGTGTGCTGAAAGGCGACAACGGCATTTTTGCGGTGGAAGACACGCAGAAGATACAGACCGCGGTCTTTGGGCATCATGGCATTTTGAAAACCGGCACGCTCAATGTGGGTGATGCCGTAAAGGCCAATGTGGATATGGCTTCCAGAGCAGCAACCATGCGCAACCATTCCGCCACACACCTGATGCACAAAGCTTTGCGCGAAGTGCTGGGTGCACATGTGCAACAAAAAGGTAGCTTGGTGGATGCCGACAAAACGCGCTTTGACTTTGTGCACAACGCGCCGATGACGGACGAACAAATCGCCAAAGTCGAGCAAATCGTAAATGCGGAAATCCTTGTCAATGCCGCATGCCAGGCACGTGTGATGGATATTGAATCGGCACAGAAAAGCGGCGCGATGATGTTGTTTGGCGAAAAATATGGCGATGAAGTGCGCGTACTGGATATTGGCAGCAGCCGCGAACTGTGCGGCGGTACGCATGTGAGCCGCACTGGCGACATCGGGCTATTCAAGATCTATGCAGAAAGCGGCGTGGCTGCTGGCGTGCGTCGTGTGGAAGCCACGACTGGCGAAGGTGCGTTAAGGTTAATCAACACACAGCAAGCCCTGATTACTCAATTGGCAAATGAACTAAAAGCACCCAGCCAAGAAATCGTCAATAAAGTCGCACAATTGAGTGAGCACGCGAAAACGCTGGAAAAAGAACTGGCGCGTTTGAAATCGAAACTCGCTTCTTCGCAGGGCGATGATTTGGCTGGCCAGGCAGTAGACATCAAGGGCATTAAAGTACTGGCCGCCACATTGGAAGGCGCGGATGCCAATGCCTTGCGCGAGACCATGGATAAACTGAAAGACAAGCTGAAATCCGCCACTATCGTGCTGGCTAGCACTGCGGGCGGTAAAGTCAGTCTGGCTGCGGGCGTTACACAGGACCTTACCAGCAGAGTGAAAGCCGGTGATCTGGTCAACCATGTGGCCAGCCAGGTAGGCGGCAAGGGGGGCGGCAAACCAGATATGGCGATGGCAGGCGGTACGGATGTAGCGGCATTGCCCAAAGCGCTTGCCAGCGTACCCGAATGGATTGGCAGTAAAATTTGATAAAGAGTAAGAGTTAGAAAATGGCATTGATAGTACAAAAATATGGTGGTACCTCTGTAGCGAACCCAGACCGCATTCGTAATGTGGCACGTCGTGTGGCGCGCTATAAGGCAATGGGGCATCAAGTCGTCGTCGTGGTCTCTGCGATGTCGGGCGAAACCAACCGTCTTATCAGCTTGGCCAAAGAAATCATGCCGGAACCAGACCCACGCGAGCTGGATGTGATGATTTCTACCGGCGAGCAAGTCACGATAGGCATGACGGCATTGGCCCTGATGGAGCTAGGCATTAAGGCAAAGAGCTATACCGGTGCGCAAGTCAAAATTCTGACGGATGACGCGTTTACCAAGGCCCGCATTCTGGATATTGACGAACAAAATATTAAAAAAGACCTGGATGATGGCTATGTCGTGGTCGTCGCCGGCTTCCAAGGCGTGGATGCTATCGGCAATATCACGACCTTAGGCCGTGGTGGCTCCGATACAACTGGCGTTGCCCTGGCTGCTGCACTGAAGGCCGATGAATGCCAGATATACACCGACGTGGACGGCGTTTACACGACTGACCCACGCATTGTGCCAGAGGCACGCCGCCTGGAAAAAATCACCTTTGAGGAAATGCTGGAACTCGCCAGCCAGGGCAGCAAAGTCCTGCAAATCCGTTCGGTAGAATTTGCCGGTAAATATAAAGTTAAATTGCGCGTGCTCTCCAGCTTTGAGGATGAAGGCGATGGGACGCTGATTACATTTGAGGAAGACGAAGGAAACAACATGGAAGACCCCATTATCTCGGGTATTGCGTTTAACCGCGATGAAGCCAAAATCACTGTTTTAGGCGTGCCGGATAAACCTGGTATCGCGTACCAGATTCTTGGACCAGTGGCCGATGCGAATATCGACGTTGACATGATCATCCAGAATACCGGCGCAGATGGCACGACCGACTTCACCTTTACCGTGCATAAGAACGAGATGAACAAGGCACTCAGCATTTTGCGTGACAAAGTACAACCGCACATTCACGCCCGCGAAATCAATGGTGATGACAAGATCGCCAAGGTTGCCGCCGTTGGCGTCGGCATGCGATCACACGTTGGTATCGCTAGCCAGATGTTCCGCACACTGGCAGAAGAAGGCATCAACATCCAAATGATCTCCACCAGCGAAATCAAAATCGCAGTAGTCATTGAAGAGAAATATATGGAACTTGCTGTGCGCGTGCTACACAAAGCATTTGGACTTGAAGAAGCGTAACAATAACAACCCCTGAGTTTGCACTCGGGATTTACATTGATTTTTAAAGGGGTTTCACGTATAGTGGCGCCCTCAAGCAGTACCGGAGAGATGGCCGAGAGGTCGAAGGCACTTCCCTGCTAAGGAAGCATACGGGCTTAAATCTGTATCGAGGGTTCGAATCCCTCTCTCTCCGCCAGTTTCCACAGACTTGTGCTATAATGCACGCGTTTTCTGAAAAGAAACACCCTTGCGCCCGTAGCTCAGTTGGATAGAGTATTTGGCTACGAACCAAAGGGTCGGGCGTTCGAATCGCTCCGGGCGCGCCAATTAAATCAAAGGGCTGACTTATGTCGGCCCTTTGTCATTTAATGAACTGTAGTGTAGCCCGAGTATTACCAACCACTTATTCCCGGCAACTGATGCAACCAAGTTACTCACGCACTTGTACCCCAGAAACAATCCTGACTGTTTAACAACGCCAATCTCTCAAATAATTTTTATTCGAAATCCCTCAATCCTGCAACGTTAGTGATAACGATTTCCTTGCCATTCACTTCTATCAGCCCTGCATTATGCAGCCTAAACATGACCCGTGAGAATGTTTCAGGTGTAATATTAAGCATGGAAGCGATTGTCAGCTTACTGGCTGGCAACTGTACACGGACAGGGTTTGGAGACTCTGCACTGATCTGCAATAAATAGCCAATTAGCCGTTGAGTACTATTTTGCAATGAAATAGATTCTATATCGTTAACTAGTTGGCGATTACGCGCAGATAAGCCAGCCAACATACGCCTAACCACCGTAACATCGTTGTCAAGGATGTCAAAAATCGCATCTCTGGTTATTAATAGAATTTTAGAATCCAATGTTGCTTGAGCATGAATCGGGAATGATCGTTCAAGGAAAAGCACCGCCTCACCGAAACTCTGTCCCGGCTGGATTAGACCAATCACTTTTTCGTCGCCTTGAGGTGATACCACGCCCATCTTTACCTGGCCTTCCAAAAGCAAATAAAATCCATGCGCCCTATCTCCTCGATTAAACAAGATAGTTCCGCGGGGTATTTCAAGCATTCTTGTACCACTAGCCAATTGCTCAATTTGAACTGGCTGAAGCTCTGAGAACATATAGAACTCAGATAACCGATGGGCAATAAATGTTTTATCCATCGTCAATTCCCCTTTAATTCCTAACTTAAGAATATTGTGTACTAATTTAATCAACTTTCAAAACTTGATTCGAATCAAGTTTTAAAAGCCATCTGTCTGTTAAATTGTCGGGCGGAATTCCCATAGTTTATTAAAGGAGCACATTATGAGCGCAACTTTCACCAAGTCGATGGCGCGAAATGTTTTTTATGGTGGCGGAGTATTCTTTTTCTTGTTGTTTATCGCACTTACTTTCGACACCATGAAAACCTTGCCGACACGCGACAATAGCCAGAATATTACTCCCGCTGTCGCACATGGCAAGAAAATATGGGAGACAAATAATTGTATTGGTTGCCATACTTTACTAGGTGAAGGTGCATACTTCGCACCAGAGTTGGGCAATGTATACAAGCGACGCGGACCGGATTTCATCAAAGCATGGATTAAAGGACAGCCGACTGGCGTTCCTGGACGTCGTCAAATGCCGCAGTTCAACCTTACCGATCAGGATCTGAATGATTTAATAGACTTTCTAAAATACACATCAGAAATCAACACTAATAAATGGCCTCCGAACATTGAAGGTTAATTCGTCATTATTTAAATTAGGAGCTTACGAAAATGAAATATAAGTCTCAAGCAGTGGCGAAGCCTTACTTTATCGCCGCAATTGGTCTTTTTCTTGGCCAGATTTTATTTGGCCTGATCATGGGCCTACAGTATGTGGTGGGAGATTTCCTGTTCCCGGCCATCCCTTTTAATATCGCCCGTATGGTACACACCAACCTGCTAATCGTTTGGCTGCTGTTTGGCTTTATGGGGGCATCGTACTATCTTATACCCGAAGAGTCTGAAACGGAACTATTCAGCCCCAAGCTGGCGATTATCACGTTCTGGGTATTCTTGGTAGCAGGCGCACTCACTGTGCTCGGCTATTTATTAGTGCCATATGCAGCACTAGCTAAAATGACGGGCAACGATCTGCTCAATACCATGGGGCGGGAGTTTTTAGAACAACCATTACCCACTAAAGCAGGTATTGTGTTAGTAGCCCTTTCCTGGATATTCAATATCGTCATGACAGTGCTCAAAGGACGAAAAACCGCCATTAGCCTGGTACTTTCCCTTGGAATGCTGGGTCTAGCTGTGTTTTTCCTGTTTTCGTTTTATAACCCTGTTAATCTGGTCAAAGATAAGTATTACTGGTGGTGGGTCGTGCATCTATGGGTTGAAGGTGTATGGGAATTGATTCTAGGTGCGATGTTAGCTTTTGTATTGATTAAAGTAACAGGTGTTGATCGTGAAGTGATTGAGAAGTGGCTATATGTGATTATTACCATGACCTTAGTAACCGGCATTATCGGTACAGGCCACCATTACTATTGGATTGGTACACCAGCCTATTGGCAATGGTGGGGTTCAATATTCTCTGCGCTCGAGCCCATCCCATTCTTCATGATGACTGTATTCGCATTCAATATGGTGAACAAGCGCCGCCGCGAGCATCCAAATAAAGCTGCCGTGCTTTGGGCACTCGGTACAAGCGTCATGGCGTTCCTTGGTGCAGGGCTGTGGGGGTTCTTGCACACGCTGGCGCCTGTTAACTACTACGCACACGGCTCACAGCTAACTGCGGCGCATGGTCACTTGGCGTTTTATGGTGCTTATGCTTTAGTGGTATTGACCATCATCTCTTATGCAATGCCTGTCCTGCGTGGTCGTGCCGCCAATCCAGAAAGAGCACAAATCATGGAGATGTGGGCGTTCTGGTTAATGACCATTGCCATGTTCTTTATCGCCCTATTCCTCACCGGAGCTGGTATCGTGCAAATTTGGTTGCAACGACTATCACCCACTCCAATGGGCTTTATGGCGGTACAAGATCAAATATCCATATTTTACTGGGCGCGTGAAGGTGCAGGCCTAGTATTCCTGATTGGGCTATTGCTGTATATCCGGAGCTTCTTTGTCAAAGGCGAAAGCCATGCATTTGAGTAATTAAGCTATATGTCCAATAAAGAGAGGGGAGTAATCACCCCTCTCTTTTTTGTTTTCAGCTACATGTGATTTCTAATTAATGCTATCAATCAATAAATGTTCTATGGATAACTCATCAAGAAACCCAGGTGATAATGTTAGAAAAAGTCAGGAAGACCTTCCAGGCGACTTTGCCATCTGGATTTTTATCTTCGCCGAAATGTTGGCGTTTGGTGTATTGTTTGTCGCATATGCATTTACCCGCGCCAAGAATGTTGATCTGTTCAACGAATCGCAACTCACCTTAAACCGCACTTCAGGCACGATCAATACCCTAGTACTGATTACAAGCAGCTACTTTGTGCTGCGTGGCGTCTCTGCAATCAAGCGTGGCATGTCAAGCCAGTGTGCCTACTGGCTTACCGGTGCGTTATTGCTTGGTGGCATATTCATAAGTATCAAAATAATGGAATTCCACTCCAAGTTTACCGAGGGAATCACCATGAGCACCAACACGTTCTATATGTTTTATCTGTCACTCACTTTTTTCCATTTTATGCATGTATTGATGGGTATGATTATTCTCGCCTTTATTATCATAAAAGCGCATCGCGGTGGTTACAGCCAGCGAGAACATGTTGGGGTTGAAACTGGAGCATCATTCTGGCATATGGTCGATTTTCTATGGATTATTTTATTCCCCTTGGTATACATTATTCGCTAGGACTATCATGAAAGACTCCCAATCCGGATCGAGCCTATTTTTTACAGCAATTTGGCTGATTCTAGTTGCACTAACCATCACCACATATAGAATCGGTGAAGCAGGTATGTCAGGCAAAAAAGTCATGCTTATGGTATTAGTCATTGCTATGATAAAAAGCCAGTTAGTTGCAAATTATTTTATGGCATTACGCAATACCAGGCTTCTATGGCGCGGCATTATGTTCGGTTATTTTGTAATTGTCGGCAGCTTAATTGCAATAGCCTACCTCATGGACCTGAAATGAATGCAACTCATCTGAGCAATCAAGAAAACATACTGGATACATCAATGCAAAATTTACCTTTTTATCAGCCTCATGGCAGTGAAATCGAACTTTTTGAGCGCGCCTGGCGCAACAGATTGCCTTTGCTGATAAAGGGGCCAACAGGCTGCGGAAAAACCCGTTTTGTAGCACATATGGCTGCCAAGCTCGGCTTGCCGCTCCATACGGTTGCATGCCATGACGACCTTACCGCGGCTGACTTGGTGGGTCGTCATCTCATTGTTGATGGGCAAACCGTGTGGAGTGATGGCCCTTTAACGCGTGCGGTGCGTGAAGGCGGTATTTGTTATCTGGACGAAGTCGTCGAAGCACGCAAGGACACAACCGTTGTATTGCATCCCTTAGCTGATGACCGTCGCATATTGCCGATAGACCGTACTGGGGAGATTTTGGCCGCACCGCCGTCTTTCATGCTGGTTGTGTCATACAACCCGGGGTATCAGAACTTTCTTAAAGGCATGAAGCCATCTACAAGGCAGCGTTTTATTTCACTCGCCTTTGATTTCCCTTTAGCTGCGCAAGAAGAAGCCATCCTAATTGGCGAAACTGGCATTGATGAAATGCTGGCAAAGCGTCTGGTATCTATTGCCAATGCACTTCGTGCATTGCGTGACCATGATTTGGAAGAGGTAGCAAGTACTCGATTGCTGGTATATGCTGCCACGCTAATTAAGGATGGCTGCAAACCAACACTGGCTTGCCGCGCTGCATTGGTTGAGACTTTGACGGATGACCCAGAAACCGCGGTCGCACTGCGTGAGGTGATTGATGCTGCCTTTGGACAATAATCACTAGCATGGAAGAATACGTCGGAGAGCTCTGGCATAAACTGGTCACGCGTCTGGCTGATAAGCAGCATGCTGAGTCAGTAGTTAGTTTGGACGAAATCAGTAAAACAGCCGCCATTTTCTTTCGCGCATTAGGTGGTGATGCTGGTTTGAGTTTATCTGCAGCGCCTGCCACACGCCACGGTGCGCGACGCGGATGGAAGGAACGGCTTGCCAGTAGTGGTGAACGGATTGAATTGTCTTGGCGTGATGGTGAAACACTGCGTTTACCAGAAAGAATAGCAATTTTTTCTGAACGCGACCTTAATCGCGACCTGTACCTATGGCTTGTGGCGCTTTCAGCAGTAAATGTTGACGACAGCCTACCTTGGATTATACGCAATCAAACAGCCACACTGGTCACACTGGAGCGCTTTCCAGGCCTGCTTTCACGATACCACCGGCTTGTAAATGCGCTACTGCCTTTGCGCACCTCGCCAGCAAGTTTGCCAACCGATGAGGCCGCACAAGAAACTGTTATTCGCCAAGCATTATTACAACCTGGCAGCGTTGAAAGTTTGCCGCCGTCAAAAAAACCATTTCAGCCTGTTCCGCTTTGGACGCACCCTAGCCCGCCGGTGAGAATTAACAACAAAGTCCGCATAAGCAATGGTGCGCCTGAAAGAGCGCAATCTGACGATGAAAATATGGTGAAAAGTCGCAAAAAACACTCGGCTGAACGTACCGATATGCCCGATGGTAAAGATGGATTCCTCATGATGTTTCGCGCTGAGAGCCTGTTTTCATGGACGGAATATATCAATGTGAATCGTCCGCAAGACGAAGAGGATAATATTGAAAATGCCGCACTTGCTGCCGAAGACATGGACAGCATGACAGTGGCGCGTGATGGCGAAACCAGCGTAGCAAAATTGCGGTTTGATCTTGACTTGCCACCTGCAGGCGAAGATGACACTCCGCTGGGAGAAGGCATTCCATTGCCAGAGTGGGATTATAAAAAGCAAATCATGCAACCAGATTATTGTCGTCTACAGGAATTTGTATCGCCACAGGCACAATCTTGCGAATTACCACCACAGTTACGGCGCACCGCTAGACGCTTGCGTAGTCAGTTTCAGGCATTGGCACCTAGCAGAATCTGGCTCAAAGGCCAGCAAGACGGTGAAGAAATAGACCTAGATGCTTGGGTGCGGCACGAGGCGGATTTGCTCAGTGGCACTCACGCTTACCATCGCGGTATCTATCGTGCGCAAGTTAATCAACAACGTGATTTGGCTTGTTTGTTATTGGCAGATTTATCTCTTTCGACCGATGCCTATGCTTCTGACCATGCGCGTGTGATTGACGTGATACGCGATAGCTTGTTTCTGTTTTCTGAAGCGCTTTCGGCTACTGGTGACAGCTTCGCCATGTATGGCTTTTCTTCTCTAAAACGAGGCAATGTACGATTTAATCACTTAAAGAGTTTTGATGATCAGTATGATGGTTTAGTACGAGCTCGCATTCAAGCCATTAAACCAGGTTACTACACGCGCATGGGTGCTGCCATACGTCAATCGAGTGTTTTACTGGCAAAGCAACCGCAACGACAACGATTGTTATTAATATTGACCGATGGCAAGCCTAACGACTTGGATCGCTATGAAGGGCGTTACGGAATTGAAGATACGCGCATGGCGTTGCACGGGGCGCGTCAGCAAGGGTTGCGGCCATTCTGCGTTACCATCGATAATGAAGCCAATGAATATCTACCTCACCTGTTTGGTGCGGGCGGTTATATCGTGATTAGAAAACCAGAAGACTTACCTAAAGAACTGCCGCTACTATATGCGCAGATGACGCACTAAACTTGTGCTGAATCTAAAGATTACATCATGGATGCTGGTCTACTTTTCCTATTCACACATTGGTACCACTAGCATTTCTATCAGCTAATGGCATGCACATGCAATGCTTTTCATGCTGACGCTCTCCTGAACATATCAGTCTTTGAATAATTAATTTTAGATTCTTGATGCCAGTCAAGTTAATCAACATCGATGCTCTGTTAACCTTTCTCTGTAACGTGGTACGTTGTCGCAAATTTTTGAAAGAGTATCCTATACATAGCTAAAGGGAGATAGTCGTGAATAAATTCAAAACCAAAGTGTTAGTGAGTATGATTAGTGCGGCGTTAATGCTCGTATCATGTGCTCATGTAAGTGAGAAGCCTGCTGAAAAAGTTACTGCAGATGGATCCAGCGCTACAAATCGGCTGCCCGTGATTCAGGCGATATTAACGCATGCGCCTAATGTCCCTCCACCAATTACCAGAAAATTTCCTGCAAAAGTTGTAGTGAATTTAGAGACACAGGAAAAAGTAATGCGCATGGCTGATGGCGTGGACTATATGTTTTGGACTTTTGGTGGAGAGGTGCCTGGGAAGTTTATTCGTATCCGTGAGGGTGATGAGGTCGAGTTTAACCTATCTAACAGCCCAGACTCCAAAATGCCGCACAATATCGACTTACATGCGGTGACAGGTCCTGGCGGTGGAGCTGCCTCTTCATTCACGGCACCTGGCCATACATCCACATTCAGCTTTAAAGCACTTAATCCTGGTTTATATGTATATCACTGCGCCACGGCTCCGGTTGGTATGCACATCGGTAACGGTATGTATGGTTTGATTTTGGTAGAACCCAAAGCTGGCTTATCAAAAGTTGACCGTGAGTATTATGTGATGCAAGGCGATTTCTACACCAAAGGCAAATATGGTGAAGCTGGGTTACAGCCTTTCGATATGGAAAAAGCCATAAAAGAACAACCAGATTATGTAGTATTCAATGGTTCTGTAGGTGCACTTAATGGCGAAAAAGCAATTGTTGCCAATGTAGGTGAAAAAGTACGTTTGTTTGTAGGTAATGGTGGCCCAAATATGGTGTCATCGTTCCACGTAATTGGTGAAATCTTTGACAAGGTGTATGTAGAAGGCGGTAACTTAGAAAATAATAATGTTCAGACAACCTTAGTGCCAGCAGGCGGCTCCGCTATTACCGAATTTAAGGTGGACGTTCCTGGAACATTTATAATTGTTGATCACTCAATATTCCGTGCATTCAACAAAGGCGCATTGGGCATGTTGAAAGTGACCGGTCCTGAAGATAAAGTCATTTACTCCGGCAAACAGGCTGACAAAGTATATTTACCTGAAGGATCTGCAACACAATCCATTGCCAATCCAGTAACAGCAACTGTTGCTAAAACCTTGACCAAAGAGGAGCAGATTGCTCTAGGCAAAAATGTATATGAGTCCAATTGTTTAGCCTGTCATCAAGCTAACGGCGAGGGTATTCCTAATGCATTTCCACCACTGGCGAAATCTGACTTCTTAAATGCTGATCATAACCGTGCAATTGGAATATTGTTAAATGGTCGTTCAGGCCCTATTACTGTGAATGGCAAAAACTTCGACGGTGTGATGCCAGCTATTGCACTTAATAATGAACAAATTGCCAATGTATTGACCTACGTGCTAAACAGTTTTGGCAATAATGGCGGCCAGGTCACTCCCGAACAAGTGGGCAAACAACGTAAAACCGCTCCGACAGCGGGCGACAGCCATGGTTAGTAGGTAAGACTGCAAATGCTGCGTCACTGTTTTGTCTTGATGTTATTAGTCTCTAATAACCTTTGGGCGCAAGATAGTATGGCCAATATTACAGCGGGTGAATATCGCCCGCTGTATCTTAGCTCTGATAGCCCTGTAGTCAGTGTGTCATCTTTTCGTTTGGATAAGCAGCCAATTACTAATCGTGAGTTTCAACGTTTTGTAAAGGACAATCCAAAGTGGCAACGTGATGCTATCCCTAGCCTATTTGCCGAAAATACCTATTTAAGCCATTGGGTAAAAACTTCTAATCAATATGAATCAAATTCAACTGATTTAGATAAGCCTGTGGTTTTTGTCTCTTGGTACGCAGCACAGGCTTACTGTCAGGCACAACAGAAGCGTTTACCTACTACCGCAGAGTGGGAGTATGTCGCCCAAGCATCATTCACCCAAAAAGATGGAAGCCAAGAAAAAGGTTACAACCAAAAAATATTAGATTGGTATGCTAAAGCAGCGAAGCAACCACCCACCGAAGTGGCTAAAGATGAGCCTAATTACTGGGGTATTCATAATATGCACGGCCTGATATGGGAATGGACGGAAGATTTTAACTCGAATTTAATTAGCGGAGAATCACGTGGTGATAGTAGCGTGAATAAAGATCTTTACTGTGCTTCCGGTAGCGCCGGGGCAGTGAATCCAAGTGATTATGCCGCCTTTATGCGTTATGGGTTTCGTTCTAGCCTCAATGCCAAATTTACACTAAGTAGCTTAGGCTTTAGATGTGCGTCGGATGGCAATGATTAGGGATTACTCAATGAGAACGTTAATAATAGGTTTTTTGCTTTGCTTCAGCATTCCAATCTTTGCCGCGCCCGCCTTGCCGAGTGACTCTGTTTATCAGGTCGGAGGTACTTGGCAAACGGAAAATAATGAGTCTATTAAGCTGGAGTCTCTAGCAGGTAAGCCGCAGCTTATTGCTCTGATTTATACAGGTTGTTCTAACGCTTGCCCAATTATTGTGGAAAGTATGAAACGTGTTGAGAAGCAAGTTCCAGTAAATATGCGCAGTAAAATAGGCTTCGTGTTGGTTTCACTCACACCGAATACAGACTACCCTAAAACACTCAAGAATTTTGCCGAAAAAAAAGGATTAAACCCAAATTGGAAGCTGCTTCGTGGCAATAACGAACTGGTACGCACACTATCAAACACATTAAATGTTAGATATAAAGTCGTCAAAGATGATGATGTTGCACATTCCAATACAGTTACTTTGTTAAATGAACAAGGTCAAATTCAAATGCAGGCCAGCGGGACTTTGGACGGTATAAAACCCATTCTGGAGACGATTAAGAAAGACTATCCAAGCTTGGCAATTGATTCAACACACCAATGAATCGTTTGTTGTTCATCTAATGCTCCTTTTAACCTCACAAAAAATTCCAATTTTGATGTTCAGTCTACTATACGGTTACTAAAAAATGGATAAAGGGTTACGCTTTAACGTAACCCCTTGATATGTTTGGTAGGGTGTGCAGGGATCGAACCCACGACAAACGGATTAAACGTTGTTATAACTTATTGATTTTTATATACATTAATCTGCCATCACTCGTTAACACTTGTAGAAAATGTAATCATCTTGTCACGGTAAAATATTGAACTCTCGTTCAATTAATTAAAAAAGACTTTCAAGTTCTTAAAATTGATATACACATTGTCACCTTCAAGAACTTTCAGGTTGTCAAAAACTGCTCGAGTTAACTCAGCGTCAATATACTGCTGATTGTCCTCGCGTTTTAACTCCAGCCTGATGACGGGGCCAATTGAATGCATATAGGTCAGTTTTGCAGGAATGGCTTTTGCGCTAGGTTTTGTACTGATTTCAATGTCATGTGGGCGAACAAAAACTTTAATAGCGGTATTATCTGCTCCCCTTAATTCATCTAATTGAATTTGTGTGCCATCAATTTGGGCAACACCCTGATTAGCGATTCCTTCAAAGGTATTCACGTTCCCCAAAAACTGGTAGACAAAGGATGTCGCCGGATGGTCGTAGACTTCCTGTGGCGAACCGACTTGTTCAATCTTGCCCTGATTCATCACCACTATGGTATCCGCTACTTCCAGTGCCTCTTCCTGGTCGTGCGTCACAAACACGCTGGTGATATGCAATTCATCATGCAGTCTGCGCAGCCAGCGGCGCAAATCCTTGCGCACCTTCGCATCCAGTGCGCCGAAAGGCTCATCCAGCAACAGCACCTTGGGTTCCACGGCCAAAGCGCGTGCCAGGGCGATGCGTTGGCGTTGTCCACCTGAGAGTTGTGGCGGATAACGATCTGCCAGCCAATCCAGTTGTACCAGATCGAGCAGCTCATGTACACGGCGTTTGATTTCAACCTCTGATGGGCGGGTGTGCTTTGGGCGCACACGGAGACCAAAGGCAACGTTCTCGAAAACCGTCATATGGCGGAAAAGCGCATAATGCTGAAACACAAACCCGACTTGCCTATCTCTCACCGCACGGTCAGTGGCATCTTCGCCATGGAAATGGATGCTGCCGCTGTCAGAGGATTCCAGACCGGCAATAATACGCAGTAAAGTGGTTTTGCCGCAGCCGGATGGGCCCAGTAAGGCAACCAATTCACCCGTCGGCACATTGAGCGACACATCTTTGAGTGCGCTGAAGTTGCCAAAACCTTTGCTGATATTCTTGATTTCAATGCTCATGATTATTCCTGTTCAATCTCAATGGCATCCCTGGCGGATTGCCATTCCACGTAAGTTTTGAGTGCCAACGTCAACAAAGCCAGCAATGCTAGCAAGGAGGCCACGGCAAACGCAGCGGCGTAGTTGTATTCGTTGTATAGAATTTCCACATGCAGCGGCATGGTATTCGTTAACCCGCGGATATGGCCGGAAACAACGGATACCGCACCGAACTCGCCCATCGCACGTGCATTACAGAGAATCACGCCATACAACAGCCCCCATTTGATGTTCGGCAATGTCACACGCCAGAACATTTGCCAACCGGAAGCACCCAGCACCAATGCTGCCTCCTCTTCCTCTTTGCCTTGTGCCTGCATCAGCGGAATCAGCTCGCGCGCCACGAACGGGAACGTGACAAAAATTGTGGCCAATACAATGCCGGGAATGGCGAAGATGATTTTGTAATCATGGTCAGACAGCCATTCCCCGAACCAACCCTGCATGCCAAATATCAACACGTAAATGAGGCCAGCGATGACAGGAGAAACTGCGAACGGCAAGTCGATGAGTGTGATAAGCAAGCTCTTGCCCTTGAACTCGAACTTGGCGATTGCCCAGGCAGCGGCGATGCCAAATACCAGATTCAAAGGCACGGCGATTACAGCGGCAATCAAGGTCAGCTTGATCGCGGAGAGTGCATCCGGGTCAGCCAGCGCTTCAAAATAGGTGCCTACGCCTTTCCTGAAAGCCTCAGTAAATACGGCTACCAGCGGCACAAACAGAAAGAGACCCAAAAACAGCAATGTGAGTGCGATAAGTGTATAGCGCACCCAAGCGGCTTCTGAAGTCGCACGGCTATAGCTGATGCGTTGATTGTATTTCTGGTATTGCGATAATTGTCCGGTCGCGGCTGACATGATTACTCCTTCCTAAACTGTGTGCCCCAAGCGGCGGTTGTTCCACCACTGGAATGCATTGATCAGAAACAGCAGTGCAAACGAGATAACCAGCATCACCACTGCCACTGCTGTTGCGCCTGCGTAATCATATTGCTCCAGCTTGGTAATGATGATCAGCGGCGTGATTTCTGAAACCATGGGCATGTTGCCCGCGATAAAAATCACCGAGCCGTATTCGCCAATGGCTCGGGCAAATGCCAGCGCAAAGCCGGTAATGACCGCTGGCAAAACGGATGGCAGAATGATTTTATAGAACACTTGCCAGCGATTAGCACCCAAGCTAGCCGCAGCCTCTTCCACTTCGGCTGATAAATCTTCCAGCACAGGCTGCACAGTGCGCACGACAAACGGCAAGCCAATAAAGGTAAGTGCCACGACGACGCCCAAGGGGGTATAAGCCACCTTGATGCCGGCTGGTTCGAGCAGGCGGCCTATCCAGCCATTTGTCGAATAAATAGCGGAAAGCGCAATACCTGCAACAGCCGTAGGCAAAGCAAAGGGGAAATCCACAAAGGCATCAATAAATCTTTTACCCCAGAATTTATAGCGCGTAAGCACCCATGCGGTAAGCAGGCCAAACACAATATTGATGCAGGCTGCAATGAAGGATGCGCCAAATGTTAGCTTGTATGAGGCTACTACACGCGGCGAAGCCACCGCTTGCCAGAATTCAGCCCAATTCAGGCTGAACGACTTCAGGAATGCTGCTGAGAGTGGAATCAGCACAATCAGACTGAGATACAACAGCGCATAGCCCAACGATAAGTTGAAGCCTGGCAAAATATTCTTTGTTTTTACAGTTTTCATTATGAATTAAGCTGGCGCATCTTGATTGCGCCAGCACCCGGACAATTAGACTTTCGCCAATGCGACGTCAGTCGCTTTCACTAGCGCCAATACTTCCGAACCCTTACCCAACGCCAACTCACGAATAGATCGGGTAGTGATGACGGAAGTAACTATGCCAGCAGAAGTTTCCACTTCTACCTCACTGACGACATCGCCATACACGATGTTTTTGATTTTTCCACGCAATTGATTGCGCACATTGACTGCTAATAAGGCCATGACGGTCTCTCCTTTACTATTGTTAGAGGTCAAACCCAGCAACTGGGTAGTGGTGATATATTGAACGACTCTCATTTTTGATAAATCTGATCAAACACGCCGCCATCGGCAAAGTGTGTTTTTTGCGCTTTCTGCCAGCCGCCAAACACCTCATCGATTTTCACCAGATTGAGCTTGGGAAATTGCGATTCATATTTCTTGGCGGCAGCCTCCGAGACAGGGCGGTAGAAGTTTTTGCCAATAATGTCCTGTGCTTCGTCAGAGTAGAGGTAATCCAGATAGGCTTTTGCCACCAGCTCGCTGTTATGCTTTTTGGCAAACTTGTCTACCACAGTCACAGGCGGTTCCGCCAATATGGAAAGTGAAGGCACGACAATTTCCACCTTGCCCGCACCCAGTTCTTTTTGTGCCAGAAAGGCTTCATTCTCCCAGGTGAGCAATACATCACCGATACCGCGCTCTACAAATGTGGTAGTTGCACCACGTGCACCGCTATCCAGCACAGGGACGTTTTTGTAAAGCTTGCCTACAAATTCCTTGGCTTTCGCTTCGTCATTGTTGTTTTGCTTTAATGCATAAGCCCAGGCTGCAAGGTAGTTCCAGCGCGCGCCGCCAGAGGTTTTCGGATTGGGTGTAATCACGGAAACGCCGGGTTTCACAATATCATCCCAATCCTTGATGTGTTTGGGATTGCCTTTGCGCACCAGAAACGCGATAGTGGAAGTGTATGGTGCGCTGTTATGCGGCAAGCGTTTTTGCCAATCCTTCGGAATCAGCTTGCCTTTTTCGCTGAGCTGGTCAACGTCATACGCCAAAGCCAGCGTAGCCACATCAGCTTGCAAGCCGTCAATCACGGCTCGCGCCTGCTTGCCAGAACCGCCGTGGGATTGATTGACCTTGACCGTGTCTCCGGTTTTGCCTTGCCAGTATTTGCTAAATGCCGTGTTGTAATCTTCATACAACTCGCGGGTCGGGTCGTAAGAGACGTTCAGCAACGTTACTTCCTTTGCTAGTGCTTGTTGGCTTGTCAATTGCGTTGCAGCAAGCAAGGCCAGCGTGAGTAATGTTTTCTTCATAAATAATCCTTCAATAAATTCGTAATGTCTAAAATCGGTAATTTTTTAAAATTGCTTTAAGGGTGCTGAGCAGTGACATCGCATATCTGCCTCCTGATTGCTTGAATAACCGAGTTAGAATGCCACCTGGAAGCGTGCCAACAAGGCGTTTTCATTTTCGCGGTCACGCACATTGCTACCACTGGCATTGTTGTTGGTCGCCTGTGGCAATCCTTTAGCCAATGCACCGCCATCAAACGAGGTATGTGCATAGTTCAGAGTGATTTTTGCGTTCTGGTTCAGGTACCAGTTCACGCCGGCCACCCATGATTTGGCTGATTTCGCACTCTTGGTCAGGTCGGCATACGCGCTGGTGATCGTGGTGCCTTCCGCTGCATATTGCCCAGCCTGATTCTTGAATGTATCGCTATCCAGATTGATTTCGCTATAGCGCGCTACAAGTTCCCAAGCGCCCCAGCCACCTTTATCCAGGTCGAAATCACGATTTGGTTTCACACCTTTGAACGAAGCATCTTCGCTAGTCAGCAGATAAGATGCAGCAATCTCCCAGGCATCATGCGAAAGCTTTTTATTGGTGCCGGCACGAATAATGGTGCTGTCATTGCCGGTGTTTGTGGTCAGCAGACTGACATCCTGGTCGACTCGAGCATATTCCGCCAGCAAGCCGAATGGGCCATAGTAATAATAAGCTTGCGGGGAGATGCGGAAACGCTTGCCATCGGCTACTGCTGCCGAACCGTACCTGAAGAATGTGTTCTGCCCTTCGGTCACATAGCTTGGTAAGCTGTTTCTTGTTGCATCTGCGGCTGAGGTATTGGTGAAGTCCAGATTCCGTTCACCGGTAAAGTCGGTGTAGGTAGCTCCCAAGCCAAAGCCAAGGCCGGAAAGCGTATTCGCCTGGTCTGCAAACGGCGTGGTAAATACGCGTGCCGTATACTCGCGTTCACCGGTGAACTCGGTACCTGTGCTGATATTTCCGCCATCTGCGACACCGTTGACAACACCGACTGCGTAATTGAGTTTTTTATCCAGTACATCTCCATATACTGCAAATCCCAAGTCGCGGTTTGGCAAAATGGCATTGGTCACGTAACTGCGCTCGATGAACTTGTTGTCTGCCGCACTCTGCAAGCGTTCCAGACCAACGAAGCTCTTGAATTTACCGGCACGGATATTGAATTCCGGCACAAGGTTTGCTTCAACATAGGCATCAACAACCGTGGCGTTGCCGTTACCGAAATCAGGTGTGAATCGGAAGCCATATTTGCCCGCCACTTTGCCCTCAATAGTGGGACGCACACGGCGCAACAAAGAGCTATCTTCTGCATCACGGAAACCCGTTGCCGGATTCAGAGAGCCAGCCCGGTTGTTCGTTCTACCTCGCACGTCGTTCGCACCATCAAAATAGTTGCGATGGTCGGCTTGAACGATACCGCGGAATTTGATTTCATTTTTCCCATCGACAGAGCCAAAGGAAAAACCGCTGGAACTTGCTTTGACAACCGGCGTTTCTTTTCTGGATTTGGCACTGTCTTCCTCGGCCAGCTCGCCTTTGCGCTCCAGCACTTTTACTTTCTGATTTAGTTCCTGAAGTTGCGCGCGTAATTCCTCAAGCTCGGTACTATCATTCGCATGGCTGGCTATTGGGCTGGTAACAACACCCGCCAGCAGTAAAGCGGATAAAATTTTTGTTTGCATCATAAAACTCCATTTTTAGTTCTTCCAGTGGACTGGTCAGAGTTTTATAGATTGTGTTTAGTCTAGCTCCAGATTTCTGGTAGCTTTATCATCTTTTTGACGTGATTGGTTTAGATTCAAAGCGGACTTTCTCACGACGCTCAATTTGCGTTACCCTTCCATCATGAATGGTAATCTCTATCGAGCCATAGCCTGTCTGTTTTTGAACATAAGCAATAGCGCGAATAATTGCTTCCAGCAATTCGCTATCCACATCCTCCAACAATCCAGGTTTAGTTAAAGTCATTTTTTCACTCACTTAAAGAATGGTCGGCACTTTAACAAAGGCTTTAAATAATTTAAAAGAATTTGTAATAATATCTATATTTCTTTTAATTATATGGAAGGTAATCGCTGAAAATAAAATGCCAGAAATTATTGATCACCACATCTGGACTAAAAAATGCAGAGCGAATTTTTAACCGACAAATCCATTTGGATCTATTTGAGAAAACATGACAAGCAACTCTCGCCATGATCAAAGAAAAAGGCCTGTGCTTACACACAGGCCTTTGATTTGTTTGGTAGGGTGTGCGGGGATCGAACCCACGACAAACGGATTAAAAGTCCGCTGCTCTACCAGCTGAGCTAACACCCCAATGAGCTTTTGATACCCTGCTCACGAAAGCCCGCAATTATGCTAGAAACTGCGTTTCCGGTCAATCCGATTTTGCGTTTTTTTATAAATTTAACGCATACCCGGGAGTTTCCCGCCCATCAAGCCGCCCAAACCCCGCATCATTTTAGCCATTCCACCCTTGCTGAACATCTTCATCATTTTTTGTGTTTCTTCAAACTGGTTCAACAGACGGTTAACTTCTTGCACTTGCACACCACTGCCCGCTGCAATGCGTTTTTTGCGTGTTGCTTTAATCAGTTCTGGCTTGCGACGTTCCAGCGGGGTCATGCTATTAATGATGCCTTCGATACGTCGTAACGCTTTGTCGGCATCTTCGTTATTCACTTTTTGCGCCATACTGGCCATCTGCGCGGGCATTTTGTCCATCAATGCACTCATACCGCCCATTTTGCGCATTTGTATCATTTGCGCCTTAAAGTCTTCCAAATCGAACTTGGCACCGGATTTGATTTTTTCCGCGACTTTTTGCGCCTCGGCCAAGTCCACCTTTTTGTGCGCTTCTTCAATCAGCCCCAGCACATCGCCCATGCCGAGGATGCGCCCAGCCATGCGATCCGGGTGAAACGGCTCCAAGCCATCCACCTTCTCACTCACGCCGATAAATTTAATCGGTTTACCGGTGACATGGCGTACCGATAGCGCCGCGCCGCCACGCGCATCACCATCCAGCTTGGTCAGCACCACACCGGTCAAAGGCAAGGCCTCACCAAAGGCTTTGGCCGTATTCACCGCGTCCTGGCCTTGCATGGCGTCGACCACGAACAGCGTCTCCACCGGCTTGAGCAACGCATGCAGGGCTTTGATCTCGTTCATCATCGCTTCGTCGATACCTAAACGACCGGCCGTGTCGAATATCATCACATCGTAGTAATTCTTCCTGGCGAAATCGATGGCCTGCGAGGCAATATCCATGGGCTTCTGCGAGGCATTGCTGTCAAAACAATCCACGCCCAGTTGCTTGGCAAGCGTCTGTAATTGTGTGATCGCAGCCGGACGATACACATCCGCACTGGCAAGCAGCACTTTTTTCTTTTGTTCTTTCAGCAATTTGGCCAGTTTGGCAGAAGTGGTCGTTTTGCCAGAACCCTGCAAACCTGCCATCAGGATAATCGCAGGCGGAACCGCCGCCAGGTTCAATCCCACATTGGCTTTGCCCATCAACTGAGTCAGCTCATCATTGACCACCTCAATCACAGCCTGGCCTGGTGTCAGGCTTTGCAGCACCTCTTTGCCTTGGGCGCGCTCTTTCACTTTTGCGATAAAATCTTTCACCACCGGCAGGGCGACATCAGCCTCCAGCAATGCCATGCGCACTTCACGCATTGCATCTGCGATGTTCTCTTCGCTCAGGCGCGCTTGCCCGCGCAGATTTTTGATGACGCCTTGCAGGCGTCCAGTTAGATTTTCTAGCATGTGTTTTTACCTATATGAATTATTTTAATTTTACATCATGCTAGGCGATTGACGTGAGTTTTGCCATAATTACAGCATGCATCATTTCATACTACATCTCGTCGTTGCCTGTATTTACCTTACCGTGGCGCTGGATTTCTGGCGTACAGTAAAAACTCCGCAAGAGCCTGCATCACATAAACTGCATTCCATGATGATTGCTTTGGGCTTGGCATTGCACGGTTGGTTGCTACATCAGGCGATTTTTGCAGAACATGTGGATTTTGGCCTAGTGAATGCTTTATCTGCCATTTTCTGGCTTACCGTGCTCATTTACTGGTTAGCTGATTTGAAACATGGCCTGCACAGCCTGCAAGCCTTTGTGCTGCCGCCTGCCGCATTATTTGCACTATTGCCTGCGTTTTCCAGCAAAGTGCACTTGCTGCCGTCAAACGAAGGCAAGCTATTCGTGCTGCATATCGGGATTGCCTTGCTGGCTTACAGTTTGTTTACCTTTGCAGCACTGCATGCTTTGCTGATGACCATTGCAGAGCGCGGCTTGCATAACAAACCCACGCCGTTTAAGTTACCCGATTTCCCGCCATTGATGGTGATGGAAAACCTGCTGTTTAGAGTACTCACCATCGGCTTTATCTTGCTGACATTTACGCTGGCCAGTGGCATGCTGTTCTCAGAGGAGATATTTGGCAAGCCATTACAATTCAATCATAAAGCCGTGTTCTCGATTGCCTCCTGGATGATTTATGGCTGGCTGCTATTTGGACGCTTTAAATATGGGTGGCGTGGCCGCACAGCCATCCGCTGGACATTATGGGGCTTTGTGTTGCTGTTGCTGGCATATGTCGGATCGCGTTTTGTGTCGCAAGTGATTTTAGGCCACTAACGAATTTAGTTCAGCCAGTTTTTTGGTGAGTATCGACTTAGCGCCTCGCCAATATTTGCCACAACGCCTATAGCGAGTCTGCGTTCTGACACAGAAGGATGAGCCTCGATTCCACTATCCGGCTTAAACATACGCGCACCGAGCCCACCAGTCACTTTTACCAGATTTACCCAAGGTTTGTGCGCTGGTCCAAGTGCGTCTGGTTTGATGCTCGTAATGGTTTCTGCAAATTTAACCTGCCCTTGTATCAATTGGTCTATCATCCATTTCAAGGCAACATCCGATAATCCAGCCTCCTTGTAACCACCGCCCACGTCCGAGTGGGCTCCTGCGAATACCAGCTGTTTTACATTTGCCGCCTTTAGCCAAAGCGTGGGCGTAAACAATAGCCGCTGCTCATCTAGTGCAATAGCATGAAACCCTTGAGCCACTTTAGGGCTTAATACTTCGTCTGCAAATCGGAAAGCGTCACTGATCGTTTGATCTTTAGCGTTATATTCGGGGATACCCAAAGAACCAACCGTATCCCATACTGCCACCATACGAATCGGCACTTCACGTACAAAATCGGAATCCTTGATTCTGTTGCTGCTGATAAAGCTCGGCAAGTCTTGCATGGCCTCGGCCAAGGTTGCAAATACATTGCGCTTTTCCGCACCAATCTTGCGGTACTGATACCATGCCTGGGCCCCAAGCTTGTAGGAATCCTCCGCACCACGCTCAAATTTGTTGGCCAGCAAGCCTTGTGACACAATTAACCCAGCTAGAGCACGTGCCGTATAGGCACCGCGGCTAAAACCGATGATATAAATATTGTCTCCAGGTTCGTAGTTGCGCGAAATGAAAGTGTAGCCGCGCACGATACGCTTGATGAGTCCGGCACCGAAACCGCCACCGATCATCTCCTGGATTTTATTACCGCCATTGCCTACTCCATTGATATACTTGGCAATTTGCACAACGCGCTCCTGCTCATCGGACAGGCGTTTTTCACGTTCCAGAATCTGGCCGGTAACATCCTCCACCTTGGTTCTAGCGACCATGCGCCCGGCAAGGTGAGTAAACAACTTAAAGACATTGGATGGCGGATCTGCCTTAGCGCGTTCTGCAGGCGTGAGTACTTCATCGTCTGGATTGTTCCAGGTGCCATCTGCACAAAAAATGATATTCTTTGTCATCACCGTCTCCTGTTGTTTTTATTCGGTACAGTATAGCGCAACAAGTCAGGGAACAAAAAACTAGCGCAAACTGATGTGCGGCCAACCCTTTTCCTGCGCTACTTTTTTGAGAGTTGCGTCAGCATCCACCGCCACCGGATTAGTCACCAGATTCATCAGAGGCAAGTCATTGTGCGAATCACTATAAAAATAACTGGTTTCAAAGTCATTTAATTTCTTGCTGCGTTCAGCCAGCCATTGCTCTAAGCGCATCACCTTACCCTCTTTAAAGCTAGGTATGCCTGCCACACCGCCAGTGTATTCTCCATTCACCATTTCCGGGTCGGTGCCAATCAGGTTTTCCACTCCATAGGCCGTCGCAATTGGTTTGGTCACAAAACTGTTGGTCGCGGTGATCACCACACACAGATCACCTGCTGCTTTGTGCTGGTTCACCAAAGCCTGCGCCTTTTCTGTCATCATCGGACGAATCACCTTTTGCATGTATTTTTTGTGCAGCTCATCCAGAAAAGCCTTAGGGTGTTGCGCCAAAGGCTGCAGCTGAAATTTCAGAAATGCCATGATATCCAGGCAACCGTTTTTATAATCCAGATAGAACTGCTCGTTGCGATCATGATGCGTTTTCTCGTCCAGCAGACCTTCGCCTATCAAAAAAATGCTCCAGTTGTAGTCACTATCGCCTGCCAGTAGCGTATTGTCTAAATCGAATAATGCCAAATTCTGTTTTGAATTACTTCGTATCATCTTACTTTTCTTCAATTGTTAATTTAAACCCATCCGGTGTTGCCGCCTTATTTCCGGCTGACAGAATCAGATACACCCCAACCAATATCACACCCAGTGCCAAATATTCCGCACCCACCACTTTCTCGTTGGCAAACCAGATGCCCACCGCAAATGCAACTACCGGATTCACAAAGGTATTGCTGCTGGCCACCAAGGGGCGCACATTCTTGAGCAACCACTGATAAGCCGAGTAAGCCACCAGCGAACCCAGAATCACCAAGAATATCATCGCGCCCCAGGATTTTTGGCTGATTTGAGTTGGCCAGTTTTCACCATTAAATGCACTCATGCTCAACAAAGCAACACCACCCACCAGCATTTGCACGGCTGGTGCCATCAGCCCTTTCGGCTGATTCAAATACTTACCCCATACCGACCCGAACGACCAGGTCGCCGCCGCAAACATGAGCAACAACGCGCTGGTGATATCTCCATACAAGCTACCCTGGGTGTTCAACAGCACGATGCCCGCAAACCCAATCGCGATGCCCATCCATTCCTGCCGGCTGATTTTATGTCCCCACAACGAGGAAAAAATCGCCATCCAGATAGGCGCTGTGGCAATTGAAAGTGCAGCCACGCTGGAGCTCACTGTCTGCTGTACGAAACATACCGTGCCATTCCCCATTGCGGGCAACAGCACCCCAATGATGCCGGAATGGCGCCATTGCTGTAGATTTGGATTTGGCACGCCAGACAAACGCAATACACCATACATCAACGCGCCTGCCACGGTAAAACGCAACCCCGCCATTAAAAATGGCGGGAAGCTTTCAATGCCAAAACGAATCGCCAGGTAAGTCGAACCCCAGATGAAATAAGTGCAGAACAGGCAGCCAACAATCAATAGCGTTTGCTTACGCTGGGCCACGAGTCTATACCTGTGGATTCAATTTATGCGATTTCGCATGCAACTTGTTCAAACCGTTTAAATACGCTTTTGCCGAGGCAATCACAATATCCGTATCCGCACCCTGGCCATTGACGATACGTCCGCCTTTGGCCAAGCGCACGGTTACCTCACCTTGCGCATCGGTGCCGCTGGTGATGTTGTTAACGGAATAGAGTTGCAACTCCGCACCACTGTTGACGATATGCTCGATGGCCTTGAAACTGGCATCTACTGGGCCGCCGCCATCTGCTTCGGCGCGCTTTTCTGCACCGTTGTCGTTCAAGGTAATCACGGCGTGCGGCGTCTCTCCGGTTTGTGAAGCCACCTGCAAATACACAAGTTTGAATGTTTCTGCGGTTTCGGAAACAAACTCATCACTGACAATCGCATGCAAATCTTCATCAAAGATTTCAGACTTTTTATCAGCCAGATCTTTAAAACGCGCAAATGCCGCATTGAGTGAGTCTTCGCTTTCCAACTCAATGCCCAACTCTTTCAAACGCGTGCGAAATGCGTTGCGACCGGACAATTTGCCAAGCGTCAATTTGTTGGTGTTCCAGCCCACGTCTTCCGCTCGCATGATTTCGTAAGTCTCGCGATGCTTCAAGACGCCATCCTGATGAATGCCGCTTTCGTGCGCAAACGCATTGGCGCCGACAATGGCCTTGTTCGGCTGCACAGGGTAACCTGTGATAGTGGACACTAACTTACTTGCGGGCACGATTTGCGTGGTGTCGATGCGCGTATCCAAATTGAAAATATCGCGGCGTGTTTTAATCGCCATCACGATTTCTTCCAAACTGGCGTTGCCGGCGCGCTCGCCCAAGCCATTGATGGTACATTCCACCTGGCGTGCGCCATTGAGCACGGCAGCCAAAGAGTTGGCCACGGCCATGCCCAAATCGTTATGGCAGTGCGTGCTCCATACCACTTTATCGCTGTTTTTTACGCGCTTAATGAGCGTGGCCATACGCTCGCCCCACACCACAGGGATGCTGTAACCGACGGTATCCGGCACGTTGATGGTCTTGGCGCCCGCTTCGATCACCGCGTCAAACACACGTACAAGGAAATCGATATCCGAACGCACGGCATCTTCCGCCGAAAACTCTACGTCATGGGTATACTCCAATGCCCATTTCACCGCCTGTACGGCGCGTTCTACCACCTGATCGTCCGTCATGCGGAGCTTGTTATCCATGTGGATTTTGCTGGTGGCGATGAACGTGTGGATACGCCCATTCTTCTCGGCATGCTGCATCGCAGGCTGAATCGCCTCACCAGCGCGGCGCACATCTTTCTCGCTGGCACGCGCAAGCGAACATACTTTGGATTTGGTAATCAATCCGGCAATCGTATGGATCGCGTCAAAATCGCCTGGGCTGGCAGCGGCGAAGCCCGCCTCAATGACATCCACGCCTAACTTTTCCAACTGGCGGGCGATGCGGATCTTCTCTTCTTTGGTCATGGCTGCGCCCGGGCTCTGCTCACCGTCGCGCAATGTGGTGTCAAAAATAATAATTTTGTCTGTCATTTTAATTCCTAAAGCAATAGATAGATTTTACCCGCTGAAAGCTTTTTCAGCGAGCGCAAAGATACTTAAAAGTGGGGTGTGATTAGTGTGCGCTTGCGCGCAGCAGCGAAGCTGAGCGTAGTGCAACCAAAGGCTGCAACAGACGCAGGGCAGAACGCAAACCTAGCAATAGGCTTGTGCAGATAAATACAACTTGAACTGATGAATAAAAATTCATGCATTTAATATAGCGGCTTTAGCTTGAATTATCAAGCAGTCGCCCGACTAAAACCTTTAATTAACTTGCTTGGTTTTTTTAATGTTGGATTTTGCCCACATGTAATAACCGGAAAGCGCATATACCAACATCACGGTAAACAATACCTCCGGCGGGCTGTAAGAAATAAGCACAAACATCATCATAATGGCCAAAACAGCCACAAATGGTACGCTCTCGCGCAGATTGATGTCCTTGCCACTGTAGAACTTGAGGTCTGATACCATGGACCCTGCTGCAAATATGGTCACGCCGAACGCCAGCCATTTCATTTGGATCACGCCAAAAAAGATTTCACGCCCAGAGATGCTGTACTCATTGGCTACCCACACAAAGCCCGCCAGCAAGGCCGCAGCGGCAGGACTGGGCAAGCCTTGGAAATAACGCTTATCCTGAAAAGGGTCATCCAGCTTGGTATTAAAACGCGCCAAGCGCAAGGCTGCGCAGGCACAATAGATAAATGCCGCAATCCAGCCCAGCTTTTTGAGTGGACCCAATGCCCATTCGTACATGATCAATGACGGCGCCACGCCAAACGATACCATATCCGCCAAGCTGTCATATTCCGCGCCAAATGCGCTTTGAGTATTGGTCATGCGCGCCACGCGTCCGTCCAGGCCATCCATCACCATGGCGATGAAAATAGCGATTGCCGCTGGCTCAAAATGTTGATTCATGGCCGCCACAATCGCATAAAACCCTGAGAATAAGGCAGCGGACGTAAACAGGTTGGGAAGTAGGTAAATCCCCCTTTCACGCAAACTGGTATTATCCGTGACGCGGCGAGTCGGTTCTTTTGGTTCTGTCATGTGTTTAGGCTATTCTCTAGCTAGATTTGTTTTTGAGCGCGCGTCGGCTCGCAGCACCTTGGCTGCGTGTAGCCAAACCTATTTCCAATGCGGTCTCCAGACGAATCACGCGCTCGGTCAGTTCCTCGATTTTCTTTTGTTGCATGACTATTGTACCCGCCATACGCTCCACTTTGTCATTCATTTTAATGACCGTGGTAATCGCATCCCACATTTTTTCACCCACCCCCATAGTCAGTGACCACGCTCCATTTGCGCAATACGCGCGTTGGATTGTTCCACAAAAGCCAAAGCCTCATCCATCGCAGCATTAGCTTGCTCCGTGGTTTTATTGATTTGCTCAATCATGCCCGCCAACATTTTATCGTCTTCTGTCCCCGGATTGAAAGCAGCTGCTGCACGACGCAGATACTCACCCATCGAAACGCCAGCCAGACGCGCCATCTCTGCGATTTGCGCCTTTTCTGCCGGGGAAACCAGCACCGGTATCCGTTCACTTGCAGTTGCCATGTCCAACTCCTTCACACTCAATATGTACATGATATGCACATGCACACCCCCTGTCAATCAGTCCTTACATGCGCGCGCATTCATTAGCAAAACACCTGCCCTGCAAGGCAAGCTGGATGCGGATTTCAGACCGATGGCCTAATGAATGAAAATTTCGCAGCCAAATTCAAGCGGCTTCGTAAACACGTATGTTAAACTCGCAACCTCGATTTTTTGCTTTTAGATCATGCAGTTTCAATTACATAAACAAGATGGCCTTGCCCGCCGCGGCACGCTCACACTGGCGCATGGGCAAGTAGAAACGCCTGCCTTTATGCCAGTGGGCACTTATGGCACGGTCAAGGCCATGAGTCCGCAAGAACTCACGGAAATCAACGCCCACATCGTGCTGGGCAACACTTTCCATTTATGGCTGCGCCCAGGGTTGGATGTGATTGCCGCGCATGGTGGCTTACACAAGTTCATGGGATGGAATAAGCCAATCCTCACCGATTCAGGCGGCTTTCAGGTGTGGAGTCTGGGCGAATTGCGCAAAATCTCCGAAGAAGGCGTGAAATTCCGCAGCCCCATCAATGGAGATAGCTGTTTTTTGACACCGGAAGAATCCATGCGCATCCAGCGCGTGCTGAACAGCGACATCGTGATGATCTTCGACGAATGCACGCCTTACCCAGCGACGCATGAACAGGCACGCAAATCCATGGAGCTTTCACTCAGATGGGCGAAGCGCAGCAAAAATGCGCATATAGGCAACCCAAACGCACTTTTCGGGATTATTCAGGGCGGCATGTTTGAAGATTTACGTGACATATCTCGCCAAGGGCTACAGGACATTGGCTTTGACGGCTACGCCATTGGCGGCCTTTCCGTGGGCGAGCCGAAAGAAGACATGCTGCGTATCCTCGCCCACACCGCGCCGCAAATGCCTGCGGACAAACCGCGCTATTTAATGGGCGTGGGCACGCCGGAAGACTTGGTGGATGCAGTGAGCGCCGGCATCGACATGTTCGATTGCGTCATGCCCACCCGCAACGCCCGCAACGGCTGGCTGTTCACACAATACGGGGATGTGAAGATCAAGAACGCCAGCTACAAGAATGACACCCGCCCGCTGGATGAAGATTGCCAATGCTACACTTGCCGCAACTTCACCCGCGCTTATCTGCATCACCTGTTCCGCGTCGGTGAGATTCTCGGTGCGCGGCTCAATACCATCCACAATCTGCACTACTACCAGCAGCTGATGCTTGGCATGCGCAACGCTATCGAACAAAACCGTTTTGCGGAGTTCAAGCAGGAATTCAACGTCAAACGCGCGCAACTGCAATCTATCGCCTGATGTGTTAAAATCCGCCGATTGTCATTTTTGTTTTTTTAAGAGGTTTTTATGTGGATTAGCAACGCATTCGCCGCTGATGCCGCGCCAGCAGATGGTGGGCTGATGAGCTTTTTACCGATGATTGTTATTTTTGTATTGTTCTACTTCATGCTGATTCGGCCACAAATGAAGCAGGCCAAGCAGCACAAGGCGATGATTGACGCACTGAAGGTAGGTGACGAAGTCGCTACCGCCGCGGGCATCGTAGGCAAAGTCACTAAAGTGGGTGACAACTATGTAAGCATTGAGATTGCAGCCAACACTGTTGTAAGTGTGCAGCGCCACACTGTACAGACGATGTTGCCACCAGGCACACTCAAATCCATTTAAACGCATTCTTAAAATTAAGTCGTCTATGAACCGTTACCCCAAGTGGAAATACCTTCTGATTGCTGCCATCGTGCTGATTGGTTTGCTGTATACCATCCCTAACTTTTTTGGCGAATCCCCCGCGGTGCAAGTCAGCCCTGCCAAGAGCACGCTAAAGGCAGATACCGCACTACTGGGCAAGGTGGAAGCCGCGCTGAAACTCGCGAATGTTCCTTTCAACGGTATTTTTTTGGAACCTTCCGGCGTCAAGGTGCGCTTTGACAATCAGGACGACCAGCTCAAGGCAAAGGATAGCCTGATTAGCAGCCTGGGCAGGGATTACACCGTTGCACTAAATTTACTGACCAAAACCCCAAGCTGGCTGCTGAATATCGGCGCCAAACCCATGAACAAGGGGCTGGATTTGCAAGGTGGCGTGCACTTTTTGCTGCAAGTGGATATGAAAGCCGCGATTGATAAAGCAGCGGAAAGCAATGTGGGCGATTTCCGCACTACGCTGCGCCGTGAAAAAATCAATTATTTCGGTATTTCGCGCGAAGGCCAGAAAGTCGTCGTTAACTTTGAAAACGAAGAAGATCGCCGCAAAGCCAGCAAAATTCTCGGTCACGATTATTCCGACCTGTCTTTCACCACAGGTGGCAGTGGCAAAGAGCTCACGCTGACTTCCAGCATTAACCCACAAGGTCAAAAGCGTATTCAGGAATTTGCGCTGAAGCAGAACCTGCAAACCCTGCATAACCGCATCAACGAACTTGGCGTGGCCGAGCCTATCGTGCAACAGCAAGGCTTGGACCGTATCGTGGTGCAGTTGCCTGGCGTGCAGGATACCGCTAAAGCCAAGGAGATTCTGGGCCGCACTGCGACGCTGGAAATCCGCATGGTAGATGAGGAAAAAACCGACTTTGCCACATTGGAATCCGCCGCTGGCGGTAAAGTGCCTTTTGGCGACGAATACTACAAAGACCGCGAAGGCCGCGGCATTCTGGTCAAGAAAAACGTGGTGTTAACGGGTGATCGCATCACCGACGCAGGGCCGGGTGTAGATAACCGCACTGGTCGCTCTGTAGTGAATGTGACGCTGGATGGCCGTGGCGCCGGTATCTTTAAAAACGTGACCCGTGACAATGTGGGCAAACGCATGGCGATTCTGCTGATTGAAAAAGGCAGCACCGAGGTGATTACCGCACCGACGATTAATGAAGAAATCGGTGGCGGCCGTGTGCAGATCAGCGGCATGGATTCGCCACAGGAAGCCACTGACATCTCCTTGCTGCTACGTGCTGGCGCACTGGCGGCACCGATGGAAATCATCGAAGAGCGCACCGTCGGGCCAAGCATGGGGCAGGAGAACATCAACCGCGGCGTGCACTCTACCTTATGGGGCTTTGCTGCGATTGCAGTGATGATGATTGTGTATTACATGGTGTTTGGCGGTGTTTCCGTGCTGGCGCTAGGGGTGAATTTGCTGCTGCTGGTCGCATTGCTTTCCATGCTGCAAGCCACGCTTACACTGCCCGGCCTGGCCGCGATCGCTTTGGCACTGGGGATGGCGATTGATGCCAACGTGCTGATCAACGAACGCGTGCGCGAGGAGTTGCGTAATGGCAACACGCCACAAGCCAGTATCCATGCGGGTTACGACCGCGCGTTTGACACGATCCTCGACTCCAACGTCACTACGTTGATTGCGGGTATGGCCCTGTTCATGTTCGGCACGGGTCCAATCAAAGGTTTTGCGGTTGTGCACGTGTTGGGTATTTTGACCTCGATGTTCAGCGCAGTACTGGTATCACGTGCGATTGTGAACATGATTTATGGTTATCGCCGCAAGCTGGACAAAATCTCCATTGGCCAGATATTCAAAGCCAATTAAGGCATTGCTTACTTAAACATTACAAAGCGCTTTCAAATGGAACTGTTTAGAATCAAAAAAGATATTCCTTTCATGAGCTATGGCCGTATCACCACGGCCATCTCACTGATCACTTTTATCCTGGCCATCTTCTTTTTATGGTCAAAAGGGCTGAATTACGGCGTGGACTTTACCGGTGGCACGGTGATGGAGGTCAGCTACCCGCAGCCGGCAGACATTGGCAAAATTCGCCAGGCCATGGACAACATTGGCTTGAAAGATGCCACTGTACAGAACTTTGGCACCAGTCGTGATGTGTTGATTCGCTTGCCAATCCGTAAGGATATGTCGATTGCCCAGCTTTCTGAAAAAGTAAGCGGCGCGCTTAAAACCGCCGATGCCCAAGCCAAAGTACAGCGTGTAGAAAGCGTGGGTTCGCAAGTGGGTGAAGAGCTGTATGAAAACGGTGCATTGGCGCTATTGCTGGTATGCGCGGGCATCATGGCTTATTTAGCGATTCGTTTTGAGTGGCGTTTCGCAGTTGCCGCCATCATCGCCAATATGCACGACGTGGTGATTATTTTAGGTTTCTTCGCTTTCTTCCAATGGGAGTTCAACCTTACAGTACTGGCGGCTGTGCTGGCTGTGCTGGGCTATTCCGTGAACGAATCGGTGGTGGTGTTTGACCGGGTGCGCGAGAACTTCCGCAAGATGCGTAAAGCTTCTGTCATACAAGTCATCGACAATGCGATTACCCGTACTATGTCGCGCACCATCATCACTCATGCCATGACACAAACCATGGTGGGCTCCATGCTGCTGTTTGGCGGCGAGATACTGCACAATTTTGCGCTGGCGCTCACGATTGGTATCTTGTTCGGCATCTACTCATCTGTATTGGTAGCTTGTCCGATTGCCTTATGGCTTGGCGTTAACCGCGCCAACCTGATAGGTGACGCTCCGAAGAAAGAAAACATCCCTGCAGAAACAAAGCCTTAAGTACTGGTCTATTGATAACACCCTTCTTCGAGGGTACACTGCATTTATCTCCATCCTGCTAATGCAAATTTTTGGATAATATTCCTCTCTCTTATCAATTTGGCATTCTGTTTGCCTTGCTGCTGATTTCCGCCTTCTTTTCGATTGCCGAAACCAGCCTAATGTCAGCCAATCGTTACCGGTTACGTCATCTAAGCAAAGAGGGTAGTCGCGGCGCGCGTCTCGCACTAGTTCTGCTTTCCAAGACCGACAAACTCCTCGGCGTCATACTGCTGGGCAATACAGTATGTATCGCCGCCTCTACTACGCTAACTACCGTCATCAGCGTCAATCTGTTTGGTGAAGGTGACTTTGTGCTGGCAGTTGCAACGCTAGCGATCAGCTTTATGATATTGGTGTTTGGCGAAATCTCGCCCAAAGTGATTGGGGCTGCCAACCCTGAAAAATGGGCCATGCGCGCAAGTTTCCTGCTATATCCATTGTTAAGATTGTTTTACCCAGCAGTGTGGTGCGTCAATTTGCTAGTAAGCGGCTTTCTACGTCTATTCTCTATCACGCCCAACTTTGACGAAGTCGCGCATGCCGTAAGTCTGGAAGAACTGCAGACCATCATTATCGATGCCGGTCACTACATTCCGAAAAAGCACCGCGCCATCCTGCTGAATCTGTTCGAATTGGAAAAGATCACCGTTGATGATGTCATGACCGCTCATACACAAGTAGAAGCCATTGATTTTGAAGCGGAAGTAGACGAAATTCTGGCACGTATCTCCAACAGTCACCACACGCGCCTGCCGGTACGTAAAGGGGACCATGAAGAAATCATCGGCATTCTGCATGTGCGCAAGGTCATTAACCACTTACGACTCAATACAAACACCGACATCAGCAAGGACGACCTGAAAGAGATCCTGGCGGAGCCTTATTTTATTCCTTCTGGCACACCCCTATATACACAAATCCAGCAGTTTCAGGAAAATCAGGAGCGCATCGCGCTTGTCGTTGATGAGTACGGAGAGTTTCGCGGCCTGGTTACGCTGGAGGACATTCTGGAGGAAGTCATCGGTGACTTCACCACACAATCTCCAAGCCGGGCCAGCAATTACAGGCAAGAGCCGGACGGAAGCTGGATTGTTGACGGTGCAAGCAGTTTGCGTGACCTCAATAAGAAACTGGGTTTAGTCCTTCCGCTTGATGGGCCTCGCACATTAAACGGCCTGGTATTGGAGCATTTTGAAGACATCCCTGAACCTAGTACCGGCTTTCGTATCGGCGAACATACGCTTGAAATCCTGCAAACGCAGGATAGAGTGGTGAAAAGCGTCAAGATCTTCCCTTGATGTTCATCATTTTTTAATTACCATTCCCACTAAATTAGGCTTGAATTTTTTTTCGTTCGGCTCAAAATAGCAAGTAAGGATTAAAGGTTTAGCAAATGGCCAATATACAACCGACAGGTGACGCTGCGATAAAACCCAGCGAAGTGAAACCCAAATTACCTTCGATGTATAAAGTTTTGCTGATTAATGACGATTACACTCCTATGGAATTTGTGGTGGAGACGATACAGCGTTTTTTTAACAAAAGCCGTGAACAAGCAACACAAATTATGCTCAAAGTACATACTGAGGGCGTAGGCGTCTGCGGAGTCTATCCTCAAGACATCGCAGAAACAAAGATGAATCAGGTACTTAATCATGCCAGAGAGTCGCAACACCCCCTTCAGTGCACGATTGAGCCAGCTTAGAACATAGGAAAGCAAGGTATAGAATGATTGCGCAAGAATTAGAAGTAAGTCTCCACATGGCATTTATGGATGCGCGGCAAAAACGCCACGAACTCATCACCGTTGAGCACTTGCTTCTTGCGATGCTGGATAACCCCACAGCAGCCGACGTTCTGCGTGCTTGCGGCGCAAGATTTGAAGAACTTCGTACTGAACTGAATCAATATATTGAAGAACACACCCCAACGGTAGGTGGCGAAGAAGAGGTAGACACGCAGCCCACTCTCGGATTCCAGCGCGTGATTCAACGCGCCATGCTGCATGTTCAATCCTCTGGCAAGAAAGAGGTGACCGGAGCGAATGTGCTGGTTGCCATTTATGGTGAAAAAGACTCGCATGCGGTATTTTTCTTGCATCAACAAGGCATTACACGCCTTGATGTTGTGAATTTTATCTCTCATGGTGTAGCCAAAGTGCCAGGCAACAATAACCGCGCCGAGGGAACTGATACCGAAACGGACACTGAAGCCGCACCAGCAGGCGCGCTGGAAAACTTTACACTTAATTTGAACGCGCAAATCGCTGCAGGGAAAATCGACCCTCTCATCGGACGCGGTCCAGAACTTGAGCGTGTGATTCAAACATTATGCCGCCGCCGCAAAAACAATCCATTGTTAGTGGGTGAAGCTGGCGTGGGCAAAACTGCGATAGCTGAAGGATTGGCACGACGCATCGTAGAAAAAGACATTCCAGATGTGCTCGCCAATGCAACCGTCTATTCGTTAGATATGGGTTCGCTATTGGCCGGGACTAAGTATCGCGGCGATTTTGAGCAACGTCTGAAAGCCGTCATCAAACAGCTCTCCGAAAAACCGGAAGCTGTGTTGTTCATAGATGAGATTCATACCTTGATTGGAGCTGGCGCAGCTAGCGGAGGTACACTGGATGCAAGCAATTTGCTGAAACCAGCGCTATCTAACGGCACACTTAAATGCATCGGCGCAACCACCTATCAGGAATATCGCGGCATCTTCGAAAAAGACCACGCGCTATCCCGTCGCTTCCAAAAGATAGATGTAGCAGAGCCCAGCATTCCAGAGACGATTGAGATTCTCAAAGGTCTCAAATCCCGTTTTGAAGCACATCATGGTATCAAATATAGTGCCGGTGCTTTAACCACTGCCGCAGAGCTCTCTGCCAAATACATCAATGATCGCCATTTGCCTGACAAGGCGATTGACGTAATAGATGAAGCTGGTGCTGCACAGCGCATCCTGCCGAAGTCCAAACAGAAAAAAGTCATTACCAATAAGGAAATTGAGGATATCGTCGCCAAAATCGCACGTATTCCGCCCAAAAACATCAATAGTGACGACCGCAGCACCCTCAAGACGCTTGAACGTAACCTCAAGTCGGTGGTGTTTGGTCAAGACAAAGCTATTGAGACGCTTGCTTCGGCAGTTAAAATGGCGCGTAGTGGTTTGGGGCAAACCAACAAACCAATTGGCAGCTTCCTCTTCAGCGGGCCTACTGGCGTAGGTAAAACCGAAGTTGCCAAACAGTTGGCCTACACTTTAGGTATAGAGCTGATACGCTTTGACATGAGTGAATACATGGAGCGGCATGCGGTAAGCCGTTTGATTGGCGCACCTCCTGGGTATGTTGGTTTTGAGCAGGGTGGTTTGCTGACAGAGGCTATTACCAAGCAGCCTTACTGTGTACTGTTGCTGGATGAAATTGAAAAAGCACATCCGGACATTTTCAATATACTGTTACAAGTGATGGATCATGGCACACTCACCGACAACAATGGTAGAAAAGCGGATTTCCGCAATGTCACGATTATCATGACGACCAACGCAGGCGCCGAAGCCCTGAGCAAAACCAGCATGGGCTTTACTACCAGCAAGCAAGCCGGTGATGAGCAGGCAGACATTAAACGCTTGTTCAGCCCTGAGTTCCGTAATCGCTTAGATGCCATTGTGTCCTTTAGCGCGCTTTCTTCCGAGATCATCTTGCGCGTAGTGGATAAATTCCTGATGCAGCTAGAAGACCAGCTGCACGAGAAGAAAGTAGATGTCACCTTCAGTGATGCATTGAAAGCTTACCTTGGCAAAAAAGGGTTTGACCCGCTCATGGGCGCGCGCCCAATGGCACGCCTGATTCAAGATACGATTCGCAAAGCTTTGGCAGACGAGCTGCTATTTGGTCGACTGGCGAACGGAGGTGGTGTGCATGTGGACATTGATGACACTGATCAGGTAAAACTGATATTTGATAAAGCACAATCCGCGTCAGAACTTGAAGCAGAAGCCGTACAGTAAATCAAACACCCGGCTTGAGCCGGGTGTTTTTATTTAGCCGAATGTTCGACATACTTCATGAACCAACGCAGGACCACGGTAGATCAACCCGCTATAAAGCTGTACCAGGCTTGCCCCCGCTGCGATTTTCTCCGCTGCATCCGCACCGCTAAAGATACCACCGACTCCAATAATCGGCACCTCGTCTTGCAAAGCCTGTGACAGTTGCCTGACTACCCCGGTGGAGGCATTGCGCACCGGCACCCCCGACAAACCACCCGCTTCTTCTGCAATGGGCAAGCCTTTCACAGCTTCACGCGATAAGGTGGTATTCGTGGCTATGACAGCATCAATGCGATGCATCACAAGTAAATCTGCGATTTCCTTGATTTGTTCTGCAGTAAGGTCTGGCGCGATTTTTAACGCCAAAGGCACATATTTTCCATATTGCTGCGCCAATGAATTTTGTTCGACTTTCAAGCGTGCAAGCAATGTAGAAAGCGCCTCTGCGGCCTGTAAATCTCGCAAGTTCTTGGTATTGGGTGACGAGATATTGACCGTGATATAACTGGCATGGGCATATACTTTCTGCATGCAGATCAGATAATCGTCCGCCGCACGTTCTAATGGTGTATCAAAGTTCTTACCGATATTGATACCCAGAACGCCTTGGAAATGCGAGGCCTTGACGTTCTCAATCAAGTGATCCACTCCCCGATTATTAAAGCCAAAACGATTGATGATGCCTTGCACTTCAGGAACTCGAAACAATCGTGGCTTAGGATTGCCAGGCTGTGGACGCGGCGTAACCGTGCCTATCTCGATAAAACCAAAACCCAGCTTAGCCATCCCATCAATGACCATACCATTCTTATCCAACCCGGCTGCCAGACCAACAGGATTTGGAAACGTGAGCCCCATAACGGTGCGAGACTGACTTACGGGTGCCGGCGGATAAAGTGTCATTAGTCCGGCTTTTTCAGCCAACTGTAAAGCTTTCAACGTCAAGTCATGTGTAGATTCCGCATCGAAATTAAACAATAAAGATCTAAAAAGTGGATAAGTATTCATATAGCCCGATTTAAATTACCCGAATATGGTATCTATGACCACATGCTCTACATTTGAACAACCTACCATCAACAGTTCTAGAAAGCGGCGGTTTACCACAATTAGGGCATTTCACAGGATCGCCCTCTTTGGCAATTTCCACAAAATCCCGGATGTTGAGCGTGTTGGCGACGATAGGAGGTACCAGTTTTTTATGATAAAACGAGCCTAAAATGACGAGAAACAATGCCGACAACTCCAGCAAAGCGTTCAACTTAACGCCCATCACATGCTGGTTGATAAAAAGATCGACATGATAAAAGGAAGCCATCCGAATAACAATAAACCCATTAAGCAGCACCAAACCCAACCAGGTCAGCTTGAACCGGTGCCAACTGTTGACCAAATATAGACGCAGTGTCAACAATATCAAAGCGATACCAAATCCTGCTGCGATGACAAACAGGAATTGGTAATAAGATCGATACTGGTACCAGCCTTCTGCCAAAGCATTTTCTTTCATTGTTTCGGTAAACCAGGTTTGCAAGTCCAATTGCTTGTTAATGCCAAGAAATACCAGCAGAAATACCAACACCAGCCAAAACCTTGCATCCACCCCCAGTTTCCGATGTTTTCTGTATTGCCTTACAGCACACAATGCGGCAATAACATACACCACCACCGTTAACCATCCTATCAGCGTTGGATCTCCAACTCTCAAAAAATCATGCTTTGGCATCAACTTCAACCTTTTCTTATTTTGTTATTGCTCTTCGCATAAGCTGCCGCATAAACCGCTATCAAAAGATTAGCTGATATTTCGATAACCCAATTCAGACCTATTCCGATTCCAGGCAAATCCGGATAAATAATCCCATCAACCTGATGCAGTGAAATGGTTCTAAGCAGCACTAAGGAGAATAGGCATATCAATCCCCAATAGGACCACTTCAGATAGTAGTTTATTCTCAATGCTCGCTGCCTAAATTTGAAAAAAAAGAAAGTTAGCAAAGCAAATAGGAACACCATCAACAACGCCTGAATAACACGCCGCCCAGCATACAGATTATTGTGAATTGCTATACTTGCCAACCCGTCCTTAATACAGTTATCTATAAAAAGAAATTTGTTCAATGCTAAAAGTATCAGGCTTACGCTTACGAAATACCATCCTTTTTTGTCTCTGGCTTCTGCGCGAAACATTGCTAAGTAAACCAGTGTTATCGACAAAAAAAACACGCTAAGATCGACCCAATCCATAAAAATAGGCTTTGGCATCCCTAATGTGCAGACTTGACCTAGATTCAACACAACCATTTTTTGAATGTGGTGACTCAATAGTGAAAAAATTTGTTCTTTATTTGGTCCATGCCATTAAATCTTAAAAACAAAAAAATAAAGAAAAAAGGCAGCCATACCCATATCATCTCGGATAAAAATACCGGAAATCCATCTGTCGTCAGATATAGACCTCTAAAAGAAACGTTCACACTCATGATCGGATGTACGAATGCATGGTACCTGGTGTCCGTAAACGGCCAAAAAAAGGCCACCCCAAGACCTCCATTATTCATTGAATCAAGCAAGGGATGAGACAATGTGCAGAATAGGAGAAACAAGAAATATTTCTTAAAACTATCTCGGTAGAATAATAAAGTGAAGGCAGCGGCTATAAGAACCGCAAAAGATATCGAGTGTGTGTACCCCCTATGCCCATAAATGGAGTCCCAGGGTATGCCAAGAAAACGAGTACCCAGCATATCCAAATCTGGAATACTTGCAATTATCGCCCCCAGCGCAATTGCCTTGGAAGATATAAGCTGCCTACCTATACCCAGTCCTACCGCAATCCCGGGAATCGCATGAGTTACATTTGTAGGCATATTTGTATCTCCAACAATATCTGGCAGCCAACGGGCCGCTATCTCGCATTCACATTACAGTAATACCTTCTCAATCCCGCCGTTATTGGCCTTTTGCACATAATCCTGCAGCCAGTTCTCACCCAGAATATGTTTGGCCATTTCTACCACTATGTAATCCGCCTGTATGCCGGTATCATCGCCATAACGCAATAACCCTTGCAGACAGCTTGGGCAGGATGTAAGAATCTTTATCTCCTGCTCAGGCTTGCCAATCGTCAAGCCTAGTTTCGTCACGTCTTTTTCCAGCTCTTCCTGTTTGCGGAATTTGACTTGTGTCGCGATATCAGGCCGAGCTGCTGCAAACGTACCGGATTCACCACAGCAGCGATCGTTCAGCGGCACATCTTGCCCCATCAGTGCGTTGGTGACTTTAGTTGGTGCATACGTCTTCATCGGCGTGTGACATGGGTCATGATACATGTACTTCACACCTGTCACCCCAGTCAGTTTCACTTCTTTTTCCATCAGGTATTCGTGAATATCCAGTAAGCGACAACCTGGAAAAATCTTTTCAAACTCATACTTTTGCAATTGATCCATACAGGTGCCACAGGACACAATCACCGTCTTGATGTCCAGATAATTCAATGTGTTAGCCACGCGATGGAATTGTACGCGGTTATCCGAAGTAATCTCCATCCCTTTATCGTGATTACCGGCGGAAGTTTGCGGATAGCCACAGCACAAATAACCTGGCGGTAGCACCGTAATCGCACCCACCTCATACAACATGGCCTGCGTCGCCAAACCGACTTGAGAGAAAAGACGTTCCGAACCGCAGCCTGGAAAGTAGAACACTGCATCCGAGTCATCATTCACCTTTTGCGGATTGCGAATCACCGGAATCATGGTGTCATCTTCAATCCCAAGCATCGCACGCGAAGTCTTGGCTGGCATTTTTTTCGGCATTGGCCGGTTGATAAAATGCACCACCTGCGCCTTGATTTCTGTTTTGCCTACCGTTGCAGGCGGAGATTTTTTATCCTTGAGCAAGCCGAATCTTTTTGCCAGGCTATGTGCGATATTCTGCGCTTTATAACCCCAGCGTATCATCGTTGTGCGTAAAAATTTAATCGTAGCCGGATCTTTAGCATTCAAAAATGCCATGCCTGCGGCCGTGCCGGGGTTGAACTTTTTCTTGCCCTGCTCGCGCAAGAAATTGCGCATCTTGATAGAAACATCCCCAAAATCGATATCGACTGGACATGGTTTCTCGCAACGATGGCAGATCGTGCAATGGTCAGCCACATCATTAAATTCGTCAAAATGCTGCAGTGATATGCCACGCCGCGTCTGCTCTTCATACAAGAATGCTTCAATCAGCAGTGAAGTCGCCAGAATCTTGTTACGTGGGCTATACAACAAATTAGCGCGTGGCACATGCGTCGTACACACTGGTTTACACTTACCACAACGTAAACAATCAGAAATGTCATCTGCAATCTCGCCAATAGCCGATTGCTCCATGATGATGGATTCTTGCTCCAGCAAGCCGAAGCTTGGCGTATAGGCATTCTCCAGCCCGGAACCCGCCAGCAACTTGCCTTTGTTAAAGTGCCCGTTCGGATCGACTTTATCTTTATAAGCGGTAAAACTATCAATGGTTGATTGATCCAAGAACTCCATTTTGGTAATGCCGATTCCATGCTCACCCGAAATGACACCATCCAGACTGCGCGCCAATGCCATGACACGCGCCACAGCGGTGTGCGCATCCTGCATCATCTCGTAGTCATCGGAATTGACAGGGATATTGGTATGCACGTTGCCATCGCCGGCATGCATGTGCAAGGCAATAAACACGCGGCTTTTCAGTACGGTCTTGTGAATCTCATCCAAACGGGCAAGCACTTTCTGGAATTCCCGGCCACTGAACATCTCCTCCAAAGGCCGCTTCAGTTCACGCTTCCAGGAAATACGCAGATCATATGACTGTACCGCACGAAATACATTCTCATGTTTTCCATGTGCTTTACCCAGCTCACCCAGCACATTTGGCGGCTCGTCCAGCGTGTTCAATATCATGCGCCATTTGGCACGTAGCTCGTGCACCAGCTGCATAGCAAGCTGCTGTTTGGATTGCATCATTTGTGGATCGACATGGCCTTCGTCATCCGCCTGCAATGGCAAATTGCCGGTGAAGAAGCTTTCCAACGCATCCAGCAGCTTGAGTTTATTGTGTATCGAGAGCTCGATATTGATACGCTCGATACCATCCGAATAATCCCCCAGCCTAGGAAGCGGAATGACAACGTCTTCGTTGATTTTGAAGGCGTTGGTATGTTTGGCGATCGCAGCCGTGCGAGCGCGATCCAGCCAGAACTTCTTGCGTGCCTCGGCAGAAACCGCAATAAACCCCTCGCCATCGCGCGCGTTACACAAACGCACCACCAGCGAGGCTGCCTGACCGACGGCATCCTCATCGTCGCTTGCGATGTCACATAGCAACACCATCTTGGGTCGCTGTTGACGGGCGGCCTTGGTCGCGTAACCAACCGCCTTGATATAGCGCTCATCCAAGTGTTCAAGGCCTGCTAAAATCACTGCAGGGTCCTGTTTAGCCATGCCGTCCAGATAATCTTTGATCTCTACGATTGCAGGCACCGCATTGGATACATGCCCGAAAAACTCCAGCGCGATGGTGCGCACATGCTTGGGCATCCGGTGCAAAATAAAGGTGGCACTGGTAATCAGCCCATCACAACCTTCTTTTTGAATGCCGGGCAAGCCACTGAGAAACTTATCCGTTACATCCTTGCCCAAACCCACTTTTCTAAAGCTTGGTCCAGGGATTTCGATGGTTTCAGATTCTCCCAATTGGGTTTTCATGTCCACGTCATAGCGCGTTAGCTTGAAGCGCGCTATTTCTATATCATGGATTTTGCCCAGATTATGGTCCATGCGCTCAACTTCCAGCCATTTGGCATCAGGCGTCACCATACGCCAGCTGGCAAGATTGTCCAGCGCGGTGCCCCACAGCACGGCTTTTTTGCCCCCTGCGTTCATCGCAACGTTACCGCCGATGCAGCATGCGTCTGCCGAGGTCGGGTCACATGCAAACTCCAAACCCGCGTCAGAAGCCGCCTCCATGGCGCGACGTGTCACAACACCGGCGCCACACTCTATCACCGGCACCTGTCTGGCAACTCCCGGTAAGGAACGCATTTTGACGCCAGAATGTTTGTCTAGTTTTTCCGTATTGATGACAGCCGACAAGGGCGTAAGCGGCACTGCACCACCTGTATAACCTGTGCCACCCCCCCGTGGGATAACTGTAAGACCAAGCTCTACACAGGCTTTGACCAGGTGAGCGATTTCCATTTCATCATCAGGATTCAACACCACGAACGGGTATTCCACACGCCAGTCGGTTGCATCCGTCACATGGGACACACGCGCCAACCCGTCAAACTGGATATTGTCTTTACGGGTGATTCTGCCAAATTTGGAAAGCACTTTTTTGCGTAAATCGTAAGTTTGCCTAAAATCATCGGCAAAGCGTTCTACCGCCTGCTTTGCAGCATCCACCAGCTTCTGCACTTTGGCATTATTGTTACTACGCTCATCGATCGCGCGAATGCGATGATACAACGCATCAATCAAAGCTTGGCGACGCTTGGGGTTATCCAGCAGATCGTCCTGCAAGTAAGGATTGCGGCTGACTACCCACAAATCTCCCAGCACTTCAAACAACATCCGGGCGCTGCGTCCGGTCTTGCGCTCACCGCGCAGCTCGTTCAGCACTTGCCATATATCTTCCCCAAGAAACCGAATAACGATTTCGCGGTCAGAGAATGAAGTGTAGTTGTAGGGTATCTCGCGCAAACGTGTGGCAGGTTGGGCTTGAGCCTGTAGTGCTTCTGCAGGAATAGGTGCGTTCATTGATAACGAAAAACAAACAAAAAAGGATTATATCATGTGGTCGTTATCTAAATAATGACAAGATTTTTGTGGGTATTGTGACTATTCAATAGTAAAAACGTTAAAATCATAGCTATGCAAACCTTAAAAAAATATTTGCTTCCACTTATCGTGCTGGGACTGACCGGCCTGCTGCTTTTTAGCCTATCCGATAAAGCTAAGGCACCTGATGTTACCTTTGTTACGCTGGATGGTAAAAAAATTCATTTGGCAGATTTAAAGGGCAAAGTGGTGTTAGTGAATTTCTGGGCAACGGATTGCCCAGGCTGTATTCAGGAAATGCCTGATCTAATCAATATCTACAACACATACAAAACCAAGGGTTTTGAGATAATCGCCGTTGCCATGCCTTATGACCCACCAGCACAAGTGCTGAACTATCGTACACAAAAGGCTCTCCCTTTTCCTGTGATGCATGATGGGCTTAGTGAGATCACTCAAAAGTTTGGTGGCGTAAACCTTACTCCTACTGCGTTTATTTTTGACAAGCAAGGTAACAGAATCCAACGCACCATCGGCGAACTGGATTTTGAGCATTTACGCACCTTGTTGGATAAAGAGTTAGGTTAAGCGGCGGTATGCTTTGGATTAAAGCGCTACATATTGTCTTTGTCACCAGTTGGTTTGCTGGATTGTTCTACCTGCCCCGTCTGTTTGTGAACCATGCGATGGTGAACGATCAGGCTACGCAAAACCGCTTATTACAAATGGAACACAAGCTCTATCGGTTTATGATGCCGCTTGCGGTGCTGGCACTGGGGTTTGGTTTGTGGCTGTGGCTTGGCTATGGCATCACCGGCGGCTGGATGCATGCCAAGCTTACATTGGTAGCTGGCTTGGTTGCCTATCACTGGTATTGCGGTAGATTGTTGCAGGCATTTAAATCTGGCCAGAATATACGAAGCCATGTCTGGTATCGCTGGTTTAATGAAATTCCCGTGCTTGTTCTATTGGTCGTGGTCGTTCTTGTCGTTGTCAAACCATTTTAAATGTCCAGCGAAAATATTTTAAACTCGGATTGGTTATTGTGCATGCTACAAAAGGCAAGCGCCACGCCTCAAAGCCGCATACTCGCCTTGTTCGATGTTCTGCAAGACTGGCTGGATGCCCCTCTTGTGAATGCCTCAACCATTAGTTTCCATGGAGGGCCGACAGCTTATCCGCGCTTGCTAGACTTCATCACCGTGCAAGCCGAGCAGCTTAACGCTCAAGTACCACAATTGCTTGCTAACCAGATCTGCCTGATGGCTGTCGCGGCGTTTCAGGAAAAGCTACAGCACGCAGAATCTACCAGCCTGAGCCACGCAAAACTTGCTGCACAGGCACTGATTATCGCGCAAACCAAAAAAGAACGCCCGGCGTTCGCTCAAAAACGTTATGCGGCAAGCCTGGCTGCTGTGCTGGCCTTATCCAGCAGTCTCGCTATCTACTTGATAAAGACGAATAATACAGCGACCCCTGTTATATTGGCAGAAACCCCTAAAATGCCCGCGACTCAAACACGAATGATTGCCAACCCAGAGCAAACCGCCGCTCTGTTCGCTGAGATCGAGCGCATGCGCCAAGGCAATTGCCAACTCATCGAAGCCATTCAGTTGCCCGACGCATACAAACAGATCTACTTTGATAACATTGTATCCGGTCAGATTTCTACAGACCCTGATGAACAGAAAATTGTTTTGGATCTGCTTAAAATGGTGCGCTGCAACTACACTCCCATGCTCATGGCAAACTCCACTGGCTAAATTTGAATTGCGCTTTCCTATACAGGTTAGTATAATTCAGCCATGTCAGCCTTACGCGAAAAAATCCTGGATACCGCTACCAATCTATTTAAAACACGCGGTATTAATGCTACTGGTGTAGATACTATAGTCAGTGTTGCCGGCACTACCAAGATGACACTCTATAAGTATTTCCACACCAAAGAAGCGCTTATCATGGCTGTACTGCAAAAAAGCCAGCAGGACTTTCAGGATTGGCTGAACAACAAACTTAGCAACCAAAAACCGACCGACAAAATCCAGCGCCTGTTTGACTTTATTGAAGAATGGATAAGCTCTCCTTCCTTCAACGGGATTGGTTTTATCAAAGCATCCGCAGAATTCCCACAGGAAGACAACCCTATTCATCGCCTGTCATCACAGCAATCCGATGAGTTTAGACAATTTATCAGCCAACTGGCACGGGAAGCGCATATCAAGGATGCGGATGGTTTGGCGCTGCAGTTATCCTTGTTGTTTGAAGGTGCAGCACAGGCGGAACAAATGCAACGCGGTTGTGGCGCTATCAAATATGCCAAAAAAGCCGCCAAAATCCTAATTGATGGCGCCAGCAAAAAATAAACGTCATTTGCCAAGCTAGCGGCTCTTGCCAGATAATAGCGTTTTCAATTCCATTAAATTTTCTATGCCCATCCTTATCTGCGGCTCACTTGCCTACGACACCATCATGGTGTTTCAGGATCAGTTCAAAAATCATATTTTGCCAGACAAGATTCATGCCCTTAGCGTGGCGTTTTATGTGCCAGAGATGCGCCGCGAATTTGGCGGCACCGCGGGCAACATTGCCTATAACTTGCAGTTACTTGATGGCAATCCACTTATTATGGCCACAGTTGGTGAAGATTTCGGCCCCTATTCTGCCTGGATGAAACAAAACGAGCTGATTCAATCGCACATCAGAGCTATTCCAGGCAGCTATACCGCGCAAGCATTTATCACCACCGACACCGCCGACAACCAGATCACCGCATTCCACCCCGGTGCCATGGTGGAATCACATCAAAACACGGTTAAAGGTACTCAAGAGGTTGCATTGGCTATCATCGCCCCAGATGGCCGAGAAGGCATGTTTCAGCATGCGCGCGAATGCTATGAAATGGGCATCCCCTTCATGTTTGATCCAGGGCAGGGGTTGCCTATGTTCAACGGGGAAGAGTTGCTGTACTTTATCCAGATGGCCGATTATCTGGCTGTTAACGACTATGAATCCCAGATTATCCAGGACAAGACCGGCTTGAACCTAGAACAACTGGCAGGCAAAATGAAAGCACTGATTGTGACTTTAGGCGGCAACGGCTCGCATATCTATGCCGACGGTCAACGCTTTGATATTCCATGCGTTAAAGCAGACAAGATTGTTGACCCGACCGGATGCGGTGATGCCTACCGCGCCGGTTTGCTATATGGTATCGCCAGGGGTTGGGACTGGCCCACTTGTGGCAGGTTAGCCTCCACGATGGGCGCCATTAAAATCGCCAGCCGCGGTGGACAGAACCACAAGCCAACGCGAGAAGATATTGAGAACATTTATACACAAGCGTTGGTCAAAGAAGTAATGGATGGCGAAAAGGTGCACTAATGTTTAACTATTTGGAGGAATGATGAATCTGACAAAAATTCTACTGGTTGGTGCTTTAGCCCTGTTATTAGGTGCTTGTGCAAGCTCTAACTCAGGCAGTGTCTATAAACGCAATGATGCGCGTAAAGTACAAACCGTTAAAACCGGCATTGTTGAAAGTGTGCGCCAGGTCAAACTCGAAGGAACGAAATCCCCGGTAGGGACTGTAGCGGGTGGCGCAGTTGGTGGTATCGCAGGCAGTTCAATCGGTCATGGCAAAGGCAGTGCAATCGGTGCTGTCATCGGTGCCGTCGCTGGCGGCATTGCTGGCTCTGCGGTTGAGGAGGGTGTGACACGCACAGATGCTCTAGAGATTACCGTGAAACTGGACGGCGGTGGTTTAATTTCGATTGTGCAAGAAGCAGATGAAGTCTTTAATGCCGGAGATATGGTACGTATTATAGAGAATGGTGAGACCTCCCGAGTCAGTCACTAAACCTCTCTTCCCATAATTACAGGCAAGCCGCATGGCTTGCCTGTTTTGTTTTAACCGTCACAAAACCTTCATAAAATCGCCACATTCTGGTCACGCTTGATGCTTAACATGCCTGCAATTATAGATTGGAGAGCATATAATGCTAAAGCAAGAGATTCTTCAAGAAAAATCGTCGCTTAAAAGCCGTTTATATTTATCGCTGGCAAGAACGCCCGCAGAAGTTGCTGAAGCGCAGCGTTTACGCTACAAAGTATTTGCAGAAGAAATGGGCGCACAGCTTTCTGGCACAGGCGGGCTTGATGAAGATGGTTTTGACATGTTTTGCGACCATTTATTGGTACGGTGTAGTCAAAGCAATCAAGTGGTTGGCACCTATCGCATGCTGAATCCGCAAATGGCCTGCGAAGCTGGTGGTTATTACTCTGCAGGTGAATTTGATTTAAGCCGTATTGAACATTTATTTGACCGCACCGTTGAGGTTGGACGTGCCTGTGTCCACAGAGATTACCGTACAGGTGGCACAATTACTTTATTGTGGGCCGGCTTAGCGAAATATATGCAAATGCATCGCTTGGAATACATGATTGGCTGCGCCAGTATCTCCATGCATGATGGTGGACATATCGCTACCAGCTTGTACTACAAGCTAATGGACGAATACATGGCACCAGCCGACTATCGCGTTTTCCCACACAATCCGCTACCTGTATCCTCACTCAATCGTAACTTACAAGTAGCATGTCCACCACTTCTAAAAGGCTATCTAAGGCTTGGTGCCTATATTTGTGGCGCTCCAGCGTGGGACCCCTATTTCAATACAGCTGATATGCTGGTAATGTTACCGCTAGACAGAATCAACCCAAGATATGCGACGCATTTCTTAAAATAAATTTGCACGAGAACATAAACAGAACCACACACCCTATTATTCAGGCTTACCGCGGCACGCGTATCGTCACGCATACCTTGGTAGGTCTGGCACTTACTCTCTCTGTAATCCCTATTTGCAGCCAATCAGCTAAACAGCGTCTCACACGCTGGTGGTGTGCCGGCCTGCTCAAATGCCTTAATATTCGCGTGAATGCGTTCGGACAACTACCTTACGATTACCCGGCAGGCAGATTGATTGTTGCCAACCATATCTCGTGGGTGGACATTCACGCCTTAAATAGCATTTCACCAATGTGTTTCGTGGCGAAATCGGACATCAAGAAATGGCCTGTATTTGGTTATCTTGCCTCTAAATCCGGCACGTTATTTATAAACCGCAACAATCGCAAGGATGCGCTCAATATCATTGAGGCGTTACAGCAGCGACTCAAAAATGGCATTAACGCCTGTTATTTTCCAGAGGGCACCACTACTGATGGCACACATATCCTGCCTTTCAAGAGTAGCATCATGCAAGCCGCAATCAGCGTGCAAACCGATATCATCCCGGTAGCTATTCGCTACCCGCTAGCCGACCGCCAGCCAGATACACGCCTGGCATATGCAGGCGATACGACACTTATGGAATCCATTCGTAACATCCTGCGAATACCCAAGCCAATTATTGAGTTGCATTTTCTCGAGCCCATTCCGTCAAATGGTCAACACAGACAGAGCGTGAACAGCCTGGCCAGGCATGCCATTAGCCAGCATCTGGGACTACGTTAAGGATTTTTATCTCTCGGGTCATGCGCCACCTGGAGTATGGCTCTGTCTTCCAGACGCATCGCAGTCAACGCCCCGCCCCATAGACATCCGGTATCCAATGCGCATATATCCTGGCGAATATCCAGACCTAGCGCAGACCAATGCCCGCAAATAATCGTTGTGTCTGCAGATTTCCGATGAGGCGCATCGAACCAGGGCACATAATCCTCAGGAATATCCGATATTTCGCCTTTAAAGCTAAACTCCATTTCACCTTCGGCGGAACAAATCCGTAAACGAGTGAACGCATTGGTGATAATGCGCAGACGGTCGTAACCCGCAATGTTGTCACGCCACATGGTCGGCTGATTACCATACATGTGTTTGAAAAATGTCTGGTAATCATTCCCTTGCAAGGCAGCCTCCACTTCCCAGGCATACCCTTGCGCTTGTGCAATCGTCCACTGCGGCAACAAACCGGCATGCACCATGGCATATTCCCCATTTACCTGCATCAAAGGCTGATGCCGCAACCATGTTAAAAGCACATCGCTGTCAGGCGCATCCAGCAAGGCTTGCAGGGTATCCCCTTTACGGGCTGTTTTGATGCCATGCGCCACCACTAAAGTATGCAAATCATGATTTCCCAACACAACTCGTATGATATCTTGGTGCTGATAACACCAGCGCAAAACCTGCAAAGACCCGGTGCCGCGATTCACCAGATCGCCGACCAGCCATAACTTATCCGTGTTAGGATTAAATGCCAACTTTTCCAGCAAATCACTAAATGCGTAATAACAGCCTTGAATGTCGCCTACCGCATACGTTGCCATACTATTTTCTCAAATAAAAAGCCGCTTAGATTCAAGCGGCCTTTTCGGTTTCCATCACAGCAAAAACATTATTTCTTTGCCAAACTGGCTGCATCGAAATTAGCTCCGCCTTTGTTGGCCATAAATGCAACTGCTTTTGCAATCTCAGCATCGGTCAAATCTGCATTACCACCGCGTGGAGGCATACTACGAATACCATCCGTCGCATGTTTCACCAGTGTTTCATAGCCTTGTGCAATGCGAGGACCCCATTGACCAGCGTCACCGATTTTTGGCGCATTCATCAAACCAGCTTCATGGCACATGGCGCACACGGCTTTCACGACCTCTTCGCCTGATTTTTCCACGTGCTCACTGGAAGCAGCGGCTACTTCTACTGTCGCCACAGGCTGCACATTCTGTTCCGCTTGTTTGGCTGCAGCCGTATCTACAGGCGCTGCGGTGTTATTAGAGAAATGAGCCAATAAAGCAATTAGCGCTGTCAATGCAATGATACTACCCGGAATGGTTACCAGCAGCTGCCACATACTGGAACCCGAATAACCTTCTTCTTTCTTGCTCATCCCCTAATCCCTTAAAAAAATAATTGAACGTACCTTACATTATACCGAGTTAGACGTTCTGTTAAAAGTTTGGAAGGCGCGCCTGCTTGATTTGCTATAATGCTGACTTCGCGCCCGTAGCTCAGTTGGATAGAGTGTTGGTTTCCGAAGCCAAAGGTCGTGGGTTCGACTCCCGCCGGGCGCGCCAGATGGCTAACTATATCTATTTAGTGTCACCAACCCACTACAATTTCCAGTAATGGTCTACAAGAAGCGCAGCAAAAATCAGACTGAGGTAAATAATAGAAAATTTGAATGTGCGTTTTGCCAAATCGTCCGAGTACTTTCGGTAAAGACTAAGCACATATTTCAAAAAGACACCGTTTAACACGATAGCGGAAATGAGGTAGATCAGACCGCTCATCCCCAGGCCATAAGGCATAAGTGAAACCGCCACCAGAATGATAGTGTAGAGCAGCATGTGCAGCAAGGTAAATGCTTCGCCATGCGTCACGGGCAGCATGGGCATACCCACCTTGGCATATTCCTCGCGGCGATACAATGCCAAGGACCAAAAGTGTGGCGGTGTCCAAGCAAAAATAATCAGGAACATAATCAATGATTCAGGTGCGATATTGTTGTTAACCGCAGCCCAGCCCAGTATAGGCGGCATGGCACCGGATGCCCCTCCTATCACGATATTCATAGGCGTTGCCGGTTTTAGAAATACGGTATAGATCACCGCATAACCAACAAAAGTACCGAAAGTGAGCCACATCGTCAGCGGATTCACGAAGAAATACAGGATTGCCAACCCGGCGCTGCCAAGAATGGTGGCAAAAACTGTGGTTTCCATATTCGACACTTGTCCCGTAGGCAATGGGCGACCTCGCGTACGTGCCATGACTGCATCGATTTTATGCTCGATAAGACAATTAAATGCAGCGGCAGCACCAGATGTAAATGCTACACCCACTGTTGTAGCCAATAGCAATGGCCATGGCACCATGCCAGGCGTAGCCATAAACATGCCAATAATGGCCGTGAATACAATCAGTGCCGTCACACGTGGCTTGCATAACGCATAGAAGTTTTTTACGCTGGTACCAAAATTCGACATTTGCATTGTTAACACGCTACCTGAAATAGAAACCTTTTGCATTTGTATCCACCCTTTTGCCAAACTATAAGCGCCGCTCAGTTATTTTTGAATTGACAATCACCAGTGTTGCCATAAGTATCGCTGCGCCGGCATTATGCGCGACTGCAAGCACCGTAGGCAGATGCAAAATAAGATTGGCAATACCTAAACTCACCTGCGCCAGAAGCAAGACCAGCAATATAGCGCTCCAAGACCTGATAGCATGATATCTTAACCCAACAACACCCAAAAAACCCAAATAAATCAGGGTGATGACAGCGCCTACACGGTGCGTCCACTGAATAGCGGTTAATGATGCCAATGTCAGGTTACCGCCATTGGCACTCTGCCCCAGTTCCCGCACCATATGGAATGCATCCTTGAAATCCATTGGCGGCATCCAAACGCCATGACAGGTAGGAAAATCCGTACATGCTAAGGCCGCATAATTAGTGCTCGTCCACCCCCCCAGAAAAATCTGGCAAAACAACACTAGCAAACCCAATCTGAACCAGACTTTCTTTTTGCCTGGCAATCTTTCTATCTGAAACACGCCCCAATGACGATGGGCTATCCACATCAATATTGCCATCGTTGTCATGCCACCCAGCAAGTGCGCACTCACGATCACCGGCTTCAGTAGCATCGTGACCGTCCACATGCCAAGCGCAGCCTGAAAAACAATCAGCCCTAGCAAGAAAGTCGTAAGCCATGGAGAAGTCTGTATTTCACTTCGCTGCTTCCAGCCTAATACAAACAACCCTAACACCATCAAGCCTAAAGTCCCCGCCACATAACGATGGATCATTTCTTTCCAGGCTTTGCTGGACTCTACCCGCTTATCAGGAAATGCAGATTGTGCGTGTGCAAGGGCGGATTCACTTTCCGGCACAGTTAATGTGCCGAAGCATCCCGGCCAGTCCGGACAGCCCAACCCTGCATCGGACAATCGGACATAGGCCCCCAGCACAATTACACATAGTGCGGTGACTGCTGCAATCAAGGAAATACGTTTAAACCAAGTCATTACAACTAACCTGCCCACGATGACTTAAGAAGCCGTACTAAGTCTTTGCGTATATCGCCTGCTTTTGCCGAAGCCGGATAGCTCATCATAATGTAACCCAGCGGGTCAATCAGATATAGCCTGCCGGACCGCAAGGCATTCTCTTCGCCCACATTGAATTGCTTGGCCAATTCTCCAGCCGCATCGCTTGGCTGATTGATAATGAGCATATCGGGGTATGCAGATTTAATCGAGCTAACCTCTTGCGTTGTTGTAAGCAATATACGTTGTGCTCGCGCGATATCTTTATAAAGCGACACCTGCAACTGACGCATATCATGCAACCTGCTCATGCAATCGCTTTGGCAATCGTCAGTGACATACACCATACTCCACTTATCCTGCCAGAATTTTCCAGCAGGTTTGCCATCGCTGGTAGCCAAAGCTGTATTGGTCACGACCATACGCGGCGGGGCTAGCAGTTCCCCGTAAACCCTGCCGACAGGTTTCCAGTTAAAATGTTGCATTAACATTACTACCAATATCGGCACTATAAAAAATATCGCCAAAGCAATTAACATCAATCGCCCGCGACGTTGCTGTGCCCTGTCAAAAGAGTCTTGCATTTCCATACTATTGTTCCAGCTTTCTGAAGCTTAAATAAAGATAAATGAATAAAGCCGCCAGTGCAAAACCAAACCATTGGTAGGCATAACCCAGATGAGTGACGATACGCTCGGCGGGCATTTGCCAGTTGCGCACAAAGCCCCCTTCACGGGTGCTTGGGTCCATCTTGATAATCACCGGCAATACTGGAAGCGGTGAGGCCGCGCGAAACTTCTTCATGTCAAGATTCTGCCACACCATCTGCCAAGATTTTTTCTCGGAGGCATCAGGCACGGGCTCCAAAGTAAAAATCTTGTCGCTAGGCGGCCACACTATCCCGATAATCTTCAATTTCTGTGTGGGCGTTTGCACTTCTGGTAACTTTGTGTGTTCTGCAAAACCGGCAATCCATCCGCGGTTTACCAAAACATATTGAGCAGTATTATCGATTTTAAAAGGTGTAATGACATGGAAACCGGCACTGCCATTTTCTACCTGATTATCCACCAAAAACTGATACTGCGTTTCAAAAGCCCCATGCAATATGACCTTGCGATATTTTAACTGTAAGGGATCATCCAGATAATTCACCAATTCCGGCATCGTCTGAGCATCTTGTGCATATTTTGCCTGGATTTCCTGTTTAAGTACGGCTTTGTGATATTGCCAGAGCCCTAATTTAATAAACAATGGAATACAAAGCACTGTAATGACTGTGCCTAACCAACTCGGCCTGAATTCAAGATGTAAAAACTTAAATTGCATTTTTGTATACCGGGATAGATAATCAAGCTTTGGGTGAATTGGACAGAATCATGTGGATTAAAATTGCAATCGTCGTCATGCTCTTCTTTATTGTCATCAGTCTGTTTTCTGCACTCTTCTTTTTATCAAAAGATAAAGGTACTGGGGATCGGACGGTAAAAGCGCTCACGATTCGCATCAGCTTATCCATTGCACTATTTATCATGATTCTGATTGCTTACCGCTTGGGCTATTTAGGCCAGCAATAATACCTTGCTTTTAAAGTCTGTACTTTAATAAAAAAGGCGATGCGCATGCATCGCCTTTTTTTGTTTCTGGTTGGTTAAACAAGCCAGTACACAAAAATGAACAGGCCTAACCACACTACATCAACGAAGTGCCAATACCAGGCTACGCCTTCGAAGCCAAAATGGTTCTCTGGCGTGAAATGGCCTTTCAGGCTACGTAACCAGATCACAATCAGCATGATGGTACCAAGCGTCACATGGAAACCATGGAAACCTGTCAGCATAAAGAACGTTGCACCATATGCGCCAGATTTCAAGGTCAAGCCCATTTCAGTGTATGCATGATGGTATTCAAAAGCTTGGCAGCACAAGAATGCGGTACCTAATGCAATCGTTAAGAACAAACCAATATTCAACTGTTTGCGATTATTTTTAATCAAACCCCAGTGCGCCCAGGTAATTGTCGCGCCAGAAGTCAGCAACAACAATGTGTTAATTGCCGGCAAGCCCCATGCGCCCATAGGTGTCAAAGGTCCAGGTGTGTATGCCTGACCGAGAATCTTACCGCCTGGACCAGCTGATGGCCATGTCCCCAAGAAATCTTTGTATGGCGTGAAGCTAGGGTCAAAACTGGCTAGTTGAGGCACCGACAATTCACGCATGTAAAATAGAGCGCCAAAGAAAGCAGCAAAAAATGCCACCTCGGAAGCAATGAATACCATCATGCCCCAGCGGAATGACCTGTCTTCCCATTTTTTATATTTGCCGGTAACGCTCTCGGTAATCACGCTCCCCATCCACTTGAATACCATGAACAAGATAATGGCTGCACCTAGATACATCATCCACTTGCCTGGTGTAGCCAAATAACCGAGCTCTTTATTCTTATCTGTGGCAACCGAGAACACAAAGCCAGCAGCTAAAGATAGCAGGCCCACAGACAAGGTGACTGGGTAACTTACCCCTTCAGGCACAAAATAATGATGATCAGAATGTGTTGTTGCCATAGTTTCAACTCCCGGTTTACAAGTTCAAAACAAAAAATAATTCTAGTTTTAATTGCAATTAATTCTTTACTGCACTAAAAAACGAATATGAAAGTGTCAGTTCATTCACGTCTTTTGGCAACTCTGGACTTATAAAAAATCGCAGAGGCATTTCTTTTACTTCGCCTGCTTTTAGTTCTTGTCGCACAAAACAAAAACATTCAATTTTCTTCAAATGTGCCGAAGCCTTACCCGGTGTTACGCTTGGAACAGCCTGACCCATAACAGTCTGGCTGGTAATGTTTTTTACTACAAACACTACCGACTCAATCTGTCCCGGATGCAATGTAACGCTTGGTGTTTTGGGATAGAAGTTCCAACCCAATCCTGGCATTACTGTTGCAACAAACTGCACCTTCACCAGCCTCGTCTCGTCTACTTTAGCTGAAGCCAGTGTAGCTGCCGTGTTTTGCGTTTTACCATTTAACCCGGTTACGCTGCATAACACGTTGTACAATGGCACCAAAGCAAACGCAAACAGCAATGAGCCGGCAACCACCCACAGTAACCTATGCACAAGCTTTCTATTAGCCAGCGCACGCTGTGACTCTTTGTCACCTTGCTCCATTGTAATTCACGCTCGCTTCTCTATTTATGCGCAGTCAGCACATAAAAAGAGAGCAGATAACAAAATATGGCAAACACACCCAGCACAAGCGCCAGTTTTCTGTTTTTAGCGCTCTTTTTATCGTCACTCATAAGTTCTTTCGGCTGAATGTCATGAGCAAGAATGCGATATGCTCATGACATTTTAAAGCCCTTGTTATTTCACTACTGGCTGCTCAGTAAAGCTGTGATATGGCGGAGGAGATGGCAATGTCCACTCCAAGCCTTGCGCACCTTCCCAAACTTGATCTGTCGCCTTAGCGCCACCTTTGATACAGCTGATGATGTTGTAGACAAACAGCAACTGTGACAGGCCCAAGATAAACGCCCCAATCGACGAGATCATATTGAACTCGGCAAATTGCAAGGCATAATCAGGAATACGACGCGGCATACCAGCCAAACCGACGAAGAATTGCGGGATAAATGTCAGGTTAAAGGAAATTGCCGTCAACCAGAAGTGCAATTTACCCAATTTTTCGTTATACATATGACCCGTCATTTTAGGCAGCCAGAAATAAACACCTGCCATCATACCCATAATGCCACCGGCAAACAGTGTGTAATGGAAGTGAGCAACCACAAAATAACTATTGTGATATTGCGCATCTGCTGCTACGTCCGCCAACACCAAGCCAGTCAAACCGCCAATACCGAATAAAATAACCCAGCCTACGGTAAACAGCATGGGTGTTTCAAAGCTCATGGAGCCCTTCCACATGGTTTTAATCCAGCAGAAGAACATCACTGCCAAGGGCAATGAAATCGCCATGGTGCTATACATAAAGTAAAGCAATGCTGGCACTGGCATACCGGCAGTAAAGAAATGGTGTGCCCAAACTACGACTGAAAGCGCACCTACCGCCCAGAAAGAATATACTTGTGCTTTGTAACCATACATAGGTTTGCGTGCAAATGTCTGCAGAATTTGTGGGATAAAGCCCCAAACAGGCAACAGCAGAATATACACTTCAGGATGGCCGAAGAACCAGAACAGATGCTGGAACAGAATTGGATCACCACCACCGGCTGCATCAAAGAAGTGTGTGCCAAAATGACGGTCTGTTAAGAGCATCGTTACGGCACCGGCCAACACAGGAATCGTGGCTACCAGCAAGAACGCGGTAATCAACCAGCCCCATGCAAACATCGGCATTTTCATCATTGTCATGCCAGGCGCACGCATATTGAACAACGTCACGATGATGTTGATGGAACCCAAAATAGAAGAAATACCCAAAATGTGTACCGCAAAAATCGCAAAGTCCACCCCAATACCACCTTGAATGGAAAGTGGTGGATAGAACGTCCAGCCAGTTGCCAACGCGCCATCACCGATACCGAACAAAGCCAATGTGAACGGCAATGTCAGCAGAATTGCGGCAGGAGGCAATAACCAGAAACCCCAGTTATTCAAGCGAGGCAAAGCCATATCTGGCGCCCCGATTTGCAATGGAATCATCCAGTTAGCAAAACCAGTCGCGGCTGGCATTAAAGCAGCAAAAATCATAATCAGCGCATGCACGCCAATTAACTGATTGAACAACTCTGGGTTCATCAATTGCAAACCCGGCTTGAACAGCTCGGCACGGATACCTAGAATCATCGCGCCCCCAACCAAGAACATGATCAAAGAAAAGGTCAGGTACATGGTACCAATATCCTTGTGGTTCGTAGTTGTAAGCCAACGCATCAACCCCGTTGGATGATGGTCATGATGATCATCGTGATGCGCTACAGTTGTAGTACTCATCGTTTTCTCCTAATTTCCAATCAAGCTAAACTTCTAAAATTATTGACGCGCTGCCTTCACTTGTGTTGGCTGCACCACAGGGTCTGCAGTTGCTGCATTGCCAAATGAGTTACGCTCATATGTAATCACCGCTGCAATTTCTGTATCGTTAAGGGTTGCTTTCCAAGCAGGCATGACATTTTTACCATTCAGCACTCTATCCAAATGACTGTCAGGCAAGTATTTGCCGTCAGCACCAAAAATCGGACCGGTTGCAATCTTGCTGCCAGCAAGTGCAGGGAATGCAGGAGGCAAACCGGCGCCCGTTAATTGATGACATACCGCACAATTTTTTTCATACACTGTCTTGCCTTGTGCGACCAAGTCTTCTTTAGACATCTCTTTCACTTCGCTGGCTTTTTTCAACTCTTCTTTTTTCGCCGCCACCCAGGTTTTATATTCTTCCATCGGCACAGCATTGACTACAACAGGCATATAACCATGACCCTTACCACACAACTCCTTACATTGACCACGGTAAGTACCCGCCTTATCAACTTGCACCCACGTTTCACGAATAAAACCAGGCACAGCAACACGGGCAGAACCGAATTGTGGCACCCACCAGTTATGCAATACATCATCCGCAGTCATCAGAATCCTCACTTTTTGGCCTACTGGCAACACTAAAGGATTATCCACTTCAAGCAAGTAATGCTCACCCTTCGGCGCACGGTTGTATCTCTGGTCTTCTGTAGTAGTCAATACACTGGTGAACTTAATGCCTTGCGCATCACCATCCATGTATTCGTACTGCCATTTCCATTGGGAACCCGTAACTTTCACGACCATAGCTGCCTGGTCGCGCGTATCTTCCATGATTACCACACTGTGATAGGCTGGGATGCCCATAATCACAAAGTCAATCAGCAACAAAATCCCAAAGGGCACCAATACCCAGAACACTTCGATTGCTGTTGATGGCGCTTTATCCGCTACGGCTTTAAATCCTTTGCTTTTGCGATGCGCAAAAATGGAATAAATCATGATAGCCAACACAACAATGAAGATGATAGCGATGATCACCATAAACTTGTTGTGAACATGTAGAGTGTCCAGCGCCATGGGAGTTACTGGCTCAGGAAAATTCCAAGTATAGTCAGCGTAAGCACTGAGCGAAGCCAGTATTGTTGCCAAGCTTATTCCGACCTTATTCAAAAAACGCATAAAACTCACTCCCAATTAAAGTAGTTATTTAATAGTTCTTAACTTTTCTTTAAGCTCGCTTGTTAATTTAGCGCGCTGCTCGTCATCCAGAAACCGTCGGCCAAATTCGAGCTCCTTACCGTGCGAACCGATAAAAATCCCCGTCTTTCCTCCATCAACTTTACGCAACATAATCTGCGTCCAGTATCTCTGGAACTCCGACCGTGTGGATGTTTTATAATTTTTGCTTTCCACTACTACCGTATTCTCACGAATCTCGATACTCTCAAAATCAGAGGTGTGCAAATATACATAGTAAAAAGCATAGCCAAATGCCAACAGCTCCAACCCGGCAAAAGGCATCACCAACCAAGCTCCAGCCAAGGTAAAACCCAAACCTACAATAAGCGTGATTGCCGCCAAAGCAGTCATCAGCCATATCGCGCCTTTGGGCGAAAGCGAGCTGTTTGGTTGCGCGATTATTTTATAATCCATTACCAACAACGCCACTTCATGCTCTCCTTACGCCGTCAAACTGATCACGGTTTTTGCTAGCCGTTTTGACATAGCTCAAGAAGTTATCATAAAAGCCATGCTTGCTCAAGCATAACGTTACACTTTTGAAACAATTAACAGACATGCATATAATCTGAATGGGCTCTGTCTGGGGAGATTTAGTTTAGGATTTAAATAAATTAAATCAAGAAACTAGTCAGAAGGCCAAGCATTAGGATCATTAGGTGTGGTGCCGGGAGCCGGAATCGAACCGGCACGCTGTCGCCAGCGCTGGATTTTGAGTCCAGTGCGTCTACCAATTCCGCCACCCCGGCTGAGGTATAATGCGAATTGAAGCGAGCATTATAACAAGATATTTTATTTTATGCGAACCCAAGATTTCGATTTCCATCTCCCAGAAGCCCTGATTGCCCAGCACCCGACCGAAAAAAGAAGCGCCAGCAAGCTGTTAGTATTGGATGGCCCTACTGGACAAATCGAGGACAAACAATTTTCATATCTCCCCAGATTTCTGCAGGCTGGCGATTGCTTGGTATTTAACGATACGCGCGTGATCAAAGCGCGCATGTTCGGCCATAAAGCCAGCGGGGGTGCGGTCGAGGTGCTAGTTGAACGCATCATTAACACACATGAGGCTTGGGTGCAGATACGCGCTTCCAGATCGCCGTTGCCTGGAAGCCGGATTCAGCTTAATTCGCAGAACACCTCTTTCGAGGCGGAAATACTCGGCCGTGAAGATAACTTATTCCATTTGCGATTTTTATCTGACTTGAGTGTTTTTGATATCTTGGAGCAAATCGGCCATCTGCCACTACCCCCATATATCACCCACGCCGCCGATAACCAAGATGAAACACGTTATCAAACCATTTATGCCAAGCATGCTGGTGCTGTGGCGGCGCCCACTGCTGGCTTGCATTTTGATGCAGATATTTTGGACAAATTGCAGGTAATGGGGGTGGGCATCGTCTATGTGACTTTGCATGTGGGCGCGGGGACTTTCCAACCGGTACGTGTGGACAACATCTCAGAACATAAAATGCACCGGGAGTGGTATACCGTACCGCAGGAGACCGTTAACAGCATCACTCGAGCGCATCAATCAGGCAAATCTGTGATCGCGGTTGGCACAACCACGCTGCGCGCACTGGAAAGCGCCGCCCGTAGCGGCACACTTGTAGCCACCAGCGAGGATACCGATATTTTTATCACCCCTGGCTATCAGTTTCGGGTAGTGGACAAGTTGCTTACGAACTTCCATTTACCCAAAAGCACATTATTGATGCTGGTTTCCGCATTTGCAGGCATGGATAATATTAAGCATGCATATCAACACGCTATCGCACAGAAGTATCGTTTCTTCAGTTACGGGGATGCGATGCTGATCAGCAAAAAATAAATAAATTGGAACAAACCATGTCAACAACCACACTAAAACACACGTTTAAAATCAACACTCACCCTTGGAGAAATACCTTGCGTACGCACATGTCAATCCTGACGTTCTGCACTTTAATCTTTGGAACCATATTCATGCCCATTCCCAGTCAGGCTGAAATCCTGCCCGAGGCCAGCTTGGGCATTAAAATCCCGCTTGTTAAAAAACCCACTTCACGTCCAATGACAGTGGCCTACACACCGGCTCCTGCGTGCTACTACATTGCTGACGGCGGCATGGCTCCAATGGCCTCGGAATTCGAGGCACCCATCTCAAAATCCATGGTCCATGCCTTCACTAGCGATGGCAAATACCTGAACTCGGCGAAACCGGGCTATGACAATCGTTCACTGTACTACAACCCTAACAGCGCAAAACTGGAAACAGTGACATACAATGTCTCCAGCGCCGCAGGCTTTTCGCCGAACACCGGGATTTACACCTTGGACGTCAGCGAAACCGGAGAAATCAAGGAAAGCTCCGGTGAAGTGATGCAATTCAACCCGGCATTTGGCGATGCCGCTACCATCCCCAGTTACGACCCTGAAAGCAAGCGCTATTTCGCGAAGCAGGAGCGCAGCAACAAAGTCTGGATTGTTGACCCAAAACAACGTGAAAGATTAGGCGAAATAGCGCTAGAGTTAGATAAGGCCGGTGTAGCATTTGATGATGTCAGTGACCACTTTATCGCATTCACCGGCATGAAAGGACAGGAGCTGGCCATGCTGGACGTGGACCACAAAGCCGTACTTGTATTCGACCTGAATGGCAAATTCATTGGCAAATGCCAGCTGCCTCAAGACTTGAAACTGCGTGCACAAAACCACTTTAATGGTACTGGATACGCAAACAACATGTTATTTATTTATCATGAAAATGAAGGTGAGTTTGGCACTTACCACGGCTACAAAATATTCAAATGACTTTCCGCAGATAACAAAAAAGCCGCGTCAAAACGCGGCTTTTTAATTGATTCCGTTTTTTTATTTACTCAGCATCCCGGCCACTTTGCCTGAGATCATACCAAAAACAGCACCAAACACAGCAGACAATGCCACCAGCAACACAGGATTGGTCATGTCCATCGCCGTCGGGCTACCAGCGTTTGCGGTTTGCAAAGCATAGGCTGCAGTTGCTGCGTAGCCGTACACATTAGCGGGTACTACTGACAGGATATTGCAACCTGCCACTGCCACCAATGGGAACACCGTCACAGCAATGTACACAGCTGGACCAACGGCACCCGGCAAGCCTAATGGGTTAGCCCCAACCAGCGCCAGCGCAATACCAGCCATGACTGCGCCGAATATCATGCCTGCAATTGTTTTTTGCAATGCCGCGTTATCTGCACCCGCTGCAAAGTAGCAGCCCCAGGCGATGAACCCTGCCCAAACCAATACCAACCCTGCCAATGGACCCAACGCCAAAAACGCCCAGACACCCCCCAATACTGCAATACTTGTAGCCAACGCGGTTAACTTCGACATACTCTTCTCCCAAAATTTAAGATAAAACGCTTATAAAATAATATGTTGCGAATTACTTGCCGGGAGGCATTGAGTTGGCAAAGCAGCATGAAACAGTGACCTACACCAAATCAATACCAACCTGACAGGCGCATGGTATCCCCATTTGGGTGCGTTTACAACTTTTTATTTGAGAAGGATTTTGAGATTAATTACTCGCGACAGTAATCGTTGGGCGGTATTGCCAGTTTTTACGCCATGCTCCCACCACCAAGCTGGGATACTGGGGCTTGCCCAGGCTACCGTTGTATCGGCCTAGCGCACGGTACAAATCACCATTTTCCATATCCAGATAATGTCTAAGGATGGTACAGCCATACCGCAAATTCAAGCGCAAATGAAACAGGTTATGCTCAGGGCTACCAACTGACTTTACCCAGAATGGCATGACCTGCATATAGCCGCGAGCGCCAACGCTAGATACCGCGTATTTCTTAAAGCCGCTCTCCACCTGAATCAACCCCAAAACCAGCTGCGGATCCAGCCCGGCACGGGTAGCCTCGTATTGTACGGTTTTCAGGAAATCTTCACGGTAGACTTGATCCGGAATACGGTTTTTAAGGCGTTCGGACATTTCTGCCATCCAGGCAGCCCCTTGCTCAGGGGTATCAAACATCAAATTAGGCGATGCAATATCACTGACAGACTTTTGCATCAGAGCTCTCACGCTATTGGAAAGCGGCTCTTCCTTTTGATTGCCAGCCAAGCTCACACCTGCTGACAGAAGCAGAAATAGCGCACAGCCGATTTTGAACAATTTTTGCATTCGCCTAAAGTTACCCCAACACTTTTTTCAGATGATTAACCACGTCATCTACAAGCAAATTCTGTACCTCTTTGGAGTTGCGTGACTTGAACTCCACTTTTCCCTCCGCCAAACCACGATCCCCGACCACGATACGATGTGATATGCCCATCAGATCGCTTTCAGCAAACATGACGCCCGGCCGCTCGCCCCGATCATCCAGCAGCACATCTATTCCAGCAGCCTGCAGGCCTTGATACAGCCTGGTCGCAGCCGTTTTGACTGCCTCGGATTTGTCGATACCAATTGGACAAATCACCACATCAAAAGGTGCCATGCTGCGCGGGAAAATGATGCCGTTTTCGTCATAATTCTGCTCGATCGCAGCGCCCACGATGCGAGATACGCCGATGCCGTAACAGCCCATCTCCATCACCTGTGACTGACCATTTTCGTCAAGATATGTCGCATTCATGGCACTTGAGTACTTGGTGCGCAACTGGAAAATATGCCCAACCTCGATACCGCGGCATAACTTTAGACTACCTTTTCCGTCCGGGCTTGTGTCACCTTCTACCACATTGCGAATGTCCGCAACCAGGCTTGGTTCAGGTAAATCACGTCCGAAATTCACGCCGGCCAGATGCAACTTGGGCTTATTTGCGCCGCAGATAAAATCACTCATGGCAGTCACGGTACGATCGGCAATCACCTGCACGCTAGCCGCCACTCCCACAGGCCCGATAAACCCTGGCGGGCAATCCAAGTGTGCACGAATCTCTTCCTCAGTAGCCAACCGGAAATTGGCAAAGCCATTGAGCTTGGCCAGCTTGATTTCGTTGAGCACATGATCACCTCTCAGCAATGCCAGGACAAATTGCTGTTTCGCATCCAGCTCCACCATCAGTGCCACAGACTTCACGGTCTGCTCTACGCCTACGCCCAGTAGCTTGGCCACATCTTCGCACGCGGTCTGCTTGGGCGTTTCCACCTCATGCATGCTTTGTAGCGGCATGCCACGCTTGGCTTTAGGCGCTATAGCCTCGGCCAACTCGACATTGGCGGCATAATCAGAGTTTTCGCAGTAAGCCAGACCATCCTCGCCGCTATCCGCCAGCACATGAAACTCGTGCGAGCCGTCACCGCCGATTGCGCCGGTATCCGCTTTTACGGCGCGGAACTTCAAACCGAGGCGGGTAAAGATATTGCTGTAGGCTTGATACATCGTTTGATAGGTTTCCTGCAGCGAATCAAAGCTGGTATGGAACGAATACGCATCTTTCATCAAAAACTCGCGCGCACGCATCACGCCAAAACGTGGGCGAATCTCATCGCGGAACTTGGTCTGGATCTGATAGAAATTCACCGGCAACTGCTTGTAACTGCTGATCTCCTTGCGCGCGATGTCGGTGATCACTTCCTCATGCGTCGGGCCAAAGCAGTAATCGCGTTCATGCCTATCCTTGATTTTGAGCATTTGCGGACCGAACACCGCCCAGCGACCAGTTTCTTCCCATAGCTCTTTTGGCTGTACCGCCGGCATGGAAAGCTCCATTGCTCCGGCCTTATTCATCTCATCGCGTACGATAGCCTCCACTTTACGCAACACGCGCAGGCCCAGCGGCATCCAGGTATAAAGGCCATTACCCAGCTTTTTGATCAAGCCGGCACGCACCATGAGTTTGTGCGAAATCAGCTCCGCATCTGCTGGCGCTTCTTTTTGGGTGGAGATAAAAAACCGGGATGCACGCATAATTCACCTAACTCTTGAAAACAGGCGCAATTTTAGCCTGTATTACCCAAGGAAGCTATTGATTGGTGTGTGCAGCATGCTTGCGTGGCTTGCCGATAGGGCTATCGGCAGGTTCGTAGTTCGCCTTCCACTGCCCGAACGGTACGATAGTCGCTGGATGCCCATTGTCGTAAAACCAGCTATCTACCGCATAGCGTTGCTTGCTGGCAATCTCATGAATGACAGCCGTGCTGTGTGGCCAGCCGGTAAAAAAGAAATTGCGTGTGCGGGTATCTTCAATTTCGTGCAATGGCATCAAACCATCTTGCTTCAGCAGCCGCATATAGGTAGTGGTATTGATCGCCTCATCATTACAGTCCATTTGCCCTGTTAGACCTATCTCGTTGAAAGTACCGGCAAGATCTTTATCAGTACCTGTTTTTTTGCCGACAATTTGCTCCAGCACGCCTATCGCATCAGCAATCTGGGCACGCTCTTGTTCTGCATTTTGCGCTTTGGGGCTGAATACCGCGCTGACCTTTTGCCATTCCTCAAGGGTTAGTTGCGTCGTATTCACCTGTGCACACCCACCGCCCTGACATACTTCAAAGTTGCCAAGCTGCGGCGTCTGCTTGAATATGCGAGTCATATCGTTTATGTCTGCCTGCGCAGCATGACTTGCCAATAACAGGGCGCTACAGTACCAAAGGCTTATTGGGAATCTCATTTTTTCTGGATTTTTCGTGCGGGAAATGCCGCTGTAAATGTGCGCTGATCTCGGTAATGCCTTGCAACACACCGGCTTCGAATTCGCTTTTTCTGAATAAACTTTCCATGTCGCGACAAATCGCGTCCCAATTGTCATAACCCACGTGTCGGTCGATACCCCGGTCGGCCACGATCTCTACGTCTTTATCCGCCAGCAGCAAGTACAGCAACACACCGTTGTTATGTTCCGTATCCCAGATGTTCAATCGCCCAAACAGCTCAATCGCACGTTTGCGTGGCGTCTTTTTAAACAGAATTTCGTATGGATGCAAGCCTGTTTCCACCACAAAGCGGATCTCTCCGTTATGCGCGCGCTCACTAACTGCAATGGCCTGCTCGATACGCCGCATGGCTTCAACAGAAAAGCACCTTCTGACTTGCCAGGGATTGCTGACCAGATGCCAAAAGAACCGGATAACTGGATGACGTTTTTTCATTACCAATCCCCCGAAGCCCCGCCGCCGCCGAAACCACCCCCGCCACCTGAGAATACATCTCCGCCGCCTCTGCCGTAGCCACCGTTGCCAAATCCACCGCCACCGTAGCCTCCTGAATGTCCGCCATAGCCATTGATGCCTCTCCCGCCCAGCATCATGGTGATAAAAAAAGCGATAATCCCGATAACACTTGCGCCAAACAAAGCGGTGCCGAGCAAATAAACACCTCCCCCGATTAGGCCGCCATTCAAGGCGCTGCCAAAAAAGGTGCCAAACATACTGCGCAAAATCAGTCCGGAAATCAGCCCGCCAAATAACAGGAATGGCAGAAACTGGCCAATATCGACCGCTTCTTGTTTAGGTTCTGGTGGCGGCAACGCTTCGCCTTCAATCAGTTTGCTCAAGCTATCAGCGCCTGCATCCAGCCCGCCAAAAAAATCGCCTTGCTTGAATCGGGGCGAAATCACTTCGGAAATGATGCGTTTGGCGTAAATGTCAGGGATAGCACCTTCCAGGCCGCGTCCAACCTCGATGCGCAGCTTGCGGTCGTTCTTAGCCACTAATACCAGCACGCCATCGTCCGGTTTTTCGCGGCCCAGCTTCCATTTTTCCACCACGTGGATCGAGTATTGCGCGATGTCTTCCGGCTGGGTGGTCGGTACAATCAATATCGCCACCTGGCTGCCTTTTCTGTCCTCCAGCGCTTTCAGTTTGGCTTCCAGGGAAGCTTGCTGCGAAGCATCCAAAGTACCGGTCAAATCGCTGACACGCGCACTAAGTGCTGGTATATCTACAAGCGCAAATGCCAGTTGCGACACCAGCAAAAGTATCGCGCATAGGATCGGCCATCCTGATTTGAGTATATTTTTCACCCGCAATCCAGCGCCCGCCCTATGATGGGCGAGCAAGTTTCATTGCTTATTTCTTGTCGCCAAAATCCACCTTGGGAGCAGTAGAAATTGCTTTTTCGTTTTCTACGGTAAACGTTGGTTTTGGTTTATAACCAAACACCATTGCCGTCAGATTATTAGGGAAAGTACGTACGGATGTGTTGTATTGCTTGATCGTGTCGATATAACGATTACGCGCCACCGTGACGCGGTTCTCTGTACCTTCCAGCTGTGCCTGCAAATCGCGGAAACCCTGGTCCGCCTTCAGATTAGGATAATTCTCCGCCACCGCCATCAGACGGGATAGCGCGCTGGTCAACTGGCCTTGCGCAGCCTGAAATTTAGCAAACGCATCCGGGTCATTCAGCACTTCCGGTGTTACCTGCATGCTCCCCACTTTGGCCCGTGCTTCGGCCACTTCGGTCAGTACTTTCTCCTCGTGTTCGGCATAGCCTTTTACTGTTGCCACGAGATTAGGCACCAAATCAGCGCGGCGCTGGTACTGGTTCAGCACCTCGGACCATGCCGCTTTGGATTCTTCATCCAGGCTTTGAAAGGTGTTATAGCCACAGCCGCTCAGCCCCAGCACCAGGGCCAATATGGCCAGTTTAGAAATCAGGTTTTTCATGTTGCTTTCCTCGTTGAATGATTGGAAATGAATCAGTCAGTATATGGCGGTATGTAGGCCAATTACAAGTCCTGCATCGTTTGTCGTGCCAAACATAAGTCTTCCCAGGCTTTGGCTTTCTCCAGCGGGCTGCGCAGCAGATAGGCCGGGTGATACGTCACAATGACCGGAACCCCTTGATAGCGATGGATTTTTCCACGCATGCTACCAATGCTCTCGTCAGAATTCAGCAATGATTGCGCAGCAAATTTACCCAATGCCAGAATCAGTTTGGGTTGTATCAGTTCAACCTGACGTTTCAGATACGGATCGCATTTTTGCACTTCATCGCCATGCGGATCGCGATTTTCCGGCGGACGGCACTTGAGCACATTGGCGACATAGACATTCTCGCCGCGTTTTAGATGAATGGCCGCCAGCATGTTATCCAGCAGTTTGCCAGCCTGGCCGACAAAAGGTTCGCCGCGTTTATCCTCTTCCGCACCGGGTGCTTCCCCCACTATCAGCCAATCCGCATTCGGGTCACCCACACCAAACACGGTTTGCGTGCGCGTTTGCGCCAAACTGCAGACTTGGCAATGCTTCACGCAATCCTGCAGCGCTTGCCAATCCATGCTTTTAATGTCTGATAGTGAATTTTCAATAGGCACAACCATCGGGCTGGGATCCGCATCCTGCTTGGCTTGCAGGGCATCAGCCTGAGCCATTGAATGCGCGCGCACATGTAAGGCCGGGGTTTGTTCGCGCAGTTTCCATACCGGCAACAGCTCCAGTTCGCGCAAAATATCTTCCCTGTTCACAGCGTCAATCCCATCAAAATAGCGTCTTCCCGCCCAGACTTAGAAGTCTCTGGGTCTGCCGGGTAATAGTTACGCCGCACGGACATCTCGTTAAAGCCCACATCTTCATATAAGGCGATTGCGCTTTTATTGCTCGGACGCACTTCCAGAAACATGTGGCTGGCGCCGTGCTCGCGCGCCTTGGCCATCATATGCGCCAGCAGTTTACGCCCCAGTCCACGCCCCTGCTCGGCCTTGGCAACGCTGATATTCAGCAGATGCGCCTCATCCAGCACCAGCATCATCAGCGCGTACCCCACCATCTCGTCACTGTCCAACATCACCCAGCTGCTATGGCCTGACGCTAGCGAATCCGCAAAATTACCGCGTGTCCAAGGATGGCTGTATATCGTCGGCTCGATCGTCGCCACAGTGTCCAGATCCGCCATTTGCATGGGGCGAAAACTTACTTTTGCCTGTTTGGCAGTAGATTGCGGTAGCGCGTTCATAGCTTTTGCCCTTGCTCGCGTTCTGTTGTGGTCAGTGCCACGCGGTTGCGGATATACAAAGGCCTAGCCTCGCTCGCCGCCTGTGTTTTGCCCGCTCTGAACAATGGCGCCGCGAGTTGCAGCATGGCTTTTGCATTGGGCGCCGCTTGTGCATCCACTGCCCGCAGCACCGCATGGTATCTGGCTTGCAGGGCATCACCATAAGCCGCCCAGCCGCTGCCCACGCCCAGCCAATCATCACCCGCAATCTCAGGAAAGCTATCGGGTTTATACAAAGCCGTGGGCGAAATCTCCTGCCAGGTTTCACCCTCTTTTTCCAGCGCGGCAAAGTAGATTTCACCCATGCGTGCATCCTGGCAGACCAGCACCTTTTGCGCGCCGCTGCCTTGCGCCAAAGCATGCAAGGTGTTGATGCCCGCCACTGGCAAATCTGCCCCAAACGCCAAACCCTGCGCCACGCCACAGGCGATGCGCGCACCGGTAAACGCGCCCGGGCCTGTGCCGTATGCGATACCGTCCAACGCTTTTAACTGGAGATTAGCCTGATTCAGCAAATCCTGAATCTGCGGCAGAATCAGCTCCGACGCGCGCGTGCCGACCCGCTCATGAAAAGCAAACAGCCGTTCGCCAGCCTGCAAGGCGATGGACAGTGTTTCTGTGGATGTATCAAATGCTATTAGATTCAAAGCGCGTCATGCCCGAACTCGCGGGAATTCAAGTTTATTCAGCCGCTATTTTACCGCGCAATTGTTTGACTTGTTTGCGAATTGTTTTGGTTTCCAGCCGCCTTTTTTGCGAAGCGCGCGTAGGCTTGGTCGCATAGCGCGTGGGTTTGACGAGATTCGCCGCATTCACAATCTCATGCAGACGTTCAATCGCATCTTTCTTATTCGCCTCCTGCGTGCGAAATCGCTGGGCTTTAACAATCAGCACACCCTCTTCCGTAATGCGATTATCTTTGCTATTTAACAACCTTGCTTTCAGCCAATCGCTCAAGCTGCTGGCGTTGATATCAAAGCGCAAATGAATCGCCGAAGAGACTTTGTTCACGTTCTGCCCACCCGCGCCTTGGGCGCGGATGGCGGTGAGTGTGTATTCACTTTCAGGAATAAGAATCATGCGGTTTCCTGTGCAAAAAACGCTTCCACATCCGCTAACTCTTTGGTGCGTCTAAACGGTGGCAGGCTCTGCCAGATGCGGCGGCCATACGGCTTACTTATGAGGCGCGGATCGCAAATCACCAGCACACCACGGTCGGTTTCGTCGCGTATTAACCGCCCGGCGCCTTGCTTAAGCGTGACCACCGCATACGGCAATTGATATTCCATGAAGGCGTTTTTGCCTTCCTGATTCATTTTGTCGATACGCGCGGATAGCACCGGGTCGTCCGGTGGCGCAAATGGTAGCTTATCGATGATGACCAGGCTCAAAGCCTCGCCGCGTACATCCACACCTTCCCAAAAACTTTGCGAGCCCACCAGCACGGCATTACCGTGTGCACGGAAACGATCTAATAATTCTGTACGCGTACTTTCGCCCTGCAGCAGGATTGGATATTCCAGCCCGTTATCAGCAAACGCATCTTTCAGCAGGGCATGGATCTCGCGCATGGCTTTCAGGCTGGTACACAAGATGAACGCTCTGCCTTTGCTGGCCTGGATCACCGGCAAAGCGGCGGCAACGACAGAGGCATTGTAAGCGGGCGTGTTCGGGTCTGGCATGCCAGAAGGCGCATACAACAAGGCTTGCAGGCCATAATCGAACGGACTTTGCAGATACAGTGTTTCCGCGGCGTGCAAGCCCATCTGGCTGCGGTAATGCGAGAAATCGTTTTTGACTGCGAGCGTGGCAGAAGTGAAAATCCAGGCGCGTGGCTGCGCGTTGAGCTGCTTGCCAAAGCCATCGGCCACACTGAGCGGCGTAGCGTGTAATTGCACACTTTGTGTAAATACTTCTACCCACCGCACCAGATTGGCATTCTCCGCTTGTATCCAGCTTTTTAGCTGATCGCACAAAGCCATGCCGCGTTGCCAGCATTTTTCCAGCTGCGGATCGCGTACGGCCTGGCTTTCCAGCACCTGGGTCAGCTCCAGCAGCTTTTCCTGCATGGCTTTGTAGGCATCATCAAATCCTTTGATCGCCAAAGCCTTTTGCACGGGCAAACGCGAGCCTTCGTAAGCAAAAACCAGTCGGAAATCGCGACAGGCCTTTTCCAATGCGGGAATCGCCTCACCCAATGCCACGCAATCTTTGGCCAGGCTCAAATGCGCCATGGTACTGTCGCGGCAAAGCTCCATCAGTTGGCTGGTAGAGATATCCTCGCCGAAAAACAAACCGGCTACATCCGGCAATTGGTGCGCTTCGTCAAAGATCACGGTGTTGGCGGATGGCAACAGCTCGGAAACCCCTTCATCGCGCAGCATCACATCAGCAAAGAACAGGTGATGATTCACCACCACCACGTCGGCTGCCAGCGCTTTTTTGCGCGCCTCCATCACAAAGCATTCTTTGTAGTAAGCGCAATCCTGCCCCAGGCAGTTTTCGCGGGTGGAAGTCACGTTTTGCCAGACCGTGGCGTTTTCCGGCACTTCGGTGAGCTCGGATTTGTCGCCGGTTTTGCTGTGTTCAGCAAAAGTCTGGATGATCTGCACATAGTGCGCATCATCGCGCGAGGCAAAGCGCCCATCTTCCAAAGCGCGCTGCAAATGATGATGGCAGACATAATTGGCGCGGCCTTTGAGCATGCAGGTGGTGACCGGTACTTTCAGCGCGTCGCGCACATTGGGCAAATCGCGGTTGAACAATTGGTCTTGCAGGGTTTTGGTACCAGTGGAGATAATCACCTTGCCACCTGAAAGCAGCGCCGGCACCAGATACGCAAAGGTTTTGCCGGTGCCCGTGCCCGCTTCGGCAATCAGTTGCTTATGCTGCAAGATGGCGTCTTCCACGGCCTGAGCCATTTCCAGCTGCTGGCTGCGTGGCGAATAGTTGGTAATAGCCTGCGCCAATGCACCGCCCGCCTGAAAAATCTGATGAATCAATGGATATTGCGACATAAGGTGAATTATCCCATACAGCCGCGGCATACATGCATTTGACGCAACAAATCAGCACAATTGACCATTATTTTTGCCATAAGTATTGTGCTAAGCGGCGTTGCCTGTTAGCCTATCGCTGCTGTCAAGCATGACTGGACGGTTAAGTCAGTAGTAATTAAGTGTTTTAGTTTCGTCAATTCTTAGGGAGAAAGCGATGGATTTAGGCCTTATTATTCAGTTAATCAGTGGCGCAGTAGGCGGTAATGTTGCGGGCAGTTTAATGAAGAATGCCAGTTTGGGTACAGCATTGAACTCTATCGTGGGCGTGCTTGGTGGCGGTCTCGGCGGCCAAATATTAGGCGCTTTGGGCATGGGTGGTGCAGCAGCGGCAGCAGGCGGCGGTATGGATATTGGTTCCATTATTGCTCAAGTAGCTGGCGGCGGGGTCGGTGGTGGTGCTTTACTCGCCATTATTGGCTTGATCAAAAACGCGATGGCAAAACAATAAATTTGCCAAAATAACCTGCCTGACACACGCCGGGCAGGCTTTTTACTTTTCTAGTTTTAAGTTTGATGAAAAAGATTTTAGTGTTTCTGCTGATATGGCAGTGGCATAACGCTTGTTTTGCCGATGAACTGTCAGAACAAGCGCCTGCCGACAGTGCTATCACAGCAGAAGCAGAGAATGGCTGGCAAGCAAAAGCGCGCGAGATTTTAATGAATGCCTTCAGCTTGACCGGTATCAAGTATCAATATGGCGGCAGCAAGCCAGAAACGGGTTTCGATTGCAGCGGATTTGTGCGCTACGTGTTCCGCGAAGCAGCCAATATCACCTTGCCGCCTACAGCGCGGGCCATCAGCCAGATTGGCAAAACCGTCAAAAAGGATGAGCTGCAGCCTGGCGACTTGGTGTTTTTCAATACCTTAAAATCAGCTTTCTCACATGTTGGCATCTATATCGGTAACAACAAGTTCATCCACGCCCCGCGTGCTGGCGGATCGGTGCGCGTAGAAGACATGCAGGCTGATTATTGGACCAAGCGCTACAATGGCGCGCAGCGCCCGGAACTAGAGGCCGAGGCTGCTCAGCATTAGCCTGTCTTTTTGTCGCTGTGCCCCAAGCTACGCTGGGGGTCAATCACATCCCGCACCAGCTGCTTGAGCTCTGTCGCATCGGCATGTCTGCCTTGCGCCTTACGCGAAAAAACCGTGATGCCATCCAATCGTACATCGAACACGCCACCAGTACCCGGGATGAGTGCTAAAGATGTAATATCGCCGTCAAATGTCGTCAACAGTTCCTGTGCCAGCCATGCGGCACGTGTCAACCATCGGCATTGCGTGCAAAACTCGATTTCGATGTAATGTTTAGACATTTTCTCTTCAAAAAACCTGGCAACACTATTCATTTTGCTTGAAATAACGCAAAATGAACCTATGTTATATTGTAGGCTCAAAATGCTTTGCAATTTCGTTTATCACTAAAGGTATTTTAATGCGGTCCAAATTCGAAAAAATTGGTCTTATTGGCTCAGGCATGCTGATTGGGGTGCTCATCAGCTTCAACTTTTCTGCTCTCGCAGAAAAAATCACCACCCCTCAGCTACCTATCGATGATTTGCGCGTATTTGCCGAAGTGTTCAGCAAGGTAAAAAGCGACTATGTTGAGCCTGTTGAAGACAAAAAGCTCATTAACGAAGCCCTCACCGGCATGCTACAAGGCTTGGACCCACATTCCGCTTTTCTGGATGCCGACGCCTACAAAGATATGCAAGCGGGCACCCAAGGCGAATTTGGCGGTTTGGGGATTGAAGTTGCCATGGAAGACGGCCTGGTGAAAGTAGTCACACCCATTGAAGACAGTCCCGCCTACAAAGCTGGCTTAAAAACGGGCGACTTGATTATGAAACTGGACGACGCGCAAGTGCGCGGTATGACATTGAATGATGCTGTCAAAAAAATGCGCGGTACGCCTGACACCAAAATCACGCTCACGGTGCTGCGTAAAAATGAGCCTAACCCGCTGACATTTACGTTAACACGTGCGATTATCAAATCGCAAAGCGTTAAAAACAAATACATCGAAAAAGATTACGGTTATGTACGTATCACACAGTTCCAGGAACGCACAGGTGAAGACCTGGCAAAAGCACTGAAAACCCTGCGTGCCCAGAACAAAGCGCCTCTCAAAGGCTTGGTGCTGGATCTGCGTAACAACCCGGGAGGCTTGCTGGATGCAGCGGTCGGGGTATCAGCAGCCTTTCTGCCACCGAACGATCTGGTCGTTTATACCGAGGGGCGCGTAGCTGATTCGCAAATGCGCCTGAACGCGACACCGCAAGATTATGCCCGGCGAGGCAAAGCTGATTATTTGCGTGACCTGCCGGATGAATTCAGAAAAACCCCGATCGTAGTATTAGTCAATGCTGGGTCTGCTTCTGCATCAGAAATCGTGGCGGGTGCACTGCAAGACCACAAACGCGCCACCATTATGGGCATACAAAGTTTTGGCAAGGGTTCGGTGCAGACCATTCTGCCTATGAATAACGGCAGCGCTATCAAATTAACCACAGCACGTTACTTCACGCCAAATGGCCGCTCGATCCAAGCCAAAGGCATTGTGCCAGATGTGATAGTGGAAGATGGCTCTGACCAATCCTATGCATTACATGAAGCCGATCTGGGTAAGCATTTGTCCAACCCGACAGATAAAGAAGAAGCCATGAAAAAAGCTGCCGATGATGCCGCTGCAGCAAAAAGCCGAGCTGAAGAAAAACGGTTTGCTGAACAAAAGGGTCCGATCGAACCCGCCAGTGCGGACGACTTCCAGTTTCAGCAGGCCATGAACCAGTTGAAAGGGCTGCCTGTACAGAAAACACCGGAAGTAAAAGAAACCAAAGCGGAAGCCAAAACCTCTGACCCCAAGGCTATTAAAAAATAATACCCAAACCCTGCTGAGGCAGGGTTTTTTGTGAGTGCAATTTTGATACACTATGCGTATGAATATAGACACGCTGATTTCTACATTCGATAACGGCCTGCGGACTGTGTTCGCAAAGGCACAAACTGTCCGCAAGCTGCCCAGCGCTGATGTGCCCGAGGCAAATTTGAGTTCGGAAGAGAAAGCCCACGCAGCAGCGTTGATGCGCATCAACCATGTAGGTGAAGTATGTGCGCAAGCCTTATACAGTGGACAGGCCATTACCTGCCAGACGCCGCATATCGTCGAAGCCTTAAAAGAGGCCGCGCATGAGGAAACCGAGCACTTGGCTTGGTGCGAAAGTCGTATCGGAGAGTTGGGCGGGCGTAAAAGTCTGCTTAACCCTCTCTGGTACTTAGCCAGCTTTGCATTAGGTGCACTTGCCGGCAAAATCGGTGACAAATGGAACCTTGGCTTCTTGGCAGAGACTGAGCGCCAGGTGGGTTTGCATTTACAAAGTCACCTGGACAAACTGGCGCCACAAGATGCAAAAACACGCGCCATTATCATGCAAATGCACACCGATGAAATCAAACATGCCAACGAGGCAAACACATTAGGTGCTGCGGGGCTGCCTCTGCCTATCAAATCTGCAATGCGGCTGGCATCCAAAGTGATGACAAAAACTGCCTACTATTTTTGAGCGGCAATGTGTATCGACGGCATTTTAAGGGTATGATGAAATTATTAGAACATTATAAAAGGTAAGCAAATAAGGGATGCAAAAGTTCAGCGACATCTTGCTCACGTTGGAAAACGCCGACCATATCCAACGCATTGAATTGTACTATCCAAACGGCAAACCTGCCGGTGTTATCGAAAACAAACCTGGCAGCCAGGGTTCAATCAAGGTCTACAACCACCTGTATAAAATGTTTGGCGAGATTAGTATGGATGCCGCGGTAGAAGGTTTAGCACTCTATTGCGAGCACACGGAAGACGCCGAGAATTGCCCAGGTAAACATCCCAATGTAGACCGCCTGTTAAACGTGCTGGAAGACGAACAAACGCTTCAGGTCAAGATCATCAAAAACTAAGTCTGCGCTTACTCAAAGCTCACTTGTCTGATTTCAAAGTCATGTGTGATCTCGCAAGCTTTGCCTAACATAATCGAAGCCGAGCAATACTTCTCTGCAGATAACCTGATTGCGCGTTCTACCTGAGTTTCATTTAACGTATCGCCTGTCACCACAAAGTGCACATGAATCTTGGTGAACACCTTGGGGACTTCATTTGCGCGTTCCGCTTGTATCTCTGCCACGCAATCGGTAATTTTCTGACGCGCTTTTTTCAGAATCGTCACCACATCAAATGATGTACATCCACCCATACCAATCAGCAGCATCTCCATCGGTCGCATGCCGATATTGCGTCCACCCATTTCCGGCGCGCCATCCAGCACGACCGCATGCCCAGTTTCAGACTCGCCCATAAAACAGACGTTATCGACCCATTTAACAGACACTTTCATTATTTGACATCCAGCAATTCAACATCAAACACCAAGGTGGCGTTTGGAGGTATGACCCCACCCGCACCACGCGCACCATAGCCCATTTCCGGTGGAATAATCAGTGTGCGTTTGCCGCCGACCTTCATCCCGGCGAAACCTTCGTCCCACCCTTGAATAACCTGCCCACCGCCCAGGAAGAAATTGAAAGGTTCTCTTCTATCCAGGCTGCTATCGAACTTTTTGCCTTTATGGTCTTTGGCGCTCGCATCATACAGCCAACCCGTGTAATGCACGGTAACATTAAACCCTGGTTCCGCCTCGCGGCCTGTGCCTACTTGTGTGTCAATCTTTTGTAATTCAGTAATCGTTGTCATTGCAGATTTTTCCTGGTTCGTTGAATTCGATGTCTCGGCCCGGCATGCTCCCAATATCAGCATGCACATCAGCGCGATAAATATGTTACGCATGATCATGCCCATTTCGTTTTTAAAGAAAAGCGATATGATACCGCAATACGATTTGATTCGCTCGAATCAAGGTTGATGGTGTACCCATTCAATCAATGCATCCTGCGCATTCTTGCTGGCCGCCGCCTTGGGGTGATTCACCAGCATCACCAGCACATGGCGATGATTATTCGCATCGATCTCATATCCCGCAATCGCGCTCACGCCGTCTAACGAGCCAGTCTTGAGATGCGCGCGTCCATTCGACTGGCTATCGTTCAGGCGCTTCTTAATGGTGCCATCCAACGCCAGAATCGGCAACGAAGCCATCAGTTCCGGCATGATCGGACTACGGAAAGCGCTTACCAGCAACTGACCCAAATGCTCGGCGCTGATGCGCTCCACACGCGACAAACCAGAGCCATTCTCGATAATTAACTCATCAAATGGCATGCCCTTTGCAAACAGCCAAGTCTTCAATGCCGCAAATCCTTTAGCCTCTGTAGCAGGAATGCTGTGTTTCTCGGCAGCGATGGTCAGCAACAATTGTCGCGCCATCAGGTTGTTGCTCCATTTGTTGATGTCGCGAATCACATAACCGAGCGGATCAGAAAATTGCTCCAGCACTTTTGTTGCAGCTGAAGGCGTTTCTTGCACTTTCATGCTGCCATTGAATTTTCCGCCCAATTCACGCCATAATTTTCTGAAAGTAAAAAAAGCATATTTCTCGTCGTCAAAAATACTCAATTCCTGATAGCGCTCGCCACAATCCGGCGAAAATACACCACTAAATGTCACTATCGCCTTATCCTGCACGGGTTTTACGGTGTAACCAAAGCGGCTGCGCCACTCGCCGCAAGCGCCTAGAGCCAGCTTCATGTTGTTGACGATTTGCACTTCAGGCAATTCGAATTCCTGGCTCACATCCACACCGACTTCATTAGCGGTAAACTTGAAACTCGTATTGCGACCATTCACCAAAAATGCGCTTGGCATTGCGTTATAAGCGCGCCAGGTTTCATCGTCAAACGTATCGCGACTACCCACGGTTTTGGAAAACAGGCTTTTATCGATGACCAGATCACCCTTAATCTCCTTGATACCAGCCTGCTGCACTGACATGAGCAAGCGCCAGAACTCCTGCGCCTTGAAACTTGGATCGCCATAGCCTTTGATAATCAGATCACCATCCAGCACGCCATTGTTGGCCTGACCACTTCGATAAACTTCCGTCTTCCAGCGATACACTGGCCCAAGCAAATCCAGCGCGGCATTAGTAGTCACCAGCTTCATGACCGATGCCGGATTCATGGATTTTCCCGCGTTATGCGTCAAAATCGGTTTGTCACTATCCACCGCCTGCACAAAAACGCTTACATTTTGCGGCGGGATGCCTGCTTTCTTAAGTGCATCAGCAACCGTCGCAGGCAACTCGGCATGTGCATTAATGCCTGTCAGCAAGAACAAAAATCCAAGCAGCCCGTTTCTCATATACTTTGTTTGATCACTTGGTTTGTAGTATGTACAAGGTAATCGATTTCATCGGCATCCATCACATAAGGTGGCATCCAGTAAACGGTATTACCGATTGGCCGCAACAGCAAACCGTGCGCTAATCCATTGCTATAACAAGCCTTGGAGAATTGCGCATTACCGGTAACAACATCAAATGCCCACATCATGCCCTGCTGTCGCAGATGCTGGATAGGCAAGTGAGTAAGCACTTGCATTTTTGTATTGATGGCTTCTGCTGTCTGCCGGTTTTTTTGCAAAATATCGTCGTTCTCAAAAATCGCCAGGGTCGCCAACGCCGCACTGCAAGCCAGCGGGTTGCCTGTGTAACTATGGCTGTGCAGAAAACCCTTGGTCACCTCGTCATGATAGAACGCCTGATAGATTGCACCGGTAGTCAGCACCACAGAAAGTGGCAAATAACCGCCCGTAATCCCTTTGGATAGGCACATAAAATCTGGTCGAATTTGTGCACTCTCACACGCAAACATGGTTCCGGTTCGACCGAAACCAACCGCAATTTCATCGGCGATCAAATGCACTTCATATTTTGTGCAGATTTCTCTGGCACGCTTGAGATACACCGGATGGTACATGCCCATGCCCGCTGCGCACTGCACCAGCGGCTCAATAATGAATGCTGCCAATTCGTCTGCATGTTCCGCCACATAGCGTTCCAGCATATCCGCACAACGTAGCGCAAAGGCCTCTGCAATTTCGCCCTGCTCAGCCAGGCGCCAGTCCGGGCTTGGCATCTGGGCCGATTGCATCAACAATGGCGCATAGGTATCCTTGAAAATCGCCACGTCGGTCACACCCAGCGCACCCAGGGTTTCGCCGTGATAACTATTCTGCAGGCTAATGAATCTGGTCTTGGATACTCTGCCGGTATTGCGCCAGTAATGAAAGCTCATCTTCAGGGCAATCTCGGTGGCGCTGGCGCCATCGCTACCGTAAAAGGCATGGCCCAACCCTGTCAGTCTGGCTAATTTTTCCGATAATTCAATCACCGGCTGATGCGTAAAGCCGGCCAGCATCACATGCTCCAGCGTGTCCAGTTGCTGTTTGATGGCGTCTTTGATACGTGGATTGTTATGCCCAAACAGATTCACCCACCAGCTGCTTACCGCATCCAGATAACGCTTGCCATTGAAGTCATACAGCCAGACACCGTCGCCGCGCTGAATCGGCAGCAGCGGAAACTGCTCGTGCTGCTTCATCTGCGTACACGGATGCCATACAGCAGCCAGACTGCGTTGAATGAGTTGTTGATTCGACATGACGAAATTGTACGATGAAATCCATCATTTTCGCGCAGCAAAACAAAAACTTTAGTAAAATCATGGTTTTAGTTTTTTCATTCCACATGCCGTCTAAAAACCGTCATCTCGAATTGCTTTCTCCCGCCAAGAATGCTGACTTCGGTATCGAGGCCATCAACCACGGGGCGGATGCCGTCTATATCGGCGGCCCGGCATTCGGCGCACGCGCCAAAGCAGCCAACGCAGTAACGGATATCGAACGCTTGGCAAAGCATGCGCATAAATTCAATGCGAAGGTATTTGTCGCTTTCAATACCATTTTCCATGACAACGAGCTGGAAGGCGTGCAGCAGCTCATGTGGCAGATGTACAAAGCCGGTGCTGATGCGCTGATTATCCAGGACATGGGCCTGCTGGAGATGGACTTGCCGCCGATTCAGCTGCACGCCAGCACACAGACCGACATTCGCACGGTGGAAAAAGCCGTGTTTCTGGACCAAGTCGGGTTCAGTCAGATCGTGCTAGCTCGGGAAATGGATTTGAACACTATCCGCCAGATCGCCGCGCACACCAGCTGCAACCTGGAATACTTTATTCACGGCGCGTTGTGCGTGGCCTTCAGCGGACAATGTTTCATCAGCCACGCGCATACTGGGCGCAGCGCCAACCGCGGCGAATGCTCGCAGGAATGCCGCCTGCCCTATACGCTGGAAGACCAGCAAGGCCGCATCATCGGCAAGGATAAACATTTCCTCTCGCTCAAGGATAACGACCAGAGCGCCAATCTGCGCGCCTTGATAGGAGCAGGCGTCAGCTCATTCAAGATTGAAGGCCGTTACAAAGATTTGCCCTATGTGAAAAATGCTACCGCTTACTACCGCCAGTTGCTGGATAAGGTTCTGGAGGAGATGCCGGAATATGCAAAAAACTCAAGCGGCACTTGCACCTACACCTTTACTCCGCAGCCGGAAAAAACCTTTAACCGCAGCGCGACTGATTACTTTACCCATGGCCGCCAAGCCGACATCGGCGCATTTGATACGCCCAAGTTCTCGGGCGAAGAACTTGGCAAGGTCAGCAAGGTGGGTAAAGATTTCATCGACATCGCCACCGACATCGAGCTGCATAATGGAGATGGCGTGTGCTTCTTCGACGTACACAAAGAGCTCGTGGGGTTGCGCGCCAACACTGCCCAGCGGCTGAATGCGCATACACAACGCATTATCCCGAATGAAATGCCAACAGACATTCGAAACAACATGACGATGTTCCGCAACCGCGACCACGCCTTTATGCGCCTGCTGGAGAAAGACTCCGCCAGCCGCAAAATACCACTAGAAATGATTTTCTATGAAACGCATGATGGATTTGCACTGACGGTGACCGATGAAGACAATTTTGTCGCCCATGTTCAATGCGTGACAGAAAAACAATCGGCGCAGAATAGCGAAAAAGCGGAAGCATCGCTACGCGAGAGTCTGAGCAAATTAGGCAATACGGATTTTACTGTTAAAAAAATTGGCCTGGAAATATCACAAATCTGGTTTGTGCCGGCCTCTATCGCCAACCAATTGCGTCGCGAAGCCATCGAACAATTACAGCAAACCCGCGTGCTTGGGTATCAACGACCGGCACAGGGAAGACCCGCCGAGCCGCCTGCGATTTACCCGGAAGACACGCTAAGCTACCTTGCCAATGTGTATAACCGCAAAGCACGCGCGTTTTATGAGAAACACGGCGTCAAACTGATTGCCGCAGCTTACGAAGCAAATGAAGAGCTAGGCGAAGTGCCACTCATGATTACCAAGCATTGCCTGCGCTTTAGCCACGGCTTGTGCCCCAAAGAGGCCAAAGGCGTCGTCGGCGTGCAGGGCACGGTGACGGCCGAGCCGATGACGCTGATTAGCGGCAATGACCGCTACACGCTGAGATTTGACTGCAAACCGTGCGAGATGCACGTGATGGGCAAGATACGCAAACACATTCTGCAGATACCGCAGCCACAGCCCGTTACGTTTTTTGAAAAACGCCCCAACCCGCAACGAGCCTAATATCGGCGTTTTTGGGGTGCCGGTGCGGCGCCTACGCGTTTTTCCAGATGGCGGAACATAATGCGGCCTTTGCTGAAATCATATGGCGACATTTCCAGCATCACCTTATCGCCCGCCAAGATACGGATGTGGTGCCGGCGCATTTTGCCGCCGGTGTAAGCCACAATCTCGTGACCATTCTCCAGTGTCACACGAAAACGCGAATCCGGCAGCACCTCGGCAACCACGCCGTTCATTTCAATCAATTCTTCTTTAGCCAAGGGCCTCTCCAAATGGGGAACATAAAAGAAAAAGCCCCGGGTCTATCAAAACCCTAGGGCTTTTTTTCGGAACATCCAAATAGCCTTTAGACTAAATGGAAATAACAGATTACTCTGCGTCGCGAATGTTTGAAGCTTGCTGGCCTTTTGGGCCAGTAGTGATGTCAAAACTCACACGCTGATTTTCTTGCAGCGTTTTAAAGCCTTGCCCCTGAATTGCTGAAAAATGCACAAACAAATCCTGACCACCACCCTCTGGGGTAATGAAACCAAAACCTTTTGCATCGTTAAACCATTTAACTGTACCTGTTGCCATGTCTTAATATCCTTAAAAACAAATCAATAAAAAAGGGATTTCCCTAGTAAGCGATGCTCAAAGCAGAAGGGGTGATGAAGAAATACCGTGATAAAGAATGAACTAAGAACAGCGGGCACAGAATCAAACAACTACAACGTTACTTTAGAATCGCGCGCCCACTATGCACCTTATTTTGCAGATAAGCAAGCAATTAATACTAATTAATTGATTTATTTTATGTTTCCATTGTTTTGCATGAAAAGTTCCACATAAAAACAAACCCGCACGTCGTTCATTAGCTATAGCCTTGCCCTGCAAGGCACGCTGGATGCGCCTTTCACGGCAACGGCTTTAACAATGAATGCGCGCACACGTGAGATAGATCAGGCTAGGCTTTTTTAACGAACTCTGATTTCAGTTTCATCGCACCGAAACCTTCGATTTTGCAATCAATATCATGATCACCTTCCACCAGCCGGATGTTTTTGACCTTAGTACCCACTTTCACTACGGAAGATGAACCTTTGACCTTCAAATCCTTGATGACGGTAATCGTATCTCCATCCTGCAGCACGTTGCCGTTGGCATCGCGGACCACTTTTGCGGCTTCGCCTGCTTCGGCAACCGCGTCTTTGCTCCATTCATGCGCGCATTCCGGGCAAATGTACAGGCCACCATCTTCATAAGTGTATTCGGAGCCGCATTTAGGGCAGGGAGGAAGCTGAGACATATATAAGACTTTCTAGACCGAATTATCAAAAACCACGTATTCTACAAGGTTAATTGCAGATGCTCACCCAACATTAGGGCGCCGGATTCATCATCGTCAGGTGCAGTTGTTCGATTTCCTGCAGCAGTTCGGGTGGCAATTGGGTATTCCATGCATCCATATTCTCTTTGAGTTGCGCCATGCTGGTGGCACCCACCAGCGTGCCGGTAACGAACCAGCGGTGCATCACGAACGACAGCGCCATCTGCGCTGGAGTAAGCCCATACTTACGTGCCAAGGCAGCATAGGCGGCGCTGGTGGGCGGCACGCCCGGTTTTTTGTAGCGTTGCGCGTAGCCCAAAAACATGGTCACACGGCCGTGAGCTTGCGGGTCTTCAATGTACTTGCCAGTCAAGTGGCCAAAGGCTAAAGGCGAGTATGCCAGCAGGCCGACTTGCTCGCGGTAGAGGATTTCCGTCATGCCGAATTCCATGCCGCGGTTCATCAGGTTGTAGCAGTTCTGGATGCTGGCGATGCGCGGCAGGTTATATTCCTTGGCGATGCTCAAAAACTCCATCACGCCCCATGGCTGCTCGTTGGAAAGCCCAATCGCGCGCACTTTGCCTTCCTGTATCAGTTCAGCCAGCGTTTCCAGTTGGTTGCGAATCGGCACCCACTGTTTGGCGTTGCCGCCTGCGTCAAATTCTTTGGTGGGCTCGAACTGGTATTCGCCAAACATGGGCACGTTGCGTTCCGGCCAGTGGATCTGGTACAGGTCGATATAATCCGTCTGCAGGCGTTTCAGCGAATCGTGAATCGCACTACGGATATTCGCTCTATCCAGGCTAGGCGGGCCGCCGCGTATCCAGTGTATGCCGCGGCGCGGGCCTGCCACCTTGGTGCCGAGGATGATCTTGTCGCGCGGCTGTTTTTTCAGCCAGGTGCCGATGATCGTCTCGGTGCGGGTGCAGGTCTCTGCGCGCGGCGGCACTGGGTACATCTCGGCGGCATCGATATAGTTGATGCCATGCGCGATAGCGTAATCCAGCTGCTCATGCGCCTCGGCCTCCGTATTCTGGTCGCCAAAGGTCATGGTGCCCAGGCACACTTTGGAGATGTTGATACCGCTGGTGCCGAGTTCTGTGTATTCCATTTGACATTCTCTCTTAATGCAAGACTTTCTTGGTTTCGGCATCCTCCGGAAGGCGCATGGATACTGGCCCCTGCGCAGGCGCCCCGATGTCCCAGCCCGTTTCTCGGGTAGAAAGCTGCAACATATTGGTAATCGCCAGAGTTATCTCTTTATTCAAGTTCAAATTGATGGTCATGCCTTCCAGACAGGTGATATGCAACACCGGCGCAGCAGGGTTTTCATCTTCATAGTTCAGCAACACCGCCAGCATTGCGCCGTCGTTCTGCACTTTATCGCGCTGTTGATACTCCGTGACAAAATCCATCTTCTGCAGGGTTTCCGCCACCTGCGCCTCCTGCTTAAACTGCTCCAGCGCTTGTTGTGGCGGCGTTTCCGGCGCAATGGATTTGGCAGTGGGCAAATGCGTCTTGCCGCTCAACAATTGCCACAGCTGTTTGCAGATGCGCAAAGTCAGCCATACCTGCAACTCGGAGTTATCGTGTAAACCGATACGAAACAGCAGCCTATCCTGCTCGGGGTTATAGCTCAGATTGAACTGGTGTATGGCAATGTTGCCAGTAACCTCCGGTTTGCTTTTTTGTGTCAACTTAAAAACCTTTAAAAATTTACTTTTACACCGCTTGAAATGAAGAAAATCACCCAAATATTAGCAATCTAGGCTAGCGAGTGCTAAAATCGCGCCTTGTGATTTTAACCGTTTGCAGTTGTTGCACACGGAGAGTTTTAATTTAAACATAATCTTAGGAGATTCTGAATGAAAATTCGTCCATTACACGACCGCGTGATTGTAAAACGCGCTGCAGAAGAGCGCACAACCGCATCTGGCATTGTGATTCCGGATTCTGCAACCGAAAAACCTGATCAAGGTGTAGTGCAAGCCGTGGGCAATGGTAAAAGAGATGAAAACGGCAAAATCATCGCCCTGGATGTAAAAGTTGGCGACAAAGTGTTGTTCGGCAAATACGCAGGCCAAACCGTTAAGGTAGATGGCGAAGAGCTGTTGGTGATGCGTGAAGAGGACATTATGGCGATCGTCGAATAATTTGGCGGTCTGCAACGCGTGATTACAGCGTTGCATAAAGCCGTTTTGGCTCGCCGTACAACCCGTACTGTCTTTGCCAAATCCGTTTTATGTGCCTTATACTCATCGCGTTTTGCCACCCCAAATACGAATACGATTTTTATTGAAAGTTTCTTAGATTTTTAATGCACATGCAAAACATCCGAGCGAATGAATAAGTAGGCACGGGCAAGCGAAAAAACCGGGGTTTACTGGGTTGTAAATGAGGATTTTTGAGTTTGACCGTAATACCCTTGTTCAGAGCGAAATGTTTTGCTTTAAAGGAGAATTTAAATGGCAGCAAAAGACGTAAGATTCGGCGACGACGTTCGCCAGAAAATGGTAGCCGGTGTAAACGTACTGGCTAATGCAGTAAAAGTGACTTTGGGCCCAAAAGGCCGCAATGTCGTGTTGGAGCGCTCATACGGCGCGCCAACCATCACTAAAGACGGTGTTTCTGTCGCTAAAGAAATCGAATTGAAAGACAAATTCGAAAACATGGGCGCACAAATGGTGAAAGAAGTGGCTTCCAAGACTTCTGACACCGCCGGTGACGGTACGACGACTGCGACTGTACTGGCACAAGCCATCATCCGCGAAGGCATGAAATCCGTTGCCGCCGGCATGAACCCAATGGACTTGAAGCGCGGTATCGACAAAGCCGTTGAAGCCGCGATCGAAAACCTGAAATCCCAATCCAAACCATGTGCCACCAGCAAAGAGATCGCGCAAGTAGGCACGATCTCTGCAAACTCTGACGCATCTATCGGCCAAATCATTGCCGATGCGATGGACAAAGTGGGCAAAGAAGGCGTAATCACCGTGGAAGACGGCTCCGGCCTGAGCAACGAGCTGGACGTGGTAGAAGGCATGCAGTTCGACCGCGGTTACTTGTCTCCATATTTCATCAACAACCAAGAGCGCCAAATCGCTTTGATGGATAACCCATTCGTGCTGTTGCACGACAAGAAAATCAGCAACATCCGTGATTTGCTGCCAGCGCTGGAACAAGTGGCTAAATCTGGCCGCCCATTGCTGATCATCGCCGAAGACGTGGATGGCGAAGCATTGGCAACCCTGGTGGTCAACAACATCCGCGGCATCCTGAAAACGGTTGCTGTTAAGGCGCCAGGCTTTGGTGACCGTCGTAAAGCCATGTTGGAAGACATCGCTATCTTGACTGGCGGTACCGTGATTGCCGAAGAAGTTGGCCTGAAACTGGAAAACGTGAAACTGGAAGACCTGGGTTCTGCCAAACGCATCGAAGTGGGCAAAGAGAACACCATCATCATCGACGGTGCTGGCCACGAAGGCAACATCAAATCTCGCATCGCACAAATCAAAACGCAAATCGAAGAAGCGACCAGCGACTACGACCGTGAGAAACTGCAAGAGCGCGTAGCCAAACTGGCTGGCGGTGTTGCGGTAATCAAAGTGGGCGCGACAACTGAAATCGAGATGAAAGAGAAAAAAGCGCGCGTGGAAGACGCATTGCATGCAACCCGCGCTGCGGTTGAAGAAGGTATCGTGGCTGGTGGTGGCGTGGCGCTGATTCGTGCACGTGACGCGATTGCCAAAGTGAAAGGCGACAACCTGGATCAAGAAGCTGGCATCAAGATCGTATTGCGTGCCGTGGAAGAACCACTGCGCCAAATCGTGGCAAACGCTGGTGACGAACCATCGGTAGTAGTAAGCAACGTCGCAGCCGGCAAAGGCAACTACGGCTACAACGCTGCCAACGAAACCTATGGCGACATGGTAGAGATGGGCGTGCTGGATCCAACCAAAGTGACCCGCTCTGCACTGCAAAACGCGGCTTCTGTAGCTGGCCTGATGCTGACGACAGACTGCATGGTCGCAGAATTGCCGAAAGACGACGCACCTGCGATGCCGGATATGGGTGGCGGAATGGGTGGTATGGGCGGCATGATGTAATTTCAGCGTCGTTAAAGAGGCGATAGCGGTGTCAGCGTCGTCGGGCATTCCTAGCCGTACTTAGATGTACTGTCTGCGTCATGCCCTCCTAGCTTCCTTGCTCTAGCCTCTTTCTCTTGCTGAAATGCCCTAACAAGCACTCAACAAAAGCCTCGCACCAAAATAAAATTGGTCGGGGCTTTTTTATTGCCAAATCTTCATTACCAAAACCATCGGCCTGAAAGGCGCATCCCTCTTGCCTTGCAGGGCAATGCGTTACATAATGAACGCGTACAAATGAAAATCTCAATGCTCGTTTATGCGCTATTATTGGGATGGTTACTTAATAGTTGGTCCTCTAGGACTCAAGGTCCTCAAATCACGAAAATGTGGAGATACAGCAGTGCTAACGAAATGCCCAGAATGTGCCAATGACGTATCATCAGCAGCGACCGCATGCCCGAAATGCGGACATCCCTTGGTCTTGAAATCAGCGGAAACACCCGAACAAAAGGTTTCACATAGCGCAGGTTGGATTTCTCTAGCAGCCATCATTCTTGGTAGTTTCACTCCTGCCATTTTGGCTCCCATCTTTGTGCTAGTAAGCCTCATCTTTGCCGGGAAAGAACTAAGCAATGGTGGTAGAACTTTCGGCTCGATAGTTCTTTGTCTAGCACTACTCCAGGGGTGGTTCGTTCTTGATCATTTCGGCCACATCAGCGGCACACTTGGGATAACCACTGAAAAGGATGTGAACGCTAAGGCCGAATCTAAATACGCAAATGTCAGTACTGATGTACCTAGCGAATGGAGAGAAATTGCAGCAACAAAATGCAATGAGGAGTGGCCCGCTGATTACAGTATGCAACAACACTGTGTTGAACAACAGACCAAGGGCGTTCAAACACTCGATCTGGGTGCACCATCCGACATCGAGGCAAACGTGTTCCGAGTTATTAGAGGCAAGTGCGCGGAAGAGTGGCCGCGCGACTTTCAGATGCGTGCGCATTGCGAAAGTAAGCAATTCGATGGCTACAGGTCACTGAATGCATCCACAGTGGGAGATAGTACGCGTAATGCATGTGCTCAGCAGTGGCCAGACGATTATCAGATGCGTCAGTATTGCCAAACAAAAGAGCGATAACGACAAGTCAAGCAAGCGTAGCCTCGGTCATCGATGCAATGAAATGAAATCGAGGACTCTTGATACCGAAACCTTGATTCCGCTTTACTGCATCAAGGCTACAATACTGAATGAACAATAAAGGGCAAACCAAGTTTTTTGGAATCCCCAAATCTCCAACATCAAAAGTACTTCCCTGGAAGCCGCATCCCGCTTGCTTTGCAGGCCGATGACTTTTTCTCGTGTATTTTTCGAGCAAAAAAAGCCCCGGTCAAGGGGATAAGACCGGGGCAAGTGCCTTGTTAAGGCTTCCGCTCAGGGAGGAAAGAAGCGGAAAGATAACGAAATGTTCAGAATTCCGTTACCATGCCTCTTAGAACGCACTATATTGCAGTTGGTTCACACGATTTTTGTAACGTTTTGTAAATTTTTGTATCCATTTTCATTCCGTAGTTTCACTTGCCGCATGCGATAATATAGACATGCAAACTGAGCAAAATATCCTGACCGGCCTTAACGATAAACAGCTGGAGGCCGTCACTCTACCCAACCAATCCGCATTGATTCTGGCTGGTGCCGGCAGCGGTAAAACCCGCGTGCTGACTACGCGCATCGCCTGGTTGATCCAGACTGGGCAGACTTCGCCGATGGGTTTGCTGGCAGTAACGTTTACCAACAAAGCCGCCAAGGAGATGCTGTCACGCCTGACCGCCATGCTGCCTATCAACACACGCGGCATGTGGGTGGGCACTTTTCACGGCCTTTGCAACCGTTTGCTGCGCGCGCATTACCGCGAGGCAGGTTTGCCCAGCACGTTCCAGATTCTGGATACCGCAGACCAGCTTTCCGCCATCAAGCGTGTGATGAAAATGATGAATGTGGATGACGAGAAATATCCGCCCAAGCAGGTGATGGGTTACATCAATAGCTGTAAAGAAGAGGGCCTGCGCGCGCATGCGGTGGAAGCCTATGATGCGCACAGCCAAAAAATGCGCGAGATTTATGAAGCTTATGACGCGCAGTGCAATCGCGATGGCGTGGCCGATTTTGCCGAGCTGCTGCTGCGCTGTTACGAACTGCTGGAGCGCGAGGCGCATATTCGCGGCCATTACCAAAACCGCTTTAAATACATTCTTGTGGATGAATTTCAGGACACCAACCGCTTGCAATACCTGTGGCTGAAACTGCTGGCTGGGCAAGGCAACAGCATGTTTGCGGTGGGCGATGATGACCAGAGCATCTATGCCTTTCGCGGCGCACGTGTGGGCAACATGGCAGATTTTCAGCGTGATTTTGCCGTGCAGAATATCGTCAAGCTGGAGGAGAACTATCGCTCCCACAGCAATATTCTGGATGCCGCCAACGCCATCATCTCACATAACCAGAACCGGCTTGGCAAGAACTTGTGGACATCTGCGGGCAAAGGCGAGCCGGTACGGGTGTTTGAAGCCTATAACGACACGGAAGAAGCGCAATACATTGTCGACGAGGTCAGCATGCTGCATCGTGAGGGCATGGAACTGGGCGACATCGCCTTGCTGTATCGCAGCAATGCGCAATCACGCATTCTGGAGCATGCGCTTTTCACCGCCAATCTGCCTTACCGCGTTTACGGCGGGCTGCGCTTTTTTGAGCGTGCCGAAATCAAGCACGCGCTGGCTTATATGCGCCTGATTGCCAACGCAAACGACGATACGGCACTGCTGCGCGTCATCAACTTTCCCGCACGCGGCATTGGCGCACGCAGTCTGGAGCAATTGCAGGAAGCGGCTCAGCAGCAGAATTGCAGCCTGTGGCAGGCCGCTGTCAACAAAGTGGGGGACGGCAAACCGGGCGCCAAAGGCATTGAAGGTTTCGTTGGCTTGATACGCCATATGGTGGATCAGGCCTATGGCGTCTCGCTGGCAGAAACCGTGGAGCTGGCGACTACTTTATCCGGACTGAAGGCGCACTATCAAAACGAGAAGGAAGGTGAAGACCGTATCGAAAACCTAGAGGAATTGGTCACCGCTGCGGTCGCCTTTACCAATCAGGATTTTGGTAACCATCACAACGTGGATGAAGAACTGGACTTGATGACACAGTTTTTGAACCACGCCAGCCTGGAGGCCGGCGAGCACCAGGCAGAAGTCGGGCGAGAAGCGCTGCAGCTGATGACCGTACATGCTGCCAAAGGGTTGGAGTTCAATACCGTATTCATCAGCGGGCTGGAAGAAGGTTTATTTCCACACGAGCAAGCCGCTTATGAACACGGCGGGCTGGAAGAAGAGCGACGCCTGATGTATGTCGCCGTGACGCGTGCAAGGCAACGGCTGTATCTGAGCTACGCCCAAAGCCGCATGTTGCACGGCCAGATACGCTACGGCATCGCCTCGCGTTTTCTGGATGAGATTCCCGATGCCTTATTAAAACGCCTGAACAGCCGTGCTGCGCCAAAACCCTATGCCAGTGTCAGCGTCGCGCCCGCCAGCAGCGGTTATCCATTCAAGATCGGCCAAAGCGTACGTCATGCCAAATTTGGCGAAGGTGTCGTAGTGAGCTATGAAGGCAATACGGACAACCTGGTGATTAAGGTCAATTTTGGCCGCGAAGGCATGAAAAGCCTGGCGATGGAATACGCCAAACTCGAGAGGATTTAGCAGCTTTTAAGCCTGTGGCGCAGCGCGGAATATGTCACGATAACTGACGTATTGATACGCCAGCATCAATGCTGTAGCCACCAGAAAACTCATAAACAACAGGACTGGCGTAAATATCTGCGCCACTGCGGGAATCAGCGCTCCGATGATGCCAAGCACAATCCCCAGCCCCAACATGACGGTAACGATACCCACTGTAAGCAGCAGCCAGGCCATGGTCATGGCAACCACATACTGCAGACAGCCTGCAATACTGGATTTAATCGCCTTCACCACCTGGTAATTGTTGAGCGCTACCAGCATTGGCGAGAACCAGGTTGCCATCAACAAGGGCAACAGCAGCAGGCTCAGCTTAAACAACAGAGGCAGCATCTTTTGCATGATGAGCGCTGTCTGTGTCTCAGTCATCGCGGTTTTTTGCTCGGCAATTTTTATCATGCCTTCCCAGTCGGCATTCAGGAACATGCCCATCACTGTGCCGTAAACCAGACAAGCCAGTCCAATCAGCATCAACTGCGGCACTTTAGGCTTGATGCCTGCCCACACTTCACCTAGCGCACGTGGCTGACCAATATCAGCATTTTTGTACAACACCGCAGCAAACACGATAAACACTGGCCACAGCAAAATTGTCACGAAGGTCATGAATTGCAAACCCGGCACGGAAGGCAGCATGATAAAAAAACCGATGTACGCCAGCGCTAACAACAACCACCTGCGCGGCGCTTGCCTGAACAGCGTCAAGCTCTCTTTGACCCAGCTAATACCAGTTTGTGTACGAGATTCCAAAATCGCCATATCTACCTTCTATCGTAAGCTAATCGCCCAAATCATCTGCCATATCCAAATATTGCTGCAGCAAGTTCTTGAAATGATTCGGGTCTTTGGTGTGTGTTAGTTCGCCATCTTGCGGAAAGTAAAAATCATACAGGCGAGACAGCCAAAAGCGCAATGCCGCCCGGCGCAACATGGCTAGCCATAGCTTCCATTCCTGAGGCACAAAAGACCGCGTGCTTTGGTATGCATCCAGAAACACCTGCATCTTTTCTTCGTCTATCAGGCCTAAATCCGGTCCGTTGTGATGCAGGCACCATTCGTTCACGGTAATCGCCACGTCATACAGCAGAATATCGTTGCAGGCGTAATAAAAATCGATGAAACCGCCCAGTTTATCGCCATCAAACAACACATTATCGCGGAACAAATCGCCATGAATCACGCCTGTTGGCAATTGGCTGACATCCAGGCCGTGCTGGTAAGCCAGCTCTTTCTGCAACATTGTCCGGTCTGAAAGATTGAGTTTGGGCAGCACCTGCCCCGCAGTCGCAATTCGCCAGGATTCGTCACGCTGGTTTACACCCGTTAGCGCGAAACTTGCCCCGGCAATATGCATCTGCGCCAGTGTGGTGGCCACTTGCTGGATATGCCTAACATCCGGAATGGCAATATCCTTGCCTTGCAGACAAGTCACCATCAGGGCCGGCTTGTCGTGCAGTATATGCAGGCAGCTACCTTGCTTGTCCGCAACTGGCGCAGGGCATGGCACACCATGATTCGCCAGGTGCGACATCAACGCGACAAAATACGGTAGTTCTTCTAGCGTATTCTTTTCAAAGATAGTCAGCACGTAACGATTTTTATGCGTGATGACGAAGTAATTGGTATTGGTGATGCCCGCCGCAATACCCTTCAGAGATTGCAGCTGGCCAATATCGAATTGCTGCAGCCAATCGGCAATTTCTTCTTCGGTAACGGTGGTGAAAACGGACATGGAAATCGACTAAAAACAAACAAGAAAGAGGGCATTGCCCTCTTGGATTAAAATCTGAAAATCACCCATTTAGGGATGCTGAGCGGTGGATTTGGCCCCACATTGACCCAACCGCCCTCTTGATCTTCTTTATGCAGGTAATAAGGCACGCCATGTTCCGGCGTAATCTTCATCATATAAAGCTCGCCATGGATACGGTATTCCTCAATGGTCTCCTTGCCTTTCTTGCGGATAGTCACCTGCGGCTCATCCAATGGTTCGCCATCCACCACTTTCGGCGGCGGCTGCACCTCCTCGAATGGCACCGCGTCCTTAGGTTCTCCCGCAGCCTGCACATTCATGCATGCAAAAGCTGGCAACAACGTTGCCACGGCAAGAACAAGCTGAAAAACTTTGTTTTTTTGCATATCACGCTCGCAAAATAGATGTGTATTCATTCTAGCAAAACGCCATAAAAAAGATATGTACACTACAAATAAAGTTGTATGTTGCGTTCGGCCTGGCTTAGTTCGAAGCCACGTGATTCATAGTGCTTGAATATGGCATCCACAATCGCTTTTGGTTCGTCTATGATCTGTATCAACTTCATGTCATCCGCATCTGCCATCCCCTCACCCACCAGCCTCTCCTGCAGCCAATCCATCAACCCTTGCCAGAAACTGCTGCATACCAGGATAATCGGGATTATGCGGGACTTGCCCGTCTGTACCAGCGTTACAACCTCCATCAGCTCATCCAGCGTACCAAAGCCGCCCGGCAGCACTACATAGGCAGATGCATACTTGACGAACATTACCTTGCGCATGAAAAAGTGCTGAAAATTGATACTGATATCCTGGTAATCGTTGCTGGACTGCTCATGCGGCAGCATGATATTCAACCCGATACTGGGCGATATGCCCGCGTATGCGCCCTTATTGGCGGCCTCCATGATGCCCGGCCCGCCGCCGGAAATCACACTGAACCCGGCATCCGAAAGCTTGCAGGCAATCTCTTCGGCCAACTTGTAATAGGGGTGGCCCGGCTTGGTACGTGCACTGCCAATAATAGATACCGCAGGCGTAATTTGTTTCAGACTCTCGGTAGCACCGACAAATTCCGCCATAATCTCGAACGCATGCCAGGATTCGTGTCCTCCGGTGTTCTGGTTCAGCTGTTCCGAACTGGTGATTTTAGGTAGTTTTTTGACTGCTGACATTTCTTAGCCCTTGTTTGCTAGATAGTTGGTAAAAATTCAAACTTTTAAGTGAGTCCAGGCGCAAAACAATTTTTAAGCACACGGCATATGCACTATTATGTAAGCAATTAAAAACTGTTGGCAACAACGTATCACAACGAAGTTTGGATTTTTTACATGAAACGACTTTTGTTAGTGGATGGTTCATCCTATCTTTACCGCGCTTTCCACGCCCTGCCCGATTTACGCAACAAGGCAAACGAGCCTACCGGCGCCATTTACGGTGTGCTCAACATGCTGCGCCGTCTGCACAAAGATTACCCCAGCGATTATAGCGCGTGTGTGTTCGATGCCAAAGGCAAAACTTTTCGAGACGACATTTACCCGGAATACAAAGCCAATCGCGCCAGTATGCCGGATGACCTGCGTGCGCAGATCGAACCTTTATTCGAAGCCATCAAAGCCATGGGCTGGCCGCTGATTATTGAAGAAGGCGTGGAAGCCGACGACGCGATAGGCGCGCTGGCCAAGCAGGCCGAGCGTGAAGGTATGCAAACCGTCATATCCACAGGTGACAAAGATATTTCGCAACTCGTGAACGACCATATCACCGTCGTCAACACCATGCGCGACGCTTTCCGCAAGACAGACGAGGTGCTGGATTCTACTGGCGTTGAAAACAAATTCGGCATTCCACCGCAATTGATGATCGATTACCTGATGCTGATTGGCGACAGCTCCGACAATGTGCCCGGCGTGGAAAAAGTAGGCCCGAAAACAGCCGTAAAATGGCTGAAAGAATACGGCAGCCTCGCCAACATCATCGCCAATGCGGACAAGATTTCCGGCGTGGTGGGCGAAAATCTGCGCAAGGCGATTCCGTGGTTGGAAACTTCGCGTATCCTCATCACCATCCGTAGCGATGTCGGCATCCGCGAAAACCTGCATGACCTTGCGCCCCAAGCACCGGATAAAGTCAAGCTGGCCGAGATTTACAGCCGCTTTGAATTTAAAACCTGGCTCAAGGAGTTACACGAGGGCAAGACACCTGCCCCGGAAGGCAAGCGGGATGCGGCTTCCAGGCCGATAACTTCAAACACTACAAGCATCTCGAACAAAATTGATTACGCGCCTGTCACTACCCGCGATTACGAAACCATTCTGACCGAGACGCAATTAGCCGCTTGGTTGGAAAAATTGCGCGCAGCATCACTTGTTTGTGTGGACACCGAAACCACCTCGTTAGACCCGATGATGGCGCAAATCGTAGGCGTTTCCTTCTCTGTCGAACCCGGCTGCGCTGCGTATCTGCCGCTGCGGCACGACTATTTTGGCGCGCCGGATCAGTTGAGTTTTGCTGAAACGTTGGCAAAAATCAAACCGATCCTGGAAGACGAGAACATCAAGAAAGTCGGCCAGAATTTGAAATATGACATGCACGTTTTCGCCAACCAGGACATTCATTTGCAAGGCATTACGCACGATACACTGCTGCAATCCTATGTGTTCGAATCGCACATGAATCACGGCATGGATAACCTGAGCGAGCGGCATTTGGGCATTAAGCCCATTGCGTTTGAAGATGTGGCTGGAAAAGGCGCCAAGCAGGTCGGTTTTAACCAGGTGGCGCTGGAACAAGCCGCCGAATACGCGGCGGAAGATGCTGACATTACCTTGCAGCTGCATCGCGCCATGTACCCGATTGTGGAAAATGACGAAAAACTGCGCTTCATCTACGAAAAAATCGAGATGCCTGTTTCCGAGATTCTTTTCACCATGGAGCGCAACGGCGTGCTGATAGACGCGAATATGCTCAACCGCCAAAGCAACGAAATCGGCATGAAGCTGATGGGTTTGGAGAAGCAGGCTTACGAGATTGCCGGGCAGCCATTCAACCTGAGCTCACCCAAACAATTACAGGAAATCCTGTTCGACAAACTTGGCATCAAGCCCACCAAGAAAACGCCTTCCGGCGCGCCGAGCACCGACGAAGACGTGCTGCAGGAATTGGCTTTAGACTACCCGCTACCCAAGGTAATTCTGGAGCACCGCGGCCTGTCCAAACTCAAATCCACCTATACCGACAAGCTACCGAAAATGATCAACCCGCACACCGGCCGCGTGCACACCAGCTACAACCAGGCGGTGGCGATTACCGGCCGGCTGGCGAGCAGCGACCCGAACTTGCAGAACATCCCTGTGCGTACACAAGAAGGGCGCCGCATCCGCGAAGCTTTTATTGCGCCGAAAGGCGCACATATCGTCTCGGCAGACTATTCGCAAATCGAGCTGCGCATCATGGCGCATCTTTCGCAGGATAGCGGCATGCTATCTGCCTTTGCCAATAACGAGGACATTCACCGCGCCACCGCATCGGAGGTGTTTGGTGTGGAAAAAGACCAGGTGGATAGCGAACAGCGCCGCTATGCCAAAGTCATCAATTTCGGCCTCATTTACGGCATGAGCGCATTCGGCCTCGCTCAGAATTTGAATATCGAACGCAGCGCCGCCGCCAGCTATATCGAGCGCTACTTTGCGCGCTACCCGGGTGTCAGGGCATACATGGACAACACCCGCGCACTCGCCAAACAGCAAGGCTATGTGGAAACCTATTTCGGCCGCAGGCTGTGGGTGCCCGCCATCAACAGCGCCAACGCCATGCAGCGCGCGGGCGCAGAACGCGCCGCCATCAACGCCCCCATGCAAGGTACCGCGGCGGATTTAATCAAACTTGCGATGATTGCCACAGCCAACTGGTTGGCGACAGAAAAGTTAAATGGCAAAGGACTAAAAACCAAGCTCATCATGCAAGTTCACGATGAACTGGTACTGGAAGTGCCGGATAACGAGCTGGAATTAGTAAAACAAAAACTGCCAGAACTGATGCAAAATGTCGCAAAACTGGATGTGCCACTACTCGCAGAAGTCGGCGTTGGTAATGATTGGGAAAGCGCGCACTAAACAATCATCAAGGCTTCACCACCAAGCCGTTTTTAACATCTTTCACGCCTTTGGTGGCGCGCGCAATCTGTTCGGCGCGGGTTTTTGTGGATGCGTCATCCACAAAGCCGCTTAAGGCCACAATGCCGTCTTTGGTTTCCACGCTTACCTTGTAACTCTTAAAGTTCTTTTCGACTAGATATTTGCTTTTGATTTTGGTGGTGATCGCGCTGTCGCTCGCGGCCTGTTTGGTTTCCGCCTGCTGCACCTTGGATTTATAACTGGCAAATTCGTCCTGGCTTAAACTGCCATTATGGTTCTTATCCGCCTTGCCGAAGCCACCACCGTCAAACAGCCCGTCTTTCTTGATTTCCGTGGCACTCAGCTTGCCGTTGCCATCCGTATCCAGCAGTTTGAATTCATGCTCATAGCCAGTCTGGCCGCGCATTTCATCCATGGTCACTGCAAGTGCTGGTGCGGCTTGCAGGCCGATTACCAAAGCTAAAGTCCAAGTTGTTCTCATATTGTCTCCTTCATTTTCCAAGTTAGTGTTAGGCCCGCACGAAGAGGAATAAGTTCATCTTCACCAAATGGCAGTTTTTCCGGCACTTGCCAGGTTTCTTTCACCAGCGTGATTTTGCCGGTATTGCGCGGCAGGCCATAAAAATCCGCCCCGTAAAAGCTGGCAAATGCTTCCAGTTTATCCAGCGCATTGGCGGCTTCGAATGCTCCGGCATATAACTCTATTGCCGTATGCGCGGTGTACATGCCAGCGCAGCCACAGGCGGCTTCCTTGGTATGTCTGGCATGCGGAGCGCTATCGGTACCGAGGAAAAACTTAGGATTACCGGAAACCGCCGCTTTGACCAATGCCTGGCGGTGCGTTTCGCGCTTGAGTACAGGCAGGCAATAATGATGCGGGCGAATGCCGCTGGTGAACATGTCGTTGCGGTTCATCAGCAAATGATGCGCCGTGAGCGTGGCCGCCACATTAGCTGGGGCGGCTTGCACAAATTCAGCCGCATCCTGCGTGGTGATGTGTTCCAGCACGATTTTCAGGCTGGGAAAATCCTTGAGCAATTTGACCAAATGGCGCTCGATGAATACTTTTTCACGGTCGAACACATCAACATTCGCATCCGTCACCTCGCCATGAATCAGCAGCGGCATGCCCTGCTTTTCCATCTCGGTCAGCGTCTTGGCACACTTGGTCAAATCCGTCACGCCGGAATCGCTGTTGGTGGTGGCACCCGCCGGGTAAAGCTTGACGCCATGCACGAAACCGCTGGCTTTGGCTTGCGCGATTTCCTGCGGCGGCGTGTTATCGGTTAAATACAAAGTCATGAGCGGCTCAAATTGTGCGCCTTTTGGCAATGCCGCCAGAACCCGCGCCCTATAAGCCTCTGCGAGCAACGTTGTCGTCACCGGCGGGCGCAAATTAGGCATAACGATCGCACGGGCGAATTGGCGCGCGGTATCGGGCAGCACTGCAGCCAATGCTGCGCCGTCCCTCAAGTGTAAATGCCAGTCATCAGGGCGGGTGATAGTGATTTTAGTCGTCATTTTTCAGGGTTAAAGCCAGTTCATACAAATCGTTTTTCTTGGCGCCGGTGATTTCGGTCGCCAGCTTGACCGCCTGTTTCAGCGGCAGCTCGTTCAGCAGCAAGCGTAACACATCTTGCGCCTGCGCTGGCAGGCCTTCGTCTTGCGCGGGCGCGGCCTCCGCCAGCAGTACAAACTCGCCGCGCTGCTGATTAGTATCGGCCTGAAGCCAAGCACTGGCGCGGCTTGCATGGCAGGTGTAAATCGTCTCGAATGTCTTGGTCAACTCACGGCAAAAGGTAATGTTGCGCTCGCCCAGCGTTGCGAAAATATCTTCCACGCAGGCCACAATGCGATGCGGCGCTTCGTAAAACACCAAAGTCGCGGGTAATGCTTTCAGGCCATCCAGCACTTTGCGACGCTGTGCCGCAGAAGCCGGTAAAAAACCATGAAAATAAAAACCGCCCTCGGCAATGCCGCTGGCGGAAAGTGCGGCAATCACCGCGCTGGCGCCGGGGATAGGCACCACTTTAATGCCCGCATCGCGCACGGCTTTGACAACCAATGCGCCCGGGTCGCTGATGGCGGGTGTACCTGCGTCGGTAACCAGCGCGATGTTCTGCCCCGCTTGCAGAAGTGGCAGCAGTTTGCCAGCCGATTGCTGCTCATTATGCTGATGTACGGCAATAAGTTTTTTGGAAATACCGAAATGCGCAAGCAGGCCGGAAGTGTGGCGCGTATCCTCCGCGGCAATCGCATTCACGGTTTTGAGTGTTTCCAGCGCGCGCATGGTAATGTCGCCGAGATTCCCAATCGGTGTAGCCACCACGTATAATGTGCCTTGCGCTTGCATGGCGACATTTTACTAGCAAGCGCATAAATCACCTATGAAAATGCATCTCGACAACGCTGGATTAGCTGCCGAACAATTGGCTGCAACTTTTTTGCAATCCAAAGGACTTAAACTCATCTGTCAAAACTATCACTGCCGCTTTGGCGAGATTGATTTGGTGATGCTGGAAGGTAAAACGCTGGTATTTGTGGAAGTGCGTATGCGTTCAAACGCCAGATTTGGTGGAGCTGCCAGCAGCATCACTCCACAAAAGCAGCAGAAACTGATTATGACCGCACAACATTATCTGCAACAGCATGGCAATCAGTCTTGCCGCTTCGATGTGATACTGATGCCAAATGTCAAACTTGAAGAAATTGAATGGATTTGTAATGCATTTAGTGCTTAATGGGCGTATCATACACAACATTTAGTGGTTTTCTGTAGGACTGAATAATTAAGGAGTAAATATGAATCTATTGCTTAAACTCTTCGCCGCAATTGCATTGGTATCTCAGCTGGCCGCATGCGCACCCGTCGTGGTAGGTGGCGCGGCAGCAGGTGGCGCGATGGCGGCCGACAGACGCACCAGCGGCATTTATGTGGAAGACGAAAATATTGAGCTGAAAGCCGTAAAACAAATGGAAACGAATCTGGGCAGTGAGGCCCATGTAAACGTCACCAGCTATAACCGCAACGTGCTATTAACCGGTGAAGTCCCAACTGCAGAAGCCAAAGTCAAGGCTGAGGAATTTGTACGTGCGATTGAAAATGTACGTAATATCACCAATGAACTTGTCGTAGGGCCGAAAAGCTCCATTAGCAGCCGGAGTAATGACACTTATCTGACCTCAAAAGTCAAAACCAAATTTGTGACTGAAAACCGTTTCCCTGCCAACTATGTGAAGATCGTCACCGAAAATAGCGTGGTGTATTTACTGGGTATCGTAAATCAAGCCGAAGCAGATGCCGCAGTAGAAATTGCCCGCAATACTGATGGCGTAAGCAAGGTGGTTAAAGTTTTTGAGTATATGAATTAAAGAAGAAAGAATTATGGCCGAAAAAGAGTATATGATCATTCAAGGCATTACAAAATCAGGAAAGCAATTTCGTCCGAGCGACTGGGTAGACCGGATGTGCAGTTCCTACGCCACATTTGGCGAGGACAAAAAGCTGCGTTATTCCCCTTACTTAAAACCCAAGGTAGTAAATGGTGTGCGTTGCCTGGAAGTGGATTTGCAATTGAAAACAGTCAATCCGGAAGGATTTGAGCAGCTAATTCAATTTGCGGACGAAAACCAGCTGAGCATTGTGGATAACGAAGGCAATGTAATGGCGGTCAGCTAGTTGCCAGGTGTAAAGGCAGGCCTATTTTTTAGCCCCTGCCATTATTCCTTCTAAATAAGCCCGGTTGAGCTTGCCACGTTTTGTTTTGACAAGCTCACCTTTAGGGTTGTAAATATAAGTCGTTGGCAACACATCCGAGGCGCCGATTTGCTTGACCACCTCATCATCGCCCAACACGATGGGATATGACATCAGCATGTCATCTACATATTCTGCGACTTCCTTGGTATTCTCGTAATCAAATACCACGCCTATCACTTGCACATCCTTGTTCTTACGGCTGTCATAAAGCGCTACAAGATCTGGCACCTCTTCCAGACATGGGGGACACCAGGTTGCCCAATAATTCACAATCACCCATTTTCCTTTATATTGTGATAATGTGTGCCGCTTGCCTGCTGTATCAGTTAATGCAAATGCTGCGCCCGCCTGTACCGTCCCATAAAAAAACAGCATCCAGGCTGTCATGAACGTCAGAAAAAGTCGAGATTTTGAGTCCGGTTTGATATGGGCCATAGCTATTTTTGAATAGGAAGTGACAAAAAAAAAATTAGGTTTTAATATAGCGTAACGTAACATGCTTTATAGGTAAAAACCAGCATGCCCCTTAGTCTTAAATTACCGCAGATAGATAATAACCCAATTTTGTTGGCAGAGACACGCCCCAACAAAATTGAGAGCTTTATCAGCAACTTGCCGTTTGGTGACCCCATCCGAGCCGCGACAGACCTGATCGAAGAGCTGCAGATTCTCAACAGTCAAAAAGTAGCCTACACCAACCGCGTAAACGCACTCGAACTCTACCGACCAGCTGGCTTGCAGGTATTTCTGGACTTGATACCGCATTTTAGTCACGCTAGCCTGCCTATTTCAAAAAACGAACAAGCCTTTGCTGACGCAGCAGCACAACTTTGGCAAGAATTTGCCCTCGGCTACAAGGCTGCATTGATGGATTTGCAAAACAAAATCCTTAACATTAGCAGTACCAAATCTACCGCCTTAGTGGCGCAACGTGCTATTCATGCCATTAAAGAGCAAATGCTGGTGGGGTATCTCACATATAAAACACCTGGTGAAGACTTCTGGGGTGAATTACATCAGCTTTATTTCTGTGCAGCACATCAAAATGCAGAAGGCTTGATGCTTCCGGACAGCACTCAACCTAATAACGAAAGTAATGTAAGCCTGGTTTACACACAGGCATGTTTGATGGCTCTGGCCAACCCAAGCCACCTGTCCGGCGCCGACATACTAAGGACATATGCCTACATCAACAAAACGGCTCATCTAACCGAGCTACGCGCCTTAGGCCTGATTGACAACCCTGTTGGCGTGTTTTTGATCAAATTAGATGGTAAATCACCACCCGTACCTTTTAGCAAAAATCAAAGTGTGCCTAATGCAGATACAGATATTTTGCTACTCACAGTCAACCTTGCAAGAACAATCCATAACCATATTAAAACCTTGCAAAACGGCGCAACGTTAGAAGGCGACATTCTTCCTGAGGGCGCCGTCCCTAACAATCTGGATTTGCTCATGCAATTGATTAAGCATTTTGGCAAACCTCCATTGCGTGTATTCAACAGAAGCAAGAAAACCGATGGTGTGGAAATGAATATCGGGATTAAAGCCGCCCATCATGGCCTGCTTAAAGATTATGGAGCTAACCAGCCACCCGGAATTGCAGGCACTCAGCGTGCTTCTCGTTGGCAAATTCTGAATGCCAGCGCCGGCGGCTACTCGTTGCGCAAATTCAACTCATCCCAGGCAGCCGTACACGTAGGTGATATTGTCGCCATCAAGAATACCAAAGCCATGCAATGGGAAGTTGCCATTGTGCGCTGGGCCAATATCAACGATTTGAATCAACTGGATGTCGGATTACAGCTGATTTCTCCAAGTGTTAACGCCGCCATAGTACACACAGGCAAAGGTGGCACAGAAAGCGAAGCGCTATTGCTGCCAGAATTACCCGCTCTCAAACAGCCAGCGACGCTCATTCTTCCATTTGGCGCATCAACAGGTGAAACGGTTAGCTTAGTTATCAGTGGCAAGGAAAGCAAGGTTGTGCTGACAACCCCCCTGGAACGCACACCAATGTTCACGCGTTTTTTATACGACTTGATATAAATAAACAGATGTTGTTATACTATCCGAAGTAGGTTTAATTGATATCCACAGATTTTTTAAATCGTAACAATCTTTTTTCACTTTATATCGCACAACCCATTTTTTGTTGTCGCAACCCTTTGTAACTCACACATTCAAACATTGAGACTATTATGAGCGAACATATTTTCCATCTTAGTGATGCATCTTTCGAGCAAGACGTATTGCAGTCCCCCGTACCCGTTCTGGTCGACTACTGGGCAGAGTGGTGCGGGCCGTGCAAGATGATCGCGCCTATTCTGGATGACATTTCAAAAGAATATGCTGGCCGTCTTAAAGTAGCCAAGCTGAATATTGACGATAACCAGATGACACCGCCTAAATACGGCATTCGCGGCATCCCAACGCTGATGTTGTTTAAAAACGGGAATGTAGAAGCCACTAAAGTAGGGGCGTTATCCAAATCACAACTTACCGCTTTTATTGACAGCAATTTATAAACTTTCACCGTCTGGCTTCTCACGTTTGTGTAGAAGCCAGACTTAAACCTCTTGTAGCAACCCCCTTCTAGCGAGCCTCTCATGCACTTATCAGACCTCAAACATTTACCTGTCACCGAATTGGTAGAAATGGCTATCAATGACGAAATCGAAAACGCGAGCCGCATGCGCAAGCAAGATCTTATTTTCGCCATTCTGAAGCAAAAGGCCAAAAAAGGAGACAGCATCTATGGTGATGGTACGCTGGAAGTGCTCCAAGACGGATTTGGCTTTCTGCGATCCCCTGACACATCTTACTTAGCAGGGCCAGATGATATTTATGTCTCTCCCTCGCAAATCCGCCGCTTCAACTTACATACTGGCGACACGATACAAGGCGAGATTCGCACCCCCAAAGATGGTGAGCGCTACTTTGCACTGGTAAAAGTCGATAGCGTAAATGGTGAAGCTCCGGAGAATATCAAGCACAAAATCCTGTTTGAAAATCTGACTCCACTTTTCCCAACTGTGCCACTTACGTTAGAGCGCGACATCAAAGGTGAAGAAAACATCACCAGCCGCGTCATTGACATGATTGCGCCTATCGGTAAAGGACAGCGCGGTTTACTGGTAGCCAGCCCCAAAAGCGGTAAAACCGTGATGATGCAAAATATCGCTCACGCCATCACCGCAAACCATCCTGATGTCGTTTTAATCGTGTTGCTGATTGACGAACGCCCAGAAGAAGTAACTGAAATGACTCGCTCAGTTAAAGGTGAGGTCGTTGCTTCCACCTTTGATGAGCCGGCAACACGACATGTACAGGTCGCCGAAATGGTGCTGGAAAAGGCCAAGCGTTTGGTAGAACATAAAAAAGATGTCGTGATCCTGCTGGACTCTATTACTCGCCTTGCACGCGCCTACAACACGGTCATCCCATCCTCGGGTAAAGTGCTTACGGGTGGCGTAGATGCCAATGCGTTGCAAAAACCCAAACGCTTTTTTGGCGCTGCCCGTAACATCGAAGAAGGTGGCTCGCTGACGATTATCGCAACTGCATTAGTAGACACTGGTTCGCGTATGGATGATGTAATTTACGAAGAGTTTAAAGGCACGGGCAACATGGAAATCCATCTGGATCGCCGCATGGCTGAAAAACGTCTCTACCCAGCAATCAATGTCAATAAATCCGGCACCCGCCGTGAGGAACTACTCATCGAAAAAGATGTACTACAGAAAATCTGGGTACTGCGTAAATTGCTCTACCCGATGGATGACCTCGAAGCGATGGAATTCCTGCTCGACAAAATCAAGCAAACCAAGAACAATGCAGATTTCTTCGACAGCATGCGTCGAGGATAATTATCTGATTCTTCTTGATTAAACGGCAGGTTTCGTGCATAATTGCGCGTTTTCCGCATTAGACTTTGACATTAGACATTGAAAGTACAGCAACATGAAAGCTGATATTCATCCAAATTACACAGAAATCAACGTAACTTGCAGCTGCGGCAACAAGTTCAAAACACGTTCTACCAACAGCAAAGATTTGCACATTGAGGTATGTTCCTTGTGCCATCCTTTCTATACCGGTAAGCAAAAAATCGTGGACACTGCTGGTCGCGTTGAGAAGTTCCGCCAAAAATACGGTATGTAACTGTCTATTCATGCATCGAAAAAGGCAGCTTGGCTGCCTTTTTTATTTTTTCCGACAATGCTAGGTTTTTCAACTTTATAATTGCTTATGCGCTTTGATTTAGACCATGATTGGCAAGGAAATATGGCGACCCCTCAGGCCAAGATGGGCGAGCGTGCCAAAACGCATTTGCTGATTACGCTTTGTGCGATCTGGCTAATTGTTGGGTTAGTTGGGCATCAGCCATGGAAACCCTTTGAATCCAGTACCGTCAGCGTCATCCACTCCATGCTGACACAGCACCAATGGCTCAGCCCGCAATCTGCCAGCCAGCAACTCCCGTCCCCGCCACTATATTACTGGAGCGCAGCAGCTATCGGCAGTGCATTAAGTTGGGCGCTGCCTCTACATGATGCTGCGCGCCTCGTTAATGGCCTGTGGATGGTCATCACCCTCCTCATGATAGGCATGACCGGGCGAGAACTGTGGGGAAAAGGCATAGGCCGCCAAACGACCTTTGTATTCATCGGATCGTTGGGGTTGGTATTAAGCGCGCACACCTTAACACCTTTTGTATCGGCGCTTGCTGGAATGACTGCAAGTTTCTATGCATTAGCGCTATCAAAAAGACGGCCTTACAGAGCAAGTCTGATTCTTGGTATTGGCATTGGAACAGGCTTTTTATCTGCTGGCATTCTGCCTGCTGCCATATTGATTTGTACTGTGCTACTACTGCCTTTGTTGTTCCACAGCTGGCGCAACCAAAGCTATTTCACGGTGCTCGGCTTATCATTACTCATTGCCAGCCCGTTCTTCCTAATTTGGCCAGCATTGCTTTATTTTAACCAGCCTGGATTATTTTCTGTCTGGTGGCAAAATAGCCTCGGCCAATTCAATCAGCAATTGCATTGGTATTTCTTAAATATTCTGCTTTGGTATGCCTGGCCATCATTACCATTAGCTATTTGGGGGTTGTGGCGCTATCGCAGCCAGCTTCACCTCAAGCCCAGATTTCAACTCAGTCTTGTCTTTTTTGTCGTGACATGGATATTGATAGGCTTCGCGGCAGAGCGCAAGGAAATTTATGCTTTGCCTTTGCTGATCCCGCTCACCGCCCTTGCAGGTGGGAGTATTGAAACCATCAAGCGCGGTGCTGCAGGTGCACTAAACTGGTTTGGGCTCATTCTATTCGGCTTGATGTCAACAGTTATTTGGCTGGGATGGATTGCCATGATGACAGGCAGCCCGGCACAACTCAAAGAAAGAATTCTCTTTCTCACAGGCATGAAATCGCTGCCTTTCAACGCAATTCATGTACTGCTTGCGGCATTCATTACTTTAATCTGGTTAATGGCGGTTTTGCGTGCCAGACACACCAACCGTGCCGCCGCTACCAATTGGGCGATTGGCATTACCTGCGTATGGACATTATTAATGACCTTGTGGCTGCCGCTGATTGATACGGCACGCAGCTATGATCATGTATTCAGTCAATTGAGTTCACACCTGCCAGCCCGCTATGCCTGTGTCACCAGCCAGAACTTGGGCGATGCACAACGCGATTTACTGCATTATTACACTGGAATCAGAGCCTTAAAATTCGAAGATGAACAAAGCCGCAATTGCGATTTGTATTTGATTCAGGATGAAAAGGGTCGCGAGAAAATCAAACCTGGCGCAAACTGGAAGAAATTATGGTCAGGCAAACGTCTCAGCGAAAGACGTGAGAGTTTCCGGCTTTACCAGCACACTTAAGCGGCTAACAGCCTCACACCTTCCCAGCACATTTTTCCTCCGGCAAATAATAGTACCAGTGCCAGCAGTTTTCTAACGCTTGAGTTAGCCAAGCGCTTGCTGCCGTATTCCGCACCAACCAGCCCACCCAGCACGGCGGCCATTGCCCAATAGACAAGATGTGCTGGCAACGCAGGCTGCTTGGTTAAAACGCCCATCAGTCCGGAAACCGAGTTCGCCAAAATAAATGCTGCAGCCACCCCCGATATGACCTTGGTTTGCGCCCAATTCAACAATAATAGAATCGGGCTCAAGAATATACCACCACCAATTCCCGTTAATCCAGAAAGCAAACCAAGACCTGCTCCTAAGCCAAAAAGCACCGGTCTGGAAGGCGTATGGATATTAGCTTGTATGGTTTGAGCGTTTGCCTTGCGAAATATCTGTACTGCAGCAAACAGCAACGCAGCGCCCACCAAAGACTTGTAATATTGCGAGGGCAGTTGAATCAACCCACCCACAAAAGCCATTGGCACAGACATGACGGCCAGCGGCCAGAATAGCTGCCAGTCAAACGCTTTGGCTCGATGAAATTTATAAAGACCGATGCCAGCCACCAGCACGTTCAGTAACAATGCGGCTGGCCGCATTGACTCAGGCGCGAGCCCTAACAGGGCCATCACCGCCAAATAAGCGGATGCCCCACCATGCCCTACAGATGAAAACAACAATGCTGCTAAAAAAAACAGCGGTGCGATGAAAAAAACCTGATGAATATCCATCAAATTTCAAGATGTCGCTGAATCGCGGCAATCACTCGTGGATGCAAGCCCTGTCCTTGATGCTCGTTCACATGCGTGATGATACTTTTACGCATGACCGAATTCCAGAATTTATTCAAGTGCCCGGCAATTTCCTGTTCGACAACGCTTTGGTCGGGATATGCCTCATAAAAGTCGCCAATCTGGTTGGCCATTTTGATCAGTTTTTCTGTGTTCATATACGTTCTATGATTCGTTCATTCGTTCTGGGTGTGCGTAAATCACATGGCGATTATCCCTTACAAAACCCACCAGTGTCACGCCGTTTTCTTCTGCAAACCTCACTGCCAAGCCCGTAGGTGCTGAAATCGCTGCGAGCAGATTAATGCCCACACTTGTCACTTTCTGTACCATTTCGTAACTGGCACGACTGGTCGTAAGCACAAAGCCCGTCGTCTGCGGCGGTCTGGTTGCCAAAGCACCAATCAATTTATCCAATGCATTATGCCTACCCACATCTTCTCGCACCAACAGTACATTGCCGTCTGTATCTGCCCACGCACAGGCATGTGTAGCCCCCGTCGCTTGCTGCAGCACCTGCCAATATTGAATGCTTCCAAAGGCATGCTGGATCGCCGCATGGGGCAAGGCTTGCAGGGCAGGTACCAGTGGCCGGGTATTTCGCACGCGCATGGCCTGCTCAATACTTTCCGCCCCACATAAGCCGCAGCCGGTGCGTCCCACCAAATTACGACGCCGTTCTTTCAAATTGGCAAACTGTGCGCTGGCAATCTCGCAATGCAACTCGATTCCCTGAGCCTGCTCTATGGTTTCTATACCATACAACTCGTTTTTATCCTGCAAGATGCCTTCTGTCAGCGAAAATCCCAGCGCAAACTCATCCAGATTTTGCGGTGTCGCCAGCATCACCACATGCGAGACGCCGTTATAAACCAATGCAACAGGAATCTCTTCCGCCAAGACATCGGCCTTTGTTTCTTGTGGCGTCATTGATTGCCCGGCTTGCCATACATTGACCGGATAGGCCTGAGACGACAAAAATGCCTGAGCGAGTATTTTAGGTTTCGTCTCCGGCATATTCGCTTTTACTGCGTAGTAATCGTCTGTTTTCTGAGCTTCTGAGTAAAACCAATTTGCTCGTCGCTGAATTTTTTGTAATCCTGCTGCCATTTGGATGGCTGTGTTACTTTTGTCGCTTGAACAGCAGTCACCTTGTATTCAGGGCAATTGGTCGCCCAGTCGGAATTATCTGTCGTAATCACGTTTGCACCAGAACCCGGATGATGGAACGTAGTATATACCACGCCTGGCTGTACGCGCTCAGAAATTCTGGCACGTAACACGGTTTCTCCAGCTCGACTGGTAACGCCTACCCAGTCTCCCTCTTTGATACCTCGGTCTTCCGCATCATGCGGATGGATTTCAATCCTATCCTCATCATGCCATACGACATTCTGCGTGCGGCGCGTCTGCGCACCCACATTGTATTGACTCAGGATACGACCTGTTGTCAAAATCAATGGATATTTCGCATTCACTTTTTCGGTGGTCGGCACATATTGGGTAATGAAGAACTTGCCTTTACCACGCACAAACTCGTCTATATGCATGGTCGGCGTGCCAGTGGGATGCTCATCGTCGCATGGCCACTGGATGCTGCCGAGCTCATCCAGTTTCTTGAAACTGATCCCTTTGAAAGTCGGGGTCAAGGCAGCAATCTCATCCATGATCTCACTGGCATGGCTGTAATTCATCTCATAACCCAAAGCTTTAGACAGCTTAGCAGTAATCTCCCAGTCTTCCATACCGTTCTTCGGCGTCATCACGCGACGTACTGGCGAGACGCGACGTTCCGCATTGGTAAATGTGCCGCTTTTCTCCAGGAAAGACGCTCCCGGAAAGAACACATGTGCATACATTGCCGTTTCGTTGAGGAACAGATCCTGCACGATCACGCATTCCATGCTTTCCAGTGCATGCGTCACGTGTTGAGTATCAGGGTCGGATTGCGCGATATCTTCACCCACGCAATAGATTGCCTTGAAGCTGCCTTCACTCGCCAAATCCAACATATTCGGGATACGCAAACCAGGATCGGCACTCAAAGGTTTACCCCACGCAGTTTCAAACAAGGCGCGCGTGGCATCCTCCGAAACATGGCGATACCCCGGAAACTCGTGTGGCATGCTGCCCATGTCGCATGAGCCCTGCACATTGTTTTGACCACGCAACGGGTTCACGCCCACACCTTCTCTCCCGACATTACCGGTTGCCATTGCCAGATTGGCAATCCCCATTACCGCGGTAGAGCCTTGGCTATGTTCAGTCACGCCCAAGCCGTAATAGATTGCCGCATTGCCGCCAGTCGCATACAACCTTGCAGCTTCACGAATCGTCTCAGCTGGGATACCAAGCTGCTCACTTAAAGCTTCGGGCGAATTTTCTGGTTTTGCCACAAACGCTTTCCAAGTTTCGTAAGAATCCCACTCGCAGCGCGCTTTGACAAAATCCTCTTTCACCAGACCTTCTATGACGATCACATGTGACATTGCAGAAATCAACGCCACATTCGTGCCAGGGCGCAGTTTTAAATGATAATCGGCACGGATATGCGGCGAATTGGCGACCAAATCAATTTCGCGTGGATCGGCTACAATCAGTTTGGCACCTTCGCGCAGACGACGTTTCATTTGGCTGGCGAATACAGGATGACCATCTGTCGGATTCGCCCCCATCACAAAAATCACATCCGCCTGCATCACCGAATCAAACGTTTGCGTACCGGCAGACTCTCCAAGCGTTTGTTTCAAACCATAACCAGTCGGGCTGTGACATACGCGTGCGCAGGTGTCCACATTGTTGTTGCCAAACACTGCACGTATCAGTTTTTGGGTGACGTAGACTTCTTCATTGGTACAGCGGCTGGAAGTGATACCACCCACACTATCCCTGCCATATTTAGCCTGAATGCGTTGAATCTCGCCCGCTGCATGGTTAATCGCCTCATCCCAGCCCACCACTTGCCAAGGCTCGCGTATCGATTTACGTATCATGGGCGTGGTAATGCGATCCTTATGTGTCGCATAACCCCAGGCAAAACGCCCTTTTACGCAGGAATGCCCGTGGTTAGCGCCGCCATTCTTAGTTGGCGTCATGCGCACTACTTCTTCGCCTTTCATTTCAGCATCAAAGCTGCAACCTACGCCACAGTAGGCGCAAGTTGTCGTGATAGTATGCTCCGGGGTACCGTGCGCAATCACGGTTTTTTCCATCAAGGTTGCTGTCGGGCACGCCTGCACGCAAGCGCCACAAGACACACATTCCGACTCCAGGAAATCCTTATTGCCCGCGGATACTTTGCTGTCGAAACCGCGCCCTTGAATAGTCAGCGCGAAAGTACCTTGTGTTTCCTCACAAGCACGCACACAACGTGAGCAGACGATGCACTTGGAAGGATCAAATGTGAAGTAAGGATTGGACTCATCCTTGGCTTGATTCAGATGATTCTCGCCGTCATAGCCATAACGCACTTCGCGCAATCCTACTGCGCCAGCCATATCTTGCAATTCGCAATCACCATTAGCCGCGCAAGTCAGGCAATCCAGCGGATGATCGGAAATATACAATTCCATCACGCCACGACGGATATCTGCCAACTTGTCAGTTTGCGTGTGGACTTTGATACCCTCAGCCACCGGGGTAGTGCAGCTTGCCGGGTAACCGCGACGGCCTTCGATTTCCACCAGACACAAGCGGCAGGAACCAAAGGGTTCTAGTGAATCCGTTGCGCACAATTTTGGCACCATCACACCGGCATCTACCGCTGCCGCCATAATGGAAGTACCTTCTGCAACGGTAACATCACGCCCGTCAATATTAAGTGTGATTCGTTTACTGGATGTTCTTTTTGGCGTGCCAAAGTCGACATCCGGGATATGTTTTGGCGGTGTATATTTAATATCGTCCATGTTTCACCTCCACAGCACTAGGCTGTAGCTTTATCCTTATTAAGACCGAAATCTTCAGGAAAATGGTTCAGCGCACTCAACACCGGATAAGGTGTCATGCCCCCCAAGGCGCAAAGCGAACCATTTAGCATCGTGTCACTTAAATCACGCACGAGTTGGATATTTTTGGCGTGATCCTTTCTGGCAGTGATCTTGTCCACCACTTCCACACCGCGCGTGCTGCCAATGCGGCACGGTGTACATTTGCCGCAAGATTCAATCGCACAGAACTCAAATGCATAACGTGCCATCTTCGCCATATCCACGGTATCGTCAAAAGCGACAATACCTCCATGCCCTAAGACAGCCCATATCTTGGTAAATTCCTCATAGTCCAGCGGAGTATCGAACTGGCTTTCAGGCAGATACGCGCCAAGAGGCCCACCGACCTGTACCGCCCGGATTGGGCGGCCGGAAGCAGCCCCGCCGCCAAAGTCATACAGCAATTCTCTCAAAGAGGCGCCAAAGGCCAGCTCTACCAAGCCGGTTTGCTTCAGATTGCCTGCAAGCTGGATAGGCAATGTGCCGCGCGAACGCCCCATACCGTAATCCGCGTAGAACTGCGCGCCTTTATCCAGAATAATTGGCACCGTCGCCAGTGAAATCACGTTATTCACCACCGTTGGCTTGCCAAACAGCCCCTCAATCGCTGGCAAAGGTGGTTTGAAACGCACCAAACCACGCTTGCCTTCCAGCGACTCCAGCAGCGAAGTTTCCTCGCCACACACATAGGCGCCGGCAGCACGACGCACTTCCAAATGGAAAGTCTTGTCCGAGCCGCAAATGTTATCGCCCAGATACCCGGCTTGTTCAGCCTTTGCAATCGCCTCATTCAGCGTCTTGAGCGCATGCGGGTACTCACTGCGCAGGTAGATATAGCCTTGTGTCGCGCCCACGGCGATGCCCGCAATGGTCATGCCTTCGATCAGCACGAACGGATCATCTTCCATGATCATGCGGTCAGAATAGGTGCCAGAGTCGCCTTCATCGGCGTTGCACACCACATATTTTTGCCCGCCCACCGCACCAAGCACTGTGTTCCATTTGATGCCGGTCGGGAAGGCCGCACCACCACGGCCACGCAAACCAGAATCCGTGACAGCCTTGACGATATCCGCGCCACTCATTTTGAGCGCATTGGCCAAACCTTTGTAGCCATCATGTGCTTTGTAATCTTCCAGTGAAACCGGATCGGTGATGCCAACACGCGCAAACGTCAGGCGTTGTTGTTTCTTCAGCCAAGCCAACTCTTCAGTTAAGCCCAAACTCAATGCGTGTTTTCCGCCATTTATAAAATCCGCATCGAACAAGCTCGACACATCTTTCGGCATCACCGGGCCATAAGCGACACGGCCTTTATCAGTCTCGACCTCGACCATTGGCTCCAGCCAGAACAAGCCACGTGAGCCATTGCGAATCAACTCGATTTTAATGCCGCGTTTATCTGCTTCCGCCTGAATCGTTTTTGCGGTTCTGTCCGCACCCAATGAAAGTGCTGTGGAGTCGCGGGGGACATAGACTTTAACCATGTCGCACCTCCGCCAATAGTTCAGTCATCTTTTCTTCCGTCATGCGGCCATATACCTCATCATCCAGCATCACAGCGGGCGAACACGCACAATTGCCCAGGCAATACACCGGCTCCAGCGTCACCGCACCGTCTGGTGAAGTTTGGTGGTAATCGATCCCCAATTTGGATTTGATATAGGCTTCCAGTTTCTCTGAACCCATCGCCTGGCAAGATTCTGCACGACAGATTTGCAGCTCATGTTTACCGGCGGGATGCGTTCTAAAATGATGATAAAACGTGACCACACCATGCACTTCGGCGACAGAAAGTGCCAAAGCCTTTGAGATTTGGGGATAAACACTTTCCGGCACATAGCCAACATCGTCCTGAATGGCATGCAGCAAAGGCAGCAAAGCACCTGGAGTATGTTTGTATGCCGCGATGTGCGACTCGATTCTAACGAGCTCTTGTTGAGATAGAACTGTCACGCTTTTATTCTCTCAAAACGGTTAAACGATAGACTGCGTATCATATACCTATTTGCCTCTACATTAAAGCCGGAAAAGCGCTTAGAATACCCATTATATGACAGCCTCACGCCCGCAAGATTCATCACGGACACTGGTAGACCAATTTGGCCGCACCGTCGATTATATCCGGCTCTCCATCACTGACCGCTGCGATTTCCGTTGCCAGTACTGCATGAGCGAAGACATGACATTTTTGCCGCGCGACGAAGTGCTTAGTCTGGAAGAATGTGCTCGCCTAGTCGGAATATTCGTCGGTTTAGGTGTCAAAAAAGTGCGCATTACTGGTGGCGAACCATTGGTACGCAAAAATGTACTGTGGCTATTCCAACAAATCGGTCAGACACAAGGCCTGGAAGAGTTAGTACTCACTACCAACGGTAGCCAGCTTGGCAAACTTGCCCCGCAGCTCAAGGCTGCCGGGGTTAAGCGCATCAACATCTCGATAGATAGTTTGCAACCAGCGCGATTCAAGCAGATCACCCGCACTGGCAATCTCGAGCAGGTTTTAGCCGGCCTGGAAGCCAGTATCCATGCGGAGTTTAAAGGCATCAAAATCAACACTGTATTGATGCGCGACTTCAACGATGACGAAGCGGTGGACTTGGTACGCTTTGCGATAGCCAAAAAAATCGACATCAGCTTTATTGAGGAAATGCCGTTGGGCGACGTCAATCACAACCGCAACAACACTTTTGTGAGCAACGATGAAACGCTGAAATTGCTGCAGGAAAACTTTAATCTCGCCCCCAGCACTGAGACCACAGGCGGGCCGGCGCGTTATTGGCGCGTTGCGGATACGCGTACCAAAATCGGCTTCATCTCGCCGCATTCGCACAATTTCTGCGAAAGCTGCAACCGCGTGCGCATCACCTGCAAAGGCGAGCTGTTTTTATGCCTGGGCCAAGAAGACAAAATCGAGCTACTGCCCTTGCTGCGCGCACATCCGAACGATGATGCCGCAATCATTCAAGCCATCCGCAACAGCATGCGCATCAAGCCCCAAGGCCACGACTTTGATTTAAGCCGCGTGCAACCAGCCGTGGTGCGGTTTATGTCGCATACGGGGGGGTAATGGCAATTACTGCAATTATCCTCTCTGGTGGTCGTGCAACGCGCATGAATGGTGTGGACAAAGGCTTGGTGCTTTTGCAGCAAAAGCCGCTGATTGTGCATGTCATCACGCGTTTGAAACCACAAGTGAATGAGATTTTCATCAATGCGAATCGTGAAATCACGGCTTATGAAGCGTTTGGTTTGCCGGTGTTGCAAGACGAAAACTCCGATTTCATCGGCCCTTTGGCGGGGTTTGAATTAGGCTTAAAACACGCCAAGCACGATTATGTGCTTGCGGTGCCATGCGATTCTCCTTTGTTGCCATTGGATTTGGCGCAACGCCTATATCAGGGCATGATGGAAGCCAATACAGATATTGCCATCGCAAAAACCGATGACAATACACACCAGGTATTCTGCCTGATGAAGAAAAGCGTATTGCCCAGCCTGGAGGCTTATCTGGCTGACGGAGGCCGCAAAGTCAAAACATGGCAGCAGAGCCAAAAGTATGTCGAAGTAGACTTCAGCGATCGTGCGGATGCGTTCACCAACCTCAACACGTTTGAGGATTTGGCCGCACTCGAATTAAAATCAAATGATTAAAAATTGCATTCATGAACAACACCCCTAAACTCGCCGAACTCGCCAAGAACCCAAGCTGCATGGATGACTACGACCCGAACGCAATGTCGGTCAGCCAGGCGCGCACTTTCATTCAGCAGTTCTTAAACCCCGTAACCGAAGCCGAAACACTCCCCTTGCGGGAAAGCCTGGGGCGTGTACTGGCAGCGGATATCATTTCTCCCTTGAATGTGCCCAACCACAACAATAGTGCGATGGATGGCTACGCATTCAAATTTTCCGAAGGCGTCAAAATCGCCAAGGTCATTGGTACCGCTTTTGCAGGCAAACCATTCAATGGCGCGGTGAAAGCTGGCGAATGTGTCCGCATCATGACTGGCGCGGTGATTCCACAAGGCGCGGATACAGTAGTCATGCAAGAACATGTCGCCATTAAAAGCGATTCCATCACTTTGCTGGAGCTACCAAAGCCAGGCGCCAATGTACGGCTGGCTGGCGAGGATTTGCAGCTAGGCCAAACCGTACTGGCAATAGGCAATATCATAAAGCCTGCTGATTTAGGACTGATTGCCTCACTTGGCATTGGCGAATTATCGGTTTTCCGTAAAGTCAAGGTCGCTTTCTTCTCTACCGGAGACGAACTGGTCAGTATCGGCCAACCATTGCAAGAAGGTCAAGTTTATGACAGCAACCGCTATACCTTGTATGGTATGCTGTCCAGACTGGGCACGGTTATCAGCGACTTGGGCAATGTGCCGGACGACCCAGATCTGCTTGAGAAAACCTTATTGCAAGCCACGCAAAATCACGATGTGGTTATCACCAGTGGCGGTGTTTCCGTAGGTGAAGCGGATTTTATGAAGGCCTTGTTGGCCAAGCACGGTCAGGTACTGTTCTGGAAAATCAACATGAAACCGGGGCGGCCGCTGGCTTACGGCAAAATAGGCGATGCGCACTATTTCGGCCTGCCCGGCAACCCGGTCTCGGCTATGGTAACGTTCTACCAGTTCGTGCAACCTGCCCTGCAAGCCTTATCTGGCGCGGCATTTGAGGCACCGGTTTTATTGCGTGCAAAATGCGTAAGCCCAATCAAAAAAGCACCAGGACGTACAGAGTACCAGCGGGGCATCCTGTTTCAGGCTGAGGATGGTAGTTATCAAGTTAAAACCACCGGTAGCCAGGGCTCCGGCATTTTGAGCAGCATGAGTGTCGCCAATTGTTTTATCGTATTGGAAGAGGCGACTGGCAATTGTGCAGCCGGTGAGTTGGTTAATGTGCAATTGCTGCATGGAATGATTTGACATAACGTATGATTATTGGCTTATTTCAGCCAAAATTTGGGTGTGTCTAATGATTAAAAATGCTGTAAAATCATAGTCTTTTCTGATTTGAGCTATAGATTTTGAGCGCGGTTATCAAACACCCATTCATGCACGAACACACTTTGTTGTGGGCGGTAGTCATCTCGATGACTTTGCACATCCTGCTTGCAGTCGTAGTGCCAAACTTCAAGTTTGATCTGGTTAAAAAACCTCCGGTGGAGCTAAGTATAGAGCTGCAAAAGCCCGAGCCTCCAGCCCCGGTCATACAGAAAATCCCTGAACCTCCAGAACCGATTGAACAGCCTAAACCACAGCCTGTGAAAAAGCTGGAGCCTAAGCCGCAACCTAAACCTGTCAAACCGATTGAGCAGCCTAGCCCGATTATAGAAAGCACACCTCCGCCTGCACCTGTATCCGAAGCGCCTCCAACGCCAGCAGTGATCGCCGCCGCGCCAAAGGGTGAAAGCAAGCCAGAATTTGTAGCTCCACCACCACCGATTGAGCCGCCGAAAGTAGCCGAGCCGAGTCCAGCAGAGATCGATAACGCGCTGGGAGAGTACGGCAGTTTGCTAGGACGTGCCATCGCCAAGCACAAGCAATACCCCAGGATTGCACAGATGCGCGGCTGGCAAGGTGACATGATTCTGGATTTGAAAATTGATGGTAATGGCAAAATACTTTCTGCCAGTGTGCGGGAAAGCAGTGGCTATGAGGCGCTGGACAAACAGGCGCTGGAGATGGCTCACAAAGCCGCACCATTCCCCGCACCACCTCAGGCACTACGCAATCGTACATTTAACATTACCGTACCAGTCTCCTTCAAGCTCGAACAAAACTGATGCACAAACCAAAATCCCTGCGTGAGCTGTTACTGACGCATGAATTGATTTTTATCGCATTAATCATTCTGGCCGTCGCAGGTGGTGGCTACGGCATTCATCTATGGGATAGATCTGCCAAAGAATCGCAGCGCATTCACTTGCTGGTGCAAGAAATCCAGCAGACTCGTGGCAGCCTGTATCGCCAAATGAAAGAGCTGTTTGATGCCTTCTTTCTGGAAGACCATGAAGCGCGTGATGAATACAAGGCCTACACCCAATCCATTCAGAACAACTTCAAACGCTTGCATGCCTTGGCAGTAGGCAGCGCGGAAGAACAAGCCATTACCGACCTGGAACAAAAATATCGTGCCTTTGCCGAAGATGCCCCGAATTTGTTTTACCGCTATCAGGCAGCCCCCAGTGCCGCATCCAGAAAAAGCCTGTACAAAGACATGGAAACCGGCATATTTGCACACTATGAAACTGTTTCTCGGCGCGCTGAGGATTTGTTGACTCTCAAACAAAATGAGCTTAAAACGCGTCTGGATGAGGCCAAACAGATCTCCATGTTGTTGCTTGGTATCCCGATACTCTTGGCAGGGTTACTACTGGGACTATCACGTCTTTTTCTCAAGCGTGAGATTGTGAGACCCATTAATGACATCATGCACGCGACAACCGAAATCAGCGCTGGAAACCTCTCTCACAAACTACCTGAAACCGGTGCCATCGAACTTGCCACCTTATCTCGAGAAATCAACAAAATGGCTGATGACCTGGCGGAAAGTCGAAATGCACTGGTACGCAGCGAAAAACAGGCCGCGCTCGGTCTGCTGGTACCAATGCTGGCACACAACATCCGCAATCCATTGGCCAGCATCCGTGCCACGGCCCAAGTGATTGACGTACCAGAAAATGACAAAGATACCCAGGAATCAGTAAAAGGCATCATCAATACGGTTGATAGGCTAGAACGCTGGACTGGCAGCCTGTTAGCCTACCTGCACCCCATCAAACCACAATTAGGCAAAGTGGAGTTACAAAGTATTTTGGATGGCGCGCTAAACCCGCTTGGCGGCAAAATCTCTGAAAAAAACATCCGGGTAATACAAAACATACCTTCATCATGCCAAATCCTGACCGATGAGCATCTGCTAGAACAGGCACTCTATAACCTGGTATTGAACGCGATTGAAGCCTCTCAGACAAACAGCACCATAGAAATAAAAGCCAGCCTGACGCAAGGCAAGCTGGAAATCATCATCAGCGATGAAGGCATCGGCATGCCGTTCACGCCAGATGCGCATGCACTCAGTCCTGGCCCATCTACCAAACGGTTTGGTACCGGTCTTGGCATTCCGTTTGCATTCAAGGTGTGTGAAGTATTAAACGGCAGTATTTCATTTGCTCCCGCAACACCCAAAGGTACGCAAATACGCCTGCAGTTTCCACAATAAGCATTTACCCTGAACTAAGCTTTCTCTTTTTGTAAATTGCGCTTGCCAAAGTAGCATTTTTTTACAACAATACGCAAAGACGTATGACAAAACTAGCATTAGACCAGGCTGTTCCCGCTTTCACGCTACCCGCTACCGGTAATGCCACTTTTAATCTTTCCGATTACCTTGGCAAAACACTGGTCATCTATTTTTATCCAAAAGATTCAACCCCTGGATGTACGACACAAGGCGTTCAGTTTCGAGATGCATATGCCGAATTTCTGGCCGCCAATGCTGCGATAGTGGGCGTTTCACGTGACAGCCTGAAATCCCACGAAAACTTTAAAGCCAAATTCAGCTTCCCTTTTACCCTGCTCTCCGATACCGAAGAAACCGCCTGTAACTTGTTCGGCGTCATCAAAATGAAGAACATGTACGGCAAGCAAGTACGCGGTATCGAGCGCAGCACATTTGTGATTGATAAAACCGGCAAACTGGTGCGCGAATGGCGTGGAGTAAAAGCCGATGGGCACGCACAAGAAGTTCTTTCTTATATACAAACGCTAACATAAACTTCTACGATATGACTTCATCAGCACCTTTAACCAAACTCTTCGTTCTTGATACCAATGTGCTGATGCACGACCCGTCTTGCCTGTTCCGGTTTGAAGAGCATGATATCTACCTTCCAATGGTGACTTTGGAAGAATTGGATAACAACAAGAAGGGGTTAACTGAGGTCGCACGCAATGCCCGTCAGGCCAGCCGTTACCTGGAGGAAATTGTCGGCACTGACCTGTCTAATCTTGAGCTTGGCTGCCCACTTAGCATCAATAGCAATAAGCAAGTGTCTGGGCGGTTGTTCATGCAGACCGCACCAGCACAAACTGAATTGCCGGGACTTGCTGGCAGCAAGGCGGACAATCAAATCATCGGTGTTGTACTTAGCCTGAAGAAACAGCAACCACAACGCCAAGTCATCCTAGTCAGCAAGGACATCAATATCCGCATCAAGGCGCGCGCAATGGGCGTGCCGGCAGAAGACTATTTTAACGACAAGGTGCTGGAAGACAGTGACTTGTTGTATAGCGGTATCAAGGAATTACCCAAAGATTTCTGGGAGTTGCATAGTAAGGAAATGGAATCCTGGCAAGAAGCGGGGCGCATGTTTTATCGCATTACCGGACCCTTGGTGAAAGCATTTGTTCTGAATGAGTTTGTATATTATGAGTTCGACAAGCCATTTCACGCGCTTGTCCGCGAGGTGTCAGGCAACACCGCGGTCCTGGAAGTCGTACAGGACCATGCCAATGCAAAACATAGCGTATGGGGAATTACCGCGCGCAACCGCGAGCAGAATTTTGCACTCAACTTACTGATGGATCCCGAGATTGATTTCGTGACGCTGCTCGGCCAAGCAGGGACAGGTAAAACACTACTGACCTTGGCTGCCGCGCTCACACAAACATTGGATAAAAAGCTCTATTCCGAAATCATTATGACGCGTGTCACCGTCCCTGTAGGCGAGGATATTGGCTTTCTGCCAGGAACGGAAGAAGAAAAAATGGCGCCATGGATGGGCGCCCTGGAAGACAATCTGGATGTGCTGAATAAAACCGACGAAGAAGCCGGTGAATGGGGGCGCGCTGCAACGCAGGATTTGATTCGTACCCGCATCAAAGTCAAATCACTCAACTTTATGCGCGGCCGTACATTCTTGCATAAATTTTTGATTATAGATGAAGCACAGAACCTGACGCCCAAGCAAATGAAAACGCTCATTACGCGCGCTGGGCCGGGCACTAAGGTTGTGTGTCTAGGGAACATCGGCCAAATTGACACGCCTTACCTGACTGAAGGCAGCTCCGGTTTAACTTATGTCGTCGATAGATTCAAGGGCTGGAAGCACAATGGTCACGTCACTCTCATGCGTGGAGAACGTTCCCGTTTGGCAGATTTTGCCGCGGAAACGCTTTAGCCAATTGTTATGGCAAAAGGTTTTTATACCTTACTGATTGCACAATTTCTATCAGCTATTGCAGATAATGCGTTGTTGTTTGCTGCGATTGCACTGCTGTCTACGCTTCACTATCCGCATTGGCATGAACCTCTTCTTAGAGAGTTCTTCATTATCTCTTATATCGTTCTAGCGCCATTTGTAGGCCCATTTGCCGATGCCCTGCCCAAAGGTAAGGTGATGTTTATTAGCAATGGGATTAAATTCTTTGGCTGCATCATGGCACTATTGGGAGTGCCTCCACTATATGCATATGCCGTTGTGGGCATTGGCGCTGCCGCTTATTCTCCTGCCAAATACGGCATATTGACCGAACTATTACCTCCGAACCAATTAATCAAAGCCAACGCCTGGATGGAAGGTACCACGGTTACCGCGATCATTTTAGGTCCCATACTGGGTGCCGACATAGCCGCAATAGACACCTATCAGAAGCTTAATACATTTTCTGTTATCCATTTTAATCCGGCGATGGCCCCATATTATGGAATAGGCATGATTACGCTACTTTATTTACTTGCTGCCTGGTTTAACGCTTACATCCCAAAACTGCCCATCGACCACAAAATCCCGAAAAAAAACCTTGTATTTCTAGTCAAGGACTTTTGGCACGCATTCTCCACGCTCTGGCGCGATCCTCAGGGGCAAGTTTCACTGGCAGTCACCACATTGTTTTGGGGTGCAGGCGCCACCTTGCAGTTTGTTGTGCTGCGATGGGCATCTATTAAACTTGGTTTGGACGAACAAGCCGCTACCAAATTGATTGCCATTTTAGCAGTCGGCATTGCAGTAGGCTCGATAGGCGCCTCGATGTTTGTCAAACTAGAGAACGCCACGCGCGTACTTCCCGCAGGCATTTTGATGGGTGTGTTAGTAGTTGGGATGATTTTTGTCAGCACGCGCGAAACCGCCGCGGTCATGCTGTTTAGTATTGGGGTGCTGGCAGGCTACTTTCTCGTACCACTCAATTCTTTGCTACAACACCGCGGGCACGATCTGCTTGGTGCCGGGCACTCGATCGCGGTTCAAAACTTTAACGAGAATATCGGCATTCTGCTGTTGTTAGGCGCCTATACCCTGATGTTGCATCAGGGTCTGCCCATCAACCTCATTATCATTGTCTTCGGCATCTTTGTCAGCGTCAGCATGGCCATCATCTACAAACTATACCAGAAAAGCGTAAAACGCCTTTCTAGTGCAACTTGACCTTCGCCTCACTGCGGCGCGTAATCAGCCGTCCCAAGGACTGCAAGAAAACGGTGATAAATCCATGCAAGGCTATCAGGTGCATTTTGTAAAGCGATTGGTACATGGTGCGCGCTATCAAGCCCTCGATAAACATGCTGGTTCCTTCCAGTGACCCCATCAGATTCCCAACGGTCGTATATCGTCCCAAGTTCACCAGAGAACCATAATCCCGATAATGGAATTCCGGTAAGCGCTTGCTGTTAGCCACACGTTTTTTCATGGATCTGACGAGCACACTAGCCTGCTGATGGGCGGCTTGCGCACGTGGGGGCACTGTACCTCCTTGCCCCACCCATTCACAGGCGGCACAATCGCCAAAAGCAAACACACAATCATCCAAGGTTGTCTGCAAAGTTTGCTTTACCAGCAATTGATTGATACGGTTAACTTCCAGGCCATCCAGCGTGGCAAGAAAATCCGGCGCCTTAATACCCGCCGACCACACCACCAGTGCGGATGGGATAAAACGGCCTGTATGCGTATAAACCCCTTTTTCGCTTACCTCGGTCACCCGTTCACCCAAATACAAGTGCACTTTAAGCTTTCTCAGCTCCGTCTCAACCGAATGCGACAAACGTGGCGGCAAAGCCGGTAACACCCTCTCGCCAGCCTCAATGACCGAGATTCTCACATCTTTATCCGGGTCAATCTTGTCGAGACCATAGGCAGCCAGTTCACGCGTTGTGTTATGCAACTCTGCAGATAACTCAACACCGGTAGCACCTGCGCCCACAATGACCACATCCAGTTGACCCGACTGCACAGGACCTTGCTGTGTGTGGGCTCGCAGTAATGCATTATGCAAGCGGCGATGGAAACGCTCCGCTTGCTCTTGGGTGTCCAGTGCAATTGCATATTCTTTAGCACCCTTAACACCAAAATCATTGGTAGTGCTGCCAACAGCAATAATTAGCGTGTCATATTGGAAGGTGCGTCGTGGAATCACTTCCGCACCATTCTCGTCATGTGTCGCAGAAACATAGATTTCCTTCTTGGCCCGATTAATACCATCCATATTCCCCAGACGAAAGCGGAAATGATGCCAATGCGCCTGTGCAAGATATTCCAGCTCATGTTTGTCCGGATTCATGCTGCCCGCGGCTATCTCGTGCAGTAGCGGTTTCCAGACATGTGTTTTGGTTTTATCAATGAGCGTGATTTGCGCTTTACCAGCAGCACCCAGGCTATCGCCCAGTTTCGTCGCCAACTCCAAACCACCTGCGCCCCCGCCCACAATCACAATATGATGTAGCTGTTCAGTATCTGCCATTTGATATGCCTTTTAACTCCACAATAAAAAGCGCGCTTGGCCAGCCAGCACAAGCGCGCTTTTGCCTGAACGATAGATTACTCGTTACCAGTCAAGCTACCACTCATGCTACGAACCCAAGCAATAATTTGCAAGACTTCGTCCGGTTTAATGCCTTGCGTATTATCACCAGGCACCATTAGGCCAATCCCTTTAGCACCCATACCCCCATTTGTACCATGCCAAATGGTTTCGAACATGCCTTTGTTGGTTGCATCTTTTGCATACTTAAATGTAGGGCCAGTCAGGCCAGGGCCAACCTGACCTTTGGCTTCTGGGCCATGGCATTGTGTGCAAGAGTAAAGCTGGAAAGTCTTCTTGCCTTTTGCAATCGCATCTTCTTTGCCGATATAAGGGTTTTTGCCTGTAGCCAAAAACTCTTTTGCGGCTGGCGTATCAAACAGTGCAGCATCAATAGCCAATGGCTTGCCTTCTTGCGTATCAACGAACTGAATCGCGTTCGCTGCAGGAGCGGCAGCAGCTTCAGGAGCTTTTCCACCCTCAGCAGATGCAGGCGCATCCGATTTATTGCATGCGGCCAATGCTGTCGCCAGCAGGGCCATAATTAGGGTGAGTTTGAGCTTATCCATAAGTATCTCCATAAAAATTTAATTTATTCGGTTACAAAAACAAAACGGCTACTGTAATTATACAGTAGCCGTTACATTTTCGTAACAAGTCTAACTTAACTTATTGGGGCTTTTCTTCCAACCAAGGTTTACCACCATCACCGTGGTATTGTGTACGGATATAACCGATAGCCTTCAGGATTTCATCAGTGCTCAAGCCATCACCCGCATGATCTGGCTGATGTTTATGCCAAACAGGCATCAAGCCACCTGATGTACCAGGTGTGCCAGCAGCAATGGTTTCAAACATACCTTTGTCAGTCGCATTTTTTGCATATGCCCATTTAGCATCAAATGCACCCTGACCACCATCTTTACGTAGTGAAGGAGCCATTACGCCTTCGAGTTTACCACCATGGCAACCTGTACAACCGTTAAAAGTCATTACTTTTCTACCAGCTTTAGCTGCCTCTGGGTCTGCAGCAAATTTTTTAGTGTATGGGTTCACACAGGTTTTCAAGAATTCCTTAGCTTCCGGTGTATCAGAATCTTCAGCGCGTACTGCTAATGGAGTATTATCCTTAGTGGACACCAATTTACAATCGGCCTGCGCTTGTAGTGAAAAAGTAACCCCTGCCAATGTCAACATAAAAACAACCAAAGTCGACTTTACTGTTTTGTTGCCTAACATGTTATCTCCTAATCAAATTACCAGTATGAGCTACGTCTCTTTCATGCTAAGCGCAATATTTCAACGTATGGCCATAATAACGAACACATATTTGATTGGTTGACACAAAATTCAATTGCATACAAACATCAAATAGAACTGATATTTTACTCAGTTTTTTTGGCCACGTCACCTTTTGCACGTATCTCTTTTGCTTTCTCTTCAATACTGTCACCCGCAACTACAGGTACATGAGGCACCCCATACTCATCCAGTATTTTTTCTATTTTGTCTTTGTTGCGTTCTATCGCTGCGTTAATCATTGCTGCGCGATCTTTATCCTTCTTGCGCACACCCATTGAAATATTCCAGTACTCCTTGCCCTTCAGGTTGATATTATCGTATTCAGGAATAGGTACGACGACTAATGGCACCTTAGACTGCTTGGCAAAATAGCCTCCGATCGGCCCCCATGCAATTGCCACATCAATGTCACCCTTCGCCAAATCGTCAATCATAAAGCTAGGTGGGTAATTCAAATCGCGTTGAATGCGATAAGGTCTAGCATTTGCGATCAACCCTTTGTCATTCATTGGAATAGTGGCTGGGCTATGGTCAACTACACCAATTGTAGCTTTATGAAGGTCCGGGGAATCCCAATCCTTAATGTTGTAATTGCTTTCTTTACGCCACACAAACACATGACCAGATCGATAATAGGGCACAGTGGTTCTCATAGAGTCGTTATCCGACGTGGTACTCATTACCACATCACACCGCATGGCGTTCAATGTATTACGTAAAAAACCCTGGCGATAATAGGCATATTGATATGTGAGCTTTTTACCTAAATCTTTTGCCAACAATTCGGCAATTTTATCTTCAAAGCCTTCTTGCTTTATGTTTGAATAAGGCAAGTTATCCGGGTCGGCACATACTTTAAATTCCGATTCATCGACTACACGCCTAATTTCGCCAATGCGACCTTCATCCGCATTGATGGATGGAATTTCAGGCTCATCTGCTGCAAAACTGATATTTGATGTAGCAGCCATCGCTACCAGCAAGGCAAACCGCTTTATTTGTTTCAACATTATCTTTCCTTAAAAAGAGTGCAACTCCATAGGCGCACGACTACATGTAGAGTACAACTCAGAATAAAAAGTTCGTTATCCTGAACGCGCATTGTACCTGAATTTTATTTACTCAATATACACATCTGTATATATCTTTCATCCTCACTTAAGATAAAAAAACACCCTGCCGAAGCAGGGTGTTTTGTGAGCTAACTCGTATTAACGAGCAATCAATCGTCTTTCGACGTTTAATTACAGGCTGAATACTGTCAATGCACCGCCGCCAGGAGCAGCGTTGTATTTGGTCAACTCTTTGTAACCACCAGCAGCACCCAATGCATCGGTGTCGTTGGTCATACCCAGGTTCATCGCAACACCAGCCCAACCGCCGATACCGGACAGTACGCCAACGTGCTGTTTACCTTTGTTACCGTATGTGAATGCGTTACCGATCACACCAGAACCTACTTGGAATTTCCACAGCTCTTTACCGTTAGTTGCGTTCAATGCTTTGAACCAACGATCCAAAGTACCGTAGAACACCAGGTTAGAAGCTGTAGTCAGAGCACCACCCCATGCAGAGAATTTCTCTTTGTTGTACCAAACTTTTTTGTTGGTCATTGGGTCGTAAGCACCGAAGCCACCCATCACACCGTCTGGACCAGCAAACATGGTCAATGTAGCACCAACCCATGGTTGACCAGCAACGTATTTAGACTCAACTGGCTCGTATGTCATACATACGTGGTTCAATGGAGTGTAAATCAAACCAGTTTTTGGTGAGTATGCAGCTGGTTGTTGGTCTTTGGTACCCAATGCAGCTGGGCAGATGCCTTTTGCATTGTAGTCTTGGTGAGTTGAGTATTTACCATCTTTTTGTGGTACGCCGGTCTTCATGTCAACACCGGTTGCCCAGTTAACGAATGGATGTACTTTCTCAGCAGCAACCAAACCACCGTTGCCTGCATTGAATGTGTATGCAAAACCGTTACGGTCATGGTGCCATGCGTAGGTTTTGCCACCTTTGTCGAACAAGATGACTTCGTTGATGCCGTCATAGTCCCACTCGTCGTGTGGCGTCATTTGATAACCCCATTTAGCCACGCCTGTGTCCAAATCACGTGCGAAGATTGTCATAGACCATTTGTTGTCGCCTGGACGTACGTCTGGGTTCCAAACAGATGGGTTACCTGTACCGTAGTAAATCAAGTTGGTGCGTGCATCATATGGCCACCAGCCCCATGTTGAGCCGCCACCATGTTGCCAGCCATCTTTAACCGCCTGTGGTTTCAACCATGTGCGTGTACCCAGTTCTTTTTCACCGATTTTGATTTCGCCGGCTTTCAGTGCTTCGAAAGAACCGCCTTGTTTGTTACCACCGTTCACGTCTTTGTACACGGACAGAGCGTTGTACTCAGGGTGATCTTTGTTGAAGTCAGCGCCGATCAGAACTTCAGCGTCTGGACCTGTAGAGTAGGCTTTCCATGCCAGAGAGCCGTCTTTGATGTTGTAAGCTGCCAAGAAGCAACGTACACCGAATTCAGCACCTGAACAACCGGTCACCACTTTGTCTTTGATTACGTGTGGAGCGTTGGTATTTGTTGCGCCAACTTTTGGATCAGTGTTTTTCGCTTCCCAAACTTTAGCACCGGATTTAGCATCTAAAGCAACCAACATACCGTCGTTTTGTTGCAAGAAGATTTTACCGTCGCCGAAACCCAGGCCACGGCTTACGTTATCGCAGCACAATACAGCTTGTACGGATGGGTCTTGTTTAGGGAAATAGGACCAAACGATTTTTTGGTTGTCGTTCAAGTCAAGCGCGTAGATGTTGTTTGGGAAAGCTGTGTGTACGTACATCATGTTGCCAACAACTATTGGTGAACCTTCGTGACCACGGTTTACACCGGTTGCGAATGTCCATGCAGCTTTCAGGTTTTTAACGTTACCTTGATTGATTTGTGCCAATGCGCTGTAACCATGGTTCATATGGTTACCACGTGGATGTGCCCAGTTATTGGCATTAGCAATAGCTGCTTCTTGGTCTGCAGCTGCGGATGCAACCATTGGCATTGCCACGGTCATACCAGCAACCAAGCCCAGAGCTAACTTGATTTTGTTGATTTGCATATTGATCTCCAAAGTTATATGACTAAGGGTTAATTGTGTAAAGTACGCACGAATTTTTGTGACTGTGGAACACTATAAAAACCAGCTAACTTTTACAATGGTTTTTATCACAAATTTAGCGCATACTTTTTATCACATTTGCATGTGAGGGTTGCAATATAAAACAACTAATTCTTAATTGCAACACTTTGGTTACAATTTATTTACAAATATTCAATTTATTTTTATGGATAATCCTTATATTTTAGGCTGCGCTGAAGAAATACCAATAAAATCATATAGAAAGCATTAAAAAACAACATGAGTCAGGTTATTGGCAATTTGTATCCGGATATAGAACCCTATCAAACGAACTGGTTAAATGTTTCCAATTTGCATCAGATTTATTACGAGGAATGTGGCAATCCGCACGGCGTTCCCGTTGTGTTTCTACATGGCGGGCCCGGAAGTGGATGCAATCCCGCACAAAGGCGTTTTTTTGACCCGAGTTTTTTTCGAATCATTTTATTTGATCAACGCGGCTGCGGACGCAGCAAGCCCCTGGGCGAAACCCAAGAGAATACGACGGATGATTTGGTAACAGATATTGAAACTTTGCGAGCGCATTTGGATGTTGCCAATTGGCATGTCTTTGGAGGCTCCTGGGGCAGCACGCTTGCTCTAACCTACGCCACTGTATTTCCTCAACGCGTATCAAGTCTCACCCTGCGCGGGATTTTCTTAAGCCGCCCTTCTGAATTGAATTGGTTTTTGGGCGAGGTAAAAAACTTTTACCCAGAAGCCTGGCAAAGATTATGTGATTACTTGCCGGTACAACAACGTACCAACCCTATTGAGGCTTATGAAAAACTGGTCTTTGATCCCGATCTTAAAATCAGCATTCCTGCCGCCGTACATTGGAACGCCTTTGAAAGCAGTATTATGACGTTGCTACCGAGGACATCTCCCGCAACTGATGTAAACGGCAATGTTGAACTTGCCAGAGCCAGAGTACAGATCCATTATATCCGGCACCATTGTTATGTTGGTCATAAAGATATGATCAAGGAAGCCGAGGAAAAACTGGCAGATATTCCAACCACCATAATTCAAGGAAGATACGACATGGTGTGCCCACCCATCACTGCTTGGCAGCTACACCAGGCATTACCACAATCACGTTTATTGATGATTCCGGATGCAGGTCATTCCGCGATGGAATCCGGCATCACTTCGGCTTTGGTCGAGGCAACGGATGCGCTAAAATATTTAGCATAGACAGGCTGCCTATACACTTTGAGCACACCAGACACCCCTCAAGAAAAACCTTCGCGTTTTAAACGGCTCACGCAGCATCCAGGCGTGCATAAGTCGTTAAACACGCTTGCCAGACAATCTTACAACACCCCATTATTTGTACTGCGAGAAGCCATTGGAGGGTTTTTCAGGCACAATGTTTTTGGCTTGGCGGCTGGATTGTCTTTTTACGCACTCTTCGCGTTAATTCCGATGATCCTGCTCATCTTCTTTTTATTAAGCCATTTAGTGTTTTCCAGCGACTACGCCATTGTAAAGCTCGCCATACTCACAGGGAATCTGGTACCACAATTCAGCAGCGCAATCATGGTCGAAGTGTACAACGCCACCCAGACCAAGGCCGCATGGGGCGTCATCGGTTTATTGATATTATTGTGGAGCGTAACGCCTTTAGCCAGCGCATTGCGTAGCGCATTCTATAGCATTGCCAGCATGGTAGAGGCACCATCATTTATCCAACGCAAACTTAAGGATGTGCTCTCAGTCGTGGGTATATTGGTGCTGTTTTTCTTATTCACCTCAGTCGGCTTCGCTATCGAAAAAGCCCTTGTGTTCGTCGCGGCGCATGTACCTGCGGCCGGAATACACGTTTTTACTATGCTCGGCACATTGCTGATCACCACTTTCCTTATCACCCTTTTCTATAAAGCATTCTTCCCAATGCGCGTTGCACTGTCGCATTTATTCCTAGGAGCTTTCCTGACAGCGTTCGTATGGATATTGATGCGCCCGGCATTTGGCCTGTTTTTATCAATTCATCACAACTATGGCGCTGTATTTGGCAGCATGAAGAATATGTTTGTGTCCATTACCTGGCTTTATCTTAACTTTGCAGTGTTTTTATTAGGCACCGAGCTCATTGCCACTTTGCGCAAAAAAGATGTGTTGATGCTGAAAGGATTGTTTAACGGATTGCCCAATAAGCAACATTACATCCAAGTATTAATGCAGCGCTACGGTCTCGTTTTACACCGTGGAGACTATATCTTTGAGCGCGGCAATACCGAACGTAATTTATATTACCTGGTCAGCGGACAGGTGGCTTTATACAATCAAGGCAAAATAGTGAGAGAATTAAACGCTGATGACTACTTTGGTGAACTGGCCATCCTGACAGCCCAACCAACGACTGCCGATGCGGTTGTAGTTTCAGTTGAAGCGCAAATTATTGTAATTTATGCTGAGCATATCGATAGCATGCTGGCCGATGATCCCAAAGTGTCCATGCAACTTTTGAAACATCTAGCCAACCGCTTTCAAAACAATTATGCTTAAGTTTTAAGTGATTATTTTTTGAAGCGTTATCCGATGGCAACAAACCCCAGACCACAAGATATCCAGGCTGCAATCCTGGCACTCAACAGCGGTCAATTCAATTCCGCAGAAACACTCGCGAAGAAACTGATACAGCAACATGGTGACGTCTTTATCCTATATCACATTCTGAGTCTGGCACTGGATGAGCAAAAGAAATATAGCGAAGCTGCCAGCAGCTACCGGAAAACCATTAAACTCCAGCCGGGAACACCCGAATTGCATTTCAACCTAGGCATCGTGTTGGGGCACCTCGACCAATTTGACGAAGCTGAAGTCTGCTACCAAGAGGCAACGCGCCTAAACCCACGTTTTTTTGAAGCCTATGGCAACCTGGGGACGCTCTACCAACGCCAGGGCAAACTGAGCGACGCAATTATGAGCTATCAGAAAGGTCTGCAAATCAACTCGCAAGATCCTCGTGGGCACTTCAATTTGGGCACTGCGCTTAGAGATGAAGGTAAACTCGATGATGCTATTGCGCATTTTCGTCAAGCGATACGTTTATTCCCTAATTACGCCGATGCCCATAATTATCTGGGTGAGTGTTTGCGCGACCAAGGCAATATGGAAGATGCCATCAAAAGTTATCAAGATGCACTGGCCATTTACCCAGCGCATCCCGGGGCAAATTACAATATGGCGGAATTTTTATATCTGGCACAGCGCTTTGATGAGGCTATCCCCCATTTTGAAATTTCCCGTCTGGATGACTGGCAAGAGCGCAGCATGTACTGTCTCTATAAAGCGGAGCGTTTTGATGATTTCAAGACCAAACTCAACGAGATTGTCAAAACCACCAAGCACACCGCACCCTTTATGGCAACGCTTTCCAGCCACTATGCCACCAATTTTGGTGTAGAAGACCCTTATAACTTTTGCAAAAATGGTTTCGATTTTGTTTACCAAAACGCCATTCCTGAGTTGGCTGCCCCAAACAGTCCGCTCCTGGCACAACTATTGGATGACATTCAGAATATTGAGATTGAGGCCCGCGCGCAGGCGATGATCATCAACGGCAAGCAATCCGCAGGCAATCTATTCAAACGCCCGGAAGACTCTTTCAGGACACTGGGAGAACTTGTACGACGAGAATTCCTGAACTATAAACAAAAATTTGCAGGTGCAGATTGTGAACTGATTAAATCCTTCCCCAGTGAACTTGAATTTACCAGCTCATGGTATGTCAAGCTGCGCAAAGGTGGTTATGTAGATAAACACATTCATGAGATTGGCTGGATTAGCGGGGCTGTGTATCTGCAAATACCGAAAAACAGGAAAGATCCCGCAGAAGCCTGTTTCGAGTACGGCTTGCACGGAGACAATTATCCTAAAAAACACGATAACTTCCCTTCCGAGATCGTTTCACCCAAGCCAGGCGACATCGTATTGTTTCCATCCTCGCTATTTCACCGCACCATTCCATTCAACTCAGAAGAAGAACGTATCTGTATCGCGTTTGACTTGAAACCACAAGGGGATATTTTCAGGCGATCCACTTATTAGCCTATCAATCGGGTACATTCCGCATTTCTATTTCACGGAATTTTTCTTATCAAAAAATGCCAAAAAGTTATTAGATTTTTGCGCATGATGTGTCAAAATATGGCAGATTGTTGACAAAGATTGAACATTCATCTTTTAACATGAAAAATAACAACGTCATTCAAGATAAAAATTAAATTTAATAATTACATCGCCTATCAACTACCCGTTGTTAAATATTCTCGGTAATTGACTAGGCCACTCAAATCAGGCTTCTTTAGATTTTCTCATTAAGGCTATTGACTTGTTTTTTTGCTAGTCAACTAAAATATCGGTCACAGCAGCATGTGATCTCAGGAACTGAAAGCAAATGATCAACACTCATTATTTTGATGATAGTACGGTACTGGTGGTGGATGACCAATCCACCGGAAGAACCATTCTATCCCACATGATAAAAAGCATTAATCCCAAGATTAAAATCATCGAGAAAAACAACCCGGAACAGGCCCTCGAATGGGCGACTCAACACACCGCCGATCTGGTGTTCGTGGATTATGTGATGCCAGAAATGAATGGTGTAGATTTTGTGCGTTTACTCAAGACCCTACCCAATTACGATACCGTACCAGTCATCATGATCACCATCAAAAAGGATGCTGAAACACGCTACGCCGCACTGGATGCGGGTGTAGCCGACTTCTTGAGCAAGCCTGTAGATGTATATGAGTGCACGGCACGCAGCAAAAACCTGCTGACCATGCGCTATCAAACCTTATCCCTGCAGAATAAAAGTAGTTTACTGGAGGGCCTGGTACGTATTTCTACCACAGAAATTCGCACACGCGAAAAAGAAACCATCAAGCGCCTGGCGCGAGCCGGTGAGTACAAGGATTTCAATACAGCCACACATCTGCAACGCATGTCTCTTTACAGCAAAGCCATAGCACTCGCCTTGGGATTTAGCGAAGATGATGCTGAGGCTGTCGAGCTTTCTGCGCCTCTGCATGATATTGGCAAGATTGGCATTCCGGACAATATCCTGCTCAAAAAAGGCCCGCTCACCGACGAAGAACTTAAAATCATGCGTACCCATCCAATCATCGGCTATGAGATTCTGCAGGACAGCCCCTCAAAATATCTGCAAATGGGTGGCGAAATTGCACTAGCACACCATGAACACTACGATGGGAACGGCTATCCCTATGGGCTGAAAGGTCAGGAAATCTCTCTGGTTGCCCGTATTGTGACGATTGCCGACGTATTCGACGCCCTCACCACTGTTCGGCCATACAAGGAAGCATGGGCCATGGATCAAGCGTTCAATCATTTGCTTAATGAGTCCGGCAAGCATTTTGACCCAGAAATCGTAACAGTCATGCTCTCCATCCGCGAAAAAATAGAACAAATCTACCATGCTCACGCCCCTGCAATACACTAGCAGCATGCCGGATACCAAAAGAGTCACCAGTATTCGTAATGCGGCGCGCTTCAAACAAACCGTGTTGCTAATCGATGACCAGCCCACTGTTTTGGATATCCACGCCGCCATCCTTGGATCACTCAAGGCAAACCTTAACATTGTATCTATGACCAACCCAGAGGATGCGTTAGCCTGGATGAAAAACAAGCAGGTTGACTTGATCATTACTGACTACCGCATGCAGCCTATGGATGGCATTTCTTTTATCAAGACAATAAAACAGCACAATCACCACTCACATACATCAGTTGTTGTAGTCACCATCATTAAAGACAAAGCCGTATTGCAAGCGCTAACCGAAGCAGGCGTCTCCGCTTGCTTGACCAAACCTGTCAAACCAGAAGAGCTTAAAAAGCTGGCGCAAAGTTTGCTTGACAAAAACAAACAATTAACAAGCACGACAACTTAGACAACATAAAATGGACACCATCACCAAACTTAAAACGTGGTATGTAAACAGCTCTAATAGGTGTAATCCTATAGAACTGGAACAAGCCACCGTAAGAATTTTTGTCGGAGTGGTAATATTTCTATTCAGCCTATATAGCTATTCTAGTCACAAACTTAGTTCCGATGAGTATGTAGTTTTCGAAATCAACCTTATTTTTGAACTGCTGGCATTCGGGTTGTTCTACCTTGTCATACAAAACAAGTTAAGACCTGTACTTCGTCGAATAGTAGGCGCCTGGCTTGATATTGGAACTGCAACCATATTCATGTCTTTGACTGGTGACATTGGTGTCGCACTCATCATTATTTATCTATGGGTAGTGTTCGGAAATGGCTTTCGTTATGGCAAAAAATATTTATACCATGCTCAGATTCTGAGCGTTATCGGGTTTTTATTTACATTAAATAGCAGCCCGTACTGGAAAGGGCACGAAGCCGTAGGCTATAGTCTGCTTGCGATGCTGATCATACTGCCTTTATATGTCGCGCAGCTTATTACTCGCTTAAATGAGGCCAAAAAGCGCGCAGAGGAAGCCAGCAAACGCGCAGAGGAAGCCAATCATGCCAAAACGCGCTTTGTGGCCAATATGAGTCATGAGATCCGCACACCGCTCAATGGTATTATCGGCATCAGTACGCTCTTCAAATCCACCCCGTTAAATGCAGATCAACAGGACTTACTAAAAACACTGGAGAGCTCTTCAAAGCTTTTGTTATCCATCCTGAACAATGTGCTTGATTTCACCAAAATCGAAGAGCACAAGCTAAGTATCGAACAAACCCCTTTCTCAGTAGAGGAGACTGTTCACGACACTATAGAAATTTTTAGAGCTCAAGCGCAAGCCAAGGGAGTAAAAATCAACGCCAGCATCTCTGATTCAATTGGATTACTGAAAGGTGATGCTGTTGTGTTGAGACAAATACTGGCCAACCTGATGGGTAATGCCGTCAAGTTTACTGAGCAAGGCAATGTCATTATTTCGGCAACTTTGCTGCATAGTGACGACATGCGATCAACGGTCAGATTCTCAATGGAAGACTCCGGTGTTGGAATTCCAGCCGATAAACTTGGCAAGATTTTTGATAGTTTCACTCAAGCAGATGCTTCTACCACACGTAAATTTGGAGGTAGCGGATTAGGGCTAACTATTGCCAAGCACATGGTAGAGGCCTTGGGTGGCGAACTTAATGTGCAAAGTACTGAGGGAGTAGGTAGCCGATTCTGGTTCGACTTAACCATGCCTAAAGAAATAGCCCAGGAAGCAGCCCCTGGGCCTATCGCCGCTGTTGAACCTATTTCCAAAGTACGTGGTACTGCTATCGCCAAGCCCTTGAATGTTTTGATATGTGAAGACGAGAGCACCAACCAAAAAATACTGACACGCTTACTTGAGTTGCCAGGACACCGTGTGAACGTTGCAAGTAGCGCCGACGAAATGTTGGACAAATTGGAGCATCATACATTTGATCTCGTGATCACCGACCTTAACATGGCAGACATGAGCGGCACAGAAGCCATCAAAATTTATCGTTTTACCCGGCCGGAGGATAAATCCACGCGCTTTATCCTATTTACAGCCGACGCAACTTTGGCGGCCCGCCAAGAGGCCAGCGATGCTGGCTTCGACGCATTCCTAACTAAACCAGTTGATGCAGCCACATTGTTTAACACGATTGAGAAGATACTGAATCTCGCGCCAAATACTGCCACTATGTGGATGAACGCTGCACTCAATAACAACCCGGTCGATATCAAGACAGATTTGGCACCGGACAATGTATCCCTAGATGTAGACACACTTACTGCACTGGAGAGAATCGGTGCCAACGACCAGCTGTTTATGCACAGGTTGCTTAAAAACTATCTGGCAGATGCTTTGCAGCTGATTTACAAAATTGAGGCAGCAGCAAAAGATAGACAATACGGAGATTTGCAAGACTACTGTCATGCGCTTAAAGGTAACAGCCTGAGTGTGGGCGCACTACAGCTAGCCCACACGATGGAAGATCTTGGAAAAATATCTTCAAGCGTATCGCAAACACAAATCATGGATATGGTAAAAAGAATGAATACCGAATTTTCTGACCTTACCATGGCAGTGGAAGACTACCTCAGGCGACCTGAGGCAGCCTCCCAGTCACATTAGGCAATCTGTTTTTGTGTCTGATGTGCTTCAATATGCGAAGTTTCACTACCTACCTTGGCGTTTTGAGCACGCACCAGACGTTCCATTACTTTCAAGTTGCGCTCATCAAGCCTTAGGGCTGCATCCACCCAAACTTCAGTAATTCTGTACAACTCATCATATGTCAATGGATTGATCATATGTTTGGCACGTGTAATCGCTTGCGAAGCATTCAATGACCGATGGTTCTTTTTCACCCAGTGAGTTAAGGTCACTTCGCCAAGGCCGTCCTCAGCCAGCACATCTACCACACCCATCTGGTAAAGCTCTTCACCACTATAAACCTTGCCGGAACGGACCATTTCTTCCGCCATACGCAAACCTACCCTGCGAGACAAGAAACTCAGTGCACCCATACCCGGGAAAAGGTTAAACAACACTTCAGGCAAGCCCATCATGGCGCTCTTCTCTGCAATCAGCACATGCGCGGCCAATGCGGATTCAAAACCGCCCCCCATTGCCTGCCCTTGTACCAATGCGATCGTCGTCACCGGTGCCTGCATATTATAAAAAGTCCACAAATTATCAACACAAAGTTTGGCGTACGCTAGCAAGCTTTCACGATCCTGACGTAAAATCAATTCTTTAAAAGTAGCCAAATCGCCACCTAAATTGAAAACTCCCTTATGCTGAGATGCCAATACGATATAGTTAACTTGTTGCATCTTGCCCTGAATCACCACTTCACCTTGCTGCGCTTGTAAAAAACTATGTTGTTGCAACAAATTATTCAGACAAGTTTTGTTAAAACATGGCCTTGGCTCTGGCTTCATAATAGACCACATCACACCAAATTCAGGCTCAAAACTTGTCTCTAATTGTTCAAAGTTCGCTATACTTGTTTGAAAAAAATCCACTATACTATTCATGGTAACTTCCCTCGTTGGTTTATTGTTAGCTATTAAACGCCATCAAATGCTTGGCATGAGAATCACTATATGCTTATTAAATAAGCACTACAAGTGCTTGATTTTTGATTGTTTTGTTTTTTTGGTGTACATTTGGTTATATGTTTTTGTCATAAGTTAATGATTAATCTCAAGCTTTACAACAAAAATGATATTCAACTCATTGACTGTATTTATTTTTTTCTAAATCGCTAATAATTATTAAGGGGACGAAGAATATGCGGGAAAAAATTTTAGCATGTGTGATTTTTACAACACCAGTAATTGCACAAGCAGCCGGTTTTGCTTTGATAGAACAAAGTGCTAGTGGAATGGGTAATGCTTACGCTGGTGCAGCTGCAGTAGCAGAAGATGCCAGTACAATTTACTTCAACCCAGCAGGAATGACATACATTCAGGGCACACAAGCAGTTGGCGCGTTGCACCTTATCAAGCCAAGTGCAGAGTTTAACGATCAAGGTTCCGTACGCGCCTTACCTAGGCCACTAGGCGGTGATGGCGGTGATGCGGGTGATTTGGCTTTTGTGCCAAACTTTTACTACAAAAGAGATTTAACAGACAGCTTAAAATTCGGTTTGGGTTTAAATGCACCTTTTGGTCTTAAAACCGAGTATGACAAAGACTGGCTGGGGCGTTTTCAGGGTATCAAATCAGAAGTTAAAACCATTAACATCAACCCTGCGATTGCTTTTAAAGTCAATGACCAACTGTCACTAGGCTTTGGAGTTTCTGCCATGTGGATTGAAGCAGAGCTAACTAGTGCGGTAAACTTGGGTGCTGCTGAAAGCACTTCTAAGGTTAAAGGTGACGACTGGGGCTTTGGGTTTAATCTAGGCGCAATCTATCAAGCTACTGCGGATACCCGCTTTGGAATTGCCTATCGCTCAAAAGTTGAACAGCATTTAAAGGGTGATTCTAAATCCCCCTTCACTGGTTTAAACTCTCTCCCAACTCGCACTCTGAATACAGACGTGACGGCAGATGTCACCTTGCCAGAGAATTTTTCAGTCAGCGCATTCAGCCGCCTCAACGATACTTGGGATTTAATGGGTGACATCACCTGGACACGCTGGAGTCAATTCGATGAATTAAGAATTGTTCGTGACAATGGTACTAATTCTACGCTTGCTGTCACCCCAGAAAATTGGGAAAACACGATGCGTTATTCGATTGGTGTAAGCTACCACTACAGCGATGCTATTAAGTTACGCGCTGGCTTGGCATATGATGAAGAGGCTATTAAGGACAAATTCCGTACGGTACGCATTCCCGGCAATGACAGAAAATGGCTATCACTCGGCGCCAGCTATCAAATGACGCCAGCATCGAAGTTTGATGTGGGTTATGCACACCTGTTTATTAGCGATGCTAAGATTCATGATGATCAAAGGGCTCCTGTTCCACCATCTCCTACTGGAAAAGGTTTGGTCAGCGGCGATTATGACGGTAGCGTAGATATTCTCAGCCTCCAATATACGCATAACTTTTAATCTACTCTAGGAAATATGCCTGTAAGCCAATATCCATAGGCTACAGGACATTTAAATAAAAAAGCTCGCAATTGCGAGCTTTTTTATTTGGTGGCCCCTCTGTGAGTCGAACACAGCACCAACGGATTATGAGTCCGCTGCTCTAACCAAGCATGAGCTAAGGGGCCGAAACTCTTGTTGTGTTAATCTTGCCCGGATTCCAGGAAACTCCGCAAACGTTCGGAACGTGTTGGATGACGCAGCTTACGCAAAGCTTTCGCTTCTATCTGGCGAATACGCTCACGTGTCACATCAAACTGCTTACCGACCTCTTCCAGCGTATGGTCAGTGTTCATTTCGATACCAAAACGCATGCGCAGCACTTTTGCTTCACGCGGCGTCAGAGATTCCAGCACTTCACTAGTCGCATCCCGCAAGCTGGCATAAACTGCCGCATCCATCGGCGCCAATGTCGCTGTATCCTCGATGAAATCACCTAAGTGAGAATCTTCATCATCACCAATTGGGGTTTCCATCGAAATAGGCTCTTTGCTGATTTTCAGGATCTTGCGAATTTTATCTTCCGGCATTTCCATTTTCTCAGCCAATGTTGCCGGATCTGGCTCTAAGCCGGTTTCCTGCAAAATCTGGCGGCTGATACGATTCATCTTGTTAATCGTTTCAATCATGTGTACCGGAATACGAATCGTACGGGCCTGATCCGCAATCGAACGTGTAATCGCCTGGCGGATCCACCAAGTTGCATAAGTGGAGAATTTGAAACCACGACGATATTCAAACTTGTCCACAGCTTTCATCAAGCCAATGTTACCCTCTTGAATCAAGTCCAAGAACTGTAAACCACGGTTGGTATATTTTTTCGCAATCGAAATCACCAAACGCAAGTTGGCCTCAATCATTTCACGTTTAGCACGACGCGCACGCGCCTCACCAGTGGTCATTTGCTTGTTGATGTCCTTCAGCTCTTTAATCGGGATACCAACCTTATTCTGGATAGTCAGCAGGCGATCTTGCTGATCAATAATCGAGTGACGGTAGCGTGCCAGCTTTTCGTTATAATCATGCGATGCTTGAAGTTCTTGATCAAGCCACTCCAGATTGATTTCGTTACCTGGGAAAGTCTTGATGAAATGTGTACGGGGCATGCCCGCTTTTTCCACGCAGAAATCCATAATCTTACGCTCATGGCCGCGTACCTCTTCCACCATACCACGCACCTGGTCACACAAAGCTTCGACTTGTTTTGCGGAGAAACGGAACGCGGTCAGCTCTTGCAGCACAGTCTCATGAAGGCGCTTGTATTCCGGGTCTTGCGATCCTTTAGTCTCGCGAATGGCGTTCATCTCGGCATTCGCTTTGCGGATGACAGCGAAGCGCGTCAGCACCTCCTCTTTCAGTTTGGCCAAGGCTTCGGCTGAGATTGCAGAAGCTTTGGCGCCATCGTCGTCATCTTCTTCTTCGTCCGCATCGATCGCTTCATCGTCATCTGATTCTGCAGCCATGGCTTCATCCAGCCCAATGTCGCTGTCAATCAACCCGTCCACCAAATCATCTACGCTGATTTCGTCTTTCTCAACCTGATCCACCAGTTTCAGCAGTTCAGCAACAGTGGTCGGGCAAGCCGCAATCGCCTGCACCATGTGTTTCAAGCCATCTTCGATACGGCGTGCAATCTCGATTTCGCTTTCACGGGTCAGCAAATCCACAGTGCCCATTTCGCGCATATACATACGCACAGGGTCGGTCGTACGGCCAAACTCGCTATCTACAGTCGCCAAGGCTTGCTCGGCTTCTTCGGCAGCATCTTCATCAGCCACGGGCGGAGGCACATCCGACATCAGCAGCACTTCGGCATCCGGCGCTTCTTCATACACCTGGATACCCATGTCATTGATCATGCCAATGATGCTATCGATCTGCTCGGAGTCTTGCACATCGTCAGGCAGGTGGTCGTTGATTTCCGCATAGGTCAGGTAGCCGCGCTCCTTACCCAGCATAATCAACGATTTTAAGCGTGTACGACGTGCTTCTGCATCAAGCACAGGCGTACTCAAATCAAGCGCTGCTGCATTGACAGGCGTTTGTTTTTCTTTTTCGAGTGTTTTATCTGACTTTGGTCTGGCCATCTGCGTCCTCTGGTCTCGTCATTTCTTGCAAAAATCCAGCTAATTAGCCGTTGCGGAAAACCCTAAATTATATCACTTTTTGAATTATTTTTGACGGAAAGTCCCGCAAAAAATTTCAAGGCTACCCTGGTTTTTGTGTCAATTTCTTTAGTTGCTCACGCTCTTGCTCGGTTAAAGCGGCAAAAGATTTCTCTTTCAGCGCATTCAATACCTGCTTACCTTGCCGCGCTTGTGTCGCCCCCCTTAATTGGGTACGCATGCCAGCCAATTCAAGCCCGATGTCCAGGCTCTCATCCAGTAACAGCAACTCCCGCGAGATTTCCTGCACCAAGGGCGTATCATATTGCTGCGATGCCGCGCGAAGCAGCGCAGCCGGCTTGGCCTGAGGCTGTGCTAGCGCCGCCTCAATCACCGCATACAAAAGCCGGCTTTCTGCATCATCACCCGCCGCCAAATCCAAATCGCCCGCTTGCATCTGCGCTGGCTGCATCAAGGCTGCCAATATCAACCGTTTTTTTATCGAAAGCGGCGCGCGGCTTTGCTTCTGACGCGCTTGTTGCGGCGCCTTATTTGGTAGAGGCAACTTCAGCAGGCTTTGCATTTCCGTTTCCGAGATTTGCGCCAGCTCTGCGATTTTTTTACGCATAAACAAGGCACTGCGTGGCGCGATAATCTGCCGCAAAATCGGCTCGGCATCATTCAGCAGTTTCACACGATCCTCCTGCGAGGCCAGCGCATTATCAACACTCAATTGTTGTATCAAGTATTGCGATAACGGCATGGCTTTGGCCATCTCCGCCTCAAATTGTTCCCGTCCGAATTCGCGCACATAGCTATCCGGGTCATGTTCTTTGGGCAAAAACAGGAAACGCAATTTCAGACCATCCGTCAGCGCCGGCAATGCATTCATCGCCGCACGCCAAGCCGCGGCGCGGCCAGCATTGTCACCATCGAAGCAAAACACGATTTCATCGGTCTGCCGCATCAGCTTGGTGATGTGAAAGGGCGTAGTCGCCGTACCCAGCGCGGCGACGGCATACTCAATGCCATATTGCGCCAACGCCACCACATCCATGTAGCCTTCCACCACCAGCACTCGACCGGCATCGCGAATCGCACGACGCGCCTGAAACAAGCCGTAAAGTTCATGGCCTTTTTGGAATAGCGGCGTTTCCGGCGAGTTGTAATATTTCGGCGTATCTTCCGGGTTAATCACACGGCCGCCAAAGCCAATCACCTCGCCCTTCTGGTTGTGAATCGGAAACATGATGCGGTCACGAAAACGGTCATAGCGACGGCCTTCGTCATTGGTCACCACCAAACCTGCGATCGCCAGCGCTTCGTTATCATACTGCGGGAATACGCTTTGCAGATTCTGCCAACCGGCAGGCGCGTAGCCGATCTGGAATTTCTTGGCGACCTCGCCGCTCAGGCCGCGCGCTTTCAGGTAATCAATCGCGCGTGGGGATTTTTTCAACTCGGCCTTGTAGTAATTGGCCGCCTGCTGCAAGACCTCCTGCAAACTCAGCGCGATTTTTTGCTGTGCGCGTTGCGCATCGCGCTCTGCGGGACTTCTTTCCTCTTGCGGCACAATCATGCCGACACTTTTCGCCAGCTCGTGTATCGATTCCACAAAGCTCATGCCATTGTGTTCCATCAAAAAACCAATGGCGGTGCCATGCGCACCGCAGCCAAAGCAATGATAGAACTGCTTGGTCGGGCTTACCGTGAAGCTGGGAGATTTTTCGTTATGGAAAGGGCAGCAGGCCTGATAATTGGCGCCCGCCTTTTTAAGCGGGACAGACTTATCCACCACGTCTACAATATCAACGCGATTTAGGAGATCTTGGATGAAACTTTCCGGAATCATAATGCGTGACTATAAAACAAAAAAGCCGCATGTGTGCGGCTTAAGTTTTATGTTGATATTCATTATCGAATCAGATGCCCTGAAAGCCGCATCCAGATTGGCTTGCAGGGCCATGTTTTACGCAATGAAACGCGCGCACGTAAAGGCTTAGCCCAACTTGGCCTTGATCAAGCCGGACACCTTACCCATATCCGCACGGCCCGCCACCAAGGGTTTCACCACGCCAACCACTTTGCCCATGTCTTTCGCACCTGCAGCGCCAGTGTCCGCAATCACTTTCTCGATGATTGCGGCAATCTCGGCTTCGCTTAACTGTTGCGGCATGTAGGCCTGCAGCACGTTCACTTCAAACTTCTCTACATCGGCCAGATCGTTGCGGCCTGCGCCTTCATAAGCCGCAATGGAATCGCGACGCTGCTTGAGCATTTTCTCAATCACACTCACCACAGCCGCATCGTCCAGCTCGATGCGCTCATCCACCTCGCGTTGCTTGATGGCTGCCTGCAGCAGACGAATCGCACCAAGTTTTGCGGTATCTTTGGCGCGCATCGCGTTCTTCATGTCTTCGGTAATCTGGTTTTTCAAGCTCATGGCAATTCCTTTTTACAAACAAAAAAGGCGGCAAATGCCACCTTTCTCAACCGCCTGGAAACTTAGTAAAGTTTGGTAGGCAACGTCTGGTTACGCAGACGACGATATGTACGTTTAACCGCTGCAGCCGCTTTGCGTTTACGTTCCCAGGTTGGTTTTTCGTAAAACTCGCGTGCGCGCAAATCGTTAATCAAACCTGTTTTCTCAATCAGGCGTTTAAAACGGCGCAATGCAACGTCAAATGGTTCGTTCTCTTTTACACGTACTGAAGACATATTAATCGTAACCTTTAAAAATTATCTTGCAGGCCACGTTGATGTGACCTTGAAAACCGCGTATTCTAGCGCCGTTTGTTGTTTTCTGCAATCCTTTTTAATTGCTCAGCGTAAAATTCACTTTTTATGATGAAATACAAGGCGCACGGAACGCAGAAACCGAGATAGTACGGGTTGTACAGCAAGGTTACGAGTACCGTGCAACGCCGTAGTTCGCTTAAAAAATGGATTTTAAAATGTTAGTTTTAGGGTTTGAATCATCCTGTGATGAAACCGGTGTCGCGCTTTACGACACAAAACTCGGTTTGCTATCGCACACTTTGCACAGCCAGGTGGAGATGCACGCCGATTACGGCGGCGTGGTGCCGGAACTGGCCTCGCGCGATCATATTCGCCGCGTATTACCATTGACCGAGGCTGCGCTGGATAAAGCCGGCAAGAAATTAAGCGATGTGGACGCGATTGCTTATACGCAAGGCCCCGGCTTGGCGGGTGCGCTGCTGGTCGGCACCAGTATCGCGCAATCCCTGGCTTTTGCGCTGGGCGTGCCCAGCATCGGCGTGCATCATCTCGAAGGGCATCTGCTTGCCCCATTGCTGGAACAAAATCCGCCTGCCTTCCCGTTTGTCGCCCTTTTAGTTTCCGGCGGACATAGTCAATTGATGCGCGTCGACGGCATTGGGCAATATCAACTACTGGGTGATACGCTGGATGATGCAGCGGGTGAAGCGTTTGACAAAACCGCCAAACTGCTGGGTTTAGGCTACCCCGGCGGGCCAATGTTGGCAAAGCTCGCAGGGCAAATAACGCAAGGCAACCCGCAAATCAAACTGCCGCGGCCCATGCTGCATAGCGGCGATCTGGATTTCAGCTTCAGCGGCTTGAAGACGGCTGTTTTGACGCTAGTGAATGCTCACCCCAACATGAGCGAAACCACGCGCGCCGAGATTGCATGGGAGTTTCAGGAAGCCGTCACCGAGCTTTTAACCGCCAAATGCATCGCCGCACTCAGGCAAACCAAACTGAAGAATCTCATCGTCTCCGGCGGCGTGGGTGCCAACCTGCGCCTGCGCGAACGACTGAATCTGGAAACCCAGCAACGCGGATTGAACGTGCGTTACCCAAGACTGGAGTTTTGCACCGACAACGGCGCGATGATTGCCTTTGCCGGGGCTTTAAGATTAGAAGCCATGCATGCAGAAGTGCCCCAGGATTACGCGTTCAGCGTGCGGCCAAGGTGGGATTTGGCCGAACTGCAAGCGCCGCAGTAAACATATGAGCTATTTCTTTTTGCCAAACCCGGATTCTGTGCCGTTCAGCAATTTTTGAATATTCGTCCTGTGACGCCAAATCAGGAACACCGCCAGCACCAGCACCATCAATACATAATCGCGATACGGTGTCAGCAGAAAATAGGCATACACCGGCGCCAATGCGGCCGCCACGATAGCCGCGAGCGATGAATACTTGAACAAAAAGAACACCGCCAACCAAGTCACCAAAGCCGCAAGCGCCAATAATGGCGAAACCGCCAACATCACGCCCAAGGCAGTCGCCACACCCTTGCCGCCTTTAAATTGGTGGTAGATCGGGTAAAGATGCCCAAGAAACACCGCCAACCCCACGCTGGCTACCACCCACATCAGCATGTTGGATTGCAGCGCCAGCCATACCGGGAACCAGCCTTTAAACGCATCGCCCAGCAATGTCAGGATAGCCGCCTTTTTATTGCCGCTGCGCGCCACATTGGTTGCCCCCGGGTTACCGCTGCCCACTGTACGCGGGTCTGGCAGGCCATAGAGTTTGCTGATTAATATCCCGAACGAAACCGAACCAGTGAGATACGCGCCCACTATCCAAATAACGGGAATCAACGTGACGGGAATAAAACCTAACTCATCCATAGCAAGATACTCTAAAATCTAACCATCACATTCTAAACCATCGCAAAAACCATGGACAAAATTTTTATCAGCGAACTTAAGGTACAAACCAAACTCGGCGTGCCGGAATGGGAACGCATGACCCCGCAAACCGTGGTGCTGGATATCAAGATTGACCATGATTTAAGCAAAGCCGGTAAAAGCGACGCCATTGCCGACACCATCGATTACGGCAAAATCGTCAAACGCATCCGCGAAACCTTAACTGAACACAGCTTTCAGCTTGTGGAAGCGCTTGCCGAGCATGTGTGCGAACTGATTTTCAAAGAGTTTGGCGCCAAAGAAATCAAAATCAAAGTCAGCAAACCTGGCATCCTGACTGGGGTTAAGGCTGTGGGCGTGGTGATTGAGAGAAAGCAATAACTAGTAAATATGTCTAGACCTAATTTGTTATCCATATTAAGCAAAGATGAGGACATCATTGCTGATATTAATAGATTTTTTGATATTGACGCAATTAATCAATCAATTAAAGTTAATCTAAAAAACAAACCTGTATCTACAAAACTTAACAAAAGCACAGTAGGTTCATGTTTTGATTACTACTTTAAATTTCTTTTATGGGAATATTTAGACTCTATTAAACACTACAACGTTTCTGTTGGTGATTGGTGCATTCCTATGTTCTATGCAATTAACCCAGATTACAAAATAACCACCAGCAATGAAGAGTTTGTTAGAGAAGCCTTCGAAGAACTAGATGAAGTAATCTCAAGCAACTTAGAAGATAAATATGCAATATTGGCTTGGATAGCACATGATTTTTCATACCTTAAAGCCGCGAGATATAAGCAAATTGAATTACCTGAAATATCAGCCGAAATGCAGTATGAATTAACCCAGTTGGGAAATCTAATAAACTTCATGGATTTCAATATTAAAGCTGAGGATAAAGTTTTATTAACTCCAAAATTAAGGGCTGATTTTGGTCGAACTTTTCATCCTGATATCGTTATTGGCTCAACCATTATTGATATAAAAACATACGACAAAGCCGTTATAAAAAAAAAAGATATTATTCAATTGTTGTGCTATCTCGCTATCTCGGATAAATCACCGGTTTATTCTGCTTACTCTCCTGAAGATAACCAAATAACAAATGATTTTGGAATTTATTTTTCTAGGCATGGTTATTACTGGCAAGCAAACCTGAAAACCCTACTAAGTGATAAAAACATAATTTATCTTTTTAAAATGCTGTATAAGAAATTACGTGACTCTCCACAATATTAATCCCCTTCGCCGCGCCTGAGGCTTGAGCATAAGCTGGGTTAAACATCTGCACTGTCATGCTGAGCGTAGCGAAGCATCCAGTTACGAGGCAACAAAATCTGGATTCTTCGGTTACCGCCTCAGAATGACACGCATATGCGTGCGCATTCATTGCAAAAACATCTGCTCTGGAAGGCAAGCGGGATGCGCCTTTCAGGCCGATGCTTTTGGCAATGAAAATAGGTATGATGACTGCATGAAAACTAAACTAGCTTGGTTGCTGCTGCTGGCGCTGATGGCTGCCGGATGTGACGGCAAAAAGCACGATAGCAAAGACGCGCCAAACGACGACCTGAAAGTGGTGATTATCCGCCACGGCGAAAAACCAAAGGATGGCGATAATCTATCGTGTCAGGGTGAGAACCGCGCCTTGCAGTTGCCTGCGGTGCTGGCGCAAAAATTCGGCAAACCGGATTATGTGTATGTGCCTGCGCTGAAAAATGACGACACGACCAAACACAGCCGGATGTTTCAAACGGCTAGCCCGCTTGCCATTAAATACAACATTAGCATTAACAGTAAATATAGCGCGGATGAGAATAACAAGATCGCCAAGAGCGTATTTAAAAAGGCGGGCACGGTGCTGATGGTGTGGGAGCATAGCGCGATTGTCGATTTGGCCAAGGAATTGGGTGTAGGTAGCCCGCCCGCTTGGGACGATGCCGATTTTGACAGTATTTGGGTGATTGGTTACCACAACGGTAAAGCGGAGCTGACGCTGGATAAAGAAGGCTTGAGCCCTTCGCCAAGCTGTAGTTTTTAGCCGCGCGGGTGATGCACGCTATGCAGCTGCTTCAGGCGCTCCCTCGCCACATGCGTGTAAATCTGCGTGGTGGAAATATCCGCATGCCCCAGCAGCATTTGCACCACGCGCAGATCGGCACCATGGTTGAGCAGGTGCGTGGCAAACGCGTGACGCAGCACATGCGGCGAAATGTGCTTGTGGATGCCAGCCTGCAGGGCATAGCGTTTGATGAGATGCCAAAAAGCCTGACGCGTCATGGCTTGCGCGCGGTTGGTGACGAATAGCGCATCGCACAAACGCTTTTGCAAAATCTCCGGCCGTGCGATTTTGAGGTAACGATCTATCCAGTCTGCAGCTTCTTGCCCCATCGGCACCAGCCGCGTTTTGCTGCCCTTGCCGGTGACACGCGCCACGCCATCCTGCGTGCTGACCTCGTTGACCTGAATGCCCACCAGCTCGCTCACGCGTAGGCCGCTGGCATAAAGCAGCTCCAGCATGGCACGATCGCGCAGCCCCATGGCTTCTTCCGTATTGGGGGCTTTAAGTAAATCTTCCACTTCTTGTTCACTCAGGCTTTTGGGCAAACTGCGGGCAATCTTTGGCGCTTCGATTTGCAGCGTCGGGTCGGTTTGTATCAGGTTCTCGCGCAGGCCATAGCGATAAAACCTGCGTAGCGTAGCAATGAGTCGATTGATGCTGCGTGGTTTGCTTTGCGGGAATTTCACCGCGAGATATTGCTGGATATCGGCTTGGTTCGCCGCCAGCAGGCCTTTTTTCAGCCACTGCGAAAAATGGCTTAAATCGCTGCGGTAAGATTCCAGTGTATTCTTGGCGAGGCCATCCTCCAGCCAGAGATGATCGATAAACGCGTCTATTTCGGCCGTGTCTTGCTGGCCGCTTTCAGCAGCGTTCAAATGCTCACGCCCTCGTGTTTAAGCAGCCATTGCTTGATCTGCAACCCGCCATCCAGGCCGCGCATAAAGCCGCCCAACCCATGCTTGGCCACAACGCGATGGCATGGCACTACCAGAGGCAAATGGTTGGCGCCACAGGCATTGGCCACGGCGCGCGGGCCAGAACCAAGCATCTCTGCGACTTCGCTGTAAGTAAGCACTTGCCCACATGGAATGCCACCGATGATTTGCCAGACCTTTTGCTGGAATGGCGTGCCTTTGAAGATCAAGGGAAGATTGAAATCGTTACGCGGGTTCTGAAAATAAGCTTCGATCTGTTCGACCACGCGCTGGACTTGCTTGTTCTCGGCAGATTTGAACGGGTGCTTTTTTGGCAGCAGCTCGATAAAGATTTGCACCCCTTGTATTGCGATACCCACGGCGCCAAAAGGGGCGGCGATGACAGCATCGAACGGTTGATGTTTTTTATTGGCAGACATTTGCATAATTTACTGAATCGGCGAAATGTTTGCAATAAAAAACCCGCTTGCATCTGACAAGCGGGTTTTGTTGGCGGATAAGCGGTTAAGCTTATTCTGCTGCCTCTGGCGCCATAACTTCTTTTTCACGTGCCACCAGTTTTTCTTTAATACGTGCAGATTTACCTGAGCGCTCACGCAAGTAGTACAGTTTTGCGCGACGCACATCACCGCGGCGTTTCACTTCGATAGAAGCAATCAGCGGAGAGTAAGTCTGGAATGTACGCTCAACGCCTTCACCGGAGGATATCTTACGCACGATGAAAGAAGAGTTCAGGCCTTTGTTACGCTTGGCGATGACCACGCCTTCGTAAGCCTGCACACGTTTACGGTTGCCCTCAACCACGTTCACACCTACCACTACGGTGTCGCCTGGGGCAAAATCAGGGATAGTTTTGTTCAAACGAGCAATTTCTTCTTGCTCCAGCATTTTGATGATGTCTGCCATTTTGTTTCCTTTACGTTCCTTTTAATTGTAAGGATGCCTGTTCCTGTTCTTTTTCAATCTCTTCGAGCAGCCGAGCTTCCTCTTTCGTCAACGACCTTGCGGCCAATAAATCCGGGCGTTTTGCCCTGGTTAAAGCCAGCGATTGCTTCAATCGCCATGCCTTAATCTTTGCGTGATTGCCAGATTTCAACACCTCTGGCACCACTAATCCTTCCCCGCCGCCCAAATATAGGACTTCCGGTCGCGTGTAATGCGGGTAATCCAGCAGCCCGTTCACGAACGAATCTTCAGTCGCCGAATCCGCATCGCCCAACGCGCCGGGCAATTGCCTGACTATCGCATCTATCAGCGTCATCGCGGGTAATTCGCCACCGCTCAACACATAATCACCGATGGAGATTTCCTCATCCACCAGCGTATCCAGCAAACGCTGATCTACGCCTTCATACCGGCTTGCCAGCAGAATCAAGCCCTGTTTGCCAGCCAGCTGCATCACCTTTTCGTGCGTCAGCGGCTTGCCGCGAGGTGAAAGATGAATCACATGCGGCTGCAAACCTTCTTCTTGCTGCATCTGCCTTACTTGCCGAATCGCCTGTGCCAGCGGCTCAGCCAGCATCACCATGCCGGGGCCGCCGCCGTAAGGCCTGTCGTCCACCGACTTGTGCACATCCTGCGTAAAATCACGCGGGTTGGTCACATGCAAACTGTAAATGTCTTGCCTGCACGCCCTACCTGTAATGCCGCAATCCGTAATGGCAGCAAACATTTCCGGAAACAGGCTAATCACGTCGAAGCGCATCGCCAGCTCGCTAAAATGTTGCGTCCCAATCGACCTGGATCAGTTTTGCATCCAGATCGACATTCAATATTACCTGCCCAATAAACGGGATCAAACGTTCCTGCTTTGTTGTTTTATCTGTGACCACCAACACATCGTTGGCGCCGGTTTCAAACACATCGGTCACTTCGCCAAAATCTATTTCCTGCAGATTTTTGACATCCAGCCCGACCAAATCGGACCAGTAATATTCATTCTTGCCCGGCATCGGCAGCGCCTCTCTGGGCACTGCAACCAGCTTGCCTTTCAGGGCAAATGCCGCATCACGGTCATCCACACCGCGCAGCTTTACCAGCAGCACATCGTTGTGAACCTTGGCGTTGACCGGCACGTATGTTTGCCAATCGTCATCGCGGCCGATTTGCCAGTCCGCATATTGCAGCAGACCATCCAGCGCTTCAGTATCGGGCAATACTTTTACCCAACCTAAAACACCATAGGGCGCGGCGATTCTTCCCATGATCACCAAACGCCCCATTTTATTTTGCTCACTCATAGCGCGTATGCTACGAGACCCATCCACTTAAAGCGGATGGCCAACCGATTACTCAGCTGGTGCTTCAGCTGCTTCAGGCGCAGCTTCTGCAGCAGCGGCCTCTGCGGCGGCAGCTTTGGCAGCTTCAGCCTCGGCTGCAGCTTTTGCATCCGCTTCCGCTTTGGTGGCATCAGCAGCAGCTTTGATTTTTGCAGCCTCTTCAGCGGCAGCTTTAGCTTTAGCAGCTTCGGCTTTAGCGATGTCTTTCGCTTTTTGCGCTTCAATCACCTCTGGGCCTTTCGCGTGGAATTTCACCAAACGTGCCACTGTGTCTGACAATTGCGCACCGTTGGTGGTCCAGTGATTCAAACGTGCACCATCAATACGCAGTGTATCGGCGGCCACTTTGGCGGATGGGTTGTAAAAGCCAACACGCTCGATAAAACGACCATCGCGACGGTTACGTGAATCAGCGACTACAACGTTGTAAAACGGGCTCTTTTTAGAACCACCACGTGATAAACGAATTACGACCATAATGAAATCTCTTAAATTGTTCTGCAGAAAGGCGCGGATTATACGTTATTTTTGAATGGTTTGGCAAATGAAATATGCAGTTATTTGCGAAAGAGCACTTAGCGCCTTCTTGATGAATCCAGCGCCAGACAGACAAGCTCGTGCTGCTTTTGCACACCCATCTTCTTGAAACAATTTTTCAGGTACTGCCTTGTAGTATCCTCGGCAATCTCCATCACCGCACAAATTTCATGTGTACTGCGTCCTTCAGTTAGCAATACGGTGATTTCAGCTTCGCGGTTAGTCAGGTTGTACTTGGATTTCAGCCGCTCCACCCAGTGCATCATGTTAGCTTGCGTATCTTTTACAATTACCATAATGCCCGCATCCTGCGTACCCCCCAAGCAAATCGCACTAACATACAGCAGATAAGGCCTGAGTTGATTGAAGCGATGAATGTAAAAACTCTTATAAGATTTATTCCCGCGCTGCCCGTCAAAACTGGAAAGCGCCTGCTGCAGACGTTCCTGATCTTGCGGTATCAATGCAATTAAATGGTCATCACGGCAGGACAAACCATCTTGTTGTGCAAGCATCATCTCTGCTTCTTGCGTCATAAACATGATCTTGCCCTCGGTGGTCAACATCACGATCCCTTGCCCAAGCTGGCTTAGCGCCTGCTCCAGCACCGTGACACGCCAAGCAAGCTGGTATTGTCGCTTCTCGTCATCACTTTCAAGCATGTGCACTCCCAGAAATAATTCCCAATTAGTTGTTATCCGAATTAGTTGTTATCCGAAAATTGTGTTCCCGTATCCGGTACCACAGTGTTTTGCTGCTGCACCTCTTCGGTTACGCCCTCCGCCAATCGGGCTTTATCCAGCACAAATTGAAAATCCGCATAGGTGGCATCCGCTTCGTTCTGTGTCAAGTTTGCTATTTGCGCCTCGATCTTCGCACGTTGCAATACCGTTGCGTCAGATGAACTAACCACACCCATGATTCGGTTGTCTTCATTCAATATCAACCGCCATGGCTGCCCGGTGATCGGATCCGGATATATCTTGCGCAAATGCCGTTTGGTGCTGGCAAAACGTGGGTCTTTCAAGAGATCGCTTAATGCAGCAGGTAACTGTTTAATGCCGTCAGGAGATTGCTGATAGTAACTGTTAATGGCATGCTGATATTGCTGCCCTGCGAACAACCACTGTTGTTCACGTTCTCGCTTGGCCAGCGTATCAAAATGTTCAAAAGTTGCCATGCTCGTTATCCCAAGAACCACCGCTATCAGCAACACCACCAGATAGCTAAACCCATGCTGGCTACCATGTGTTATAGGGCGTGCCATCTGTCGAAATATCCATTGCACCTGAGTGTACATCGTACACTTGATTGCTGTTATCTGGCGGCATAGTCACGACCCATGAATCCATCTGCTCGGTGATGGGGTCTTGGGGAATAAACCGTAGATACTGTTCGTTCACCAGCGTTTCCAACGTTGCCGGATAACGATTCTTATCTGCATGATAGTGATCGATGGCCTTGCGCATTTGCGCCAAATCCTCGCGCAATACGGCCTCCTGTGACTTTTTAAGTCCGTTAAAATAACGCGGCAATGCAATGGAAGCAAGCAACGCGATGATCACCAGCACCGCCATTAGCTCGATAAAAGTAAACCCTGTCTGGCTAAGTCTTCTACCAGTCACGGTAGGGCACTCCATTCAAACCAGCCGACGAATTCAACGAATACACATCAAACACATCTGCCCCCTCGCGTGGGTCTTCCGCATCACTTTCATAACTACGCTTACCCCAGGTGTCAGCAGGATACTCCTTGTTTTGAGAGCCTGCGGACTGCATTGGTGCTTGATACATCGGGTCGGGCGGGATTTTACGAATAAATCTCAGCTTCTTTTTTTGCGGATCACTGATATCTACCACTCCGTCTTGTAAATCCTCTAAACGCTTAGGATAGCCACTATCGCCTAGTGTTTTCGCGATCTTTCCCTGATCACTCGCGACTTTGTACGCATCAATCGCCAAACGGATCTCCCGCAAATCCTCCCGCAGTTCTGCTTCCTTTTTACGCTGAATTGTCTTATCCAAGTATGGAACTGCGGCCATCGCTAACAATGCCAGAATCGTAGCAGCGATAATGATTTCGACATACGAAAAACCCCGTTGTCTGCGCATTGCAACCAACATGCTTATTGATTCTCTTTATTTTGCGGCAAACCATTTCCCAGCGAAAATCCCGGAGGGAGTGGAATATTGATATTTTCTGGTCTAGGTGGTGCAGTATTCGTCGGCACAGGTGTTGCGGAGGCGTTTGGATTCGCCGCTCTAGGCAACAACAAGGCAGCGGCTCCCGCACCAAAACCAGGAGATGAACTGCTCTTGCCAGCCCTGCCTTCAGCACCCAGCCACATATCCGCCTGATCATTTGTTTGATAACGGCGCTCACGAACAATATGTGGGGTGATAGAAAGCACTATCTCTGTTTTGCTTTTATCGTCTGCATGCGTACCAAAGAGACGCCCCAAGATAGGCAGTTTGCTTAGACCAGGCAATCCGCTGATATTTTTACGGTCTTGATCATCTATCAAGCCAGCAAGCACTTGAGTTTCGCCATCATGCAGCCTTAATTGCGTTTGTGCCAAGCGTGTTCCGATGCGAAAAGCCACACTCTCGCTATTGCCGCTGGCAGCCACTACCTTTTCACCGATAGACCCTACATTCAAACTGAGCTTGATAGTGACATCTCCAGCGGTACTGATTTGCGGCTCGACCTCAAGTTTTAAGCCGGCATCAATGTATTGCACACTTTGCGAAGCCACGCCGGTAGAAGCTACGTTTGCGGTAAATACCGGCACTTTTTCGCCGATATGGATACGTGCCACATCACGATTTTTGACACGAATGCGCGGATTTGCCAGCAGATTCACATCCCCATTGGTTTCGTTAAACTGGATCCCCGGCACCCCGCCGACCACCAGGCTGTTACCGGTCACGTGCGTCAAGTCATGGACCGTGAGGATTTTACTATCCGGCACCGGCACACTCACACCAGTAGGCGGCACCACACCCAGATTCCGCAAACTGCTGGTTTTTACTTCCATTACCTGCATTTCCAGCATGACTTCCGGGTCTGGCAGATCCTGTGCCAAAATCATTTTTTCTGCGATATTGAGTACCTCTGGGGAGTCTTTTATTATCAACGTGTTCAACCTGGCATCCACCTCCACTTGCCTGACACCGAGTATATTCTTGAGCATGCCACTCATTTGTTTAGCATCTGCGTAATCCAGAGAGAAGCTGCGGACGCTGAGATCTTTGTAATCGCGCTGATGCATAATATCGTTCACATAAATAATGACCGCATTATCGCTTAGTACTTTTTTCTCCAGCTGATTTGTTTGCAGTAACAAATCCAGCGCATCCCGGAACAACATATTCTTCACGAACAGGGTTACCTTTTGATCGCTGGGAATATCCTTGTCCAAAATAAAATTGATTTTTGCCGTGCGAGAAAGCGATTCGAATACTTGCTTCAAATTCACATCGCGGAACTCCATGGTTACAGGCTCGTTATATGCCAATTTCTTGTTTGTTCTCTCTCTCTGAAACTCTTCCTGCTTTTGAATGAGTTTCGCATACAATTCCAGTGCGGTCTGATGTTGAGGGTTCTCCTGCAAAATCCGGCGCAATTTGCCGATTGCTTCAGCCTGTTCATTTTCCCCTTTGCCTGACAGTGTCCGCGCATCCTGTAATAGCACTTGATGATATTGCGCCATTTGCAGCCTTCTTACTCCCTCGGCAACACGCAAATTGCCCGGGTCATAAGTATCCAGCTCTTGATATAGTCGTTCCAGGCTAGCGAAATCTTCCTTATCCCACGCCTCATTGATCTGCTGTATCAAATCATATATTTTTGCGTCCCGCTCATTCACGTTCTGCAGCTTATCAGGCACCTGGGTCGCATATTTTGGGTTTTCCATTTTATTGTCCGGTTTAACTTCTCGCTGTAATACCGGCGGATTGGCTTGGCACGAGACCAAGTGCAGGGCCAGCAAAATGATTAATAACCGGCTAGGTTGCAATACGGATATAGGGTGATTGATGGTTTTCATGGTGTTGCCCCGATTTGCAGCAATTGTATTTTATTAAGTGGAATATTTAAAAATTGAATCTGCAGGCCAGCAGCGCTTTCTTCTATCGTCACAAGCTTGTACTGCCCGCTTGCAATGATATCGCCTGCTTGCACGGTCAGAATATCGCCTTGATAATCCAGGCTCACTGTTTGCGATGCACTATCTTGCCAACGCCCCAGATATTTGAAGGGCAGTGGCGGTACAGCCGGAACTGCGGGTTTGCGTGTCACAACATGTGATCTGGATGGTTGGGGAGTCAAAAGCTTCTCAGCTTCAAACAAATCGCTTTGCATCCCCACCAATGGGCGCTTAGTGAGATGTAAACTCCCACCCACGATGTCTTGCGCAAGGTGACGATATTGCCTTGCCGCTTCTGGAGAAGCTTCACGCGTTGGTAGCGATACAGCAACAGACTTGTCATCGCGAGATGTCCACCAGGTCAGCCCCAGAGTAATAACCAAAGCTGCAACCAGCATCCATTGACGCCTATTCCACGCCATGGATAACTCCTTCCGCTCGATTGTTAAAATGCAGCACCAGTTGAATGCGCGCCTCAATCAAGCCATCCTGTACCGTTTCACGATTAAAACTTAAAGACTCAATCGCCACATAATCCAATTGGTTCAAAAGCTGACTTAAAAACGCCTGAATATCCTGATATGTGGCAACCAAGTTGAATTGCATATGGTAATGCGCAATCGGATCATCTAGCTGATACTGTGTCTTATAGCTGACTTCATCCAGTTGCAGATTCTTTGCATCGGCAATATCAATCAGCTTTTGCACACTAGCTGCCCGATATTGTATTGATGGGAGGCTGGCTAAATACGCTTCTAGATCCTGTTGTGGTGTTCTTGCCTGATACGCTTGTATCGGAGTTTCTTGTTGTGCCGTCAACTGCGATAGTTCCAGCTGTTTAGGTATAAGCCAGGCCCAATACAGCACTACTGACAACATTAGGCTGCAAAGCCCAACCAACCCAAACCAGGAAGAGCGCTCTGCCATACGATTAAGCTGCCAAAACATCCTTTTCTGGAATCCCTGCATTAATCCGCTCCTCTGGCTGCCGCGATACGTTTTTGCAAATCTGCCCACAGCACTGTGGCATTGAAACTATAAACGGGGCGAACTGATTCAGGGTCTATCAAATGTTGACGTTGCAGTATCGCATCCCCGAACTTGGGGTGCTTCTTCAAGTCATCAAAAAAATGGGTAATATCAGCAAACTGTTTTGCTTCACCGACTAACACGATTTCCGCCTTGGCAGGATTAGGCGTTACACTCAGCAATCGCACATTGGGATGCCGAGATTTTACCTGCTCCAGTTCAGCCGTCATACTCAACCAAGGCGTATTCAGGCTCTGTTGTGTTCTAATCGCAGCCGCGATTTGTGTGTCAACCGCATTATCTATTGACGTACTTTTCGGCTGGATCTGCTGACTTATCATACGTGCTGATGCTTGTTTGATCTGCACATCCAGCCTGGCACCACACCACCAAACCCAAGCGATCAGTGCCAAACCGGCCAGCAGCAGCCCTCTTACCCAGATAGAATAAAGCGCGTATGGCCGCGAAAAATCGAGATCTGTACGCACTATGCCGCCCTCATGGATTGGGCCAGCCAACCGGCAAGGCTTTGATGACTCACACGCGCGAAAATTGGACTAAGCAGGGCCTGCTCCCCGGTTGCGGCAGATTGTTGCCATACTTTGGTCAAGTTGCCGGAAACATAAGCCAATATCTGCTTTGATAGCGTGTCACTTTGCGCGCCATACCGTGCCGCAAGCTGCATTGCGGCTTGATATTCTTGTCCTCGTTCAGGCGCTGCTACAGCAAAGCCTTGCACTTCGCCCATCTTTCGCATCACCAATACGACATACCCAGATTCCACCATCATTACCCATGCGTTGGTATCTTGAACTCTGGCGAGAATGCTCACGGCGGCAGGTGTGATACTCTGCCATCGGATATGGTGTCGGCTATGCGCCTGTTGCATCGCTTCATACAGCCCCGAGTGCAAAGCGCTTGCCACGACTGCCTTGCCATACCTTTGCAAATCCACACGAATCTGCCATTGATCCGCATCATTGCCAAACTGCTGCCTGAACGCAAGTTGTGCCAGCGCAAGCCAATCCGATCGGGTATAGATATTATCCTGCCAGGGCAACACCACATAACGCACCAGTGCATTGCTTATCGTCACTTGAGCAGTCTGTCCCGCCAGCAAATCCGCGTGTGCATTGATTGACTGCAACACCAAGTCATGACTATCAAACTGAACAGCTTCTTTGGTCAGCATGCGTACTTTCTGCGCATCCAATTCAAGCGCAATCCCATCTTGAGCAATGGCAAGTTGTAGTATCTTAGCCATCTACACACGCTCCATTAAATCGCTGGCGCAACACGCTGCACCTCCGCAAGTGTAGTTTCACCAGCAAACGCCATATCCAGCGCCGCCTGGTGCAAGAATTTTGTGCCTTTTTGCGCCGCAAGTTCCTTAATCTGGCGTATGGCGGCCCTACCAGCTATCAGCTCCCGCAACTCATCGTCCAGTACCAGCACTTCAGCCACTGCGTGCCGTCCTTTATAACCCGTTCCGCGACATGCCCCGCAGCCTGCCCCATGCAGCAATTTCACATCAGGCGGAATTTTGAACGAGAAATCACCCGTATCATGCAGTGGCTGTGCACAATGCTTGCATACCACACGCAATAGACGCTGCGCCACCACCACATTGAGTGCAGACACAAAACTATAAGGGTCCACGCCCATGTTCAGAAACCGGCCAATCACATCAAACACGTTATTGGCATGTACGGTCGTAAACACCAGATGTCCAGTGAGTGCCGATTGCACCGCGATTTGCGCAGTCTCCGCATCACGGATTTCGCCCACCATAATCTTGTCCGGGTCATGCCGCAAGATTGAACGCAATCCACGCGCGAACGTCAGGCCTTTTTTCTCATTGACAGGAATTTGCAGCACGCCGGGAAGCTGATATTCCACGGGGTCTTCAATCGTGATGATCTTATCCGCACCGCGATTGATCTCGCTGATCGCTGCATATAGACTGGTTGTTTTGCCGCTCCCGGTTGGCCCCGTGACCAATACCATTCCATATGGCATATTGAACTGTTGACGCAACACCAGCTTGGTGTGCGCATCAAAACCCAGCACATCCATGTTCAACCCATGCGCTTCTTCAGCAAGCGTCTGTTTATCCAAGACACGGATCACAATATCTTCACCATGGATGCTAGGCATCACCGAGACGCGGAAATCCACGTCACGGCTACGGTATGTCGCCCTGAACCGCCCGTCCTGCGGTACGCGCTGCTCGGTAATATCCAGTTCCGCCAATACCTTAATACGCGAAACAATTTGCTCAGCCATACCAGGCTCGCTCACTGCGCCCACCTGGCTTAATACGCCATCCAGGCGATATTTGATGACGATGCCGCTTGGGACAGTTTCAAGATGAATATCACTGGCATCTGATTTCAATGCATCAAATAAAGTGGAGCGCACCAGTTTCACTACTGGGCTCGCATCATTTTCTATGCGATTCAGCGACAGCTCTTCCAGTAATTCCGCTTGTTGTGCACCAGTATGTGCCCCAGAAATAGCAGACTCCACAGTACGCGTACTATCCTCATGGCGCGCCAGAAAAGCTGCAATATCCGCATAATGTGCCAAATGGCTACTGAATGGCTGCTGGATATGATTTGCCACCCAGGCTTCCAATTGCATGTTGTAAATATCGGCCAGCACCAGAATCAAACCGTCACCCTGTTTAAGCAATACGCACTCGTGCTGCAAACACTCGGAGAAACTGATTAAATCAAACGCGGGTTCTAAGGCCAGCATTTGTTTTAGATCAATCGCCGGGTAGTGCAGATTGTTGGCAAGCTGTACTACAAATTCCTGCACAGGCAGCCCGGCATTCTGCTCCAGCAATTCAATTGCTCTGCGCCCCTGCTGGCTGGCTTCGTGTGCGGATTGCTGTATCAATTGTGCGGTCAAGATAGTCATCGCACGCCTTATTGGATACCACTTGCCAATTCAAAAATCGGCATGTAGAGCATCAGTACGATGCCACCGATCAGAAACCCGATCACCGCCATCAATGCAGGTTCGAGAACCTTGGTGAATTTATCCACCCAGCGCAGCATTTCGTCCTCGTGGAATGCTGCAGCACGTTCCATCATTTGCTCCAGCGTACCCGTTTTTTCCCCTACCTGAAACAATCGCATGGCCACGGGGGTGACCAAATGACTGGTCTGGAATGCCTCGGAAAAACTTTTTCCTTCGGAAATTAATTGCTGCGCCAGCCTTAATTGCCCATCCAGTTCGCCACCCATCATCTGATTTACTTGGCCAAGGCTTGCACTCACCGTCAACCCGCTTTTTAACAGCATGCCTAATGTGCGATAAAAACGAGATAAATGATAAAGCCTGATTTTTTCACCTATATACGGCCACGACCATGCCCAACGAGATATCCTGGCACGAGTAAGGGGTTGTTTGAATACCCACATCAACAATGCCAGCACTGCAATTATCAACCCGGCAATCCATGTACCATAGCTCTTGGAGAATTTTGTCAGCGACAGCACCCATTGCGTACTGGTGGATACGTGTTGAACTTGCGTTTCATAAATACCGGCAAATTTAGGAATCACCACCAGCAGCAAAAAGCCCAACACCAGCACGCCAAAGCTAATCACGATTGCTGGGTAAACGGAAGCGCTGGCAATGCGCTTTTTCAATAAATCCACGTTCTCTCCGTATTGGCTATAGCGCACCAATGCCTCTGGCAGATTACCTGTTGTTTCTGCCGCACGAACGCTGGCAACCAGCAAACTTGGGAAAATACCACCTTGCGCCGCCATTGCTTGTGATAAAGTTTGACCGTGTTGTATAGCAGTCAATACATGCTGCAACCTGGATTGATTGACCGGATTAGCTTCTTTCTGGATTAGCGTCTCCAGCACTTCCACTACCGGCAATCCTGCCTCCAGCAACACTCTGAACTCCTGACAGAACAATAGTATCGGGAATTTGTTTTGTTGTGGATTTAAACCGGAACCGATTGATTTAGTATGCAAAACAGTAAATCCCTGACGCTCAGCCTCCGCTTTGGCGTCCGCATCCGACATTGCTTCTAGCCTAAGCGCGAATGGGGCCTGGCCTTGCTTGATCACTCTCAACTGGTACTGCATGGTGTATATCTACTCAAAAATATCTGCATTATCACCATCTCCGCCAGGCCGACCATCTGCACCTAGCGACCAGACATCCACTTCACCTTTCTCACCTGGGAACCGATACAAATAATCATTCTGCCAGGGATCCTTCGGAATATTTTTTTGCAAATACGGGCCTTTCCATCGAACTACATTAGATGGTGCCACCAGTAAAGCTTTTAAACCGGATTGCTGATCTGGATAATGTCCGTTATCCAGACGATACACATCCAATGCTTTATGAAAAGCCTCTATCTGCGCTCTTGCCACCTTAACTTCAGATTCACCCAGCTTCTGAAAATATTTTGGCCCGACATACCCCGCCAGCAAACCGATAATCACCATTACCACGAGCAGCTCTAATAATGTAAATCCGTGTTGTGTAAGAGATTCAGAAATGGGTGGCCTTCTCGATTTCATTGTTTCTCGCCTAGTATCTGGGTTAAGCCTATTATGCACGCCTTGCCCGTTTTTAAAAACACCTAGCTAGGAAAAGGAATATCGACACATAAAAAAAACCCCAGTTTCCCGGGGTTATCAACGAGGAAACAATTTTATTGGAAACCTAATGAAGCATCTGGAGTTGCACCAATACAAGATGGATGATCACCCAAATTTGCAAAGGCGTTAGTCAAATGCAGTTTTTCCACCTGGGTTGTCGGACTGCCCTGCAACCCCATTAGCTGACGCATTTTCCAAGCAAATGCATGGTCTGTGCATGATGTATCGCCAGACACACCGATAGCACCGATTTTCACACCATTTTTATACACTGGTAGACCACCACCAAATACATTCACGCCACCAACACGTTTACCCACTAATGGGTCGTTGGTTTTACCATACTGTACAGGATTACCACTATACGCTGCTTCAGCATTTACTGGATTGGACTCCTGCAAACCGAACAGAGAGCCACCTGGCTGCACTGCTGCATAAAGCGCACCTGTAGAGATTGCTAGTGCATCCAGACTGAATGCGTTCGCCGTATTTGCTTTTTGTGCAGAGATCACACGGCTTCCGAGCCATTGTTGATTGCCTGCCAGCGCACCTTTTGCACCAGTATTTACCACTGCACAAACTTTGCCTGTTTCATCCACAAAAGTTGCCCACATATTCAAATCCAACCCGCCTGTCTGACCAGAAGCCAACGTATTATTCGCTGCATTCTGTAAAGTTGTATACGAAATATCGTTACATGCTGCATTAGCTGCCCCGCTCAATACCGTGAATACTGTTGCCAAAATTACCTTTTTCATGTGTTTCATTTTTTAACTCCCTTACTTTCAAAGATGGATCAAAAAAACTACAGGCAAATTCTAGAATTGGACTTCAAAAACAGAAATCCCCCAAATGGGGGATAAGTTCACACATTAGCCCGAACGGGCTAAAAAGAAAGTGGAATTAGGTTTGCGATGATAAGAAACCTGGAAAGAATGCCAGATGCCCCATCAGGAGAGTTGGTTGATCCCCTCCCGCAAGTCCCCTGCACGCTTATTCTGACCGGGGAAACCACGATGTGTCAAGCGTAAAGTGTCACGTCCGGCAAATGGGCACTGGCGAAGCCTTCACGCCGTAAGCGGCAGGAATCACATTTGCCGCAGGCGTGACCTTGGCTATCGGCCTGATAGCATGAAACCGTAGCCTCGTAAGGCACGCCCAGCTTGGTTCCCAGGGTAATGATTTCCGCTTTGGTCATATCTATCAAGGGCGCATGTACGGTAATTTTCTGGCCTTCCACCGCAGTCTTTGTCGCCAAATTCGCCATCTCCTGAAACGCTTTCACGTACTCGCCGCGACAATCCGGATAACCGGAATAGTCCAGCGCATTCACCCCTATAAAAATATCCTGTGCGCCCAGCACCTCTGCCCAGGCCAAGGCCAGCGAAAGCATGATGGTATTGCGCGCCGGCACATAAGTCACGGGGATCCCGCTTGTCGCAGCTTCTGGCACCGCGATTTTGTCATCGGTCAACGCCGATCCGCCAAACAGGCTCAAATCCAGCTGGACTGTCTTATGCTCTGCGGCATTAAGGGTATGCGCGATGTTCTGCGCGGCCTGCAGCTCTGCGATATGGCGCTGGTGATAATCCAGACTCAGGCAATAGCAATCATAGCCTCGAGATTTAGCATAGGCCAGTACTGTGGCAGAATCCAGTCCGCCGGAAAGTAGAACGACTGCTTTTTTCATACGCCTTGCTTTTCGCCCCAAAGTATCTTGTGCAACTGAATCTGCATGCGTACCGGGAGCTTATCCTCCAACACCCATGCAGCAAGGGTTTCAGCGGGCAAATCTTGGTAGGCTGGCGAAAAAAGCACTGGGCATTTTTGTGTCAAATTAAACTCGCTTAATTTTGCTTTGGCCCAGTCGTAATCAGCGCGATTACAAATGACGAATTTGATTTCATCTTTGGCCTGTACATGGCTCAGGTTATCCCAACGCATCTGCTTCTCTTCGCCGGAAGCAGGTGTTTTTACATCTAAGATGATTGAAACGCGCGAATCTACATTGAAAATATCTATCCCGCCACCGGTTTCTAGCGAAACACTATAACCTGCATCACATAAAGCTTTTAATAAAGTAAGGCACCCTTTTTGTGCCAGGGGCTCGCCGCCAGTGACGCAGACATAATGCGCACCATAGCTTGCCACCTGCTGCAGAATTTCTGTAATCTCCATATTGCGGCCGCCACTGAACGCGTACTCGGTATCACAGTATGTGCAGCGCATCGGACAGCCCGTCAGGCGTACAAACACAGTCGGCAAGCCCATACGGCTGGTCTCGCCCTGAAGTGAATGAAAAATCTCGTAGACCTTAAGTGCCATTTATGTAGGTACCAGAAAAAAGAAAGCACCAACGTATTGTTGGCGCTATTTTACATTATGCGACCACGCAGACTGTTATTTTATGCCATCCAACAGCTTCAAACGCTTTTGGGCATTCGGTGTCACAGCCGCATCAGGATACTTGCTGATCAAATCCTTCAACGTCTTCTTGGCGCTACTTACCAAACCCAACTGAATCTGACAATTAGCCTGGCTATACATCGCATCCGGCACTTTGGGGCTTTGCGGATACTGGTCAATCACCTTTTGCTGAGTAGCAATCGCTGATTTATAGTTCTTGAGTGCGAACTGAGAATAACCCAAGCCATACAATGCATCCGGCGCGAACTTGCTATTTGGGTAGTCTTTCAAGAAAGTATCGTAAGCTGTAAATGCCTCTTTATGTTTTGCAGATTTGCTTAACTCCTCAGCCTCAGCAAAAGCTTTGGCATCTTTTTCTTCTACCGGTGCAGGCTGCACAGGTGCTGCGGCCTGGGGCGCGGCTGCAGCCGGACTGCTTTCCAATTTACGCAAACGACCGTCGGTATCCGCGTATAGGTCCTTCTGGCGTTGCTGGGCAAGCTCTAGCTGATGATTGGCTACTTCCAGATCACCCTTCAGGTTAGCGACTTCCCGCTTGAGTTGTTCGATCTGATTTTGCATATCGGCCAGCCCGCCACCTTGAACAATGGCTTCTATCGCCGCGATGCGCTTTTTCAGATCGTTGATGGCCGCCTGATGCGCTTCGTCGTTAGCATTGCTTTTTGCCTCGACATCCAGGATTTTCTTACGTGCCTCTTTATCGTCAAATAAAGCGGCATGGGCACTTAACGTGCCCGTCAGGCAAGCCGTTGCTATCAGGGCAGAAATCAGCCGCATTATTCACCCTCGTAGACGATATCCACGCGACGATTCGGCTGGAAGCAGCTTTCATCGGCACAATTTTGCACAGCTTTCTCTTCACCGTAACTCACGGTTTCAATCTGTTTATCCTGCACGCCTAGCAAATTCAGTGATTTTTTAACAGCTACGGAACGACGCTGACCAAGAGACAGGTTGTACTCGCGTGTACCACGCTCATCAGTATTGCCTTGCAGAATCACTTTGGCATTGCCGTTGGCCAGCAGATATTTGGCGTGCGCCTCAATCAGTGGGCGGAACTCGGCTTTTACCGCATCGCTGTCAAAATCAAAGTAGATATTGCGTTTTGACAGAATATTGTTCGGGTCTTTCAGTGGATTGTTGCCGGCATTATTGGCATTGCTATCCACCACTACTTCTTTCACACCGCTGGTATCAGCGGCAGGTGTACTGTCTGCTGGCTTAGTGGCTGCTGTGGGGCTTTTATCCTCTACTGCAGCAGGCTTGTCTGCCATAGGCGTACTTTTACAGGCCACTAACAAAGCAGATGCCACCGCTATCATCACTAATTTACGATTGAATGGTTTTAACATATCACTCCTCTTTCTCCCCAATTGGGGTCATTGCCATTGTTTGTTTGATCTCAAATATTGTTATTTAACTATTGGTCCCCACGCTGGTTCCCGCACATCGCCACTTGATTCGCTTAAGCGCTGACGCATCTTGCCATCTGCAGAAACTGCCGCCAAAGTACCGCGACCGCGTACTTTGGTTGCATACAAAATCACACGCCCGTTTGGTGCAAAACTTGGGGATTCGTCCTGGCTACCTTCGCTCAGCAATTGCACCTGCCCACTGGCCAAATCCTGCACTGCCACCCTGAACTTACCACCATCGTTACGAATATACGCCAAACTTTTACCATCGGGTGAAAAACGTGGGCTGACATTATAGTTACCTTCAAACGTCACCCGGCTTACATCACCACCACTGGCTGGCACCTTGTAGATTTGCGGTCTTCCACCGCGGTCTGATGTAAAGTAAATCCAGTTCCCATCTGGTGAGAATGCTGGCTCAGTATCGATTGCCGTACTCTTGGTAATTTGTTTCAACGCGCTGCCATCATCGTTAATGGTATAGATTTGCGAGTTGGCGCCATAGGTCAGCACAATCGCCAGCTTGCTGCCATCCGGCGCCCAGGATGGCGCGCTGTTGTTGCCTTTAAAATTGGCCACGATTTTTCTTTCACCGGTATTCAACGACTGCACGAATACGATCGGCTTTTTCTTTTCAAACGAAACATACGCCATCTTCTCGCCGTTGGGCGCCCAAGCAGGAGAGATTATCGGCTCGTTCGATGACACCAATGGCTGCGGGTTATAGCCATCGGCATCGGCCACCATCAAGGCATAGCGTTTGCCAGATTTGTTGACATAGGCAATCCTGCTGGAGAAGAAACCATTCTCGCCTGTCAGCTTCTTGTAGATCATATCGGAGATTTTGTGCGCAGTCTGGCGTAGCTGTGCTGGAGAAGTCTGATAATCTACATCTGCCAAAATATTTTGTTTTAGGACATCCAGCAACTGCACATGCACGTTCACTTTACCCGCACCCAGCGGCTTGATATCGCCCACCGTCATTGCCTGTGCCTGCAGGGCCGCCCATTCGGCATATTTCACCTGGGTCACGCTGGTCGGCAGGTTCGCCATACCGCGCGTTTCCAATGCTCTGAACATGCCACTGCGCTGCAGATCGGCCGAGATCACCTCGCTCAAGTTGTCTCTGGCTGACAACCCCGGTGAACTGCCAAAAGGTAAAATCGCAATCGGAATTTGCTGGGCGCCACCACCGCTGATTTCGATTTCCAATGCAGCATTGGCAGAACTAGAAAGCCAAAAAGTAAGGCCAAAAATAAACAGTCTCAATAGCTTCATCGTAATATTTGTTGTGTGGGTCTCGAAAAAGTTCATTGCATTTTTACTTAATTCACCCAAGCGTGCCAGTGCTATTTACACTTTGTTACAAGTGTTACCGTTCATTAACAGCTAATCGTTCGGCCTGAATTTGAGTTTTGTATTCCTGAACGGTGCGAACAAGCTCGCATCAGCCGGCACCGGCAATGGCTCTGAGGCAATAATGGCGCGCTCTACAGCCTCATCACAGACAGGATTCCCGCTGGATTTGGTCAGCTTGGGCGAACCGCTAATCTCGCCGGTTGGTAACAAAGCGATTTCAAAACGCAACTCAGGATTGCCATCGCCACAAAGGGTCTTGTTCACGTTGCCACGAATCTTGGCCTTGATTTTATCGGTGTACTCGCCTATCAAACTGGCACTGGCGACAGATTTCGCCGCATCTTCATGTGCGGCATTCTCACTGTCTATCTCTGCCTGTACCTTTTTTAAGGCATCTTTATTGGGTTTTTTGTGTGTCAAATCTTCATCGCGCATGGCTTGACGCAGTTTCTCAAGTTCTTCTTTTTTCTTTTGTTCAGCGAGTTTTTTCTCTTCCTGACGCTTCTGTTCTTCCTGTTTTTGTTTCTCGGCCAATTGTTTTTCTTTTTCAGCCAACTCTTTCTTTTTCTTCTCCAGCTCAATATCGGCTTTTTCTTCAGCCTTGGGTTCCGGCTTTTCTTCTACTACCGGTTTAGGTTCCGGCTTGGGCTCAGGGTTTTCTTCAATCACCGGCTTCGGCTCTGGCGGTGGGGCTGCTACTTTCGGTGTGGGCAATTTGTCCCATAATTCCACTTCGGTAACATTCAGCACCTGATGCGCCGCTTTCCAATTGAAGGAAATCAGCATACCGCCCAGCAACGCCAAATGCACCAGCAACGCCAGTGCACCCGCTTTGAATTTATCCGGATCTTCGTGCTTTCTGAACATCAATTATGTTGCAGGCTTGAATAATAAGCCTACCTTATCGACCTTGGCCTGCTTGAGCAAATCCATAACTTCAATCACCTTACCGTACGGCGTCTTTTCATCCGCTCCCACTACCACGGCACGTGGTGCCTTTTTAAGCTGATCCTTAATGGTAGCCAACAATTGGTCGCGCGCCAGTTTCTTTCCATCCACTTCTGCTTCCCCATCTTTGTGCACGGTCACCACGATGGGTGCGCCTGTTTGCCTGAGCGCCTGACCCACTTTGGGCAACTCCACTACACCTGGATTCGTCATCGGCGCGGTGACCATGAAAATCACCAGCAATACCAAAGTCACATCGATATATGGCACGACGTTGATCTGATTCATCATCCGACGTTTGCGGGTTCGGCTCATTTAGATGCCCCTAATATTTTCATTATGAGAAACTCTTAAAATTGGCGAGAACAATACAGCGCTAGGCGCAAGCTGCGCAAAGACCGCAGACAGTATGCGTATTACGGCAAGGTCTTGAGCACAGCTTGCAACAACGCGATGTGTGTTGACAGCCATTTTAAGCTTTCCGCTGGAGGATATTGGTAAACTCTTCCATAAAGCTCTCGTAACGTACCGACAGCCTATCCACCTTGCTGGCAAAACGGTTATAGGCAATCACCGCAGGAATCGCGGCAAACAAGCCAATGGCGGTCGCCACCAGCGCCTCGGCAATGCCCGGTGCGACCTGGCTCAATGTGGCCTGCGCCACGCTGGAAAGGCCGCGGAAAGCGTTCATGATGCCCCATACGGTACCGAACAGGCCAACATACGGGCTCACCGAACCGACAGATGCCAGGAACGGCAAGTGTGCATCCAGATTGTCCAGTTCGCGGTTATAGGCGGCGCGCATGGCACGGCGCGCGCCTTCCATGACATCGCTTACCTCCATGCGGCCTTGCTGTTTGTGGCGAATGAACTCCTTGTAGCCCGCCTCGAAGATACTGGCCATCCCCTGCGGCTTGCGACGTCCTGCGCCTAAGCCATCATAAAGCTTGGTCAGATCCCCGCCAGACCAGAATGCATTCTCAAAGTTTTCCGCATCTGCCTCGGCACGCTTGAGCGAAAACACTTTAATAAAGATGTACCACCAGGAGGCCAATGACGTGATCAGCAAAAGCAGCATCACCAGCTGCACCGGCAAGCTGGCACCTGAGACCAAGGACAGGAATGACATATCATGAGCGACGTTCATGCGGGCTCCGTAATTGAAGAAATAGCTTGTAAAATTGGGGCAGGGATGCCCATCGGTTTAAACGTGTTTGCATTGACGCAAGCCACCCGGACTTGCGCCTCTATCAGCGTTTCATCATCGCGCGAAATCACCTGCGCAAACTGCATGCTGCTGCGGCCTAACTCCAATATGGACAAACTTACTATCAAATGGTCGTTAAATTTCGCAGGTCTTTTGAATTGAATATTCAGGCTATGCACCACAATCACCATCTGTAATTCATCGCGCAATGTGGTTTGCTCATATCCCAAATGGCGCAACCATTCTGTCCGCGCCCGTTCCAGAAAGTTCAAATACTGACTGTGGTAGACGACGCCGCCTGCATCCGTGTCTTCATAATAAACGCGCACCGGCCAGCGAAAAATGTGATTGCTCGACATCGGTAAATTCTAACACAGTAGGTAAATTGGTCTAGCACACAAGCAAAAGCCAACACCGCGTTTAATTTTCATTACACAAATCACTGCCCTGCAAGCCGCATCCAGACTGCCTTGCAGGGCAGTGCCGTTCACAATGAAGCGCGCGCGGGTATGCATGTGAGCGATACTCACCAGTTCAGCAAGTGCTATTGCTGCCAGAGCTCGCCGCTGGCCATATTGCCCGGAACGGCCAAACCAAAATGCTGATACGCCGAAGCCGTGGCGACGCGCCCACGCGGCGTACGCATTAGATAGCCTTGCTGGATCAGATAGGGCTCCAGCACATCCTCGATGGTGTCACGCTCCTCACCAATCGCCGCCGCCAGATTATCCAGGCCTACCGGGCCGCCGCCGAATTTTTCCAGTACGGCCAGTAACAACTTTCTGTCCATCACGTCGAAACCAAGCTTGTCTACGTCCAGCATCTTCAATGCTGCATCGGCAATTTCGGCGCTCACGTCACCATCGGCCTTGACCTGCGCGTAATCTCGCACGCGTCGCAGCAAACGATTGGCGATGCGCGGCGTACCGCGTGAACGTTTGGCGATTTCCAGTGCGCCGCTATCGGTCATGCTGACATCCAGCAAGCCGGCGCTGCGGTGCACGATACGCCCCAGTTCCTCCGCGCTATAGAATTCGAGTCGGGAAACAATACCAAAACGGTCGCGCAAAGGGTTGGTCAGCATGCCGGCGCGCGTGGTGGCACCCACCAGTGTAAATGGAGGCAAATCAAGGCGCACGCTGCGTGCCGCCGGGCCTTCGCCTATCATGATATCCAGCCGGTAGTCTTCCATGGCGGGGTAAAGAATCTCTTCGACGACCGGTGAGAGGCGGTGAATCTCATCGATGAACAATACGTCGTTGGGCTCAAGATTGGTCAACAGCGCAGCTAAATCACCTGCACGCTCCAGCACCGGGCCGGAAGTCTGGCGCAAGTTGACGCCCATCTCGCGGGCAATGATATGGGCCAAAGTGGTTTTGCCGAGCCCGGGCGGGCCAAACAACAGTACATGGTCTAGCGCTTCGCTGCGTCCGCGTGCGGCATTGATGAATATTTCCAGCTGACCACGGGCTTTTTCCTGACCGACGTACTCATCCAACACTTTGGGGCGCAAGGCGCGTTCGATGGCCTCTTCTTGTGGGCCAGTTGCCGCTGGGGCAATGAGACGATCGGTTTCAATCATGACGGTGTCTGTTGTAAAACACCGCTATTATGTATTTAAACTGGTGAATTTCTCAATCAATTTTTTGATAGCGATGGATGAGCCTAAATATACGCCTTGCCCATAATGGATTCCTATGGCCTTGAGCTCGGTTAACACAGCTTCGTTCTCGACAAATTCTGCAACGGTTTTAATGTTGAGCGCCTCTGCCACGCTGTGAATGGAGCGTACCATGGCATGGTCGATCTTGTTGGTATGCATTTCTCTGACGAAAGTGCCTTCAATCTTAAGATAGTCCACCTCAAAGTTTTTGAGATACATGAATGAAGACATGCCGCTACCAAAATCATCCAACGCAAACTTGCAACCGATTTTTCTGAGTGCCGTAAACAAGTTGATCGTATTTTTCAAATTTACAATCGCGGCAGTCTCGGTAATCTCAAAACATATACTGCTTGGCGGAATCGCATAAATGGCAAATTGCTCCCGTATAAAGCCCAGCAAACCTTTCTCGCTGAGCGATGTGCCAGATAAATTGATAGAAAAAAGATAATCACAGTTATCACGACATACATCCAGCAACTGGCGGTAAGCGGCAAAAGTGTTTTTAATCACCCAACGGTCGATGTTCGGCATCAAATGGTAACGTTCGGCCGAGGAGATAAAAGCAGTAGGCATGACCAGCTGTCCTTCTGCATCGAATTTGCGAATCAAAACTTCATAATGCTGTAATGCTTTTTCCTTGGCGCTTGCATACGGACTTATCGGCACGATAGGCTGGCAGTACAGCACAAACTGTTCATCATCAATGGTGCTGGTAATATCCGCAATTGCTGCCGCTCCACTCTGGCGCTGCATCATTTCCATATCCGCGGCACTATAGAGGTAACTCTGGTTCTTTCCGGCTTTTTTGGCCGCATAACAGGCTGCATCCGCAGCTTGCATGACATCACTCGCACTTTGAAAACTTGAATCAATTACCACCATGCCGATGCTTAAACCAACATTAAACACCTTGTCCACATGCGCAAAGCGGTAATCTCTCACCATCTTCAGTAAATCGTTGGAAATCTGCTGGGCATCGCTCAAGCTACAGTTTTCCAGTAACAGCGCAAATTCATCCCCACCCACGCGGGCCAAAGTATCTTTGTCTCTGACACGGTGCGCGAACAGTACACTGATCTGCTTCAGCAGTTCATCTCCTGCGCCGTGACCGCTGGTATCATTCACCAGCTTGAACTGGTCCAAATCCAGATAGCACAATACATGCTGCGGTCTGGCATCGCGGATATGTGCAAGACAACGTTCCAACCGGCTCTCAAACTCGCGACGGTTAATGAGCCCAGTCAAATCATCATGCTGAGCCTGATGCCGCAACATATCGGTCGCCTCGTGAATCCTTTCCTGCATATTGTCATACGCGGATTTCAGGCTTATTGCCATGGAGTTAAAGCCTTTTTGCAGCGTACCTAATTCGCCACTAGAATTTTCAGTGATCATATGATGATACGACCCTTCACCTACCTTATTCACAGCCAAGGCGATCTCCTGAATCGGTCTGGTGATGTTTCGTCCAATCTGCCAGGCTATCAAGGCGCTAAGTAAAAGACCAAAACCACCGATCGCAATAATTTTGCCAATCAAATCCTTTTTTATATCCAGCAAGGGCTGGTTGCTGAGCGACACATAAACCTGGCCAATTTCAAGATTGACAGGCCGTTTATTCCCGACGGATGATTCATCATCCATCGTAGAAAAATCCTCGATTTCCACCAAACTCCTGTATATAGGCGCTGTAAAAACCACCGCATTATCTATCGTCAGCGAATCTGTATGATTCTCCTGCATCTTGGAAATGTACCGCGTTGGAATCGGACGCCCACTTAGTGCCAGAACTTGCCCGTATTTATCCGTCACCAATACCGTACTAATCTCTTCATCACTTGAAAGCGCCTGGTTAGCCAGTTTCTGCAGCATATTTTGATTGCCTGAGATAACACCATACTCGGACGCAGGGGCAAGCTGTGCTGCAATAATACGGCCTCGATCCTGCAACGATTCATTAAGCAATCTGAACACATTAGAAATTGCGTAACCTGCCAGAATCATGGCAAACAATACGGCCGGCAAGGTGCCCAGCAATACCACGCGGCCTTTGATACCAAAATTTTTCATGGTTGCGGCTCCAATTGCTGCAATTTACTTTGCACCGTATCTTCATTGATTGGTGTGATATTCAGTGCACGCGCAACTTGCTGATTGATGCTTACCGAAAAGTACTTGGGGGCCTGCGGCGGCAAAAGCAGATTCTGCGATTGTTGTGACCGGGTTGCTATCTCCACTGCCTGTTTGGCAAGCTGCGCGGTAGTGCTATAAACCGCAGCCAATGCGCCAGCTTTGACATAAGATTGCGAAAAACCGAATACTGGCTTTTGGTAGCGATAAGAAGTCAACAGAATAGGCTGAACGGTTTCACGGCTATAAACGGCAGGATCGGGCACCGCTAGCAAAGCATCATTAGCTTGCAGTATCAGGTTCAACTTGGGAATCAGCTCGGCTTGCTGTGTCAGGCTTTCTGTATTGATATGCAAACCCTTCTTTTCGCCTTCTTCCTTAAGCGCTTCGCTATACTGCCCAGATGCATTTCCAAGAAGGATTCCCAAACTCTTGGATTCTGGCAGCATGATTTTAATCAGTGCCATTTGCCTTTGATATGGCTGGTCTAGCACAATCGCGCTGAAATTCCTTAAATCGCGACGGCTCTTCTCCATCAAGACATTAAACACGGGCAATGGTATGAACACGCCCAAAACAGGCGTGGTTGGTTTGAGCTGGCTGGCGGCTTCCAAGGCATTGACACCCAACGCAACCACCAACTCGCTGTTTTCGGCCACCACCAGCTTTTCTGGTTCGTTTATATCGATGACTCTGATTTTAAGTGCGGCATTCTTGCTGTGGGCCAACTCGCGCTTGAATTCCTCTACAAACGCCTGATTGGTTTGAGTTGGTGCGCTCATGACTATGGTGATACCGCTGAACGACCATGCAAAAATTGGCGTGCAGAAGACCAATAGCAACGCGAAACGCGCCACTAACGCGTGCACATTAGGTAGGCTTTTGTTTTTCAAAACAAAAAGTTCAGTTAAAAATCTTAAAAAATACTAAAAATCTAATTTCAAGTTGATGCGCGCCCGGCGTTTTGCCTCGTTATAATCGGCAAATTCCAAATAATGGCTGTTAAACAGATTTTCCACCGCCAAAGACACCTCACCACCTACATTCCCTTGCTTGAATTTGCGTGCAATTCTCAAATCAGATTTTCTTATTAAATCGGCCGGATCGCCATCACCCAATTGGGTAGTCTCTCCTACTTGATAATACGCAAAAGTTACATCCCAGTTTTGATCAAAACGATGCGTTAACATGGCACTGAAACTATTGCTGGGCATGGACTTGGGGAAATTCTTTTTCAATTTTGGATGCGTTTCCCGAATGCTGACATGGGCATAATTGAACAATAACCGCGTGTCTTCACTGAGCTTCCAGTCAGCTTGCAACTCTGCACCTTCAACCGCTGCATCACCAGAGTTAAGCCCGGTATCCACATGACCATTTTTGTTAAGAAGAAAATCGCCGCTCGGTACAGTAAAATCGGTACGCGTATCAAAACGTATCACATCTGAAATTCGGTCACTAAATATGCGCGCATCCAAGTTCAAGCTACCAATCTTGCCCACATAGCCAATTTCCCTGGAAATAATTTGCTCTGGTTTCAACTTCCCATCATCTGCCGTGATCTGCAACAAAAGCGCTTGAGGGAATGGCAATGCCAATTTCGTTGGAAGGTAATATCTGTTATTAAACTTCTCTTCAAGATAGCTGGGAGTGCGTTGGGCGCTAGACATTCCTACGCGTATGGTGTGTTCGGGTAACGGTTTGAAATTGATGCTGGCACGTGGAGAAATATCCGTACCTGTAAAGTCATTGTGTTCCAGCATCGCCCCTACATTGGCAGTCCACATGCGGTGCGGGCGCCACTCCACATGACCAAACAAACGTTGCAGGTCAAACCTGTCTGTTTTTGAGGTTCCCAAATAAAAAGGAGCATACATGGTATCGTGTCTCACGCTCCCGCCCCATACTGCCCGAATACTATCACCTGCCGTAAAGGTATGTTGCGCTTCAATATCCGTACGCTCGGTCACAACATCATTATTAATATGTAAGCTATTATTCACCAGATTGTTGACCACGATTGCCGGAATACCAAATCCGACAAGTACTGGCCGCAAATCCACTGAGGTTGTTTCGTCATTAGAACGATCGTAGCTATGATATGCCTGCAATTGAAAATCACTGGTATCACTCAATTGATGTTTCCAGCGCATTAATCCGTGAAAATTGTTGATGTCCTTGGTACGTGGCAAAAAAACGGTAGGATCTTCATTAATATTCCCTTCTCCTCGTTCTCCGTCAACCACCCCCAACTCTAATTCCAAATTATTATTTAGATTGATTTGGTAATCAGTCTGCACATTCACAAAGCGCGTACGTTTGAAATCATTACGGTGGTCAAAACCATCGTCCTGTCGATAACCTACAGTAGCGCGATAAGCCCAATCTCCAGCTTTACCCGCATGACGGTAAAACGCCTCGTTACGGCCATCGCCATGCGTCATTAACACGGTATTGCCGGACAACTCGGACGGATTTTTCGTAATGATGTTGATGGTGGCAAAGAAAGCGTTAGCACCATAGCTGGCGGCATTGGGTCCACGCGTCACCTCGATGCGCTCAATATCCATCAAAGCAACAGGCAGTTCACTCCATTTGACCCCGCCAAATAGTGGTGTATAAACAGAACGACCGTTGATAAGCACCTGCATGTTGCCAGAATAGGCAGTCGTCATGCCGTGGTAACTCACAGCATGATTGGTATTGTAAATATACCCTGCATTGGCACCCACATACATACCTGGCACCAACCTGAATAAATCCGGTAAATCTACCACACCCGAAGCACGTATCGTTTCGCGATCTATAATTGTGACAGCCGATGGCGAATCGGACACACTCTGCGACAAGCGCGATACGGTCAACACCCTAGGAACATCGTCCAGATAGTCATGCTCCGACAGAGGGTATTGCACCACGCCCTCAGCATGCACTACCTGAGTATACAATGCCACCAGCCCTATCAAATTACATATTTTTAAGCGCATCTTCGTCTACCCTGTTTAATGCACTACCTTATTGATTTCAAACACCTGAATGTCTATTTGACAGCATTTTCAGCGCTTGCTTGATGCCATCCGAAACTTCCACATTCGCATCCAGCTGCTTGACAGCCAATTGTGCTTCCCGCTCATTGTAGCCCAAAGCCAGCAGCGCGTTCAGCACATCATGGCTAGCTGATTTAGGCTGGTTAGCAACACCCGAAGCACCTGTAACTGCAAACTTGTCTTTAAGCTCTAACAACAAACGCTCAGCGGTTTTCTTGCCGATCCCCGGAACCCGCGTCAGCATGGATGCATCCTGCGCGCTCACAGCGCTGGCCAGATCCGCGACGCTGACCCCGCTTAAAATAGCCAGTGCCGATTTGGCACCAATGCCATTTACTTTAAGTAGTTGTTTAAATGTGCTTTTTTCCTGATCTGTGCCAAAGCCATACAACAGCTGCGCATCTTCGCGTACCACCATGTAAGTCAGCAATTGCAGTTTGACGCCAAGCTCAGGCAGATTATAGAACGTACTCATTGGCACTTCCAGTTCATAACCTACCCCGCCACAATCAACCACAATAAAAGGTGGGGACTTTTCTATCAATAGTCCACTCAGGCGAGCAATCATGTACGCTCCCAAAACAGTATCAAACTCAGTAAAAATGCATGGCCCAGCATGGCCATCAATGTCCATTGAATCGCCTGCCGGAGCCGCGAAGGGGTAGCTGCATACCGCACCAGCGCCTTTGCGGCTTTAATAGAAAGCAATAACGGCAACAGGGAGATCATACTCTCTTGGGGTAAAGCTTTTACCAAGACACCCATCGATAAACAAACCACCGCCAGCCAAACCAGTATAGGGTAAATATAAACTGCCTTAGCTAGCGGCAAACGCACTACCCAATGTCGCTTACCGGCTTGCATATCCGCATTTCTATCAGGAAACTGATTGATAAACAACAAGTTACTCACCAGCAGCGCATATGGCAACCCGGCAATTGGCGCCTGCCACGAAAATGCATTGCGTTGTACAAAGTCTGCCCCCACTGCAACACCTAGAAAACCCAGCAATACACATAACTCGCCCAGGCCGCGACTGTTCAGCTTAAAAGGGGGCGCCGAATAAGCCCATCCAATCAGTAGACCAAAAAACCCCAGCCATAGCAAACCTGACCCAATCTCTGCAATCAACCACAATCCACCCAGCATTACAACGGCTAACAACGCATAGCCAAAACGTGCTGTTTGCACTGCAGTCAGCACTCCATTCTGGATAAAGCGGCTACCGCCGGTAAACGGATACAGTCGTTCGGTGTTCAGGTTATCCGTGCCATTCTGGGCATCAAAATAATCATTCAGTACGTTCACAGCGGCATGGGTCAGCAAAGCAAGCAACAATGTCACGAATGCCAAAACAGGCTGAATCGGCACACCGCTCCATTTGGCGCTGGCCAGCCCAAGCAAACAAGCAGCGAAAGTGGCGAGCAGAAATGCCGGGCGGGTGGCAAAAAAATAGCGTAAGAAAGGGTTACCGTAAGTAGACAATGTGGGTTCTTTTATTACTGTCATCATACCAGCCTGCCACCACGCACTCTAAACCCTGCTGTCGCCAGCTTGCCCAAGCCTTGCCCGCCATGCGCATGACATATCGCACAGGCCAAGGCGTCGGCAGAATCCGTGCTAGGAGTTGCAGGTAAATTCAACAGTCTTTTGACCATTTCCTGCACTTGTTCTTTTTTGGCGTGGCCATTCCCCACTACAGACTGCTTGACCTGCAAGGCCGTGTATTCGGCTACAGGTAGTTGCCTCATCACCGCGGCACTAATAGCCGCGCCGCGCGCCTGCCCCAGTAACAGCGTAGATTGCGGATTCACATTCACAAACACTTTTTCCACTGCAACTTGCGTCGGCTGATAAGTCTCAATCACTTCGAACAGCCCGTCCAGAATCAACTTTAACCGTGCCGGCAGCTCTTCTTTGTCTTCGGTTTTTCCGCTCGCGGTTTTGATAGTGCCGCTGGCAATGTAGCTAATCTTCTCGCCTGTCTTTTCAATCATCCCAAACCCTGTGATACGCAAGCCAGGGTCGATGCCTAAAATTCGGGTGGCACTCACTCTTCTATGACAGCCGTGGTATATACATCCTGAACGTCGTCGAGGTCTTCCAGCGCATCCAGGATTTTCTGCATTTTCACGCCATCGTCACCAGAAAACTCCACTTCGTTCAGCGGCTTCATGGTCACTTCCGCCAGCACAGCTTTCAAACCTGCCGCTTCCATCGCTTCTTTCACGGTCACAAAATCTGCAGGTGGGGTAATGACTTCGATACTGCCGTCATCATTGGTCACAATATCTTCTGCACCAGCCTCCAGCGCCACTTCCATCACTTTATCCTCGCTTGTGCCAGGCTCATACACCAATTGGCCGCAGTGCTTGAACATGAAAGCCACACAACCGTCAGTACCCAGATTGCCTCCAAACTTGGTCAATGCGTGACGCACATCCGCCACAGCACGCTGTTTGTTGTCTGTCAGGCAATCGACAATAATTGCTGCACCATTGATGCCATAACCTTCGTAGCGAATTTCTTCGTAATTCACGCCTTCCAGCTCGCCCGTGCCTTTTTTGATGGCGCGGGTGATGTTATCGGCCGGCATATTCTCTTCCTTGGCCGCCGCTACTGCCGCGCGCAAACGTGGGTTCATGCTGGTATCACCGCCGCCCAGGCGCGCAGAAACGGTGATCTCTTTAATCAGCTTGGTGAAAATCTTGCCACGTTTGGCATCCTGACGACCCTTGCGATGTTGAATATTGGCCCATTTACTATGTCCTGCCATGTTACTTAATCCCTGATATTACTTAATAAAACGTGAATTTTAACACAGGCTAATCCTGCCCCATATTCGGATCAATCTGGGCATGTTTTTTGATGCTCACATAAGAAATCAGCACTAATGAGCTAGCAATTAGCATCATGCCAACCAACTCATGCGTGGATGGCACCTCGTGCAATTGTATCCATGCCGCCAACACTCCAATCACGGGGGCCAACAGACTCGACATACTTGCTACACCCGCTTGCAAACGCTGCAAGGCATATAACCATAAGAGCCAGGCTAGGGCATTGCAGAACAAGGCGTTATAAATGACAGCCCCGATAAAATAAGGGGTCCATTGAATGCTGGGCGCTGGTATCAGCCACGCTGCAATGACAATCGGTATACTGCCAAACAGCATCTGCCATGCCGTTAATGTGAGCAAATCCAGATCTGGTGCGGTTTTGTGCAGTTTTTTTGCGACGATCACGGCCAATGCCCAGCTGATACCCGACAGTACCGCCAACAACATGCTGAATTGGTCTGCCCCCAAATGCAGCGGATCGAGAATAAACAAAATCCCCATGGCTGAAAGCAAAGCGGCGGGCCATTGCAGGCCTTGCAACCTTTCCCCCAGCAACGGCCAAGCCAACAGCATCACCCAGAATGGCATTGTGTAGGTCAGTACAGCCGTCTTGCCAGCGCCTCCCCTCACCAGCGCCCACATCAGCAGGCCGGTAAACCCACTGGTTTGCAACAGACCGAGCAGAATGAGGGTAGGAATGTGACGGATTTTAAATGGCTTGTGCAATAGCAAAATCAGCGTGAACAGACAAATCGAACCAATGACTGTGCGCAGCGCGATGAACTGGAACACCCCGGCATATTGCAATGCGCTTTTCATTACCACCCAGTTGTATCCCCACAAAAGAGTCAGAAAAAAAAGTGCATAAAAGGCTTTAATCGTCGTGTTATTGCGCATAATATATTTGAAAAATTTGCTGGCTAAATGATAAGGTGTATATTGCTAAAAAGCACGATATAAAAAGGAGGGGCCATGAAAACTCTACAACAAATTCTCAATGATAAAAAACATAAAGAGCTAGTCTCAATCGGACCCAACCGCCCGATATACGATGCGCTTGTGGTGTTGGCCGAATATAAAATCGGCGCATTGGCGGTGATAGACAACGGTAAACTGGTCGGCATCTTCTCCGAGCGCGATTACGCTCGCGAAGTGGTATTGAAAGGTCGCTCCAGCAGAACCACCAATATCAGCGAGGTAATGACAAAAGAAGTGTTAACCGCAAACCCGGGCGATTTGGTAGATGCCGCCATGAGCTTGATGAACGAAAAGCGCATCCGTCACTTGCCAATAATTGAAAACGGTCAAGTCATCGGCATGCTTTCATCGGGCGACCTGGTGAAAGAGACCATTAACTACCAGAAGCAACTCATCGCCCTGCTGGAGCAATATATCCGCAGCTAGTGCATCGTGCGGGCTTCCACCTCACGGAAAATATCGCCGTACAGCTTATAGAATACCTTAGCGGTGTGGATGATCAGTTGCTGGTCTTTTTTATCGGTAATCTTGTTCATCAATTCAGCATAAAATTCCGTGTGCCCCACATCCAGTGCGCCATGTGAAGTGAGATAGGTAAAGCAATCCGGTCCCAGATGCAGGCTTTGGGATAAATGTTTGGCTGCTTCACTGGCTACAGCGATACTCGTGCCTTCCAGCACCAGCACCATGCCAAAAAAACCAAGCGGGTCCACGCGTTGCACCATATCGTAGGCATAAGCTACCATCAGTTCTGTCTGTGCGCTTGGCGTGCCTTTACGCACCGTCTCCTTGTCAAACCCACAAGCTGCGATATCGTTAAGCACCCATTCCTGATGCCCCATTTCCTCTTCGATATATTCACCGATGGCTGTTCGCAACCATTCGTATTTCTCAGATAAACGTCCACCACAAGCCATCAGCAACGGGATAGTGTGTTTCACATGATGATATGCCTCGGTCAAAAACGCCACGTAGGTTTCCAGTGAAATCTTGCCCGCACCTCCCCGCGCAATCAATGGCAAAGACATAAGTGCCTTGCGTTCTGACTCGGTAGCTTCTAATAATTCGTCGTAAAAACTCATGATTTTCCTTCATAAAACTGGTCGATTCTGTCTTGATAGGCATGCCAAATCGTTTCTCGTTTAAGCCTGCCATTGGGTGTCATTTGTCCATTCTGTGTGCTAAACGGCGCATCAGCCAAAATCCATTTTCCGACACGGGCGTAATCTGGCAATTTTTGATTAACCGCCTCAATCTCCGCATCAATATTGGCTTCCGCAGCATCTGCTCTGGCTACGATAATAGCGATGTTATAAGGCCGTGCCTCACCAAACAGAGCGGATTTTTGAATACTGGGTTGCGTATTCAGTTCGCGCTCCACCCATTCTGGTGACACATTGCGTCCGAATGAAGTAATAAGAATATTTTTTTTGCGGCCATTGATATGCAAAAACCCGGCAGCATCAACATAGCCGACATCACCTGTAGCCAAATTATCTTCACTGACATGATTGGCCTGTCCGGTATATCCCAGAAATACATTTCCTTTTACCCATATCTCACCATCATCGGCCACACGAACCTGTATATGCGGCAAAGGTTTGCCAACACTACCAACCAGTCTCGCCTGCACGGTGTTCAAAGCCACCACTGAAGCACATTCGGACAAGCCATAACCTTCATAAACCGGCAAATTCAAAGCCGCGACGCGCTGCAACAAGCTGGGCGATACACTGGCACCACCCACCGCCAAAAAACGCAAATTCGTTGGCTGATCTTCACCAGCCTCCAGCAATCCCACCAGCACATTCAGCAACTCGGGTGTCAGTATCGCCGTGCTGGCTTGCGTTTCCTGCAACGCCTGCAATAAATGCTTGCCATCGAATCTTGCACCATTCAATCCAATTTCATTTGCGGATAACACATGCACCGTACCGCCGGCCAACAAGGTGGCATAAACCCCAGCCACGTTTTCAAGCAAAGTAGCCAACGGCAGTATGCACAAATGCTGATCTGAAGAACTCAAATCTGCTGCTTTACGAATAGATTGTGCAACAGCCAGCATGTTGGACACACTCAGACAAACCCCTTTAGGATCGCCGGTAGTACCAGAGGTATAAGTGATTTTTGCGGTTCTTGCCGGCAAGACGGTTGGTTCCAGGCTCACATGCAGACAGTACAAAGTTTGCCCGACAATATTCAAGGTTTTCTGGCCCCTTACTTTGTCGCCCAGTAAACCGACAAAATATGCTGGCCTATCGGTCAGCAAGGTTTGCACGCCAGCATCTTGCATGGCATGCATCTGTTGTGCGCCGGAAAAGAAAAAGGGCAAAGGCACACAGGGGATATTGCATGCCATTGCCACCAAATCTGCCAAGACCCAGGCAGGAGAGTTATCTACTGCTAAAGCCAAGCATTTGAACTGCGCAAATTGCGGTTGCAGTTCAATCAGCAATCGCTGCAAAGAAGCATAAGTAATCTCTGCCGTAGCATTCTTAAGCACTAAGGCATTCGGGCTACGCTGGGCGTGGCTTTGTATAGTATCGAACAACAAGGCTTAGTGATTCAGCAAAAGTTAAGCGACTCCACGTACCGCAACCACCTGCGGCAGATTATCGTAGTAACGTCCCCATAATGCCTGTTCCTCCGGCGATAACCGCATTTTATCGGCTAACGCTAACGGATAGACATCGCGACCACCTTTGATCAAACCATTCTGCAAACTATGGTGGGTTGTGGCGACGCACCATTTTACGCCCATATCCAGACTTTGCTGAATTACATGCGCAATCAGAATGCCCGCGTTGCGCGGATTAGCTACAGCCAGATTACCGATTTCGGTAATCTCCTTGCGCTGAATGTTTTGTCCCAACCCTGTGGAAATTACCTGCTCGATTGGTGCATCCAGATACTGCTCCAAAAACAGCGAGCCGGTTTTAGCTTCCCGCATACCAAAGGCCGCAACCAATTCGTGTTGCGCATTGCGCAATGCAATCAGCGTTGGCATAAAATGCGTCACATTCGCCCCGTAGGCATGATAGAAGACTTGATGAATAAAAGCTTCTACTTCCGCCCGGTGGGGGTGCATGGGGTGAACAACAAATGCGGTGATTTCTTGCATGGTATAGCGCTTTTGTTTAGCAAATGCTCGCAAATCATAAGCCATTTCGGCATGAAACGCTTGTGAACCTGTACCTCCAATGGCATCTAACATGCTTTAATTCCCGACATAAAAACGCAATGCCATATCCCCTGCAAGGGCCATGCCAAAATAAAATCCATTAAAAAACATATGGTTGGAATAAATATTTTTTCAATCCTGCAACATTTGCAGGACTAACCGCTACAATGACCAAAAAAACCTGCAGAATTTGCAGTCTTGAAAAAAACAGGCTTTAAACTCCATATAAATTTTATGTTTAAAAATCATGTGTTTATATGAAAAATAAAGCTGCCTAATGCACATGGAATCGAACTTGCTTGCTGTCCGTGATTGTCTTAAACCGACTACTGGGTCTAACATTTGAATAACCGCCATATCAATTTATTCTTTTTTGCCAACTACCTGCTTGGGTTGTGGTTGGTTGCTGATTCCATACCTTTCTTATCCATAGGCAACGAAGGCGCCTGGGTAAACATCTACCTATGGGGCACATTCCTGGTATACGGTGCACTCTATTGGTTGCCGGTAATCGGCCTGACTGCGCTGACGCGCAGCATCTTCTCTAAAAAAACCAACCTGATTGCCAGCACCGCAATTCTGGCTGCAGCTTTGACAGCGCTATTGTTATACGCAAATGCCAAACTGTTTTCGTTATATGGCATGTATATCAACGGCTTCGTCATTAACTTGATACTTACCCCCGGCGGGGTGGAATCCCTAGGTGGAAGCCAGGCCAGTCAGTGGGGATTTGCTGCTATCGCGGTGTTTTTTGTGGTGATGGAATTAGCGTTATGGTGGTTAAGCCATATATTCCACAATGGATTTTTTTCACGATTCATCAGCAAGGTGGCCTCTTGGCTCAGTCACTGGCCAACGCGTATCGCGTTGTTGCTGAGTATACTGGTGCTACATCTCGCGTTTGCCTATGATACGCTGACCACGAACAAACTGGCGCCCGTGGCGGAAGCGGTTCCTTTTTACCAGACCATGTCGGCACGCAGTTTTTTCAAGCTGTTTGGCCTTAAACCCAAGCGCGACACCACCTTGCAGCTCAAAGGCAAACTCAATTACCCACTGACCCCCCTTAAAGTCACTGCACCAGCAAAGCCGCTTAACATCATTTGGCTGGTATCAGAATCCTGGCGGGCCGATACATTAAATGAGACAGTTATGCCGCACAGTTGGGCATTCTCCCAGCAGGCGATGCGCTATACCCGCAATTACAGTGGCGGCAACGGTACACGCATGGGCGTATTCAGCATGATGATGGGGATTCCCGGCAGCTACTGGTTCCAGTTCCTGCAAGCGCGCCGTGGGGCAGCCATCCTGGACGTTCTAAAACAGCAGAATTATGATATGCAGTTTTATACCAGCGCCAAATTCAGCTATCCGGAATTCAATCAAACCATTTTCGCGCAAATTCCTGCAACACAACTGCATGACCAAAATATTGCCGGCACCGGGTGGGAAAACGATCAGCATAACGTGACTGCGTTACTGCAATCCATCGATGCCTTGGATAAAACCAAACCGTTCTTCCGCTTCATGTTTTTTGAGTCTCCCCACGCACGCTACTACTTCCCACCCGAAAGCGTCATTGCCCAACCATACAAAGACGATGTGAACTATGCCACCTTGAGCAAAGAGGCCTTGCACAAGGATATTGCGCTCATCAAGAACCGCTATATCAATTCCGTACATCATCTCGACAGTCAGTTCGGCCGCATCTTTGATTATCTGAAGACACATCAGCTTATGGATAACACGGTGGTTGTCATGCTGGGTGATCATGGCGAAGAGTTTATGGAACATGGATTTTGGGGTCACAACGCGACTTTTGTGGACGAACAAGTACGCACTCCGCTGGTGATTTATATTCCCGGTCAGGTAGCCAAAGTCAGCGACCAGTTGACTAGCCATATCGACATTATTCCAACACTCATGCCGTTGTTAGGGGTAAGCAATCCCAAAACCGATTATACGCTGGGCATTAATTTGTTAAATGGCGAAACACGAAACCACACTTACATTGCCGATTGGGACAAGCTGGTCTATATGGATAATGAGGTGAAAATTTTGCAACCCGTTGGTGGCAAAGCACTGCTCTCACAAAAAATCACCACTGCGGATGACAAACCGCTAACTGACCATTCTGCACGCGACATGCTAGCCGAAAAACAACCGCAAATGCTGCAAATCATGCGGGATTTGAGCCACTTCCTTAAAAAATCCACGCCCGCAGAAAAACAATGACTCTTCTCAAGAAGCCTATGCGCTTTGCACCCTTTATCGGCTTTGTTGCTATCGGCCTGTGGCTTCTATTGCGGCTGACCCTGTGGGCCCAGGTGGACATCGTACAGCTCAATTTTAGCGAAGCCATCGGCATGCTGCTGCATGGTCTGTGGTTTGACTTGGCGGCGCTATCTTATTTGATTGCGCCATGGCTGCTGATCTCGGCACTTACCCCAAACCGTTGGCGCGTTCAGCCCTGGTTTAACAAAGTCCGCTACGGTTTGGCATTCGTGATTTTGTTTGCGTTAGTGTTTGGTGTCATCTCGGAATTTATTTTCTGGCAAGAGTTCACGACACGCTTCAACTTTATCGCGGTGGATTACCTGGTTTACACCCATGAAGTCATTGGAAACATTATTGAATCCTATCCGGTTCCAACGATACTGCTAGCTATCGCCATATTTGTTTCCTTATTGCTGTGGCTATTTAACCGCTATATTCGTTTTGATGACAGCACCTGCAGCCGGGAGACAAGAACCAAGCACCTTGCCGTTGCAATAGCACTGCCCTTGTTGAGCACACAATTTGTCAACGTCGACCAAATGGCATTCAGCAACAATGCTTATGCCAATGAGCTTGCAGGCAACGGCCTGTTCAGCTTCTCTGCCGCAGCACGGCGCAACGAACTGGACTATGAGAAATTTTACAAGACTATCCCGCAAACAGTAGCTAACACCATACTCAAACAGAATGGTGTTGCCCGTTACACCGGCTCACAAACTCTTGCTACTGCCCCCAACGAAAAAATATTTCTCGGTCCTTTTAAACATCGCCCCAAAAATGTGATCTTGGTTTCAGTAGAAAGCCTGTCTGCCGAATATTTGGGCATTTATGGCAATAAGCAAAACCTGACGCCTTATTTAGACCAGTTAGCTAAAGAAAGCCTGACGTTTGACAACACCTTTGCCACCGGCACACGCACAGTACGCGGTTTGGATGCACTCTCTATTGCCATTCCACCTATCCCCGGTCAAGCAGTAGTACACCGTCCGCAAAACGCACATTTGGCAACCATAGGAGAATTTTTAAAAGCTCAGCACTACAACACTTTTTTTATCTACGGTGGATACGGTGTGTTCGACAACATGAACAATTACTTTAGGGCTAACGACTATCAGGTCATCGACCGTACGGATTTTGAAAAAAACTCCATTCAGGCAGAAAATGTCTGGGGCGTAGATGACGAAAGCTTGTATATCAACGCAATTAAAGCCATAGATAAGGCAACTACATCACAAACGCCGTTTTTCGTACATATCATGACCACCAGCAACCATCGGCCATTCACCTTTCCGAAAGATAAAATTGACCTACCTCAAGGCCATCGAGAAGGTGCGGTCAAATATACGGATTACGCCATCAAAAAACTGATAGAAAACGCGAAAACCAAACCATGGTTCAAGGATACTTTATTTGTGATTGTCGCGGATCATTGTGCTTCGGTAGCTGGCAAAACCAAACTGCCTGTAGACAAGTATCGTATCCCCTTGTTTTTTTATGCGCCAGACATCCTGCCCGCCGGCCACTATCAACGCATTGTGAGCCAAATTGACATTGTTCCTACATTAATGGATCTGCTAGGTGTAAAAGGCAGTCAGCATGGCTTTGGGCAATCGATATTTGTTGCCGAACAAGACAAAATGCCTGAACGCGCTTTTATCAGTAACTATCAAGAGTTGGGCTACTATAAAAACGATACCCTGATAGCACTTTCTCCAAAACAAAAAGTAGAGGCATACCGCGTAGATAAAACAACTTTTGAATCTGTGCCTACAAAGGTTGATACCACATTACGAGACGAAGCGATTGCCTATTATCAAACTGCCTCTCGTGCTTTCAAACTCGGGGAGTTGGCTAAAGACCGAAACCCCAATTGACAGATTCGCAATGTAGCTCTGGTTTCTGCGTGCTGATTTCTTTGCCTATCACCCAAAGCACAACCTTTACCCGTGTATCCACAATGCAAGCATTAAGATACCCTATTGCCCCCTGAGTCTGTGCCACGTAGCGCAGCACAGCCTCTTCTGAGTTCACCACATGCGGTGGCCGGATACCATTGAAATACATGCCGTTCCAGTAATCAATTTGTTCAGATGGCAAGCTGCTTAAAACCATCTGTGAGAACTGACTGCGTAACGGATGCTCAGTTTGCAAATTTACCGGTAGCACATGTTTACCGTTTGGCCAATACAACTGTTTGCGCAGATAAATCAGCTTGAGCCTGTTTTCTGTTAATTTAAGCCCATCCGCTTCCTGACTGGCTGCGACTACCACTGCAATGACCGGTGCGACGCCAGGTTGCGGCCGCTCTTCTGCCCAGCCGGGCAAGGCACAACTTAGCAGCAGTATAAGTAATCGGCGCTTCATCTAAAACAGAATCGCAAATGAACCGATAAAACCGCGCGGCGCTTCAGGTAAATCACCGCTGCCACCCACAAACTCAAGTTTCAGCAATTGTGTCGGTTTGATACGCCATGTCGCGCCGGTCGCCCAGCGTCCGTAGCTACCTTCGCCAGGTCGCTCCATCGTTTCCAGGCGACTAACCCAATACCAATTATTCTTGACGGGCACGGCTGCTTGCAAATAAGCACCACTACCACCATCGTCCCCGCTCTGAGTAAAGCGCGCAAACCCTTCACCGCTCAACTCGACACCATTGAGATGGGTTATGAAATCCAACCCTATCATATGGTAGGCCTTATTCTGCTTCCCGAGTGCCTCGATATCCTTTTCTGTAAATGATAGTAAAGACAAGCCTGCATTCCATTGTTTGCTAAGCGCAACACGCGCCCCATAGACGTGCTCGAACTGCATGTCATATTTATCTTTTTCCTGATCTTCCAGCAGCTCCGCAAACACCATATAGTCCAACGCATATTCTTCGAGCGGCTTGCTGCCATGCAGCATCAGCCCATTAGTAGCGGTAGGAAACAAACGATAGGTAGCAATGGGTCTTGTGCTGGTCCACACCAATGGGCTGGCATGTAGCAGATTCCACCGACTGTTCGGCGTTAAAAACCGCCCTAGGCGCAAATTGACACTTTCTGAAAAGTTGTAATCAAGATACAGACGTTCCAGATCCGGGTGCGCTTCACGATGACCATACTTTTCATTATCACGCCAAGAAAACGGGCGTTCCAACTCCAGCTCGCCAAAAAAGCTCCAACGGCTATCTCCACTCCAAGTCAACATCAGGCTAACCTCGTTGACTGCAGCCTCCGCACGCTCATCACGGTGCAGGGTAACGCCAGCGCTAGAATAACCTCCAAGCTTGAAGCCATTCCAGAACACATTGTTAGCCATGTCCTCTTCCGCCAATACCGGCTTGCACTCAAGCAAGAGGCTGGCTACACTGATCAGACAAAATGCAAGACACTTTAATCGGTTGATCTTCATATGCATTCCACATGGTGTGGGCAAAGGTGGTATTTTCGCATTAAACGCATCAAATGCCTAAGCAACTGACAATTCGACAACTTTTATTATTGGCCTTTTTATTGGCAGGCTTACTGCCCGCCATGCTGGTCAGCTTTTTAAGCTTCTTCCAAGCTAGGGATGCGCTTAAAAAGGAAATATCGCTCGACATGCAGACGCATGCACAGGCGGTGGCCAATGACATTGCACGCACATTGACCGAGCGCATGCATAATGTACGCACCTGGAGTAGGCTTGAGCTAATGCAGGAACTGCAAATCGGCGATGTGGACAAACGCCTCTCCAGTTTTTTGCGAGAGCTCAAACAGAACTATGGCAATATCTACTCCAATATCGACGTCATTAACCTCAAACATCAAATCGTCGCATCCAGCGATGCACAGCGTGTGGGCAAGCTCGAGGCAGCGACAACTGCCTGGTTCGAAGCGAAGATAGGGCAGGATGTCATCACGCTATCCCGTATCCATGGCAATAACTTGGCTATATCACATGAGATTATCGACAGCCAGACACTGCAACGTACCGGTTACCTGATCGCTTACTTTAACTGGCAGATTGTACAGGCATTGCTCAGGGACACTTTGGCCCCGCCAAGCGCTGCAGCCTTGCTGGACCAGCAGCAACAGCCTATCGCCCAAACGGATAACTGGGATGAAGTCACGCAAAGCCACGGAATGAGTGCACTAGGGAATTTTCCGCCCAGCAGCATGCTGCCCGGGTGGCAGTTACACCTGCAAAAAGCGCGCTCCATTGCCGTGGCACCGGTGCATCGTCTGGGCTATGTATTCTTTGCCTTACTGCTTGCCACCTTATTGCTGGCCGCAGTTTTGGTCAAACCCATTGCCAATGCCATCTCCAAGCCTCTGGAGGCGCTGCGTCGTTTTGTAAAAGACGCCAAACCCGCGCCTGACATCCACGCACCATCCGGTGGCCCGCCAGAAGTACAGGCATTGAGCGGCGCTTTCGAGACTATGTTGCATGATTTATATGATAGCGAACAACAGCTGACCCGCGCTGCCAAGTTGGCTGTGGTTGGCGAGATGGCGGCCGCCATGAGCCACGAAGTGCGTACACCACTGGGCATTCTGCGCTCTTCGGCAGACTTGCTGAAGCGCGAGCCGGAACTGAGCAAGGAAGGGCATGAAGTCGTTGGCTTTATCGTTTCGGAGACCGAGCGCCTGAACCAATTGGTAACGAGCTTGATAGATGCAGCACGACCGCGGCCACCCGCTTTCAAACGGCTTGACATCGCCGTGCTGGTTGCCCAAATCATTACCATGCTCAAACCGCAAGCCGAGGCCAAAAATATCAATATACAACTCAATGCCTTGGAAGCCAGTCTGGATGCGGATTCCGGGCAGATGACACAGGTATTGATGAATTTGATTCAGAATGCGATTCAAATTCTGCCGCAAGACGGGCAAATCGAAGTCCGTGTTAAACCGCAAGACGGACAAATCGAGATTTGCGTAGACGACAATGGCGCGGGCATTCCCATCGAGAATCAAGCGCATATTTTCGAGCCGTTCTTTACCCAGCGCGCCGGTGGTGTAGGCTTGGGGCTGGCGGTGGTACGTCAAATCATCCAGGCCCATCATGGCAGCATCATCTACAGTGCTAGCCATCTAGGCGGGGCAAGGTTTACAATTCTGCTGCCTATGACACAAGCACCTTATGACCGCGCATAAAAAAATCCTTGCCGTTGACGATGAACCGCACATGCGGCGGCTACTGGAAATCAGCCTCAAACAAGCCGACTATCAACCTATAGTGGCTGCCGATGGCCGCGAAGCACTTAGTATGATCAAATCACAAGCCGTAGATTTGGTGGTAAGTGACTTGCATATGCCTGGGATGAGCGGGCTGGAATTGCTTCGCGCGATTCGGAAGTCGAATGAACATTTGCCGTTCATCATGGTGACGGCGCAAGGCGAAATCAAAACCGCCGTGGAGGCCATGAAATTGGGCGCATCTGATTATATTCTGCGGCCGTTCGATCTGGAAACGCTGGAGCTTGCAATTGCCAAAGCGCTTTCGGTGGAAAAACTCACGCGCGAAAACGCCTACCTCAAATCTGCCAGCCCCTTCGAAAACATGTTGCTGGTGGGGGAAAGCGCAACCATGCAAACCCTGAAAAGGATGATTCAGCAAGTTGGCCCGGAAAAAGCCACCGTGCTCATCACCGGCGAAACCGGCACCGGCAAGGAGCTGATCGCGCAGGCCATTCACCACGCCAGCTCACGCAAGAGCAACCTGTTCGTTGCGGTCAATTGTGCGGCCATTCCGGCGGAAATGATGGAATCCGAATTGTTTGGCCATGAGAAAGGTGCATTCACCGGTGCACAGAAAGAGCGCATCGGCAAGTTTGAGCTGGCAGATGGCGGCACACTGTTTCTCGATGAAGTGACAGAAATGCCAATCCAGCTACAGGCCAAGCTGCTGCGTGCCTTGCAGAGCAGCGTGATCGAGAAACTGGGCAGCAACAAGCAAATCTCGCTGGACATCCGTGTCATCGCCGCCACCAACCGCAACCCGCTGGAGGCTGTCAAGGAAGGCAAACTGCGCGAGGATTTATACTACCGTCTGAATGTCTTCAGTATCGAGGCGCCTCCTTTGCGTGAGCGGCATGGTGACATTCGGTTACTGGCCGAATATTTTTTGGGCAAACACCAAACCAGCCTCTCGCCGGAAGCGTTGCAAGAACTCAACCAGTACGACTGGCCTGGCAATGTACGTGAGCTGGAAAACGTGCTGGAACGCGCGGCGATTCTGGCCGGACGTGAAACAGTGTTTCCGTCCCATCTGCCATTAAATAACTCACATGAGAAGCCCGTCAACGCCGGTTTGCAAACCGACCCTTCCAATTCCCTTTCCATTCCGCACTCGGTTGCTCAAATCGAGAAAAGGCTCATCAACGAAGCTTTGGCCGCATGCAAAGGCAACAAAACCAAAGCAGCAAAACTGCTGGAAATCAGCGAACGATCGCTGTGGAACAAACTGGATCTCTACCAGTTACGTTAATCACCATACCCACCCCAAACTCAAAATACTTGACAAATTAACTTAACACCGTTAATTTAACAGTGTTAAGTTAACTATTCTTGTTATGGCCCGCAAACCGAAAGCAGAATTGGATCGTCAACAACTACGTAGCATGATCATAGATGCAGCGCGCGATTTGTTTGTGACGCAAGGCGTGGAGGCAGTGAGCATGCGTGAAATCGCCAGGCGCATTGGCTATTCCGCCACCAGCATTTATCTGCATTTTGCCGACAAAGAAAGCCTGTTGCGCGCGATCTGCGAAACGGACTTTTTGCTGCTGGCCAGCGTACAAAAACATATTCTGGAAATAGCTGACCCAATTGAACGACTCAACGCATTAGGACAAGGGTATGTGCAATTTGCGCTGAGCCACCCCAACCACTACCGTCTGATGTTTATGACGCCGCATGAGCCGCTGACACCGGATAATGTGAACCTGCAACAGAATCACCCAGAGCAGGACGCCTATTTCCAGTTGAAAACGGTAGTGCAAGACGCTTTTGATGCAGAGAAATTCAGGCCTGACCTCAGCGATCCAGAACTGATTGTGCAAACCATCTGGGCTGGCATGCATGGTGTATGCGCGCTGGAAATCATCATGTCTAAAGATTGCTGGGTCAACTGGCGCGATATCGAAGCACGTATTCGCACCATGCAGCAGGTGTTACTAAATGGATTATTGAGATCATCATCATGAAATTTCGCCTAACCCTTTTATTGCTGGTCACTTTGGTCAGCGCCTGTGAAAAACCTGCCGAACCACCATCCCCCCCTCGTCCGGCGCTGGTCATGATCGCCGGCAGAGCGGACATCAACCAAAGCATGGTGCTGGTGGGCGAAGTGAAATCCCGCTATGAATCCAATCAGGGTTTCCGCATCAACGGCAAAATTGTCGAGCGCAAAGTGGATGTAGGCACGCTAGTGAAGAAAGGACAACTACTGGTCAGGCTGGATATCGCTGATTCGCAGCTTGCAGCTAGCGCGGCCACCGCCGATGTACGTGCAGCTGAAGCAAATTACGCGCTGGCAAAATCGGAAGTGGAACGCCAGCGCCAGCTGGTGAGCAAAAGATTCATTTCACAATCCGCGCTGGATAAATACGAAGCCGAACTAAAAACCGCAGAGGCCCGCGTGAATCAGGCCAAGGCACAAGCAGCCGTCTCTGGCAATCAGTCGCGCTACACCAGCCTGGTTGCTGACAGGGATGGCGTAGTGACGCAAATCCGCGCAGAACCTGGGCAGGTAGTAGAAGCAGGTGAAATGATTGCACAAATCGTGGACACTCAACAAATCGAGGTACAAGTCGCTGTGCCGGAATCGCGCATGGCGAATGTCAAAGTGGGCGACCATGTCATCATTACCTTATGGGCAGACCACAGCAACAATTATCAGGGCACTGTGCGTGAAATCGCGCCAGCTGCGGATTCCACCACGCGTACATTCAATGTCCGCGTGAAGTTTGACCATTTGGATGACAAAGTACGGCTGGGCATGACTGCTGGTGTACGGTTTGCAGAAAACATGCAAGAAGAGATCATCGTGCCTAACAGCGCGGTCACACAAAAGAATGGGCAAACGCTCGTGTGGGTAGTGGATAAAAACGGTATCGCCAATCCTCGTCCGGTCAGTATCGGCCAGTTCACCGAGCAAGGCGTCGCCATCAAGCAAGGCGTACAGACAGGCGAGATGATAGCCATCGTCGGTACGCACACTCTGGTTAAAGGCCAGCACGTGGCGCCGAAAATCCAGCAGGTCGCACAATGACGGCAGCGCCGGAAAACTCAAAGTCACGCTTCAATCTATCTGAATGGGCGCTCAACCATCAGGCGCTGGTGCTATACCTGATGCTTGTACTCACAATTGCCGGGCTTCTGGCCTACACCAAGCTGGGGCAATCGGAAGATCCACCCTTCACTTTCAAAGTCATGCTGGTACGCACCACTTGGCCCGGTGCCAGCGCTTACGAAGTCGAACAGCAAATCACAGACAAGCTGGAGAAAAAGCTGCAGGAGACTCCGCACCTGGATTACTCCAGCAGTTACTCCAGACCCGGGGAGTCGCTGATCTTTCTGGTCATCAAAGATGATACGTTTTCGAAAGAGATTCCGGAAATCTGGTACCAGGTGCGCAAAAAAGTTGGGGATATCCGCCATACGCTGCCTCAAAATATTGAAAGCCTCACTTTCAATGACGAATTCAGCGATGTATTCGGCAGCATGTATGCCTTGACAGGTGACGGGCTGGATAATTACGGCCTGAAACGGCAGGCAGAAATCATCCGTGCCGAACTGCTGAAAACACCCGATGTCGCCAAAGTGGATTTTTTTGGGGAGCAAAAGCAGCGTATTTATATTGAGGTCTCCAACGCTAAGCTAGCCAGTATCGGCATTAATATTCCCACCTTGGTCAATATCATCCAAACGCAAAACGCGATCGTGCGGGGTGGCACCTACGAATCTCCGCAGGAGCGCATTCGTATCGATGTATCAGGGCGCTATGACGCCTTGAGCGACCTGCGTGATTTGCAGCTCCGCGCCAACGGTCATGATTTCAGGCTAAGTGACGTTGCACGCGTTTACCGGGGATATGAAGATCCGCCACATGATACAGTGCGCTTCAACGGCACTGAAACTTTGCTATTAGGCGTGAGCATGAAGCAAGGCGGTGATGTGATCCAGCTCGGCCATGCGCTCGATGCAAAAATATCCCGCATTCGGCAACAACTGCCAGTCGGTGTCGAACTCAAATCTGTCACGCTTCAGTCCAGGATTGTCGCCAACTCCGTGAACGACTTTGTACATTCACTGATAGAAGCCTTGGTGATAGTACTGGGCGTCAGCCTGCTGTCGTTAGGGTTGCGCACAGGCATTGTAGTGGCAATCTCCATTCCCGTAGTGCTCGCTGCCACCTTTCTGGTAATGCGTGGGCTGGACATCGGCCTGCACAAAATATCGCTCGGTGCCTTGATACTGGCATTAGGTCTGCTGGTAGATGATGCCATCATTGCGGTGGAGATGATGTCTTCCAAAATGGAGCAAGGCTGGGATCGCGTCAAAGCGGCTTCATTCGCTTACACTTCCACCGCAATGCCCATGCTTACTGGCACCCTGGTCACTGTAGCGGGCTTTCTGCCAATCGCTACTGCCACCTCATCTACAGGTGAATACACCCGCTCCATCTTCCAGGTCAGCGCCATAGCTTTGTTGATTTCCTGGTTTGCCGCAGTGATTTTTGTGCCTTACCTGGGTTATCACCTTCTACCGGATTACAGCGAAAAACCCAAACCAAATCCTTTCATAACTTGGTTTAGAAGCTTATTTCATGAGGCTCCTGGCGATGCTGAGGACGCAGATACAACGCATCATCACGACATCTATAACACCACCTTCTATCGCGCATTTCGCAAATTAGTCACCTTCTGCGTGCGTTACCGCAAAACTGTCATTGCGATTACTTTGCTGATGTTTGTAGCTGCCGTTATGGGTTTTGGCAAAGTGCAACAACAATTCTTTCCGGATTCCACGCGGTTGGAATTGGTGGTGGATTTTCGCATGACCGAAGGAGCGAGCTATCAAGCCACCAATACCGAAGTAAAGAAACTGGAAGCCTGGTTGACGCGCTGGAACAAGCAACATCAAGGTATCGATAACTTCGTCGCTTATATCGGCACCGGTGCTCCACGCTACTATTTGCCCCTGGACGTACAATTGCCGCATCGCGGGTTTGCACAAACTGTGATTCTGACTAAGTCACTAGCACAACGCGAAGCTTTGCGCAGCGATTTGATGCAGTTATTCGCCACCGACTTTCCCAGCCTGCGCGCCTCGGTACTACGTCTGGAAAACGGCCCGCCGGTAGGCTTTCCGGTACAGTTTCGCGTAGATGGCTATGATATTGCCAAAGTGCGCGAAATCGCCAATCAGATTGCCGCCATCATGCGCGAGAACCCACACCTGATTAACGTACAACTAGGGTGGGAGGAGCCGAGCAAAGTCATCAAGGTCAAGATCGATCAGGCCAAGGCGCGTCTGCTGGGTGTCAGCTCGGTGGATATCGCTGTCATTCTTAATGGCGCGATGAGCGAGCTCTATATCACTGAGTTCCGCGAGGGAAATGAGCGGATTGATTTGGTAGCACGCAGCCCTGAAATCGAGCGCACCAGATTATCCCTCCTGGCTAACCTGATGGTGATCACCCCATCTGGCAAAGGTGTTCCGCTCTCACAAGTCGCTACCATCAGCTCGGAGTTTGAAGAAGGTGTGATCTGGCGCCGTAACCGTGTACCCTCCCTAACTGTTCGCGCGCACTTACATGGCAACATCCAAGCGCCGGTCGTATCGGCCCAGATAGAGGAAAAACTGACAAGAATTAAAGAAAATCTGCCACTCGGCGTTACAGTAGAGACAGGTGGCGCGGTAGAGGAATCCGCCAAGGGCGCAGCCTCGGTGGCCAAAGGGTTTCCACTCTTCCTTGTGGTGGTGGTAACCTTGCTGATGATTCAGCTGCAAAGCTTTTCGCGCATGTTCTTGGTGTTGCTGACGGCACCTTTGGGCTTGATTGGTGTCACAACCGCATTGCTGCTGTTTGATCAACCTTTTGGGTTTGTGGCAATGCTGGGCACCATTGCGTTGTCAGGCATGATTATGCGCAATTCGGTCATTCTGGTAGATCAGATCGATCAGGATAAAGCTGCTGGCATCGCACCTTGGCAGGCGATTGTGGAATCTACGATACGGCGTTTCCGTCCGATTGCGCTGACAGCTGCAGCTGCGATTCTGGCAATGATCCCACTAACGCGCAGCGTGTTTTTTGGTCCGATGGCTGTAGCGATTATGGGCGGTCTGGCGGTAGCCACGCTGCTCACGGTATTATTCTTGCCCGCACTGTATGCGGCCTGGTTCCGCGTCAAGATGGGCGAGGAAAATCCAGTATAATGTAAAACAACTTGGTACACAGATGACAGGTATGCAAACAAACACTATGAATAACAGCACAAACGCCACAGCGCGAGTCAACATGCCAAACGACATCGCGCGTTTTAATATGATTGAACAGCAAGTACGCCCATGGGAGGTGCTGGATCCCGCTGTACTGCAACTACTGAACGACGTACCACGCGAAGCTTTTGTGCCTAAGGATTACGTCGGTCTGGCATTTGCCGATATTGAAATCCCGCTCGCCTATGGCCAGCACATGCTCAGCCCCAAAATGGAAGGCCGCATGTTGCAAAGCCTGCACCTGAAAAAAACCGACCGCGTGCTGCACATCGGTACCGGCAGCGGCTATTTTACCGCCTTGCTGGCAAAATTGACGGCTCACGTCATCAGTCTGGAGATTCATGCGGATTTAAACCACCGAGCAGCACAAAATCTGGCAGCCCAGCATATCGACAATGTCAGCCTGCAGGTGGGTGATGGCATTGCAGGCCTGCCGCAGGCTGCGCCATTTGATGTAATTGTTTACACCGGTTCCAGCGCAGTCGAACCGACTGGCGTGCGCCAGCAGCTTGCCATTGGCGGGCGCATGCTGATTGTGCTGGGTGAGCCGCCCGTCATGCAAGCTACCCTGATTCAACGTGTCACACAGGATGCACACCGTGAGGACGTGCTGTTTGAAACCTGTTTGCCGCAACTGACTAATGCGCCTCAGCCGCAGAAATTCGAGTTCTAGCAATGCGATTTAGACTGGCTTTGTTGCTGTTATATGGCTTGCCAATATTGGCCATTGCCGATGAGGCTGCCCTCAAAAAGCAGGATTTATTGGCAATCTATGCACAAGCACTGGCGCACGACCCAGCACTGGCCTCAGCCAAAAGCGCAAACCTGGCCGCACAGGAAATCGTCGAACAAGGTAAAGCGTTGTATCGTCCGTCCGTCAACTTCAATGCCGGCGCTTCTGCCTCCCAAACTCACATCAAATTTACAGGGGCAGGTTTCAACGCTTTCAGGAACGAAGGCTCACAAAACTTTGAAGGGTACCAGTATGGCGTAGAGGCGCGGCAGCCCATCTATCGCAAACAGAATCTGGTACAGATGGACCAAAGCAAAACGCAAGTTAACCAGGCAGACAAACAGCTGCATCTGAGCCAGCAAGATTTGATCATGCGTACCACGCAAGCCTATTTTGACGTGCTGATCGCACAAGATCGCATTGCGCTGATTGTGGCGCAAAAAGCTGCTATCCTCAGCCAGCTGGAACAAGCCAAAGCCAATTTCGAAGTCGGTACCGCCACAATTACCGATGTCAATGAAGCCCAGGCGCGCTACGATTTGATAGCCGCACAGGAAATTGCGGCCATCAACGAGCACCAAATTGCCAAGCGTGCCATCGAGGCGGTCACTGGCGAATTGCCTAGCGATCTGGCTTCGGCAAAGGCGAACATCCAGGTGACGCAACCGCAGCAAAGCATGCAGGATTGGCAGCAGGTCGCAGCGGACAACAACCTCAATATTCAAATTCAACAAGACGCCTTAAAGCTGGCCGAGCAGGAAGTAGAGCGCGCAGAAGCCGGCCATTTGCCCACCTTGGATGCGATCGGCAGCTATACCAGCAGCTATGCCAACGGTGGCATCAGCGGCGTGGGGAATGATTTGCAGAATGCCACTATTGGTGTGCAATTGCAGATTCCGTTGTATCAAGGTGGCGCTATCAGTTCGCGGGCTCGTCAGGCCGTGTTGAACAAGCAAAAGGCGATGGACGATGTGGAGCTTGCGCGGCGTCAGGCAGGATTGGAAACCCAGCGCGCTTACCTGAACCTGAGCACCAGCATTGCACAGGTAAAGGCTTTGGAGCAAGCACTCACTTCCAGCCAAAGCCAGCTGGATTCTACGAAACTTGGTTATGAAGTCGGTGTGCGTACCAGTGTGGATGTACTGAACGCGCAACAACAATTGTTTAGTGCCAAACGCGATTTGCTGCAGGCACGCTACAATTATCTGGTAAATATCATTCGCCTGAAATTCGCTACCGGTATCGTCACCGAAACCGATTTGCAGGAAATCAATCAGCAACTCACCTTGAGTGATGCAAGCTCTTAAACTCAACGCCAGCACCAGCCAGCTGATCGTCATCGACATCCAGCCCAAGCTGTGTGCAGTCATGCCTGCCGACGCGGCAACCCGCACAGTACAGAACACGATTATCCTGCTGCAGGGCGCCAACGCGCTGGAGATCCCTCTCACCGTCACCGAGCAATATCCACAAGGGCTGGGTGCAACCGGGCCGGAGCTCAACACACATTTCGGTCAAACCATACCGATTGAAAAAACCGCTTTCTCCGCCTGCGATGTGCCTAAATTCAATCAGCAATTACATCGCGACAAACCACAAGTGGTGCTGACAGGGATGGAAACGCATATCTGCGTGCTGCAAACCGCGCTGGATCTACTTGCTGCGGACAAACAGGTATTTGTGGTGGGAGATGCGGTGGTTTCGCGCAACTCCGCTAATCAGGCCAATGCGCTTGAAAGGTTGCGCCAGGCGGGTTGCATCATCACCAATACCGAGTCAGTATTATTCGAGTGGCTGGGACACGCCAAGCACCCGCATTTCAGAGCGCTTTCCGTTTTAATCAGATAACACTCTACTTTATCAGCGTTGCCAACTGCTGCATCAATCGTTTGCTGGCTCCGGTAGAAACCTCGCTGAACTGCAACGCCGCTGCCTGCATCTTCTGTCGCTTGGCAGGATTGTGCAGCAAATACAGAATCTGCTCGCGCAGCTCTTCCTTGTTTTTGATACGAATCGCAGCACCTGCCCGCACGGCATTCTTGCTGGGCTCGGCAAAATTATAGGTGAATTTGCCAATGATAATGGGCTTGCCCATCACGGCAGCCTCAATCAGGTTCTGCCCGCCAAATTTCAGCAGACTGCCGCCTATAAACGTAAAATCGCACGCGGCGTAATAGCTGAACATCTCGCCCAGACTATCGCCCAGAATCACCTGTGTATGCGGCGGCACAGACGAAGTCAGCTGGCTGCGACGCTGAAAGCTCAGGCCACGATTGCGCATCATATCCGATACTTTATCGAACCGCTGTGGATGACGCGGCACAATCACGGTCAGGATATCCAGCCCCTCTACCGCATCCAGAATACGTCTTTCCTCGCCTTCGCGGGTGCTGGCGGCCAGAAAAATCGGCCGCCCGGTATCAAACAAGGCACGCAGTTCCGCACCACGCTTTGCACTATCCGCAGGCGGTTTGACATCGTACTTCAGGTTACCCATCACCGGCACCTGAATTTTGCCAAGCAGGCCCAGGCGCTTCGCATCGGCTTCTGTCTGGGCAGAAACCGCAGTCAGATTCTGCAGACCTTCGCGTACCAGCCTGCCCAGACGGATATAATTTTTAGCCGATTTCTCTGATAAACGCGCATTCACCAACAGTAGGGGGATCTCGGATTTTCTGCATGCCGCAATCAGATTGAACCAGAGCTCGGTTTCCATGATCAGGCCAATTTTAGGCTGGAAATACCGCAAAAAGCGACGCACCGCAAACGGCAAATCATAAGGCAAATATACTTGCTGGATAGTATCTCCAAACAAAGCCTTTCCGGTAGCGCGCCCGGTAGGCGTGCCATGCGTCATTAAAATATGATGCTGTGGATACTCTGTCATCAAGGCACGCACCAAAGGTTCGGCAGCACGCGTTTCCCCCACCGAGACACAATGCAACCAAATGAGCGGTTGTTTTATCGGCTGCCTGAAAAAACCAAAACGCTCGCTCCAGTGACGCAGATATTCAGGCTGCTTGATGCCGCGCCACAACAACTTGAGCGGCACTAGCGGCAACAACAGACACAAAGCTAAGGTATATAACATTCGGTACATGGGCGCAATTCTCTCATAAAAAAATTCAATTACTTAAATTTTAAATGTGAGTAATGACTCACCAACCTGTAATCAACGCCTGTCTTAGCTTTAGCAAAATGCAATACTTTTTACAAAAAATAAAATAAAAAATATTGATAAAAAGACTATTGACGCATACAAAATAAAGGCATAAATTCTCGCAATCAACACAATATCTTGTGTTTGACGGAGAAATTTTACACTAAACTTTATCTCTGTTTAGTAGGTCCAATAACGGTGTAACCGGCTTGCTGCGCCGGTTGTGCTAAAAAAACAATGGGGGAAGTAATGCTAAAAGCCATAGATACGCAAGCCAAGGATGTCATGTCCAAGAGTGAAGATACCGTCGAGATTCCTGTGCAATCGGTATCGCTCGATATCTGGGACAAAAAATATCGCCTGAAAACCAAAACCGGTGAACATGTCGATAAAGACATGGATGACTCCTATCGTCGTGTTGCGCGCGCGCTGGCCGATGTGGAAACCACCGAAGAGAAAAAAGCCGAGTGGCATGAGAAATTCCTGTGGGCGTTGCGTCATGGCGCCATCCCTGCTGGCCGCATCACCTCCAACGCTGGCGCTTTGGAACATAAACCTGCGACTTCCACCATCAACTGCACGGTTTCCGGCGTGGTGGAAGACAGCATGGACAATATCCTTGGCAAAGTGCACGAAGCAGGCCTTACCCTCAAGGCAGGCTGCGGCATCGGTTACGAGTTCTCCACCCTGCGTCCAAAAGGCGCATTCGTGGCCGGCGCTGGCGCCTACACCTCCGGCCCGCTGTCGTTCATGGATATCTACGACAAGATGTGCTTTACCGTATCTTCCGCCGGTGGCCGTCGTGGCGCACAAATGGCCACTTTTGATATTTCGCATCCCGATGTGACCGATTTCATCAAAGCCAAGCGCGAGGCTGGCCGCTTGCGTCAGTTCAACCTGAGCTGCCTGATTACCAAAGAGTTCATGGAAGCGGTGAAAGCCGATGCCGAGTGGAAACTGGCTTTCCCTGTCACCGAGAAAGAGTCCATCATCGATGGCCTCAATGTCAATGATGAAAGCCAGGTGGTATGGCGTGATTGGCCGGTAAAAGGTAAATACCTTACCAAGGCCGATGGCCCGGATGCTGGCAAAGTGGCCTGCCGTGTGTACAAAACCATCAAAGCACGTCGTCTGTGGGATGTCATCATGTCCAGCACTTACGATTTTGCTGAACCGGGCTTTATCTTGATTGACCGCGTCAACGAAATGAACAACAACTGGTTCTGCGAGAACATCCGCGCCACCAACCCATGTGGCGAACAACCTTTGCCACCTTATGGTGCCTGCTTGCTGGGTTCGGTCAACCTGACCAAATTCGTGAAAAAACCATTCACTAATGAAGCGTATTTCGACTGGACAGAATACCGCGAGGTAGTTGGCATCTTCACCCGCATGCTGGATAACGTGGTGGAAATCAACGGCCTGCCGCTGCAACAGCAGCGCGACGAGATCATGCGCAAACGCCGCCACGGCATGGGTTATCTGGGCTTAGGCTCCACCCTCACCATGCTCAAAATGAAATACGGCGAGGAAGATTCCATCAAATTCACCGAGGAAGTCACCCGGGTGATGGCCGAAGTGGGCTGGGATGTGGGCGTGCAACTGGCCGAGGAAAAAGGCCCTGCCCCCATCATGGAAGACAAGTTCGAAGTGACTGCAGACATGATGCGCATGCGCCCCGAGATGGCGGCAGACGGCATTAAAGTTGGGCAGAAGATTGCCGGCAAAGTGCTGCTGGGCAAATACAGCCGCTATATGCAGCAGTTCCCCGAAGGCCTGCGCAACCAGATCGCCACCAAGGGGGTGCGCTTTACGCACCACAGCTCCATCGCCCCAACCGGTACCATCTCGCTCAGCCTGGCCAACAACGCCAGCAACGGTATCGAGCCATCGTTCGCGCACCACTATGCCCGCAACGTGATTCGCGAAGGCAAAAAATCCAAAGAGAAAGTGGACGTGTTCAGCTACGAGCTGCTGGCCTACCATGAGCTGGTGAACCACAACGCCATGCCGTTTAGCGATAAGCCAGAAGAGCAACTGCCGGATTACTTCATGGATTCATCCACCATCAAGGCCAAAGCCCACGTCGATATTCAGGCTGCCGCGCAAAGATGGATCGACAGCTCCATCTCCAAAACCATCAACGTGCCGACAGACTACGACTTTGAAGATTTTAAAGACATTTACCTGTACGCATACGACAAAGGCCTGAAAGGCTGCACGACGTTTAGATTTAACCCGGAAGCGTTCCAGGGCGTGCTGGTGACCGAGAAAGATTTGGAGAACACCACGTATAAATTCACGCTGGATGACGGCACCGTGATTGAAGCCAAAGGTAACGAAGAGATTGAATACGATGGCGAGAAGCACACCGCCGCCAACTTATACGATGCCTTGAAAGAAGGCTATTACGGCAAGTTCTAAGCGGCTATGTTCGTTAATACCATGTTGCGTTTGAATTTTTTATCCTCATGTACTCACATGTACACTCCGGCAAAAAACCCAAACGCGCCTTGTCTTAACATCACAAGCAATGCTCAGAACATTAAAAGATCAGAACGAGAAAATCTCTTAGGAGAAGCAAAATGACAATCAAAATCGAGAAAAAAATCACCGGCTACAACGTAGTCACACCGGAAGATAGAGCCAAAGAAGCTGCCGCGGCAGAGGTAGCGGCCAAACAGGCAGAACAGCAAAAAGCCGAGATCATTCAACTGGGTGAGCCACTCAGCCGTCCGGATATTTTGATAGGCAACACCTACAAAATCAAAACCCCGGTCACCGAGCACGCGCTGTACATCACCATCAACGATGTTGTCATGAACGAAGGCACCCCGCAGGAACACCGCCGACCGTTTGAGATATTCATCAACTCCAAGAACATGGATCACTTTCAGTGGATCGTGGCGCTCACCCGCGTCATGTCCGCCGTGTTCCGCAAAGGTGGCGATGTCACCTTTTTGGTGGAAGAGCTTAAAAGCGTGTTCGAGCCAAGCGGCGGCTACTACAAACGCGGCGGCAAGTTCGTGCCCAGCCTGGTGGCAGAGATTGGCGAAGTGCTGGAAAACCACCTGGTACAAATCGGCATGCTAAAACGCCCCGGCCTGGATGAACACCAGCAAAAACTGGTGGAAGATAAAAAAGCCGAATACTTGCAAAAACACTCCATCAGCGAGGAAGAAATCACCACCGACGGCTTCCCCAAAGGCGCCCAGCTGTGCAGCAAATGCAGCACCAAAGCAGTGGTGGTGATGGACAACTGCCTGACCTGCTTGAATTGTGGCGATAGTAAGTGTGGGTAAAGTATGCTAGCCACACAAAGAAATGAGGTTGTCAACCTGCAGACTGACAAGCTGGCGCATATGTTTCATGGAGACAACGCGACTTATTTACGGGAGTTTGTGGATGCCTCTGTTAACTTAATCGTAACCTCACCACCATACAATATTGGCAAGAAATATGAAAAAAGAACGTCTTTGGATCGTTACCTTGCTGAACAAGCAAAAGTAATTGCCGAATGTGTAAGGATATTGCATCCTAATGGCAGTATTTGCTGGCAGGTTGGAAACCACATAGCTCCCAATGGAGAAGTCGTCCCGCTTGACACTGTGCTTTATCCTCTTTTTAAGCAACATGGTTTAATTTTACGTAACCGCATAGTATGGCACTTCGGCCATGGACTCCATTGTTCCAAAAGATTTTCTGGTCGTTACGAGACTATCATGTGGTTTACAAAAACTGATAATTATGTGTTTAATTTGGATCCCGTCAGAATCCCATCTAAATATCCTGAGAAAAAATATTTCAAAGGACCTAAAGCAGGTCAACTCTCTGGTAACCCGTTAGGAAAAAATCCTAGTGATCTTTGGATAATCCCTAACGTAAAATCCAACCATGTCGAAAAAACAGATCACCCCTGTCAATTTCCTGTGGAGCTAGTTGAACGATTAGTTCTTTCCATGACCAATTCAGGGGATGTGATACTTGATCCGTACATGGGTGTTGGCACCTCGATTATTGCGGCCATCAAGCATGGTCGACATGGTTATGGTTGTGATACAAACAAATATTACTTTGATATAGCATGGGATCGTGTACTTCAATACCGTTCAGGTACACTGAAAACCCGCCCAATGAACAGACCGATATATGACCCATCTCTTCCCAAGGGCGGTCACTAAATGAAAATCACAACTCACAGCTACAGATTTGCAGAAGAAATAGTCCAGCACCAACAACATAAACAAGCATGGGATGAAATTTACTCAATACTGAGTAACGCTCCTCTATTTGTTTATCCTAGCAAGTCTAAAAATAATACAAAACTGGATGTAGTTCAACAGGTTATGAATACATATTTTGACCGTGTAATGGCTATTGACCATAAATGGGAGTACCATCCCCTTGCCACAAACATTGAAAATTCGGGGCTTGCTGCCGACTTCAAAAAATCATTCGGCGACCTAACAATTCAAGCTGAAGTTCAGTTCGGTAACATGTCGCGCTGGTATAGCGATATTTTCAAATTCCAAACAGCATATTCTCAATCACTTATTAACATCGGTCTAAGTATCATTCCAATGAATTCGCTTGCTCGTCGAATTGACTCAAATGTCGTAAATTTCGAGCGCACCACACGAGAATTACCATCTGCAAAATTATCTATTACTTTACCTATTCTAATGATTGGTCTCGAACCCGATGACAACACTGAAATTGTTGACATTTCCAAATGTAATTTTTCTGGTATAAAAGAAATTACAGGTAAAGGAAATGCATCCAATAAATGGCGAATCGTTAATGGCTACCTTAACAAGACTCCAATGAACCAAATTGATCCAACCAGTGAGACAGGCCCTATGTTGGACGAAAAGGGTGAAGAAGAGTAATAAGCTAGCTAGCCTAGGGCGGAATAATGAAATGTATTCCGCCGAATGTAAGCCTTTCCTCCGGCGGATAACGCTACGCTCATCCGCCCTACATTTTTAATCCCTCACGTACGCGCGCATTCATTATGCAAATACCTGCCCTGCAAGGCAATCTGGATGCGGGTTTCAGGCCGATGATTTTGCTAATGAATGTTAAGCGAATCTATCAAAAACACTTTTACTTGCCATGTGTCGCGCATTTACCAATAATTTTCCATAGTGATTTGGCCGGGCACAAAGCGGCGGTGTTTTTTCAAGCCGCGCTCAATCAGCGTATCGCTGGTGTCTTTTACCATTTGCGGGTTGCCGCAAAGCATGATCTGGCTGTCTTCCGCATTAATTTTCATACCAGCCTGCGCTTCCAGTCTGCCATCTGCAATCGCTTGAGGAATGCGGCCAGACAATGCGAAATCTGAAGTTTCGCGGCTGATAAATGGAATGTATTTAAATTGCCCGGCATGCTTTGCCAAAATTTGCATGATGCGTTCTTGGTAGCTTAGTTCAGATAAAGTTCTAACCGCATATACCAAAACCACCTTTTCGTAGCGCAGCCAGGGTTTGTCAGTCATTAGCATCGAGAGAAAAGGCCCGATGCCAGTGCCCGTCGCCATTAGCCATAGATGCTTGGCCATAGGTACTTCATCAAGAATCAAAAAGCCGTGCGCACGTGGCGCGACCTGAATGACATCTCCGGGCTTAAGGTTGACCAAGCGGGAAGTCAGCAGGCCGTTGGGCACATGAATATAGAAAATCTCCAGTGGCCGGATACCGGGCGGATTCACCAAAGAATAGGGTCTGCCTACCAGTTCGCCATCAATTTCCAGCGCGATTTTAACAAACTGCCCCGCCTCAAATGGCTCAATATCAGACTCAAAATAAAGTGAGTGCAATGTTTTGCTCCACTGCTTTTGCTCAACCACTTTCCCAATATTCCATGCGGACATCACTTACTCCAAAATATCTTTCAATTTCAATCGATTATAGCAAGCGTAGGGCGGAATAATGCAATGTATTCCGCCGAATGGAGTCTCTAAAAAATCACTTCCGGCGGATTACGCTACGCGCATCCGCCCTACAATCACTTAAACAAATCATCCAGCGGGTTCTTGCCGCCTCCTGCTGGCTTGGCCGAACTTCGTCTGGGCACAAATTCTTCTTCGATATTATCGCGGTAAAAGCTCCATTGCGAACCTGAGCTTTTGAAGCGGCGCCACAGGTCTTCGCGCACGCCGGGGTATTCCAGCGCACTACCGTCATCCAGCTCCACACGCAGGGTGCGGGTTTTGGCGTCGAAGCCAATGGCGCGGAGTTTGCCCGCGTTCACTTTGGTCATTTCCATGGGGTTGCCTTGTTCAAGGGTTAGCTGACGTTTGGGGTGAGTTGATTGTATAGCGGCTTTTGCGCTTGCTCAACCAAAACGCTTTCACGCGCGTGCGTTCATTGTGCTGGGCGTTGCCTGAATCCCCTAATAAAAAACTAAAATCCTGTACATCAAAACCACACTTCATTCGTTTGCAATACGGTTATGATATTGTGTAAATTTTAAGGAGCCTAATATGAAAATTGTGTTGAAATCCGCTTGTTTATTGGCTTTTGCCGTATTTAGTTTGCAAGCCAGCGCAGCCGTTACCTCAGTAAAATATACCTGCCAGCAAAAAAAATCTGTACGCGTGGTGTATGAAGATTTAGAAGCAACTGCTTACGCCAAGGTAAAAGTGGATGGCAAGTTGCGCAAACTGCAATATAGCGATGAAAGCAATGCTGAAACCAGCGTTTATAAAGATGGTGCCTACGTGCTGAACTTAGATAATACACAAGCCAACAAACACAAGGCCACGTTAATTAACATTGGCAAAAACACAGACGAAACCGTTAACGGCGAAAAAATGCCTGTTTATAAAATTTTGTATAAAGATTGCAGCCCTGGCAAATAAGCTAACTGACAACTAATTTACCGCCGCGCGCGCGTTCATTTAGCTACGCTATCGGCCTAGAAGGCAAGTAAATTGCGCCTTTCAGGTCGATGGTATTGCTAATGAATAATCTGCCAAAAATAAATCCCCTATTTTCGCCATCAGCCTATAGTGAGATGGGCTGTGCCCATTTTAAAGGAGCAACATCATGGCAAAAGGTCAAAAACACGGGGACAAAGAGGCGAAGAAGCCGAAGCAGGAAAAAAAGGTGATTGTATCGCCGACCGGCAGTTTTATCGTGCCGGCGAAATCAAGCGCAACGCAGCAAAAACATTAGCGAGCTGGGCGTTAAGGGATACCGATCACTTTCAGGTATTCTTCCAACGTGAGGGTAAACCGCTCTATGGAGTTGCCTACCTCGTCCAGATGCGTGTTGGAATCCAGGTGCAGTTTTTCCAATAGTTGCTTGTGTTTTTCAAGCGCATCCAGATGCTCTTCCAGTCTGGAATCTTTTAAATCTTTAGCCATGGCACATTCTCCTCGAATAGACATTTACTATAGCAAACGTATGCCGCAATGACTTGATGTAAGACAACAAAAACCTTGCCTGGTGCACACCCATAACAATAATCACTGTCCTTCAGGGCTATATGGATGCGTCTTGCAGGCAAGTGTTTTAGCCAATGAAGCATCAAAGCAAAGGTTGTGTGCTGATTGTCTTGACTGCTTATCAGGTGTAGGATGTTTTTAACAAGCCTGAGGTGCACACCATGAGAAGATTGTTTTATATTGATTACCCGCAAGAACATTATGAAGGACAGGCGCACCGTTACCGCTGCGCGTTTTGCAAAGAGGAAACCACCAAGATCAATGGCCGTCTGGAAGGCCATCTGCCAAGCTGCAGCTACCGCATGGCTCTCGAAAAAGCAGGTTTTGAGCCACTAATAAGCAAAACCAGCCAGGATCTGGACACCTTGGACGAAGAAGATTAATTACCTTGAAATAAATCCCCTATATTTCACCATCGGCCTATGATGTAACAAGCAGTACCATCTTAAGGAGCAACATCATGGCAAAAGGTCAGCAACGTGGTAATAAGGAAGCGAAAAAACCCAAGCAGGAAAAAAAAGTGATTGTGCCGCCACCAAGCAGTTTTATTGTGCCGGCAAAATCTAGTACACCGCAGCACAAGCATTAGTTTTAACGCCTTGGCGTCGCGCTAAAGCATATCTATCACGCCTATATTAAACACGCCAACCTAACGAAGCCAGTTTAGTTCCTTTAGGTCAGCATCCTGTTTGCCGGTGCGGTGCTGCCGATTTTCCTTTTTCTCAAAGCCATTCTACCGGCCAATTGGCTACATAGCAGCTAAATGCTGCGCTCTTGTTTACATCCATAGGAACATATCCTATGAATCCTCACCGTTGGAAACGATGCACCAGATGGCAAAGCGTTTGACATTAGTTCTAATTAGCACAATAATTGTTCTAATTAGAACTAAATGAGCAGAAAATGGATATGATTCCATTGATTAGAGAGTTGGTGCGCACCTATCAGGCCTTCGAGATGTTCTCGGCTGCACATGTACGCACCATGAACCTGACGCCACCGCAGTTTGATGTGATTGTGACGCTGGGCAACCAGCCACCCATGACGTGCAAAACCTTGGGCGAAAGAACACTGATCACCAAAGGCACGCTTACAGGCATTCTCGACCGGCTGGAAGACAAAGGCCTGATTAGGCGCCTGGCGAACGAAGAAGATGCACGCAGCCAGAAAGTTACACTGACAACCGAAGGCGAGACATTGTTTGGGCAAGTTTTTCCTAGCCACAAGCAACATTTTGAGCTGGTGGCCAGGCAATTAAGCGAAGAGGACGTTGTGCAGATTATGCAAGCGCTCAAGAAATTACATACCGCCATGAAAGGCTAACTTTATCCATATTTTACGAGGAGTGACCATGAAAAAATCTCTTTTATTATTGAGCTTGTTAACCGTAGCCTGCACAGCTGGTGCCGCGCCGGAAACCTATGTGCTGGAAAGCAATCATAGCAAGCCGCGCTTTAGCTACAACCATCTTGGCTATTCCACCCAGCTAAGCCGTTTTGACAAAGCCACGGGCAAAATCGTGATTGATAAGACGGCTAAAACTGGCTCGGTGGATGTGACGATAGACATGACATCGGTCAACACCGGCTATGCGCTGTTTAACGAGCATATTCAGGCCGAAGATTTGTTCGACACTGCCAAATACCCGACAGCCACGTTTAAATCCAGCAAGGTGAACTTCAAAGATGACAAAGTAGCGAGCGTTGATGGCATGCTGACCATTAAGGGGATAAGCAAACCGGTGACCTTAACCGTAACCTCTTTCATGTGCATGCCACACCCAATGGCGAAAAAAGATGCCTGCGGCGCAAACGCTACCGTAGTAGTAAAACGCAGCGATTTCAACATGAGCAAACATGTGCCTTATGTGAGCGATGAAGTGACGATTGATTTGCCTGCAGAGGCGATTAAAGAGTAAGGCCTCTTAACCAAACTCTCGCATCAAGCAAACGACGGGCGAATCATCAGCCCGTCGTTTTTACGTTAATAGCAATTTTGTTGTAAAAATTCCCACGCATTTTCTCGGATTAGTATTAAATACATTTGTTAACTCATTGTTGTATTGATACTTTCTCATACTCGGCGTACACTAATCTGCGGGCTTTTCTCATTTGTTGCGTTAGCAAGCTGTCGCTGTTTGTTATCACGAAGGAATTTTGAACTTGAAAATAACAATAATTTTTTGTTCGGGGATTATATTCAGCCATTTAATTCGTGCCAGCATTCGGCACATTGCCACTCCTTAGCTTAAATTTATAGCCATGGATCTCCTAGCCGTCTATAGCAAAACATCCAAAGGCATTCGCAAGCGTAGCGCTGTGATTATCAGCCTGCTTTCGCCGTTGCAGTCACGCGTGCTTGCGCAAATCGACGGCAAGTCTAATGTTAAGACGATTTTGAACAACTTCGACAATGTGAATTTTGACGACTTCGAGCGGGCGCTGAACGCGCTGCTGGAAAATGGTTATATCCGGCTGATAACCATCAGTCAGGCTGAGTGGATACCAACCACAAACTTTACGCCGATGATTATTGAGGAATTCAGCGATTTTGAAGAAGTATCCGCAAAAGAACAGGAAAACGAGAAAAAACAGACTGAACTGAAAGAAAAGGAAAAAGCGGAAGCCGCTCGTGTAAAAGCAGAAGCGAAAGTAAAAGCTAAACTTGAGGCGGAACGCCTGGAAGCCGAGCGCAAAGCCAAAGAAGCAGCCGAACAGAAAGCCAGAGAAGAAGCAGACCGCAAGGCGAAACAGGAAGCCGAAGAAAGAGCGCGCATTGAAGCCGAGGAGCGTGCAAAAGCCGAAGCAAAACGGCTGGAAGAAGAACGCCTTGCCCGCGTAGCCGAGGAAGCACGGTTAAAAGAAGAAGCCGAGCGCAAAGCCGAGGAAGAAGCGGAGCGATTAGCAGCCGAGAAGAAAGCCAAAGAGGAAGCAAAGCTCAAGGCAAAACAGGAAGCCGAAGCAAAGGCGAAAGCCGAAGCCGAAGAAAGAGCACGGCTGGAAATAGAACGCATTACCCGTGAAGCCAAAGAAGCACAACTGAAGAAAGAAGCAGAAAAAAAGGCCAAGGAAGAAGCCAAACGACTAGCGGCCGAGCAAAAGGCTAAAGAAGAAGCAGAGCTTAAGGCGAAACAAGAAGCCGAGGCAAAAGCGAAGGCAGAAGCCGCGGAAAAAGCACGCATCGAAGCTGAAGAGCAAGCGAAAGCTGAGGCAAAACGGCTGGAAGAAGAACGACTTGTCCGCGAAGCGGAGGAAGCGCGGCTAAAAAAAGAGGCCGAAAGAAAAGCCAAGGAAGAAGCCGAACTACTGGAAGCGGAACGCAAGGCCAAACAAGCTGCCGAAGAAATGGCCCTCATGGATGAGGAAATGCGTGCCAAAGCAGTTGCCGAAGAAATGGCACGGCTGGAAATAGAACGCATGGGGCGCGAATTAGACGAAGCCAAACAAAGAGTGGAGACCGGAAAGAAAACCAAAAAAGAAGCAGAAGGTAAGGCAAAAGAAGAAGCCAAGCAGTTAGCGGCTGAAAGAAAGGCCCGAGAAAACGCTGAGGAAAAAGCTCGAATAGAAGCCGAAGAGGAAGCAAACAAGCAAGCGGCGCGCGAACACGAAGAAGATGAAAAGAAACGCCTTGTGGAAGAAAAAGCCAAGCAGGCGGAAAAACTGCAAGCACTGATTCGGGCAGAACAACGTCAAGAAATTGCACACCTGAAAAAACTGGATGAAGAGCGTGCCTTGCAAAGAGCACTAAAAGAAGAAGTGATCGTGCTGGATGATGATTGGCAGGATGTGGACGAGGACATTCAAGAAGCTTCTGATAACGAAGAGCATGTACCACCGAAAGGCATTACCGAGCCACTTGCGCAAGACAGCACCATGCAAGACGATATAGTGGAAGAGGATGGTTTTCAAGCCACCGGACAGGAAGCAGAGCCGCCCCCACAGGTACCAGAAGACGATGAGGAAGATCAAAAAAGGCTGGAATTACTGAAACATGCCGCTGCAGTCGAACTACAGGAGAAATCCAGGCTAAAACTGCTGGAAAGAAAAAAGGCGATTTTCCGCAGAGCAAAGCTGGTACTGACACTTACTGCCAAGCGAGCAACCAAAACCATTAAAACTTCTTTCCTGATAGGCATCCTGCTGTTGTTTGTGGCATTGGGCATGTTGCCATATTTACCGTTAAACGGGCTGGTAACCCCATTCGAGCAATTGGCGCAGGAACAATTGGGTACAACCGTAAAAATACACAAGGTGAGTGCATCGCTACTGCCACAACCACATTTTGTGCTAAAAGATGTGGAGATCGGCAATGACGGACAAAAGGTCGCACAAGTTCATGTGCGGCCCGAAATCAGCAGCCTGTCCAATGCGTTGAAAATAGTGAAATCACTTGAAATCCGGGATGCAAAAGTTGCGCAGGAAAATTTCGGGCAAATATCGACTTGGCTGAATGCCTTGGGCGATTCATCAAAACTTAAGGTCGAATCAATACACCTGGAACGGGTTGTAATATCCGTGCACGATTTCGATATGGAGGAATTTGACGGCGAAGTAGTACAAACGGCTGATCACAAAGTACAGCATATTCAACTCGATAGTACGGACAACAAGCTGCATGTGCAAATCACACCTCAAGATAATAATGCGGTGATCAAACTGGAGGCTGAAAGCTGGACGTTGCCGCTTCAAAACCAGATTAAATTTGGCAAACTGACCGCCACCGGTTTGGCAAACCAGAATAAGCTGCAGTTCAACCAGATAAAAGGTGATCTCTTCGATGGCGAACTGAGCGGCAACGCGGTCGTGGATTGGTCGAACCAATGGGCGGCTTCGGCAAACTTCTCATTGTCCGATGCCAGCGCTGCCAGCGTATCTCAGGCATTTGGCAGCCAAATCAGTGTGGAAGGCAAGCTGGACTGGAAAGGCGAATTGAACAGCCACGCAGCACAGGCAACCCAACTGGCATCCAATACAAGTATGTCAAGCAATTTTGACCTCGGTCACGGCCAGATCGAAGGTCTGGATATAGCACACGCAGTGATGGCAAAAAATGGCCCATCGTTGGCCGGTGGTTCGACGAAATTTGACAGCCTGAGTGGCGCATTGCAAATCAGCAATCAGCAATATCAGCTCAAAAACCTGGTATTAAATTCCAAACAGTTGCACGCAAACGGTAATTTGACAATCGCCACCGATGGCGAGATCAGCGGTAATATTAACGCCCAACTGGCCATGCAAGCACGCCGATACAGCACAAACGCTGACTTAACCGGACGCGGGAGTGATATTAAGCTGCACTAAGCTTAACACCACATTCTGGCTTACCAAGATGGGTAGGCTGAAAGCCTAACAGATGCCTCCGCCCATGGGCATTCCTGTCCCATCGCGTATATAATTCCACTTCGTTTATTGCATCAATCTATGATTAGGAATTTCGCCATGAATAAAATGCTCGAACATCTGTTAGAAGTTGTTATCTTTCGTAGTCGCTGGATTCTGGCGCCGATGTATGTTGGCCTGGTGGGTGGTTTGCTGTTTATGTTCATCAAATTTGTACAAGAGTTTGTACATATTCTCATGCACATCCTTAGCGCACCGGAACGCGAAGTATTGCTGTCTGTGCTAGCGTTGGTTGATATCACATTAGTAGCAAACCTGCTGATCATGGTGATTTTTAGCGGTTATGAAAACTTCGTGTCAAGAATTGATGTGGCCAACCACGAAGATAGACCTTCATGGATGGGGAAAGTGGATTATTCCGGCCTGAAACTGAAGTTGATCGGCTCGATCGTGGCAATCTCTGCCATTGATCTGCTGCGCGCCTTCATGCACCAATCCGGCGGTGAAGGGATAACACCCTTACCACCACAACAATTGGCCTGGATGGTGGGTATCCACATCACATTCATCGTATCCGGCGTATTGTTTGCCTGGATGGATAAGATCGCCGAGGATACCTCGAGGCATTAAATGCTGCCATGAAAGATCGTTGTCACATGCCTTTCCACAAGAAGGGCATGCGTATCAATCATTCTCTTCCAGCTCCAGCTCTTCCACGTGGTAGTAATGATCCATATGCCAGAAGGTCAAGTCGTCGGCAGTGTGCAGTGCATAATCCAGATCGCTAAATTCGCCCACTGGGTAGTTCTGTTCATCTAATACTTGATAAATCAGCATGGATTGCTCCTTTCATCAGTCGTATGTTATATGCAGTATTACATCGAAAAATTAAAAACAAATGTCAAATAAGAAGGTGTTTTCTGCTCCATCTCACACAATCACCCATACATGCGCGTTCATTATCAAGATCATTGCCCTGAGAGCCAATCTGCATGCGGCTTACAGGCTCATAGATTGCATAATGAAACTGCTTGATAAAACACCGTTAACGCTAAGGCTCGGCAGTACCAGCGCTACTTTTGATGACATTGATAATGCCGGCAAAAATCATGAGGCTTTCCATCACCATCAACATACCAAGTTGTTCTGGCGGAACGCCCCCCAGCGTGGTAAGTGCCAATGTGAGCGCGTTAATGACCACACTGATGAGAATAATGAGCCCGACAAAATGGTTTCTTAAACCAAACAGGTAGAATTGGCTGACAAAGAACAGTCCGGCAATGGTTTTGCCATCCATACCGCCCATGATATGTTTATTGGCAAGTGTCAGGCAAACATACAAAATGACAAGCAAGCAGGCGGCCGGTAACTTGCTAGGCAAGCCTTCGCCATTATGCCTGAAGCTGAATGCCAGCCATGCGTGCGTCAGTAATGCGTTAATCAGTTTCATCGTTGCCCTGCCTTTATCTTTGCTTTGTCACATTCTTGTTTCTGCAAAAAGAATGCCATTCTTAATTCGCATCCCAGTGCATATGGCATCTGGCTTCACAGCGCCCTATTTGGTGCTGTCTCAGGTATTACATCGGCAAGTTATGGGCAATCTTGAATTCGAGCAGATAGCACAGGTGTGTCATTTCCAACACTTATGTGTAAATGGTGACAACTGCAAATGTTGATTTGGAGACAAAGGATAGCAAGCGCGGCCTAAAAAGCGGAAAAAACCGCTAATCTACTGCAAATCTTCTATGGTTTTGAGTACGTCAGATCGGGCTGCCGTAATATGGGCACTGATACGCTGTTCGCTTTCTGCGCTGGTTTGCAGATCCTCCCAGTTTTGCTCCCATGCCATATATAGCTGCCCGCTTTTCTGCATATTGCTCTTGGGCAGCAAATGACTTAAATCGCTTACTAACAGCACATATTTCCAGCCTTCTATTGGGTCGCCACGCTCTGTATCTGCTTTAAAATGGGCATAATTCACCACGGTTTGCAGCTCGCCCAGATTTCTCAACACTTCAAACGCGGCGTTGCGCGTATTCTCATTGACCTGGTTTTTATAATCCAGCCAGGTGTTATAGCTAAAACCGCTGAGCGCGGTAACTAGGCTCACAATCGCCACCAGATTGTTTTTGATTTGCCTGACGATATTGATTTTTTTGCGGATCTGCATCATGCCTCCTCGACTTGAATTTCTTCTTAGTCGCAATAGGACACAAATCTTTACAACATGAAAATTAGGGACTGATACGTACATCCACGCCAAGTGCATGGATGCCATGTTCCAGCTTATCCAGCCACGCTGGCGGCACAGGGCTGATACGCAGCGCCTCTGGCTGGTAGGACTGTCGCGCCACACCATACACCAGCACACCTTTCACCACGTCGGCCACCTGCTTCAGAAGACCGAGATAAGCATCAACCTCATGCGCGTCCGGCGGAGCGCCATCCAAGGCAAACACACAGGTTTGCACCCAAGTGTCACACCGGCTGGCGCAAGCACGCAAGCGCTTGACCACCGCTGATGGCCGCATATGGATGGAGTTGATACGTTCAAACCCTGCTGTGGTGCCCGCGTCGAGCTTGAACCAGACCTCACCATTGCACTGCTGCAAATGCGAGACAGCGTCAAGCACACTGGCTTTTTCCATCTGGCTGCCGTTGCTAATCACACGCAGCTTGATCTTTCCCAGCAAGCCAAAATCGCGTAACACTTGCTCCACCAGCATCACGGCCTGCGGAAACTCAGGCGCGGCTGTCGGCTCGCCATTGCCAGAAAACGCGACATCCTGCAGCTGACGTACGCCTTCTGGCACATGGCGCACCATAAAATCACCTTGCGTGATCTGCTTCAAAAAAGCACGCAGTTCTTGTTCCAGCAGTTTCAAATCCACCGGTTCCGGCGAACCGCGTACCAGATCCGGCACCTGGCAATAAATACAGCGCCAGTTGCAGGCATTATTGGTGTTGAGATTAATGCCTATCGACACGCCGCCTGCACGACGTGACACCACTGGATACACGTAGTGCATACCGGTCACATCTCGGTTGTGGTCTTGCGAGGTCAGGTATTCTGTCATGTCGATATTATATGCGTATTGCGAATCACACTCGCCAGGATTTGCAAAAACCATATCCTCCCAAACCATGCAAAAAGCATAGGCATTTGATTTATATCAAAATATTACGATACAATCACCACTGTGTATCTTCTTGCCCCCATAAAGAGAAACATGTGTAGTGTGACAAAAGCTGACGAATGCATCAGTAATGAGCAGTGGAATAATCGTGGAATAAATAATCGGGCCGGTACTTCACCAGCCAGTGAAAAAAATGGTTTTCAGTTTGTGGTGCGTCTGTCTGGCCGAGCGCTCAAACGCCATCTTTTTGCCATTGATATGAAAAGGCATGTTGGGCACTTGCTGGCTCAATGCCTTACGCAGCTCATGTCCAGTTCATACTGATTCCGTTTGAATGGCGCTATAGATGACGCTCATACGCGAGACAACCTATCTGCGCCGACATCATATCTGACCTGCTTCAAAAATAGGCGTCATCATGTAGTGAAGCCCAGTATTAGGGTATTTTTGCTTGAGATCTTCTACCAGCTGCTTTGCTATCTCTGTATGGGTATGAATCATGAACTGGATGCGTTTTTGTCGCCCCGTAACCTGTTCCAGCAAACTGAGATGCGTGCTTCTCGAACCATGTCCGTAAATTTCCGTCGAGCTGAATCCGCTGATTTCCTCTTGCGTCAGCAGCCAGTCTATCAAAGTTTCTTCCATGGCCGGTGCGGTAATCAATGTCAACAGGCAGGTGTTAGTCATTCAGTTCTCCTAACCATTTGAGCGGCCATATTTCTGATAAAGAATCGGCAGCAATACCAGCGTGAGTGTAGTAGAACTCACCAAACCACCTATTACGACGATAGCCAGCGGCCGCTGTATCTCGGAGCCTGGGCCGGTGGCAAACAGCAACGGCAACAGACCAAACGCCGCAATATTGGCGGTCATCAGCACTGGGCGCAGCCTGCGCTTAGCGCCTTCAATCACCACCTCTTCCAGTCGCGTACCATGTTCGGCCAGCTGATTGAAATAACTCATCATCACCACACCGTTGAGTACCGCAATACCCAGCAAAGCAATAAAGCCTACCGATGCCGGGACGGACAGGTATTCACCTGAAATCCAAAGTGCGAATACCCCACCAATCATGGCAAACGGAATATTGGAAAGAATAAGTGCAGACTGCCGTACTGACTTAAAAGTGGCAAATAGCAGCAGGAAAATAAGCCCAATCGCCACGGGTACTACCACCCCTAAACGCGCAGCAGCGCGCTGCTGATTCTCGAACTGACCGCCCCATTGCATACTGTAGCCTTCTGGCAATTTAACCTGGCCAGCCACCTTGGCTTTAGCTTCGTCCACAAAGCCTACCAGGTCACGCCCTCGCACGTTCGCTATCACCACCACCATGCGTGCTCCCCGTTCCCTATCTACCTTCACCGGACCTTCCACACGCTCCAGCTTGGCCACGCTGGAAATCGGCACATTGATTCCACTCGGCAAGGTCAACATTAAATTCGCAAAATCTGCGGGGGATTTACGTAACACCTCAGCACCCCGAAGGATAATCGGCGTGCGCTTTTGTCCCTCCTGCACGATACCCATCTGTTTGCCTTCAAGCTGGGCACGCAATATCGCTTCAATCTGACTGACATCGAAACCAAGACGCCCGGCAGCAAGCCGGTCTATCTCGATTTTGAGATATTGCACACCGCTGTTCTGGGGTGTATACACATCCTCCGCCCCGGGTATGGATTTAATCACCTCTACCGTTTTCTGTGCAGCCTGGTCAAGCTGTGTTAAATCGTTGCCAAAAATCTTGATTGCCAGATCACCACGTACACCCAAAATCATCTCGTTCACACGCATTTCGATTGGCTGCGTGAAAGCATAGGCGAAGCCTGGCATGTCTTCTGCCACTTTGCGTAGCTCATCGATCAATTTTGACTTGTCTGGCCAGCGCCATTGATCACGCGGTTTTAGCACAAGAAAATTATCCGTCTGATTCAAGCCCATTGGATCAAGGCCCAGCTCATCCGAACCAGCACGCGAAATCATGCCTTTGACCTCCGGCACCTTGGCCAGCACGGCACGTTGCACAGCCAAATCCAGTTCTACGGTCTTGTCCAGGTTGATAGATGGCGCTTTTTCGATTTGCATGATCAAGTCCCCTTCATCCATCGTTGGCATAAAGGTTTTGCCGATTTGCAGATAAACCAGCACCGTCACTGCCAGCGCTGCAAGGGCACCCATGATAATCAGCTTGCTATGCACTAAAGCCCACTTGAGCGTGGGCTCATAAATCGATAACACTTTGCGTACCAGCCAAGGCTCCTCATGGCTGACCTTCCCCAGCAGAAACGACGCCAACACAGGAACGATCGTCATCGAAATCAACAGCGAACCCGACAGGGCAAACACAATGGTTAAAGCGACTGGACTGAACAGCTTGCCCTCCAGCCCTTGCAAGGTAAGCAAAGGCAGAAACACGGTAATGATAATCAGAATGCCAGAGGTGACGGGAACACTCACTTCTTTGACAGCGCGGTAAATCAGATGCAACCGTGGCAATTTGGAAGATTCGCCATGCGCCAGATGTGAAACTATGTTCTCTACCACCACTACGGCGGCATCCACCAGCATACCAATGGCAATGGAAAGCCCGCCCAGGCTCATCAGGTTTGCTGACATGCCAAACTGACGCATCAGGATAAAAGTGATGAGTACAGCCAATGGCAGTGCCAGCGCAACCGTTAACGCTGCACGTAAATCACCCAAAAACAGGATCAGCAGAATGATCACCAGGACAATGGCTTCCATCAGCGCATGGGTCACGGTGCCCACAGCCCGCTCAACCAAATCGCCACGGTTGTAGAACACTTCGACCTTCACACCCTTAGGCAAGCTGGAGGAAATTTCTGCCAACTTGGCTTCAATACCTCGCACCACCCGTTGCGCGTTGGCTCCACGCAAGCTCAACACCAGGCCCTCTACCGCCTCGCCCTTGCCGTTCTTGGTCACTGCACCATAGCGTGTCATTGCGCCGATTCTTACATTGGCTACATCCCCTACGCGCACCGGCATGCCTTGCACTGATTTAATCACCGTATTTCGCACGTCGTCATCAGTCTTGAAGCGGCCTTCCGCACGTACCAGCAAAGATTCCTCACCATCTCCCAAACGACCGGCACCATCGTTCTTGTTATTCACCATAAGTGCTTGCTGCAGCAAATCCAGCGATACCCCGCGTGCGTACATCCGGGCATTGTCAGGTACGATTTCAAAGCTGCGCACCATGCCGCCTAACGCGTTCACGTCGGCCACGCCCGGTACAGTGCGCAGTTGTGGACGAATCACCCAATCCAGCAGACTGCGACGTTCTTGCAAACTCAGATTGTCACCTTCTACGGTGAACATGAACATCTCGCCCAAAGGCGTGGTCATGGGGGCGATGCCACCAGAAATGTCCTCCGGCAGACTGCCCCAAATTCCATTCAAGCGTTCGGCAACCTGCTGACGTGCCCAATAGATATCGGTACCATCGGCAAAGTCCACTGTAATGTCAGTGAGTGCATACTTCGCTACAGAGCGCAGCATGGTCTGGTTTGGCAAGCCAAGCATTTCAACTTCGACAGGTGAAGTAATGCGCGCCTCAACCTCCTCTGGTGTCATGCCAGGCGCTTTGATGATGATTTTGACTTGTGTGGAAGACACATCCGGAAATGCGTCTATCGGCAGGTTTTTATAGGCAAAAAATCCTGTCCCAAGCAATAACGCTGTAAACACCAGCGTCAGCATACGCTGGGTCAGCGCGAATTGAATCAGTCTGCCCATGCTTATTCTCCGCCTGCATTCCAGGCGGCTTTAATCGCCACCGTACCCGAGACCGCAACACGTGCGTTTTCGGGAATATTACCCGCAACAATCGCTTTCCCGGTTTGCTCTGAGATTACAACCACTTTTACCGGGATAAACCCTTTTGTGTTCTGTACAAACACAAAACTGTCTTTGCCCTGGCGCGTAATGGCCTGCTTGGGCAAAGCAAAATGCGTTGCAGCTTGTGTATTTACCTCTTGTGATATCACGTCAGCTTCTACAAACTGCCCCGGTGATAGCTTTTCCGCATTCTGCACAATCTCGGCACGCACATGCACCGTCTGATCGTCTTTATTGATAGCTCGAATAATAGTGATGACTTTCCCTTCCGCATCATAGTTAGGGATTCTCACCAGCATTCCTTTACGTAAAACTGGAAGATGCTCGACTGGCGCATGGATCTCCAGCCATAACGGAGATAACCGTCCTATCCGCAACAATGGGGCGGCCATATCCACACGCTGGCCGATATTCACCATCTGTTCCAGCACTTGACCACCCATTGGCGCTATCAAACTTACGCCACTGGCATATTTGCCGCTACGCTCCAGCTGATTTACTCCGGCATCGGACATACCACCCAATTTCAATGCCTGCCTGGATTGTGAGAGACTTGCGCTGGCTTGCTCGAAATCGCTTTTTGTGGCGAGATACCGCCGCTCGGCGATGATGCCATCCTTGAACAACTCGTTATCACGGTCAAGACTGTTTTTAGCCAGACGGTAACGGGTCGCAGCTTGTAAGTAGTCGCGTTGCTGGCTAACCAGCTCGGTGCTGGTGATATGCCCTAACACTTGCCCCTTTTTCACTTCCATGCCTGCAGCGACATTTAACGCATCAATCAAACCGCCTTGCACTGCGCTCACAATGCGCTCCTGGCTGGTAGGAATCACGATTTCGCCAGGCAAGCGCAACGTGCTTTCCGCGTTGGTTTTGCTGACGGGAGCAACCACAACCCCCATGACTTGCTGCTGTCTGGAGGAAATCAATATCGTGTTATCTACTGCATAAACACTGCTTGCGCAGACAATCATCCACAACAGAACGGATAATCTGGCTAATTTCATGGCAATACTCCCACTGCTTGGTTGTAGCGGGCAATATCCCACTGTAATTGGACTCTTTTGCTGGACAGCGCACGCTCTGCTTCAAACGCCTGCGATTCACTGCGCAACAAGCTTACTAAATCAGTTTCGCCAAGTCTGAAAGCTTTCCTGGCCAGTTGTACGTTCTCCTGCGTAATCTGGTTTTGCCTGGTCACCAGTTCCAGTTCCTTTCTGGTGACGAGCAAACTGTGTTCCGCCTCATGCAACGCTGTTTCCATGCTCAGTTTTAACTTGTCGCGCTCGGTCATCGCAGTGGCGATATTGGATTCCGCATTGGCTACTAGTGGAGCGTTCCTGCTATCACTTGCAAATGGGATACGTATTTTAAAACCCACACTGTCGTTATATTGCGTATCGAAGGGCCCACGTTGATTACGCGCAGACAGGACAAACTGCGGTGTATCTCGACGTTCCACACCTACTACCTGACGCTCATCTTTGGCGATTTCAATCTTGGCATTGGCTTCTTCCAGCAGAGGATGTTGTTCACTCAAACCATTCAACTCCGAAAGCACCTCATCCAGATTGGCGGGGATCTCATTTAAACCAGTAAGCGAGATATAGCGATGTTTGGCGTGTTTGACTTCAGCCTGCGCACGAATATACGCAGCCTCTGCCTGCAAGGTCTCGTTTTGCACCAACATCAAATCAGTTTTGGCAAGCTCCCCTGCGCGATAGCGAATCGCGACATCTTGCTCAAGCTCTTGTGCGGTCTTCAGGCGTGACTCAAATAAGACTTCATTCTCCTGATTCATGCGGATATCCCAGACCGCATCACGCAAGGCTCCCGCTACTTGCAACATCAACCCCTTGCGGCTGGCACCCAGACCAGATTCGGTATCCTTTGCCAAGGTCTGTCTGGCGGCACGTTGGCCAGGCAGCCATACCGGCATTTCCATCTCAGCTTCCCATTCACGTTCACCACGATTGCTGCCCAGAGTATCATTTTGATGTCTAAACGACATTGCAGGTGCAGTAGGAAATAGGCCTTTGGAATGCAGATCACGCGCCTGCGCCACACCTGCCATCGCGTTTAATACATGCTGCTGCGGATTATGCGCAAATGTTTTATCCAGCACCTCGCCCAAACTCAATTGTGGGTTCACATTCACACTGTCTTCATGCGCATCTAATGGTTCTGCTGAATTAGCCCATAGTGAAGGGCTACACAACGCAATTACACCTCCCAATAGCAGGCTCACTATGAGTCGTGTTGAACAAAAAAACATCTTGACACCTCTTACTTGCTAATCAAGAGTGTACTATACAGATAAGTCTGTTTAGAGGCATCCGCCAAAAGACGGATAGCTGGTATTTTGGTAAAGTTTAGGGATTATTGAAAGATATCAAGCTGCTTGGGATGGGTACGTTTTGCTGCTATGTTCTTGGTTGACAGAACACTTGTTTGAGCTTGCCCCAACCAGCGTGCAAGCACTTTCAGGACGTAAGCCTGTTCAGCTTCACTCAAAGCAAACCCTTTGGGAATCATATGCCATTTCTGCAGACAAGCACGACAGCAGGTAGCTGTGGCATGCTGCGCCACAAACACAGGATGACCGCGCATCGGCGTTTGTTTGCCATCATTGGCGATATATGCAGGCGCCAAACGCGTTGCGACAAAATCGGTCGCATGCTTCAGTACCAATGCCTGTCCTTTATCTTGTAAATAGGCCAGATCCTTGCCCTGCAACCTGAACTTTCTGCGAAAAGGCGACTTGGCCAAAGCCGTAAACAATTCGTCCAGATCACGCATCACCAATCCCCTAATTCAGCTGATGTAATTCGAGGTCTCTAAGTTTAGGCGCAAACCTGGCGGTCATACCCACTACAGCCAAAGTCATCACGCCGCCAAACACTACGGATGGAACAAGACCTAGCAATCTGGCCGCAACGCCGGATTCGAATGCGCCCAGCTCGTTTGACGAGCCGATGAATACGCCGTTGATAGCGGACACACGCCCACGCATATCATCCGGTGTTGCAAGTTGCATGATGGTGGAGCGCAGCACCACCGAAACGCCATCGAACGCGCCGGATAACAGCAAAAACACGCCTGCCAGCCAATATTGCCGTGTGATGCCAAAACAGATGATGCATACACCGAACCCTGCCACTGCCCATAATAAATAACGTCCGGCATGCAGATTGATGGGGTTTCTTGCCAAATACAATGCCATCAGCATCGCACCAATGGCTGGCATCGCCCGCATCAAACCCAACATTTCAGGGCCACGGTGATATACATCATGAATGAATGCCGGCAGCATGGCGACTGCACCTCCCAACAGCACTGCGAACATATCCAGCATCTGCGCGCCAAATAGAATCTGGTTGTTCCAGACGAAACGCAAGCCTTGCGCAATACTGGTAAACACTGGCGCGGTTTCTGCCGAAGGCGGCTCCCGCACACGCAATGAAGTCAGCGTTAATGCTGCGCTTAGGCATAAAATAGCAGCAACTGCATATGCGGTGGTTTTGCCTGCAAACCCCACCAGCAGGCCGCCTATCGCAGGGCCTGCTATCAGGCCAATTTGAAAGACAGAAGTGCCCACGCCTGCAGCACGAGCATAGGACTCCCGCGGCAAGATGATTGCCATCAGCGTGCTGTAAGTGGGGGCGATAAAAGCGCGCGCCAAGCCGGTGAATGCAATGCTGGCGTAGATCCAGAACAGGCTATTGGCTTGCAGATACCCTGCCGCGATCGCAGTCAGCGTCAAGCCATTAGCAAACAGCATCCATGCGGACAGCACCCCAAACCACCGCCGCGAATAATGATCGATCGCGTAACCTGCAAACAGCGCGCTGGCAAAATAAGGAATTACTTCCGCCAAGCCTATCAAACCCAATGACAAGGTATCGTGCGTGATTTCATAGATATGCCAACCAACGGCGACCGCGACGATTTGGTAAGCCAAGACCATCTGGATGCGATAGCCCAGAAGTCTGGCATAAGCATGACGGTTGAAAGTGAGAATCTGGCTGATCGATTGCGGGAAGGACATACCAAGATTATAACTTGGGCTGCACTACTAAGTTTTAGGCACGCGCCATAAATACCAACTGGCGACTGTACGATAAGGTGACCACGCCTCGGCTATTTTGGCGAGCTCTTTGGGTTTGGGGGGCTTTTCCAGACCCTTCAATCGTTGATAGCCAAGCGCCAGACCATAATCATCCGCAGCTAGAATATCCATCCGTTCCAAAGTAAAAATCAGTAGCATCTCCACTGTCCAGCGACCGATGCCTTTGAGCTGAACAAGCTGCTTGATAAGCGCCTCATCTGACATCGAGACCGCCATAGCATGGCTGGGAACCGCACCGGACAAGGCTCCCAGGGCAACGCCTTGAATGGTCTCGATTTTACGCGCTGAAAAACCGCATGCCCGTAGCGCCTCAAACGGCGTATCCAGCAATTCTTGCGGCTGAGGAAAAGCATCCTGATACAACGCCAGCAAGCGCGCCAGTATTGCATCGCCAGCCTTGGGATGCAGTTGCTGATAAGCCACGGCACGCACCAAAGCCTGATAAGGTTCGCGCTGAGATTTCGGCTCGAACTTGCAAGGTCCGATTTCGGCAATCAAACGCGCCCAGTCGTTATCTTGGTTCGCCAAAAATGCCGCAGCTTGCGTGTAGAATTGCGGGGATGTCATGGTGTGATTATGCACGATATTTTTAACGAATCCATCTTACAAATTACTGATAGCGCTTTTTTATTACGCGGATTTGCGCTGCCAGAAATGGGAGATATTTGGCGCGATGTACAAAACGTTATCGCACAAGCGCCGCTTTGCAGCATGCAAACTGCCCGCGGCCTGTACATGAGCGTGCAAACCACGAGCTGCGGTCAGTTAGGCTGGGTTTCGGATAGCAAGGGCTACCGATATGCACGGCTGAATCCACAAACCGGACAGCCTTGGCCAGCCATGCCCGAAAGCCTGTTGAACCTTGCGCAGCATGCAGCAACAAGTGCAGGTTTTGCCGATTTCCTGCCTGACAGCTGCCTCATCAATCAATATCAAATCGGCGCCAGAATGGGTTTGCATCGGGATAAAGACGAACAGGATTTTACGCAGCCTATCGTTTCTGTTTCGCTAGGCTTGCCTGCAATCTTCCTGTTTGGCGGTGCAAAACGCATTGACAAGACTGCAAAAATCCGCCTGCAACATGGCGATGTCGTCGTATGGGGCGGCGCTTCCAGACTTTATTTCCATGGCGTGCAAGCTATCAAAGCAGGCCTTCACCCATTGCTGAGGCAACGCAGAATCAATCTGACTTTTCGTAAAGCAGGTTAAAATGCGCACATGATTGTGAATTTGGAAACGGCAATTGCCAAACTGAAAGCCGGGGAGGTCGTCGCCATACCCACGGAAACGGTGTACGGACTAGCCGCAGATGCCAGCAACGACGCGGCTTTGCAACAAATCTATGCGATTAAGCAACGCCCGGCGGATAACCCGCTGATTGTGCACATTGCCGATGCAAACCAGGTAGATGCCTGGGCTTCTGAGTTTTCGCCGCTGGCGCAAAAACTGGCCCGGGCTTTCTGGCCAGGACCTTTCACCTTGGTGCTGCCTGCCAAGCCACAGGTGTCATCGACCCTGCGCGCAAGCCAACCTACGGTGGCACTGCGCGTGCCCAACCACACACTGACACTGAAACTGCTCAAGCACAGCGGGCTGGCGCTGGCCGCACCATCCGCCAACAAATTCACACAACTCAGTCCCACCACGGCAGCCCATGTGCAAGCCGGGCTAGGCGATGACGTCCCGGTACTTGATGGTGGCGCATGCCAGGTCGGCATCGAATCCACCATCGTGGCTGTGCAAGGCGATGATTGGCAGCTGCTTCGGCCAGGTATGGTTTCAGCTACCCGCATAGAAGCCATCGCCGGCAAACCCGCTGTCAAGTTCAATCAAGCCATCAAGGCGCCCGGTCAGCATGCGCTGCATTATTCGCCACACACCAGAATGCTGCTCGTTCCCGGTCGTGATGCGTTGATCGCACTCGCGAATAATTCCACCGCCGCTTTGCTGATTGGCGAAGGTGTACTGCCCGATTGTGTGCATTTTCAACTGAATGACCATGCCCCGGATGTGGCACAGCAACTATATAGCACCCTGCATCAGATGGATGCGCTGGGCAAAGAGCTGATATTGGTGGAAGCGCCTCCTGATGCGCCAGAGTGGGCTGCCATCCTGGATAGAATGACACGCGCGGCGAGTTAAAATATAGTCCGTTTTTATTGCTTGTTTTTAGTTAAGAAAGAGAGTAACTTTACTGCTATGTTGTATAAAATTGCGGGGGTACGCGATGAACAACAAATACGGATTAGGCAGCAGTAAAGTAGCGACCGAACACCATGAAACACATCACAAGGCAGACCCGCTCCACCCGGCAGTTTGCAAGCATTGTAGCGGCACGGATTTGATTTACAGCCCGAGCATGCATGATCATCATTGCAACGATTGTGGTGAATGGCAGAATGATGTGCCTCATGGCTATTCCACTGGCCGCGCCAGTGATTACTGACGGTTCAGCATCGCGGTAAACTCTTCATCCAGTGACGCACTGATATCTTTCAGTGTCGCGTGCGTCTTTTCAACCGTTAAAGCATCGCCTTCCTGCTGTGCAATCAGCCCTAGCGCAATCAATGTGGCAGAATGACCCGGGTATTCCCGCAGAACGCGCTGAAAATGCGTGTTAGCCTCGTTCTTCTTGCCCAGATTATATAGCGCAAACGCCAGATAGTAATGCGCCTCGGCATTGTCTGGCTCCTGATTTACCCAAGTTTGAGCAATTGTTGCCAACGCAGGCCAGTCCTCATTTTGATATGGCCCCACCACTTGCATAAAGTATGGACGCGTAGCTTCCGGAACATCCCAAAACGGTGTTTGCTCTGTCAGTAGCGTTGTGGTTTCAGGGATGTCCATTAAGGCTTTAATCCATTTGACGGGTACATTGTAGTAATAGGCTAACCGCCCGGGACTCTTAAAGGTACTTAGCGCCACCAGACGGCCCTGAGTATCGAACATCGGACTACCACTCGCGCCCATCACAAACGCTGCATCAGTGCGCACAATGACACTATCTTCGAACGGATAAAGTGCTTTGACATTGCCATAGATGACTTGTGGCTTGGGTGATCCGCCAGGGAAACCGATGGAGAACACTTCCTGCTCATACTTGAGTTCTGCAGCATCGCTCAATTCTACCGGTTTGAGGTCCAGATACTGGAAACGAAGCAAGCAAACATCATGCTTCCAATCCGCACGCAAAGACTCCGGTGCAAAGCTATCACCAAACTTGCTGATATTAACCCCAGCAGCATTGGCCAGCACATGGCAATTAGTCGCCACCAGATCTTTGCCAACCACCACACCAGACCCCACACCATGTCCGCCAGTCCTGGTAGTCACATGCACTTTGACTACTGATGCCTTGAGCCGATAGGCCAATTCGTAATCAGGATCTGCCCATGCAGATAACGCAAACAACAACCAAAAACCACCTATCCATTTGCGCATGATGATCACCTTTTCATTGCGTGATTCAAAGGATTTCAGCTTAAATTAAAAGTTTATCCGAATGTATGTCTTTAATCACAAATTATGAAAAATTTTGCGTGAAACTCTGAAGAAAGCCTTGTAAAATGTAGTTTTACACCAAGATCGGCTTACCATCATGCTTATCCAATCTCATATTGTTGACCTCGACACGCCTACCGGGGTGATGCGCACCTATATCCATCGTCCAAAAACCGATAAAAAGGTTCCGGCAATCCTGTTTTACTCGGAGATTTTCCAGCAAACCGGCCCGATTGAACGTGCTGCGCGCTTTCTGGCAGGCCACGGTTATGCGGTGCTGGTACCAGAGGTGTTTCATGAACTCAACCCGATAGGCACAGTGCTCGGCTATGATGACGCCGGCCGTGACAAAGGCAATGCTGACAAAACCGCCAAAGATGTGGAAGGCTACGACGCCGATAATCGTGCCATGATCGAATTCCTTAAAACTCAAGATTGGTATGACGGCAATCTTGGTGCTGCAGGTTTCTGCATTGGCGGCCACTTGGCATTCCGCGCCGCGTTACAACCAGAAGTAAAGGCTACAGCCTGTTTTTATGCCACCGATTTGCATACGAATATTATCCCCAACAGGCCGGGCCAGCATTCTATGGAACGCATTTCCGAGATCAAGGGCGAGATGCTGATGGTATGGGGAAAACAGGATCCGCACATCCCAACTCCTGGCCGTGTATTGGTCTACCACAAAATGCTGGATGCCAATCTGAACTTCACATGGCATGAGTTCAACGGCCAACACGCCTTCATGCGCGATGAGGGCGATCGTTATGACGCACAGCTGGAAGTGATTGGCTATCAGCTCACTCTACAGATGTTCAGTCGGACGTTATCCTAAACTTTTAGCTTTTTAGGCCGTATATAGTTTTATTCATAGTAACCATAAGCAGTAGCAGTTCCGAGCTTGCGCCACAAGCAAAAGCTCTTTTTTAATTTAAATTACCCATTTAAGAGATAAATTATGACCACAAAAAATGCTGATATTGGCCTGGTTGGCCTGGCAGTGATGGGGCAAAACCTCGCCCTGAATATTGCGGATCATGGCTACACCATAGCTGTGTATAACCGCGATCCAAAGAAAATGCTGAACTTCATTGAAGAATGCAAGAAAAACGAACCCTCTCACGAACGCGTGGTGGGTCATGCAGATTTGGCTTCGTTTGTATTAAGCATCAAGCGCCCACGCAAAATTGTATTGCTGGTAAAAGCCGGCAGCCCAACCGATCTGACAATTAACGCTTTATTACCATTCCTGGAACAAGGCGACATTATTATTGATGGCGGCAATTCATTGTGGACAGATACGATTCGCCGCGAAAAAGAGCTGGCTGCCAAAGGCATTGATTTCATCGGCTCCGGCGTATCCGGTGGTGAGATTGGCGCGCGCTTCGGCCCTAGCCTGATGCCTTCAGGAAACCGCAAGGCATGGTCTTCTCTTGAGCCAATCTGGCGCGACATTGCAGCCAAAGTGGATCCTGAAACCGGCGAGCCTCTACCAGGCGGCGAACCTGGAAAACCTGTACAGGGTGGTTTCTCCTGTACCGAATATATTGGCCCTGATGGGGCCGGTCACTATGTCAAAATGGTACACAATGGTATCGAATACATCGACATGCAGTTGATCTGCGAAGCCTACTGGCTCATGAAGAACCTGCTCGGCATGCAGGCTGACGAAATTGGCAAAGTATTCGCAGAGTGGAACAAAGGCGAACTTTCCAGCTATCTGATTGAAATTACCGCTGACATCCTGCAGCAAAAAGACCCAATGGGGCCCGGCTTCCTGGTGGACAAGGTCATGGACGCCGCTGGTCAGAAGGGGACAGGTCAATGGACAGCCGCTAATGCGCTCGAATTGGGCGCGCCCGCGAATGCCATTGCTGCCGCTGTATATGCACGCGCGCTTTCCAGCGTAAAAGAAGAGCGTGTGGAAGCCAGCAAAATCCTGAAAGGCCCAACGCTCGTGCAAGAAAAAGACAAAGCTGCGACGATAGAAGCAATTAAGAACGCACTGTATTGCTCCAAAATCTGTGCTTATGCTCAAGGCTTCCAGCTTATGGACAAAGCACAAGTGCAATACAACTGGAAGCTCAACTTCGGTGAAATTGCACAAATCTGGCGTGGCGGTTGTATCATCCGCGCCCGCTTCCTGCAGAAAATCACAGATGCATATGGCCGCAATTCACGCCTGAAAAACCTGATGCTGGACCCTTACTTCACTACTGCATTAAATGAAGGTCAAGCTGGTTGGCGTAAGGTGATTGCGATGGCGGTAACTAATGGCGTGCCTGCACAAGGCTTCAGCGCCGCGTTAGCCTACTACGATGGTTACAGAAGCGCAGTGTTGCCAGCCAACCTGTTGCAAGCCCAACGCGATTACTTTGGTGCGCACACTTACGAGCGTGTGGATCAGCCTCGTGGTCAGTTCTACCATCTGGACTGGCCAGAAAAAGGTCGTCCGCAGCTTCTAATCGAATAACGAAAATTTGACAAATAAGAATCTTGGGGTGGCAATTGCCGCCCCAATTTTTTACCTGCTTTCGTTCTTAGTACAGAGCAGCCTTTGCTGCAGAGTACTAATTAAACACAATCGCTAAGGGATTCGAGCAAACGATCAAAGTCCTTTTTATTTTTAAGTACTTTGAGGGTTTTCTCTTGCTCTATGACTTTTTCTGACTTTTCAGATATAGCGGGGGAAAAAATCTCTTCGTGTAATAAATCAGTTTTTACTACGTTTGCTTGTTGCAGTTCCATATTCACTTTCTTTCTTCCTTTTGGGATTAACATCTACGGGAATTTTGTTCCCGTAGTCTTGGGCAGCAATCTATCAAAAAAATTCACCAGATTCATTGCCTTTGTCGTGTTTTTTTGGAAAACATGACAATTTGTGTTACTAACGCGTCAAAATTGTTGCGGATTACACAAAAATTACTATTTTTAAACTACTTACAGCATGTGTCCTTAATAGCAAGCAAATATTGAGCCAAAATAAATTATTGTTTACGGCCCATGACAGGCAAAACTTTCGTAAAATATCATCATTTAAGACTAAGCTAACAGCATGCAAATTTGGATTAACGGCAAACAGAATGATTTTGAGCCTGAAAGCATGGCCGTTTTGGATTTGGTCAGCATGCTCAATCTGACGGGAAAGCGCATCGCTATTGAACAGAATGGCGAAATTGTGCCGCGCGGCTTGTATGCAGAGACCATGCTGAAAGATGGCGATAAATTGGAAATTGTAGGCGCCGTAGGTGGCGGTTAATGGAAAACATGATGACAGATGACTTGATTGTTGCGGGCAAACATTATCACTCCCGCTTGCTGGTAGGCACCGGTAAATATAAAGATTTCACGGAAACCCGTGCAGCGATAGACGCAAGCGGTGCGCAGATTGTCACCGTGGCCATTCGTCGCACCAATATCGGGCAGAAGGCCGGCGAACCCTCCTTGCTGGACTATCTGCCACCTAGTGAATTCACTTATCTGCCCAACACAGCAGGATGTTATACCGCAGAGGATGCCGTACGCACCTTACGCCTTGCCCGTGAATTGCTGGATGGGCATAAACTGGTAAAACTGGAGGTGCTGGGCGACCCGCACACTTTGTATCCGAACGTGATTGAAACCATCGCTGCAGCTAAAACCCTCGTAAAAGATGGCTTTGACGTGATGGTCTATACCTCGGATGATCCGATTATCGCCAAGCAATTGGAAGATGTCGGCTGCTGTGCCATCATGCCGCTCGCCTCCTTGATTGGTTCGGGTATGGGAATATTGAATCCTTGGAACCTGCAAATCATCATCGATACGGTAAAAGTACCGGTATTGGTGGATGCCGGAGTTGGCACAGCCAGTGATGCCGCAATTGCCATGGAACTCGGCTGCGCAGGCATTTTGATGAACACCGCAATTGCCGGGGCTCAAAACCCGGTGCTGATGGCTTCTGCCATGAAGAAAGCCGTGGAAGCGGGTCGCGAGGCATTCTTGGCCGGCAGAATGCCGAAAAAGCTCTATACTGCCAGCCCTAGTTCACCTACCAGCGGATTGATTGAGCGTATCGACTAATGGCATCTGCCCAAAAATACGCGTTTTCTGTCACCGTCAACACCACGTATTTGCCGGATCAATCCAACCCAGAACAACAACAATATGCATTTGCCTATACGATCACCATCACCAATACTGGCCTGGTTGCCGCGCAACTGATTAGCCGGCATTGGCTGATTACTGATGCACATGGTGATATCAAAGAAGTAAAAGGTTTGGGCGTGGTAGGCGCACAGCCCTTGTTGGAGCCAAAGCAAAGCTTTGAATATACCAGCGGCTGTGTTCTGGCGACATCGGCTGGCAGTATGCACGGAAGCTATTTTTGTGTCGCCTCTGACGGTGAGAAATTCGAGGTGGACATTCCCGAGTTCATTCTTTCAGTTCCGCAGGTATTACACTGAATGAGAAGATTCTTTATTTTATTTTCAGTGTTGCTGATATGTACGTCTTGCGCCAAACGCAATGTCAAACCAGTAGCACAACCCAAAGCGCCAGCCTGTACATGTGCACCCTCTGCAGCGGATACCACACCGGCCATCCCAGTACCTGATACTCCAAAGAATGCTGATACCAGGCAGGCAGAGACCCCTAAGACCCAGGAATATGGGCTGCTTAAACCCAGCCAATGGGAAGCAATTGAGGGGCTAAAAGAAGACAATCTAACGGCGGCTTGGAATGCGTGGCAATACAGCTGCAGCAGCCTTAAAAACAAACAGCAATGGCAAGCTGTATGTAACGCCGCAAACGCGCTTGGCAACCCAAGTCAGGCACAAATGATGACTTATTTAACCGAGAATTTCGAGGTTTATCAAGCGACCAATCTGGACAACACCGATAACGGCTTGATTACCGGTTATTACGAGCCAGTATTGAAGGCGAGCCGGAATAAATCCAGCATGTATACACAGCCGCTATACCGCCAGCCCGATGATTTGATTACTGTGGAACTGGCAGATATCTTCCCCGAGCTGAAATACAAACGCGTGCGCGGCAAGCTGCAGGGCAACAAACTGGTAGCTTATCCAACCAGGGCAGAAATAGAATCCAATCCCTTGAATGGCAAAGAACTGGCTTGGGTCAGCAATCCGGTCGATGCGTTCTTTCTGCAAATACAAGGGTCCGGATTATTGCGCATGGACAGCGGGGAGCAAGTACACGTCGGTTATGCAGATCAAAATGGCCATCCTTATAACTCGATAGGTCGCATCTTAATCGAGCGAGGCGAACTCACTGCCGATAAGGCCTCCATGCAAGGAATAAAGCAATGGGCTGTAAACAACCCTGGGAAACTTCGCGATATATTGAATAGCAATCCAAGCTATGTTTTTTTCCGCGAACTACCTAACGACATCCCTGGACCACTTGGCGCATTGGGTGTGCCGATCACACCTGAACGCAGCGTTGCCATAGATCCCAAATTCATTCCTTTAGGGGCGCCTGTGTTCATTTCCACCACGCAACCTAATTCAGATAAACCAATAAAACGGCTGATGATGGCGCAGGACACAGGTGGCGCGATCAAAGGCGGCGTAAGAGCGGATTTCTTTTGGGGCGCGGGTGACAAAGCTGGCCAACTGGCTGGCGCAATGAAGCAAAAAGGCAAAATCTGGGTATTGCTGCCCAAAGGCTTTTTCAACAAGCAATAAACGACAACTCAGATTCCCTTGTTTTAGAAAATCAGCCCCCTTAAATCATTCATATTGCAGGGAATCTTTCATTATTCATGCAGCATGCCTGCAAACCGCATCTGGATGCGCTTTGCAGGGCATCGAATCCAACAATGAACGCGTGCATGCGTGAAAGGCAATAAAAAAGCGCCTGCTAGAGGCGCTTTTTGTGATGTATCGTTTGAACTTATTTGTTCATTACATACATGGTCACTTCGAAACCGAAACGCATTTCAGTAGCAGCTGGTTTTGTCCACATAGTAGTTTCTCCTTTTCTTTAAATTCGTTAATTTATGCATTAACGTGATATGTATATTACTAATGCAACAGAAAAGCGAGATGCCTAAACTGCTTAAATGTGGTTCATGAATTTCATGAGAAAAAGCTATGAAGCTTCTGAGTCAGTTTTTTGATGCCTTTGCGACCGATACGGCGTTTCAACCAAACCTTACGGTCATAAAGATGGAACGGTAGCTTGTGATACCACTTAAGCTGCTTGCCTGACAAGCCCAGGTAGTGCCTTAGAAACCGTTCGCGCTCTGGCCAACAGAGTTTCTGGCCGGCGCGTGTCAAATCTGCCATGCGCTGGTACATCGGAACAGGGAAATCGCTGAACCTGGCGCGTGCGGTGTCAATCAGGCTGAACTGCAACGTCGCGCCGTCAGTAATTTTCACCAAGATATTCCCGCCGGACAAATCTCGAAAATAACAACCGCGATAATGCATCTTGTGGATAAAGCGCGCCAGTTGTGCGTAAACGGTTTCCGGCTCTACGCCCATATAGTTTGCTTCACCAGCCGAAAAAGCGCTAAACATCTGGCCAATATGACAATCCATCTTTGCAAGCTCGCAAACATAATAATTACGTTTCAGGCTACCATCACCCATCTTTTCAAAAAACGCTAATGGACGAGGCGTTTCAATATCACGACGCAGCAACTCCATCGCCCCATTCCAGCTACGACGTGCTTTGCTTGGACGACTCCTGTCCAGCAACATTTTATGCCAATACATTTTGACCGGCTTCTTCACCGCGATTTGTTTGTTTGGGTCTAGTGGATGCGGTACCGCCCAGATCACATTGCGTGCATGGCGCAGGCTCTCGTCTTTTTGTGGAGGTGTCAAAGCATCCATATTCAAGGCAGCCCACACGTGTTCCGCATCTGCTTGGTTGCGTGTAGCCACCAAACCGCGCCAGCCCGGCTGAGTGGCCGCAAAATAGCGGGTTTCCGGCATATGCGCGTCAATCGACAAAGGCATCGAGATACGAGGATTTTCGGCTACTTCCACTTTGAAACTTGCCGGCCACGTCAAGTAAATGGGCGTCTCACAAATCAAGTCCGGTGTTTCATCCACAAAATCCGTTCCATCTCTGTGCTGATAGGTGGCTGCAGCGAGCGTGGTCTGGGTATAGATTTCACTCAACATCAGTGCTTTTCCATTCATGGTCCAAGCCACATGCACGTGCGAACCCGCTTGCAAAAAGTCGTGGATCTCCAGGCCTGCGCTCGTGGCAATGGCACCAACATACTGTGCCCCAGCCAATCTGGCTGAGACTGTCTGCATGGCAAAGTAACTGGGGTGCAGTTGATAATTTTCCAGCTTTCCATCTGCGTTCTGATAACGTGCGATTCTCTCCAGCATCGGGTAGTCAGCATCCTTCAGGCCATCGTCTATCAGTCCCTCGCGGTGGCATATCAAAGTACCCCAAAATGCCTGCCTGAGTGCCCCGCTGGCAGCCAACAAGGTGAAATAACGTGTCAGATAATCTGCCTGCTTTTGCACCCCATGCGCAAGCCTGCGCTCAATACGATAGATCGCCCAGAACGCACCCGTGCTCACCGTATCCTGTACATCGAAATCTCTGCCAATTTTTTGCAATAATCGCGCTTTTTTAATTAAATTGAATTTAAGCAAGGCCGCCCAACGGTACTTCAAAATACGAAAATCAAAGCGCTCCGGCTCACTCACACGCTCTACAAATAAATTATTGGAGTGCGTATCCGGCAACTGGCCTTTTTTCTGCAAGGTTTTCAATAAATACACATTGTAGAGCGGTTCAAAGTCCTGGATATTCGCCCCTAACAACGGAATCTTGTGCGGAATGATTGCTTCATAAGCGATCTGCCATGCCGCGTAAAAACCGGCCCAGGTATAACCTGCCCAACGCTTGCGGTTCAGTGTATTGCCTATTTCAATCTGCCGGACACGTGTGCCGAATCTTGTCAGCACCGTATTGATAAACGCCCGCCAATGCGTCTGTTCTTCTGCTGTGTGCATGAGCCTGGCAGACTCAAACGGGGGAATTAACCGCATGGTGACAGCAAAACCTGCTTCCAGCAGAGCATCGCAAAAACGTCCCTGAAAACCAATCAGATCGTCATAACTCAAATCCACACGTACTTGTCTGATCCCCAAGCGCCGTAGCTGCGCGATGATATAAGCGTCTGTAGCGGGGTCCAAATTACTAGCTACACCTACCCCAAACATATCCTCAGGCACCATATGGTGCTCGGGTGGCAAATGGCTATCTGCTATTCGCAGGTTTCCGCCTAAAATGTAACGCAGGCCATCGCGGATGACCGGCAAGGTGAGCATGGAAGATTGAGATGACATTAAGGTAAATGATAACGTTGTTCTTGGTACAGCAATGCCGGCAACAAGGAGTTTGCTAACGCGCGTTGCTCCAGTTCCTTGGCATCCGGTGGCGCGGCAGACTCTTGTAAGCGCTTACTTTTAACGTCATACACCGCATGTGCTGGGCGTTTGCCTTCCCGCAACACCACCACCTGGTTATCCTCCGGACTGCCTTCCATCCAGGCAAAGTTCTGGTTGTACTGCATCATGGCCCGGCCGTTTTCGTGTGGAACCGACATATCGCGCCCTGTCATAGGGGTTTCAGCCTTCACCCCCATCAGCGATAAAAGCGTGACGGGTAAATCCAGTTGACTGGTAATCGTATCGACCACCTTCGGTTGAATATCAGCCCCGAGAATCAGGCCAGGAATATGGAAATGTTCAATGGGCACCAGTGTATCACCACGCACACGAATATCATGATCGGCCACGATCAAAAATACCGTATCTTTCCAATAGGGCGCAACCTGCGCTTTTTTAAAGAATTCGCCTATCGCATAATCGGCATATTTCACGGCATTATTATCCGTCGCTTTTGGCTGCTCATACAGCTCGATTCGACCATCCGGAAACTCAAACGGTGCGTGATTGCTAGTAGAAAATGCCAAGGTAAAAAATGGCTTACCGCTGGCATGATGTGCCATCAGCTGCTCATGTGTCTTGTTCAGCAGATCTTCATCGGAAGCGCCCCAGCTACCAACAAACACCGGATGTTTATAGTCTTTCTCACCAATCACCTGTTGAAAGCCGTTGCCCATGAAAAATCCTTGCATGTTGTCAAAATGCGTCTCGCCACCATAAATAAATTCTGTGGTGTAGCCCATTCTTGACAACAGATCCGCCAGTGTAAAAAAACCTTTCTGACTCAAATCCAGCTTCACAGTACTATCTGATGGTGTTGGCTGGAAACCCGTCACCACGGCCTCAATCCCCCGTACCGAGCGTGTGCCAGTCGCATATAAATGCGTAAACCATATAGCTTGGGATTTGAGTCTTTCCAGATTAGGGGTCACAGGCACGCCGCCAAGCGATTTCACAAAAGTTGCACCGAGACTTTCCTGCAAAATAATCACCAGATTCAGCGGTTTGTCTCGTTTCACGCTCGGCTCCAACATTTTCAGCGTTGGAATCTCCTTATCTCGCGCACCCGTCAGCCTGAAAATATCAGCCTTAGGCATCTTGCCGTAAATCGTACTGGATTTCGCCTCATGCTGAAGGCTATAGATTGCATAAAATACCGAATAACCTGAATTTAATATCAGGCTGTTGACCATACTGTCCTGAGTGATTGCGAACAATGCAGGATTTGCAGGACGATGCCCTAGTGAAGAGCGGATTCCAACAACTGTGAGCACTAGTACCAGCGGGTAAACCAGCCAAGTTTTTTTTGGCCCCCAAGTAAGTTTTGCTGAAAGCCACGGTTGCATAAACCGCCGCATAGCCCATAGCGTCGCCAATGTAGCGCCTACCCCTGCAAAAATATCCACCTTAAAGCCCCGCCATAGCATGCCAAAAACCTCATGCGGATATTTCAGGTACTCGACAAAAATGCGGTTGGGTCGCACATCATATTCGGCAATAAACCCTGGAGTAGAAGCCTCCAAAAATACCAGCAGCACTATCCCCAGCACTACCCACCAATAGGTCAACCGTTGCCAAATTTTAAACAGCTTGGCGTTCGCTAAAAAAGGTGCCAGCAATATGGGCAAGAACGCCAGCAAGCAAAGCTGAATCACGTCTACACGTATACCTTGCAAGAAAACTTGCAGTAGCTTGCCTGTGACATTTACCCGGTCAAACTTCCATAACACCAGACCAACTCGTGATAAGGACAACAGCACCAGACCGAGTAATAACATTGCAACCAAAGGTGTGAACGGGCCAAGTTTGTTGGCAACGCGAAAAATCGCTGACTGTGCACTCTTGAATAATTTGTTAGAAAACAATGATATATGCATTCAGATAACGCTTTGAAAGAAAACGTGATTATACCCGCAATGGGCGTTCAAATTTTAAAATCGCCCTACTAGTGCTTGGCTACATGCCTTGAACCAAGCCACTGTAGGAAGTCCTGATAGTAACGTGGCTGACGCCAGCACAGATAAAACATAACCAATACATGCAGACAGGCGGTCATCAGGAATAATTGTGGAATAGTTAAACCATATCCAAACATCCAGATTGAAAACCCGGCAGAAACCACCATGAAAAAAGCGTTCAATATATTGTTCGCTGCAATGATTCTCGATTGATGACTTTTGAGGCCAGCAGTCTGGATGAATGTATATAAAGGCACTATATAAAACCCGGCGAAGATTCCAATCAATGCAACGTCCGCTAGCAACCGATATTGAGCAAAACCTGCTAAGAAAGTTCGGTAATTAAATACCGTGTGCTGGGGGAGTGCTTGCGTTGCGCCACTGTATGCAAAGTCGAAACCAAAAATCGCCATTCCAATCCCACCAAACAGCACCAAGCCAAGCTCGACTTTACCTTTGGCAAGTTTTTCACACATCAGCGAACCAACACCTATCCCTAATGAGAAAATACTGAGTAATAAAATAAATACGGTTTCGTTACCCTGTAAAACAGCTTTTGCAAAAACTGGAAACTGTGCCAGAAGTACCGCACCATAAAACCAGAACCAAGAAATCGCAATTAACGTAATCCAGATAGCCTGATGACTCCAGGCGAATCTCAGGTTATTCCAGATTTCAGTCAACGGGTTCCAATTCACCTTAAGGCCTGCATCAGATGCCGGGGAGTGCGGAATGCCACGACTATTGAAATATCCTAGCGCCGCAAGGCCCATCACGGTTATGCTAATCGCCATATTACCAGTATCGGCGAGCCAGGCGCCCAGTACTTGCCCAAGCAAAATCGCCACAAAGCTACCCATCTCCAGCATGCCATTGCCACCGATAAGCTCGCTTTCCTTCAGATGCTGTGGCAAATAAGAGTATTTCACCGGGCCAAACAAAGCCGAATGCATCCCCATCATGAACAAGGCCGCGCTTAGCAACCATATGTTGTGCAGAAAGAACCCTGCGCTGGCGAATAGCATGATGCCCATCTCGAATAACTTGACCAGACGGATAATTTGCGATTTTTCGTATTTGTCTGCAATTTGCCCAGCAGTCGCAGAAAACAGAAAAAAAGGCAGAATGAATACGCCCGGCAGTATTGTCGCCAGCTTGGCACCACTCATGTGCGTCAGCGTGGCGGTATGAAATGTGACCAAGGTAATGAGCGCAGTTTTGAAAACATTGTCGTTAAACGCTCCTAGAAACTGGGTGAAAAAGAACGGCCTAAAGCGCTGTTCTTTGAGTAGCTCAAACTGGGAGCTCATAGCAAATCAGGCGCTTTCTGCCATTTGCTTCAATGTGACATAGTCTGTCTTGCCTGTGCCCAGTAATGGCAATTCTTCCAGGCGAATAATTTTACGGGCGATGGCAATTTCCGGTTGATTCAGGTTCTTGGCCACAATCTGCAAATCTTCGCGTTTTAGTGCCGGGTCAGTCGTAAAGAGGACGATACTTTCCCCTCTTTGCACATCAGTTTGTGTACTTGCAGCATGCTGATGTTCAGGTGCGGCAATGCTGGCGATCTTTTCCACTACTTCCAGCGACACCATTTCACCTGCAACTTTGGCAAAACGTTTTACACGCCCTTTGATATGGATAAAGCCCTGTGCATCCACCTCGACAATATCGCCAGTGTCATACCAGCCCTCTTTGGGGGGATTGAGCACACCCGGATTGTCATAAAGATAATATCCCATCATCACATTCTCTCCACGCACGTGCAGCAAACCCCCGGTATTGATACCGGGTACAGTTTCCAGTTTGTGTTCCAAGCCCGGAATAAATTGCCCGACACTGCCGTTCAAGTTGGCCATAGGAGTGTTAGCGGATAGCACTGGCGCGCATTCAGTTGCGCCATAGCCTTCCAGGATACGTATGCCAAACTTCTCAATATAGGTTTTTCGCACTTCATCATTCAGCTTTTCTGCGCCCGCCACCACGATTCTGAGTTTGTAAAAATCATAGGGGTGAGCATATTTGGCATAATTTCCCAGGAATGTGCTTGTAGCAAAAAACACTGAACAACCACGATCGTAAATGATTTCCGGAATGACCTTATACTGAAGCGGTGAGGGGAATATGTGGATTTTGATACCGTTAAGCACAGGCAATATTGAGCCGGTAAAGCCAAATGCATGAAAAACTGGCAACACCATCATGAATTTGTCGGTTGGGTTGAAATCCAGCACGGCCATGATTTGGGCAACGTTTGCCAGTATGCTTTTATGCGAATGCACCACGCCTTTCGGCTTTCCCTCCGAGCCAGAAGTAAACAGCACTACTGCCGGTTCCTCGGGCAAGTTAGGCTCCATCACGGCACGCGGATAATGCAGTGCATAGCCCATTAACCAGGCACGATCCACCACGCCGAAGTCAGCACGTAAATCTTCCAGGTAGAGGATATTTAAGTTAGTTAGACCTGCCACCACGTCTTCCAGCTTCGCGGCCTCAATAAATTTGTGCGAAGTGATCACTGTTTTGACTTTGGCGGCAATACAGGCGTTTTGCATACCGGCTGTACCTGCCGTGTAGTTCAACATGGCAGGGATCCGATTAAAGGCCGTCATTCCCAGTATCAACCCGATGGTATTGGTGACGTTCGGCATCAGCACGCCCACCGTTTCACCACGCTCGCTTACCTTGGTGACAATACGTCCCAAGGCCAGGCTTTTTTTCAACAAGTCCTGATAGCTTTCTTCAACTTCGCTCATGTCTTCAATCAGTTTGTAGCTCTCGCCAAACTTGTCAATCGCATCCAGAAAAGCCTCAAACAATGTCCGGCTTTTTTGCGATTGAAACAGCATTTTCTGCATGACGCTGCGCATGCCCTCTCCCGCAATGCGACGCCTCTGCTTGCCTGTGGGAAAGCCGTGGTGCGTAGCCTTGGGCATGACAATGCTGGTTGTGGGCATAACGGTCAATGTCACTTTGGGTAGCAATCGCTTAGGATGAGGCCGCGAGAGACGGCCAAAATAAGATTCGGCAGCACCATCAATACGCACCGGCAGAATTTTTGCGCCGGTTTTGCCTGCCACAAAACCCGGGCCATCATATACTTTCATTAAAGCGCCAGTATGGGTGATTCTGCCTTCCGGAAATATCACGACATTTTCATCTGCTTCTAGCAGCTTGATGACCTTTTTCATGGCCAAAGGGTTGTTAGGATCTACCGCCAGGTGCGGTGTCAAACGCAGAAATTGTCGAAACCACCAGTTTTTAAGTACGACAGAGTGAACAACAAAAGTAGCTTTTTTGGGAAGGAACAAGCCCAGCAGAAGCCCGTCCAGAAACGATTCATGATTTGCAACAATCAACAGACCGTTTTCCTGCGGTACATTTTCCAGGCCGCTAACTTTGACGCGAAACAGAAATCTACAGACAAAACGCAACATACTAGCAAGCATGGCCAGGGTTCCCCTTATATTTCTCGTTGAACGTAGTTCAATACATTTTCTATTGCACTGATTATGTGCGATTTATTCACCCAAAAAAAGACTTCCTTACCAATTTTTTCACTATCCAGCGCGCCACATTGATGTAATGCTTTGAGATGATGCGTTACTGCCGTGCGGCTTAGCCTGGAAGCTGCGACAATCTGCATGATATTGAGACGTTCGTCTTTCTCGAAAGCCAACAATATACGCTGTCGCTGCTCATCGCCTAAAGCAACAAACAAATCGGAAATATTTCTCCACTCAATTGGGATTTCTATAATTTTCTTCATAACTATATGATTAGTTATTTAGTTATGTTTGTCAAGTGGATTTTTATAATATTCGGATAACATGCTCTGCAGGGCCCGTAGATGCTGACTGGTAGAGCAGCGAAAATTTATCGATAAAAAAACGGCTCGCATCGCGAGCCGTTAAGTATGAGCAAAACAGGTTTATTGTTGTTATGCGTGATACGCACGCTCGCCATGCTCTGTCGTATCCAAACCTTCACGTTCAGACTCCTCGGATACACGCAAGCCAATCAACAGATCCACCACTTTGAGCGAGATGAACGCAACCACGGATGAAACTACGATAGCAGTCACTACAGCGTAGGTTTGCGCTGTCATTTGTGCGCCAAAATCGTAAGCCGCTACACCGTTAGCCACATAATCCACCACACCAACGCCGCCCAAAGCCGGGTTAACGAACACACCGGTCGCCAATGCACCGAAGATACCCCCCATCGCATGCACACCGAACACATCCAGCGCATCATCGTAACCAAACATGTATTTCACTTTAGTGACGAAGAAGTAGCAGACTGGTGACACCATCAAACCGATGATGATGGCGCCCATAGGCCCTACGAAACCGCAAGCGGGGGTGATTGCCACCAAACCAGCTACCGCACCGGAAGCGGCACCCAACATGGATGGCTTGGATTTACCGAACCACTCGACGAACATCCAGGAGATAGTCGCTGCGCCCGTTGCAATCATCGTGTTGATGAAAGCCAAAGCTGCATAGCCGTTTGCTTCCAGGTTAGAACCAGCGTTAAAACCAAACCAGCCTACCCACAACAATGCAGCACCCACCATGGTTAAGGTCAGGCTATGTGGAGTCATTGCCTCTTTACCGTAACCGATACGTTTGCCCAGCACCAGGCAAGCTACCAGACCAGCTACACCTGCGTTGATGTGAACCACTGTACCCCCCGCAAAATCGAGCGCCCCCTTAGCCCACAACCAACCTGCGTTAGCCAACACGGTATTCAAAGATTCAGCCGTTGTAATCGCGTCCGGGCCATCCCAGTACCAAACCATGTGTGCCATTGGCAGGTATGCAAAGGTAAACCACAACACCATAAATGCCAGTACTGCAGAGAACTTCATGCGCTCAGCAAATGCACCGATAATCAATGCTGGGGTAATCGCCGCAAATGTGAGTTGGAAAGCCACAAACACATATTCAGGAATGTAAACCCCTTTGCTGAATGTAGCTGCAGCGGAATCTGGCGTAATACCGCTCAGGAATGCTTTACCCAAGCCGCCAAAGAATGGGCTGCCGCCAGTAAATACCACGCTGTAGCCATAAATCACCCACAGCACACCCATCAGTGAGAAAATCACAAAGGTTTGCATCAATACGGACAACATGTTCTTCTGACGCACCAGGCCGCCATAAAACAGGGCCAAGCCAGGGATTGTCATCAAAGTCACCAGAGCCGTTGCCACCAACATCCAGGCCGTATCACCCTTGTTTGGAGCAGGCGGCTTAGCAGCAGTCAACGCCGCTTCCGCAGGTACCGCTTCTGTAGCAGCTGGCGCTGCGGCTGCGTCAGGTGAGGCTACCGGAGCATCTGCCACGTCTTCCGTTGTTGCAACAGCCTCTTCAGCACAACTGATCGTTGATGTTGTCAAGACACTTATGCCCAACAATGTCACCAATGATAAAACAGATAAAAGTTTCTTCATGTTCATGTCCCTTATAGTGCGTCCGGGCCAGTTTCACCGGTACGAATCCGGTAAACTTGCTCTAGGTTAAAGACAAAAACCTTGCCGTCGCCAATTTTTCCGGTCGCCGCAGATTTCTCGATAGCATCTACCACCTGATCCAGCATGTCATCTTTAATGGCGACTTCCAATTTCACTTTCGGTAAAAAATCCACCACATACTCTGCTCCGCGATAGAGCTCGGTATGTCCCTTTTGACGCCCAAAGCCTTTTACCTCGGTGACAGTGATCCCTTGTACACCGATGTTAGAAAGTGCCTCACGCACCTCATCCAGCTTGAACGGCTTGATAATTGCCGATACAAATTTCATGTTGTACTCCCAACAAATTTAAGTAAATCAGAATGCCTTGGTTACAGTAATAAAGAATTTATCTTTCGCAATATCAGAGTCGTGATTTGGTTTTTTAACACCATCATTCAAACTGATAAAATCTTGGTATGCATCCGGTTCGTTCGTACCTGAGTAGAAGCCGCCAACCGTCCAACCTCCGCTGAATGCTTTGGTTACACCTAATTTGTAGTAGGTAATGTCCAAACCTTTTGAATCTGCCACGACTTGCTCACCTAGCTGACCCACGATGTTCCAGCTTGGTACAACTTCGTAATTAAGATTCACTTCATAGAAATAAGAACCGCGTGTATTGCCAGTCACACCGGCATTTTTATCGCCGTTAAAGTCACCAATAGGACCTGTATTATCATCCACACCCACAGGTCCAGAGTTGTTTTTGTTCCAGCCAAAATACTCAGTCAAAGTACGGCCAGTCTTAAAGTTGATCATCTTATAAGTCAGACCAATATATGCCTCAAGCGTATTAAGGGAATTCGACTTGTTCGAACCTACAAAAGGTGAGTCGTTCCAGTTCGCACCTGGGTATACGTAATAGATCGCACCCACATCAAAAGCGACATCTTTAGCCGCCCCAGGCAAATTACCGCGGAAACCACCAAAAAAGTCTGTTTCCACATCTGCGCCAGGCAACCAGTCATCAGAAACATTGGAAGCGGCAAAACCCGCATAAAACCCTGACTTATGATCAGCTTCTATACCGAATTGAAGCGCAGGACGACCCCATGTTTGTGATTGGCCACGGAAAATATAATCGCTCACAAAACTGACAGTCATAGGAAATGTCCAGTCTGGTGTAGGCGTGGCGGCAACTTCTGCTGGTGACTCGTCAGCAAAAACTGTAACTGGTAAGCCGAACACGCCTAAAATTGCAATCGATAAAAGTGATTTACGCATTGCGTTTCCCTTTCTATAGTTATAAAAGTAGTTGAAAACAATATTCAATAATACAAACATCTCACAGCAATCACTATGCCAACTGTAAAATTGTTTAAAATCATATAGTTAGATATACAAATATTTGTTACTATCATTAATTGACAGCACTAAAACCTGCTAAACTGGTATAAAAATATTGGGATTCATTATGCTAAGCACCAAAATAATTGATGATTTATCCAACAAAATCAAAGAGATGTCTGAAAACTCGCCTGCAGGGGAGTTTAAAAAAAACCTCCATGCACTAATTCAGGGCGCGCTCACCAAAATGGAGCTTATCTCCCGCGAAGAGTTTGACATACAAACTGAAGTACTTGCCAAGACCCGGGAAAAACTGCAGATTCTGGAAAAGAAACTGGCTGATCTGGAAAAAGAAGCAAATTCGAAATGAGTTTGGCAGTACTCTACAGCCGCGCATTGAGCGGTATGGATGCGCCAGAAGTGGTGGTGGAGGTACATTTGGCGAATGGTTTGCCCAGCTTCACTATCGTTGGTCTGCCAGAAGCGGAGGTCAAAGAGAGCAAAGACCGGGTTCGAGCCGCCATACAGACAGCACAATTCGAGTTTCCCGCACGCCGTATCACCGTCAATCTGGCGCCAGCCGATCTGCCCAAGGAGAGTGGACGCTATGATTTACCTATCGCGCTAGGCATATTGGCAGCAAGCGGACAAATCTCCAAGGATAAACTGAAAGCGTATGAAATTGCTGGCGAGCTGGCACTCACCGGTGAATTGCGTGCGATCCGCGGTGCATTGGCAATGACATATCATATGACGCAGAATAGTGGACAAAATAAACGCGCCTTTATTTTGCCCCAATCAAGTGCGCAAGAGGCCAGCTTAGTCAAAAATGTACCTATTTATCCTGCTAACTCGCTGCTGGAAGTCTGTGCACATTTAAATGGGCATGCTCCTCTAACCGAGTATCAATCCTCGACAAGCTTTAGTCCCGCAACCTATCCTGACTTTTGCGATGTCAAAGGTCAAAGCCAGGCCAAACGCGCATTGGAAATTGCTGCGGCAGGTGGGCACAGCGTTTTAATGTCCGGCCCACCCGGCACGGGCAAGAGTATGCTGGCGCAACGCTTTGCAGGCATACTGCCGGAAATGAGCGAAAAAGAAGCATTGGAAAGTGCCGCCATACAATCGCTGAACGGCGGCTTTAAAATGGAAAGCTGGAAGCGTCGCCCATACCGTGCACCTCATCACACAGCCTCTGGCGTAGCTTTGGTAGGCGGTGGCGGCATCCCGCGGCCCGGCGAAATTTCGCTAGCTCACAACGGTGTATTATTTTTAGACGAATTGCCTGAGTTCGATAGAAAAGTGCTGGAAGTACTACGCGAACCACTGGAAAGCGGTCACATTACAATTAGCCGCGCCGCGCGCCAGGCCGACTTTCCGGCCCAGTTCCAGCTGATCGCTGCCATGAATCCTTGCCCTTGCGGTTATCTGGGGCACTTTAACGACAAATGCCGATGCACGCCCGACCAGGTAGCACGCTACAAAGCCAAGATTTCCGGGCCTTTACTAGACCGTATCGATTTGCACATCGAAGTTCCCGCATTAAAAGAGAATGATCTCACAAACGCCTCTGCTGGCGAACCAAGCAACGCCATACAAGCCCGTGTTGAAGCATCGCGCCAGCGCCAGTTGCAACGCCAGCAAAAGCCAAATAATGCGCTTGGCACCCAGGAGATCGAAACCTTCTGTCAACCAGACGAAGCGGGTTTAGGTTTATTGAAAACTGCCATCTCCCGTCTCAATCTATCTGCACGTGTCTATCACCGTATCCTGAAAGTATCGCGCAGCATTGCCGACTTGGCTGGCACCCAAAATATTCAAGCGACGCATGTCGCTGAAGCGATCCAGTATCGACGCACCGATAGCCAGTAAATGCCAGCCCGCGTGGTAAAATGCGTGTTTTAAATCTTAGTATTGTTTATGACTCAACTATCGTCGTCTGCTATTGAAGCCACTTTGCGCGAATTGATGCAAAAACGTATTCTTGTGCTCGATGGCGCGATGGGTACCATGATTCAGCGCTACAAGCTGACTGAGGCGGATTATCGCGGCGAGCGATTTAAAGACTTTGCCGCGCCAGCGGGCGAGCGCCAGTTGTTTGTTAAAGGTAATAACGAGCTATTGAGTTTGACGCAGCCGCAGGTGATTCAAGAAATTCACGAGCAATATCTCGCTGCGGGCGCAGATATTATCGAAACCAATACCTTTGGCGCAACCACCGTGGCGCAAGACGATTACCACATGGCGCATTTGGTGCATGAGATGAACGTGGCTTCTGCAAAATTAGCCAAAGCCGCTTGCCAAAAATACAGCACGCCCGATAAACCGCGCTTTGTGGCGGGTGCTTTAGGACCTACGCCCAAAACTGCCAGCATCTCGCCCGATGTGAACGACCCTGCTGCGCGTAATGTCACTTTTGACCAATTGATGCAAGCGTATCTTGAGCAAGTGCGCGGCCTAGTCGAAGGCGGCGCAGATATTCTCATGGTCGAAACCATTTTTGATACGCTCAACTGTAAAGCCGCTTTGTTTGCCATCGACACCTTCTTTGAAGAGCAAGGCAAAACTTGGCCGATCATGATTTCTGGCACCGTGACGGATGCTTCAGGCCGTATTTTGTCCGGCCAAACTGTCACGGCATTCTGGCATTCTGTACGCCACGCCAAGCCACTTACCATCGGCCTTAATTGCGCCTTGGGCGCCACCTTGATGCGCCCGTATGCGGAAGAATTGAGCAAAGTGGCAGATACGTTTGTGTGCATTTACCCCAACGCAGGTTTGCCCAACCCGATGTCCGACACAGGCTTTGATGAAACGCCTGACGTGACTTCGAGCTTGGTGAAAGAGTTTGCGCAAAGTGGTTTTATTAATATCGCGGGCGGCTGTTGCGGAACAACACCGCCGCATATCAACGCGATTTATAACGCGATTAAAGACTTGCCACCAAGACAAGTGCCTAGCTTACCGCCAGTCACCAAGCTGTCAGGTTTAGAGCCGTTTATCATCGACGAGACTTCACTATTCGTCAACGTGGGCGAGCGCACCAACGTGACCGGTAGCAAGGCGTTTGCGCGCTTGATTATCAACGAGCAATACGAAGAAGCTCTAAGCGTGGCGCGCCAGCAGGTGGAAAATGGTGCGCAAGTCATCGACATCAACATGGACGAAGGCATGTTGGATGCGGTCAAAGCCATGACGCATTTCCTCAACCTCGTCGCCAGTGAGCCGGATATTGCCCGCGTGCCGATTATGCTGGATTCCAGTAAATGGAGCGTGTTAGAAGCCGGCTTAAAATGCGTGCAAGGTAAGGCGATTGTCAATTCCATCTCGATGAAAGAAGGCGAAGCGGAGTTTTTGCGTCAAGCCAAGCTCTGCCGTCGTTATGGTGCGGCCGTGATTGTGATGGCGTTTGACGAAAAAGGCCAAGCCGATACCTTTGAAAGAAAAATTGAGATTTGCAAACGTGCTTACGATTTATTAGTGGCGCAAGGTTTCCCGCCGGAAGACATTATTTTCGACCCCAACATCTTCGCCATCGCGACAGGCATTGAAGAACACAACAACTATGCGGTGGACTTTATCAACGCCACGCGCTGGATTAAGCAAAACCTGCCGCACGCCAAAATTTCCGGTGGCGTTTCCAATGTGAGTTTTAGCTTCCGCGGCAACGAACCGGCGCGCGAGGCGATCCACACCGTATTCCTTTACCACGCCATTCAAGCGGGCATGACCATGGGCATTGTCAATGCGGGCATGGTGGGCGTGTATGACGATTTGGAGCCGGAACTCAAAGAGCGCGTTGAAGACGTAGTGCTCAACCGCCGCCCGGATGCGACTGAACGCATGATTGAATTTGCGGGTACGCTTGTGGCTGGCGGCAAAAAAGAAGAAGCCACGCTGGCGTGGCGTGGCACGCCCGAAGCACCTGTTAGCGTCAATAAACGCATTGAACACGCACTGGTGCATGGCATTACCGATTTTATTGTGGCGGATACCGAAGAAGCGCGCCAAGCAGTGATGGCAAAAGGCGGCAGACCCATACACGTGATTGAAGGCCATTTGATGGACGGCATGAACGTGGTGGGTGATTTATTCGGGCAAGGCAAAATGTTTTTACCGCAAGTGGTTAAATCAGCCCGCGTCATGAAACAAGCCGTAGCGCATCTCATCCCGTTTATCGAGCAAGAAAAAGCCGAAGAAGAAGCGCGCACCGGCATTATCGCCAAACCCAAAGGCAAAGTGGTCATCGCCACGGTGAAGGGCGACGTGCATGACATCGGCAAAAACATCGTTAGCGTGGTGTTGCAATGCAATAACTTTGAAGTGGTCAACATGGGCGTGATGGTGCCGGCGGCGGAAATTTTGGCCATGGCCAAAGCTGAAAATGCCGACATCATCGGCTTAAGCGGCTTGATTACGCCAAGCTTAGAAGAAATGGCGTATGTCGCAAAAGAAATGCAGCGCGACCCGCATTTTCACGACCAAAAAATGCCCTTGCTGATTGGCGGCGCAACTACTTCGCGTGCGCATACGGCGGTCAAAATCGCGCCTAATTATGATGGCCCGGTAATTTACGTGCCGGATGCCTCGCGCTCGGTTTCTATCATGCAAAACCTGCTCACGCCGGAAACGCGCGGCGCGTATTTGGCGGAAATTCAAGCCGATTACGATAAAGCGCGCAAGCAACACGCCAATAAAAAAGGTGTGCCGATGCTCACCATTGCCCAAGCGCGCGCCAATGCCAGCAAAGTGGATTTCAGCGGCAACAACGCGCCGATAAAGCCCAAATTTATTGGTCGCCGCGAATTCAAAAACATTGATTTAAGTCTCATCGCGCAATACATCGATTGGGGTCCGTTTTTCCAAACGTGGGATTTAGCCGGTTTTTATCCGGCGATTCTTAGCGATAAAGTGGTGGGCGAAGCCGCCAGCAAAGTGTTTGCCGAAGGGCAAGCCATGCTCAAAAAAATCATCGATGGCCGCTGGCTAACGGCTAACGGCGTGATTGCGTTGCTACCGGCTAATCGCGTGAATGAAGACGATATTGAAATTTACACCGACGACACGCGCAGCCAAGTCGCGCTCACCTGGTATGGCATGCGCCAGCAAAGCGAAAAACCGGTGATAGACGGTGTGCCTAAGCCCAACCAATGCATGGCGGATTTTATCGCCCCCAAGGGCACTGACGACTATATTGGCTTATTCGCCGTTACAGCAGGCTTGGGCATGGAAAAACGCTTGGCTGAGTTTGAAAAAAATCACGATGACTACAACGCGATTATGTTTAAAAGCTTGGCAGATAGGCTGGCAGAAGCCTTTGCCGAATACCTGCACGAACGGGTGCGCAAAGATTTTTGGGGCTACGCGGTGGATGAGCAACTGGACAACGCCGCGCTGATTAAAGAACAGTATCGCGGCATACGCCCAGCGCCTGGCTACCCGGCCTGCCCGGACCACACCGTGAAACGCGCCATGTTTGACGTGCTACAAGCCGAAGCCATCGGCATGCAACTCACCGACAGCTTTGCCATGATACCCGCCGCCGCTGTGAGCGGCTTCTACCTGGCGCATCAAGAAGCCAAATACTTTAGTGTAGATAAAATTGGCAATGACCAACTGGAAGATATGGCAAAACGCCGCAGTCTGGAAAAAGCGTATTTAGAACGTTGGTTGGCACCGAATTTGGGCTAGGCTTCTTTGCCCAAATCGTTTGACCAACTCATTGTCTCAAGCTGAATTTCCAGCAAATCATCCGAACTGATACCCATTTTGGCAATCTCCTGTTCAGCCGCATCAAAATCACCCACCTCAATTACTTTAGCCAAATTGAGCAGCTGGCCAAAGATACCCTCATGCATAAGAATCGCATTTTTCAGATCCTCTGCCAGACCGATTTCCAGAAACACATCTTCTAGAGAACTCTGCATCACCACGTCAGCCAGGGAAAGCATGCCCACCATAAAAGCCTGATCACTGAAATTGGGCTGATAGGTCTCAATCTTCTTGGCAAGCAGTTCCATTAACCTTGCACGGCTTGCCACTTGCAGCAATAATGGGTTATCTACCTGCCCATCGGGTGATGCGTAAAGCAGTAGTTGCACCCAGCGTAAAAGTTGCTTTTGGCCAAGCACCACCATAGCCTGGCGGATAGATTCGACTTTTTGTCGTCCGCCGCTGATTCCTACCGAATTAACCAAACGCAACAAACCTATCGTCAAACTCGGATTATTTTTGAACAATGGCTCCAGTTCTTGTAAATCAGCATCCCCAAGCAGCATCCCCATGATACGCATCAAACTCATCTGGTGTGGCTGTGGTTTTTTACCTTTCAGCACGCTAGGTTTCGCAAAGAAGAACCCCTGAAACGCATCACACCCAAGCTCTTTACAGCGCAAGAACAAGCCTTCTTCTTCAACTTTTTCGGCTATGATTTTTGCTTTAGACGATTTGCGAATAAACGCAATAATAGATGGGACTTCATCAATTGATGTAGATATCAAATCTATTTTGAAAAAATCAATCAGTGGCAAAATGGGGTCATGCTCAGCGCGATAGCTGAATCCATCTAAAGCGAATCTGAAACCTTTATCCTTAAGTTCTTCGCAACGCATAATAATCTGCGTGTTGATGGGCACATCTTCCAGAATCTCCAGCACGAATCGCTCCGGTGGTAACAACTCTACGGTCTGAGACATCAAGAAGCTCGCACAAACGTTGATAAACCCATCCTTTTTACCTATTACACGCTCCAGACCAAATTGGCTGACAGTATTGATAATCACTGTGGAGGTGGCAGACAAGTCATCTTCAACTTGCGCATCGGAAGAATCATCCTTCGCACGGTATAGCAACTCATAGGCAATCGTCTGACGCTTGGCATCCAATATGGGCTGGCGACCAAGAAAGATTTCTGCGGAATTTGGCACGGTACTTGGAATGACGGGTTGGTTCATATATATTTACCTAATAGTTTTTAACTCTCAAACTGATTTTTAAGCTAACAATCGCTTATCATTATGGGCTTATCATTACGTATTCATTTTCTTCTACGGCAATTGCATTGCCACAATGAGATTAACGGTAAAATCGATGCAAACTTTAGCATTTTTAAAGTACTTTTTAAGTTAGGTTTGCACCTTACAGCCATCAAAGACATTTAACTGAAACACACTAATGCATATACATATTTTAGGCATCTGCGGCACATTCATGGGCGGTATCGCAGTGCTGGCCAAACAAGCAGGGCATCGCGTCACCGGGTGCGATGCCAACGTTTACCCGCCAATGAGCACACAACTGGAAGCACAAGGCATTGAACTGATTGAAGGCTTTTCGCCCGAACAGACTCAATTAAAACCAGACATTTATGTGATCGGCAATGTCGTCACTCGCGGCAATCCGCTGATGGAAGAGATTCTGAACCAAGGCTTGCCTTACATCTCTGGCCCACAATGGCTGGCGGAGAACGTGCTGCAAGGCAAGTGGGTGCTGGCTGTGGCAGGCACACATGGCAAAACCACCACCAGCTCCATGCTGGCCTGGGTGCTGGAATACGCAGGCCTGGCTCCAGGCTTCCTGATTGGCGGCGTGCCGGAGAATTTTGGGGTTTCGGCCAGATTGCCACAAACGCCGAAGCAAGACACGAAATCCAAATCGCCTTTCTTTGTGATTGAAGCAGACGAATACGACACAGCCTTTTTCGACAAGCGTTCCAAGTTCGTTCACTATCGACCGCGCACGGCCATTTTGAACAATCTGGAATTCGACCACGCTGATATTTTTGAAGACCTTGCTGCGATTGAAAAGCAATTCCACCACTTGGTAAGAACTATCCCGCAACAAGGTTTGGTGGTCAGCAACAAGCAGGAAAACTTGCAGCGTGTCATTGCAAAAGGCTGCTGGACACCCGTGGAGCTTTTTGGCGACTCGACAGGCTGGCATGTGCAGGCGGTAGGCACGGATGGCAGCTTTGAAGTTTGGCTAGGTAACGAACGCCAAGGCCGCGTGAGCTGGGATTTGCTGGGCGAGCACAACCGCATGAACGCCTTGGCAGTGATTGCGGCAGCCCGTCATGTGGGCGTTGCACCATGCATTGCGATCGAAGCTTTGGGCGAATTCAAGAACGTGAAACGCCGCATGGAAGTACGCGGCGAAGTGAACGGCATTACCGTGTATGACGACTTTGCGCATCACCCCACGGCCATCGAGACCACGGTAGCCGGCCTGCGAGCCAAGCTGGATGCGGCTTCCGGCCATGGTAAAATCATTGCCGTATTAGAACCACGCAGCAACACCATGAAACTGGGTGTGATGAAGGCCGCACTGCCAGATAGCTTGCGGGATGCCAACACCGTGTTCTGCTATGCCAACAATCTGGGCTGGGATGCTGCGGACGCGCTGAAACCTTTGCAAGACAAGGCGCAAACCTTTGATGACCTGGAAAAAATGGTGCAAGTCATTGCCAAAACAGCAAAATCAGGCGACCATATTCTGGTCATGAGTAATGGCGGCTTTGGTGGCGTACACCAAAAAATTCTGAATGTGCTGTCTGAACAACCCGAGCTAAAGGCAGGATAATAACGGTTTGAGCACCACTCTTAAAGCAACCGAAATAGCAGCTTTAGCAAGCCTCAAGTCTTGGTTTGCTTCGCTGAACGCCATGGCGATCGCCATTTGGCTTTCTGTCCTTATCCACGCCACCGTCCTGAGTATCAAATTCCAGCCTGAGATTAAAAAAGCCATCAACAAACTGCCCAGCCTGGATGTAGTGCTGGTGAATGCCAAAACCCGGGAGACGCCGGACAAAGCCGATGTTTTGGCACAAGCCAATCTGGATCGTGGCGGCAATACCGATAAGAACCGGCAGATGAAAACCGCGCTGCCTGCGCCCACGCAAAAAACCACCGAAGTCAAACTCAAGCCCACGGCTCAAGCGCAAAGTTCTGCCAAAGCTGCAAAAGTGCAAGCACAGGAAGCGCGGGAACAGAAAAAGCTCGAGGCGCTGGAAAAACAGGCGCAAGAGCTAATGACACAAATCAAGGCGAACAAAAAAATCGAATCCAACCCTACGCAGAATGCCGCAGCTGCCGAGCCCGAGCTAGCAGATCAAAAAACTGTGACCAAATCGCTCAACCGGGCGGATCTGCTGGCTGCCAGCGTAGAGATAGATCGACTGGAAGCGCAAATCGCCAAACAGCAGGACGAATATCAGAAGCGTCCAAAAAAGCGCTACTTAGGTGCACGTGCTAAAGAAGCCAGCGATGCAATGTATCTGGAAGCCTGGCGCCAGAAAGTGGAACGTATTGGCAACCTGAACTACCCGCAGGCTGCCCGAGAGCAAAAAATCTATGGTTCCCTGCGCATGACGGTCGAGATCCGCTCTGATGGCTCTGTGGAAAGCATCACCATCGACAAAAGCTCCGGCTCCAAGATTCTGGACGAGGCGGCAAAAAATATCGTCAATCTTTCTGCGCCGTTTTCTCCTTTCTCAAGCGAAATGAAAAAAAACACCGATATTCTCGGTATCACCCGCACCTGGACATTCACACAGGAAGACGCACTTGCTACCGAAGGTGCTAACTAACATGCAATCACATTTTCAATACCACGTGTTTTTTTGCTTGAACCAACGCGACAATGGCGAGATGTGCTGCGCAGGCAAAGGCGCAGAAGCTGCCTTTGACTACATGAAATCCAGGGTGAAAAAGCTGGGCCTAGCAGGCGCAGGAAAAGTACGCATCAACCGCGCCGGGTGCCTGGATAGATGTAGCGAAGGACCGGTGATGGTGGTTTATCCGCAGGCCGTGTGGTATACCTTTGTGGATAATGAAGATATTGACGAGATTATCGAAAGCCACTTGCAGCAAGGCAAAGTGGTGGGGCGCCTGGTAATTTAAGCTGCACTTAACGCACACTCGGCATAAAGCTTAATCTTGCCTTTTAGCTGCGCCAATTCAGTTTGCGTAAACGCACCGGGAGCCCCCGCCCGCAATGCCTCACCCCAATGACTGTTGGGAAAGTGCTTGTCGTTTTCAAAGCGCGGAATCACATGCCAGTGCACATGCGGTGTTTTGTTGCCCAGGCTGGCGAGATTGATTTTATCGGGTTGAATGACTTCGCGCATCGCGGTTTCCACCGCAAACACCACCTTCATCATGTGCGCCCGTTCCGTTGGCGCAAGGTCGGTCATTTCCTTGACGTGTGCCAACAGCTCGACGCGGCAATACGCCGGATAATCGGCGTCATTCAGCAAAACCACACGGCAAAAATCGTCCTGCCACAAAACCTGGTGTGGGGTAGGCTGGCATAACGGACATGATGGTTTGTTCAATCTAAAGCCTCGCGCGCGTTCATTATCATAAGCATTGCCCTGCAAGCCAAGCTGGATGCGCTTTCCAGGGCAGTTGTTTGCATAATGAAAGAATCAAGAAACTTGCAGCATTCTATCTAAGGCCAGCTTGGCCAGTTCCGCCTCGTGCTTGGGCACTTTGATCTGGTTCACGATATTGCCTTCTGCCAGGTTCTCCAGACACCAGGCCAGATGCTGCGGATCGATGCGTGCCATGGTGGAACACTCGCACACGATATGGCTCATGAACTGCACCAGCTTGCCCTGCGGTTTCATCTGTTCCGCCAGACGCGTCACCAGATTGAGCTCCGTGCCTACCAGCCATTTGGTGTTGGGCTCTGCCTCTGACACGGTTTTGAGGATATATTCGGTCGAGCCGACGTAATCGGAATTCACGCACACCTCATAAGCGCATTCCGGATGGCAAATCACTTTACCATCGGGATGCTGTTTGCGGAAATCGGCGATATTCTGTGGACGGAACATCTGGTGTACCGAGCAATGTCCTTTCCACAGCAGGATTTTGGCGTCTTTGATTTGCTGCTCGGTCAGGCCGCCCATCGGCAAATCAGGATCCCACACCGGCATCTTCTCAAGCGGAATCCCCATCTTGTGGCCGCTCCAGCGACCCAGATGCTGATCCGGAAAGAACAATACTTTCTCGCGTTGCTTGAAGCCCCATTCCAGGATTCTGGGCGCGTTGGTGCTGGTGCAGACAATCCCACCATGCTCTCCGCAAAACGCCTTCAAATCGGCCGCGGAGTTGATGTAGGTAATCGGCGTAATGGTTTCATCGAAATTCAGCACCTTGTTCAGCTCACGATAGCTGCGTTCGACTTTGGCCAGATTGGCCATGTCGGCCATGCTGCACCCGGCAGCCAAATCCGGCAGAATCACGATCTGCTCGGGCCGGCTCAGGATATCCGCCACCTCCGCCATGAAATGCACGCCGAGGAACACGATGTATTCGGCCTCCAGGCTATCCCCGTATTTGGAGAGCTTGAGCGAATCGCCAGTGAAATCGGCATGGCGATACACGCTTTCGTGCTGGTAATGGTGGCCAAGAATCGCCAGTCGCTTGCCAAGCTTGTTGCGCGCGGCGATGATGCGGCGCTGACATTCCGCGTCTTCGGCACTTTGGTATTTTTCAAATTTGATTGGGGCTATTTGCATATTATTTATGATGCGCGATGTTCCAAAAGGTTTATTTTACAACGTTAAATAGTGCCGTTCACCTAATCTTTTCAAGGCATCGACATTCGTCCAGCTGAACACGCGCTTGGCCGCCTCGCGCCAGTCCACCCACTCATAACGCACATGTTCGTCCGGTGCCAGCTTTATCGCGACCCCCTTTGGCACACACAAGCCAAACAGATGCTCGCGGTTTTCCGTGACGCCGGGGGCATATCTGTAGCGCCAATGCGGATATATCTCATATACATTGCTGGCTTGCCAGTCTTGCAAGTCATAATGCGTGGCATCCAAACCGGTTTCCTCCAACACCTCGCGGATGGCGGCTGCACGAGGTGTTTCGCCTTGTTCCAGGCTGCCGGTCACTGATTGCCAGAAACCCGCTTTGTCAGCCCGTTCCAGCAACAGCACCTGCATATCGGGGGTATAAATCAGCACAAGCGCCGAAACGGGAGTTTTAAAGTTTTTCATCAAAATTGGTGCCGGAGAAGGGAATCGAACCCCCGACCTTTTCATTACGAATGAACCGCTCTACCAACTGAGCTACACCGGCATCCTGATTGCTATGCAAGCGCTTTTGCTGGCGCTTGCGCCAGATTCTTAGGCAATTGAAACACTACGCTTTCTACCACGCCCTGAAGTTCCTGTACATCGGCCGCGCCCATGTTCTGCAAGGCTGCAATCACATCTTTCACCAGAACTTCCGGCGCTGAGGCGCCCGCTGAAACGCCTATCTTGCTTTTGCCAGCCAACCATTCCGGCTTAAGGTAGGTGGCATTATCCACCATATAGGCTTCCACACCCTGGTTCTGTGCGACTTCTCGTAGTCTATTGGAGTTCGAGCTGTTAGGCGAGCCGACAATGATGACCAGGTCGCAATCTTTCGCCATGATTTTGACCGCGTCCTGACGATTTTGTGTCGCATAGCAAATATCATCGCTCTTGGGGGCGTGGATATTCGGGAAACGCGCCTTCAATGCGCCCATCACCACGGCAGCATCGTCCATTGAAAGCGTGGTTTGGGTGACATAAGCCAGTTTGTCAGGATCACGCACTTGCAAATGCACCACATCTTCCGGCGTCTCGACAAGATACATACCTCCTTCTGTCTGGCCCATGGTGCCCTCTACCTCCGGATGACCTTTGTGCCCGATCATGATGATTTCCATGCCGGCCTTGCGCATTTTGGCGACTTCCATATGCACCTTGGTCACCAGCGGGCAAGTGGCGTCGTAGGCTGTCAAGCCGCGGCTTTCCGCCTCTGCACGCACCGCTTTGGAAACCCCATGCGCGCTGAATATCACGGTACTGCCCGGCGGGATCTTATCCAGCTCGTTGACAAAAATCGCGCCTTTTTTACGCAACTCATCCACCACAAATTTATTATGGACGACTTCGTTGCGCACATAAATCGGTGCGCCAAATTTCTCCAACGCCTGCTCGACGATGATGATCGCACGATCGACACCGGCGCAAAATCCGCGAGGGTTGGCAAGCACAATCTGGGGTTTCTGGCTCATATTCAAATATTTAACTTAAAACGCTTCGGGTATAATGGCGCAAATTTTAAAACAATCCCGCTATGAAAAACACCGCAACATTATTGATTACCTGCCCGGACGCACGTGGCATCGTGGCCGCGATTGCCGATTTTCTATTTCAGCATAATGCCAACATTCTACACGCAGACCAACATCAGGATGCTGAAAATAATCTCTTTTTGATGCGTGTGGAGTGGGATATGGCTGGTTTTGATTTGACTGAAACCAGATTTGACACCGTCTTCAGCCCGATTGCCAAGAAATTCAATATGCAATGGCAACTCAAACTATCACAACACAAAACCCGTGTAGCCGTAATGGTTTCGCAATACGACCATTGCCTGGCGGATTTGCTGCATCGCTACAAGAGTGGTGAACTGGATTGCGATATTCCGCTCATCATCAGCAACCATCGTGATACCGAAGGCCTGGCCAGGTTTTACAATATCGATTTCCACCATGTCGTGGTGAACAAAGACAACAAGGCCGAAGCCGAGGCAGCCCAATTCAAGTTATTTGATGAATACAAGATCGACTTGATTGTGCTGGCTCGCTACATGCAGATTCTGTCGCCGGATTTTGTTGCACGTTATCCCCAACGCATCATCAACATTCACCATTCATTCTTACCGGCATTCATCGGCGCAAGGCCCTATCACCGGGCCTATGAACGTGGGGTAAAGCTGATTGGTGCCACCAGCCATTATGTCACCGAGGTGCTGGACGAAGGCCCGATCATCGAACAGGACATCGCACGCATTTCGCACCGTGACCAGGTGGAAGACCTGATTCAAAAAGGCCGTGATTTGGAGCGTGTGGTGTTGTCGCGGGCTGTGCGCTGGCACATTGAAAACCGCATCCTGCTTTACGCGAACAAAACCGTGATTTTTGACTGACCTGAAGAAAAAAAGCGAGGAAAATTCCTCGCTTTTTTATTTCCCGGAAAAAACTACTCCGCTGGAACGTTATCCGGTAGCGGATCAAACGGCTCATCATCGTAAGCAGCGATTTCAGGCAAATTATCTCCAGAACTGGCTGCCGGAGCACTGCTGGTGCTACCAGTCGAAGCGCACCCCGCCACAAAAAGCATCATTACAGCAACTAAAGCAAGTAAAAACTTATTCATTAGATTCTCCCCTGAGCTTTATTAAAATTAAGAGTTAACCTCTCAATAGCAATTTACGCTTAAGCCAAAAAATCTGCAATAGTTTTTACAGGTTTATTCCGGCAAAACCTGCTCACCCGAGAATAGCGTTTGGACCGTTTCGCGTTGCCTGATCAGATACACTTTGTCACCATCCACCATCACTTCTGCAGCGCGGGGACGGGTGTTGTAATTGCTGGCCATGCTCATGCCATAAGCGCCTGCAGACTTCACCGCCAGCAAACCCCCTTCCGAAAGGGTAAGCTGCCTATCGTGCCCAAGAAAATCTCCGCTTTCGCACACCGGTCCAACAATCTCGTAACTCGATGTCTTTCCTGCACGAGCTTGCACCGGCACGATGTCATGATAAGCGTCATATAAGGCAGGCCGCATCAGGTCGTTCATCGCAGCGTCTACAATCGCAAAGTTCCTGGACTCGCCCGGTTTCAAATACTCCACTTTAGTCAGCAGTATGCCCGCATTGCCTACCAGCGCACGGCCTGGCTCGAACAGGATTTTGACCTTGCGTGCAGCCAGTTTAGTTAACAAAGCCTGCGCATAGGCTGCAAAAGCAGGCGGCGTCTCGTCGCTATAGGTAATGCCAATACCGCCTCCCACGTCAATGTGCGTGATATGAATCCCCTTGGCTTGCATTTCATCCACCAGCCCTAATATCTTTTCCAGTGCGTCCACAAACGGGGCAATCTCGGTAATCTGCGAGCCGATGTGGCAATCTACGCCATGTACCACAAGGTTGGGCAAATCATGCGCCAGCACATAGGTATCCAGCGCATCCTCAAATGCCACGCCAAATTTATTATTCTTTAAACCAGTGGAAATATACGGGTGTGTCTTAGCATCCACATTCGGGTTCACACGCAACGACACCGGCGCAATCTTACCCATCTGTCCGGCCACTTCATTCAAGCGCACCAACTCCCCGCGCGATTCCACATTAAAGCAAAAAATTCCCGCTTCCAATGCAACACGCATCTCTTCCGCTGTTTTTCCCACGCCGGAAAACACCACTTTGCCGGCATCACCGCCTGCGGCCAGCACACGTGCCAGTTCACCGCCGGAGACGATATCAAACCCCGCACCCAACCTGGCGAACAAATTAAGGATCGCAAGATTGGGATTCGCCTTCACTGCGTAGCAAATCATGTGATCAACATCGCCTAACGCGGATTTAAAACTCGTAAACGCCTGCTGCAATGCCGCTTTGGAATATACATAGCAAGGCGTGCCAAACTGCGCGGCAATCTGGCTTAACGAAACATCTTCGACATGTAATTCGCCGTGTTTGGATTCAAAAAAACTCACGTTGAGACTCTAAATTTTCTATTGGTTTTTGTTGGGATTTACTTGAGAATCTGGCTCAGCAGGCGCCTGTGTTTTTTGCGGATAGCGCTGCTCAGGAATATACAACGGCCCCTTGGTGCCACACGCCGTCAGGGCAAAATAAGCCAGACAAAGCAATACATTTAACAATTTATGCATGGTCAACTCTAGCGCCAATTTCAAGACGCCACATTTTATCATTGATTACCTCAATTCGAGGAACAGAAGCACTTTTACCGCTTATTCGCTAAAAAATACCGATTATCGGATACCGCTGGACAGCTTGCCAATGCGTTTGGCATGATGCATCCAAGTTAAAAAAGGGTAAAAGCGTATGAGTAAATTTAAGTATGTACAAAAAGGCTTCACGTTAGTCGAGCTGATGATAGTTGTAGCTATTATTGGCATCATAGCTTCAGTTGCTATACCGTCCTATCAAGAACATGTATTACGTGCGCGTGCCACATCTGCCACCAGCGCACTTGCCGATATGCGTATCAGAATGGAACAATACTTTCAAGACAACCGCACTTATATTGGTGGTCCATGCAATGCCCCAGCTGGCACCGATACAACATTTTTTGCCTTTGCCTGCTCTGCCGGGCCAACAGCAACGACTTATACATTAAGCGCAACTGGGTCTGGCACTATGGCTGGTTACACATATAGCGTGAATCAAAGTAACACCAAGAGCTCCTCGAAAAACGCCGCGTGTTGGTCAACCAAATCGGATGGTAGCTGCTAAAAATGCCCGCGAATCAAACCAATAAGGGGTTTTCTCTTGTCGAGCTGATTGTGGTAATCGCAATTATCACAATACTAGCTGAAATTGCCGCTCCTAGTTATCTGGCATGGATACAAAACACTAAGATCCGTACAGCTGCTGAGTCTATTCAAAATGGCTTGCAAAAGGCACGCTCCGAGGCGTTGTTGCGCAATACCAGGGTGCAATTCATGTTAGACGATACTCAATCATCCTGGCATGTGGAATGTGTAGACTCGACAAAATGCCCTGACCTGCCGGGTGGCCAGGTAGAAGCCAGATCAAGCAAAGATGGTAGCGCCAATGACATCAGCATAGCGGCTGGTGGCGCCACCACTGTGATTTTTAATAACTTCGGCGTTAAATCTGGTGGAGATTTAGTACAAGTAGTAGTTGATTCCACCGTATTAAACGCGAATGACTCACGCGACTTAAGGATAGACATTGGCGGCAATGGTGTTGTGCGCATGTGTGACCCGAACACTGGGGCCAGCGACCCTCGAAAATGCTAGGACGGAGAAACATGGTGAATTTCCCAACAATAAATCGCAGACATACTCAACAAGGTGCTGTACTTTTGGAAGCACTTATTGCTGTTCTGATATTCTCATTTGGCATTTTGGCAATATCCGGCTTGCAAGGGGCTATGATGAAAAATACCGCGGATGCCACATTCCGCGCCGAGGCAAGTTATATTGTGCAGCAAAAAATAGGTGAAATGCTCTCAAAGCCTATCGCATTAGGTGGTTATGTCAATTTTCCAGTCAATACATTACCCAATGGCAAAGTGTGCGTCATTGCCATTTCTGAAGCGCGTTTCTTGTTTAGAGTCACCTGGGGAGAAACAGACGTTAATTGCAATGCTGCAGCATTTCCAAATACTACACACCGCTATGAAGCCGTCACTTCTGTCGTTACAGCGGGGGTATAGTCATGCGTGTATACTTTCTATCAAATAAACAGCAAGGATTTACCATCGTCGAATTGATGGTGGGACTGGTTATAGGTCTAATCGCCACACTCATCATTATGCAAACCTTTAGTGCATTCGAAGGTAACAAGCGCAGCACCACAGGTATATCAGATGCGCAAACTAGCGGAAGCATCGGGCTATTCATGATCCAGCGCGAACTACAATTTGCTGGTTACGGTATCCCTGTAATAAGCGGTACTTTGCCAGAGGTTCTTGCAACTGACAGGCCATATAATAGGCAATATCAATCGTTCACTGGCGCTTCTCAAGCAGATATCGAAGCAGCTATGTATGCAGCTCAAGCAGCCGCTCAATCAGCCTACGAAGCAAAAATCGCTCAGAATACCGCAACAGTAAATGCCGGCGAAAATTATTCAGCACTTAGATGCAACCCTGCGCCTACCTTGTACATCGACACCGACAACAATCCGACCACACCCCCAATCAATGTCGACGTCACCACGCCTGTATCTATTACCGAGGGTGGCACACAAGACACTATTACTATTATTTATGGCGACACGCAACGTGGATCGCTTCCTACAAGAATTACTGACGTGAATCCTGGTATTGGCCGTATTGCAGTAAGCAATAATATAAGTTGCCGTCAGGATAATGTGCTATTGATACTTAAAGACATTAACAAGGGCGCAACGAATTGCCAAGCGACAATACTGAAGTCCTCTCAAAGCGGTTACACCAATGCACAATTGGATGCCGACACAAAAACTGTTTTGGTCGATCCGACGACTACCGATTTCAGCAAAATCGCTGTAGGCGACCGGCTGGCTTGTATGGGCCAAGTTCGCCAAATCACCTTTGCAATCAATGGCAACCAGCTGACCAAAAACGGACAAGCTGCGCTAGATGAAATTGTGGGCCTGCAAGCGCAGTATGGTGTATCTGCTACTGGTAACAGTGAGATTGTAAATGCTTGGACAGATGCTACCGGCGCATGGGCTGCGCCAACAGTCCCCGACCGTAATCGCATTAAAGCTGTGCGTGTAGCCTTGATTGCACGCAACAATCTACTGGAGAAAGATGTTGTTAGCCAAGATTGCGATGGCGCTGCAAGCGGCCCGGCCAAAGTGTGTGTGTGGGGTGGCAATGTCAACCTCTCAGCAACCCTTGGAGCTGACTGGAACCGATATCGTTATCGTACTTACGAATTGATTATACCGATTAAGAATGTGTTGTCGGCCAGCCCGCAGCTCTAGAAATTAAAAGGTCAGATATGAAAAATAGTCCACATTCCATTCGACATACCGCATCAGCCAAAAGCCAACACGGTTTGGTGTTGTTTATTGCCCTTATCGCCTTGGTCGCCATGTCCTTGGCTGCCGCAGCTTTAGTGAGATCAGTAGATAGCGGTGTGCTGGTTGCCGGAAACCTGGCATTCAAGCAATCGGCTCTGATGTCGGCCGAATCCGGCATTGCTCGGGCCTATAAATACATCAATGAAAACCCCAATGCACTCGAGGCTGGTAATGGTGCTAACGGCTATTGGGCCACTTTTAGCGATGCTGTTGACTTAAAAAGTGATACTACCTGGGCAAATGCATTTACAGTGCCTACCGATCTTGCGGACGCCTCACAAAACACTGTTAAGTACATTGTTCAGCGCATGTGTACTGCTGAAAATGTAACTGATTCCGACAAAGAAGATAAATGCATGGTTGGTTCTGGCAATGCGCGTGCTAGCTCAAAAGGCAGCAAGAGCGAAGGCGGCGGTGCAGGTGGGGGCGGATATGATGCCGCAAGAGGCAATGCGAACGTGCCTGTATATCGTGTGACTGTACGCGTCACAGGGCCTAAAAACACCATTAGCTATTTACAAGCATTCTTATATTAACGAATAAAACGACGTAATGTTCAGGAGTCCTATCATGACATCCCAATTAAAACAAACCTTTAAACATTTTGGTCAACGCCTTAGCTATTTTGTTGCTTCGGCAATCGTGCTTACGCCGTTGATAACCAATGCAGCACTTACAGATTTGGGCAATGAGCCTTTGGCAAACACAACAACCTCAGCAGAAGTGTTACCAAACTTGATGTATATACTCGACAACTCGGGCAGTATGTCATGGGATTACATGCCTGACTACGTAAACGATGCCAACAAATGTAAAACTACAGGCATATCTGGTGACTTTAGCGCGAGTTGTGGCTATGGCGACCCACCTTACATGTCAAGCCAATTCAATAGCATTTATTACAATCCTACAATTACGTACAAGCCTGCTGCCAATGCGGATGGCTCCTCCAAAGACTCCATGACCAGTGCCAATACTAGTGGCTGGACACAGGTACCAATTGATGCCTACGGAATCTATAGCAACTCCAAAACTAGCTTGGTACCGAATTTAGCGTGGGATAACTCAAAAGGTTACCCAGACAAAGTATGGTGCAACAAGACCAGTGGTGTGACAACCGCTGATGTGCTTAACCCTGCTGTATGTAAAATCAACACGCAATATATCTACCCTAATAACACAGGCACACAAGCCACATCTTATAATCAGGCGGTGACAAAGCGTAACTATCCGTTCTATTACACTATTGCTGCTGGTGAATATTGCACCAACAAAAACCTGACTACCTGTTTGACACAAACTGCGCCTTCTGCGGGCTACACTTTCCCGGCCTATTTACGCTGGTGTAACAGCAGCGCCCGTACAAATTGCCAAGCCAAATATAGTGAAGTTTCTAGCCATACTTATGCCAAATGGAGCGGGGTGACAAACGGCACGCTGGCAACAGGCAAGATCAAGATCAACGCGCAATCACCCGCCAATAGCCCTGCAACATCCCCCAGCGCTTTGAATGTGACTGCCATTAGTGTAGATGGTGTGAGCATTATTTCAATCTCACCATCTCCCGCATTGACTATTACTGACACTACCAACGCAACACAGCGTGGCACGCTTGCAACCAATATCGCTAGCGCCATCAATGCCTATACCTCAACACCAGAGTTTACCGCTACTGCTAGCGGTGACGAGGTAACGGTTACTGCGATAGTACCCGGCGCATTTACCGGCACCATCAACGTAACCACATCCACTTATACCGCTGCTGCAACCACAGGCACTAAAGCTTCGGGTACTATTACTATTACGCGCGCGCGCAACAGTGCAACGATTAATCCAATTAAAATTGGGACAACAACAATCATGAACACGAATGCGACAGCAACGAGTTCAGACAACCCGAACGATTTGGCGACCCAGATAAAGAACAACATCAACGCCTATGTCTCCAGCCCGGTGGATTACACCGCCACCTGCCCAGGTGGTAGCACTTGTACCTCTCCCACTGTCACTATTACGGCTACTACTGTAGGCACTGCTGGCAATGGTGCAGTATCAAGCAATCTAGGGGGCACTAGTGTGACTGCTGGCAATATCAAATACACATCTACAGGCTTTTCCAATGGCACAGATGGTACCGGCCCACAAACCTATACACTACCCACCACTATCACCAATTTCACGGGTGGTAGTTCGGCAGTAAATACATTCGCCCGCGTAGACATCGATCCTAGCAATGACAGCTACCCGAAAGCTAGCACTCGAACCGACTGCGCTGGAGCAACTACATGTACTTTTGATGAAGAAATGACTAACTTTGCCAACTGGTATGCGTATTACCATACCCGCATGCAAATGATGAAAACCTCTACCAGCCACGCATTTAAGGCCATCGATTCACGTTTCCGCGTAGGTTTCATCACTATCAATAACCGCAGCACTTACTACTTACCAGTAGCCATGTATGATGCATCACAAAAAGCTAACTGGTATTCAAAACTGTTCAGTGCAGGCGGCAATAGTAGCACACCCTTAAAATCCACGTTAAGTGTAGTCGGCAGAATTTTTGCTGGTCAAGGAGCAAGCGTGGTGGGTAATGCTTCTGACCCGGTACAATATTCCTGCCAGCAAAATTTCTCCATCCTGACTACTGATGGTTATTGGAACACCGACCCAGATTCGGCTATATTAGACTTGTCTGGCAGCCAAATCGGCAATCAAGATGGAGGTAGTACACCTAGACCTATGTTTGAAGGCCCAACAGCCACAAACAACACCTTGTCAGATGTTGCCAAATACTACTATGACACTGATTTACGGACATCTGGACTTGGTAACTGTACTGGCGGAGTGCGTTCCAACGGTACCACAGGGGACGTATGCCAAAATAATGTGTTTGTCACTACTACCGACAATAACATCAAACAGCATATGACCACTTTCACCTTGGGACTGGGTGTTGATGCAAGCTTAACTTACACATCCGACTATAAAACTGCAACTGAAGGTGACTTCTATGAGTTAAAACAAGGCACCCTAGACTGGCCTGTGCCACAAGCAGATAAGCAAACAGCGGTGGACGATTTATGGCATGCGGCTGTGAATGGGCAGGGCACTTATTTTAGTGCTAAAAACCCGACCCAGTTGAGCACGTCATTAAGCGAAGCCCTGCAATCCATTAAATCTAAAGTTGGGGCAGGTGCAGCTGCGGCAACCAGTACTCTGAACCCTGTGCAAGGGAACAATTTCAGCTATGTTGCCAGCTATACCACTGTGAAATGGATGGGTAATCTCGAAGCACGCACCATTAACATCGACACTGGCAAGGTAAGTGAAGATGCTGCTTGGTGTCTGGAAAACATTGTCGCAGATACTTGCGCGGCCCCTAGCGTCGTAGAAGCCATCACCACTGGAGCCAGCACGCAATATGTCTGCAAAACTGGTGGAGCAACCGCTGCCACATGCCCAGCACCTGGCGTATTGACAGGCACAGACTGTAAAGTTGAAATAGCGACAGCCTGTACAGGAACAATGCAGTCCAAAATTTCCGACACAGCAGATACTCGCAATATTTACATGAATGTTAACGGTGTGCTGGGTGATTTTAGCTACAGCAATCTAATCGCTGTGGGGAAAAATGGTACTTTTGACAACAGCTTCTTGGTGGCCAATTTGCCACAGGCTACCAATGACTTTGATAATTTAGGCAACGCCATGCCAACCGACAAGAAAGCATTAATGAATGGTACTACATTAGTCAACTACTTAAGAGGCAACACTGGCTTTGAGAACCGCGCCAGCAATGTCTCAGGAGCAACTGACAAGCGTATCTATCGTCTTCGCGAAGCCACTATAGGCGACTTGGTAGATGCAACCCCTATCTACGTTGGTCCACCTAAAGCATTCTTCAGCGATCCAGGCTACGGTCCCGACACGACTGCAGGTACATTTAAGGCTATCTATAAAGATCGTCCCGGCACAGTATATATTGGCGCTAACGACGGCATGCTGCATGCAATTAATGCGGCTGACGGCCAAGAGCGTTGGGCTTATATACCTAGCATGGTATTAGATAATATGTGGAAACTAGCAAGAAAAGATTACGACACAAACCACACTTACTATATCAATGGTGACATTGTCGTCAATGATGTCTGTACTGCCAATTGCACCGCCAATAATGCAACATGGAAAACGATTCTCGTTGCAGGTTTGAATGGTGGCGACAAGGGCTACTTTGCCTTGGATATTACCAACCCTAATTCGCCAGCATTATTATGGGAATTTGATACTTCGAAAGATAGTGATCTAGGCTACACCTATGGCAATCCTATTGTTACCAAAAAAGCAGATGGCACTTGGGTGGTAGTATTGACTTCTGGCTATAACAACATTACGGGTATTCCTCCGAATAGAGGCAAGGGTTTCATGTATGTACTAAATGCCAACTCGGGTACAGTTATTTCAAAATACAACACTGGTGTAGGTGATGACGGCACGCCTGACGGCCCGAGCGGTTTGGCAAAAATCAATGCTTATGTTTACGATGCTTTCGTGAATAATACCGCTGTGTATATTTATGGTGGCGATTTACTGGGTAATTTATGGCGCTTCGACATAAACAGCCCACAGTCCGGCAGCAATCCATTTAAGTTGGCCGTCCTAAAAGATCCTAGCGGAACGGTACAACCCATTACGACACGCCCAGAGTTGGCGGAAATCAGTGGTAAGCGTGTAATTTATGTGGGTACCGGTAGATACTTGGGCACAAGTGATCTGACTAATACACAACAACAATCTATCTATGCCATCACAGATGAAACTTCCGCTACGCCTACTACATTAGATAATCCGCGCACCAGTTCTAAGATGGTTCAGCAAACCCTGGTAAATGATGCGGGCACCGCCACGCGCTCTATGGGGTCACCAATTAAGTCTGTTGACTTTGCGAGCGGTCGTGGCTGGTTCATAGACTTCCCGGATTCAGGGGAACGTCAGAACGTACCTGCACAATTGGTATTTGGTACACTACTGTTACCTACCACGGTACCTACCAACACCGTCTGCTCACCTGGTGGTTATGGTTGGCTGAACTTCCTAGATTACAAAACAGGTGCCTCCGTGGCTGGCAATGTTGTAGCGACAAAAACCAATGCCCCTATCGTAGGTATTAACGTCATCTACGTGAAAGGTGAACCGGTAGTGAATATCGTAACTGCTGACAACCCGACACCAACATTCCCGCCTGTACAACCTAACTTCTCAGGAGGCGGTGCATCCGGGTTTACCAACCATCGCGTCATTTGGCGTGAGCTAATTGATGAAAGTAATTAGCCTTATATAATAAAAAGCCACAGGAAACTGTGGCTTTTTTTATTGCCGCTTGCTTAAGAGGCTCGAAACAATAAACCCGTTAATAAAACCAAAAAATAACGCAGCCAAGGCAAAAATAGGAATAAGGTAGGCCACACCTGCTTGTGGAATCAGCCACAGTCTGACGACCAAAAGTTGGCCAGCGATATGTCCGAAGGCGGCTAGAATGCTTAAAGAAACGCTGCTGAAAAGACTTCTTGGCAAGTATTGAGCAAACCACAACACTGTCAGGCTAGCAAGCGATCCGGACAGGCTAAGCACAAACGTCGGCGATAAAAAATGTCCCAGTAACAAGCTGCTGGCAAACACTCTTAGCAGGCTGACCCAGGCCGCGGTAGCAAAATCAAACTCCACCAGCACATATAACGTAACGATGTTGGCGATACCAGGCTTCACACCAGGCAACGGGGAAGGGAAGATCGCCTCTAGTACGTGCAACCCGATTGCCAGCGCGGTAAGTCTGGCAATTTGGTGATCTTGCGCTGTTGTTGTGATGCTAATAGTTGAGCGAGTCATAAGGCTTTACCGCACCCAATAATTCCAGGCTAATCTGGTTTGGAAGGCATATCGCCACTTGCCCAGCCGCATGCAGCCAGCCCTGATGAACACAGTATTGGTTAGTGCACGGGGAATGCTTGAAACGTGCTTGACCATGTTGAATGATAATCTCTGACACACCTAGTGGACCATGCACGACTAGACTTTTCGTTTGATTCAGATCGTAAACACCTAAAACATGATTACCCTGACGAACTTCTAACCTGTTAGCAGGCTGGTGATTCCATAAAGTTTTGAACAACAGTAGCACCATGATGCTAGAAGCCACGATAACAAACCAATCGCCTGTTAATGGCTTGGGGTAATCACTAAAATTTAGGCGCTTCCACCACATGTTTCATGGCTTCTTTGTCCAGCCAAGTCAAGCGCCTGGCCATGCTGGCACTCACCAGGATTTTGTTTTGGGATTCGATCACCAGATAGTCTTTGACTTCCATTTGTTGCGCCACTGAAGGCCGCGCTTCAGGCGATGCGATAAAAATCGGTTTGGAAGTCACATCCGATAAAACACCGGCATTCGTCTGAGGTGGAATCAGCACCGTCACAGACTGGACACCTTGCACGGGATAGCCAGTGGCAGGGTTGATAATATGGCAATAGCGCGTGTCTTTGAGCTCGAAATAGCGCTGATAATCGCCAGAAGTACCGATTGCCCATCCGCTAGGTAAATCCAGAGTAGCAATGGCATTGGGTTTGCGTGGGTGCTGAATACCTACTCGCCAAGGCTGGTCTCCATGCTGACCCATGGCAATAATATTTCCGCCGATATTTATCAATGCATTTCGGACACCCTGTTTCCGCAGGATCAGTAACGCCTGGTCTAGTGCATAGCCTTTGGCATAGCCGCCCAAATCAAGCTGTACCGCAGGGTTTGTACTATATACCTTGCCATCTTCCACCACGATATCAACCATTTGCGGGTTACTGCGCATCAAATGGGCAATTTTCTGCGAATTGATTTCTACCGGCTTGAACTCATCCTGCTGAAAGCCCCATTGGTTGATTAAGTTACCAATCGCTGGGTTAAAAGCACCTTTGGATTTCACAGAAAGTTCTGTTGCATCTGCAATAATATCCGCGATATCTGGCGCGATTTTTACCGGCACCTTGCCTCGTTTGAAGGCATGATTGATTGCTGTGATTTCGCTAGGACGCCAGGCGTGCAAGCGATTGTGTAAACCCTGAAAGTGACGCACGATGTCATTAGAAATAGCCTGTGCATCTTCTTCTGACTCGCCATAGATCGTGATATCTACCATGGTGCCAAACACATAGCTTTGCATATGGTGGATAGGCTCTTCAAAACCGCAACTGGCCAACAGCAACCCGCAGAAAAATAAAAATAACGCCCGCATAGGCGTTACTATACCGTTACTTGATCAATTCTTGAAGTTTATCCATAAAAACCTGTGCCGGATAGCATGGTTGTGCGCTGTTAATTGTCTGCGCTGCTATCTCTACCATGCAGGTAGGACTGGTCACATTAATTTCTGTCAGATAATCGCCAATGACATCCAACCCCACCAGAAACAGGCCCTCAACCTTGAGTGTTTTACCCACATTGCTGGCTATTTCCATATCGCGCTGGCTCAATGGCTGCACAATTCCTGTCCCGCCCGCAGCCAGGTTGCCCCGCAACTCGCCCGCTTTGGGTATGCGTGCCAGTGCATAGGGCAGTGGCTCTCCATCAATCACCAGAATCCGTTTATCTCCCGCCTTGATTTCCGGCAGATATCGTTGCGCCATAATGGTACGCGTCTGATGATGTGTGACTGTCTCCAGGATAGCGCTCTTGTTGGGGCTATCCTCGTTAAGATGAAACACACCACTGCCACCCATCCCATCTAAGGGCTTCACCACAATATCATGATGTTCCGACAAGAAATCCAGAATCACTGTATAGCGACTGGTGACGACAAAAGGTGGTGCGAATTGCGGAAATTTTGCAACTGATAGTTTTTCGTTCCAGGCACGCACAGTGGCTGGCTGATTGAGCACCACAGCCCCTTGCCTTACGGCTTGCTCCAGCAGATATGTCAGATACAGGTATTCGCTATCAAATGGTGGGTCCTTACGGTTCAGCACCACATCAAAACTCGACGGCTTAAACTCGGATTGTTGGCCCAACGCATACCAATCCGTGCCGTTTGAGAAAGTAAAAGCAGTGGCTTTAACGACTACTTTCTCTTGCCGCATCAGCAGGTCGTGAGGGCCGCAAATAAACAATGTATGGTTTCTGGCAGCGGCTTCCTGCATGATGGCGATACTAGAGTCCTTGTGCGTCTTTAGACTCGTCAGCGGGTCAAGAATAAAAAGGAGTCTCATGCTGATTGGTTCAACGGATCATTCTCTTGCAACTCGATGGCGGCAGCCAGTAAAGCCAAACGTGCCACCACGCCATAGGCATAAAAGCGATTAGGCGCAGTCTCCGGGTCACCCGTATAGTCCGGTGTCGTACAAGGCCGTTCAAAAGCCAATGGCACGAAATGCATGCCTGGTGCATTCAGGTTTTCATCCACACCACGGCTGGTGTGCACCCGATAAAACCCGCCAATCACAAAATGATCCATCATATACACCACGGGCTCTGCCACAGCGTCGTTGATGCTCTCGAAAGTGTAAACCCCTTCCTGGATTATCACTTCCGTGACCTGCAACCCTTCTTTCACCACCGACATCTTGTTACGGGTCTTGCGATTCAAATCACGCACATCATCGGGCGATTTTACCGTCATAATGCCCATCCCATAAGTGCCCGCATTGGCCTTCACAATTACAAAAGGCTCCTGCGTGATATTGTATTCTGCATATTTGGCACGGATTTCTTCCAGCAGTTGCCCTACCTTAAGCATTAAACATTCCTCACCCATACGCGCATGGAAATCAATTTCGCCACAGGTTTCAAAGTAAGGATTAAGTAACCACGGATCAATGCTAAGCAATTCTGCAAACTCATTCACTACCCGGTCATATGCCGTAAAGTGCTGCGATTTGCGGCGTGTGTTCCAGCCAGCATGCAGTGGTGGAATCAGGCTTTGCTCAAGATTTTGCAAAATATCAGGGGTGCCAGCAGATAAATCGTTATTCAGCAAAATCGCACAACTATCAAAATCACCCAATTGATCATTTCTAAGCTTGATGCGATTCTTTTCGCGTACAACCGGCTCCAGCAACAAAGTTTTACCATCCTGCGTTTCAAAAGTGGTGGGCACTGTGATTTCCGGGTTAATCGAGCCTACTCGTACATCCAATCCTGCAGCCTGCATGATGGTGACGAGCTCCACCACGTTGCGCAGATAATAGGTATTACGTGTATGATTTTCCGGAATAATCAGCAAGCGTCTGGCTTCAGGGCACACTTTTTCCACTGCCACCTGCGCAGCTTGCACGCTTAAACTCAGGAAATCAGGATTGAGATTGTTAAAGCCACCTGGGAAAAGGTTGGTATCCACTGGTGCAAGTTTAAAACCTGCGTTACGTAAATCCACACTGGCATAAAAAGGAGCAGCATACTCAAGCCATTGCGTGCGAAACCAATGTTCGATTTTTGGCATTTCCTGCAGCAGGCGTTTTTCCAGCGCCAACAAAGGGCCACTCAATGCGGTTGTCAAATGTGGAACCATATTTATCCTAATGCGTGAGCCTGTAGATCGGCATGATAACTACTTCTTACCATGGGGCCACTTGCAGTATTTTCAAACCCCATCGCATCCGCTTTTTGACGCAGCGATTCAAAAGTCTCCGGTGTAACATATCGCATCACGGGCAAATGATGCACGCTCGGCTGCAGATATTGCCCCAATGTCAGCATATTCACATTATGTGCACGCAAATCTTCCATCACGCCCAGGATTTCTTCATCAGTTTCACCAATCCCCAGCATCAAGCCGGATTTTGTGGGAATTAGCGGATAAAGTTTCTTGAATTCTTTAAGTAAACTCAAAGAGTTATGATAATCTGCGCCAGGCCTGGCGGCTTTATACAAACGCGGCACGGTTTCCAGATTATGGTTCATCACGTCCGGTGGTGCCTTGCGCAAGATACCCAGTGCAATGTCCAAACGTCCACGAAAATCCGGTACGAGAATTTCGATTTTGATCTGTGGCGATGCCTGACGTATCGCCTGGATACAATCCACAAAATGTTGCGCTCCGCCATCTTGCAAATCATCTCGATCCACGCTGGTAATCACCACATACTTCAAACCCATTTGCGCAATAGTGCGCGCCAGGTTCTCCGGCTCGTGGATATCAGGCGGCAAAGGCCTGCCATGCGCCACGTCGCAAAAAGGACAACGACGTGTACAAATATCGCCCAAGATCATGAAAGTCGCTGTACCCCCGCTGAAGCATTCACCAATGTTCGGACAACTTGCTTCTTCACATACAGTATGCAGCCGGTTATCCCGAAGTACACGTTTGATTTCTTGAAAACGCACGGAATCCGGCACTTTCATGCGTATCCATTCCGGTTTGCGCAATGCAGGCTGAGGCACTATTTTTATAGGGATACGTGCCGTTTTGGCAGCGTCAGTTTCCTTGATACCGGCAATTTTAGGCGTGCGCGGCTGATTCATTCAATTGACTTTCAAGTAGTTTCAATAGCGATTGCCCCAATTGTACAGGCGTTTGCTGCACGCCCAAATCTTTAGTCTGCGCCACTTGCAGTCCTTTATAGCCACATGGGTCAATCGCAGAGAAAGGGCTTAAGTCCATATCGACATTCAAGCTCAAGCCATGATAACAGCATTGATTTTTGAGGCGCAAACCCAAAGAGGCGATTTTGACGCCATCGACATAAACCCCGGGCGCGTCCTTTTCGGCATATGCGTTAATTCCTTGAGCCGCTAATAAACGGATAATGCTGTTCTCCATCATGCTCACCAGTTGTCGAACATTGATTCCGCGCCGTTTCAGGTCGATTAACAGATAAATCACGACTTGACCAACACCATGGTAGGTAATTTTCCCACCTCTATCTACCAGCACCAGCGGCAAGCCATTCTCAGGCAAACGTACATTTTTGCGATTAAGCCCCAATGTATAAACACTCTCGTGCTCGGTCAGCCAGAGTTCATCGGGCGTTTCTGGCGTACGCGCCTGCGTGAAAGCCTGCATAGCCTGCAATGTAGCCTGATAATCAGTACGCCCTAGCGCTCGACTAATCAGTAGCATTTGTCAGATTAAAGCACGACCTTGACCATAGGATGTCCGGTAAGTGCAAGATAAATATCATCTAGCTGCGGTTTGGAAGTCACAGTAACCGTGCAAGTCAGGCTAATGTATTTGCCGCCCGAGCTACCACGCATCTCAATATGCGCAGCATCGAAATCTGGCACCAGGCGCTGTATGATTGCAATCACTTCACGCGCAAAATCATCACGGGTTTCACCCATGACTTTGATGGGAAAATCACATGGGAACTCAATCAGCGTTTCGTTTTCTGAGAATGGAATTTCTGCCATGGCTTTTACTGTAACATCAAGCGAATGCTATCTATGATACGACTGATAAAGCCGCCTTGCTCCACAGCACGGGCCGCCACCAGAGTTTGCTCAGCAACGATTTTCCCGTCCAGAGTAAAGGTGATTTTACCTACTGCCTGACCCGCTTTGATAGGAGCAATAAGCGGTTGCTGCGTAGTAGAAGTCGCCTTGACACGTGCATAGTCACCCTTGGGCAAGGAAAGATACAAATCTTTTGCCAATGCAGCTGGCAATGTACGCTCCTGTCCTTTATACACACGTAAAGTATGTATGGCCTGGTTGGCTTTATACACTAGCGTAGACTCATAGAACTGAAACCCATAATTGAGCAGTTTCTGGCTCTCGCTGGCACGCATCGCCTCGTTCACTGCGCCCAGCAGCACAGAGACCAGCCGCGTAGAATCGCGTTTGGATGAGGAAATCAGACAATAGCCAGCAGTTTCAGTATGTCCTGTCTTCATGCCGTCCACATTGGCGTCCAGCCATAGCAGGCGGTTACGGTTAGGTTGTGTGATGTTGTTATAACTATATTCCTTGACCGAATACAAACGGCGATATTCCAGTGGAAAATCGCGAATTAGCGCTGTTGCAAGTTTGGCCAGATCCGCCGCGGTAGTATAGTGATCTTTGTCGGGCAAGCCAGTTGCATTGATAAAGTGTGATTGTGTCATACCCAATTTAGCTGCCTGCCTGTTCATCATCTGGGCAAATACCGTCTCATCACCACCAACCGCTTCTGCCAATGCGATGGTTGCATCGTTACCGGACTGGATAATCATGCCATGCAGCAATTCGTCCACCGTGACTGGCTTGTTAGGTTCAATGAACATCTTAGAACCCTCTACTTTCCAGGCCTTTTCACTCACGGGAATTACTTGATTGAGCTTGAGGTGGCCGCTTTGCAAGGCATCAAACACAATGTAGGCGGTCATTATTTTGGTAAGGGATGCAGGCTCAACCCGCATGTTTTTCTCATAAGAAGCAATATCGCTACCGCTGTTGAAGTCCTGCAAGAGATAGGCCTTGACGGCCAAGGTCGGCGGGGGTGCCACCTGCCCTATTGCAAGCTTAACAAAAAATAAAGAAAATATTAAGGCTATATAGAATAAACGCATAGATTACTGATTCAAGATAATGACTGGTATGTTAAGTTGTTTTCTGAGTTTTACTGCAAGCTGCTCGGCTTCCAGCTTAGCACTGAATGGCCCGAGTTTAAGACGGTGCAAGGCGTTATTATACACGCGGTTGATTCCGACATTTTGTGCAATATCCAGTTCTTGGATCCGTTTCATCAAATTTTCGGCATTGGCCTCATTTTTAAAGGCTCCAGCTTGCACAAAGTAATTTTGAACATCTGCGGCATTAGTAGGATTTTCTGTTGGCTCTGTAGTTGACATTTCCATCTGCGGAGTTGCTACCGTGCTTGTCGTTGTCGGCGGAGGCGTTTGACTTGCCTCGGTCACGGCTTCCGACGGCGAAGTAATGGCAATGATCGCTGCTGATTTTTCTGAGCCATTTATCTCCCCTGCTGGTACAATAGTAGATTGCCCAGTGAAACCTGGCCGTACCTCCTCTTTGGCAGCCACCGCCGGTACGTTCACATCATTTTGGCGGCCTTGATTCACCGCCTCCACCTCTACTAGACCGCTACCTTGTGCTAACAATCGCAACTTGTACGCGGCCGCATAAGACAAATCGATAATTCTATCTTTCTTGAATGGGCCACGATCATTGATACGCACGACGACAGAACGTCCATTCGCCAAATTGGTTACTTTAGCGTAACTTGGTAGCGGTAAAACCGTATGTGCTGCAGTCATTGCATACATGTCATAAGTTTCGCCACTGGAAGTTTTCTTGCCATGAAAGCGCTTACCATACCACGATGCAATTCCACGCATTTTGTAAGTCTGGGTGGTTGCCATTGGTTTATAGGTTTGACCAAGCGCTACATAGGGTTTATTGGATCGCGGTAGTAATGGCTCATTTTTGGGTTGCGCGTCTGGAATGCTATCCAGATTCGTCGGTGGGTTAGCTTCAGGGCCATCATCCAGATAATAACCTCCCGGTTTGCTTGGTACATCAGACGCAGCAGTGCCGGGTTCAACTGCTGGCACAGTGGCTGCGGGAGGCGGCACTGGTTTGCTCGCGGCAGGTGGCGCCGGGACAGGTCGGGTGGTTTTTGTGCCGCCACAGCTTGCCAAAAAAAGGCTGCTTAGCAAAATTACAAAATACATTTTCTTCATTTGGTCGTCACCCCGATGCAACTAATTTTTTGTGTGTCTGAATGCTCATTAGCACGCCAAAACCCAGCAGCAAACTCAACATGGAAGTGCCACCATAGCTGATCAAGGGCAGTGGCACTCCTACCACAGGCAAAATACCGCTGACCATACCCATGTTGACAAACGCATAAGTAAAAAAGTTGAGCGTAATACTGCCAGCCAATAGCCGAGAAAACGTGCTCTTGGCCTGGGAGGCTATCACTAGGCCGCGCCCGATAATCAGTGTAAAAAGGACCAGGAGCAACAAACCGCCCACCAAGCCAAACTCTTCTCCAAACACTGCGAAAATAAAATCCGTCGTGCGCTCTGGTAAGAAATCCAGTTGAGATTGCGTGCCGTTGAGCCATCCTTTCCCTGTGGTCCCACCCGAGCCTAGGGCAATCGTCGCTTGAATTGTGTGGTAACCTGCTCCCAGCGGGTCTTGCGTAGGGTCAATTAGAATCTCAATCCGCTTGCGCTGATAGTCATGCAGCATGGACCAGAAAATAGGCATCATGGCGCCAACAGCAACCACCCCGCCTACTAGAAACTTCCAGCTTAACCCGGCCAGAAACAGCACATAAAAACCGGATGACGTCACCAGCAATGCCGTACCTAAATCTGGTTGTTTGGCTATCAATACCACCGGGATCAGAAGTAGCATGGCTGCAATCACAAAATCGATTATGTGTGGCATCGATTCACGTTTGGCAAAATACCAGGCCAACATCATGGGAGCGGCAATACGCATGATTTCTGACGGCTGTATTTTGGTGACCCCCAAATTCAACCATCGCCGCGCGCCATGGCTAACCTCACCAAACAAGGCAACTCCAATCAGCAGCAACACCCCAAGCACATAAATTGGCACCGCCATACGCTCTAGATGCTGCGGCGGGATATTACTGACCAGCCATAGCACCACGAAAGCCACAACAATATTAACCATCTGAGCATTAATACGCGCAAAACTCTGTCCAGATGCACTATACAACACAAACAAACCCACCAACATGGCAAACAGCAGGCATGCCAATAAGAACGAATCTATATGCTTGAAGATCCTTTGCATCCATTGACTAATCATGGAACTCTTCCTCCGGCACCTCTGGCACTACCACGTTAACAGAGGCTGGGTTTGCATTCTTGAAAGCAACTTGAGGTTGCTCGGGTTGCGGAACCTTGCCGAGCAAGTAATAGTCCATGACTTTGCGCGCAATTGGCCCTGCTGCAGACCCCCCGTGACCTCCGTTTTCCACTATCACCGCCAAAGCAATTTTCGGGTCATCTGCCGGTGCATAAGCCACAAACAATGCATGGTCACGATGCCTCTCATCGATACTTTTTTCGTTATACTTTTCGTTTTGCTTGATCCCGATCACTTGCGCAGTCCCGGTTTTAGCAGCAATCGCGTACCCTGCGTTCGCACCTACACTTGCGGCAGTGCCTCCCGGCTGGGTAACATCCATCATCCCTAGCTTGACGATTTCCAAATTCTTATCATCCAAAGGGATTTTATCAACCAGAACTTTCGGAGTCGGTGTAACTGCACCGGTTTTGGCATTCGTAATATCACTGACCACGCGAGGCCGTATCGCCTGACCTTTGTTGGCCAGAATTGCGGTTGCTTGCGCCAGTTGCATCGGCGTTACCAGCGTGTACCCCTGGCCAATCCCTACAATCACGGTTTCTCCCATATACCAGGGTTGTTTGTAGCGTCGTCTTTTCCAATCCGGCGTGGGCAATAATCCATCAATCTCGCCATTGATATCAATCCCGCTTTTTTGCCCAAATCCAAAATGTCGCACAAACCCAGTCAATCTTTCTATTCCCAGCTCCATCGCAAGCCCATAAAAGAAGGTGTCACACGAAATTGCAATCGCACGTCGCATATCTACATGCCCGTGTCCACCTGGCTTCCAGTCACGATAACGATGACTGCTGTTGGGTAAAGTAAAATAGCCCGTATCATAAATACTATACGGCGGTTGGCGTTTACCGGCCTCCAGCCCCGCTAGGGCGGCAAACGGCTTGAAAGTTGACCCTGGAGGATACAAGCCACGTAAAGGTCGGTTAATCAGTGGTTTATCCAATGACTCATTCAGTAACTTCCAATTGTCCAGATCGATCCCATCCACAAACAGGTTGGGGTCAAATGTCGGCATACTGACATAAGCCAACACCTCTCCTGTACTTGGTTGTATCGCAACCAAGGCGCCACGCCTTTCACCAAATGCCGTTTCGGCAATCTCCTGCAGTTTACTGTCTACAGACAACACCAAGTTGTTACCGGAGACCGGAGGTGTGCTAGAAAGCACTCGAACAGCCCTGCCATCCGCATCAATTTCGACTTGTTGAAACCCCGTGATGCCGTGCAGCTGCGCTTCATATGACTGCTCAATACCGCTTTTACCCATGTGGTCAGAACCTTTGTAGTTCGAAAGTGCTCCAGCATCCTCCAAAGCACTTAGATCCTTATCATTAATACGCCCGATATACCCAATCATATGCGCGGCCAGCTTGCCTAGCGGATAATGCCTGAATAGCCTCGATTTCAGCTCCACCCCCGGAAACCGGTAACGGTTGACTGCAAACTTTGCCGCTTCGACTTCATTCAGATGCGTGCGAAGAGGAATGCTTTCAAACATATGACTTTGTGCCTGAAGCTTTCTGAATCGCTTCAAATCCAGGTTGGAAACTTCGACCAGCTTGGATAAATCAGCGATGGTTGCATCCAGATCTTCTACCTTTGACGGTGTGATTTCCAGGGTATACACAAAAAAGTTATGGGCCAGCACGACACCGTTTTTGTCAGAAATCAGCCCGCGATTAGGGATGATAGGTACCACAGAAATCCGGTTGTTTTCAGCAAGCGTTTGGTAATAATCATAACGATAGATCTGAAGATAATAAAAACGCCCTGCGAGCAGTCCAAAACTCAGCAACACGCATAAGCCCATTACAGCCAGCCGCAACTTGAAATCATATTGCTCATGCTGATAATTTTTAAGTTCGGTGCGGGAACGCATCTGAGTATGTCTACTGTGTTTACTTGGCTTTAGGACGCGTGATCGTCCCAAAAACAAATATCAGGAATTGCCATAGCAATAAGCCTGTCGCCACTGGCCAAAAATAATGCCAGCCAGGATTTTCATTACCAGCAAAAAGTTTCAGCAACAGCAGCAAAACCCTTTCAAGCAGCAACAATAACAACACATAACCAGTTAATTGCCATGCGTTGAATAACACCAGCCTGCGCTGGTAACTGACACCAACAAACGCTGCCAAGGTAAAGCTTAAGGCATGCTGACCCAACAAGCTCCCGGTCGCCAGATCGACCAGCAAGCCCACGAACCATGCAGTGCCGATATTGCATAAATGCGGTGAACGCAACAACCAATACAACAACACCACAAACATAAAAACGGGACGCAGAATAATGCCGCGACCCTCCCACGGGAACAGGTGGCACACTAGCGCCACCAACATGGTTAAATAGATAATCCATCTATTAACGGGGCGCATGCGGTTTTTTATCCCTTTGCTTAGTCACAGACTTTTCTGCAGGCTTGGATTCCTGCCCTTTTGCCTCTGGTGCAGAAGGCTTCACCTCAGTCTCTTTCACTTCTGGTAGTTCCAGCAGTAGCAACTGCAAGTGATTGGTAACCTCCGCGACAGGTGTGCTGACGATTTTTGCAAAAGGAGATGCCGGATTTTGCAAAATCTTGGTCACCGTCGCAACAGCCAAACCGGCCGGGTAAATACCATCAATACCTGAAGTCACCAGCTTATCACCTACCTGTATATCCACATTGGTAGGCAAATATGGGATGTCCAGCGTGTTATTGCCCTCACCAAAGGCAATGGCACGTAACTGATTACGTTCAATCTGAATCGGAATAGACAATTGTTTATCTGTAATCAAGGTAACTTCGCTGCTGAATGGAAAGACGCGTGTGACCTGACCAACCACACCTTTGGAATCCACAACCGCCTGCCCAGGCTTGATCCCATGCTGGCTGCCACGATTCACAATCACAACATTGCTGAATGGATCGCGGCCTGTATGAGAAATTTCGCCCAATATCGCCTTGGGCTGAATTGGGATATTGCCATTCAGCAAGCTACGCAGATGTTCGTTCTCAGATTGAATGGTACTGAGCCTTTGCAACATGACTTGGTGCTCAAACGCCTGCTGCTTTAGAAGATAGTTTTCCTGAACCAGATGATTGTGCGCCGTGAAATATTTTTTGGTATCCCGTACCCAGTTGCTAGGTGCATTGGCAATCATTTCAAGGGGATGTAGCGCGCCAATAAAAGCCTGGCGTGCTCTGGACAAATAATTCAGACGCGCATCTGCCGCCATCATGATAATGGACAATGCCGAGTACAGCATCATGCGTGAGAACGGGCTAGCCCTGCGGACGAAAAAAGCTGGCGTTTGCTGAGGCTCTAGTTTTTGATGAACGCCCTTAAGCATGCCGACATGTAGATTTAGGGTTATCTATCCCGTACAGCTTACTCGTTGGCAAACACATTGCCGAGTTTATCCATCTCTTCCAAAGCACGGCCACAACCGCGTGCCACACAAGTCAGCGGGTCTTCGGCCACTATCACAGGCAAACCGGTTTCTTCTACCAACAACCTGTCCAAATCGCGGAGCAAGGCACCACCACCGGTCAGTACCATGCCTTTTTCGGCGATATCAGCACCTAATTCCGGCGGAGTTTGCTCCAGTGCAGATTTCACTGCGCCCACAATCGCATTCAGCGGCTCAGTCAAAGCCTCCAGTATCTCATTGCTGGAGATCGTAAATTTACGTGGTAAGCCCTCAGCCAAGTTGCGGCCGGTCACTTCCATTTCCAGCACTTCGGAACCAGGGAAAGCCGAGCCAATTTTTTTCTTGATTGCCTCGGCAGTCGGCTCGGAAATCTGCATGCCGTAGTTACGACGAATGTAATCAATAATTGCCTGATCGAATTTGTCGCCACCCACACGTTCACTCTTGGCATACACGATACCACCTAGCGAAATCACCCCCACCTCTGTTGTACCTCCGCCGATATCCACCACCATGGAACCAGTAGCCTCGGCCACAGGCATATCCGCACCGATAGCGGCAGCCATTGGCTCTTCAATCAGATAAACCTGTTTTGCACCTGCACGTTCCGCGGATTCTTTAATTGCACGACGTTCTACCTGCGTTGAACCTACCGGCACACAAATTATGATACGAGGGCTCGGTGAGAACCAGCGTGATTCGTGTACTTTACGGATAAAAAACTTGAGCATTTGTTCGGTCACGGTAAAATCAGCGATTACTCCATCTTTCATCGGGCGAATCGCCTGAATGTTAGCCGGAGCTCGGCCCAGCATGCTTTTGGCATCTGCGCCAACTGCCAGTAACACTTTCTTGCCGTTTGGACCGCCTTCCTGGCGAATAGCCACTACCGAAGGCTCGTCGAGCACGACGCCCTTGCCACGCGCATAAATTAGCGTATTAGCAGTGCCTAAATCGATGGCTAAATCATTAGAAAAATAACTACTTAGTGAACCGAACATGTTTGTTTTATCCTGTACATTTTACGACTTAGTGCGGGCCTTCCCGCACAGGCTTGAGAACATGCGAAATGCCGTCTCAAAATCGAGGTATAATACCCCATTATGCGGCTAAAATTAAGCCGCGACTACACATTGTTACAAACAATTTACAAATTATTTATGTCACTCAATATTCAAGACGTTCAGCGCATTGCGCACCTGGCAAGAATAGAAATCAGCGCACCCGAAGCTGAAGCCACATTAAGTAAACTCACCGGAATTTTGGGCCTGATCGAACAGATGCAGGCAGTGGACACTACCGGCATCGAGCCTATGTCACACTCACAGGATGTTACGCAAAGACTGCGTGAAGATGTGGTCACGGAAACCAACCGTCGTGATGATTTTCAGGCAATCGCACCATTGGTTGAAGACGGCCTGTACCTAGTCCCCAAAGTAATCGAATAATCATGTCACAAGTCATAAACAGCAGCTTGAAACAGCTCGGTCAGATGTTGGCTGACAAAAAAATCTCCAGCGTAGAACTCACACAGGAGTATCTCAACCGTATAGATGCGCTGAATCCCAGTATTAACGCTTACATTACGGTGGATAAAGACAAAACGCTCTCCCAGGCCAAAACAGCAGATGCACGCATCGCGGCAGGCAATACCGGTGCGCTGACCGGCATCCCCATCGCACAAAAAGATATCTTTTGCGCGCAGGGCTGGCGTACCACTTGCGGTTCAAGGATGCTGGAAAATTTCATCGCCCCTTACGATGCATACGTCATCGAGCAATTTGACGCAGCAGGTGCAGTGAATCTGGGCAAAACCAATATGGATGAGTTCGCGATGGGATCTTCCAACGAAACTTCCTACTTTGGCGGCGTCAAAAACCCGTGGGACATGACGCGTGTGCCGGGCGGCAGCTCCGGCGGCTCTGCAGCGGCAGTTGCAGCACGCTTGTGTGCGGCTGCAACCGGTACCGACACAGGCGGCTCCATTCGCCAACCCGCATCGCTTTGCGGCTTTACCGGTTTGAAACCAACCTACGGTCTGGTTTCCCGCTACGGCATGATCGCATTCGCATCATCACTCGACCAGGCCGGACCAATGGCCAAATCTGCCGGGGACTGCGCGTTGATGCTGAATGTGATGGCGGGTTTTGATGAAAAAGACTCTACCAGTGTAAACCGCCTGAAAGAGGATTACGCGCGCGACTTGAATAAACCGTTGAACGGCCTGAGAATCGGCCTGCCAAAAGAATATTTCGCCGATGGCCTGGAAGCCAATGTGGGTGCGGTTGTACAAGCGGCGATTGAAGAATACAAAAAACTCGGCGCTGAAATCGTCGACATCAGTCTACCTAATACGCAGCTATCCATCCCTGTGTATTACGTGATCGCGCCTGCCGAGGCCAGCTCCAACCTGTCACGTTATGATGGCGTGCGCTACGGGCATCGCGCCAAAGAATACACAGACTTGATGGACATGTACTGCAAAACGCGCGCAGAAGGTTTCGGGGCCGAAGTAAAACGCCGTATCCTGATTGGTACCTACGTGCTATCTGCGGGCTATTACGATGCCTACTACCTCAAGGCCCAGCAAATCCGGCGCCTGATTGCACAAGATTTTACCGAAGCATTCAAGAAATGCGATGTCATCATGGGTCCCGCTGCTCCCTCTACCGCATTTAAAATCGGCGAGAAAACTGACGACCCGGTAGCCATGTATTTGCAAGATATTTACACCATCGCCGTCAATCTGGCTGGCTTGCCAGGCATGAGCATTCCCGCGGGATTCAGTAACGGCCTGCCCGTTGGCTTGCAAATTATTGGTAATTATTTTGACGAGGCACGTATGCTGAATATCGGCCATGCTTATCAGCAGGTCACCGATTGGCACACCAAAATGCCTGAAGGAGTAGCGTAACATGCAGTGGGAAGTCGTCATTGGGTTAGAAACCCATGTGCAACTACAAACCAACACCAAGCAATTCAGCGGCGCTTCCACGGCCTTTGGCGCGGAACCTAATACGCAAGCTTGCGCAGTCAGCGTCGCTTTGCCAGGTGTGCTGCCGGTGCTAAATAAAAAGTCTGTGGAGTGTGCGATTAAATTTGGCTTGGCGATTGATGCAGAAATCGCGCCACGCAGTGTGTTTGCACGCAAGAATTACTTCTATCCCGATTTGCCCAAAGGTTACCAGATCAGCCAGTATGAGCTGCCTATTGTTGGTAAAGGACATTTGACTATTCAGGTTAGCGATGAAGAGAAAACGATTCGCATCACCCGTGCCCATCTGGAAGAAGACGCTGGAAAATCCGTACATGGTGCGGTGGAAGGCATGAGCGGCATCGACCTGAACCGTGCCGGTACCCCGTTGCTGGAAATCGTCACGGAACCAGATATGCGCTCGGCTGCCGAAGCCGTGGCCTACGCCAAGAAGCTGCACGAACTGGTGCAATGGATCGACATTTGTGACGGCAATATGCAAGAAGGTAGCTTCCGTTGTGATGTGAACGTGTCTGTGCGTCCAAAAGGTTCGGATAAGCTGGGCACGCGTCGCGAAATAAAAAATTTGAATTCGTTCAAGTTCATGCAGCAGGCTATTGAATACGAAACGCAATGGCAGATTGAAACGCTGGAAGACGGCGGGAAAATCGAGCAGGCGACCGTGCTGTTCAACCCAGACACTGGCGAAACGCGTGCCATGCGCAGCAAGGAAGAAGCCAATGATTATCGCTACTTCCCCGACCCGGATTTACTGCCGCTGGAAGTGACGGAAGCTGATAAAGCGCGCGTGAAAGCGGACATGCCAGAGCTGCCGCACGCCATGAAAGCCAGATTCGAAACGGAATATGGGTTAACAGCATACGATGCGGACACGTTGACTGCTGGCCTGGGTATGGCCAGTTATTTTGTGAACACAGTAAAAGCAGGAGCCGAGGCCAAGCCCGCCGCCAACTGGATAATGGGCGCAGTCTCCGCGAAGTTGAATGCTGAAGAAAAAACCATTACGGATTCGCCAGTGAGCGCTGTACAACTGGCGCAATTGTTAAGGCGAATTCAAGACGGCACGATCTCTAACAATGCCGCCAAACAAGTATTTGAGGCCTTGTGGACTGTCGAAACCGATGTGGATGCGGTGATTGAGCGATTAGGATTGAAGCAAGTATCCGATGTCGGCGCAATTGAAGCCATCATCGATGAAGTGCTTGCCGCCAACGCTGAGATGGTGACGGAGTTCAAATCCGGCAAAGAAAAAGCCTTTAATGCATTGGTAGGTCAATGCATGAAAGCCAGCAAGGGTAAAGCCAACCCGGCGCAAGTCAACGAATTACTGAAGAAAAAGCTGGGCGCTTGATTTATTTGGTTGTCGTGGCAGTTGCAGAAAGCGGAGCTGGTACAACCGCCGTGTTTGAGCTTGGCGTTTTTTCTGCTGTTGTTGTCTCGCTAGGCGACACCTGTTTAAGCGCGATAAAGCGGGCTTTTTCATCTGCAAAGCGCTTGTTGGTATCTAGCATGCTCTGTTTGTGTACTGCGATTTGCTGGTCTATGCGCACCATTTCGCCTTTGGCTATCTTGATTTCATCATCCAGATAAGCCGGTAACGGTTTTTTACGTGTGCGGAAACTCTCGGCTGTTTTGTTGTTACGTGCCAAACGGCCATTGACGCTCTCTTTTTGTGAACTAAGCGCCTGAATTGCAGCCTGATCCATCTGCAGGTAGCGATCACGCGCCATGTCAATCTCCTCCACCTTCGTATAGGAGGCCAACAAGATATTGTCTTTACGCTGCTGTGCTAATCTTTGGGCACTCTCCTGATCACTTTTTGGCATGTCTTTGACATTTTGCTTCACCACCACGCCCTGCGTTGTCAGCTCGCTGTTGCTACGGCCCGCTTCCTGTGCCGGTAACTTGTCGCCGTAATGGGTCACGCCCTGACTATCTACCCACTTTACAATACGCTTGGAATTGCCTGTGTTCTCTGGCCCTGCTGCAAGAACAGGCATGCTCAGTAAAAAACCTAGCAATGTCAAAATCAGGATTCGCATTTTTTAATTTACACCATAACGTTCACGATACTGCTGAATTGAAAGCAAATGCTGTGCCATTTCTTGCGTATCCTTCAAATAAGTCAACAAATCCGCCAAACTGGCAATTGCACACACTGGTATTCCGTTATCCTGTTGAACCTCCTGCACTGCCGAAAGTTCCCCGGTGCCTTTTTCCTGTCTATCCAGGGCAATACTGACGCCGCATGGCGTTGCGCCGTGATCTCTAATCAAAGTCACGGATTCGCGTACAGATGTGCCTGCTGAAATGACATCATCAATAATCAACACATTACCTTGAAGCGAGCTACCCACGACAACACCACCCTCTCCGTGATCTTTGGCTTCTTTGCGGTTATAGGCATAAGGCAGGTTACACCCTTGACGCGCAAAGGCAATCGCGATGCTGGCCACCAGCGGAATGCCTTTATAGGCCGGGCCAAACAACATATCAAATTGAATTCCGGAGTTTTGGATGCTTTTAGCGTAAAATTCACCTAATTTAAGTAAACTCATACCATCGTTAAACAAGCCGGCGTTGAAGAAATACGGACTTAAGCGGCCTGCCTTGGTTTTAAATTCACCGAACCTGAGCACATGCTTTTCAACTGCGAAAGCGATAAATTCCTGTGCATTGCGTTGTGAATCGTTTACGGTGCTCATAAGACAATTTGTAGAAAGTAATGAATGCGTATTATAACTGCGAATTTAAACGGCATACGTTCTGCCGCCAATAAAGGGTTTTTCAGCTGGCTTGCGCAACAAAATGCAGATGTGGTTTGTCTGCAGGAAATCAAGGCTCAACATGCGGACCTGACAGATGAGATGTTGAATCCACCTGGTTTTCATGGCTATTTTCACCTGGCAGAAAAAAAGGGCTACAGCGGTGTCGGTATCTATTGTAAAACCAAGCCTGATACCGTGGTTGAAGGTTTAGGCATGAAGGATATTGATTCTGAGGGACGTTATCTGGAATGCCGCTTCGGCAGCCTAAGCGTTGTTTCACTCTACTTGCCTAGCGGTTCCAGTGGTGAGGAACGCCAAGCGTTCAAATTCGACGTTATGGCGCGTATCACACCACATCTGCAGACCCTGGCACAAAGTGGCCGCGAAGTACTGATTTGTGGCGATTGGAACATCGCGCATCAGGAAAAAGACTTGAAAAACTGGAAAGGAAATCGCAAGAATTCCGGCTTTTTGCCCGAAGAACGCACCTGGCTGACAGATTTATTTAGTAACGCTGGGTGGGTAGATGTCTATCGCCAACTCCACCCGGAAACAACTGATAGCTGTTATACCTGGTGGAGCAATCGCGGGGCAGCTTATGAGAAAAATGTAGGATGGCGGATCGACTATCAGATCGCCACCAGAAAATTTGCAAAAACTGCAATCCTGTCAACTATTTATAAAGAAAAACGTTTTAGTGATCATGCGCCCTTGATAGTTGACTATGATTTGAGATAGACTTAGTAACCCCCTGATTATATTTATTATATTGCCAAAAAGTTCAATTACTGGTTTTTTGCTGGTTGCTTGCCTGTTGCATATGGAGACTGCATTGGCTGGCGAATCTGACACGCCTGCCGAACCTAATAGCATCAGCAATGTGTATTCTGATATGGAGATGCGCATGCGTTTGGCCACAAAAGCTAGCGCTACACCTTGCAGCGCAGAAGCCTGCGAGGAGAACCAACTATTCGATGCAAGGGTGCAGCAGTTAGGCGAACAATTATCAGCCAAAGCGTTCGAGATATATCCTAACCTGCAAAAACAAGTGCAGAAGTTCACATTTGGTGTAGTAGAAAAAACTGGGGCAGGAACCGCATCAAATAACAAAGGCAACATCGTCATATTCCGTGGATTACAAGACATGATGCTAAGTGATGAAGCGCTTGAGTTTATTATTGCTCGTGAAATGGGTCATGTGATTGGCAAGCATCATGTCACCAATACATCTACCAAACTGATTATTTCTGCGCTGGCTAGCGTAATATTTCCTGCCGCTGCAATCATCGGCGCATCTTCAACAGCGGCCCAGGCCAGCAGCGCAACTAGCTTGCTTACCAGCGCCGCTTCTACTGCCACCTCTATGGTGGGTTCCGAGGTGGCAATGTCCAGAATGAAACCATCACAATTGATGGAATCCGACGAAATTGCCATCAAATTACTCGTAGCCCAAGATTCGGACATGCAATCGATAGCGAGCGTGCTTCAATCCGACCCAGAGCTGCTAATCAAAAATGGCTGGGAACGGGACTTGGACACCAGCCAACAATATCTGCAGGCAATTGTCGATAAAGACAATCTGGCTCTTGAACCGCTTGAAGCAGCAGCATACACCCAAGCAGAAGAACCTGTGGCACCCTAAAAAGAGTTGTAAGTCTTCCCAAACTCCCACGACTAATGACAGGCGTTGAGTGAAAAGCTTGTTTTCATCTCAATATCTTGGTGGAAAATCGCTAATTTCTATCGTTTAGTCTTAGGAGAATCAAATGTCTATTGAAACAACATCCAAAACAAGTAAAGGTGCATTGCTGGCAGTTGGCGCAGCGGCATTGATATTAGCCGGTTGCGCAAGCAGCGGTAACACTGCCAGCAGTGGCTCTACAGTCGCCTGCGTTGGTGTGAATTCATGCAAAGGTACAAGCGACTGCAAAACCGCAGGGAACGAGTGTAAAGGCCACAATGCCTGTAAAACTGCAAAAAACGCTTGTAAGGGTCAAGGTTCCTGCAAAATCTCTGCCAATGCCTGTAAGGGTCAAAACAGTTGCGCCGGCCAAGGACACTTGTCACTTAGCAAAGCAGAATGCGATGCCAAGGGCGGCCATCCCGTTTAGTCAAACAGTAGCATGGGCCTGGTTACAAGCCCATGCTTTTAATACTTCACGGAGTTCATATGTCCCAACAATTACCCTATTTAGGTTTTGGCCTAGGTTTACGTACAGAACACTATCACCCAATTTTGGAAACCAGCCCCAAAGTGGACTGGTTTGAAATTTTGTCGGAAAATTATATGATCCCCGGCGGGAAGCCTTTATATTTTCTGGATAAGATTCGAGAAAACTACCCGTGCGTCATGCATGGCGTTTCGCTCTCCATCGGTTCCACAGCTCCTATCGATAAGGCGTATCTACGTGATTTGAAAAAACTGGCAGACCGCGTACAACCAGCCTGGATTTCCGATCATTTATGCTGGACTGGCGTACATGGTCAAAATATCCACGATTTATTACCGCTGCCGTATACGGAAGAAACTGTTAAACATGTCGTGGAACGTGTGAAAATGGTACAGGATTTCCTGGGACGTCAGATTCTGCTGGAGAATGTCTCCAGTTATGCAAGCTACGTGGATTCGACCATGACCGAATGGGAGTTCATTACAGAAATCAGCAACAATGCAGATTGCTTGTTACTGCTGGACGTGAATAACATCTACGTCAGCAGTTATAACCACCATTTCGATGCCAAGGCTTTTGTGGACGGCGTGCCTAGGCACAAGGTACAGCAGATCCACCTGGCGGGGCATAGCAATCAAGGTGACTACATCATCGACACCCATGATGCGCCGGTGATAGATGCAGTGTGGGACTTATATGATTACAGCGTTTCGCAATTTGGTGCGGTATCCACCATGATAGAACGTGATGACCATATTCCAGAGTTAGCCGTGTTGGTGAACGAACTGGAAATCGCAAAAGAAATCGCCAAGAAAGCAATTTCAACACGGCAAGTGGAGCGTGCAGCATGAGCCAACTCGCCAATATCCAAGCTGGTTTTCAGGCCTTTCTGTTCGATTCGGAAAAAGCTTCAGATTTTAAGACACGAATTGTTAATGATGCGAAGGTAGGCGCGGAGCAACGCTTGGAGATTTATTATAATGCCTATCGCTTGCGTATCATCGAAGCGTTGGCTAACGCTTATCCCAACCTCAAGGCCTTGCTGGGGGATGATTGGTTTGACCGCATCGCCCGCAGCTATATCGACGAATATCCATCTACCTACCGCAATATGCGCTGGGTAGGCGACCAAATGGCGGTACATCTTGCCAAAGAGTTACCAGAACACCCTATCGCCGCAGAAATGGCAGCGTTCGAATGGGCGCTTGGACTAGCATTCGACGTCGAAGATGCACCCGTCTTAAGTTTGCAAGATTTGGCTGGGATACCGCCAGAATCTTGGCCCGGCCTCATCTTTAAACTGCATCCATCCGTGCAGTTATTGGCGCTGAATTGGAACGTATTACTAGTGTGGCAAGCGCTGGACAATGGACAAATACCGCCGCCTGCCGAGCGTATTGATGAACCCTGTGTAGTGTGGCGCAAAGGCATGGATTCACATTACCGCGCGCTGGATGATAAGGAGTACAAGGCAATTCAACAGATTTCTGCAGGTAGCAATTTCGGCGAGCTATGTGAAAGACTGCAAGAAAACACCGATGAAGAGGCAGCTACTGCATTAGCCGCACAATATCTGGCAGGCTGGTTGGATGCTGGTTTGATGAGCACAATCCAGTCATTTTCATTATAAAGTCCACTGCCTTAGGAACAGCTCCCAGATTAGCTACCAGAACATCTGCTTGATGTAGAAGCACTACAAACTCTCTTTACAGAACGGCAATGCCAAGCTCTGCAGAATCTCCCCCGTCTGGTTGTTTTGAATAAAGATTACAGCACCCGCATTACGTTTCTTCCACTCGGCGCTTAAGGTAAATTTTTTTGAAAATTCGCCTAGATTGCCCATAGGATAAGCACCAAAAAATTCGCGCACCACATAATCATGCTTTAATTCGCGGCCACTGTTTTCGCCTGCTTTTACCTGGCTCACCAAGTTGTTTTCGTATAGTGCGACAAACACGTCACTGTTTTTGCCATCCGCTGGCTTTACAGTCTGTGCACTAGCTACTAACGTTATCGCACCATCGGCCTCTGCCACCATATCCAGACCAAGATTGGCGCGTGATACCAGTTTTTTGCTTGATTCAACCACGTGGTTTAACTGGGAATCACCCCAACTTCTAAAATCACGCCCATTCATCACAAATTGCGGCGTATAAACAAAACCCAAGCCACCGAATGCCGCCATTTTACGTTGGCGATCTGAATATTCGGTTTTTGCAAATCGGTCTTTCCAGCCGATGTAATCCCAATAATCCACATGAAAAGCAAGTGGTGTAAATTTATTGGTATCGGATTTCAACCCACTTAGCCAGTTGTCCGCCGGCGGACAACTGCTGCATCCTTCGGAGGTATACAACTCAAGCAATGGAACCGTATATGCGCCGCTTTTGGCGCTGCATTCCGTCGCAAAAGCGGTGCCCTGTGAGGCGCATAGAATAAGGCTTGTGGCGATGATGCTCATTTTTGCAGAAAAACGCATGATAGAACTCCATTTAGGGTAACAGGAGTTAGTCTGCGGGATGGTAACAACCTTACAAAAAATCACATTTGTCATTTCCACCTAGATGGGAATGACAAGCTAGAACGGTTTTTCGTTTTCTTTGATGGTATTCCAGGGCGCGACCCTGAACAGCAATAACATGCCGGGAATCGCCAGCAAGGTGCATACATAAAAGAAACTCTCCCAGCCAAAGTGCTCCACCATGCCACCTGTTAGCGCATTAAACACAGAACGGGGTACGGCGGAAAGGCTGGTAAATAACGCTAGCTGCGTTGCGGTATAAGCCGGGTTGGTCTCGCGTGCCATATAGGCCACATAAGCAGCTGTGCCTAACCCCACGCCAAAAGCTTCTGCCCCGATCACGATAGCCAGCATACTGCGTTCAGCTGCGCCGACGCTGGCAAACGGGCCCATGTGTGCCAGCCAGGCAAAGCCAAGGATAGTCACTGCCTGCGCAAAACCGAATATCCAGAGCGCACGATTGATGCCCAATCTCAGCATCCATATTCCACCTACAAATGCCCCAGCAATCTGCATGGCAAGGCCACTGCCTTTGGCAATGGCACCAATATCGGTTTTGCTGAAATGCATATCCAGATAGAACGGTGTCGCCAGCGCAGTGGCCATGCTATCCCCCAGCTTGTAAAGCAAGATAAACACCAGCACCAGAAGCGCACTTTGCCAGCCCCGACGCGAAATAAACTCATGAAATGGCTCTACTACCGAAGCATACAAGGTTTTGGGCGCCAATTCGTTCTCTGGTTCGCGCACAGCTATTGTCATGATTATGCCGGGCAACATGAATAAAGCCACTATCAAAAACACTGACGACCATGCCAAATGGTCGGCCAGAATCAATGCCAACGAACCTGGCACCAGACCAGCAATGCGGTAGGCGTTCACATGCACACTGTTTCCAAGCCCCAGTTCATAGTCGCTCAATATCTCGCGGCGGAAAGCATCGATTACGATATCCTGACTGGCAGAGAACAACGCGACCAGGGTAGAGATAACGGCAATGGTGGTAATATCAAGCTTGGGTTGGTAAAACCCATAAGCGGCAATCGCGATAAACAAAGCCAATTGCGTCACCAGCATCCAGCTGCGGCGGCGTCCCAGCGGCGCAATCAAGTTGTATCTATCCATCAGCGGCGCCCATAGGAACTTCCAGGTATAGGGCAACTGGATAAAAGCAAACGCCGCGATGGTTTTGAGATTCATGCCTTCAGATCGCAACCATGCAGGCAGTAGCTGCAGCAATAAATACAAGGGTAAACCGGAGCTGAAGCCCAGAAAGACACAGATCAGCATCCTTTTACTTAGCAAGGATTGCCAGATACCTGCACCCATGTTCTGTACCGTCACTGGTTCGCTTTCAAGCGATACATTGCCAATGCGCCACGCAAATTGGGCAACGCGTGCACTTCATTTCCAGCCGTTATCACTTTGCGTTCCAATATTTGGATTTTGTGATTTTTGCAAAACTCATCAAAATCCTGAATCGTGCAGAGATGCACGTTAGGGGTGTCATACCATTGATAAGGCAAATCTTCCGAAACTGGCATATGGCCACCAGTAGCGATCTGCAAACGATTGCGCCAATATCCGAAGTTAGGAAAAGTCACAATCGCCTCTTTCCCCACCCGCAGCATTTCCTGCACGATTTCCTCGGTATGATGCATGGCTTGCAATGTCTGGGACAAAATCACCGTGTCGAAAGACTGGTCATCAAACCCGGATAACCCAGCCTCCAAATCCATCTGCAGCACGTTGATACCATTTTGCAGGCAGCGCAACCAGTTATTGTCGTCCTTTTCCACACCGTAGCCACGCACTTCCATACTTTCGTGCAAAAACTTCAATAACGTACCATCGCCGCAACCCAAATCCAGCACCTTGCCAGAAAAAGGCAGCCAATTTGCTATTATTGCAAAATCTTGCCGATAAATAGCGCCGCAATTTGTATTATTTACATTTTCATGCATGACTTATATCTCGATCTGCCGTAAATATTCACGCAAAATATCGTGATAATGCTTATCAGGCATCAAAAAGGCGTCATGCCCATGCGCTGCCGTCACCTCGGCATAACTGACATTCAGTTCGTTATCAAGCAAGGCCTGCACAATCTCTTTGGATCGTTCCGGCGAGAAACGCCAATCGCTGGTAAAGCTTAATACTAGAAATCTGGCTTTTGCAGCCTTTAGCGCAGCACTTAAGCTGCCATCAAATGCACGCGCAGGATCGTAATAATCTAGTGCGCGCGTCATTCTTAAGTATGTATTGGCATCAAATTCGCCGGCAAATTTATCGCCCTGGTAACGCAAGTACGATTCCATCTCGAATTCCACATCAAAGCTATATTTAATGCCATCTTTGAGCTTGCGGCCAAACTTTTCACCCATCGCATCATCGCTTAAATATGTGATATGCCCCAACATTCGCGCAATCCGCAAACCACGTCGCGGCACCGTATTGTTACTATAATAATCTCCGTTATAAAACTCCGGGTCTGTAATAATGGCTTGGCGCGCCACCTCATTAAAAGCCATGTTCTGCGCGGTAAGATTAGGCGCACTGGCAATCACCAATGCATACTGCACACGCTCGGGGAAAGCGATTGTCCACTCCAAAGCCTGCATGCCACCTAGACTGCCCCCTATCACTGCAGCCAGTTGTCGAATGCCCAGAAAGTCCAGCAAACGCGCTTGTGACTGCACCCAATCTTCCACGGTTACCACAGGGAATGCCGCACCCCAGGGCTTACCGGTTGCTGGGTTGATACTGGCCGGCCCACTCGAACCATGGCATCCACCCAGATTATTCACGCCAATAACAAAGAATTTATTGGTATCCAGCGGCTTGGTCGGTCCAACCAGATTATCCCACCAGCCTGGATTCTTATCGGTCTCTGTATATCGGCCAGCCACATGATGGGTACCAGATAGTGCATGACAAACCAGTACCGCATTGGATTTATCCGCATTCAAAGTGCCATAGGTTTCATAAACCAGATCGAATTGTGGCAAAGTCTCACCGCTTTTTAATGTGATCGGCGCATCAAAATGCGCTTGCTGTGCCTTAACGATGCCCACCGAACTTGTACTATTTTCGCTCATGGCGCGATTATACTATGGCTTGCAGCCCGGTTGTGCCGACAAGCATCGGGCGGGCGCCCCTGCCAAACGTAACACGCTCGATGCCAGCCAAATCGTATTTGTGGTCGACTTCCGCAAACCCAGCCTCGTGCATCAGATCTCTCACTTTTCTTGCCTGATTATATCCATGCTCCAGCATCAGCCAGCCTTGTGGCTTTAAATAATTCATCGCCTCGCTAATAATGGCGCGCAAATCATTCAAACCATCCTTACCTGCAGTTAGCGCCATAATCGGTTCAAAACGTAGATCTTCTAACTGCAGGTGTGGATCATTATCTTCAATATACGGCGGATTGCCTGCAATCACATCAAACGTCATACCCTCAAGCGCACCAAACCAATCACTGTGCATAAACAGCACATTCGGAATATTAAGTACTTTCGCATTCTCTTGCGCCACAGACAACGCCTTTTCAGAGGCGTCCACAGCAATCACTTGCACCTGCGGACGATGCTTGGCAATTGCCAACGCGATTGCACCAGAGCCGGTACCCAGGTCCAGCACCTTCAACATGCCATCTCCGTGCGGAAATGGACGCAATGAAAGCTTCTCCAACGCTGCCTCAACCAACGTTTCTGTATCCGCACGCGGTATAAGTGTATCTGGCGTAACTTTTAGCTTTAATCCATAAAACTCACGGTAGCCCACAATATATGCCAGCGGCTCCCCACACAAACGACGTCGCAGCAATGCCTGAAACTCCGCATGGATATTGGCTCCCAGGGCATCGTTTTCATGCGCAATCAGCCAGGCACGATCCACGTTAAGCAGATGCTGCAAAAGCAACCTGCATTCCATACCTGGAATTGCAGGGTAATCCAATTGCGCCTGTTTAAGCGACTGTGCGATGGAAAATAGGCTCATAAATAATTAGTGTTATCGCAAAAGAATTACTTTGTACTGCATATTTAAAGCAAAACGGCAACCGAAGTTGCCGTTTTGTTGTGCTATCAATTCTAGCAATTTAAAGCAGGTTACCCTGCATTTAAATTAGAAGAACATGATTGCGCCCAAAGCAAAGGTTTTAGCCTTACCATCTTGAGTTTTGTCTAGACCAATGTTCTGGAATTTAGTGTCTGTATACTCAGCAACCAAATTCAAACTCTTAGTCAGAGGATGGTATACACCTGCAACCCAAGATTTGTCTTTGAAGTCACCAGCGCCAACGCCATCAGTACTATTTTTATCGTACCTGCTTTCACCCCAGCTTAAACCAATTTTTGTGCCTGGGCCTGGAATTGTATAAGTACCTTGAACGTAACCACCTTTAACGTCATGGTTTGTGCCATCTGAACCAACACCTAAACCAGTTGCTGGTGTGATGCCTGCTAAAGCCATAACAGGAGCGCCCATGTTTTTGCCGTCATAGTAGTAACCAACTAAACCGAAACCTGCAGCATTAACCTTACCACCAATTTCCCAAGCGTCAGCTCTTCTACGAGTATTTGCTGCACCTACACCTTCATTAAGTTTTTGATAGATACCGCCCACCCAAACTTTACCAGCAAAATCGCCAGCCCACTCATAACTAGCTTTAGCATCAAAACCTAAATCATGGTTGGTTTGATTGCCCCATGGTTCACGTGCTGCAGCAGCAAAGCTGAAACCGTTCCAGTTTGGTGAAGCATACTGAACTTGACCAACCCAGTCAGCATACAGATAACCAGCACCGATACGGCCCAATGTAGAGTTACCAGCACCACCAGCACCTTGACCAACACCTAACAATGTCATATCTGACAAAATAGCGTCTGAGCCAAACACGCCCAAATCACGACCCATCTTGATAGTACCCCAAGATTTGTCACCAAATGTCATGAATGATTGACGAATATTCAAGCTATTACCTTGAGCGCCATTGCTTCCGTTGCCGCCAGAGCCTGTATTTTGTGCATTAGTGCCTGTAAAGAATGTGAACTGGAATGCAACATCCAGATCATTTTGACGTGATTTACCACCAATACCAATAGCTGATGGCAAAAGACCAGTTGAAATTTCATTAGCTGTTTCGTGTGTCAATACACCTTTTGTTGGAGATTTTAAATCACCAGAGAAACGTGTGTTTGTGTAGTAAGTATTCACATTACCACCAATGTCAATTGTCCAATCGCCAGCTGGAATTACGATACCAGCGTTTGCGCTTGAAGCTGCAGCCAACAGTGCTGAAGCAACTGCTAAACTTAATTTTTTGCTCATATAATTCTCCTAGTTTTAAATCGTACTACTAAATTTACTACTTAAATTACCCTCATTTTCAGCAAATTAGTGATTACTCCCCTGTTGCCAAAAACGAGAAAGTTCGCGAACTTCCTCAATAAAACACATTACTGCTATTTACTAAGAAGGTAGACAAAGTATGCCAAAAAACGGTTTGAAAGGCGAACAAGTTTGTAATTTCTGCACGATTTTTATTCATTTCTGTTGTATAGAAGCAACAATCCCCTATGAATTGGCTATATAAAACTATCGTTTCTAAGATAGCACCATTTTAAGCTGACTTAAATCATACTCGCTAGTGATGACAGCTTTGCCAATTCCTTTCTGCAGCACAAGTCGGATTTTGCCATCCTGCACTTTTTTATCGGATTGCATAAGGTTTAAGTATTGATCGGCACCAAGTTCAGGTGCTTGGGTAGGCAAGCTGGCCGCATGGAAAATGGCTTCCATGCGCGTCAGCTCTTTGTCCGTAAGCCAGCTCATGCGCCGGGATAACGCTGCGGCCTGCATGATGCCTGCGGCCACTGCCTCGCCGTGCAACCAGGCACCGTACCCCATGGCGGTTTCAATGGCATGTCCAAAAGTATGTCCCAAATTAAGCAATGCACGCTCGCCGCTTTCATGCTCATCTGCCGCAACCACCTCCGCTTTATTCTGACAGCTGCGGAAGATAGCGTAACTTACGGCAGCCTCATTCAGCGTCATGAGTTTTGACATATTCACTTCCAGCCAATCGAAAAAATCCGCATCGCGAATAAGACCATACTTGATCACCTCTGCAATGCCTGCGGATAATTCACGCGGTGGCAGGGTCTTAAGCGTGTCAGTATCCGCCAGTACCAGCTGGGGTTGATAGAACGCACCAATCATATTCTTGCCCAGCGGGTGATTGATGCCCGTTTTGCCCCCAACGCTGGAATCCACCTGCGAAAGCAAAGTAGTCGGCACCTGGATAAACGGCACACCACGTTGATAGGTGGCTGCCGCAAATCCTGTCAGATCTCCAACAACGCCGCCACCCAATGCAATCAGTGTCGTACTGCGTTCTGCGCGACGCCTGAGCAATGCATCATATATGAGATTTAAAGTTTCACTGTTTTTGTATGCCTCACCATCCGGCAGCACAACATCAATCACCTCAACGCCTTGTTGCTTTAGCGGTGCCGCCAGCTTATCCAAATATAAAGGGGCCACCGTGGTATTGGTAACAATGGCAACCTGCTTGCGCTTGAGATGCGGCAGAATCAAATCTGGTCGCGAGATCAGCCCAGCGCCAATATGAATGGGGTAACTGCGCTCACCGAGCGCGACTGTTAATGTTTGCATCATAGTTTTGAAAGTGCCTGCTCAACTCGGTTAATAATAGTAGCGACCGGCTGATTACCGGTATCGACAATCAAAGTGGCTATTTCGGTGTACAACGGATCTCGTTCGGCATAGAGCTGCTCCAGCTTGACACGAACATCCACGTTTTGCAGCAATGGCCTTTGTTTGTCGTGCCGGGTGCGATGCCACAGTTCATTTACATTCGCCCGCAAGTAAATCACCACCCCGGTGTTTTTTAATATCTCGCGATTTTCTTGTGCCAACACTGCACCACCGCCCGTTGCCAGCACGATGCCAGTTTGTTCGGAAAGTTCACGAATAGTCGTCTTTTCCCGCTTACGGAAACCTTCTTCTCCTTCCAGTTCGAAAATGACCGGGATCTTAACGCCTGTGCGCTTTTCGATTTCGTGGTCTGAGTCATAAAATGTCCGGCCAAACTGTTTGGCGATGATTTTGCCAACGGTAGTTTTACCAGCGCCCATCAAACCAATAAAATAAATATTGCGATTTTGAAGTACCAAAACAAAATGCCTATCGAGTGAATGATAGGCATTTTAAGGTAAAGCGCTTATTCTGTCAGGCGATTAACGCAAACCTAAGCTTTCATCCATGATTTTCGGTGTGATGAAAATCAGCAATTCAGTTTTATCATCTTGTTTAGTCCGTTTTTTAAACGCATTACCAATAACAGGCAAATCGCCAAAGAAAGGAACCTTACTTACATCATTACGCTCGGTCTGCTCATAAATGCCACCTAGTACAGCCGTCTCGCCATTGGAAACTAAGACTTGAGTATTTACTTTCTGTGTGTCGATAGAAGGTACACCAAAGAACACCTGCCCCACCTTCTCTTTTTTCACTTCCAAATCCATGATGATTTTCTCATCAGGTGTGATTTGTGGCGTTACTTCCAAGCTCAGCACAGCTTCCTTAAACGCTACATTGGTTGCACCGCTGCTTGATGCTTGCAAATATGGAATTTCCGTACCTTGTGCGATCTTTGCCTTTTGCTGATTGGCGGTGGTAACACGAGGGCTAGATACAATTTTGCCGCGGTTATCAGTCTCTAATGCGGTCAGCTCAAGATTCAATAACAAGCCTGCTGGCAGCCTGAATAAACTAAATGCAATTTGTCCCGCAGGATTAGCGACCGGCAAATTACTATTTAACCCGCCCGTGCCGGCCGTTACTGCACCAGCTCCTGTTCTTGTTACTGCTGAGGTTTGATCCAGATTACCGCCAACCATCAAAACATTATTACCCGGAGTGGTTTGACTTTCAACACCAAATCTCGCCCCAAGGCTCTTACCGAATTTCTCGTCAGCCAACACTAAGCGTGATTCAATCATCACTTGGCGTACTGCCACGTCTGTTTTATTAATAATCGCCTGGATTTCTTCAAGCTTTTTAGCTGTATCCTGAATAAACAACGTGTTAGTTCTTGGATCAATTACAGCACTACCACGCTCAGAAAGGATACTTTTGTTTCTATTACTACCACTACCCCCACTACTGCCTCCTTGTGAATTAGAGCCAGTCAAAAGCACCTTGAACGCCTCGGCCTTTTGGTATTTCAATGTAAATGCTTCGGTACGCAAAGGCTCCAGATCTTCAATTTGCTTTATCGCTTCCAAGGCAGCTTTTTCTTTGGCAGCCACTTCGTCGGCAGGCGCGACGGTAATCACATTGCCTTTTTTACGCATGGTCAGACCTTTATTTTGCATAATGACATCCATGGCCTGATCCCAAGGTACATCCTTCAAACGCAGTGTAATATTACCGGTCACGGTGTCGCTCGCCACAATATTCAACCCGGTAAAATCTGCAATCACTTGCAAAACTGAGCGCACCTCGATATTTTGGAAGTTCAGCGACAGTTTCTCGCCAGCATAGCCAGCTTTTGAACTTTGCACCAATTTATTGGGGTCTTCTACTTTCTGACGCACATCCAGAATGAATTTTTTATCGGCCTGATACGCGGATTGCTCCCAGTCACCTTTAGGCTCGATGACCATACGGCCATTTTTACCTTGCTTCATGGTGTCCACATACAACACTGGCGTATTGAAGTTAGTAACATTCAAACGGCGCTGCAGTTCTGCTGGCACATCAGTATTGATAAAATCTACTGTGATGATCTTGCCTTTTTGCTTGATGTTGATGCCAGTATTTGGATCGGACAAATCTACCATGACGCGACCTTCACCATTTTTACCGCGTGCAAAATCCACCCCAGTAATGGCATGCTCTACATTGCCTGCATGCGACTCTGCAAAACGTGTCTCTGTGTTCGTAGTGCCAGCCCCGATTTCATTACCCTGCAGATTAATGATCACTTCATTACCACTGACAGAGGTGTTGTAACCTACATTTTTACTCAAGTTCAGCACCATGCGGGTACGGTCTTTGGCTTGTGCCAACGTTACGCTTTTAAGCGGGCCCTGGTCTGTTGGTATGTTGCTTTTTGTCAAGCCATTTGCAGTATCTGGGAAATCCAGCGCAATGCGTGCCGGATTATTCAAGCTAAACCCCGCAGGTGGGTTTGACATTGGCGTTTTCAGTTTCACCTTGATGCTGACACGCCCACCAGAAAGCGTTGAAAAATCAATATCTTCTATTTTGTTCCCGTAAAGATTTTCATCTTCTGCTGCAGAGGCTTGCCCCAGCAAGCCCAACGTCAACAGCAAAATTGCTGTGAAAAATTTTATGAATGTCTTGTTCATATTGATTCCCATCGTATTATTCCTGCAAGTTGATACTTGCATTACGTTCTACCCAATCACCGGTCAAATCATCTTGCACGATTTCTTTAAGCTCGACAGCATTCTCATTGATCGCTGTCACCAATCCAAAATTAGGTCCCAGATAATTACCCATTTTTATCTGTTGAACCGTGTTGTCCGGTGTTTTGATTAATCCGTATACACTTTTATTTTTACTTAACATACCCACATATTTCAGGCTTTCCAAAGGGTAAGCTTCCAATGGCTCTTTGGGGCGATTAGTGTTTGGTTGCAAACTACTGGTGCTGGTGGCTTTTCGCGCCCTGAATGGGTCCGACAAAGTACCGTCTGCGTTGTATTGCAGCGGGGTATATGGCTTCACTTCTGGCAAAGGCTGCACATTCTTGCCCATATCATTGGCCGCATTCGCCATGAACTTATCCAGATCATCGCCTTCGCCTCCCTTGCATGCCGCCAACAGAAGTGCGAACAGAATAGCGCTAATTAAACCGTAAGACACTTTCATTATTTCTTGTCCTTATTAGCTTTCTTTTTAGCATCTCTTTGGCTGGCCACTTCAGACGAATCCAGATAACGATAAGTCTGCGCAACCGCCTCCATGGAAAGAAGGCCATCCTTGGCATCCTTGTTGATTGGCGCGATACTTAGATTATTGAGCGTGACGATTCTTGAAAGCTTGGAAACATCCATCGCAAACGCGCCAATATCATGGTAGGTACCTTTGATTTTGACCTGGATGGGCATTTCGGCATAAAAGTCCGCCATCACTTCCGAGCCCGGCTTGAACAATTCAAACTCCAGCCCGCGCCCTAACCCAGCCTGGTTGATGTCAGTAAGCAACCCATCCATTTGAGATTTGTCAGGCAATTGTTTTAAAAGCGCACCGAATGTTTTTTCGATATCCAGCATTTGTTGCCTGTAGGCATCAATCTTTACTGCCTGGCTCTTTTTTTCCAGGAATGTTTGTCTCAGGTCCTGCTCCTTGGCTTCAGCCTGATCCCATTCTTCGATCTGACCTCTCCATAAGAATGAATAGCCAAGCGCCACCAGAATTACGAACAAAATACTTAATAACACTAATTTGACTGGAACAGGTAGATTACCCGCGTTTTTCAGGTCTATATTTCTGAAATCATCTAATCTCATGATTTAGCCCCTTTCTTATTTTTATCCGTGGAAGCTTCTTCTGCGTGCTGTACCTTCAAATTGACATTTAATGTAAATTCATTCTGTTTGACCCCATTTACAGTGATCGCTTTGATTTCCACCAGACTGGGTGACTCCATCCAGTTTGAAACTGTCAAATTACGTACCAATGTCGCTACACGCGCATTAGTATCCGCCATCCCCTGCAAGGTGATTGCATTGCCCGTCTGCTTGATGCTAGTCAGATACATGCCTTCTGGCAATTGCCGCGCCAACTCATCAAGCACCACTACTGACTGGCTGCGATTGGTTTGCAGGTTTTCCACCACTTGTTTGCGCTCCAAAAGCGCATTGATCTGTTCCTTGAGATTTTTAATATCTGCAATCTCTTTGTCCAGCTTGGCAATGGCCGTTTCAAGACGCGTGTTTCTTTCCAGTTGAGCGTCCTTTCTGGCAGTCAGATATGTCCAGCCAGTAAAAATAACCGCGCCTGCAGCAACCAGCGCCATGAGCGCCATCAATCCAAACTGTCTTTGCCTTTCGGCACGTTTGATCTGACGATGTGGTAAGAGGTTAATGCGAATCATGTTAGTCCACCCCTCGCATCGCAAGCCCACAAGCCACTAACAGCGCAGGCGCATCGATTGCCACCTGTTGTTGCTTCACTCTGCCGCCCAAGGCCATAGACTGAAAAGGATTAGCCACCATTGTATTGACTTGTGTACGATCCTGCACCATCACATCCAAAGCAGGGATAGCTGCGCATCCGCCTGCCAAAACGATATGATCCACTCGATTATATTGGGTGGAACTAGTGAAGAACTGCATGCCGCGCGCCACCTCTGTAGCCAGCGCATGCATATAGGGCTGCAAGACTTCGCTTTCGTAGCTATCCGGCAAACCTCCTTTACGTTTGGCGATTTCCGCCTCTTCCACAGAGAGACCAAAGCGACGTTGAATCTCTTGAGTTAACTGCGCCCCGCCAAACGCTTGCTCACGGATATAGACCGATTTATTATCATTCAACACATTAATATGCATCATGGATGCGCCCAAATCCACAATCATAACTGTCTGATCCTTGCCTGCACTAGGCAGTTGATTGGCCACAAGCCGATAAGCCGCTTCGGTGGCATAGGTGTCCACATCCATCACGATCACCTTCAGACCTGCTTCCTCAGCAGCTGCCACGCGATCCTCAATTTTTTCTTTACGGGCGGCTGCAATCAGCACCTCTACTTCATCCGGGTTGTTAGGTGCCGGGCCTAACACCTGAAAATCAATATTCACCTCTTCCAGGGGGAAAGGAATATATTGATTAGCCTCGCCTTCCACCTGCACTTCCATTTCATCTTCGCGCAGATCAGCGATCATCATCACTTTTTTGGTAATCACGGCGGCTGAAGGTAAGGCCATTGCAGCGCGTTTCTCACGCGTACCCAACAGCTTCCAGGCCAGTTTGACCGCCTCAGCCACCTGTTCCAGGTTCGCAATGTTGCCATCCACCACAGCCTCTTTAGGTACTGCTGCAACAGAATATCCCTCCAAGCGATATCCACCTTTGACAGACCCAGAAAGCTCTACCATCTTGACCGAGGATGCACCGACATCCACGCCAATCAACGGCGGTGTACTTTCATTAAAAAAGTCGAATTTCAAATTAAAATTCTCTTTCTATATTCGTTAGTTACGCACAATTACGATAATTTACATTAAATCCTAGCAACAACTTTACGCCCTGTAAAGCAAATAATGTTTTTTATCAAGAACCCATTGGCGCATTTACAACACATATGCATTTTTTACTTCTAAGTATGCTTGCCTTAAGAATACTTACTTCTATCATCACTTGAATTTTGGGTTATTTGCTTTACCTTATATACTGTGCGTCTTGATTCTGTATTAGTTTAAGTGTCCTTATGACTCCCAAAAAGTGGTGGCATTTCCTCATTCTGTTCGCTTTGGTGTCAGTCCTTGCAGCTGCATCTCTCGGCGCCCTGGCTGTCAGTTTAATCTATCCGACCTTGCCCTCTCTGGAGAGCTTGACAGACTACCACCCCAAGCTACCCTTGCGCGTTTATTCAGCCGAAGGCACTTTGATTGGTGTTTTTGGTGAAGAACGACGTGCATTTATCAAAATCAGCGACGTGCCAAAGAACCTGAAAGACGCCGTTCTAGCCATCGAAGACCGGCGTTTCTATGAGCATGGCGGCGTGGACACCAAAGGCATTGTGCGTGCCATTAGAAATAACCTGACCGGCAAAGGTCACGAGGGTGCCAGTACAATCACCATGCAGGTAGCGAAAAACTTTTTTACCGTGCCCGGCAAAAAACGCACCATACTCACCAAAGTCAAAGAAGCACTACTTGCGATTAAGATTGAAAAAACGCTCTCTAAAGACCAGATACTGGAACTTTATCTGAACCAGATCTACCTTGGTCAACGCGCCTATGGATTTGCTGCAGCCTCGCAAGTCTACTATGGCAAGCCGCTCGCCAAGCTGAACTTGGCTGAGTCTGCACTATTGGCAGGATTACCCAAGGCACCTTCCGGCTATAATCCTTTTATCCATCTTGATCGCGCTACCGTGCGCCAGCATGAAGTGCTGCGTGACATGTACCGTTATGGTTTTATTGATGAAGCGTCTTATAAGGATGCGATAGCTTACAAGCTCAAATTCAAAACATCTAAACAGGTGGGTGACCTGCAGGCAGATTATGTGGCCGAGATCGTGCGTCAAATGCTGTATGAAAGCTATCAGGAAGAAATATACAGCAGCGGCCTGAAAGTTTATACCACCATCAAAAAAACCAATCAGGAAGCCGCTAACGCTGCAGTATTGCAAGGCATCCTGGAATATCAACAACGGCAAGGCTTTCAGAAAGCAGAAAAAACCATCGATTTGAACCAACTGAAAGCCGGCAACACCGAGGAAGGCCTGAAACAAGCGTTAGATGACATCGATATATACCAGGGTTTAATCCCCGCCATCGTGACAGAAGTCACACCCAAAACTGTCACTGTGTACAGTAAACAGGATGGAACCCTCACCATCAGCGGCCCAGGCCTGAGTCTGTTACAGAAGAACCTGGCTGACAAAGATGTCACTCATCACAAAATCAAGCCTGGCTCCGTAGTTCGGCTGATCAAAAGCCAGGACATCTGGCATATCGTACAGTTACCGGAAGTAGAATCCGCACTGATCGCTTTAGACCCTGAAACAGGCGCCGTACAAGCGCTGGTGGGCGGTTTTGATTTTAACAAAAACAAATTCAACCACGTCACTCAAGCCTGGCGACAACCTGGTTCCAGCTTTAAACCGTTCATTTACTCAGCAGCACTGGAAAAAGGCTTTACGCCTGCCAGCATTATCGAAGATGAGCCCATTTCGATGACTGCCGTCGAAACAGGTAGCACCAAGGATTGGGCACCTAAAAACTTTGACAATCAATACGATGGCCCTATCCGCATGCGCACGGCACTCACCAAATCCAAAAACATGGTGTCTATCCGCATCCTGCAAAGCATCGGCGCACGTTATGCACAAGATTATGTGACTAAATTTGGCTTTTCACGCAAAGACCATCCTGCCTACCTAACGATGGCACTAGGTGCAGGTTCGGTTACTCCTTGGGGCATGGCAACTGGTTATGCGGTGCTCGCCAATGGTGGCTATCACGTCAAGCCATACCTCATCAGCAAAATCACCGACAGCGACGGTAAAGTGATAGAGGAGATGCGTTACCCCACTGCGCAAAAAGACGCGCCGCGCGTCATTGATGGACGTAATGCGTTCTTGATGACCTCCATGATGCGCGATGTCATCCAGTTTGGCACCGCAACTAGAGCCAAAGCCCTGGGTCGTCAAGACATCTCTGGAAAAACCGGCACCACCAACAACCAGATAGATGCCTGGTTCGCCGGCTACACACCCAAGCAAGTAGCTATCGCATGGATTGGTTATGACCAGCCGCGCTCACTTGGCAAAAACGAGACTGGCGGCCGAGCTGCCCTGCCTATCTGGATCAAGTACATGGATACCGCACTTAAAAATCTCCCGGATATTCCGCCCAAGGTGCCTGACGGCGTGATGAAAGTGAAGATTGACCCAGTAACCGGCACCTTGATTGACGAGAGCGAAGATGGCATTTACGAATACTTCTATCACGAGAACCCGCCACCATCGGTAGAGACATCGCTTCCGCCGATGGAAGAGCCAAGTGCTGCAGACTTTCCCGATAGCATGCTTGATAACCCTTTGCATTTCCCTGGCACATCAAACTCTGCCTCTGAGCGCCCCTCTTCCCCACCATCGCAGCACGAAAGTCCTTCCGTTGACCCGGCCGATGCTGCGGCCAGAATCCTCAACCCTAGCGGGAATTAATATGTCACGCGAACACCCGGGCCAGATTCGGCACATGATTGCCCAGGCCGCTGCACGCATGATGGCAGAGGAGGGTGTGTACGATTACGGTTATGCAAAAAAGAAAGCCGGGCGGCAATTGGGCGTGACTGATGGCAGTATGCTGCCCAGCAATGCCGAGATAGAAGAGGAAGTACGGCTTTATCATGAGATTTTTAACGCTGACGAACAGCCTCAAAGTTTGCTGAATCTGCGTAAAGCAGCACTGGTAACCATGCGCTTGTTTGAACGTTTTAACCCATACCTGACAGGCGCGGTGCTGGATGGCACCGCTGGAAAATTCGCCCAGACTGACATTCATCTGTTTGCTGATAGCGTCAAGGATGTAGAACTGTTTTTGCTCAATCAGCAAATTCCGTTTGATAGCAGCGAAAAAAGCTATCGCCTATCCGACAAACCCAGTAAGGATAAAAAAGACAAAGTGCGCAAGACCGTGCCGGTTTTCACGCTCGAAACCGAATACGGCCTTATCAAGCTGAGCGTATTCGATATTGATGATTTACGGGTTTCCCCCAAAGGTGCTGTGAATGGTGCCAACATGCAACGTGCCAATACGCAGGAGCTTGCCGCACTTATTGGCTAATGCGGCTTGTGAGCGCGCATCCCCTGGTTGTATGCCTCAACCCCATCTACAAGCTCTACAGGCACAATACAAACATCTACCACCTCGATTGGGTAGCCAGTTTCTGCATCCACCTGTGGCACATGCGTGTTGGTTTCGTCACAGCGCTCGCCATTGGGACTCTCGATACTCAAAATACGTAATTTGCCTGCCTGAATATCCCGCTCGGCAAGCGCCTTTCCACCCTGAGTCATCAACTCATATTGCAGATCCGAACCTTCTGACTCACCAACAATCTCAGTGGCGTGATCCTTGGCTAGCGGCACAATCTTAGATTTCGCACGCTGTTCAGGCAAGGCTGCGGGTGCCGCAGCCACCACATCACCAACCTCGCCTTGAGTCACTGTGGGTGCAGGGCTTTCCGGCAAAGGCGCAACCATAGGCGCAGCATCTGCCGTTGCAGGAGACTCCTTCTGTAGATTGCCTGCTTCTGCCGACTGCCCTTCTGTCTGCTCAGCAGGGGTCCCCGGAGCAGACTGCACCTTGTCCGTGACGGCCTCTTCTTTTCGCACAGCCTCTTCCGCAGGCATCGCTATCGACGCAGATTCGGCTACTTTGGCGCGTTTTCGCGGTGCATCCGCTTTTGCAGCCAGCTCTGTACTGACTGGCGAGGCCCATTCGCTTTCCTTGGGCCGTTGCTCATGCGTCATCAGCACCACCAGTAAAGCCACGGCGATACTACCCATGCCCGCCACCTGTGCGCCAGTCATATGCCACTCACGCAATCTTGCCCACCAGCCAGTTCTTGCTGGTTTTGCCTTGGCCGACGCGTAAGCCAGTACGCGTTGACGCACATCATCCGCAGGCTGCGCCCCACGATCTGGCGCATGCTGCAAGGCTTTTTCAAGATGCGGATCGCGCAAGTCCATCACCCCACCACCGGCGGCAAATAGGCGCCCATGCAAGTGCGCAGCCTGGATAATGCATAACGCAAACGGCTCTTCACCGTCTCAAATTCCGCATCCAGTACCTGTGTCATCTCATCCAAACTCAATCCATCCTCATGATGCAGTAAAAACGCCGCGCGCTGCAGTGCCGGCAAACCTTCCAGGCAATCCAGCAGCTTTTGCCCCGCTTTGCGCCAGAACGCCTGCTGTTCCGGCTCATCTGCGCTGGAAGCAGGCCATAATTGCCAGGGCGGCTCTGACTCATCATCTACCCAACCTTCATCCGCCGAGACCTCGCGTCCGCCACGGCGCAGCACATCCACCGCGCGATGATGCGCCAGCATAAACAGCCAGGTCTTGAAGCTTGCATCGTCACGCTCACGCCAGCTGGCGCGCTTATCCACCAGCTTCATCCAGGCATCCTGAAACACCTCATCGGCCTGCGGCGCATTGTCTGCGCCCAGCACACGGCGGATATAGCGATACAACGGCTTTTCATGCCGCGCGTACAACAACTCGAAAGCCTGCGCATCACCCGCGCAGAACTTCGTCATCAACACATCATCGGAAAACGCATCCAAATTCATGCGCGCAGTATAGTGTATTACTCGATCACTCAACACGATTGGGGTTAAAAAAGACAGAAAAATTCAAGCGAAGATGTTCATTATACAACACACCGGCCTGAAAGCCGCATCCAGATTGGCTTCTGGAGCATCTGTTTTGATAATGAACGCGCACATGCGTAAAGAGTTCGTCATTCTGAGTGCAGCGAAGAATCCAGCCAAAACAAAAAAGTTATGCGCAGCAAAATACAAACCCTGAAAAGCTAAAAACTGGATTCTTCGCCCAAATAAGCCTTGGGCTCAGAATAACGGTAGTGCGCTACGACCGAAGGAAACAAATGACTCGGGGTGTCATTTGCTTTGGACAAGCACAAGAAACTAACTCGCTAGGGAGCGAAGACAACATCCTGTAATGTACATTAGAATAACTTTCTTGCTTTCGATATATCAAATTCGAATTTACCTTCCCAAGTCCTTGATACATTAACTGCATTTTGAATTGGCCCATGATAAATAACTTCTAACTTAAAATCTGAGAACTGAATAAGCATTAAATCATCTACCTTGTGAACAGTGTTAGGATTTATTGTGATAAAACCAGATTTCTGCGCAGTTGTTTTTACGCTTATGCGCCTATCATTTTCGGAAATAACATCAAACCCGTGTTGATTTGCTTCATGAGCTAACTTGCCATTAACCTGCAAAGCGCAGTGAAACTCACCAAGTCTGCCTATCAAATGACGAACTTCAGTGGGCTTGCAACCAAACTGTTCAACTTCAAGCTTGACTATATCCATGTATTTTTCATACATAACTTTTAATTGTTCATTATTCATGGCATGTAAAACTTAACCCTTCAGCCACCTCGCCACATCCATCGCATAATACGTCAACACGCCATCCGCACCGGCACGCTTGAAGCTTAGCATTGCCTCCATTACGCAGGCTTTTTCATCCAGCCAGCCGTTCTGCGCGGCGGCTTTCAGCATGGCGTATTCGCCACTCACATGATAGGCAAATGTCGGCACGCCAAACTCTTGCTTGACGCGGCGGACGATGTCCAGATACGGCATGCCGGGCTTGACCATGACCATGTCGGCGCCTTCTTCGATATCCAACGCGACTTCTTTGATCGCCTCGTCGCTATTGGCGGGGTCCATCTGGTAGGTGTATTTGTTACTTTTGCCCAGATTGGCGGCGGAACCGACCGCATCGCGGAACGGCCCGTAGAAACTCGAGGCGTATTTGGCAGAATAGGCGAGGATGCGTGTGTGGATGTGACCGGCTTCTTCGAGCGCATCCCGGATAGCCCCGATGCGGCCATCCATCATATCGCTGGGGGCGACGATGTCCGCGCCTGCCTCGGCATGGCACAGGGCCTGTTTCACTAGCACAGTCACGGTTTCGTCATTCAGCACATAGCCGGTTTCATCAATCAAGCCATCTTGTCCGTGCGTGGTGTAGGGGTCGAGTGCGACATCGGTAATCACGCCCAGCTCCGGAAAGGCTTTTTTTAACGCCTTGACCGTGCGCGGGACTAAACCTTTTGGGTTAAATGCTTCGGCAGCATCCAGGCTTTTACCGGCTTGTGGTACCACCGGGAAAATGGCGATTGTCGGAATGCCCAGCTTGACGCATTCTTCCGCCGTTTTGAGCAAGATGTCGATGCTCTGGCGCTGCACGCCGGGCATGCTGGAAACCTCTTCCGTCCTGTTCTCGCCTTCCAGCACAAATACAGGGTAAATCAGGTCATTGGCGGTGAACACGTGCTCACGCATCATGCGACGGGAGAAATCGTCACGACGCATGCGGCGCGGGCGGATAGGCAAGAATTGATTAGCCATAGAAAACCTCCTTCAAGGCAGCACCCGGGTCGGGCTGACGCATGAATGCCTCGCCCACCAGGAAGGTATGCACATTGTTTTTGCGCATCAACGCGACATCGTCAGCCGTAAAGATGCCCGATTCAGTGACAACGATTTTGTCTTTACCGATGCTAGACAGCAGATCCAGCGTGGTTTGCAGCGTGACTTCAAAAGTACGCAAGTTACGATTGTTGATACCTAATAGTGGTGTTTCCAACTGGATGGCCTGCGCGAGCTCCTCGGCATTATGCACTTCCACCAGCACGGCCATGTCGAGCTCATGCGCCACTTTCTCCAGCGCCTGCATTTCCGGCAATCCCAACGCCGCCGCGATCAGCAGAATACAATCGGCACCAATGGCACGGGCCTCATAGACTTGATAAGGGTCTATCATGAAATCCTTGCGCAACACGGGCAAATCGCAAGCTGCGCGCGCTTGCTTGAGGTACTCCGGGGAGCCCTGGAAATAGTCCTTGTCAGTGAGTACTGACAAGCACGCTGCGCCGCCTTGTTCATAGCTTGCAGCAATCTCTGCCGGTTTGAAATCAGCACGGATCACGCCTTTGGACGGGCTGGCTTTTTTGATTTCGGCAATCACCGCAGGTTGACCAGCTTCGATTTTGGCACGAATCGCGCCGACAAAATCTCGCGCAGGCAACTGCGCACGCGCCAAGGCCTGCATCTGCTCCAGATCAATCGCCTGCTTTGCCGCTTCCACTTCCTGAAACTTGGTATCCAGAATCCTGTTTAATATGTCGCTCATTGGTATGTCTGTCCATTATGTTTGATCCAGCCAGCCGGATGCTCGTCACGCGGGTCATGATGCGTCCAGTGCACGACACCACCTTTTGGGTTGTACACATATTCACCGCGAAAACTGACATGATCGCCCACTTTAATGTCGTCGATACGCCCAGCCAAATCGATATTATGCGCGAACAGCAAGGTTTTGCCGCTGGCGACACGCACCAGAAACTTTTGATGACGCGAGCCCTTATTGTCATCCGGCAATAACTTCACCACCTCGCCTTCACCTTCCACCTGCAAATTGGACGCGCGGTTGGCATAAGCCGAATCTACCGTGGTGATAGGCGAAGCTGTAGCCACTGGCTGTTGTGCGGGTTCTGCGGTAGCCGGGTATGTTCCGCGGTCGCACGCTGTCGCCAGCAAGCCAAGTATCAAAACAATCAATAATTTGCGCATGATATAGAGATTATCGCGTTATGGCTGTTTGTTCAAATTAACATTAGTGGCACGGCCTTGCGGAAAAAAATCGCGAATGTCCGCCATCACCGTTTGCCCGGCTATCACAGTGTGATAGGCATCTATCAAGGGCTGAATGCTTGGGCGCGGAATCTCCGCCTCAGGTTTTTGCCAATTCTCGTGCAAGCACCAGTAGTTGTCACGGTCAAAATTCATGTGCATGCGGCAAGTCAAAGGTCGCACTTCATAAATCGAACATTCGCCATTGGCCAGAAACGGGCAACGCGTATGGCTGCCAAACTCGCTTAACTCATGACGAATACTCTGCTTGACTGCAACCGGCTCAATCCCCAAGTGTTCACCCATGAACCTGGCCTCCAGTTCGGTGATAGGCACCGAGACATGACAGCAGTGACCGCAGCCCCGCGCGCAGGCAGCAAATTTGCCTGCATGGTCAAAAATCTGGTCCGCGGTGTCAAGCACTTCTTTAAGCCGAATCACAGGCCTTGCACTGACTTGTGTGACACGCTTGGGCAAGGCCACCACATGCGCCCTGAGCTCAGCCGGGACGCTGGCGAAGAACTCATCCATTTTGACGTTGGCATAAGCGTGCGTTTCGGCAGGGGTGCGACTTTGCATGAATTTAATTGCTTAACTTAATCAATAAATCAAGTTTATGTTTGGCAGCCCCACCATCCATTGCTTGGGCGGCACGTTGAATCGCCGCATCCAGACTGGCTTCCAGGCCTGCCACGTAAATCGCCGCCCCCGCGTTGAGCAGCACGATATCGCGTGCTGGCCCCTGCTTGCCCGCCAGTACTTCCAGAATCATGGCTTTGGATTCTTCCGCATTCTGGATTTGGATATCTTTGAGCGCATGCAACTTCATGCCGAATTTTGCCGGATTAAGTGTGTACTCACGCACTTTGCCATCTTTTAGCTCCGCGACATAAGTATCCCCGGCAAATGAAATCTCATCCATGCCATCGGCACCATGCACCACCAGCACATGCTCCGAACCCAGTTTTTGCAGCACGCGCGCCAGCTTACCGGTCAGGGCTTGATCAAACACCCCCATCACCTGCCGTTTGGCATTGGCCGGGTTGGTAAGCGGCCCTAGCAAATTGAACAAGGTGCGTACGCCTAGCTCGCGGCGCACCGGTGCAGCATGTTTCATGGCGCTGTGATGATTGGGTGCGAACATAAAACCGATGCCGATTTCATTCACACTGTTAGCCACCTGCTCTGGCGTCTGATTGACATTGACCCCCAGCGCTTCCAGCACGTCGGCGCTACCACAAGTGGATGAAACCGAGCGTCCGCCATGCTTGGCGACTTTAGCACCCGCAGCCGCAGCTACAAAAGCGCTTACAGTGGATACATTGAAGGTTTGAATGCCATCGCCACCGGTACCACAAGTATCCACCAGATGTGCTTTTTCCTGAACTTCGACTTTTGTGGAAAGCTGGCGCATCACCGTGGCCGCGGCGGCGATCTCATCTACCGTTTCGCCTTTCATGCGTAATGCAATAAGCAGCGCCGCGATTTGCGCGGGCGTGAGTTCGCCACCCATCACCTGCTGCATCACCGCCAGCATTTGGTCATGGCTTAAATCCTGGCGATTCAACAGCAGATTGAGCGCCTCTTTAAACATCTCAATAGGCTTTCAAAAAGTTGTCCAGCAATTCATGGCCGTATTCCGTGAGGATGGATTCCGGATGGAATTGAACACCCTCAACAGGCAAGGTCTTGTGCTTCACACCCATGATCTCGCCATCATCGGTCCATGCGGTGATTTCCAGACAGTCAGGAATCGTTTCGCGCTCTATCACCAGCGAATGGTAGCGCGTTGCGGTATATGGGTTAGGCAAGCCTTTGAACACGCCGATACTCTTGTGATGGATCAGCGAAGTCTTGCCGTGCATCAACTGCTTGGCGTGGACGATCTTGCCTCCAAACGCCTGGCCAATACTCTGATGCCCCAGACAGACCCCTAATAATGGGATCTTGCCTGCAAATTCGTGAATCAAAGGCACGCTGATACCCGCCTCATTCGGCGTGCATGGGCCGGGTGAAATCACAATATGGCGCGGCTTGAGCTCGGCCACTTTCTTCAGGTCGATCTCATCGTTGCGGTACACCTGCACATCCTGCCCGAGCTCACCAAAATACTGCACCAGGTTGTAGGTAAACGAGTCGTAATTATCGATCATCAGCAACATGGCTATTCTCCCTTACCTAAACCGGACAGTGCCAGTTCGGCGGCACGCAGCACAGCCCGCGCTTTGTTTTGCGTCTCGACCCATTCATTATGGGGTACGGAATCCGCCACGATGCCTGCACCCGCCTGTACATAGAGCGTATTGTCTTTTACCACCGCAGTACGGATGGCAATCGCCACGTCCATGTCTCCATTGAACCCCAGGTAACCGACCGCGCCTGCATAAATCGCACGTTTGCTGGGTTCCAGCTCATGGATGATTTCCATGGCGCGCACTTTGGGTGCACCCGAAACCGTACCCGCCGGGAAGGTAGCCTTGAGTACATCAATCGCATCCATGTTCGGCTTTAACTTGCCTTCGACATTAGACACAATATGCATCACGTGCGAGTAGCGCTCAATCACCATATTGTCTGTGACTTTAACGGAACCGGTTTGTGCAACACGCCCAACATCATTGCGCCCCAGATCCATCAGCTGCACGTGTTCAGCACATTCTTTCGGGTCAGCCAGCAGCTCCTCCGCCAATGCCATATCCTGCTCACGCGTCTTGCCGCGCGGGCGTGTGCCCGCAATCGGACGCAAAGTGACCGTATCGTCCTCCAGACGCACCAGAATCTCCGGCGAGGCACCTACCACATGATGGTCGCCCATATCGTAATAGAACATGTAAGGTGAAGGATTGAGGCTACGCAAAGCACGATATAAAGTGAGCGGATGTGCGGCAAATGGCTGCGACATGCGCTGTGCCAGCACGACCTGCATAATGTCGCCTTCGAAAATATATTGCTTGGCGCGCTCTACCGCGGCTTTGAAGTTGGCCTCACCGAATTCCGATACCGCCTCGACAGGCGCATGGATATTGGCTGTCGGAGCATCTGCGCTTGCATGTATCTGTTGCTGCAAAGCTTTCAAACGCTCCATGGCCTTGTCGTAAGCGCTTGGTTCTTCCGGGTTTGCATAGACAATCAAGTACAGTTTTCCGCTCAAATTATCCACCACGGCAATCTCTTCGGATACCATCAGCAACACATCCGGCACACCGAGTGCATCTGGCTTATCGTTGGCAGCCACCAGGCGTTTTTCGATGTAAGCGATGGTTTCGTAGCCAAAATAGCCCGCCAAACCGCCGGTAAAGCGTGGCAGACCGGTATGCAATTTTTCGGCAGGCGGTGTTTTAAAACGTGCCTGAAAGGCTTTGACGAAATCCAGCGGGTTTGTGTTCCCATGCGTTTCTACAATACGCCCATGTTGAGTAACCTGCACCTTGAATCCCCGCGCTGTGATGAGCGTTTGAGCCGGCAAGCCAATAATGGAATAGCGACCGAAGCGCTCGCCGCCTTGTACGCTTTCCAGCAAATAGGAATAAGGCTTGTTAGCAAGCTTCAGGTACAGTGATAAGGGAGTATCGAGATCCGCCGGAGCTTCTAGCACCAGCGGGATACGGTTATAGCCTTGTGCAGCAAAGCTGTTGAATTCGTTTAAAGTAAGTGAGTGTGACATAAAATTCCCAAGTTTAATCAAGCGCAAAAATGGCGTGCGTTAGCACGCCGCGTAGTGGTTTATTGCCACCATCGCCAGCTATTGCGCCAACTAAATTGCATTTTTTGCATTTTTTGCATTTTTTACACTTGGGAATTCACCATCATTTAAGCAGTAGCCAGCGCAGCACGCAGCTCCCTCACTACCGTGTCATAGCGGTTCGGGTCAGAATCCAGACCCTTGGTAAAGATTGCGTTGCCAGCCACAAACGTATCCGCGCCAGCTTTAGCGATTTCCGCAATGTTTTGCGCGTTCACGCCGCCATCAATTTCTAGCCAGATTTCACGGCCGGTTTCTTTGGTGTAGGCGTCAATCTTGGTGCGTGCATGACGCAGCTTCTGCAATACGCTAGGAATAAATTTCTGTCCGCCAAAACCCGGGTTCACGGACATCAGCAATACCATGTCCACTTTGTCCATCACATAATCTAGGTAGTTCAGCGGTGTTGCCGGATTGAACACCAGACCAGATTTACAGCCACTGTCGCGGATCAGGTTCAGGGTACGGTCGATATGCGTTGAAGCCTCTGGATGGAAAGTGATGATGTTTGCACCCGCTTTGGCAAAATCTGGCACGATACGGTCTACAGGCTCGACCATCAGATGCACGTCAATCAAAGCACCAACCTCTTTGGAAATATCGCGAATCGCATCGCATACCAATGGGCCAATCGTCAGGTTGGGCACAAAATGGTTATCCATCACATCAAAGTGCACGATGTCCGTGCCGGATTTGATGACGTTTTCAATCTCCTGACCTAATTTGGCAAAATTGGCAGACAAAATGCTAGGGGCGATACGAAATGTTTTGCTCATGATAATATCCTGTAAATACTGTTTATCTGACTTAATTTCTGGCTTAAGACACTATTTTAACTCTATTTCTTGCTTAAGATAAGCGAATCGCCGAAAATTACGCCTATGCAATTATTTACCATCGGCGTTAACCATACCACTGCGCCAATTTCAATCCGGGAGCATGTCGCGTTCAACAGCGAAACATTGCGTCACGCCCTGAGCGACCTGACCGCGAGGAACGCCACTGAGGCTGCGATCCTCTCGACGTGCAACCGCACTGAGATTTACGCACAATCCGACCAGGCTGAGCATATTGTCACTTGGCTGGCTGGCTACCACAAACTGGAACTGGCGCAGATAAAACCCTACACCTACAGTCTGCACAACGAAGAAGCGGTCAAACACGCCTTTCGCGTTGCAAGCGGACTGGACAGCATGGTGCTGGGTGAGCCGCAGATTCTGGGGCAATTCAAACAATCCGTTAAAATCGCGCAAGAGACTGGCACGCTGGGTACCCTGCTGCACAAGCTGTTTCAGCGCACATTTGAAGTCGCCAAGGAAGTGCGCACCAACACCGACATCGGCGCCAGCAGCATCTCCATGGCTGCCGCCGCAGTCAAGCTGGCGCAACAGATTTTTGGCGACATTCGCGACCAACATGTGTTGTTCATTGGTGCGGGCGAGATGATAGAGCTGTGCGGCGACCATTTTGCCGCGCAAAAACCCCGCAGCATGACCGTGGCCAACCGCACGCTGGAGCGCGGACAAGGCCTGGCCGAAAAACTAAGCTCACTCAATATCCCCAGCGAGGCAATTGTGCTGCACGATTTGCCAAGTCGCTTGGCCGAGTTTGACATCGTCATCACCAGCACCGCCAGCCAGTTGCCGATTGTCGGCCTAGGGATGGTTGAGCGCGCGGTAAAAGCCAGACGGCATCGGCCAATGTTCATGGTGGATTTGGCCGTGCCGCGCGATGTTGAACCTGAAGTCGCTCAACTGGACGATGTGTTTCTATACACCGTGGACGATTTGGCGCAAGTAGTTTCCGATGGCATCGGCAATCGCCAGGAAGCCGCCGTGAACGCCGAGCAGATTGTGGCTGTGCGCGTGGAAAGCTTTATGCACTGGCTGAAAAAACGCGATGCCGTGCCCACCATCAAGGCATTGCGTGATCAGGCCGAAACCATGCGCCAGGCCGAACTCGAAAAGGCGCTAAAGCTGCTGCAAAAAGGCGAATCGCCCGAAAAAGTGCTGGAGGCACTTAGCAGCGGCCTTACCAATAAGCTGCTGCATGCACCCAGTCACGCGCTCAACCAATCCCATGGCGATGAGCACACCCGCATGGAAAACTTGCTGCGCCAGATCTATCAAATCAAAGCTTAAAACTTCTAATTCCAGCAAAGTACACCACGTATGAAACCCAGCATTTTGCAAAAATTGGCCACTCTCAGCGAGCGATTGGACGAGCTGAATGGACTACTTTCCAGCGAAGGCGTAACCGACAATATGGACACTTATCGCAAGTTGAGCCAGGAGCACGCGGAGATCACGCCGATCGTGGCACAATACCACGCCTATGAGCAAACCGAAAAGGACCTGAAAACCGCGCATGAGATGTTGAGCGATTCCGATATGAAGGAATTCGCGCAGGAAGAGATTAATGCTGGCAAAACCAAGCTGGAAGCCATTGAGGCTGAATTGCAAAAACTGCTGCTGCCGAAAGACCCGAATGATGAAAAGAACATCTTTCTGGAAATTCGCGCCGGTACGGGCGGCGATGAATCCGGTCTGTTCGCGGGCGATCTGTTCCGCATGTATTCACGCTACGCCGAGCGTCAGGGCTGGAAGGTGGAAGTTGTCTCCGCCAACGAGGGTGAGGTGGGTGGATATAAGGAAATCATCGCCAAAATCATCGGCTATGGCGCGTATTCGAAATTGAAATTCGAATCCGGCGGTCATCGCGTGCAGCGCGTGCCGGACACCGAAACGCAAGGACGCATCCACACCAGCGCCTGTACGGTGGCCGTGCTGCCGGAGGTGGACGAAGTGAGCGATGTGGTCATCAACCCCGCCGATATTCGCATTGACACCTTCCGCGCATCCGGCGCGGGTGGTCAGCACATCAACAAAACCGATTCCGCCGTGCGTATCACGCACTTCCCCACCGGCATCGTGGTGGAATGTCAGGACGGCCGCAGCCAGCACAGCAACAAAGCGCAGGCCATGCAGGTGCTGGCCGCACGCATCAAGGCCAAGCAGGTGGATGAACAACAAAGCAAAATCGCCTCGGAACGCCGCTCCCTGATTGGTTCCGGCGACCGGTCAGAGCGCATCCGCACCTACAACTATCCGCAAGGCCGCATTACCGACCATCGCATCAACCTCACGCTTTATAAGATTGATGCAATTACCGAAGGCGATATGGACGAACTCATTAATGCATTATCAGCAGAACATCAGGCAGATTTGCTGGCAAGTTTGGGTGAAGAGAATTAATACATTGAAACCCGTTTAGACAGGGGTTTGATACGCGTTCTTCAGCTTGATGTAATGGTTGGCGGAATACATGAAGTGCGCGATTTCATCCACCGTCAGCGCGCGTACTTTCCTGGCCGGACGACCCATATATAGATAACCGCTCTCCAGCACCTTGCCTTCCGGCACCAGGCTGCCCGCCCCCAGAAGCACATGCTTTTGCACCACGGTTTTGTCCATGATGATGCTGCCCATACCAATCAGGCTTTCATCTTTTATCGTGCATCCATGCAGAATGACGTTATGGCCAATGGTGACGTGATTGCCGATGATGAGCGGCGCACCTGCATGGTCCCAACTGGATTTGTGGCTCACATGCAGCGTGCTTAAATCCTGCACATTGGTGCCAAACCCGATACGGATAAGATTCACATCACCGCGCACCACGGTTTGTGGCCAAATCGAGCTGTTTTCGCCAATATGCACATCACCAATCACCGAAGCATGGGGGTGGATAAAAGCACCTGTTCCGATTTGCGGAATAATGCCCTGGAAAGCTTGTATGTGCTGCGCCATCACGTCATAGTATCAGTATAGTTATCGGATGCAAGTGGTAAACTTTTCATCGATGAAAGCAATTTTTTCGACCTGGATGGCGTGCTGTACGTAGGCAAGCAGCCCGTTACAGGCGCTACTGATTCCGCAACTGACCTGGCGCAACTGCTTAAAATATCAGGCCAAACCCTCGCACGCGCATTCATTGCTGAAACAACCAGTCTGCGAGCCAGTCTGGATAAGCCTTCCAGAGCATGTATGTATGCAATGAATCTACAATCAACCCTCAATGCCAAGCTCTTGGATCTTGCGGGTAATCGTGTTGCGCCCCATCCCCAACTGATTGGCGGCCTCGATGCGCCTGCCACCCGTATGCCGCAGGGCGTTCACAATCAGAATGCGTTCGAATTCCTTGATTTTGGCATCCATTACGTTTTGTTCGCCGCGATTGAGCGCATCCGCCACCTCGCGCGCCAGGCTTTCTTGCCAACTGCCAGCGATAATCGGTCTGCTGTTGTCATCTTTCAGTTCCGGGGGTAAATCAGCCACATCCACATTTTGCCCAGGCGCCATCACGGTGAGCCAGTGGCAGACGTTTTCCAGCTGGCGCACGTTACCGCTCCAGTTAACTGCCGATAGATATTTCAGCGCGGCCGGAGAAAGCTGCTTAGGTTCCACGCCTAGTTGCTGTGCGCTCACACTCAAAAAATGCTTGGTCAGCAAGGGAACGTCTTCCCTACGCTCACGTAGCGGTGGCAAACGCAGGCGAATCACATTCAAACGATGGAATAAATCCTCACGAAACAAGCCGAGTTTGACACGCTCTTCCAAGTCCTGATGGGTGGCGGCAATCACCCGTACGTTGACTTTGATGGGCTGATGCCCGCCGACTCGATAGAACTGACCATCACTCAATACGCGCAGCAAACGTGTTTGCAGATCGGCCGGCATATCGCCGATCTCATCCAGAAACAGGGTCCCGCCATCGGCCTGCTCAAAGCGCCCGCGCCGCGCCGCTGCCGCGCCAGTAAAGGCGCCCCGCTCATGGCCGAACAACTCGGATTCCAGCAAATCTTTAGGGATCGCAGCCGTGTTGATGGCAATAAAAGGCTTGTCTGATCTCGGGCTATGTCTGTGCAAAGCGCGGGCTACCAACTCCTTGCCGCTACCGGATTCACCGTTAATTAACACGGTGGCATGCGAGCGGCTCAAACGGCCAATGGCGCGGAACACCTCCTGCATGGCAGGCGCCTGACCGATAATTTCTGGCGTTTCCTCGGTAGACACATTTTCAACAGCCTGCCGCATGCTCTCTTCCACTGCGCGCTTGATGACGTCAATCGCCTGATCCACGTCGAAGGGTTTGGCCAGATACTCGAACGCACCTCCCTGAAAAGCTGCAACCGCGCTTTCCAGATCCGAGTAAGCGGTCATGATGATGACGGGAATTTCCGGATGCTTTTGCTTGATATCCGCCAAAAAATCCAGACCGGACCCATTGGGCATGCGGATGTCGCTCACCACCACCTGGGGCAGCTCGTGCTCCAACGCGTTCAATGCCTCAGGCACGGAGGAGAATGTTTTAAATTCCATATCTGTGCGCGCCAGAGCTTTCTCGAACACCCAGCGAATTGATTTATCGTCATCCACAATCCAGATCGGTTTCATATGTTTGCCTGTAAATACATAATTATTGTTGTGTTGCTGTATGTTTCATCACAATGCTTTCCACCGGCAGCAGTATAGTAAAGCAAGTTCTGCCAGGCTGGCTTTCGCATTCGATCATGCCGTGATGTTGCGTGATGAAAGTCTGTGCCAGCGCCAGCCCCAATCCTGAGCCGCCTTCGCGCCCGGAAACAAGCGGGTAAAAAATCTTATCGTGTATCTCGCTTGGGATGCCTGGCCCATTATCGATGATCTGCAGCTTGATGGCGACACGATAGCGTTTTTTCGCCAAGGTCACTTGCCGCTCTGCACGCGTTTTCAGCGTAATCTGAGCCTCTGGCGTATAATGTGCCTGCATTGCCTGCACTGCGTTGCGCGCGATATTCAGTACGGTTTGTATCAACTTTTCACGGTCACCAATCAGCTCTGGCAAACTGGTGTCGTAATCCCGAATCACTTTGATATTATGCGGCGATTCCGCCAACAGTAAACTGCGTACGCGTTCCAGCACTTCATGGATATTGGTCGGCTCATATTTCGGCACGCGGTGCGGCACCAGCAGCCTGTCCATCAATGAATGCAGTCGATCTGCCTCCTTGATAATGACCTGCGTATATTCACGCAGATTCGGCTGCGGCAACTCATGCTCCAGCAATTGTGCCGCACCTCGCAGGCCGCCCAGTGGGTTGCGGATTTCATGTGCCAGATTACGCAACAGCTCCGAATTAGCTTGCTGCTGGATCAGCATACGCTCCTCGCGCGCAATGCGCAGCTGCTGATCCATTTGCTGAAACTCCAGCATCAGCGCAGCCTCGGGCAGCTCCAGCGGCGTCACGGTACAGGTTACCGACAAGGATTGCTGACGCACGGTAGTAATAACCAACTCATGCTCGCGGTATGGGCTATGATTCTTGAGTGCGTTTTCAATTGCAATCTGCAGAATATCGCAATTGATGAACACGCTGGAAATGTGGCTATGCGCAATATGATTGGCACTGACAGCAAACAGGATCTCCGCACTCGGATTGGCATAAATGATACGATGCGCATCATCCAGCAGAATCACTGCTGTCGCCAGATACTCCAGGCCAGAAAAACCGTTAGGGATATGTTGAACCATGCGCTTAAATTATCACAGCAAGCAAAATATTGCTTGATATTAAGCAAAAGGCGAGCCAGCTTCCAGGCTCGATACAAACACATGAAAACTAGTTGATACTGTTGATTTCTTTTTGCAGAAGGTCGATATTGCGCTGATGGGCATCTATCTCTTCTTGCAGAGGCTTCAGCTTTTCTTCGTACTTGGCCACATTGCGAAAGGTCTTACCATCTTTGGTTTTATAAACCTCAGGATTGGACTCTGCTTCCGCATAGGCCAGCTTGGCCTTTTCCAAAGCGGCTTTTTCAGAATCTAATTCAGCCTGCAGTATGGCTTTACGCTTGTTGTCGCGTGCGTTTTGAGTGCCACTATCCACCTTTGGAAAATCCGCCGGCGTAGCTGTCCTGGCTGCCGGAGCGCGCTTGGCCTGGCTGTTGTCGCCGCCAAAACTGGTATCAGCGGGTTCTAAATCCAGTTTCTTCCCACCCTTGATTTTAACGTTGGAGTATGTGACGTGGCCTTCGGCATCTACAGATTTATAAATCTCGGCCTGCGCATTCTCAAACACATTGAAGACCAGTATAAAGGTAATCGCTAAATATCTTTTCATATCCAACAGTTTAGATGACAATGATTAAGTAATCAACGAAGTATTGCGATTTAAGGTTGACGTACAGATTCTGTGAAAGTTCTATCAAAAATTTGCAACGATAGCTTGAAATAAAAAAGGACAGCCTGGGCTGCCCTTTTTTGGTGCATGCTCGATTAGCAGCTATAGTACATACCGAACTCCAATGGATGCGGTGTCATACGCAACTGAGTCACATCTTGCATTTTCAGGTCAATGTATGCATCGATGAAGTCATTGGAAAACACACCGCCTCGAGTTAAGAACTCACGGTCTTTGTCCAGGCTTTCCAATGCCTGATCCAACGAAGAACAGACGGTTGGGATCAATGCATCTTCTTCTGGTGGCAGATGGTACAAGTCTTTGGTGGCTGGTTCACCTGGGTGGATCTTGTTCTGCACGCCATCCAAACCGGCCATCATCAAAGCGGTAAATGCTAAGTATGGGTTAGCGGTTGGGTCCGGGAAGCGCGCTTCAATACGACGTGCTTTATCGCCATGGACGAATGGAACGCGAATAGAAGCAGATCGATTCTTGGCAGAATAAGCCAGTTTAACCGGCGCTTCAAAATGCGGCACCAGGCGTTTATAGGAGTTGGTCGATGGATTTGTAATTGCGTTCAGAGCACGTGCATGCTTGATGATGCCGCCGATGTAATACAACGCGAAATCACTCAAACCTGCGTAGCCATTCCCCGCGAACAAGTTTTTGCCATCTTTCCAGATGGATTGGTGAACGTGCATGCCCGAACCATTGTCGCCAAAGAATGGTTTTGGCATGAAGGTCGCAGTTTTGCCATAAGCGTGAGCTGTATTCAACACCACGTATTTCAATACCTGTGTCCAGTCTGCACGCTGTACGAGTGTGCTGAATCTGGTACCGATTTCACACTGGCCCGCAGTCGCCACTTCATGGTGATGTACTTCCACCGGGATACCTAACTGTTCCAATGTAATAACCATGGCAGAACGGATGTCCTGGAATGAATCCACTGGTGGAACTGGGAAATAACCGCCTTTCACAGATGGACGGTGGCCGGTGTTGCCGCCATCAAATTCATTGCCGGAAGCCCAGGCAGCCTCTTCGGAATTAATTTTCACCATGCAGCCTTGCATGCCAGCAGACCATTGTATCGAATCAAAAACAAAGAACTCTGGTTCTGGGCCAAAGTATGCTGTGTCGCCGATACCGCTGGCTTTCAGGTAAGCCTCGCCACGTTTTGCGATAGAGCGTGGGTCACGGTCGTAACCTTTACCATCGGTTGGGTCCACTACATCGCAAGTCAACACCAGGGTTGGCTCATCAAAGAATGGGTCGATGTAAGCAGTCGCGGCATCAGGCATCAATTGCATATCTGATGCTTGGATGCCTTTCCAGCCAGCAATGGACGAACCATCAAATGCGTGACCTTCTGTAAATTTGTCTTCGTTGAAGTGGGAAACTGGCACAGAAACATGCTGCTCTTTACCTTTAGTATCAGTAAAACGAAAGTCAACGAACTTGATGTCGTTTTCTTTTACCATTTTCATTACATTTGCAACTGACATTGCTTTTCTCCTAATGTATTTGGCTTGAAAGTGAAAGAATAGGGGATGAATTAAAAATTATATTTAAATTCTCAAGTGTAGGATTCTAGCAGGAACCATGCCAAAGAGAAAATAGCGACTTTTAAACAAAAATGCCCTAAATTCATTTACTTAAGACAACTACATTTTTATAAATGCACCATGGTGGTGCGTTTATGAAAAGTTTGCACCGCAATAATGCATTTTATGCTGGTAACTATGTCAGATATAATTTCGAGCTATACTGCACATACTACCTCGTTGACGAAAGTACAGAACATGAGCCAACAGATTTTACAAACCGCACATGCACGAGCCGAACAGCTTGGATTGCCTTATGCTGGCGCATTCACGCCACAGGAAGCATTTGAGATATTGCAGTCCAATCCCGAAGCAGTACTGGTGGACGTGCGCAGTCAGGCTGAGCTTGATCTGGTCGGACGCATCCCAAATGCGATAAGCATTGAATGGGCATTCTATCCTGGTATGGCGCCTAATCCAGCCTTCGCCGAACTGCTGCAATCCAAGGTGGATAAAGATTCTACAATCATCTTTATGTGCAGAACTGGCGGCCGGTCTCATGGCGCTGCCAGCCTGGCGCAACAGCTGGGTTATCACCATGCTTACAATATGCTGGAAGGCTTTGAGGGCGAAGCTAATCAGTTAAAACAACGCACCCTGATTAACGGCTGGAAGCATGCCGGCTTACCTTGGACCAACTAACGGATGTCCGACAAATATGCAGTTTTGGGTAACCCGATTGCACATAGCAAATCACCGCTGATTCATAGCGCGTTTGCCAAACAAACCAGCCAAGACATCAGCTACGAGGCTATTCTGGCACCACTGGATGGCTTTAAAAAGACCCTGCAGAGATTGATAGATGATGGTTACAAAGGCGTAAATGTAACAGTGCCATTTAAATTCGAAGCCTATGACGCTTGTCATCAGCACACCGACCGCGCATTTGTCGCCGGTGCTGTTAATACGCTAAGCTTTAACGGCGGACATGTTGCCGGGGATAACACCGATGGCGCAGGCTTGGTTCGTGACATCACGGCAAATCTGGGCCATGTCCTGCAAGGCGCACAGATACTGATCTTAGGCGCGGGGGGTGCGGCACAAGGGGTGCTACAGCCACTGGTAGAAGCAATGCCCGCCGGAATCACCATCGTTAATCGCAATGTGGAAAAAGCACATTTAATGGTGCAAAGACTTGCCATTGAGCAATCTATTTGCAACATCTCCGTACTGGAGTTTACAGCGTTAAATCAAGCATATGACGTCATTATCAATGCCACCTCCGCCGGCCTTACCGGTAGTGCGCTGCCAATTCCAGATATGGTATTTGGCAATAAAACGCTGGCTTATGACATGATGTATGGCCGCGAAACACCCTTCATGGCACAAGCCAGAGCCGCAGGCACGCAAGTGGCAGATGGCCTCGGCATGCTGGTGGAGCAAGCTGCAGAAGCCTTTAGTATCTGGCGCGGTGTGCGCCCGGATACACAGCCAGTGCTGCAGCAATTACGGCAATTCCTCCTCTGTTAAAGCGCGGCATGAAGGTCATTCCAAAAAGCTGGTTTTGGCGCATTGTGCTGGGCTTTTTTGCGTTTATCTTGTTTTACCAGCTTTGGGTTTATCTGCACATCGTATGGTGGATCAATTTCAACCCGCATACCAGCGCCTTTATGGAAGATCGCCTTGAAATCATTCAAGAAACCAAGCCTGACGCCGAGTTGAAGCATAGATGGGTGGATTACGCCCACATCTCCAACAATCTCAAGCGTGCCATTATCGCCGCAGAAGATGCGCGTTTTAACGACCACGAAGGCTTCGACTGGGAAGGCATCAAAAAAGCCTACGAAAAGAACCTCAAAAAAGGCAAAGTGGTCGCCGGCGGCTCTACCATCAGCCAGCAATTGGCCAAAAACCTGTTCTTAAGCAGCAAACGCACACCGTGGCGCAAAGCACAGGAAGCCATCATCACCGTGATGCTGGAAAAGACGCTCAGCAAACGACGCATTCTAGAAGTCTACCTCAACGTCATCGAATGGGGCAACGGTGTGTTTGGTGCCGAAGCCGCGGCACGGCATTACTATAAAACCAGCGCCGCCAACCTGAATAGCTGGCAAGCCGCAAAGCTTGCCGCCATGGTACCCAACCCGCGTTTTTATGACGATCATCGTAATACACGCTTTTTAAATCGCCGCATCAATAACATTCAACGCGGTATGCCTGTGGTAGAAGTGCCCTAGTTTTCCCCTTCTGTTTCAAAAATTGACTTTTATACGCTCGCGTTAAAGTTCCTTCATTACCCCAACCTAACATAAACAGGTAGCAAGGACACTGCGATGAACGTGATTGATAATTTTTTGGAAAAAATGAACAACCTGCCAATGCTACCCAAAGTGGTGCAAGAGGTCATTCAGCTACTCAATAAGGACAATGTTGATATCAAAGCGGTTGCGGAGAACATCCATCACGACCAAGTGTTGGCTGCGAGGGTTCTGCGCATGTCCAATTCCGCATATTTTGGCTGTAGCCGCGCTGTCAAAACCATTGAAGACGCTATTTCCTTAATCGGTACGCAAAACCTGAAAACCTTGGTTGTTGCTTCTGGTGTGACTGCGACATTTGCATCGGTACCAGGCCTGGATTTAAAACGCTTTTGGCAGCACAGCCTGATTACTGCCAGCATTGCACGCCAGTTAGGCAAAGAGTTAGGGTTTGACCCTGAAGTGGCTTACATTTCCGGTTTGATGCATACGATTGGACAATTACCTATCCACTTGGTCTTTCCAGAAACCGCCGGGCAGGTTGAAGAAGTCTGCAAGGGCAAAAGTGTATTGGAACGCAAAGGTGTAGAGCAATCCATCGTAGGATTAGACCACTGCCAGGTTGGCGAAAAGGTTGCCAAGTTGTGGAAATTCCCGGAAGAGATATTGCATGTAATCCGCTATTACGCAGAGCCTTTGCATCCGGACGCATGCAATTTAGCACCGGTGGTTTATACCGCGGCGCATATTGCTTTCGACCTGGAGCAAGGCAAAGAACCCAGATACATTGCAGAAACGCTGAATGCGGATGTGGCAAAACGGCTAACATTGACGGATATCGATTATTTGAGTGATAAAATCGATACCTATCGTCATTATGTAGCAGAAGCAAGAAGCTATATGTAAGCCCTTACAAGCCCATGCTATAGCATGGGTTTTAAATATTTCCCGGTATGGCTATCGGGGTTCCCGGCAATTGCCTCTGGCGTACCCGTAGCCACTACCATACCGCCGCCATCCCCGCCCTCTGGGCCCATATCTATAATCCAGTCAGCCGTTTTAATCACATCCAGATTGTGCTCGATAATGGCGATAGTATTACCGGCATCTCTTAGCCGATGAATCACATCCAGCAGCAACTGGATATCGGCAAAATGCAGGCCGGTGGTAGGTTCGTCCAGAATATATAGCGTGCGGCCTGTGTCGCGCTTGCTCAGCTCCAGCGCCAGTTTCACGCGCTGGGCCTCACCACCTGATAGTGTCGTAGCGGATTGTCCAAGCGTGATATAGCCAAGCCCTACATCCAGCAAAGTTTTGAGTTTGCGTGCAATGACAGGTTGCGCACTAAAAAATGCATGTGCCTGCTCAACTGTCATCCCCAAAATTTGGTGAATGTTTTTGCCCTTGAACTGTATCTCCAAAGTCTCACGGTTATAGCGATGACCTTTGCACACATCACATGGCACGTACACATCGGGCAAAAAGTGCATCTCCACGCGAATCACGCCATCACCCTGACAGGCTTCGCAGCGCCCACCCTTCACGTTGAAAGAATAACGGCCCGGCCCATAGCCACGGGCACGGCTTTCCGGTACGGCGGCAAACAAATCCCTTATCGGCGTGAACAAACCGGTGTAAGTGGCTGGATTGCTGCGTGGGGTGCGGCCGATCGGGCTTTGGTCCACATCGACCACTTTATCGAAGAATTCCATACCTTCAATAGATTCATACGGCGCAGGTTCAGTGCTGCTGCCATACAAGTGCTGCGCAACTGCACGATACAGCGTATCGTTAATCAAAGTGGATTTCCCGCTACCGGAAACACCGGTGACGCAAGTGAGCAAGCCGACGGGTAACTGCACGGAAACCTCTCGCAGATTATTGCCTGTCGCACCTTTCAAAGTGAGCACTCGTTTAGTGTCAAATGGTGTTCGCGTCGGCTTGTAGCGTATCTGTTTTTTTCCACTCAGATATTGCCCTGTAAGTGAGTTGGCATTGGCCTGAATTTCTGCCGGGGTGCCTTCCGCCACAATCTGACCGCCATGCTCACCCGCACCTGGACCGATATCCACCACATAATCAGCCGACATAATGGCATCTTGGTCGTGTTCCACCACGATCACCGTATTGCCGATGTCACGCAGACGTTTCAGCGTATCCAGCAGGCGGTCATTATCACGCTGATGCAAACCGATGGAAGGCTCGTCCAACACATACATCACGCCGGTCAAACCACTGCCGATCTGACTGGCCAGACGAATACGCTGCGCCTCACCGCCCGAAAGCGTTTCAGCAGAACGCGAAAGCGACAGATAATCCAAACCGACATTGGTCAAGAATTTGAGGCGACTTTCGATCTCTTTAACGATTTTGTCTGCAATTGCCAACTTTTGTCCGCTTAAATTCAGATTTACGAAGAAATTGAACGCTTGTTTTAATGGCACATCGCATACTTGATGAATGTTCTGCCCACCGACTTTCACATGCCGCGCTTCGCGACGCAGACGCGTACCCGCACAATCCGGACAATGACTGCTACTAATGTATTTCGCCAGCTCCTCGCGCACCGCCATACTGTCACTCTCACGATAGCGGCGCTGCAAATTGTTCAAAATTCCTTCGAAACTGTGCGTTTTGCTAAAGAACGTACCGCGCTCATTCAAGTAGCGAAACGGGATTTGCTCACGGCCAGAACCATTCAGCAGTACCTTTTGAATCTCTTCCGGCAATTTTTCAAACGGCTGTTCAATATCAAACCCATAATGCTGCGCCAGACTTTGCAGCATCTGAAAATAAAACTGGTTACGTTTATCCCAGCCCTTGATGGCACCGCTTGCCAACGACAAATGCGGAAACGCGACGACACGCTTGGGATCGAAAAACGTCACCTGTCCCAAACCATCACAGGTAGGGCAAGCACCCATCGGATTGTTAAAGCTAAATAAGCGCGGTTCGAGTTCTGCAAGTGAGTAATCACATACCGGACAAGCAAACTTGGCCGAGAATAGGTGTTCTTTCTCATTATCCATCTCCAGCGCAACTGCCTTGCCGTCTGCCAGCCTTAGCGCAGTTTCGAAACTCTCCGCGATGCGCTGTTTCATATCCTCGCGCACCTTCAGGCGATCCACTACCACATCCACATTATGTTTGGTGGTCTTGCCCAAGGCGGGCAGCGCATCCATCTCATAAATCTTGCCGTCCACGCGCAAACGCACAAAGCCTTGCGCTTTCAACTCGTCAAATAAATCCAGCTGTTCGCCTTTGCGATTAGCCACCACCGGCGCAAGTATCATCAGCTTGGTGTCTTCCGGCAGCTTGAGCACGCTATCCACCATCTGGCTGACCGTTTGCGCCTCCAGCTTGATGCCATGTTCTGGACATTCTGGGTCGCCGGCACGCGCAAACAGCAGACGCAAATAATCATGGATCTCTGTCACTGTGCCGACAGTGGAACGCGGATTGTGGCTGGTAGATTTTTGCTCGATGGATATTGCAGGCGACAACCCCTCAATCAAATCCACATCAGGCTTATCCATCCTTGCCAGAAACTGCCGTGCATATGCAGACAGGCTTTCCACATAGCGGCGCTGGCCTTCTGCATACAAGGTATCGAAAGCGAGTGATGATTTGCCCGAGCCGGACAAGCCCGTAATCACCACCAGTTGATTGCGCGGGATATCCAGCGAAACATTTTTAAGATTATGCGTACGCGCACCGCGGATTTTGATAAATTCCATTGAGACTCGACTGCGAAATAAAGGGCAACCTGTTAATATACGCAATTATTCAAAATAGTTCCAGAATCGATATTTCAACACCAATGCAAGTATCAGAAAAAATGACGCGTAACGAATTGCGCGCCACAGTAAGTTTGGCCTCAATTTATGGTTTGCGCATGCTCGGCATGTTCTTGATCTTGCCGATTTTTGCCATTTATGCCGAAACCCTTGAAGGTGGGAAAAACCATACGCTCATCGGCTGGGCGCTCGGTGCATATGGCCTGATGCAGGTATTGCTGCAGCTGCCTTTTGGGATTGCCTCGGACAAGTTTGGCAGAAAAAAAATGATTTACCTGGGTCTGGTGTTGTTTGCCATAGGCAGTGCTGTCGCGGCCATGAGCACCGATATCGTGACAGTCATTATTGGCCGTTCCATTCAGGGCGCAGGTGCTATTTCTGCCGTAGTAACCGCATTGGTGGCAGATTTGACCCGTGAAGAACACCGCACAAAAGCAATGGCAATGATAGGCAGCACCATAGCACTGACCTTCGCGCTGTCCCTGGTGGCTGGTCCGGTACTTAACAGGTTTATCGGCGTCCCCGGCATATTCTGGCTGACCGCCATCCTTTCCATAGCCGCCATTTTTGTAGTCATGTTCGCAGTGCCGCAGCCAACACACAGCCATTTTCACTCCGATGCGCAAACCGCTCCCGGCAAAGTGAAAGACGTGTTACGCGACAAACAGTTGTTACGCTTGAATTTCGGCACCTTCAGCCTGCATGCTGCACAAATGGCCATGTTTATCGTCGTACCATTTGCACTGAAAAAAACCGGCGGCTTGAGTGAAGATCATCATTGGCAAGTCTACTTGCCCGTTTTGCTCGCATCTTTCGTGCTAATGTTGCCCGCCATCATCATTGCTGAGAAACGCGCCAAACTTAAACCCATTTTTATAGCAGCAGTTGCGCTGATGCTGATAGCACAATTGCTTTTTTCCATTAGCATGAACAGCTTCTGGGCTATTATTGCCTCATTGCTGGTGTACTTCACCGCATTCAACATACTGGAAGCAAGTCTGCCTTCGCTGATTTCGAAAATGGCTCCGGTTGCTTCCAAAGGCACGGCCATCGGCGTACATAACACCGCACAATCATTCGGCATGTTTTTGGGTGCGGCATTAGGCGGTTATTTGTCGCAACATTATGGATACCCGGCAGTGTTTGGGTTTTGTGCCGTATTGATGACAATATGGTTGATATTGAGTCTAGGCATGAAAACTCCTCCAAGCGTCAAAACAAAGATGTATCATGTACGCAATTTGAATGTGCAGACAGCCGATATACTTGAGAACCAGATAAAGCAGCTTGAGGGTGTCTTTGACGCAAGCGTGATTGGGCAAGAAAACAGTTTGATTGTAAAAATTAATAATCAGCGCAATCAAGAACAGCAAGCGCAAACTGAGCAAACAATATTAAAACTGATTGAAAATATTTAATAGTTGGGAGTAATAAAGATGGCATCGGTTAATAAGGTAATTTTAGTCGGCAACTTAGGTCGCGACCCTGAAGTGCGTTATATGCCAAACGGTGAGGCTGTCGCCAATTTCAGCATTGCCACCACCGAAAACTGGAAAGACAAGAATGGCCAGAAGCAGGAAAAGACCGAATGGCACAATATTGTCATGTATCGCCGTCTGGCAGAAATTGCTGGTGAATACCTGAAAAAAGGCCGCCCGGTATATATCGAAGGCCGCTTGCAAACGCGCAAATGGGAAAAAGATGGTGTAACCCGTTATACCACGGAAATCGTTGCGGACCAGATGCAGATGCTGGGCGGCCGGGATGGTGGAGGCACCTCCGCCAGTTTTGATGGCGACACGGGTCAGAATGGAGCAGCTGACGATTTCAATCAAGCGCCAAGCCGCCAGGAAAGCGCATCATCTGCGCAGAAGCCTGCTGGCAACTTCGACGACTTCGATGACGACATACCTTTTTAATTAGCAGGAAGTTAAAAAGCAAAAGCCCGCAACTGCGGGCTTTTTGTTGCAATGGCTTCCTATTACTTCAATACAGCGCTACCGTAAATTGCTCCTGTTGGCACAGTAAATCCGTACTGCATGCCGGCCCGCTCACCTTTTTTGCCAAAGAATGCGCCTTGGATCAAATGCGCGCCATCCTGCAATGCTTGACTACAGACTGACTCACCCCCGCATGTTGCCCCTATAGAGGTAACAGTGCCGCTGGCAGCAAAACTCGGATTGTTTTTACCAAGTGAATCAGAACCTGCTAATAGGTAATTCTCACCCACCGTTTGCACATTCAAGTTGTAGTTGTACAGACTTGTACCAAAGTCAAATGTCAGGCTGCCTGTTGTAGTATTAACTGCGCCTACTGGTGTGGATAATCCATTGACATCTACAAACATTGGCGCCGTGGATGCAAACACATTGTAGGTACCTGTCAAATTATTAAGCTGGCCTGGCGGCGGTTTCGCGCCGACAATATAATCCATCCACTCGAACGGCTCATCTGTAGCACCATTCTTGAAACTGCCCGTCGCACGACCCCAAGATACTATGCCATCTGTACCGCTGTTGATTGCATCAAAAGTCACGGGGCTAATGATTGTAGGTACATTATTGTTATCTATTTCCACTGGCCGGCTCAGATTATTCATCTTCAGCCCAGCCTCATAAACATCATCAACGCCACATGCACAATTGGTTTTCATCAATGTTGCAACCATAGCTTTACCGTTAAAATTTGCCAATTGCTTGTTCTTGGCCTCGTTCAACGCATCATCGTTAATCGCCTCAGGCAACCCATCGTCGCCTATCTTATCCGCCGCTGCAAACACTGGCTTGCTCGATTCGACTGACCCAGCAGAATTCGCATTAGGCTGCTTGGCACGTGACACAGCCTGTGCTTTGCTGAATTTGGGTTTATCACCTGAGCCATTCACAGCAATAGACATACCCGCCGAAGCATTCAAGCAACCTGCACCGTTACACACATCCACACTGCCCTGGTTGGTCGTCATCAAAAAGTGATCGCCATTCAGGTTCAATGTAAATTCCGTACCGCGGATACCGATCGTGGCTACAGCGGTTTTAAGCTGATAACGCTCTGGATTTTTGTGGCCCACCCAACCGGTAATAGTCCGCAGACCGCCTTTAATCAACTCAGTAAACGCATATTCTGAGCCATCTTCCTTACCGGAAAATTCATACTTGCTGATTTTATAAATGGTATTAGGCTGCAAAGACACCTTGCCGCCATCGATCAAGGAAAGCTGGACACGTCCTTCTTGGGTTTCAATGGTGTCACCAGCCATGAGGGGTAAATCCTTTTGGGCTTCTATCACGGAGTTGTCCACGTGCCTTACACTGGCCACACCGGATTTGAAAATCACTTTGCCGGCCACGCCTGCCCAGGCAACCAATGGTGACAACAAGCACAGCACCAAGATAGTGCTGACAAAACCCCTGCGATGTGTTCTAAATTGAACCATTTTAAATTCTCTCTTGCCGCCGTAAATACCGTATCAAAAACAATCAATTACGCATTTGAATGACATCAGTTATAATGCACGGTTTCAAATTCGGTTTACACAATCATCTTAACCTAAAATAGAAGCTTAAATCATGCCAATTTATGATTTTGAATGTAGCCATTGCGGTCACACCGCCGAGCTGATGCGCAAAATGAGCGAATCAAACGTAACCAGCTGCCCAAAATGTCAACAAGAAAGTTTTGCCAAAAAAATCTCCGCCCCCAACTTCCAACTCAACGGCACCGGCTGGTATGCAACTGATTTCAAAGGTGACTCTAAGAAAACACCTAGCCCACAAGCCAAGCAGGACGCGGCTCCCAGCCCACCCTGTTCATCCGGTTGTGCCTGCCACTGACTAAAAAATGATCAAAAAATACTTTATTACCGGCCTGTTGGTACTGGTGCCCTTGGTGATTACCATTTGGGTGCTGGTCAGTTTCATCAATCTGTTGGACCAGAGTCTAGCAGTGCTGCCTGTAGCCTGGCAACCCAAGAACCTGTTCGGTTTTAATATCCCCGGCTTGGGCGCGCTGCTCACGTTATTGACCATTCTGGTCACAGGGGTGATAGCAACCAACATTTTTGGTCAGCAAATGATCCTATGGTGGGAAAAACTGCTCAACCGAGTCCCAGTCGTCAAAGCCATTTATTTCAGCGTCAAACAAGTTTCTGACACCCTGTTTTCCGATTCCGGCAATGCGTTCCGCAAGACACTGCTGGTGCGGTTTCCGCATGAGAACGCATGGACGATCGCTTTTCTCACTGGCGTCCCAGGTGGCAACGTACGTAGTCATTTATCTGCCGATTACATCAGCGTTTATGTACCCACCACGCCCAACCCGACCAGCGGTTATTTCATCATGCTGCCAAAATCCGACGTGATCGAGCTGGACATGAGCGTGGACGAGGCCTTGAAATACATCATCAGCATGGGCACCGTTAGCCCTGCTGATAAACCTGCAAAAATTTTAACTCAATATCAAAACGAAACAACATGATGCGTACACACTACTGCGGTCACCTGAACCGCGAACATATCGGACAAACTGTTACTCTTTGCGGTTGGGCACATCGCCGCCGCGACCACGGCGGAGTGATTTTTATTGACTTGCGTGACCGCGAAGGCATGGCGCAAATCGTCATTGACCCGGATACACCGGAAGCTTTCAAAACCGCGGAAGAAGTGCGCAATGAGTTCGTGCTGAAGGTTATCTGCAAAGTTCGTCCACGCCCAAAAGGCACCGTTAACCCCAACCTGCCAACAGGTGAGGTGGAAATGCTGGCGAGCGAGATCGAGATTCTCAACCCATCGCTCACGCCGCCGTTCATGCTGGATGACGAGAATCTGACCGAAACCGTGCGTCTGGAGCACCGCTATATCGACCTGCGTCGCCCTGCGATGCAGAAGAACCTGATGCTGCGCTACAAAGTCGCCAAAAACCTGCGTGATTACCTGGACGACAACGGCTTTATCGAAGTTGAAACGCCGATGTTGACCCGCTCCACACCGGAAGGTGCGCGCGATTACCTGGTGCCAAGCCGCGTGCATAACGGGCAATTTTTTGCATTGCCGCAATCTCCGCAATTGTTCAAGCAGTTGCTCATGGTGTCCGGCTTTGACCGCTATTTCCAGATCACCAAATGCTTCCGCGATGAAGATTTGCGGGCTGACCGTCAACCTGAGTTTACCCAAGTGGATATCGAAACCTCGTTCCTGGAAGAGAACGACATCATGGACATCGTCGAAGAGATGATTCGCCAGATGATGAAAAAAGTACAAAACGTGGATTTTCCGGCTAAGTTCCCACGCATGCCATTTGCCGAAGCCATGAACAAATATGGCTCTGACAAACCGGATATGCGCGTCACACTGGAAATCACCGAACTGACCGATGTGATGAAAGATGTGGATTTCAAAGTGTTTTCGGGCGCAGCCAATATAGCAGACGGTCGCGTAGCGGCGATGCGTGTGCCTAACGGCGGTGCGATTTCCCGTAGCGAAATTGACGCTTACACAGAGTTCGTGAAAATCTACGGTGCTAAGGGTCTCGCATATATCAAAATCAACGACATCACTAAACTCAATGAAGAAGGCCTGCAAAGCCCGATTGTGAAGAACATCCATGTGAATGCGCTCAAAGCCATCATCGAGCGCACCGGTGCACAGAATGGCGATATCGTGTTCTTTGGCGCAGATAAAGCCAAGGTCGTGAACGAAGCACTAGGCGCACTGCGCACCAAAGTCGGCCACGAAAAAGGCCATGTGGATGGCCGCGCATGGGCACCACTATGGGTGGTCGATTTCCCGATGTTCGAGCATGATGAAGAAAACGACCGCTGGGCGGCGCTGCACCATCCGTTCACCGCGCCCAAAGACGGCCACGAAGATTTACTTACAAGCAATCCTGGCGCATGCCTCTCCAAAGCCTACGACATGGTGCTGAACGGCTGGGAAGTGGGTGGCGGGTCCGTGCGTATTCACAAGCAGGACGTGCAATCCAAAGTGTTCGATGCACTCAAAATCAGCAAAGAAGAAGCACAGGAGAAGTTTGGCTTCCTGCTCGACGCGCTGCAATACGGCGCACCTCCGCATGGCGGCTTAGCGTTTGGTTTAGACCGCCTGGTGACTTTGATGACAGGGGCAGAATCGATTCGCGATGTGATTGCCTTCCCAAAAACACAACGTGCGCAATGTTTGATGACGAATGCGCCGAATGAGGTGGATGAGAAACAGTTACGTGAGTTGCATATTCGCGTTCGTACGCAAAACGCTACCTCGTAAAAATGGACTCGCTTACATCGTATGTGTAAGCGAGTAATTATTGGAAGATATGACTAATGGCGAAAGATGGGGAGGTATTTGAGCATATTGAAGTTCCGCTTCAACTACTACCGCAACTTCGCTTATATCGACGCTTAGTTATTTCAAGTATCGATATTGAGGAAGCAAAGGCAACAGTTGAGGAACTTATTGCTCGACGAATTGCCCTTCCAAAAAATGGTATTCCAAGTGGATTATTAATGGCACTAACTACTGCGTTAGTAGTTTCTTATTCAAGGCCATTTATTAATTCTAGAGGACAATCTGAAATTGCTGATAAAACAGTTCCAGCGGTACTTTTAAGGTCCTTAACATCAAAAGAACGCGTTATGCATGAGGAGATTCTGAGTATTCGTAACAAAGAAGTTGCTCATGCGGATGCGGATATTTTTGAAATTTCAATAAGATTATTTAAGGATGGTCATGGCGTAATTTTCAAAAATGTCCGTAGTCCATTTACGCAAAGAGAACTTAAATTGATTTTAAAAATGATTGAAAAACTAGAAAAGTCCTTTGACTTACGCTGTGAAGAACTGCGTGCTGAATTACCACTATATGCATGGATGTAGGCAAGTAAGGTGGCCAGAGTCTGCATCCATCAATTAACCTTTCGACAACTCATCCCGACACGCGGCAAACGCCTTAATCGCAATATCCAAATCTTCTTTAGTATGCGCCGCACTGATCTGTGTGCGGATTCTGGCCTTGCCTTTTGGCACCACGGGGAAGAAGAAACCAATCGCGTAAATGCCTTTTGTCAGCAGCATTTTGCTCATTTCCTGCGCCAGCACCGCATCTCCCAGCATAATGGGGATGATGGGGTGTTCGCCGCTACTTACGTCAAACCCCGCGTCTTGCATGCCTTTGCAGAAATATTGGGTGTTACTTTCCAGCCTGTCTCTTAACTCGGTAGATTTTGAAAGCATTTCCAGCACAGCCAGCGTGGTGGCACAAATCGCGGGCGCCAGCGAGTTGGAGAACAAATAAGGGCGTGAGCGCTGGCGCAGCAAATCAATGATTTCTTTTCTGCCGGAGGTACAGCCGCCGGAGGCACCGCCCAGCGCCTTGCCAAAAGTGGTAGTGATGATGTCCACGCGATCCATCACACCGCAATGCTCGTGAACGCCGCGCCCAGTCTTGCCCATGAAGCCGGTCGCGTGCGAATCGTCGTGGTGCACCATGGCGTCAAACTCATCGGCCAGATCGCAGACTTGGTCGAGCTTGGCGATGGTGCCATCCATCGAGAAAACGCCGTCTGTAGCAATCAGAATGCGGCGGGCATTGTTTTGCCTGGCTTCGATAAGTTTTTGCCGTAAATCGGCCATGTCATTATTTTTATAGCGATAACGTGCGGCCTTGCACAGACGCACACCGTCGATAATCGAGGCATGGTTAAGTTCATCGGAAATCACCGCATCCTGCTCGCCCAACAGTGTCTCGAATAGGCCCGCGTTGGCATCAAAGCACGAGGAATACAGAATCGTATCCTCCATACCCAAAAATGTGCTCATCGCTTGCTCTAGCTGCTTGTGGATGGACTGTGTGCCGCAGATGAAACGGACAGAAGCCAGCCCAAAACCCCATTTATCCAAGCCATCTTTGGCAGCTTGAATCAGCTCAGGGTTGTTGGCCAGCCCAAGATAGTTATTGGCGCACATATTGATCACTTCACGCCCATCCGCGAGCTTGATGCGGTTCTTCTGATCGGAGCCAATGACGCGCTCGGTTTTGTATAGCCCCTGGGCTTCTATATCTTTTAAATCCTGAGCGATGTTCTCGCGTGCTGATTTGAAACTCATTTCCTACCTCTTTGATTAATCTTCCCAGTTCAAAATCACTTTGCCGGAATTGCCGGAACGCATCACATCAAACCCTTTCTGGAAATCCGTGTAATGGTAGCGATGTGTCACGATTTTTCCCAGAGGCAAGCCACTTTGTACCATCATGGAACCTTTATACCAGGTTTCGAAAATCTCACGCCCGTAAATGCCTTTGATGGTGAGCCCTTTGAAAACCACCATGTCCCAATCAATGCCGGAACCCGCAGGCATGATGGCCAGCATGGCGATATGGCCGCCATTGATCATTTTATCCAGCATATCGCCAAACGCTTTGGGGGAGCCCGACATTTCCAGCCCGACATCAAAGCCTTCGAAAATACCTAAAGAATCCATGAGCTCTTTGGTAATGCTTTCTTTGCTCACGTTTATCGCGACCACGCGCGGCAAGATGCTTTTAATCAAATCAAGCCGGTATTGGTTCATATCGGTGATCACGATGTTTCTGGCACCCGCGTGATCCGCCACCAGCGCGGCCATGCTGCCAATAGGCCCGGCGCCGGTGATGAGCACATCTTCGCCTACCATATTGAATGACAATGCCGTGTGCACCGCGTTGCCATAGGCATCAAAAAATGAGAGCAGATCGGTATCAATCGGTCTGCTTGGCCTGAACACGTTTTTGGCGGGAATCACCAGATATTCTGCAAAAGCGCCATGACGATTCACCCCCACACCTATCGTATTAGGGCATAAGTGTGTGCGACCACCCAAGCAGTTGCGGCAACGTCCGCAAGTCAAATGGCCTTCACCTGAGACAATGTCACCAACGTTGAGTCCGGTGACGTTAGAGCCAAAATCAGCTATTTCACCTACGTATTCATGCCCGGTAATCATGGGTACCGGTATCGTCTTCTGCGCCCATTCATCCCAGTTATAAATGTGAATATCGGTGCCGCAGATCGCAGTCTTTTTGATCTTGATAAGCACATCATTGCTACCCATTTCGGGTTCTGGCATGTCTTCCAGCCAGATGCCTTCTTTCGCATAACTCTTGACTAAAGCTTTCATAACTTCCCCTCTAAATCGTGCAAGGCTTTGATGTTATTGGTAGTTTTTGATTATTATTACCAAAGTATCTCATAACCATCCAACATGTACAAACTGTTATCAACGAGAAGAATGGGGTATGATGAATTATCAATATTGAACGAGAAATACGATGCCTCTAACCGAAATCAACCATATCAATTTTCGAACCGATCGAGAAATGATGCACAAGTTGCGCGATTTTTACTGTGATATTCTGGGCTTGACTATTGGCAAACGCGTGGCAAGCACCACATACGGCTATTGGCTCTACATTGGCGATAACGATGTGGTGCATCTGGCCGAATATAAAACGCCCGAACCGCCGCAATTGCATGTGCATGGCACGTTTGACCATGTGTCTTTCACCTGTACCGATATGCCCGGCATGGAAACGCATCTGGCCAAACACGGCGTGCCCTATACGACGCGTATATTGGCGAATGGTATACGCCAGATTAACCTGAAAGACCCTGCTGGCAATGGTATTGAGTTGAACTTTGAGGAATATGCCGACCCTAATTATGTGATGCGACCATCGGGTGACCCCAGCAAGTTGTAAATTATGTGACCCGCATCACATACTTGAGAATAATAATAATTAAAATGCGCTGTAATCGCAGCGGGTATAGACTGCGTTAAGATGACAAATGGATTAGAGGGAATGAAAATGAAGCTGAATAAATTATTGAGCATTGCTCTAGGAGGCGCTATTCTATTGGCTTCCAGCCCTGCCGTTTTTGCCGAGGCGGACGCCCGGCTGTGGCCTGTGGTAAAAGAGGCGTTCTTTGCCAAGCGCGACATTCAAGAAGTGGAGTTTTTGAAAGTGGAAGGCCCGCGCCGCGCCGAGAGCGGTGCGCAAGTGCCTATCACAATCAACTACAACAAATCTGCGGCTAAAGGTGTGGATATCAAAAAAATCTATGTGATCGTGGATGCTAACCCGATTCCGCTGGCTGGTACTTATCATTTGACCGAGATGCTGGGCGATTTCCAGCTTGCCACCCGCGTGCGTTATGAAACCGACTCTTTCGTGCATATCGTAGGCGAGGATGCGGCGGGCAAGCTTTATTCTGCCAAACGCGAGATTCGCGCTGCAGGTGGATGTGGCGGCACGGTGGAGAATGATGAAGCCGCCGTACGCGCAGCAGCCGGAAAAATCAAAATGAATGTGGAACAACCGGTGAAGTTTGGTGCACCAACGGCAGCCACGTTCAATATCCGACACGTGATGCGTACAGGCCTGCAGCGCGATTTGGTGTCTCAGGGCTTTGTACCCGCGTTTTATATCAAGGAAACCAAATTCACCTATAACGGTAAGCCGGTGATGACCATTGACGTGGGCGTTGGCACCAGCGAAGACCCTTACTATAAATTCAACTTTATCCCCGATGCGCCTGGCAAACTGGAAGCCATTGCCACTGATAACGAAGGCAAGACATTCAGCCACGAGGTGGAAGTAAAAAGCTAGTGATTTGAGAGTTAAAAAGGGCGCATCTGCGCCCTTTATTTTTTAGTAATAGCGCTGTAGATAGGTGATGATAATGGGCAGCGCAACTGCACTAAATACACCGTTCAAGCCCATGGCCATACTTGCAAACGTACCGGCTTCATCATTCACGCTGAATGCGCGCGTGATGCCCAAGCCATGCGCACCAACGCCAATCGCCGTGCCCCTTATCCACCATTCCTGTATGCGCATCAGCCTGAAAATATACGGCGCCAGAATGCTGCCCAAGATGCCGGTAATCACGGTAAATACCGCAGTCAGGGTAGGGGAAACATGAATGCGTTCGGCAATTCCCATGGCAATGGGTGCCGTCACCGATTTGGGATACATGCTACCGATGATTTTTTTGCTGGCACCGAGCCAGGTGGCGATTGCTACGGAACTTGCTACAGATGCCGTGGTACCACACAGCAATGCTACAAAGATTGCCAGCACTTTGCCTTTGATTTTGTTAAAACCGCGATAAATCGGCACCGCCAATGCTACTGTTGCTGTACCAAGTAAAAAATGTACAAATTTAGCGCCTTCAAAGTAAGTCTGATAGGGCGTATCGAACAAGTATAAAAACAAAATAATCAGCAAAATGGATATGCTGACAGGATTAGCAAGCGGATGCCGGTTGTAATGAAGATAAATCTTGTAGCCAACCTGATAGGTAGCTAACGTGAGTATCAATGCCAGCAACGGACTGCCAGAAAGGTACACCCAGATTTCTGCGATTGGCAGGCGCTCGTTTGCAAATTGATTAACCGCCATCTTTGTCGCCCTTCCAGACAAGCTTAAGCACCAGTGCGGTACAGACAACTGTTAACACAACCCCCACGAGCAAAGCCAGGGCTACCGACAAGGCATGTTCTCTAAGCTCTGGCAAGTACATGATCACGCCCACCGAAGCTGGAACAAACAACAACCCTAAATGCTGGCGAAACGTATCGGCTACCATGCCCAGATTTTCATTCACCTCGCCTTTGGAAATAAGATAGAGCAGCAAAAATACCAAGCCCAATACCGGGCCGGGAATGCTAGGCAGCATGAATTGCGAGACAATCTCGCCAAAACCCTGCCATAACAAGATCTGTACCAGGCCATCAATCATTTTTCATTCTTCTCGTGATCTACGATGCGCATATTCTACCCATAAGCTATTTATTTTTTATGCATTGTATAAATTTTTCTTGCAAATTCATTAGTTGAGTAAAATAGTCTGGTAAAATAGCATTAATAACTTCTTGTTAATCAATTAGTTAAGCATGATAAGGATAAAACATGAAAAGCTATCGCAAAGAACTCTGGTTCAATCTGCCTGCCCGCATGGCGTTTAAAAACATTACCGGCGAGGTGCGTGAATGTTTGCGTGAAAGCGGTGTCAAAGAGGGCTTGGTGCTGGTGAATGCCATGCATATCACCGCCAGCGTGTTCATTAACGATGATGAGCGCGGCTTGCATCACGATTATGGCATCTGGCTGGAAAAGCTCGCGCCACACGAGCCTGTGAGCGGTTACCGCCACAATGACACCGGCGAAGACAATGCCGACGCGCACATGAAACGCCAGGTAATGGGGCGCGAGGTGGTGTGTGCGGTGACGAACGGTCAGCTGGATTTCGGCCCGTGGGAACAGATTTTTTACGGTGAGTTCGACGGTCGCAGAAACAAGCGCGTACTGGTCAAGATTATCGGCGAATAATCGCCCGAGCGAAAAACATGCCTCTGCAAGCCAAGCAGGACGCGGGTTTCAGAGGCATCAAAATGATGTTCTATGAATTTTAGATAAAAACACATGCTTTGAATTGGCATATGTTTCAAGGTTAAGGGTTATGAGTCAGTTGAAATCTCCAGAGTTATTGGCGCCAGCGGGCGATTTGGACCGCATGCGCACCGCGTTCGATTACGGTGCCGATGCGGTGTATGCCGGTCAGCCGCGCTACAGCTTGCGCGTACGTGAGAACGACTTCTCGATGGAGAACCTCGAAATCGGCATCAAAGAAGCGCATGCACGGGGCAAAAAGTTTTTTGTCGCCAGCAATATTTCGCCGCACAACGCTAAAGTCAAAACCTATATGCGGGATATGGAGCCAGTCATCGCCATGCAGCCAGACGCCTTGATTATGGCTGACCCTGGCTTGATTATGATGGTACGTGAGCGCTGGCCTGAAATGCCAGTGCATTTATCGGTGCAAGCCAATGCGGTGAATTACGCTTCCGTGAAATTTTGGCGCAGCATGGGGCTGACACGCGTGATTCTGTCGCGCGAGTTATCCATGGATGAGATTGAAGAAATCCGTCAGGAATGCCCGGAGATGGAACTGGAAGTGTTTATTCACGGCGCTTTGTGTATTGCCTATTCCGGCCGCTGTTTGCTTTCCGGCTATTTCAATTCGCGCGACCCGAACCAGGGCACTTGTACCAACAGCTGCCGCTGGGATTACAAAGTCCACGATGCAGAGCCGGATGCGGCCGGGGTGATTCGCCTGAAAGAATTTGATTTCAAGGCCGAGATGGAAAAATCCAATTTATCGGCTTGTGGCAGCCTGCCAAGGCACCCTGAAGCCGACAAAGTGTTCCTGATTGAAGAAAAGGGCCGCCCAGGCGATCTGCTGCCCATCATGGAAGACGAGCACGGCACCTACATCATGAACAGTAAGGATTTGCGCGCGATCGAGCACGTAGAACGCCTGATTAAGATTGGCGTGGATTCGCTCAAGATCGAAGGACGCACCAAATCGCGCTATTACGTGGCACGCACCGCGCAAAACTATCGCCAGGCGATTGATGATGCGGTGGCGGGCAGGCCCTTTGATTGGCGTCTGCTGGGCGAACTGGAAAACCTGGCAAACCGAGGTTACACCGATGGCTTCTATCAACGCCATCATACGGCTGAACACCAGAATTACGTGCAAGGGCATTCCAGCTCCAACCGCAGCCTGTATGTGGGCGACATCGTCGCTTACGATGCCGCAAAAGGCTTGGCGGATATCGAAGCGCGCAACAAATTCAAAGTGGGTGACAAGCTCCAAATCATTCACCCGAGCGGCAATCACGATATCGTGGTAGAAACCATGTTCAACAAAAAAGGTGAGCCGATTCAGGAAGCGTCAGGCAGCGGCTATTTCGTACGCATGCCAATCGCCGCGAATGACCTGAGCAACGCCATGGTGGCAAAATACCTGGCTGCATAAGGGCCAAGACGGAGAAAGCATGAACCTCGAGAACAAACGTATTTTGCTTACCGGTGCGACTGGCGGGGTTGGCCTGCTGGTGGCGCAGTTACTGGCACAAAAGGGCGCGCATCTTGCATTGGTCGGGCGTGACACTGCCAAATTGAATGCCCTGAAAAGCACCTTGGAAAAAACCGGCGCCAAAGCATATTGTATTGTGGCAGATTTGAATGAAACCGGCGCACCGCAACGCGTAACGGATGAAGCCATCGCACAACTGGGCGGCCTGGATGTCCTAATCAACAATGCCGGTGTGCTTGATTTTATTGGCTTTGAGAGCCAAACCCCAGAGCGTATCGAGCAAATGATACACACCAACGTCACCGCACTGATTCAATTGACCAGAGCCGTCATCCCGCATTTTCTGGCAAAAAATTCCGGCCATTTTTTGTTTATTGGCTCGATTTTCGGCTCACTCGGCTTTCCGCATTTTGCCACCTATTGTGCCAGCAAGTTCGCGGTACATGGTTTCTCCCAAGCCTTGCGGCGTGAGCTGGTGGATAACAATATCGGGATTACCTATATCGCACCACGCGCCATCAACACCCCCATGATGAACGACAACAGCTCAGAAATGATGAAAAAATCGGGCAACAAGCTGGATGCCCCAGAAAAAGTAGCCGCAATTATTGTTAAAGCGCTGGAGCAAGAAAAACAGGAAGTGTTTATTGGCCAACCACAGACATTTTTCGCTTGGCTGAATGGGGTCGCGCCCAAATTGGTCAACATCGGCCTAAAAAAACAGCCTGGACTCGCCAGGCCGTTCTTGAAGAAATAACTTTCAGATTTACAGGTATAAAACCGCGGGAAATACTGTAAGCGCAAACACGAACACCAGCCACTCCATGTTCCAGCGCTCTAAATGACCCGTAAAGTGCAGTGTAAGCACGATAATTGCCAAAATATAATAAGCAGCCAGAAGTATCATATGCGTCTAATCCGGTTAGTTTGCGAGATGCTGCTATTTATAACATTTTTTATAAAAAACACCTAGATTTTTAAACGCGGATAAGACGCATTAAATACCGCCAATTCCATATTTAGCATATCAAGCATGCCTTGCGTGTCAAACAATATCGCACCGATAAAGCCATTATAAACTTGCCTAAACAGCTGTTTTCGCGTACATTTCATCTATTGCTAGGGGTCTCTAAAACCTTATATTTTCTAGGGGTTTGGAGTGAGAGTTACCCTTTGAACCTGATGCGGGTAATACCGCCGGAGGAAAGCAGTTTTAATGCTTTCCTGCTCAACATACATAGGGAAGCGTCAAAACGCTTCCTACGCTTTTTTAGAATAGGAACGCACCATGAACGCCAACCCAAAATTCTTGAACACCACCGCGCAAGTGGATGAAGCTGCAACCAAACCTTTTGCCAAATCACGCAAAGTTTATGTGGAAGGTAGCCACCCCGATATCCGTGTTCCTTTTCGCGAAATCTCTTTAAGCGATACGCCATCAGCATTCGGCGCCGAGAAAAACCCGCCGGTCGTCGTGTATGACACCTCCGGCCCATATACCGACCCGAATGTAGAAATCGACATCCGTAGCGGCCTGCCTGCATTGCGCGCCAAATGGATTGCCGACCGCAACGACACCGAGCAATTGGACGGCCCGACTTCAACCTTCGGCCAACAACGCAAAACGGATCCGGAACTGGCAGAAATGCGCTTTAACCTGACACGCAAACCGCTGCGCGCCAAGGCAGGCAAAAACGTCAGCCAAATGCATTACGCCAAGCAAGGCATCATTACGCCGGAGATGGAATTTATCGCGATTCGCGAGAACCAGCGCCGCGAGAACATGAGCGAACTGCTGCAAACGCAACACAAAGGCCACGATTTCGGCGCGTCGATTCCTAAAATGATTACACCGGAATTCGTGCGCGACGAAGTGGCGCGCGGCCGTGCGATCATCCCCGCCAACATCAACCACCCCGAAATCGAGCCGATGATTATTGGCCGTAACTTTTTGGTTAAGATCAACGCCAATATCGGCAACTCGGCACTCGGCTCATCTATCAGCGAAGAAGTGGAAAAAATGGTGTGGAGTACGCGCTGGGGCGGCGACACCGTGATGGATTTATCCACCGGCAAAAACATCCATGAAACGCGCGAGTGGATCATCCGCAACTCGCCTGTACCCATTGGCACCGTGCCGATTTATCAGGCGCTGGAAAAAGTGAATGGCAAGGCCGAAGACCTGACTTGGGAAATCTTCCGCGACACCTTGATTGAGCAAGCCGAGCAGGGCGTGGATTACTTTACCATCCACGCCGGCGTGCGCCTGGCGTACATACCGATGACCGCAAAACGCATGACCGGCATTGTGTCGCGCGGCGGATCGATTATGGCGAAATGGTGCCTGGCGCATCATAAAGAAAGCTTCCTCTACGAGCATTTTGAAGACATTTGCCAGATCATGAAGCAATACGACGTGAGCTTCTCATTGGGCGATGGCTTACGCCCAGGCTCGATTTACGATGCGAACGATGAAGCGCAATTTGCCGAACTGAAAACACTGGGCGAGCTGACACAAATTGCTTGGAAGCACGACGTGCAATGCATGATCGAAGGCCCCGGCCACGTGCCCATGCACATGATTAAAGAAAACATGGACTTGCAACTTGAGCATTGTGGCGAAGCACCGTTCTACACGCTCGGCCCGCTCACCACCGACATCGCACCGGGTTACGACCACATTACCTCTGGCATCGGCGCGGCGATGATAGGCTGGTACGGCTGCGCCATGCTGTGCTACGTCACACCAAAAGAACACTTAGGCTTGCCGGACAAAGAAGACGTTCGCGTTGGTATCATCACCTATAAAATCGCGGCGCATGCGGCAGATTTGGCCAAAGGCCACCCCGGCGCACAAATCCGTGACAACGCATTGAGCAAAGCCCGCTTCGAGTTCCGCTGGGAAGACCAATTCAATCTAGGACTCGACCCGGAAAAAGCCAAGGAATTCCACGATGAAACCTTGCCACAAGAAGGTGCCAAACAAGCGCACTTCTGTTCCATGTGCGGCCCGCATTTTTGCAGCATGAAAATCACCCAAGATGTGCGTGACTATGCAGATAAATTAGGCGTGGATGAAAAAGAAGCCCTAGAAAAAGGCATGCAGGAAAAAGCCATTGAGTTTGTGAAAAAAGGTGCAGAAGTTTATCAGAAAGTTTAACTTCACCTGATAGGGTTGCAGGCATAAAGCTACGCTGCTTTAGCCTGTAGCCGTTCTACAATCAAGTCAGCATTTTGTTTAACCGATTCAATGGTTTCCATCGGCAAGCCGATTTTGCACAGCATTTGCGCCTGCACTTTGGCGGCTTCGTGTTCCAATTGTTTGGCTTTTTCAGTAAGAATAATGCGTTTTTCTCGCTCGTCTTGCGTGGCGATATGGCGCATTAGCAAGCCTTTTTCTGCCAAGCGTTTGAGTAGCGGCGTAAGCGTGCCGCTGTCTAAATGCGTGCGTTCGGTAATCGTTTTAACGCTCACATCGTCTTTTTCCCACAACGCCATCATCACAATATATTGCGGATAAGTGAGCCCCAGCGGCTCGAGCAGCGGCTTGTAGTTGCGCACCATGGCGTTAATGGCGCGGTAGAGTGAAAAGCAGACTTGGTTATCAAGTTTTAAGCTGAGATAGTTGGACATGGCGTGACCTTATGTGAAATTACATCTATTGTAAGCAAATTAGCTTGTACACAAAACATTTTCGTCCTATACTTAAAATTAATTACATTGTACACAATTTATTTGTATGCAATTTAATTAGTTTATTATCTATCTTAATGACAAGGAGCGCATCATGAAAAAATTATTATGTATTGGTCTTGCATTATCTGGCTTATATCTAGCACCGATGAGCCAAGCGGCAGACATGGCGGCAACGGACGATTACGTGCCGACATTGATTACCAAAACGCCGTTTGAGGGACGGCAATTGGCGATTAAATTGGCGCGTAAAAGCATCGGTACCATGCAATCTAACCCAGACGTGAAAAAAAGGTTGCGCGGCGTGTATTCGGAAGACGCAGCCATGTTGATGCAAGCCGCGCAGGTAATTGCGACTGAATATCAAACCATTGCCGCGGCCAACAACTATTGGCACAAGTAAGCACTACCCTGCGTTTGCCGCTTCGCCCTATGTATACATAAAAGCAAGTTACCATGCTGTGTTAAACTCACGGCATGGTAACGATTAAACTCAACGTGTCTCCTCAACCACCTGCTGCTAGTAATAACAAACGCAAGCCGGTACGGCGCAGCAATCCAGCTTTGCGTGACCGTAGCAAGCCACCTATCGACCCCGCGTCTGCAGTATTGGAAACAACACCGATCACAACACTCTCGGATACGCCGAAAGTGAAAGAGAAACCGCACGAACATAAACCTGCTCCCAGCAAATCTGCCTTTAAGGAAAGCGATGGGTTGAAAAAAAAATCGCGCGAGCGCGTGACACCACGAGTTAACCTTGAAGAGCCACATTATCGCCAAGCGCCGCGCAGGGGCGGTAAGGCGCGCGATGGTTATGATGCCTCTGCCAAGCCGATTGCTGCTACTGCACCCGTTGCCAGCAATGAATTACCACGTTTATCTAAATTAATGGCAGAGCGCGGATTATGTTCACGTCGAGAGGCGGACGACTGGATTGTGAATGGCTGGGTGAAGGTGGATGGGGCGATTGTGGATGTGCTGGGCACGCGCGTGAAACAGGATGCCGAGATTGTGATTAGCGGTTATGCCAAAGAGAGTCAAGCTGAGAATGTGACGATACTTTTGCACAAACCGGTAGGTTATGTGAGTGGTCAGGCAGAAGATGACTACGAGCCCGCAGCGGTGTTGATTAAGCCGGAAAACCAATGGGATGAAGACCCGGTGAAAAAACCTTTCTTGCGCGGGATTTTAAAGGGTCTTGCACCTGCAGGCCGCCTGGATATTGACTCAACAGGTTTGTTAGTGCTCACTCAGGATGGTCGTGTGGCACGCCATTTGATTGGTGAAGATTCTAAAGTCGAAAAAGAATACTTGGTGCGCGTGGAGGGTGAATTATCTGACAGCGGATTGAAAAAGCTGAATCACGGCCTGAGCCTGGATGGCGTTGCCTTAAAGCCCGCCAAGGTGAGCTGGCAGAATGAAGACCAACTTAGGTTTGTATTACGTGAAGGCAAAAAGCGCCAGATTCGCCGCATGTGTGAAATGGTAGGCTTGCATGTAGTGGGATTAAAAAGAATTCGCATAGGCAGTATAACTTTAGGTAAACTACCGGCAGGTCAATGGCGTTATTTACGTGCTGACGAGCGTTTTTAATTTTTTAATAAGAGGAAATAAAAATGGGATTATTAGATAGTGTGGCAGGTGCAGTTTTAGGCAAATTGGGCGGCGAGCAAGGTGGTATGGCGCAAATCGCACTAGACATGTTTAACCAACATGGCGGATTAAGCGGTGTGCTGGATAAACTAAAGCAAAACGGCTTGGCAGAAGAAGCTGCATCCTGGGTCAGTAAAGGTGCAAACTTGCCGGTAAATGCAGACCAAATCACCAGCGCTTTGGGCAGCGACGCGATTGCGGGCATGGCCGCAAAATTTGGCATCGACCCGGCTGACCTGAGCGCGAAGATTGCCGAGCATTTGCCGACGGTGATCGACAAAATGACCCCTGATGGTGAAGTGAACGAAAGCTCTGGCAATTTGCTTTCTACCGTTTTAGGTATGTTGAAATAATATAAAACATGACAATAAGGGGCTTAGGCCCCTTTTTTGTTTGGTAGAATGCAGCATGGATATTTTATTAGTGATCAAAACTGTCATCATGGGCTTGGTGGAAGGCGCAACCGAGTTCCTTCCTATCAGCAGCACTGGCCACCTCATCATCGCGGGCGATTTGCTTGGTTTCCTAAATAAGGAAAAACGCGATGTATTTGAGATCATTATCCAGCTGGGCGCAATACTGGCGGTGTGCTGGGAGTACCGCCAGCGGCTTATCAGCAAGGTGACGCACTTGCGCGATGAAGCCAATGCGCGCAGATTTTTTATCAATTTAGCTATTGCGTTTTTCCCCGCTGCCTTTATAGGTTTGCTATTTCACAAGCAAATTAAAACCTATTTGTTTTCGCCCTTCACCGTTGCTTGCGCCCTCATTGCGGGCGGCATCGCGATTTTGCTGATCGAAAAATATTTAGAGCATGGTGAAACTAAAAGCGTAGAAGCAATGACGCCCAAGCAAGCTTTTAAAATTGGGCTTGCGCAAACACTTTCGCTGATGCCGGGGGTGTCACGTGCCGGGGCAACTATTTTAGGCGGTATTGCTGCGGGCTTGAATCGTCACGCGGCTACCGAATTTTCTTTCTTTCTGGCGATTCCAATTATGTTCGCTGCATCTGGCTTAGCTTTGCTGAAGAGTTATCAATTCTTGAGCGCTGCGGATTTACCGATATTCGTGATTGGCTTTGTCACCGCGTTTGTCTCGGCCTTGCTCGTCATCCGCATGCTGATTCGCTTTGTAGCAAACCATGATTTCACCGTGTTTGCGTGGTATCGAATCGTCTTCGGTTTGGCGGTGCTGGCGTATTATTGGTAAACTATTTCCTTAAGCCAGACTCAAAAAGTATCTGCAAGTTAAGCGAGGCAGCGATGAATAAAATAATCAAATATGTGTTGTACGGCATTGGCGGAATCGTGCTGTTGGCCCTGCTAGTGGCGGGCTACTTTGCAGCCACATTTAACCCAAACGATTACAAAGATGACATCATCAAACTGGTGAAAGAGAAGAAAGACCGTACGCTGCATATCGACGGCGATATCAAACTCACCTTTTGGCCAAAAATCGGTGCTGATTTGGGCAAAATCTCGCTATCCGAACACCAATCCGATGTGGAATTTGCCTCGGTAAACAGTGCAAAAGTCGCGCTGGCGGTGATGCCATTGCTGAAAAAACAATTGGTAGTGGATACCGTGTATGTGGATGGCGCCAAAGCCAATGTCATCAAGCATAAAGATGGCAAATTCAACTTTGACGATTTGATGAGCAAAGAAGAAGAATCTCAGCAATTCAAATTTGATATTCAGGGCGTCAATGTCAGCAATTCCGAAGTACGTTATCTGGACGAAGGCACAGGTGCCAAATACGGCATCACAAAGCTTAATATGCACTCCGGTCACATTGCGCTGGCAGAACCGGTGGATTTGGAAACCGACTTTACAGTTACGGCCAATCAACCTGAAATCGCTGCCAATGTGAATCTTGCAGGCAATTTTCTGGTTGATCCTGAAACCAAGCATTTCAAAGTCAAAGGGCTGGATAGCCATATCGTAGGCGACATGCTAAGTGGCAAGAATATGGATATCAAAGCCAGCGGCAATGTGGATGCCAAACCGGAACAGCTGGAATTCCTGGTGGATGATTTGAAATTGGCGTTAAGCGGCACTTTTGATGGCACGAAACAAGGCCTGGATGTTAGCGCGCCTGCCATCACCATACAAAAAGATGAAGTGAGCGGCAAAAAAATCACCGCCAGCATGAGCCAGGAAAAAGCGGGTGACACATTGAAAGTGAACATGGTGCTGGCCGACATGAAAGGCTCGCCCAAAGCCCTGCAAAGCAGCGGCATCACGGGTGATTTGGCGATGGTGCAGGGCAAGCGCACGGTTTCCGGCAAGTTCTCGTCACCTTTCAGCGGCAATATCGAAAACCTGATTTTTGATTTGCCCAAACTGGCGGGCAACCTGGATATTAAAGACCCCAGCCTGCCAGGTGGCGGCATGAAAGGCACGTTTAATCTCGGCGCACATACAGAGATTAAGAATGAGATCGCCAAAAGCGACTTCAACCTCAACATTGACGGTGTGACCAAATTAAACGGCGATGTGAATGTGGCCGGCTTTAAAAAATCCAACATCAAATTCAGCCTGAATGCCGACAAGCTGGATCTGAACAAATTATTGGCAAAATCATCCGCATCAGCTAAACCCGCCAACAACAAACCTGCCGACATGTCTGCACTAAAAAACATGACCATAGACGGAAAACTGGCAGTAGGCAGTATCTTGTATGACCAATATCATATTTCCGGTCTCAACGTCGGTATCAAGGCCGATGGCGACAAGCTGGCATTGAATGGTCTGGACGTAAAAGTGGATGACAGCCATATCAAAGGCAATGTCGGCATCCGCAATTTTGCCAAGCCGGTATATACCTTTGACCTGGATGTAGACCAGGTGGATCTTGACCGCTACGCCAAGACTGAGGCGCCTGCCAAAAAGGAGAATACTGACAAACCACTGGATTTAAGTGCACTGAAAGCCTTGAATGCAGATGGCAGCATTCGTGTTGGCAGCCTTAAATACGGAAAAACCAAAGCAAGCAATATCAATATCAATTTGAAGGCAGATGGCGAAAAACTGAGCTTGAATCCGCTCTCTGCCAAAGTGGATGATAGCCAAATAAAAGGCAGCTTCGCCATTACGCAATTTGCCCGGCCCAAGTATGTTTTCGATCTGGATATCGACGCCCTGGATGCCAATAAATATGCGGCTTCCGGAACGTCTTCCAATCAACCGAAAGAGGAAAAATCAGCAGGATTAACCGGCCTGAAAAACTTTTTGGCGGATGGTGATTTGCGTATTGGCAGCTTGAAATATGATAAATACCAAATCAGCAACCTGAAAGCAGGATTAAAAGCGGATGGCCAGAAATTGAGCTTGAACCCGCTTATCGCCAAGGTGGATGATAGCCAAATCAATGCCAATCTCGGCGTATCCCAATTCAGCAACCCTGTTTACAACTTCAATGTAAAAGTTGATAAACTAGACGCCGATCGTTACATTGCCAAAGGTGACCCCAAGGCCAAAGACAGCGGCGACACACCGATTGATTTGAGTGCGCTAAAAAAGCTGAATGCCAGTGGCGAAGCCAACATTGGCTGGCTTAAACTGGCCAATGTCAAAACCGAAAATGTACGTTTGGGCCTGAAAGCGGCTGAAGGCATTGCCACACTTTCGCCTTTTGCGGCCAATTTATATCAAGGCAGCATGGATGGCACGCTTAATGTGGATGCACGCGCCACACCAAGCATCAGCTTCAAGCAGAGCATGAAAAGTGTCTCCGTTGGCCCATTGCTGGTGGATGCTATCAATAATGATATGCTTTCAGGCACCGGCACAGTGAATGTCGATGTGACTACACAAGGCAGCACTGTGAACGCACTTAAGAAAGGCTTGGCTGGTAACGCATCTCTTAATTTAGCAAATGGTGCTTTGAAAGGTGTTGATATTGCCGGCAGCATTCGTGACCTGAAAAACAAGGTAAATGTATTTAAAACCAAAGACGTTGATGCTGATAAATCCAAAAAAACCGATTTCAGTGAGCTCACCGCAACTTTTAACATCAAAAACGGTGTAGCGCATAATGATGACTTGGCCATGAAAGCGCCCATTCTGCGTCTAGCCAAAGGCGATAGCAAGGGTGATATCGATATCGGCAATGAAAAACTCAACTACCTAGCCAAGCCCACCGTGGTCAAATCATTAAAAGGACAAGGCGGTGCTGACTTAGATAGCTTGGCTGGAATTGCCATCCCAATGAAAATTACCGGTACGTTCTCTAGCCCTAAATACGGTTTGGACTTCAGCGCTATCGCTTCTGGTTTGGCACAATCCCAATTACTGGAAAAAGTAGGAGGAGAAAAAGGCGCTGCTGTGAAAGACTTGATTGGCGGCGAAAATAAGGCTGACGCACTAAAAGGCTTACTGGGCGGCAAGAAAAAAGCTACAGAAGCTACACCTGAACCTGCGCCTGCCAATACCGCCCCAGCAGATAATCAGACAGCACCAGCACAGCCACCTGCTGAGGAAAAACCCAAATCTTTGGAAAACCAGGCCAAAGAAAAGGCTGAGAAAAAACTCAAAAAGTTACTGAAGTTTTAAGCATGACACCTTTTGCCAAAGCCATTATCGATTGGCAAAAGGTACATGGGCGCCATGATCTGCCATGGCAAAATACCACTGACCCTTACGCAATTTGGGTGTCTGAGATCATGCTGCAGCAAACGCAAGTCACGGCTGTGATTGGCTATTACAGCAAATTCATACGCCGATTCCCCAATATCCATGCGCTTTCCCAGGCAACGCAAGATGAGGTGTTGCGGCATTGGAGTGGTTTGGGTTATTACAGCCGCGCACGGAATTTGCATCATGCCGCGCAAAAAATCGTAGGCGATTTTGGTGGAGTCTTTCCGCAGCAGTTTGAAGATATTCTAAGTTTACCCGGAATTGGTAAATCCACTGCCGCTGCAATCTCCACCTTTGCATTCAACCAGCCCATGCCGATTTTAGACGGCAATGTAAAGCGAGTATTCGCACGCCATTTTGGCATCGAGGGCTGGCCGGGCGCGCCAAAAATCGAGCAGCAGATGTGGCAAATCGCACATCGCGAGAACCCAAAAGAAAATGCAATCGCTTACACACAAGGCCTGATGGATTTAGGTGCTACGCTATGCACCCGTAGCCGTCCACGCTGCACAGACTGTCCGGTACAACCCACTTGTATAGCATCACTGAAAGGTCTCGCAAATCAGCTGCCAACTCGCAAACCCAGAAAAATGCTTCCCGAGCGCAACTGCGTGATGCTGATACATTATCACGCTGGCGAAATATTGCTGGAAAAGCGCATCAATACTGGCATTTGGGGCGGTTTATGGAGCTTCCCGGAAGCGAGAGAAGCCCCAACAGATGCGAAACTTCTACCACCACTGACTCACACATTCACGCACTTCAAATTACATATTCAACCCGTGCTGATTTCCGGCACAAATCAAATCGCATCTAACGCACTATGGATAAATCTTGATGAGGCAATCGAAGCTGCGATTCCAACGCCTGTCAGAAAGATTTTGTTGCAGTTAAAAACACAAAAAGCAGCTTAAGCTGCTTTTTTTAGTGTGGACGGGATAGTAATATCCGCTCCGCCAACATCTGGAACCGCGGCGAAACAAACTTGCGCGGCTGATTGCCCGTATCAGCAATCATCAATAGTTCCTCGATTGCGGACCGGAACCCCAGCTCGAACAACCAGTAGTCTGATGTGTTGATTGCGTAGTTCTTATCCGAACCCACATCCTCGCACAACCGTTCAAACGCTTCCATACATACATTGCGCTCAGCCATTGTTGCCTCCACTTCTCTTGTATTCAAGTTATGGTAAAAGCCTTCTTATAATTTGGCAAGTGTTTGGTAAGGTTGGTTCCAAACGCTGCCAATACTTATTTTTGATCCCAGCTATCTTCCCACATGCAGTGCTTGATGGTATGGCGATTTTTAATCAGCTCATCAACGCTTGGCTCGTCATTCAATGCGCGCTTGATGGCCAGTTTGGTCGCATCATAGTTGTTTTTGTACATGTCGGCTTTATCCAGCTTGCCTTCCTTCTCCAGCGGGATACAGCCTGGGTCGATCCACACCAGACTGATGATGCATAGATCGTTCACCTGATCTTTCGGGATAATGCCTTCAATCACGCAATCCAGAATCGCATCCGCTGTAGCTGCCTGCACCACGCCGCCAAACAGACCCACATCGGTGCTGCCTTTCAGGGTGACTTTTGGAACCGTCATACACACTGGACGCACCATCTGGTTAATGTCACGCACTGCAAACATGGCCGTATGGCCTTTGCTTTGCGCCATCAGGTTGGCAAACGCTTGGCCAACCGGACCATCTACAGCGCCGATTAGAATTTCCGGCATCGCCGCAGTAACGTCTTTACCTTCGGAAAAAACGGTGGCTTCGCCTGCTTTGAAAATGATTTTTGACATGAATATTCCTTGAAAATGAATAAGTTACTAGACGTACTATTCTAACGAAATCAGACCTCTTAATCAATTTGGACTTTTTAAACCATTCTCAAATGCCAGTTGCATATCCACATGCGGGATGTTCGCATCCAGATATTCAGGGCTGGTGATAACAAACCCGGCGCGCGCATAAAAACCAATTGCATGCATTTGTGCAGAAAGTTTTGCGCTAGAAAAACCCTGCTGCCGCACGGCTTGTACCGCAGCATCCAGCAAGGCTTTGCCGACCCCCTGTCTACGCCATGGCTTTAACACGGCCATGCGACCAATCTGGTTGCCGACGATTCGGGTGCAACCAATCGCTTCATTATAATGGATAGCCAATAGATGGGTAGCAGTAGCATCATGTTCATCCCATTCCAGGTCCATCGGCACATGCTGTTCGACGATAAACACCTGTTCGCGCAGCCGCACCAAATCTGGCTGCTGGCTTGCCCAATCCGCACGCATTATTTTTATATCAGCTGACATCTGGTTTCTCACTTGCACAGGCTTACAGTGTCAGGCATTATGCGGTTTTGTTCAATGTTTGATTAAGGATTTGCCATGCAAAAATATTCCTCCGCCGCTGCACGCATCTTGCTGGCTCTGGCATTTCTGGGACCGGTTATTCTCAGACTTATCCTCATCACCTCAAGTCCAGATGGTTATCTGCAATATCAGATGACACTTGGTCAATTCGGTTTACCAGGCATTTTTGCACCCTTGCTGATTTTAATCGAACTGGTATGTGGCCTAGGATTGTTCTTGGGTTTCAAGACCAAACTCAATGCCTATGCCTTAGCCATTCTGGCAGTGTTCTTGGCGTTTGTGTTGGGCAGCAAAATCCCTGATATCATGTTTGTGTATTTGGGTGTTGCAGGCGGTATGTTGTTATTGGCCCAACATGCGCGCACAGCTTGCGCGCTGGACAATAAATTCAATCAATCAACCTAAAATCCATCGAGAGAAAAACATGCCTCTGGGAGCCAAGCAGGGCGCGGCTTCCAGAGGCATATAAATGATTACTCCCATTCTAACTGCGGATAAACGGTATTTACATTCCGCCGGTTCGCAATATCAAACAGCACCCATTTGTCTTTTTCGCCTGCGGCGGCCGTTTCCATGGTCTGTTCCATACTTTTACCAGATTTAATCGCAGCACGTATATCGGTAAGCAAAGTATTTAAATAGCGTTGCGCATTGTTAAACGCTGTTACGCCGTCTTGGGTGACTGGCCCATGACCAGGAACCACTTGCTTGGCATTTTGGCTTTTCAGCACATCTAATACAGCAATCAAACCTTTGATGTCACCTTCCAACACCGGAGTACGTTCAATAAACAGTAAATCACCGGTGAACAAGGTTTGGGTTTTGCTGTCCGTGACTGCCAAATCGGTGTGCGTATGTGCAATCGGATAGGCTTTTAGGATCAGTTTGCGATCACCTAGATCCAGCTCCATCCCATCTTTTACAGATATGGTCGGCACAATCGTCTCGCTGCCTTTGGCATCCTCACCCAGCAACCTTGCATTCAATTTATCGTATTGCTCTTTGCGGTTGAGCATGGCGTTGGCCAGTTTTTCATGGCCTACATATTGGGGTTTATCCCCGCTGAAAGCCGCGTTGCCAAATACATGGTCGGGATGCACATGCGTATTGATGACATACAGCACTGGCAAAGGCGTCACCTTGCCAATTGCTTCACGCACCTGCCTGCCCACCTTATAGCTACCGCCGGTATCAATCACTGCCACCCCTTTGCTGCCCACCACAAAGCTGATGTTGCAAATATCGCCCTGATAACCGACGTCTATATCCAGATGTGCGCCATGGTGCACATAAATACCATCACCCAAAGATTCAAAACCAAAACCCGCCGGCTTGACTCCGCCAGCATGCGAGCAAGCCGCTAGCAATATGCACATCGACAACCAAGTTAACAATCGCATTACAGCCTACTTTCGTAAATTAACAGATTAAAATGTTATGATTGCGGGAATGAAATCACCGTGATGATTGTCACACAAAAACAAATTAACGAGGAGAGTTTATGAGCGCGACACGCTATAACAAGATAGCCGTCATCTTGCATTGGGTGATTGCATTACTGATTCTGTTCATGTTCTGCCTGGGTTGGTATATGACCGACCTGCCTAAAAAAGCCCCGGATCAGACTTCTTTTGATTTATTTGATTTAGGCATTTTCTCCTGGCAGATGAGCGAACCCGGCTCTCCCAGAACCTTTTATTTCAATCTGCATAAATCCATTGGCCTCACGATTCTTGCGTTAGTTATCGTGCGAGTCGTGTGGCGTTTCATCAACAAACCGCCTGCACCACTCGCGCATTACAAAGCATGGGAGAAAAAACTGGCCACAGGCATGCATCATGTGCTTTATCTATTTATGGTTGCGGTACCATTTGCCGGCATTATTATGTCCACCAATAGCAAATATGGCATTAAATGGTTTGGTATCGATTTTTTAAGTGGTGTAGACAACAAACCCGCACGTGAGCAATGGGCAGAGATTCATGAAATACTAGCCATCGTCATGCTGGTAGTGATTGTTGTGCATCTGCTTGGCGCACTCAAACACAAATTCGTCGATAAAGACGAAACGATGAAACGAATGTCGTTATTTTAAACTGAAATAAAAAAGCCCCGATTCGGGGCTTTTTTATTGGTGGTATTGCTTGCTAAGCAAACGCACCGCATCAATCATTGCACCGGCATTTTCTGGCGGTGTCCACTGTGTAATACCATGCCCGAGATTAAAAACATGACCGTTACCATGTCCATAGCTCGCCAAGATAGTAGCCACTTCTTTCTCAATCGCTTCCGGCGTGCTTAACAAAATCGCAGGATCCAAGTTGCCTTGCAACGCTACTTTGCCGCCTACACGTTGGCGTGCCTGACCAATATCCACCGTCCAATCCAGTCCCAGTGCATCAGCACCAGCATCTGCCTGCGCCTCCAGCCATAAGCCGCCGCCTTTGGTAAAGATGATGCTTGGCACTTTGCGGCCTTCCGCTTCTTTGGTTAAGCCAGCCACGATCTTCTGCATGTATTGAAGTGAGAACTCCAAATAGGCATTGTGTGATAACGCACCTCCCCAGGAGTCAAAAATCATCACTGCTTGTGCGCCAGCCGCGATTTGTGCATTCAAGTACTGTGTCACGGTCTGTGCTGTCACATCCAGGATTTTATGCAGTAAATCAGGTCGCGCATACGCCATTTTTTTGGTATTCAAGAAATCCGTGCCGCCTTTGCCTTCCACCATATAGGTCGCCAATGTCCATGGGCTACCAGCAAAACCGATCAACGGCACGCGACCGTTTAAAGCCTTGCGGATACTGGAAACAGCATCAAACACGTATTGCAGCTTGGTCATGTCAGGCATGGTTAACGCCTGAATTGCGCTTTCATCCTGCAAGGTACGCTCGAATTTCGGGCCTTCGCCTTCCTCAAAATACAATCCCAATCCCATCGCGTCGGGCACGGTGAGGATATCGGAAAACAGAATCGAAGCATCTAAGGGATAGCGATCTATCGGTTGCAAGGTCACTTCGGTTGCAAACGCGGGGCTTTTACACAGACTTAAAAAACTCCCCGCATTTTTGCGACTTTCGCGGTACTCTGGCAAATAACGCCCGGCCTGCCGCATCATCCATACGGGCGTATATTCTGTAGGTTGGCGCAGTAAGGCACGTAAAAAAGTATCGTTTTGAAGTATTGTCATTTAATTTGTTCCAAAATGAAAAGGGATGCCAGTGATTGCATCCCTTTATTATAAGTTCAACTGTTATCTTGGGAGTGTTGATGAACCCATCAGGAACTCATCCACCGCTCTTGCACATTGACGCCCTTCGCGAATCGCCCATACCACCAGCGATTGCCCACGACGTACATCGCCTGCTGCAAACACCTTGTCTTTGCTGGTTTTGTAGCACCCTTGACCATCTGTCGTGGCCTTGGCATTGCCACGCGCATCTTTCTCTACACCGAATACATCCAGCAATTTTTGTGTGGGTGAAACAAAACCCATGGCCAATAACACCAAATCAGCAGGAATGGTGAATTCCGTACCCGGCACCTCGCTCATTTTGCCATCTTTCCACTCTACTTTAGCACCAACCAAGTGTGTAACCTTGCCGTTTTCGCCTTTCAACATTTTAGTGGTGACAGACCAGTCGCGTTCGGCACCTTCCTCGTGGCTACTAGAAGTACGCAATTTGAGCGGCCAGTTTGGCCAGACTAGTTCTTTATTTTCTTTTTCCGGCGGGCGTGGCATCAACTCAAATTGCGTCACGCTTACAGCGCCATGACGGTTGGAGGTGCCCACACAGTCAGAACCGGTATCACCACCACCAATCACCACAACATGCTTACCCGTCGCTTTAATCTGGTCAGAAATCACATCACCTGCATTCACCTTGTTTTGCGGCACTAGGAAATCCATCGCGAAATGTACGCCATCCAATTCGCGGCCAGGTACCGGCAAATCTCTCGGTTGCTCTGCACCACCCGCCAAGATTACGGCATCGTAACTTTTTACCAAATCGTCCGCAGGAACATTTTCACCGACATGCTGGTTCACCTTGAACTCAACGCCTTCGGCTTCCATCTGCGTCATACGACGGTCGATATTGGATTTATCCAGTTTGAAATCCGGGATGCCGTAACGCAACAAGCCGCCGATACGGCTATTTTTCTCCAGTACAGTCACACTGTGGCCAGCGCGCGCCAGTTGTTGCGCAGCTGCCAACCCAGCCGGGCCTGACCCAACAACTGCAATTTTTTTACCAGTTTTGTTGGCATTGATTTGTGGTTTTACCCAACCATTTTCCCATGCTTTATCAATAATCGCATGCTCGATGGATTTGATACCCACTGCATCGTTATTGATATTCAGTGTGCAAGCAGCTTCACATGGGGCAGGGCAGATACGGCCAGTAAAATCCGGGAAATTATTGGTGGAGTGCAACACGTCAATCGCGCTCGCCCAATCCTGACGATACACCAAATCGTTCCAGTCTGGGATGATGTTGTTGATAGGGCAACCGGTTGTGCAAAATGGGATGCCGCAATCCATACAGCGTGCACCTTGTTGCTTGGCTTGGTCGTCCGTTAAATGCAGAACAAATTCTTTGTAATTTTTAACTCGTTCTGCAACTGGCAGATTTTCTTCCGCCAGACGCTCGAACTCCATGAATCCTGTTACCTTACCCATGATTACAGCCTTTTCCTGTCCTAATCCTGTTTCTAGTTTTATGCCGCCTGTTTGCTGGCTGCGGTGGCCATTTCTGTTAAAGCACGCTTGTATTCATGCGGGAACACTTTGACGAATTTGGCGCGTTCAGTCGCCCAGTTCGCCAGTATGGTTTGCGCACGAGCACTGCCAGTAGTTTTGGCATGATTTTCTATCAGTGTTTTCAAAATCACTTCATCAGGCTGATTGCGGTGCCGGATATTACCGACGTCCGCCTCGGCAGCTTCTACCTTTTCTAACGCCACCATATTCATATTGCAGCGTTTAGCGAACTGTCCATCGATGTCATAAACATAAGCGATACCGCCGCTCATACCAGCAGCGAAGTTTTGACCAGTCAGGCCGAGCACAGCCACGGTACCGCCGGTCATATATTCACAACCGTGGTTGCCTACACCTTCAATCACCGCGCTGGCGCCAGAGTTGCGCACACAGAAACGTTCACCGGCAACGCCGCTCAAATAAGCCTCACCGGTAGTTGCGCCGTACATGACAGTGTTGCCCACAATGATATTCTCGGCCGCCTCACCACGGAAAGCTTCTGGCTTGCGAATCACGATCTTGCCACCGCATAGGCCTTTACCTACGTAATCGTTGCCTTCACCAGTCAGGTTGAACGTGATACCTTTAGCCAGAAAAGCGCCAAAGCTCTGGCCAGCCGTACCAGTCAAGTTAACTGTAATCGTGTCATCTGGCAAACCAGCATTACCATAACGTTTCGCCACCTCGTGAGAAAGCATAGTGCCAACCGTACGGTTGGTATTCAAAATCGGTGTATCGATGACGACTTTCTCACCTTTTTCCAAGGCTGCTTTAGCTTTGGCAACCAGCTGATTATCCAGCGCATTCACCAAGCCATGATCTTGCTCTTCGGTATGCTTGCGAGAAACGCTTGCCGGCATATCAGGCTGATGGAAAATCTTGCTGAAATCCAGGCCTTGGATCTTCCAATGGTCAATCCCTTTTTGCATGTCGAGCAAATCGGCGCGGCCAACCAAATCATCAAATTTGGCAATGCCCAAGCTGGCCATGATCTCGCGCACTTCTTCAGCCACAAAGAAGAAATAATTCACCACATGCTCTGGTTGCCCTGTAAATTTCTTACGCAACTCCGGATCTTGCGTAGCGACACCAACCGGGCAGGTGTTCAGATGACATTTACGCATCATGATGCACCCTTCCACTACCAGCGGTGCTGTTGCAAAGCCGAATTCATCCGCACCCAGCAGTGCGCCAATCACTACATCGCGACCGGTCTTCATCTGCCCATCCACCTGTACGATGACGCGGCCGCGAAGCTGGTTCAGCACCAGCGTCTGCTGAGTCTCAGATAAGCCCAGTTCCCAAGGCGTGCCCGCATGCTTGATAGAAGAAATTGGAGATGCGCCTGTACCGCCGTCATGACCTGCAATCACGATATGATCGGACTTGGCTTTGGCCACGCCAGCCGCAACCGTGCCCACGCCTGTTTCAGACACCAATTTCACTGAAATGGAGGCCGTCGGATTTGCGTTTTTCAAATCATGAATCAACTGCGCCAAATCTTCGATAGAATAAATATCGTGATGCGGAGGAGGCGAAATCAACCCCACTCCCGGCACGCTGAAGCGTAGTTTGGCAATATACGGCGAAACCTTATGTCCAGGCAATTGACCACCTTCACCTGGCTTGGCGCCTTGTGCCATCTTGATTTGAATCTGATCAGCATTGCTAAGGTAATCTGCAGTCACGCCAAAACGGCCAGAAGCCACTTGTTTGATGCGGGAACGCATGGAATCACCCGCTTTTAAGGCAACGGCTTTTTCAATCAAATCCGCACCAATTACCTGTGCGGTGTCAGTATCTTTAGCCACAGGGATAAAGCGCCTGGCGTCTTCACCACCTTCGCCAGTATTAGATTTACCGCCAATGCGATTCATCGCAATCGCCAGGGTCGTATGCGCTTCTGTAGAGATCGAGCCTAGTGACATCGCGCCAGTCGCAAAGCGTTTGACGATTTCTTTGGCTGACTCGACTTGCTCAAGCGGGATTGGGCTTGCTTTTGGCTTGAATTCGAACAAACCGCGCAAAGTCATGTAACGGCGCGATTGATCGTTGATCAGCTTGGCGTATTCTTTGTAGGTCTCAAACTTACCGGTGCGCGTCGCATTCTGGAGTTTGGCGATAGACTCAGGTGTCCACATATGCTCTTCGCCGCGAACGCGGAAAGCATATTCACCACCCGCGTCTAAGGCATTTGCCAGCACAGGATCTGTGCCATACGCAGCGCGGTGCATGCGCAGTGCTTCTTCAGCGACTTCGTCCAACCCGATACCTTCAATATTGGTTGCGGTGCCAGTGAAGTATTTCTCGACAAATGCGGAATTCAATCCAATCGCTTCAAAGATCTGCGCACCGCAATAGGACTGATAGGTGGAAATGCCCATTTTGGACATGACTTTATACAGACCTTTGCCAATTGCTTTCACGAACTTGTAGTTGGCTTCATCAGGCTTATCCGTCATGGTGGCAATGGTTTCATAGGCCAGCCATGGATATACTGCCTCTGCGCCATAACCCGCCAGCAGCGCAAAATGATGCACTTCACGTGCAGAACCCGTTGCGATCACCAAGCCTGTTTTAGTACGCAATCCTGTTTTTACCAAATGCTCGTGCACAGCTGCGCAAGCCAGCAATGCTGGAATAGCCACTTGGGTTTTGGATGCGGTTTCATCGCTCAGAATAATGATATTGATGTTGTTCTTGACAACTTCTTCAGCCACCTCGCACAAATGTTCCAGTGCGATGGACATGCCTTTTGCACCAAGTTTGGCGTCGTAGGTCATATTCAGCGTCATTGAGCGATATTTACCTTGCGTAATCGCATCAATGTTTTTAATCTTGGCGAAATCACTGGCGCTCAATACCGGTTGAGCAGCCTCAAGTCTCAATGGAGGATATTTTTCATCTACTGCTAGCAAGTTCGGCTTCGGCCCAATAAATGTCACCAGCGACATCACCAATTCTTCACGGATTGGGTCGATGGGCGGGTTAGTAACTTGTGCAAATAGTTGTTTGAAATAGTTGTAAAAAACTTTGGCTTTATTAGAAAGCACCGGTAAAGCAGCGTCATTACCCATGCTGCCAGCGCCTTCTTCACCAGTTGCAATCATTGGCTGCAGAATGAATTTGATGTCTTCCTGGCTATAACCAAATGCTTGCTGGGTATCTAGCAGGTTTTCTTTAAATGATGGTTCACCAGCCTGTTCTGGCAAATGATCCAAATGGAAGCGGGTCGCTTCAATCCACTTGCGATAAGGTTTGGCCGTAGAGAGCTGCTGCTTCACTTCCGCATCATCAATGATGCGGCCTTGCTCCATATCGATCAGCAACATTTTACCTGGCTGCAAACGCCATTTTTTGATGATTTTCTCTTGCGGGAATGTCAGCACACCCATTTCAGACGCCATCATCACGATACCGTCTTCCGTCACCAGATAACGTGCCGGACGCAAGCCGTTTCTGTCCAGTGTCGCGCCGATCATCTTGCCATCTGTGAACGCCACCGCTGCCGGACCATCCCATGGTTCCATCAAGGCTGCGTGATATTCATAGAAAGCGCGTCTGTCTTCATCCATCAACGGATTACCTGCCCATGCTTCTGGAATCAGCATCATCATGGCATGCGGCAAGCTGTAACCACCCGCCACCAGTAGTTCCAGACAATTGTCGAAACAGGCGGAGTCAGATTGACCTTCAGCTATCAATGGCCAAAGCTTATCCAAATCTTCCCCAAACAATGCGGACTTCATCGTTTCATGACGTGCAGCCATCCAGTTTACATTGCCACGCACGGTGTTGATTTCACCGTTATGGGCAATCATGCGGAACGGATGTGCCAGATCCCAGGCAGGGAATGTGTTGGTTGAAAAGCGTTGATGTACCAGCGCCAGCGCAGAAACGATTGTATCGTCTTGCAAATCTTTATAGTAAACACCCACTTCGTTGGCCAGCAGCATGCCTTTGTAGACAATCGTGCGAGAGGACAAAGAAGGGATATAGAACTCTGCATTGTCACGTAGATTCAATTCACGCACTGCATGCTCGATACGTTTGCGAATCACAAAACATTTACGCTCAAACACGTTGTTGTCACTGACGTTGGCACCAATGAATGCTTGTCGCATCGCAGGTTCAACATCACGTGCCGCCTGAGCAATATTGCTGTTATCCACAGGAACTACACGCCAACCCAGCACAGACTGGCCTTCTTCGGCAATAATTTTGGCGAATACCGCTTCTACCTGTTTCTGGTTGGCTGTAGATTGCGGCATAAACACGTTTGCTACCGCATATTGACCCACTTCAGGCAATGCAATACCAAGCTTTGCGGTTTCTTTACGCATGAATGCGTCTGGCATTTGCATCAGCAAACCAGCACCATCGCCCAATTTTGGATCGTAGCCCGTCGCACCACGGTGTGTTAAATTAGTAAGAAGTTGCAGGCCTTGCTGAACAATCTGGTGGCTCTTCTGGCCTTTGATGTGGGTAACAAAACCTACGCCACAACTGTCTTTTTCATTACGGCTATCGTATAAACCCTGGTTTTCTGGTGCTTTTGCAACTTGCATATTCTTTGCCTGAAAGTTCTAATTCTAAACATTTAGCGGAACCTTCAATAATACCTTTAAATACCTGCAAGTTCAATCACCTAGAACGCTCTTGCCGAGAGAAAAACAAAAAATCTCTTCAAGCAGGCTTGATTTTATAAATGAGAATTATTATCATTTATAACCAGATTAATGGAGATGCTAAGATGAACATGCCCTGCGACAAACTGATTTTGGCCGAAAGCCTGGGTGTCAGGCTGATTTACTGCAAGAACTGCAACGTGATTGAGCTTGAGATTGGCGCTTTCTCGCTACGCCTAAGCCCAGAGTACGCGCAGCAGATTGCCAACACGATGATGAAGGCGAGCTTGCGCCTGGATCGCATGGTCAACTTGCCAGACAACATGCACCAGAAGCCCGGTATGCCGCAAATCGTACACTAAGCCAGTGCAGTAAACGCTTTTTTTGCAGCCTCTATTGTAAAATCAATATCTACATCCGTATGCGCCGCCGAGACGAAACCCGCCTCGAACGCGGATGGGCCAAGATATATACCGCTATCCAGCATGTGATGGAAAAACTTGTTAAACGCTTCCTTATCAGCCTGCATGATCTCAGCATAAGATGTGGGGCAAGTTTTGCTGAAATAGAGACCAAACATACCGCCTACACTTTGTGCGCTGAAAGTTACACCAGCTTGTTGCGCTGCCTGCACCAAGCCATCGACAAGTTTTTTGGTTTGCGCGGTTAGCTTTTCATAGAAACCGGGTACCTGAACCAGTTTGAGCGTCGTCAAGCCAGCGGTCACTGCCACCGGATTGCCGGAAAGCGTACCTGCCTGATACACAGGCCCAATGGGCGCTAACACACTCATGATGTCTTTGCGTCCGCCAAAAGCGCCTACCGGTAAGCCGCCACCAATGACTTTGCCTAGAGTCGTCATGTCCGGCTTGATACCGAACAGTGCTTGCGCACCGCCTAATGCCACACGGAAACCGGTCATTACTTCATCGAAAATCAGCACTGTGCCATGTTTTGTGCACAAATCGCGCAATGCCTTCAGGAATTCCGGCTTAGGCACTATCAAATTCATATTGCCCACCACCAGCTCCAAAATCACGCAGGCTATCTCGTTGCCGATTTTGGCAAAGGTATCTTCCAGCATTTGGGTATTGTTGTAGTCTAGTGTCAAGGTGTGAGCGGCCACTTCTGCCGGAACGCCTGCGGAACTTGGCTCGCCGAAGGTCAGCAAACCAGAGCCAGCTTTGACCAGCAGCGCGTCTGCATGGCCATGATAGCAGCCCTCGAACTTGATGATCTTGTTACGTTTGGTAAAGCCGCGCGCCACGCGAATCGCGCTCATGGTCGCCTCGGTACCGCTGCTCACCAGCCGTACCTGTTCCATACTTGGCACTAGTTTGTTGATCAGCTCGGCCATTTCCAGTTCAAGACCAGTCGGCGCACCGAATGACAAGCTGTTGGCCACCACTTCTTGCACCGCTTTGGTCACCTCTGGGTGCGCATGCCCCAGTATCATCGGCCCCCAGGAGTTGATATAGTCGATATATTCCTTGCCATCCGCATCCCATAAACGCGAGCCCTTACCCCGTTTAAAGAAGATGGGCGTGCCGCCCACGCTGCGAAACGCACGCACCGGCGAATTCACGCCACCAGGAATCAGTTGCTGAGATTTTTCGAATAGGGTTTGATTAAGTGATGTCATGGTTTTTTGGCTCTAGTAAACGATTAAACTGTTGGGCGGTTTCGCTGATATTTTCGGCATTATATAGCGCGTTTATCACAGCCGCTGCGTCCGCGTCTTTCAGCAGACCGATATTTTGCAATGTGATGCCACCGATGGCGACCTTGGGAATATCCAGCGTTTCTTGAAACAGGCCCAAATCTGCTTTAACCGCATTGGGCTTGGTGTCAGATGGAAAGCACGCGCCAAAGGCCACATAACTCGCGCCTGCGGCTTGGGCTTTGTGTGCAAGTTCAAGCTGGTTGTAACAAGAAGCGCCGATGATTTTATCCGCACCCAATTTGGTGCGCGTTTTGGCGATGTCGCCGTCTGCCCCGCCCAAATGTACCCCATCGGCATCAATGGCTTCGCATAAATCGATATAATCGTTAATCACCAGCGGCACCTGATAAGACTCGCATAACGCTTTGAGTGCGGTGGCCTGCCAGAGCCGTAGATCCTGGTCTGCGGACTTATTGCGATATTGCAGCATGCCGATGCCAGCCTGCAAAATCGCTTCTGTCTTGGCTAACAAAACCTCGGTATCCGGCTCATCAGGCGTAATTGCATAGACCCGGCTAGTGCTGAATAGATTGGCTTTTGCCATTGCTTTTGTCGTCATCTTCCTCATCGTCACGCGCCCAAAAGAAGCGATCCGGAATGAACTGTCCCATGCCAGGGCGGAAGCCGTTTTTAAGCGTTTGCCATGTATATTCCTGCGCCTCCTGTACGGCTTCCTCGATACTTAATCCATGCGCCATACAAGCTGCAATCGCACTGGTCAGTGTACAGCCGGAACCATGGTAGCTACCTGCCAGGCGCTCCCAATGATAGTCGCGAATCAAACCGCTGCGCCCATACAGGCTATTAATCACATCCGGGCTGCGCTCGTGTGTGCCGGTAATCAGCACATATTCGCTGCCCATTTCCAGCAAGCGTTCTGCACATTGATTCAAACTGGTATTTTTCACCTCATCGCCTTCATCATAAAAGGCCAAACGCCGCGCCTCGATGCTGTTGGGCGTAATCAGGGTTGCCTGCGGGAACAAAAGCTCGCACATTGCTGCATGCATTTCTTCGTTGGTCAGTTCATCGCCACGGCCAGACGCCAGTACCGGATCAATCAACAAGGGCACATCGGGATAGTCCGCCATGATTTCAGCTATCATCGCTACATTTTCCACGCTGCCGAGGAGGCCCAATTTGAACGCCGCGACTTGTACGTCTTCCAGAATGGTGCGTGCCTGATCGTTAATCCAGTCTGCCTCCAGCGGCATAATGCCTTCGACACCTACGGTATCTTGCGTGGTAATCGCCGTGATGACTGACAAAGGATGACAGCCAATGCTGGCCAATGTCAGGATATCTGCCTGCAAACCTGCGCCACCGCTTGGGTCGGTAGCAGCAAAAGTCAGCACGCAAGGAGGGGTAGGTGTCATTTTTAAACCTTAAGTGGAGCGGCTGACGGGAATCGAACCCGCGTATCAAGCTTGGGAAGCTGGCGTTCTACCATTGAACTACAGCCGCATAAACCTCATATTTTACTTGTGCGCGCTTGGCATGGCAAAAAATACTTGAGCAAAACAAAATTGCTTTTCGGATATACTTAAAACCATGGCCGTTTCATTAGCAAATAAATTAGTCGTCGGCATTTCTTCCCGTGCTTTGTTCGATCTGGAACAAAGCCATCGCCTGTTTGAGACCAAGGGTGTGGAAGAATACAGCCAATTCCAACGCGAGCATGAAAACAACGCACTGGGCGAAGGAATGGCGTTTCGTCTGGTGAAAAAACTGCTTTCCATCAAAGACAAGCATGGCGAGCCTTGTGTGGAAGTCATTTTGCTTTCCCGCAACAGTGCAGATACCGGTTTGCGCATTTTCAACTCCATCGAGCATCACGGTCTCAACATCACGCGCGCCGTGTTTTCTCAAGGCGAAAGCCCTTATCAATACGCCGAGGCGCTGGGACTGAATCTGTTTTTATCTGCCGATCCAACCGATGTGCGTAATGCCCTGGAGTCGGGCATTGCTGCGGCGACCATCATGTCTTCCACCGTTGGCAATAACGAGAACCCGCAACTGCGCATCGCCTTTGACGGTGATGCCGTGCTGTTCTCGGACGAATCCGAGCGGGTGTTCAAGGAAAAAGGTTTGGAAGCATTTACCGAACACGAAAAATCCAAAGCCAACACCCCTTTGGCCAGCGGACCTTTCCGACCGTTTCTGGAAGCGCTGCACCGCATTCAGAAAGGCTTTGGGCCGGATGATGCCCCAATACGCACCGCGCTGGTCACCGCCCGCAACGCACCAGCGCATAAACGCGTGATTCAGACCTTGCGTGTTTGGGGCGTGCGTATCGACGAAGCGATTTTTCTGGGCGGTGTAGAAAAAGGCCCGGTATTGAAGGCATTTGGTGCAGATATCTTCTTTGATGACCAAAAAAGCCATTGCGACTCGGCACGCCAGCATGTCGCCACCGGCCATGTGCCGCACGGGGTAGGGAACCACTAGCTCATTAGGTGTTCTTCGAAGCAGTCTAAATGCACATGGGTTTGACGCCTTTTGGCAGGTGTATGCCAAAATTGAATATCACCGAAGTATTCGGGTTGTTCAAACGTTTATTTTCTGTGTCCTGGCATGTCTCGGTGACATCTTCTTCAGTTGCATCCCCACCGGCCCCAGGTGCAGCAACATTCAAGAGAGCCAAGCTTTGTACCGAAGTATCTGTCGGCCTCAACAAACTTCCAAGACCAGCTTTGTCACTAGGCGAGTTGCCTTTATTGCCTGGTAAACTGGCAGCCGCCTGAATAGTGAATTGATCCCCTATAAAATTAATGACATAGTTACTGCCTGCTGTTAATGAGCCCTGATTGATCGCATAACTGCCGACGATTTCGCCAGGAGCACGGCTCAATGCACCACTCAGCGCGTCTGCACCTACCAAACCAAGACCACCGACTGTAAAGCTGAATATAGGATCGGCTGCGCCAACCGTTTTACTTTGGCCAGCATTGGCGGTAATGGTAAGACCACGTGCAGCAATATCAGCATTCGTTGTAGCCGTAGCGTTAGTCAGAACATAGTTAGCCGAATCAGCGCCGCCTAAGGTGATCCCACTCACATTTACCTGTTTCGCTAATCCTGCGTTAACATCCGCAAAATTGCCTGTGGCTGTAGCAACATTCAATTGATCGGTACCCAATATGCCAATAAAGCTTGCGCTGCTGGTATTCAAGATAGCCCCGGTCGTTGCATCATAGACCTTGTTATTGGCTGTGATGCCATTCACTGCAGAAATACTGGCTGGGGTGATATTTGCCGTCAGCCCAACAGGGTCGCTGATAGTGTAGTTACCAGCATCTGCCCCGGCAATACCAGTACCTGTCACCGTCACGGCCTTGTTGTTACCCACGTTCTTGTCTGCAAAACTGCCTGTACCGGAGACTAGACTGACAGTGTCGCTTCCCAATACCCCTGATAATGCACCACCACTTAGTGTGGCTGCTATACTTGCATCGTAGACTTTGTTGTTCGCAGTTTGTCCACTTACTATCAGGCTGGCGGGGGTGATATTGGCTGTTAAACCCGTTGGGTTGATCACAGTATAATTAGCCGCATCTGCACCCGAAAGCGATGTCCCTGTGACTGTGACAGCCTTGTTGTTACCCACATTTTTATCGGCAAAATTGGCAGCGCCGCTTACCAAATTTACTGCATCGCTACCTAGCACACCTGTTAGCGCACCCCCAGAAAGCGTTGCGCTTGTAGTGGTGTCATATACTTTGTTGTTGGCAGTTTGCCCGACCACAGCGAGACCAGCGGGAGTAATCGTGCCAGGAGCGCTGTTTAATGCAAGTACATAATTGTTGCCACCGTTACCATCATTTACCGTAAAACCGCCATCGACATTGAGCGTACTACCATTCACACCTAACACATTTTTGCTTGCAAAGCTTTGGGTGAGGCTTGTTACCGTATCGGCGCCCATCAGGCCACTAACACCTACAACTCCGGTCGAGTTTGTAGTGGCATCATAGACCTTGGCATCCGTCTGCGCACTTAAAGTTAGATTGGCTTTCGCAATATCTGCCGTGGTCATCGCAGCACCGTTGACAGTGTAATTACCTGCATCCAGACCGCTCAGGCCCAAGCCAGACGCAACAACTGTTTTGGCTGTGCCAGCATTTTTGTCATCAAACGTTGCTGTCCCGCCGACATAACTGACATCATCGGTGCCAATCACTCCGGTAAGTGTCCGGATGGCAATGGTTGCTATATTGTTGCCGTCATAAGTTTTGTTGTTTGCCGTCACGCTGCCTATAAGTATGCGCTGGTTGATGACTCCAGTGTTATCTGCGACGAAAGTCACGGCGTAGTTATTACCACCGTTGCCATCATTCACGCTGCCAGTCGCAGTCAGCGTCTTGCCAATCCCAGCGTTCTTGTTATCAAACGTCTGGCTGAAGCTACCGCTATCGCCCAGCACGATGCTGCCGGATGTGACTGTCGGTGCGCCTATCGAGCTTGTAGTACCATCATAAGTCTTCGTATCACTGGCGGCTGCCACTGTGATGGCGCGTTGATTGATAGTGCCGATGTTCCCGTTGGCTGTTGAGCCGACTAGTTGATAACCATACACAGTTTTTGCACCATTGTTGGCACTGGTGATGGAAAGAGCATTCGAAGTCACTGTTTTGTTTACACCCGCGTTTTTATTATCATAGTCCGCACTGATCAAAGCAGAGAGAATAACAGTGTCGCCATCTATCGCGCCGCTTTGTCCCAAGGTCAGCCCGCCAACTGGTGCAGTCGTTGTGCCATCATAAGTTTTGATAGCTGTACCGCCAAGTGTGGCAGTAATCGTAGGCGCAACGGTATAAATAAAACCATTGCCCGTGCCAGAAATCGGTCCACCGAAAGCGGTGTTATATTGCTTGAAGTTGTAAGCTGTCAGCAATCCCGCACCACGGGTATCCAGCGTTGGATTGGTGGAATAAACCAACCAGCGGCTACCTGCGCCTGGCGTGAGTGCACTATTGCCCGGATTCAAGAAATTGCCAGCCGAAACCAGGTTAATTGAAGTACCGGAACCCGTGCCAGTAGCTGTAATCGCACCACCCAAGGTTAAATTGCCGCTTAGGGTCTGTGCAGTCATTTTCCTTACCGATGAGGCATTTACCGTCAACGCGTTGGCATCGGTGATCACCACATCACGGCCGCTAGTGATTGCCACGGTGTTGAAGTTATTGGCGGCATTATTCAGCGTAATATCATTTGCTGCACCGGCTGCGATAGTGGTTGTGCCTCCAACCGTTACTGCTCCAATCTGGGTAATGGCGCCCGCCGTTTGCAGACTAAAATTACCGTTGATATTGCTGCTGCCAAATACAATCGCGTCAGCGTCTCTTAAACTTACATTGTTGGCATTGTTGACGCTCACCGTAGCAAAATTGTTTGACGCGTTAGTCGCAGTTAAATTGCCAGACCCGACAACTGTAGTACTAAAGCCTGCAGCATTTACGGTTCCGCTCAAGGCAAGTGTAGAGGCACCGCTAGTCGTGCCGACACTGCTAGCTGCTGACTGCGTAACGTTACCTGTTAAAGAGGCTGCACTTGTGCCGGTTAGCGCGCCGGTTGAGCCCACGCCGTTACCTGAAATTGTGACAGCTTCAGCGCCAATGGCCACATTATTGATGTTAAGCGTGGCACCGCTGGCTACGATAGTCCCCCCTGCCGTTGTGCCAAGCGCTGTCGCATTCGATGCGGTCAAAGTGCCCGCATTGATATTTGTCGCACCTGTATAGGTGTTGGCGCCAGATAAAGTGAGCGTGCCGGTACCATCTTTTGTTAATGTACCGGCACCTGTAGCAATTACTTTGCTGATAGTAGTGTTACCAGCGCCGCCAACAGTAAGTGGCTGTGCACCAGTAACATTACCTGCACCGGAAATGGTAAATAAGCCCGCGTCAGAATTGATCCGCGCACCACCGGCACCCAAGGTAACCGCACCGGTATAAGTATTTACGCCGCTAATACTTTCTAAAGCTCCGTCCGTACCACCCACACCATTGCCTGTGATGGTTAGCGCGTCTGCCACCGTAACGCCGCCCAGTAAAGCAAGCGTGGCACCGGAAACAACCGTTGTCGCTCCCGCTGCAGTACCAAGCGCAGTGTTATTTGTAACCACCAACTTCCCGGCACTGATATTGGTTGCGCCAGTGTAGGTGCTGGCTCCACCTAAAGTGAGTGTCCCGGTACCTGCTTTGGTAATGCCCCCTGTGCCACTTACAATACCGTTATAGGTGCTATTGGTGTTGCTTGCATCGCCGATGGTGAGTATGTTTGCGCCAAGCACTGTAGTACCTGCACCCGTGATCGAATCAATAGTTTTTGCGGCTGCAATGGTAAAGTTTCCGTTATTGGCAACGCCCGAGCTGGCAGCAATAGTACCTGTGGCATTGAGTGCCAATGTTCCCGCACTTATGGTGGTCGCGCCTGTATAGGTGTTGACACCGCCCAATGTAAGCGTGCCTGTACCGGCCTTGGTGATACCACCTGTACCGCTGATAACGCCCGAATAGGTGGTGGATGTGTTATTTCCACCTGCTGTTAATGTACCTGCGCCCAACGTTACATTACCGCCTGTTGCGCCGCCACCCGCAAGTGAGCCGATGGTTTCGTTAGTATCATTCAGGTCAAGCGTCACACCTGCTGTATTCGCCAGTGTCACGGCGGATGTATCTGCAATCGCCGCACCGTTTGCCAGCCGCAATGTGCCTGCATTGATAGCGGTTGCGCCAACATAAGTATTGGTACCGCTCAACGTCAGAATACCGGTACCAACTTTAGTTAACCCACTGGTTCCGGTGCCCGAAATCACACCCGAAAAGATCGTATTTGTGGTATCTCCCGCCGTTAATGTAGCGTTGTTACCCAAACTGATATTACCCGCACCAGAAATAGAGCCTACCTGCTCTGCAAAGCTATTCAGGTTAAAGGTAGCATCGCCTGCCACCGTTACCGCAGAAACATTGTTAATGCGATTTGCTGCACCCAGTTGCAAAGTGCCCGCATTAATACTGGTTACACCAGAGTAAGTGTTATTACCGGACAAAATCAGCGTACCCGTGCCATTCTTTGTCAAGCCACCTGTGGTCGTACCGATAACACCAGCAATGGTTGTATTGCCCACGCCATTGACAGTGAGGTTTTGCGTTGCGCCGCCAATGGCACCGTTAAGTGTTAATAGCCCCACATCCGAATTGATTTGCGTTGCACTGCCCAAGGTAACTGCGCCACCCCAGGTGTTGTTGCCGCTAATGTTGCGTAGTGCACCAGCACCGCCTACGCCGGTACCATTTAAGGTTAGCGCTTCCGCCCCCACCGTAATACCACCTTGCAAGCCCAGACTTGCGCCATTGGCTACAGTAACACCACCCGCTGTGGTGCCAAATGCGGTGTTATTGGCACCAATCAAAGTGCCTGCACTCACTGTCGTGGCACCTGTATAAGTGTTTGCACCGGATAAAGTGAGTGTACCGGCACCCGCTTTGGCCAGCGCTCCTGTGCCGGAAATCACGCCAGAAAGCGTGGATGTGCCTGCAGTCGTGGTAATTGTTTTAAGCCAGCCACTAGCGATATTGCCAGTGCCGGATACAGTGACACCCGAAAGGTTAACTGCACCAGTTGCTGCGGAAATATTCGCCCCCAGCGTCACACCGCCAGTTCCGTTCGCGTCCGCATCGGCCGTCATGGTAATTGCACCTGTGCCCGTTGTTGTCACGGCTGCATTCACATTGATATTGTTATTCGCCTGCAACACCAAGCTGTTATTGGCTGAGCCAGTTGCTGTGGCCACATTGAAAGCACTAGAAACTGTAATGTCATTGGTGGCTTGCAAGATAATGGTACTGCCTGCAGCAATGCCCGCAAAGCTGCCACCCGCATTCACATTAAACGTGCTGGTTAGCCCGGCGTCGTCTGCAAAGGCTTCGGTAATATCGCCGGGAGCAGTAAACCCTGCGGTATTTGCGTCTACTGTCGTCAGTGTTATATTCAACGGATCGAGTAGCAGATTGCCAGCCAAACCATCAATGGCACTTAAATCCGCCTTACCTAAAAAATTAAGCAAGCGCTTGCCGGAAACCTCAGCGAAACCACCATTACCACCGTTTTTTCCGCCCTTAGCCGAAATACTACCGTAATAGCGCGTAATTTCATCTGACCAAACAACGATTTTACCGCCATCACCACTAGTCTTTGCGTCCACATTGATGCTAGCCACTTTGTCTACGTACGTGGTGCGGGCGTTATAAACATTGGTATTTTTTCCCTGGTAATCTCCGCCCACCAGCGCAGTGCCACCACCTACATCACCAGATGCATCCAGCCTGGCACCTTTAAACAGTGCCACTTGTTCGCCAGTGACTTCAATGCGACCACCGGTCGTTCCCGTTTCATTGCCCGCCGCACTTAATGTGCCACTCACGCTCACTCTGGCGTTATCGCCGCCTTCCAGACGAATGACACCGTTACGATTTACCAAACTGTTTGCCTGCACGATGCCCGATATATTGATAGCAGAACTACGCGCGTTAGTGGTTAACTGCACTGCGCCCCCATCTGCATTTATCTTGCCGGATTGCTCAACAACGGCTTTCAGCGCGTCGCCAGAAAGACGTGCCTTAACAAGGCCATTACCATAAAAATCCAGCATGGCAGATTGTGCAGAACCCAGCACCACGCTACCGTTGTTTGCCGTGATATTGCCGCTGTTGCCGACCTCTCCACCTAGCATCACCACATAACCGCCATCGGCCGCACGAATCAGGCCCTGATTCACCACGCTGCCTGTGCTGCCATTTGCCGTAAATTGATGATTATTGCTGAGAAAATCCGTATTGGAGATATTGAGTGTGGAAGCCACCAGGCCGCCCACATCTACTTGCGCACCCTGGCCGAACAACACACCGCTAGGGTTAATTAAAAACAGGCTTCCAGTGGCGCTTAAATTACCGAATATCTGCGTGGCTTCCGGGCCGATCACACGATACAGCGCCATACCTTGGGCAGGTTGCAACAGTTGTACGGATTCGCCAGCAGCGATGCCAAACGACTGCCAGTTGATAATGGATTTTTGGGTTGCCTGATGAATCTGCATATGGCTGCCGTTGACTACGATGCCGGACTGACCATATTGGACATCTGCTCCTGCTGGTAATGCATGTGCAAAACCAGGGAAGGCCAACGTTTGAGCTAACGCCATGCTAACAACCAAGCGGATTCTTGCCTGCTGGTTCAAGTTAAATCTTGTTGTCCGATAGTGTCTATTCATTTTTTACCAGCCTCCATTACATGCGTCTGGTTTTAGAAATCCTTTTCCAATTGTCCCCATGTCCGGGTTTCGTTTTCCTGAGATGCGCCATCAAACTCTCTCTTTTGATGCGAAACGGTTAAACTCAACACCCACTTTTTCTTAAACGCAGCATCCAAACCCAACCCGTAGTGGCTTGATTTAACATGGTTATCACTACTCAATGCGCTTTGATTGATTCTGCCACGTCCAAAATCAATAAACCCATAAGTACTTACTCCCTCCAGCAATAAACTTGCCAGCTTTGGCCCGGCACTGATGTTTTTCCTTAACTCGGCACCAGCCATATAGCCAGTATCGGCCAAACTCGGCAGCTCAGCATATGCACGCCATCGATTGATCCCTCCGATACTCATCTTTTCAACACTATCCAGATTTTTATTCGCGTTTTGATAGTCGGCCCGCAAGGCAAGACTGACGCCATTGCTAAAGTACTGCACCCTAGATGCAACGAGGTTGTATTTAACGAAATTCCCTCTGGTTTTTGCTCCGGAGGCATCCAGAAACTCTGCAAAATCGTCTTTGAAGCTCACTCGTCCAGCACGTATATTAAGCCCAGTCTGATAACTTACATCGCCCGCATCATTAAACCAATCGCCAAAAAGCCCAAGATCGATATTCGAAATGTTGCGTCGATTATTCAATGAAAATGCGGAAACATCGTCATCAACACGCTTATACGCTGCACCAAACCTGCCGGTCAATCCAAACTGTGCGTTGCGCATGATGGGTTGATCCAGGTTGAAATTATAATATTGGCTATCTCCCGATGCCTTTAATTGCCTAAACGGACCGCCCAGCTTGTAATCCACATAGTTGTAGCTCAAATTTAACAAAGTGCCTGATTCGTGGATGGGGATTAGATATCCGAGATTAAGCCCGCGCTGGCCCTCATCCCGTGAGCTTTTCAGGCTCATGGATAATTGATCACCCCTGCCAGCCGGGTTGTTCAGCCTGACACCTGCCTGGAGTACCTCGCGGCCGGTGAACCGGTTACCATAGGTATTTGCAGCTAAATAGCCATCCCATGCAGGCAAAGGCTGTAATTCAACATCCACGTCGCTGCTGCCGATAGCTTCGCCCGGGTTAAGTTGTGCACTGGCGCGCATCGCAGGCAGCGAGTTGAGCAACGTGATATTACGTACCAGATTCTTTTCCGCCAGCGTATCACCGGCATTCAAGCGATAGCCTGCCATCCCTTTAAGGAAATCCGTGTTGAGCCTTTCTATAGCGTTCAATTTGAGCTCCCCGAGGCTGCCTTCCAGAACGGCAATCTCTACAGAATCTCCCCTGACGTCTTGGACAGGCAAATAAGCTTGAGCCAGAAAATAGCCATTCTTGCGATAAAAATCAGTGATGATTTTTGCGGCTTGGTTCAGTACATTGATACCAATTTCCTTGTCAGCATACTCATGCAGCAAACCATTCAATTGCTCGTTATCATATGCCTGATTGCCACTAAAGGTAAATCGGCGCACATGAATCTTGATTTCCTTTTCGTCTGTGGTAGGGCGATAGGCTGGTCTATCCTGCTGCTTGATATCCGCAGGGCGTGGCTGTGGCGGCAAATTGGGCTGCGGACGAGGGATTTCAGCAGCATCCGGTGCTGGCGATGCAGCCAAGCTTGAGGCTGAGAAGCAGGCAGCAAATAGACCCCCTGACACTATCAAGCAATTGATAATATTAGTAAATTTGTTACCATTGAACATCGCATCATAATATATAATTACGGGCTTAATTTAAAGTAATACTTTAATATAATCCTGAAAAATCTGTTATTACATATCCAATGGGTCTATATCCAGCGCCCAGCGGATTTTGGCAGCCGATTTATCAGCTCGCATTTGTGGCATCAGCTGCTTGAACAGTTGCTGTAAACGCCCGCGACTAGTGGACTGAAACAGCAATTGACCCCGCTCCATGCCTTTCAAGCGCTCCATCTGCGGACGCACCGGATCATAAATCATCACATCAATGCCCGTTTGGCGCGCCCAATCGGCCACTTGGTTTAAAAACCGATTCACCAACACATATTCGTTCGCTTCGGCCTTGATCAGTGCAAAATACTGTGTGGGCGGAAACTGCATGACCTGACGCTCATGCAGTAACTCGGCCGCGTAGCTTGCGTAATCCTGACTACGCAAAGCCGTAAACAACGGATGTTGTGGAAAAGCCGTTTGTATCAGTACCTCGCCAGCCTTATCGGCGCGCCCGGCGCGGCCTGCAACCTGCATCAGCTGTGCAAACAGACGCTCTGCCGCACGAAAATCCGGGCTGTATAAGGCACTGTCGGTATCCAGCACACCCACCAGCGTCAGGTTAGGAAAATCATGTCCCTTGGCCAGCATTTGTGTGCCCACCAGGATATCCACTTCACCTGCATGTACACGGCTTAACAAATGATGCAGCGCATCTTTGCTGCGCATGCTGTCACGGTCCACCCGTGCAATCCGCGCCTGCGGAAAAAGCTGGCCTAGCGTTGCTTCCAGTCGCTGTGTCGCCTGGCCAATCGGCTTTAAATCGGGGTTACCGCAACTTGGGCACTGTAAGGGGATTTTCTGCTCATGCCCGCAATGATGGCACTTGAGGCGTTTTTGACCCAGATGCACGACCAATCTAGCCGAACAACGTGCGCATGTGGATACCCACTGGCAGGCGTTGCAATGCAGCACTGGCGCATAGCCGCGACGGTTCAGAAACAGCAAACTTTGCTCGCCACGTTGTAAACGGGCTTGTATCGCTCTCACCAGCAAAGGAGAAAAACCATTTTCGGTAGGGGATTTGGCCGTATCAATACAGAAGATTTGTGGTAATTGTGCTGTTTCCACCGCCCGTTGTTTCAGTGTCAACAGGCCATATTGGCCTTTTTGTGCCTGGTGCCAAGTTTCCAGAGCAGGGGTGGCACTGCCCAGCACAATAGGAATATTCAGCTGCTTGGCACGCATCAGCGCCACATCGCGGGCATGATAACGCATCCCGTCCTGCTGTTTATACGAACCATCATGTTCTTCATCCATGATGATGACCGCCAAATGCGGCATGGGGGTAAACACGCTCAAGCGCGTGCCGATGACGATTTTGGCGGCGCCGCTGGCCGCAGCCTGCCAGTGTTGTAAGCGCTCACTTTCGCCAAGATTGCTGTTTAGCGTCACTAGCGGAAACTGGCTGAGGCGGCTTCTGAATCGCGCTTCCAATTGTGGCGTCAAGTTAATTTCCGGCACCAGCACCAAAGCCTGGCTATCTGGCTGCTGCAAAATTTCCGCCAGAATCTGCATGTATACCTCGGTCTTGCCACTGCCGGTAATGCCATGCAATAACCAGGGTTTAAATCTGGCTTTCTCTGCCAACACCGCGCTGATGGCTTGCTGCTGCTCAGTGTTCAACTGCGGCACGGGCTGGCTGGCTGGCAGCGAGGGTTTGACAGCCACAACTTCTTGCTTGTTAATCACATCTTGCCCCTCCAGCTGCAGCATGGCCTTGCGCCAGCTTCCGGAGATTTGCGCCAATTCAGCCTCATTCATGCTGCCACTCGTTAGCAAAGCCTGAGCAATGCGACGTAGTACAGTTTGTCTTGCGGGAATCCCTTCAATATCGATATGCCCGGATAAACGATAAGCAAAGGTTTTTCGTGCAATGGCAGGCTTGGTTTGACGCAGCCGCAAGGGCAGGGTGGATAACAATACCTGTCCAAGCGGCGCGTGATAATAATCCGCACAAAATTTCAGCAGCTTAAATGTAGGCGCATCAAACACCACATCATCAAACACATGCGTGACAGGCTTCAGTTTATCGCGGTCAAATTCGCTGTGCGAGGTGATGTCCACTACGACGCCCACCAGGTCGCGCCCGGCAAACGGCACAATCACGCGGTTGCCAATGCACGCTGAAAACCCGTTATCGGTGTAATCGAACAGCCGATCCAGCGGTACATCCAGCGCAATTCTTAGAATTTTTGACATGTGTGACGCACGCTTATTGAGTTAAAATAGTGCTTTTGCAGAAATAGAATTCCCTTGAAACAACATATTATAGAGTTACTTGGTCAGGCGGCGGCTAAAATCAATGCAGATTTAAGCCAAGTCGAGATTATTCTGGATCGTCCGAAAGCCGCAGAACATGGCGATTTTGCCAGCAACCTGGCCATGCAGTTGGCCAGACCTTTACGCCAGAATCCGCGCGTCATCGCAGAAAATCTGGTAAATAGCCTGCCAAGCAGTGATTACATTCAAAAAATAGAAATTGCTGGTGCGGGTTTTATCAATTTCTTTCTTTCTGCCACCGCCAAAACAGCCATCGTAAAAACGATTCAGGCACAGGGCGAGAGATTTGGTCACCATGACATCGGTCAAGGTCAAAAAGTACAAGTGGAATTTGTCTCTGCCAACCCGACAGGTCCGCTGCATGTTGGTCATGGGCGCGGTGCGGCGGTAGGTGATTGCCTGTGTCGCTTGCTGCAAGCCACCGGCTGGGATGTGACACGTGAGTTCTACTATAACGACGCAGGCCAGCAAATCGACAATCTGACGTTATCGGTACAACTGCGCTGTAAAGGCATTGGCCCCGACAATCCTGCCTGGCCGGAAGACGGCTATCGCGGTGATTACATCAATGACGTTGCCAACGCCTATATGGCACGGCTGACGATAGACGCGGAAGACCAGCACATTGTAGGCAAGGGCGACCCGAATAACACTGAGGCGATTCGCCATTTTGCCGTGGCCTATCTGCGCCGTGAGCAGGACCTCGACCTGAAAGCGTTTGAGGTTCACTTTGATGTTTATTCCCTGGAATCTGCACTTTATACACACGGTAAAGTAGAAGAAACCGTCGAGGCTTTGATCGCCAGCGGCCACACTTATGAGCAGGATGACGCCTTATGGCTGCGCACCACCACGTTTGGTGATGACAAAGACCGCGTGATGCGCAAGCGTGAAGGCGGCTACACGTATTTTGTGCCGGATGTGGCTTACCACAAGGATAAATGGCAACGCGGTTTCAAGCGCGTCATCAACGAACAGGGCGCAGACCATCACAGTACCATCACCCGTGTCCGTGCCGGCTTGCAAGCACTGAACATGGGGATCCCTGAAGGATGGCCAGATTATGTATTACACCAGATGGTCACCGTGATGCGCGGCGGCGAAGAAGTCAAACTCAGCAAACGTGCGGGCAGCTATGTCACCCTGCGTGATCTGATTGAAGAAGTCGGTTGCGATGCCACGCGGTTTTTCCTGGCGGCGCGCAAACCAGATTCGCAACTGGTTTTCGATATCGACATTGCCAAAGCGCAGACCAATGACAACCCGGTGTATTACATTCAATATGCACATGCCCGTATCTGCAGTGTACTTGACCAGTGGGGCGGCGATATCAAGATGCTGGCCAATGCTGACCTGACACCGCTCAACACTGCGCATGAAGCTGCTTTGATGCAACGTTTGGCGGAGTTTCCCGAAGTTGTTCAGCAAGCCGCAGAAGAACTGACGCCGCACGCGATCGCGAACTATTTAAAAGACTGTGCAAGCGATTTGCACAGCTATTACAATGACAGCAAATTTTTGGTGGAAGACGAGCCAACCAAACTGGCACGTTTGGCGTTAATTGCGGCAACACGGCAAGTATTGCGCAATGGCCTGCATTTGCTTGGCCTGAACGCACCGGAAAAAATGTAGTAAAAGGATTAAAAATGACGAGAGATTATAAACCCGCACGACAAAGCAAACCTTCCGGTAAGGGCCCAGCCTTTTTTTCTGGCTTGCTGATAGGCTTGTTGCTAGGTGTCGGGCTTTCTGTTGCGCTCACCATGTTTATCAAGGGTGGCGATAACCCCTTTGTGGGCAAACCCAAACCGAACAAGGAATTGCTTTCTGAAAGACTCCAGAAAGACAATATCGCAAAGGAAAGTGCTTTGCCCAAGGAAGAAAATCCTGACGATGCAAAAGCAAAAAACCCCGACAATCAGTATGACTTTTACACCATTCTGCCCGAGACCGAAAGCACTGTGACCGAGCAGGAAATCAAGAATAGTGCCACCACTGTCAAAAAAGACAGTTACTTCTTGCAAGTGGGTGCGTTCCCCAACGAGGCCGATGCAGACAACATGAAAGCCAAGCTTGCCTTGCTAGGGTTTGAAGCTGTCGTGCAAACTGCCAGCATCCCCGATAAAGGCACCTGGCATCGCGTGCGTGTCGGCCCTTTGAGCGATGTGGACCAGATCAACAAAATTCGTGGCGACTTGACCACGAACGGCTTTAATACGGACTTGATTAAGGTGCATACGGAAACGCCTAAACAGTAAATAAAGAATTTTTGTCATCCCTTAAGGTCAACCAACCGTTACCAGTTCAGCATAACGTTTAATATTGATAGGAAAGTACTTATGAAAAATTTTTTGGCTACGTTGTTTCTTGCAATCTCTGCACTCAGCTTCCAAGCTTGTGCTGTGGCAGATGCACCAAAAGTCGGTGAACAATTTGATGCAGTAGTACAACCTATTAACACTGATAACCCGGCTAAAATCGAAGTAATGGAGATCTTCTGGTATGGCTGTTCCCACTGTCATGCCATGGAAGCACCTATAAACGCCTGGGTAAAAAAATTACCCGGTGACGTGTATTTCAAGCGCGTCCCTGGTCTGCCAAACCCCAGCTGGGCACCTATGGCCAAAGCCTATTATGCAATGGAGACTTTAGGTGTACTGGAGAAACTACACACCCCATTGTTTGATGCGATCCATAAACAGAAAGCGCTTAATCCTACAGATGAAAAAGCTGCGATTGACTGGGTGACGAAACAAAGTGGGTTGGATCGTGCCAAAGTTGAAGGCGCTTTCAAGTCATTCACCACTGGTACCAGCCTCAACCGCGCCGCATTGATCTTCCGTAACTCCGGTGCGACCGGTGTACCCAGCCTGATCATTGATGGCAAATACATCACTTCCGGCACGATGGCCGGCGGCAATGAACAGGCACTTGCAGTGACCGACTACATCATCAGCAACGTACGCAAAGACAAGGCCGCTGCAGTAAAAAAGTAAAACAGACAGTCCAAAAGGCCAAGAAAAAATAACCTTACGTCAACCCGCTGCCCACCAGCGGGTTTTTTGTGCGCTAAAATCGCATCATGCAAAATATCTTCATCACAGGGGCATCCAGCGGCATCGGTGAGGCGCTGGCCAAAGCGTATGCAAAGCAATACGCATTCCGCACGAGGGAAAATGACCGCCCTGAGAGCCGCATGGTTATTGGCTTGGCGGGCAGGCGTCTGGATGTTCTGCAAAAACTTGCAGAATTTTTGCAAAATTCGTACTGCGCCGATTGCGCCATTTATGCGCTAGATGTTCGCGACGCGAAAACCTTGCAATCTGCGGCACAGGATTTTATCACCCGTTTCGGCGTACCGGACATTGTCATCGCCAATGCCGGCGTCAGCCGCGGCACACTCACAGAGCATCCGGAGGACATCGCCGCTTTTCAGGCTGTTATGGATATTAATGTAATGGGCATGGTGCATACCTTTCAGCCATTTATCACACCCATGAAACAGGCCAAACGCGGGCAACTGGTGGGCATTGCCAGTGTAGCCGGAATTCGCGGTTTGCCTGGCAGCGGTGCCTACAGCGCCAGCAAATCTGCCGCAATCACTTATTTGGAAAGCCTGCGCAGTGAAATGCAGCACTACGGTATCAGCGTTACCACCGTGGCGCCCGGCTATATTCGCACCCCCATGACAGATATCAATCAATATGCCATGCCCTTTTTGATGGACGCAGATGTGTTTGCCAAAAAATTTATTCGCGCCGTTAAAGCCAGACGCCGGTTCGTTGTCATTCCCTGGCAAATGGGTATGGCCGCCAAGCTCATGCGCCTGATTCCACCATGGCTATGGGATAAGCTCACTAGGAACGCGCCGCATAAATCCCGAAAAGCTGCGGATTAAGTTGCATTCTCTAGGGTTTTGCGCTATCGTTCGCGTAAGAAATTTATAAAGTCAAATCTATGTTAAAACAGTTAGTTAGAATACTTTTCTACTTATTTTGTTTAAGTTCAGCAATTGCGAATGCCAAGGACGGCGAAATACATAAATCCAGTCAGGGACATTGGTTCATCAATGGTGGTATCAGTTCGGAAGAGGCTGATAAGATTCGTCATGTCGCAAGAAAATATTCCTTGCAAGTATTATTCACTCTTGGGAATGCAGGTGCATGGATTGCCGATGCGCATTTGATGATTCTAGATAGTTCGGGCAATACCGTATTTAGTAAATCCGTCGCTGGCCCGCTGCTATATATCGATTTGCCTGCCGGGGATTACCAAATCATCGGGCGTTACAATGATATCCGCGAATCCAAACGTATCACACTTTCTGGTGAGAAGCCGCAGCGGGTGATCTTGAACTGGAAAGACGATACTGAAGAGTATTCGGTTAATAGCAAAACTGATACTGATCAATGACATTCGAGATATGTGGTGGTGATTGAAAACACGCCTTGGCTAAACTTAGCAGCCGCTCTTGGTATCGGTTTGCTTATCGGCGCTGAACGAGAACGCAGCAAAGGTACTGGGCCTCAGAGGGCCGCTGCTGGTTTACGAACATTCACTATTGCTTCTCTGTTAGGCGCAATAAGCATCTTGTTCGATTTTTGGCTGCTGATTGTTTCCGTAATATGCGTCATGATATTTGTTACCGTCGCCTATTTTTCCAATCGAAACAATGACCCGGGACTGACCACAGAAATCGCATTGGTCTTTACTGTCATATTAGGTGGGTTGGCCATGAGCCAGATTGCGCTGGCGGCCGCCGTTGCCGTAGCAGTAGCCATCCTGCTCGCTGCAAAAGAACCCTTGCATGGGTTCGTCCTCGGCGTCATCACCAAAAATGAGTTGAACGACTTGCTGGTGCTTGCTGCCGCCACGCTCATTATTTTACCGTTAGTGCCCAATCAATTCATGGGGCCATTTGACGCCATCAACCCTCGAAATCTCTGGCTCATCGTCATTCTGATCATGTCCATCAGCGCATTGGGCCATATTGCCCTACGCTGGCTCGGTGGCCATATAGGCTTACCCATCGTTGGTTTATTATCTGGGTTCATCTCAAGTATCGCAACCATTGGTAGCATGGGCGAACGGGCCAAAGCATCCCCTGCCATTGCTGATTTTGCTGCATCAGGTGCAGTTTTATCCAGCGTGGCTACCATGCTACAACTCGCCGTGCTGCTTGCTACAATTCACCCGCCTACGCTTTATGCACTTGCTTGGCCTTTGACTGCTGGTGGTGTTGTGGCGGCAGGCTACGGTGCAGTGCTGTCCCTCCGGTCTCATCGAAAAATCGACAAGAAAGAAACTTATCATTTCACGCAATCTTTCAGCGTAAAAACCGCACTTATGCTCACTTTGGTATTTGCGCTAGTTTTGGTTGTTTCTGCCGCGCTGAAGGCTTGGTTTGGTGAAGCGGGGCTACTGGTTGCATCTGGTGTTGCTGGCCTGGGCGATGTACATGCCTCAACTGTTTCTGTTGCCTCGCTAGCTGCTGCAAATAAGCTGGGAGCAGAGAATACAGTGCTACCAATTCTTGTTGCTATCTCGGTAAACACTATTTCTAAGGCTATCATGGCAATGATGAGCAAAAATAAGGCTTTTGCAACTCAAGTCATTGCCTGCCAAATGATACAGGTAGTTGCAATCTGGGCGGTATGGTGGCTATAAACTTATTCCACAGTGACAGATTTAGCCAGATTCCTTGGTTTATCCACATCTGTGCCGCGCATTAACGCTGTATGGTAAGCCAGCAACTGTACTGGGATTGTGTGCAAAATCGGCGATAGCACGCCCACATGACGCGGAGTACGAATCACATGCACACCTTCGGACTCGGTAAAATGGCTATCGGCATCGGCAAATACGAACAATTCACCGCCTCGCGCTTTTACTTCCTGCATGTTGGATTTCACTTTTTCCAGCAGCGCGTCATTGGGCGCAATCACCACCACCGGCATATTGCTATCCACCAGCGCGAGTGGGCCATGCTTGAGTTCACCCGCAGGGTAAGCTTCCGCATGAATATAGGAGATTTCCTTCAGTTTTAATGCGCCTTCCAGCGCGATAGGGTAATGCACGCCGCGACCTAAAAATAACGCGTGTTCCTTATCGGCAAAGCATTTGGCCCATTCGCGAATTTGCGGCTCCAGATTCAACGCGTATTGTACGCTTCCAGCCAATTGGCGCAGAGCGGTTAAGTGGTCTTGCTCCTGCACTGCTGAAAGCAACCCTTTTTGTTTGGCTAAAGTGGCCGCTAACACGAATAGGGCAACCAGCTGTGTAGTGAATGCCTTAGTAGAGGCCACGCCGATTTCCGCACCGGCGCGCGTATAGAAAATAAGCTGGGAAGACCGTGGAATGGCGCTTTCCTGCACATTACAAATCGCCAGAGTCAGGCGCTGACCCAAAGCTTTTGCGTGTTTCAGCGCTTCCATGGTATCCAGCGTTTCACCCGATTGCGAGATTGTGACAATCAACTGGCGCGGATTGGGTACGGAAGCACGATAGCGATATTCGCTGGCGATTTCCACATTACATGGTAATTGCGCTATGCCTTCCAACCAGTATTTGGCCGTCAAACCTGCGTAGTAACTGGTACCGGCGGCCAGAATCAGCACGCTTTCTACCTGCTTGAATACGTCTTTTGCGCCTGTACCAAACAATTCTGTCCTGAACTGACCATCGTCAATCAACGCCTCGATGGTATCGGTCAGTGCGCGTGGTTGCTCATGTATTTCCTTCTGCATGAAATGGCTATATGGCCCAAGTTCCAGGCTGGCCAGCGAAACATCGCTCATGTGTACCTTACGCTCTGCTATGGCACCATCTTTGCCATAAATCGTGACGCCATGCGTCGTCAAAGCTGCGATATCGCCGTCTTCCAGATAAATGACCTTGCGGGTGACCGATAGTACTGCCGACACATCGGAAGCGATAAAGTTTTCACCTTCGCCCAAGCCAATCAGTAAAGGGCAGCCTTGACGCGCACAGACCATCATATCTGGTTGATTGACCGCAATTACGCTGATTGCAAAAGCACCGGTCAATTCTGCCAATGCCTGTTTGACGGCACTGAGCAAATCAACACCTTTGGCGTGATAAAAATGGACAAGGTGCGCAATCACCTCCGTATCGGTTTGGGAATAAAACTGATATCCCAATTTCTTGAGCTTTTCACGCAGTTCATCGTGATTTTCAATAATCCCATTGTGCACCACGGCGATTTCCGGCGTCGATTGGTCAGGCGAAACATGCGGATGCGCGTTGCCCTCAGTCACGCCGCCATGCGTCGCCCAACGGGTATGCCCAATGCCCAGGAAGCCGCTCAGCCTGGCCTCGTCTGATTTGATTTGCAACTCACTCACACGGCCGACAGCACGTACACGCTCAATCGCTTTATTCATCACGGCCAATCCGGCAGAATCATAACCGCGATATTCCAGACGGCTTAAGCCCTCAATCAAAGTGGGCACAATATTACGCTTGGCGATGGCACCAACAATTCCACACATGGACCGTTCCTATTTCTTGATTTTTTGCGGCCGTTTCCAGCCAGCAATCGATTTCTGTTCTTTTGCACGGCAAAGCGTCAATTGCTCAGCCGGCGCATCTTTGGTAATAGTAGAGCCTGCACCAATCGTGGCACCACGGCCTACTGTCACCGGTGCAACCAGTTGTGTATCCGAGCCAATAAATGCCTCATCCTCAATCACGGTTCTGAATTTATTCGCACCATCGTAATTGCAGGTAATCGTTCCTGCCCCAATATTGACGTTTTTGCCCACTGTAGCATCACCCACATAACTCAAGTGATTGATTTTACTGCCAATATCTACTTGTGCGTTTTTCAGCTCCACAAAGTTACCGATATGTGTTTCTGCGGCCAGAGTCGTGCCAGGACGTAGTCGTGCGTAAGGCCCGATGCGAGTATCCATCCCTATTTGCACGTCATCTATATGCGTAAACGCAGCAATTTGCGTGCCTGCGCCAATATGTGCATTACGGATGACGCAGTAAGCACCGATTTTTACGTTATCAGCAATCTTTACATCGCCCTCAAACACACATCCAACGTCAATTTCCACATCCTGGCCACATTCCAGACTCCCTCGCACATCAATGCGTGCCGGATCAGCCAAGGTTACACCTTTTTTAAGCAGTGCTGCTGCATAACGTTGCTGGTATACACGTTCAATTTGCGACAAATCCAGTTTGCTGTTGATGCCAGTGACTGACCACTCATCCTGCGTGATTACCGCGCTAGCATTTACGCCATCTCTCACCGCGAAATCGACGATATCCGTCAGGTAGTATTCTTTTTGCGCGTTCTGATTGGAAAGTCGGCCCAGCCAGCTTTTAAGATGCATGCACGGCATTGCCATGATGCCGGTGTTGACTTCCTGGATCGTCCGTTGTGCCTCACTCGCATCTTTGTGCTCCACAATCGCTGTGACCAAGCCTTTGGGATCGCGCACAATACGACCATAACCCGTTGGATCGTCCTTGATAAACGAGAGAATGCTCAATTGGCTTTGAGCGGCAAGCACTAATTTCTCGCATGCCTCTGCATCTACAAGTGGCACATCACCCAGCAAAATCAACGCGCTGGCATCATCTTCCAGATGTGGCGCCGCTTGTTGCACTGCATGACCTGTACCCAATTGTTCAGCCTGATTGACCCAAACAATCTCTTCGTTTGCGAAGGCATTCTTAACCGTTTCGCCACCAAAACCGTACACTACGATAATCTTGTGCGGATTGAGGCGCTTGGCACACGCAATCACATGTGCCAGCATTGGCTTGCCTGCGATTTGATGTAGCACTTTTGGTTTTGCCGAAAACATGCGCGTGCCTTTACCGGCCGCGAGAATGACAATATTAAGTTTAGAATTTGACATGTATCATTATTTTACACTGCAACGCTACCGAATTGTTTAGCACGCGGCTTATAGGTAAATTTCTTATATTTGGCATGTCAAATCATTTATCAAGCAGGTAATAAAAAAGCGGCTTTTAAGCCGCTTTTTGTCTTGCAGAAATTTAGTGCACTTTCTTGCGTAGTTTTTGAATCGCCTGGATTTGAGCAGCCATAACTGCAAATTCGCTTTGTGCTTTAGCATAGTCGATGTTGCTTTTTGCATTTTTCATCGCTTCTTCCGCAGCTTCTTTTGCTGCTATCGCTTTAGCTTCATCTAAATCATGACCACGAACCGCGGTATCTGCCAACACTGTGATCAACCCAGGTTGAATTTCCAACATACCACCAGAGATAAAAATCAGTGTTTCTTCGGCTTGATCTGGCAGTTTGATGCGCAATGCACCTGGCTTAACCGTCGTAATCAGCGGTGTGTGATTTGGGTAAATACCTACTTCACCAGCCTTAGCAGGCGCTACAACAAACTCTGCTTCGCCAGAGAAGATAGACTCTTCCGCACTTACTACGTCTATATGTACTGTATGTACCATATCTAACTTTCTTAGTTAACGGTTTTAGCTTTCTCGACAGCTTCTTCGATGCCACCTACCATGTAGAAAGCCTGCTCTGGCAAGTGATCGTATTCACCGGCCACAATCGCTTTAAAGCCTTTGATGGTTTCTTTCAATGGTACATATTTACCAGGAGCACCGGTAAATACCTCCGCTACGTGGAAAGGTTGCGACAAGAAACGCTGGATTTTACGTGCGCGGCTAACAATCAGTTTGTCTTCTGGTGACAACTCGTCCATACCCAAAATCGCAATAATGTCACGCAATTCTTTATAGCGTTGCAGTGTAGCTTGTACAGAACGAGCAACCGAGTAGTGTTCTTCTCCCACGATTTGTGGATCTAGTTGGCGAGAAGTCGAATCCAGTGGGTCAACCGCTGGGTAAATACCCAAGGAAGCAATATCACGGCTCAACACCACGGTAGAGTCCAAGTGCTGGAAGGTTGTCGCTGGAGATGGGTCGGTCAGGTCATCCGCAGGCACGTAAACCGCCTGGATGGAAGTAATGGAGCCCACTTTAGTCGAAGTAATACGCTCTTGCAAACGGCCCATTTCATCAGCCAGAGTAGGTTGGTAACCCACCGCAGATGGCATACGACCCAACAACGCAGATACTTCAGTACCAGCCAAGGTATAACGATAGATGTTATCCACGAAGAACAACACGTCACGGCCTTCGTCACGGAATTTTTCTGCCATGGTCAAACCGGACAGCGCTACGCGCAGACGGTTGCCCGGTGGCTCATTCATCTGACCGAACACCATCGCAACTTTAGATTCTTTCATGTTGTCTAGCTTGATAACGCCAGCTTCTGCCATTTCGTGATAGAAGTCGTTACCTTCACGGGTACGCTCACCCACGCCTGCGAACACGGACAAACCGGAGTGCTGTTTGGCGATGTTGTTAATCAGTTCCAGCATGTTAACAGTTTTACCCACACCGGCACCGCCGAATAGACCCACTTTACCGCCTTTGGCAAACGGGCAAACCAGGTCAATCACCTTGATACCGGTTTCCAGCAAATCTACGGAAGGGGAAAGCTCTTCGAAAGTTGGCGCTTTTTGGTGAATGGAGCGGAATTCTTTGGAATCAATTGGGCCCACTTCATCGATCGGGCGACCCAACACGTCCATAATACGACCCAGCGTACCTTCACCCACTGGCACTTGAATTTGTGTGCCTGTAGATTTGAATGGTGTACCGCGCGCCAAACCGTCGGAGGAACCCATAGCAATGGTACGCACAATACCGTCACCCAATTGCTGCTGCACTTCCAAAGTCAAACCTGCTTCGGCTTGTGATTTTGCGTCATCAATAATCAACGCATCAAACACTTTTGGCATTTGATCGCGTGGGAACTCAACATCCACCACGGCGCCAATACATTGCACCACTCTGCCAATTACTGCTGTTTCTTTCGCTTTTGCCATTTTCTATTCCTAACTTCGTTTAGTCAGTTAATTCATTCTTTATGCCACAGCCGCTGCACCGCCGACGATCTCTGAGATCTCTTTGGTAATCGCTGCCTGACGTGCTTTGTTGTACACCAGTTTCAATTCGCCAATTACGCTTTTTGCGTTATCAGAAGCCGCTTTCATCGCTACCATACGTGCTGATTGCTCGGATGCCATATTTTCTGCCACCGCATTGAAAATCAGCGATTCCACATAACGCACCATCAATTCATCCACTACCGGTTTGGCTTCTGGCTCATAGATATAATCCCAATGGCCTTTTGGCGCACCCAATTGCTCGCCACTTAATGGCAGCAATTGCTGCATGGTGGGCTCCTGTTTCATAGTGTTGATAAATTTGGTGTAGCAGATATACAGTTGGTCAATTTCACCAGCGGTATATGCATCCAGCATGATCTTGATCGTACCAATCAACTTTTCCAGATGCGGCGTATCGCCCAAGCCAGTAATGTGGGATTTTACATTCGCACCCACACGACCCATGAAACCAAAGCCTTTATTGCCGATTGCGCTGACGCTGATTTTTTTACCTTCAGCTTCCCAGGCTTTCATCTGGTTGATGGACAAACGCAATACGTTGGTATTCAAGCCGCCACATAAGCCCTTGTCTGAACTCACCACGATTAAACCGACATTCTTCACCACATCACGCTTAATCAAAAACGGATGTTTATATTCGGCTTGAGCAAAGCTCATATGTGCCGCTACATTGCGGATTTTCTCGGCATAGGGGCGGGAGGCACGCATTCTATCTTGCGCTTTGCGCATTTTAGATGCTGCCACCATTTCCATCGCCTTGGTGATCTTGCGGGTATTCTCTACCGACTTGATCTTGGTTCTAATCTCTTTACCAACAGCCATTTGATAATCCTAAGTATTTGATTAAAGATGGTTATTAGTAAGCGCTGGTTGCTTTAAAGTCTTGAATCGCTGCTTCCAAGGCTTTTTCGTTATCTGCGCTCAAATCTTTGCTAGTTTCAATCGCTTCTGCCAATTTAGCGTATTTGGAAGCAATGAAACCATGCAAGGCTTTTTCGAATGCCAGTACCTTGTTGGTTGGTACATCATCGAAATAACCTTTGTTAGCAGCAAACAGGCTGATCGCCATGCTGGATACGCTCAAAGGCGTGTATTGCGCTTGTTTCATCAACTCGGTAAACATGCGACCGCGGTCCAATTGCTTACGGGTTGCTTCATCCAAATCGGAAGCAAACTGCGCGAACGCAGCCAATTCACGATATTGCGCCAATGCCAAACGTACGCCACCACCCAACTTTTTGATGACTTTAGTTTGTGCTGCACCACCCACGCGAGATACCGAGATACCGGCGTTGATCGCGGGACGGATACCCGCGTTGAACAAGTCCGTTTCCAGGAAGATCTGGCCGTCAGTAATAGAAATCACGTTGGTTGGCACGAACGCAGAAACGTCGCCGGCCGCTGTTTCAATCACTGGCAATGCGGTCAACGATCCGGTTTTACCTTTTACTTTGCCGCCTGTGAATTTTTCAACATACTCTTCATTCACACGTGCTGCACGCTCCAATAAGCGAGAGTGAATGTAGAACACGTCGCCTGGGTAAGCTTCGCGGCCTGGTGGGCGACGCAGCAGCAAGGAGATTTGACGGTAAGCAACAGCCTGTTTGGACAAGTCGTCGTACACAATCAATGCATCTTCACCACGGTCACGGAAGTATTCGCCCATGGTACAACCGGCATAAGGGGCCAGGAACTGCAATGCAGCAGAATCAGATGCCGCAGCAGCCACCACGATGGTGTAAGCCATCGCGCCGTTTTCTTCCAATTTACGTACTACATTGGCAATCGTTGAAGCTTTTTGGCCAATCGCAACATAGATACAGGTCATGTTTTGACCTTTTTGGTTGATGATGGCATCCACTGCAACCGCTGTCTTACCTGTTTGGCGGTCACCGATGATCAGCTCACGTTGACCACGGCCGATCGGCACCATGGAGTCAATGGATTTCAATCCAGTCTGCACAGGCTGTGACACGGATTTACGTGCAATCACGCCCGGCGCCACTTTCTCAATCTTGTCCGTCAGCTTGGTTTTGATTGGGCCTTTGCCATCAATTGGCTGACCCAAGGAGTTAACCACGCGGCCAATCAGTTCCGGGCCAACAGGCACTTCCAGAATACGGCCAGTACATTTACATGTGTCACCCTCGGTGATATGTTCGTAATCGCCCAATACCACCGCGCCTACGGAGTCACGTTCCAGGTTCAATGCCAAACCGAACGTGTTGCCCGGAAACTCGATCATCTCACCGGACATGACATTGGAAAGGCCGTGAATACGCACGATACCGTCAGTTACGGAAATAACTGTACCTTGTGTGCGCGCTTCGGCAGTAGTGGAAAAGTTTTCTAATCTGCTTTTGATTAATTCGCTGATTTCTGATGTGGATAACTGCATGTTAACTCCTGATAATTTCCTTAGCCTTCATTACGCGCTGAGCGTGTAGGCGAGATTTTGTAATTGACCTTGGACGGACGCATCAATCACGGTGTCGCCCACAATAATTTTCATACCGCCAATGATTTCCGGGTCAACGGAAACTGTGGCTTCGATTTTTTTGCCGAATTTAGCTTCGAGCTTTTTGACCAGATCTTTAGTATCTGCTGCGGTGATTTTGGACGCAGTGATGATTTTTGCATCGAGTGTACCTTCGTCCTGCGCTTTCAAATCTTCGAATGCTTCCGCGATTGCGGGCAAGATAGAAAGACGGCCGTACTCCACCAGTGTTTTAATCATGTTTTGACCTTGCTCATTGAGCTTGTCTCCACATACTTTTAAAAAACTCGCTTCCAAATCGCTGCTTATCACTTTTGGATTGTTAATAAAGTCTTTCATTTGTTCATTCTGCGCAATCGCGCTAGCAATGCCCAACATTTCTGACCATTTGGCAAGGGATTTTTTCTCCTTGCCCAATTTGTAAGCCGCGACAGCATAAGGCCGTGCGATGGTGGATATTTCAGCCATTTAGTCTTCCCTTTGCCTTCTTATAGCTCAGCTGCCAATTTAGAAAGCATGTCACTGTGCACTTTCGCGTCAATTTCTTTACGCAAGATTTTCTCTGCGCCAGCTACCGCCAATTGTGATACCTGTGCGCGCAAACCCTCTTTGGCACGATTCACTTCCTGGTCAATCTCAGCTTTGGCACCAGCGATGATGCGGTCGCCTTCAACCTTGGCCGCATTCTTTGCGTCTTCGATAATTTGCGTAGCGCGTTTTTCGGCTTGACCGATAATATCGGCAGCCTTGTGCTTAGCCTCGTTCAAAGCCGCTTCGGATTTCTTAGCTGCAGCTTCCAAGGAATTTTTACCTTCTGCTGCTGCTGCCAAGCCGTCCGCGATTTCTTTTTGGCGTTTTTCAATGGCGCTCAAAAGAGGAGGCCAGACAAATTTCATCGTAAATAGAATCAGACAGATGAAAGCTGCCGCCTGAGCGAAAAGCGTAATATTGATATTCATGATTGCTCCTGTTAGCGTTTATTCGCTAAACAAATGACCGATTAGTGAGCTGCTTGAACTACGCTCAACAATGGGTTTGCGAAAGCAAACATCATAGCCAGACCAACACCGATAATGAAGGATGCGTCAATCAGACCCAACAGCAGGAACACTTTACCTTGCAATGCAGGAATCATTTCTGGTTGACGTGCAGCGCCATCCAAAAAGCTAGCACACATTCTGCCGATACCGATACAAGCGCCAGCCGCACCCAGACCGATGATTAAACCAATACCAATGCCTGTGTAGGCTTGTACCATTGCTACTGCTTCCATGTTGTTACCCTCTCTGAAAAAAAGTTACTACTAAAACCAAAATTAAGTACTACCTAAAACCTTACTTATTAGTGTGACTCGTGCGCCATGGCCAGATAAACCACTGTCAGCATCATGAAAATAAACGCTTGTAATGTCACAATCAGAATGTGGAAAATCGCCCAGCCCAGTGTCAACAGACCGCTTGGTATCGCCCAGCCTATGCCTGTCATTGCCCACATCGCCAATAGCAGGAAAATGACTTCACCGGCATACATGTTGCCGAACAACCGCAAGGAATGTGACAGTGGTTTCGAAACGTATTCGATCAAGTTAAACAAGAAGTTAAGCGGAGCGATGAGAATGTTGGTGCCAAAAGGGGAGAAGAACAGCTCGTGAATCCAGCCACCGAAGCCTTTGGCCTTGATTGCAAAAATGATCATCAATGCCCAGACAGTGAGCGCCAATGCAAAGGTAGTATTGACGTCTGCGGTAGGAACAAAACGCCATTTAGTATGCGCATCGCCAGCAACCAAACCTGCGCCTTTAGCGGCGATATCCACCGGCAGGAAGTCCATGGCGTTCATCATGAACACCCAGACAAATACAGTTAATGCAGCAGGCGCAATAAACTTATGCCGGTCGCCATGAAAAATGTTTTTGACTTGGTCATCGATAAAACCGAATACCAGCTCGACAAAAGCCTGGCGTTTGGTTGGCACCCCTGATGTTGCACCACGCGCCACCCACCAGATCAAACCAATAGAAATAATACCCAGCACAACGGACATCACCAGACTATCCATGTGCAACGTCCAAAAGCTGCCTTCACCAAGCTGATGCGTATTAAAGCTTAAATGATGCCCGATATATTCTGAGGGGGTGATTTCAGTTGCGTGTTCAGTAGCCATAATCTTGTCTTTAAAACATTAATCTTTTGTTTTGGCAATGGCGGCACCGGAAAATATCGCCCCGACAGCCAAGCCTGCAATCAGCGCAAAAGGCACCAATTGCCGATAAAACTTGAATATGCAAAAAAGCAAAGCGACAATCACGATGATTTTCACCCCTTCGCCTTTGAGCATACTGCCCAAAATCTCTGATGCGTTGGTTTTGTTACGGCTACGTTGTGAAATCATTGCCCCACAAAACGCACCCGCCATTGCACTTAAACCACCCAGCATGGCGGATATTCCCGCATGCGTACCGACCAAAACCAGCGCGATGATTACAACGACGATAGTTGCGATTAGTTGCCAACGCAGCATTTTGCCTACGACACCGCCGTTAAAAAAATTGTTATTTGCATCTTGGGTAGTCATGTTATTTTCATTTACGTCTTTTTGAGTTACAAAAACGAAATGCCAAGTTAAATAGCAATGTTAACTAGCGATTCTGTAAAGGCTGTGATTTTGAATGGTTTTTGGTTTATAGTCAAGCAAAATGAACCACTTAGCAGGTGTTACGCGGCCACTGGGCGTCACATCTATTAAAAATCACTTCGGATTTCATTCATTAGCAATCTCATCTGCCTGAGAACAGGGCGGTATCTATTCTATAAGACAGCACCTTCATCAATGAAAGCGCACGCGAGAATCCGTCTTTCCCACAGGCCTATTACCGTGTGAGTTTTTGAATGATACCGTCTAGCTGATCCAGATTGCTATAACTGATTTTCAACATGCCTGCACCACTAGCTTTAGGCGAGATGCTTACCGACGTGCCCAACCGATCACTTAAGTTTTCTTGCAGCGCCTCGATATCGCGGTTTTGATTCGTGGCTGGCCTAGGGGCTTTTGCAGGGGACAATTGGCGTTTTGCCAGATTTTCCACTTCGCGCACACTCAGGTTTTGCGCCACGATTTTATTCGCCAGCATGATTTGCTCAGCCGGATCCAGGCCAATCAAGGCGCGCGCATGACCCATATCCAGCTTGCCTTGCATCAGCATACCCTGCACTGGCTGGCTCAAGCTCAACAAGCGCAACAGGTTGGACACGGCCACCCTGGAGCGTCCTACAGCTTCAGCGGCTTTTTCGTGCGTCATGGCAAATTCATCTATCAAGCGTTTGATGCCTTGTGCCTCTTCCAGCGGATTCAAGTTCTCGCGCTGAATGTTCTCGATCAACGCCATCGCCAATGCAGATTCATCAGCGATTTCGCGCACCAGCACCGGTACTTCTGTCAGGCCAGCAATCTGGCTGGCGCGCCAGCGGCGCTCACCAGCGATGATTTCATACTTGTCATCACCAACCTGACGCACCAGAATCGGCTGCATGATGCCTTGCGCCTTGATGGATTCTGCCAACGTCTGCAAGGCTGCATCATCCATATAAGAACGGGGCTGATATTTGCCGGGCTGCAGCTGCATAATTGACAGACTGCGTAAATCGCAGCTGTCGTTTTCCATATCATTTGCAAGCAGAGCATCTAAGCCGCGGCCCAAGCCTTTTGGTTTTGCCATGTTGATTCCTTAAATTATGCAGTTATGCCCGATTCGTTTCTGGCGATGATTTCTTTCGCTAGCGAAAGATAAGCTTGCGCACCCTTGGAGCTTTTATCGTACACCAATGCGGGCAACCCGTAACTGGGCGCTTCCGCCAAGCGGATATTGCGCGGAATCACCGTGTCATACACCTTTTTGCCATAATGCTTGAAAAGTTGCTCTGAAACCTGATTAGCCAGCATATTGCGACTATCGAGCATGGTGCGCAGCAAACCCTCAATCTCCAGAATCGGGTTTAAGTGCACACGCACTTTTTTGATCGTGTTGACTAAATCCGACAAACCCTCCAGCGCATAGTATTCGCATTGCATCGGAATCATCACGCTGTGTGCGGCAGTCAGTGCGTTGACAGTCACCAAATTGAGGGCAGGGGGGCAATCCAGTAACACATAATCATAGGCATTGCCCAGTTTGACAATAGCCGTTTTCAGGCGGATCTCCCGTGCGATTTCGTTGACCAGTTCCACCTCGGCGCCCGCCAGGTCACGATTGGACGGCGCAACGTCATAACCCCCGGACTCGCAGTGCACGATCACATCCTGCAGGCTGTTGGCACCTATCAACACGTGGTAAACGCTATGCTTGAGCTGTGCTTTGTCGATGCCACTACCAGTAGTAGCATTACCTTGCGGATCCAGATCCACCAGCAAAACCCGCTTGCCTATAGCCGCCAGACTTGCAGCCAGATTTACGCAGGTGGTGGTTTTTCCTACGCCACCTTTTTGATTCGTTATTGCGAGTGTCTTCATTTGGTCACGCTTCTTCAAATACGATTAAATGGCGCTCGGCATCCAGTACCGGCACATTTAATTCTATGATTTTATTGGGTTTTTTATCCATTTTAGCTAACTCGTCATGCGGGATCTGGCCTTTCATTGCCAACCAAAAGCCTTTAGGAGCAATTAAATGCTGCGTGAGCTTAATAAACAGGGCCAGCTCTGAAAACGCACGAGAAATTATCATATCGAATTTCTGCTCTGGCTGAAAATTCTCTACGCGTCCATGCACTACCGTCAGATTGTCCAAGCCCAACTCACCTTTTGCCTGGCGCATAAAGATCGCCTTCTTTTGCACTGTATCGATAGTTGTCACTTGCAGCTCCGGCTTCACGATTGCAAGTACAACCCCAGGCAATCCGCCTCCGCTGCCCACATCCAGCAAACTCCTGCCCTGAATATACGGCAATACACTCAAGCTATCCAGCAGATGCAAGCGCGTCATTTCCAGTGCGTCTTTGATAGCCGTCAGGTTATAGACCTTATTCCATTTCTGCAGCAAGGCCATATATGCCAATAATTTTTCCTGCCTGGTTGCATCAATGCTCAACCCCATCTCGGCAATACCCTGAGCCAAAATTGCTTGCTGCGTCATGCCGCTTGATTATTCGCTTGCGCCAATGCTTGCTGTTTTTGCTTGCGTTTAATATAAACCAGCAACAACGAAATAGTAGCGGGTGTAATTCCTGAAATGCGACTAGCCTGACCAATCGTCTCCGGTTTATGTGCCATCAGTTTTTGGCGCGCTTCAATACTTAAGCCATGTATATCCGCATAATCGATATCACCCAAGCGGGTATTTTCGCTGCTTTTTTGTTTTTGAATTTCTTCTTGCTGGCGATTGATATAGCCTTGGTATTTAGCCGCGATTTCTACTTGCTCAATCACTTCGTCAGCCAGGCGTGTTTCTTGCGGTTTTAGCATCAAGATATTTTCATAACTCACTTCTGGACGACGCAACAACTCAAACAAACTATATTCGTGCTCCAAGGCTTTGCCTAAAATCGTTTCTTGTGTTTCACGTGAAACATCTTGCGGCTGAACGAAAGTACGTTTTAACCGCTCTTGCTCTTTGGCTATCGCATCACGTTTACGATTAAATGCATCCCAACGCACATCATCCACCAAACCAATGTTGCGTCCATATTCGGTCAAACGCATATCCGCATTGTCTTCGCGCAACTGAAGCCTATATTCTGCGCGGCTTGTAAACATGCGATACGGCTCGGAGACTCCACGTGTAATCAGATCATCCACCAGTACACCCAGATACGCCTCGTTGCGGGCAGGGCACCAGGCTTCTTTTTCCTGTGCATAAAGCGCAGCGTTTGCTCCAGCCAATAAACCTTGCGCTGCGGCTTCTTCGTAACCCGTGGTGCCGTTAATTTGCCCGGCAAAAAATAAGCCTTGTACCGATTTAGTCTCCAGCGAGGCTTTCAAATTACGCGGATCGTAGTAATCGTATTCGATAGCATAACCGGGACGAAGAATATGTGCATTCTCCAAACCGCGCAATGAGCGCACAAGTGCCAGCTGGACATCGAACGGCAAGCTAGTCGAAATGCCATTTGGATATATTTCATTCGTAGCCAAACCTTCCGGCTCAAGAAAAATCTGATGTGATTCTTTATCGGCAAAACGATGAATCTTGTCTTCGATGCTTGGGCAATAGCGAGGGCCCACGCCTTCAATCACACCTGTATACATGGGTGAACGATTCAAGCCTGAACGGATGATTTCATGAGTTCTTTCATTGGTATGTGTGATCCAGCACGACACCTGTTTTGGATGCTGAGTTACATCCCCCAAAAAAGAAAACACTGGTACGGGCGTGTCACCTGGTTGCTCCGTCATGACCGAATAATCAATAGTCCGCCCATCTATGCGAGGCGGGGTACCGGTTTTCAAGCGTCCTGCCGGCAAACCGATTTCACGCAATCGCGCAGCAAGCGATATAGATGGCGGATCGCCGGCTCGGCCAGCACGATAATTCTCTAGCCCTACATGTACCAAACCACCCAAAAAAGTACCTGCGGTCAGCACCACTGATTTGGAGAAATAGCGCACGCCTATCTGTGTAACCACACCAACCGCTTTATCGCCCTGCAAAATTATGTCATCTACAGCCTGCTGGAATAACCATAGATTTGGCTGATTTTCCAAGCGATGTCGTATGGCAGCTTTGTACAAAATACGGTCTGCTTGCGCGCGCGTAGCACGTACGGCCGGGCCTTTGGATGAATTTAAGATGCGGAACTGAATGCCACCCGCATCGGCCGCGGCCGCCATTGCGCCGCCTAATGCGTCCACCTCTTTGACTAGATGCCCCTTGCCAATTCCACCAATACTGGGATTGCATGACATTTGGCCCAGCGTTTCAATGTTATGTGTCAGCAATAAGGTTTTCTGGCCCATGCGTGCAGAAGCCAGAGCGGCTTCCGTGCCCGCATGTCCACCACCCACCACTAGCACATCAAAAACATCAGGAAAATTCATTAAATTGTTCAAAAAGCGTTTATTTTACAATGAGGTGAGAGTTTAACCCAAACAACGCATGCGGTCATGTAAATAACGGTTGAGTTATATATATTTAGTCAATAAGACACAAATTCATAACCCGTAGGAAATATTTTCTTAACAGTAATTGTATATTCTATTAAATGAATGCTGCTTGTTTGTTTTATATCAATATCATTTGAATAAAAAGATTTAGGATGCGCCTAAATCTTTTTATTCAACAACTCGGAGAGAAAAAAATGAAATCAAATGCAATTATTTTTTCAACTTTATTCGGTCTTGCCGCATTTTCTGCCAATGCAAATGAAGTAAATGCTGAAAAATTAGCGATTAAATATACCAACATTGCACACGTAGTGAATCCAGAGTTCAAGGCACCGTCTGCCACAGAGGGTAAATTGTTTTTTAACCGTCAATTTAAGATGAAAAACGGTAAAGAAGTCGCTTGCGCCTCATGCCATACCAAAAATCCGGCGGATAACGGAAAACATATTGTCACGGGCAAATTGATTCATCCGCTTGCACCAGCAGTCAACCCAAAACGCTTTACTGATCTAAACAAGGTAGAACAAAAATTCACTGAACATTGTAATGACATCATAGGTGCAGACTGTACACCTGAAGAGAAAGCCAATTTTATCGCTTACTTGATGACCGAAAAAACACCTTCGGCCAAAAAATAGAATTACTATGCGATATGTATGGGACTTATTCATTCGAATATTCCACTGGTCGCTAGTCATCGCTTTCAGTGTAGCTTTCTATACCCACAAATCAGAGTGGGATAGATTGCTACATGTAGAAGCAGGGTATGTAGCTGGCGGTCTTATTATTGCTCGCATTGTTTGGGGATTCATCTCCACCGGTTACGCCAATTTCCAGTCCTTCCCGCCAAACCCCACTCAAGCAGCAAGGCATTTTTATCGCGTGCTGCAAGGTAATGCCAAACATTATATTGGACACAACCCTACCGGTGCTTTAGTCATTTACGCTATGTTAAGTATAGGCATAATTGCGGTTGGTTCCGGCTATATTGCATATAATGATGGCTGGCTTTTTGAAGACCCTGAGCCGTTTAAAACGATTCATCACTACGCCACATGGGGCTGGCTAGTCTTAATATGTATTCATGTAAGCGGTGTTATCTTTGAAAGTATTATCCATAAAGACAATCTGATTTGGGCAATGATTACTGGCTGTAAACGAATATGTAAAATTGATAGGGATAAAAAACGAAGCAAAAAAAACAAGCCTTATCAAACTTATGTTTCACGTGAAACAAACCGCTTTTGATTACATGGCGAATAAAGTATTGACGAACCAGTAATGAAGCGCCTATAGTGTTACGAGCGATTCGATATAGTGCCCTTGTTTGACCATGTCAATCCTGTGTCATCATTTTGATGCGTTTGGCAATATACCAACCGTTGCAATGGAAAAGTGACTTAACAATTCTAATTATCGTATAGGAGAAAAAAATGGCTGATTTGCAGGAACATAAAGCTACAGTGGCAAAATATACCAAGGTAAACACGGCTGCATTGGATGGCATGGCAAAGAATTACGCTTTGGTGCTTTCTAACAACGATTCCCAATACGTAGCATGTGGCGACCAAGGTGAAAGAGACACGGTACGTGAAAATTTTCTGAAGAAAAAATTAGGTTTGTCTAACTCAGATGCAGACTTGAACGCAGCTATCGATGCTGTTTGTCAAACCATGAAAGACGATCGCTTTAAATCTCGTTTGGCATTCTACTATCTTCTCGCGGAAAAATTCGGCAAACTGAGCATGTTCGGCTAATTGGCCTCCAGACGAAAAAAGGCGATGCGTTGCATCGCCTTTTTATTTGCCAATACAGAACTTACTAAATATTTCACCCAATAAATCATCTGGCGTAAATTCACCAGTAATGCTACCCAAACTTTCCTGTGCTTCTCGCAACTCTTCTGCTACCAATTCTGGTGAGCATATTTGCAAAGCCGCTTGCTGCAGATGAGATTGCACATTTGTTAACGCCTGCAAATGCCGTGATCGCGCCATAAATGCGCCTTCAACATTTTGTTGGTATCCCACTATCATCAACAATTGTTGCTTTAACAGATCAACTCCCACTCCTGTTTTTGCAGAAAGATAAATATGGCACTCATTATCTTTTTGACTGATTTTGGGCGCCTCTTTGGATAAATCGATTTTATTATGTACCCAAATTTTGGCGATTTGTTGCGGCAAGCGCTTTAAAATGATTTTCTCTGCCTCGCCAATACCATGAGTTGCGTCCAATAAAATTAACGCGATATGCGCCGTTTCTGTGGCTCGATATGTTCGCGCGATGCCGATTTTTTCTACTTCGTCTTCGGTGTCTCTCAAGCCTGCAGTATCAACCACATGTATTGGAACACCGTTAATTTGAATTTCGCTTTTGATTGTATCTCGTGTAGTACCAGCAATAGGCGTCACAATGGCAACGTCTTCACCCAAAAGCGCATTCATCAGGCTGGATTTTCCTACATTGGGTTGGCCAACTAATACCACATGAACACCTTCCCGTAAAAGTGCACCTTGTTTTGCCTGTTGCAATACCGCTTCTACAGCTTGTTGATTCTCTATGATTTTCTCGATCACCTTGCCTTGTGTAATGAAATCTATTTCCTCCTCCGGAAAATCCAGGCACGCTTCGATATACATGCGCAAATCCGTAAGTTTATTTAGCAAGTGTTTGATTTTATTAGAGAACTCTCCGGATAACGACCTTGTAGCGCTTTTTGCCGCTTCGGTGCTAGTAGCGTTGATAAGATCCGCGACGGCTTCTGCTTGCGCCAAATCTACCTTGTCATTCAGATATGCTCGGCGTGTAAATTCGCCAGGCTCCGCATGCCGTGCGCCGGCAGAGATACATCTTTCCAACAATATCTGCATCAAGGCGGTGCCACCATGCGCCTGGAGCTCTAATACATCTTCTCCGGTGTAAGATTGTGGCGCCTGAAAATAAATGGCAATCCCATGATCTATCAGCTCACCATTTGCCTGTTTAAAAGGCAAATAAGCGGCATAACGTGGGGCAGGGCAGTGACCCAGAATCTGATGTGCAATTTCAATGCATTGCGGGCCTGAGACCCGCACTACACCTATCCCCCCGGCACCACTCGCGGTGGCAATGGCGGCGATAGTGCCAGTTGCGCCAACTATACTAGCGCTTGCCACTGCCTTTTTTGGCCAGCGCTTCGGCATGGATCATTTTATTGATATACCACTGCTGCCAGATGGAAAGGATATTGTTCACCAGCCAGTACAACACCAAGCCAGCAGGAAAGAAAAAGAAGAAGATACTAAACACGACTGGCATGATTTTCATCATTTTGGCTTGGATAGGATCCGTCGGGGCTGGGTTGAGATAAGTCTGAATAATCATGCTGATGCCCATTAGTACCGGCAAAATATACAACGGGTCTTTGGCGGATAAATCGGTAATCCAGCCAAAAAACGGGGCATGCCTCAACTCTATCGAACCTAGCAACATCCAATAAAGTGAAATGAAAACGGGAATTTGCGCCAGAATCGGCAAACAGCCGCCCATCGGATTGATTTTCTCGGTACGATACAACTCAAGCATAGCCTGCTGTATCTTTTGCTTATCATCACCAAACTTTTCCTTCATGGCTTGCAGACGAGGCGCCAATTCGCGCATCTGCGCCATGCTGCGATAACTGGAAGCAGACAGCCTGAAAAATGCGGCTTTGATTAAAATAGTCAGCAAGATAATCGCCACACCCCAATTACCCACCAAGCCGTGAATTTTGGAAAGCAGCCAAAACAAAGGTTTTGCGATAATAGTCAGCCAACCGTAATCTACTGTGTACTCCAGACCAGGCGCGGCTGCAACAAGATCCTGATGTGTTTGCGGCCCTGCAAAGAGTTTAGCATCCAATGTCGTTTTCGCACCCGGCGCGATATCGCCTACCTTGGTAACCACACCGACTGAAAACATGTGCTCGGACAATTGCTTGGTATAAAACTCCCTGTTTACACCCTGTTTGGGAATCCATGCACTGACAAAATAATGCTGTACCAAGCCTATCCAGCCATCTTGGCTATTCAAAGAAAGATTTTGCTTAGCCATCTCCTCGAATTTTACCTTATGGTATTTCTTCTCATCAGTGAAATACGCGCCCCCGGTGAACGTAGGCATCATTTTGGAGCCTTGATTGGATTGGTTGTCATGTACTATTTGATAATAAACCGAAGGTGAAATTATCGTATTCGTGTTGTTGGTAATCTCATAACGCACATCAATGAGATATTGTCCGCGATAAAACGTATAAACCTTGTCTATTGTTATGCCATTGCCTGTCCAACTCAATCTTACTTCCTGGCTTTCTGCGCCATCCGCTAATTGATAGGTGTTGCTATCACTGGTAAACGCTGTTTTATGGTTAGGTAAGTCACCCCCCATCAAACCCGTTTGTGCCACATACAACATGGGCTTTTCCGCATCATCCATCAACACATAATTGCCGCTTGCCGGCTCTGTTGCGCGATGTTTATTCAGTACCAGGCGGCGCAAATCACCGCCTACAGCCTCAATTTCTGCTTGATACAAATCTGTGCTCACCTGGATTCGCTGTGCGCTTGCAAGCTTGAATTGCCCCTCGGGGGCTACTGCAGAATCAACTTTTACAGAAGCGTTTATAGGAGTTGATGCCTCTGTCTTGGCTGGTGCTTGTACAGATGCTGGTGGCGCACTTTTGTGCAACCATGCATTCCAAAGCATCATGATTGAAAATGAAAAAATGACAAATAAAATTAAACGTCTAGTATCCATATTTTGCTTAATGTAATTTCGTAAATTAACTGCAGTTATCAAGGTACCGGATCATGCCCACCATCGCACCATGGGTGGCAGCGCATCAACCTTGCGCACATCAAGTATCCGCCTCTTAAGGCACCGTATCGGCGAATTGCTTCTATTGCATAATATGAGCAGCTTGGCGTAAAACGGCAGTTCACACCGACTTGCGTGCCCCAAGTCCACTGATATAATTTGATCAACCCTATCAGCATGCTGCGCATACTTATACCTGTCCTGCATTCTGTTTGGTTTGTATTTTTACAAACAGCATTAAAAGCTCTGCTTTCACTAACAAAAACTCATTCCGACAAAACTTTTTTTTTGCCTGTATCACCAAATCTGTCGAAGCTGGTATCTGCAATGCCTGACGGCTTATCTCTCTTAGCGTTCGCCGCATATAATTTCTATGCACCGCAAGATTAGCCACTTTTTTTGTTACCGCCAACCCCACTCTTGGCATAGACAAACCATTAGGGCGATAGTGCACCACTAAAAATTCCGCGCTTTGTCGTTTTTTAAAACTAAAAACGGATGAAAAATCATCCGTTTTTGCTAATGTGGTCAGTTTAGGCACTACCAACGTCTAAGGATGGTGTAAGCATTGCCTGATGGCAAAACACCACCGTATCACTAAATTACAGGCCTAGGCGTTTACGGCCTTTGGCACGACGCGCCGCAATCACTGCTCGGCCACCTTTGGTTTTCATGCGCACCAGGAAACCGTGCGTACGCGCGCGACGGGTTTTGGATGGTTGATAGGTACGTTTCATTTAAATCTCCAAAAATTTTGCTTATTGCTGAAAAACCGCTTATTAAACCTCAAAAAACCCTTTTTTGTCAATCATAAACTGCAAAAATAAATTGCCTGTGCCTGTGGATAACTCTATAGAAAACCTATAGAATGGCGCAATCGAAATAAGTAAACAGAGTATTAAATTGGTATTTAATATTACTTAATAGTTTTTTAATTTTTTAATAATAATCAATTGGTTATTATATAATAACCACCCTTAAAAACCCATACATGCATAACTTTTGGCCAACCTGTTTAAGTCGTTTTCAGCAAGAACTGTCTGCGCAACAATTTAATACCTGGATTAAGCCTTTAAAAACGGAAATGGGTGAAAATATAATACGTGTTGTTGCGCCCAACAAGTTTGTTTTGCAATGGGTAAAAGATCGTTTTTTGAGCAAAATAGAAAATATTGCTACTGAATTGCTCCCAACTAACACCATCATAGAATTGTGTATCTGTGAAAAACCAGAGGCTGAGAACAAACCTGGCCGCCTAAACGCCTTTTCTCCAATGGCTAAGCAAAACCTTGTACCTTCCGTCAAAACTAAAACCGCTCAACCAGCAAATGAGCGACGTACTGAGGAACGCATTTCTGGTTTAAACTCTAGCTTTAATTTTGATAATTTTGTTACCGGGCGCGCTAATCAGCTAGCGCGTGCCGCCGCGTTGCAAGTTGCAGAAAATCCCGGAGCTGCTTACAACCCATTGTTCATCTATGGTGGGGTGGGGTTAGGTAAAACACATTTGCTGCAGGCGATTGGCAATCATCTTAAGTTACAAAATCGGGATGCTAACATCCGTTATCTACATGCGGAACGTTATGTTTCTGATGTAGTAAAAGCATATGAAAATAAGGCGTTTGATCATTTTAAACAGCAATATCATTCGTTGGATTTATTGTTAATTGATGATATTCAGTTTTTTGCTAAAAAAACCCGGACACAAGAAGAGTTTTTTTATGCATTCAATTCTTTAATCGAAGAGAAAAAACAAATTGTCATTACTTGCGATACCTACCCCAAAGAAATTGCAGACATGGACGAACGTTTGCGTACGCGTTTTAGCTGGGGACTAACTGTAGCGATAGAGCCGCCCGAACTTGAAATGCGTGTAGCTATCTTGCTGAAAAAAGCGGAAATTCTGCATATTAAACTCAGTGAAGATGTCGCTTTCTTTGTTGCTAAACAGATACGTTCCAGTATACGAGAATTGGAGGGTGCATTAAACCGTATTGTCGCGATGGCCAAATTTACCGGGCATGCAATTGATGTACACTTGGCAAAAGATGCATTGCGAGATTTAATTGCGGTACGTGGTAGACAGATTACGATCGAAAATATTCAGAAAACTGTCGCGGATTATTACAAAATTAAAGTTGCAGATATGCACAGCAAAAAACGTAATCGAAATGTCGCAAGACCGCGTCAAATCGCCATGTGTCTGGCAAGAGAATTAACCAGTCACAGTTTTCCGGAAATCGGTGAAGCATTTGGAAACCGGCATCATACAACCGTCATGCACGCTTGTGAAGAGATTGAGCAGCTGCGTCTGAATAATGCCAATATTGCCAGGGATTTAGGATTTTTAATCCAAGTAATACGTGATTAAGCTAATTAGATTTTCTGTGGGTAAAGTATAAAAAAGTTGTGGATAATTATTGATTAGAATGTGTATCTAGAATAAGTCAATTATTATCCACAAACCAACCACAATAGTTCATGTATTTTTTAACAAGTGGTTTAATTATTTAACTTTTTGATTTGATTGAATTATTTTTATTATCCACAATAAATTAAAACATTACTATTACTATTAGTTTTTAAATATATTTTTAATTCATTTAATATAGAGTTGCTATTATGCAAATTAAAATCAATCGTGAAATTCTGCTCAAACCATTAGGACATGTAGCAAGTATTGTAGAACGCCGACATACTCTACCCATCTTGTCCAATCTGTTATTGGAAGCAAACAACAATGCATTCAAGCTGACAGCCACCGATTTGGAGATGCAAGTCTCACTGGAAATTCCCAGTCAGTTTAAAGACACATTTGCTACAACGATATCCGCCAAAAAGTTTTTGGATATTTGCAGGTCACTGCCGGAGTCTTCAGAAATTGATCTGCAGACCAATGACAGTAGAATGACAGTCAAAGCAGGAAAAAGTCGATTCAACCTGCAAACCTTGCCGGCTGCGGATTATCCATTGATGAGCAAGGTTTCCGGCGATTTTATACAGATACAGATAAGCCAAAACGCATTCAAAAAATGCTTGCGCCAAGTAGAGTTCGCTATGGCGCAGCAAGATATTCGTTATTATTTAAACGGATTGTTGTTAGAAATTAATGGTGACCGATTGAACTTTGTTGGTACAGATGGACACCGGCTTAGTTTTGCTTCCATGTCGTTGACAAAAAGTTATGACAAAACGGAAGTCATTATTCCACGTAAAACTGTGGTAGAGTTAGTGAAGTTATTGGAAGATAATGATGAAGACATCAGTATCGAAATCAGCGGCAGCCAAATTAATTTCAGGTTTGGCGAAATTAATCTCATCTCCAAAGTCATAGATGGAAAATTCCCTGACTACAACCGTGTGATCCCACAAGGACATCGCAACAGCTTTACTGTGGACAGGCAACAGATTTTGATGGCCATGCAACGTGCTTCGATTTTATCGAATGAGAAATATCGCGGCATTCGTTTGGATCTACAGCAAAATCACTTACGTTTGGTAAGCACCAACACCGAGCAGGAAGAAGCAGAAGAAGAGTTGGAGATCAACTATAACGGAGATGCCATAGATGTAGGTTTTAATGTAACCTACCTGATTGATGTATTGAATAATATCCAACACAATGAGGTAACGTTTGCACTGGCTGATGCCAATAGCAGTTGCCTGATTACCAACCCAGCAGATACCGATTATAAATACGTTGTGATGCCAATGCGCATTTAAGAAATCTACCCCTCATTATTGAAGAACATTATGGCAAAAGAAAATCAAGCAGATTACGATTCATCCAGCATCAAGATTTTGGAAGGATTGGATGCGGTGCGTAAGCGCCCAGGTATGTATATCGGTGATACGTCCGATGGTTCTGGTTTACATCATATGGTATTTGAGGTGCTGGATAACGCGATTGATGAAGCGCTAGCCGGACATTGTGATGACATCAAGGTGATTATTCACCCGGATAATTCGCTGAGCGTTTCCGACAATGGGCGCGGGATCCCGACTGATATCAAGGACGATGATAAACACGACCCCAAACGATCTGCTGCAGAGATTGTCATGACAGAACTACATGCAGGCGGAAAGTTTGACCAAAACTCCTATAAGGTATCCGGTGGCTTGCATGGTGTTGGTGTCTCTGTGGTAAATGCTCTTTCCGACTGGTTGCGTTTAAAAATATATCGCAAAGGTCAAGTACACCAGATGGAGTTTCGTCGTGGCGTACCGGTTGCACCGCTTGTAGTGACCGGTAAAACAGACAAAAAAGGCACTGAGGTGCATTTCCTGGCAGCGACGGAAACATTTATCCATGTGGAATACCATTTTGAGATTCTGGCCAAGCGTATTCGTGAACTTTCATTTCTTAACAACGGCGTCAAAATCGAGTTGATTGACCAGCGTAATGGGAAAAGCGAAAACTTTGCACACTCTGGAGGCGTTAAAGGGTTTGTGGAATACATGAACCGCAGCAAAACCGTACTGCATCCTAAAGTGTTCTACGCCATAGGCGAAAAAGAAGGCATGACCGTAGAAGTCAGTATGCAATGGAACGACAGTTACACCGAAAGCGTACAATGTTTTACCAACAACATCCCGCAACGCGATGGGGGTACCCATTTAACCGGCTTGCGTACCGCTATGACGCGTACGCTCAATAACTATATCGAACAAAACGAACTGGCCAAAAAAGCCAAAGTAGAAACCAGCGGAGATGATATGCGTGAAGGCTTGACCTGCGTACTCTCTGTAAAAGTGCCGGAACCAAAATTCTCCTCACAGACCAAAGATAAGCTGGTTTCCAGCGAAGTGCAGCCGGTGGTTTCAGAGGTGGTGGCGCAAAAACTCACCGATTTCCTGGAAGAAAATCCAGCAGACGCCAAAATCATCTGCGGCAAAATCGTGGAAGCGGCGCGCGCACGCGAAGCTGCACGCAAAGCCCGCGAAATGACTCGTCGCAAGGGCGTGATGGATACCATGGGCTTGCCAGGTAAGTTGGCGGATTGTCAGGAGAAAGACCCTGCGTTGTGCGAGCTTTACTTGGTAGAGGGCGACTCTGCGGGCGGATCAGCCAAACAAGGGCGTGATCGTAAAAACCAGGCGATTTTGCCGCTTAAAGGCAAGATTTTGAACGTGGAAAAAGCGCGCTTCGACAAACTGCTGGGCAGCCAGGAAATCGCCACGCTAATTACCGCATTGGGCACAGGTATAGGCAAGGATGATTTTAATGCAGAAAAGCTGCGTTATCACCGCATTATTATCATGACCGATGCTGATGTGGATGGCGCGCATATCCGCACACTGCTGCTGACTTTCTTCTATCGCCAAATGACAGAACTGGTAGAACGCGGCCATGTGTATATTGCACAGCCACCGCTCTACAAGGTCAAACAAGGCAAAGAAGAGCGTTATCTCAAAGACCAACAAGAGTTGGACCAGTACCTGTTGCAGTCCGCACTTAAAGGTGCAGAGTTAGACACAAAAACCAATACAGGTGTGCTTGCAGGCACTACATTATCTGATATTGCGCATCAAACTGTGCTCACAGAAGCAGTGATACGACGTATTTCTTCGTTGTATGACGAGAGCGTATTAAGGGCAATTCAGGATATAGGTGAAATCAGTCTTAACAATGAGTTAAACGCCAATAATATAGCAGAAAAATTGCGTCAGCAGCTGGGTACAGAAGGTAGTCAGGTTAACGTGATGTTTGACCCTGAGGACAACACCTACCGCCTGGAAATCAATAAAATCGTGCATGGTAATGTACAAGCTTGTGTAATCGATAGTGAATTCTTGTCCAGTAGCGACTACCGGCAAATTCAAAAAACTTCAGCCCTGTTGAATGGTTTGGTGGCTGGCGACGCAATCATTAAACGTGGCGAGAAAGAACAACAAGTCTCCCATTTTAAACAAGCACTGGATTGGTTGATGAATGAGGCTAAACACAACCTGAATATTCAACGCTATAAAGGGCTGGGAGAAATGAACCCAGAGCAACTATGGGAAACCACTATGGACCCACAGGTGCGTCGCTTATTGAAAGTGCAAATTGATGACGCTATTGCAGCAGATGAAATTTTTACCACATTAATGGGTGATAACGTCGAGCCACGTCGGGCCTTTATAGAGGGCAACGCGTTGGGAGTTAGCAACCTGGATGTATAAAGATGTACTTCAACAACTGTTTAAGTTTTTTCTATAGCTAAATTAATAAAATCCCCGCAAGGGGATTTTTTGTATAGATAATATCGGAAGCACATGTATTGGCTCTGTTAATTAAGGTGTAAATTGTTATCTATGATGAAGCTTAATATTCGCGACAAAATCATTGGGCTGCTTGTGTTCTATTTTCTGGTGGCCTTGGTTGCCATCGGCTCTACTTTATTGGTGTCCTGGCGGCTAGAAGGGGGAGCGGCGGCTATTAACGATGCGGGGCGAGAACGTATGCGCTCCTATCGTATAGCGTTTTTGCTAGAACAGCAGCTTAAACAGCCCACACAGCAAAATCTTAATGATATCAAGCATGAAATAGCTTTGTTCGAGCGCACATTTGATGAGCTAGATCGGGGCAATCCAGACAGACCGCTTTTTTTGCCCAAGGACCCTCATGTTAAGGCTCAAATGTCACAATTGCGTAGGACGTGGCAGGCCAAGATTAGTCCGCGTATCAACAATATCCTAACAGTCAGCGACCAAGCTGAAAAAGAAAAACTACTGGTCAACTATCGTCCTATGCTCGAGCAATTTGTTGCAGAAATTAACGAGCTGGTGACTATGGTAGAGCAAAGTAATGCAAGGGCGACAGCATTGTTACGTTTTTTGCAAGTCGCTTTGGTTACCTTGGCCCTCATCGGTACAGTGCTGTTGGTTTATTTATTTTCGCATATGGTGGTACGTCCAGTAACCCGGCTGCATGAGGGGATGCAGCGCATGGCCACAGCGGATTTTGATGTGCGTTTGCCAGTGACAAGTAATGATGAACTCGGAGAATTGGCAAACGGGTTTAACAGCATGGCTGAAAAGCTGCAAGATATTTATGCCACCCTAGAGCAGCGTGTGGCGGATAAGACTCAGCATTTGGATACGCGAAATCGCGAGCTCACCGCGCTGTATGACGTGGCGGCTTGTTTGAACACCAGCGCAGAGATTGAGCCTTTATGCAACAATGTCTTAGCGCGTATGATGCCTTTAATGAACGCACAAGGCGGAATGATACGATTAGTGAACCCGGTTGGCGAGCAATTGCAAATTGTTTCGGCAAAAGGGGTTTCCGCACAACTTTTGGCGGAAGAATCTTGCTTGGAGATGGGGCATTGTTTTTGCGGCGCAGTGGCGCGGGATGACAAAGCCTTTAGCGCAGATTTCTCTGTTAACAAACCGGTTTTGCATAGCTGCAATAAAGAAGGTTTTTTAGCCGTTGCTGCCGTGCCGATTCGCTCCAACCAGCGTGTATTGGGCATACTCAGCCTGTTTTTTGACAATATGCGGATTTTACCGCCCACGGAAATCAAGCTGTTAGAAGCGGCCAGTTTGCATTTGGGCATTGCCATTGAAAACCAACGCTTGGCGGCGCGAGAGCGTGAAATGGCGGTGTCGGAAGAACGCAATTTATTGGCGCAAGAGCTGCATGACAGCATTGCACAATCGCTGGCATTTTTAAATATTCAGGTACAACTGCTACAAGAAGATTTGGGCAAGGAAAAGCTGGCGGATGCCAAACAAGTGGTCAGCCAAATCAGCGAAGGCGTGCAAGAAAGCTACGATGACGTGCGCGAACTGTTGGTACATTTCCGCACCCGTTTGGCCGACGCGGAATTGGAAAGTGCGATTTTAAGCGCGCTTGAAAAATTTGAAGGCCAGGTGGGCGTTAAAACACATTTTGAACATACCGGCCCCAGCATCAATATATCGCCGGAACACGTACTGCAAGTACTGCACATTTTGCAGGAATCCTTATCCAACATTCGCAAACATTCCAACGCCAGTGAAGTTTGGGTGTGCTTAAACACCGAAGGGGAATGCAGTTTAACCGTGCAAGATAACGGCAAAGGCTTTGACAGCAGCCGTAACGCGGGTGATACGCATGTGGGCATTCGTATCATGCGTGAACGCGCGCATCGCTTCGGCGGGCATCTCAGCATTTCGTCTGCCATTAATCATGGTACACTGGTAAAACTCACTTGGTCGCCCGGTACGGCAATGCCAATCGATAAAGCACAATCTGCAACCACCCCTAATCCCACATGATGAGTATTCGCGTTTTAATTATTGATGACCATACCTTGTTTCGTAGCGGCATAAAATTATTGTTGCAACGCAATAATGATTTTGAAGTGGTGGGCGAAGCAGGCGACGGTTTGGAAGGTATCAAGCAAGCCAAACGCGTGGTGCCGGATGTGGTGCTGTTGGATTTGCATATGCCGGGGATTAGCGGGTTGGAGACGATTCCGCTGTTACAGCAAGAATGCCCGCAAACGCAAATTATTATGCTGACGGTGTCAGAAGATGCGCAAGACCTGCTGGAAGCCTTGCGTAGCGGCGCACGCGGCTATTTGTTAAAAAATATTGATACGGATTTTCTGCTTGATTCGATACGCCGTGCTGCGGCTGGGGAGTCGGTCATGTCCGTGCAAATGGCCAGCAAACTGGCGGACGCCATGCGCAGCCCTGCGAATAGTGCCGAGGGGAAGCTCAAACCGGCGGATGCTGACAAACTAAGCCCGCGCGAGCGCGAAATTATTATCATGCTGGCCAAAGGTTTTAGTAACAAGCAAATTGCGCGTGATTTGGATTTGGCTGAATCGACCGTCAAAATTCACGTACAAGGCATTTTACGCAAACTTAATCTGGCCACTCGCGTACAAGCCGCCGTATTTGCGGTGGAAAACGGCTTAATTCAAAACACCTAGTTTTTCCACTTCGGTTTTCATCGCTTGCGCTAACGCATCGGCTTGCGCCATATCAAAATCGGCATGATAGCGTTTTTTCACGCCATATTCATGTAACAACACATGGCGGTTGGCACGAATACCGCGCTGCGCCAAACAACTGGCCGTGCACGCGAGCGGGCAACCATCCAACGCCAAAATCGGTCGACCGGATTGCGCGATGCGAACCAAATGCGCGACATTGCCGCCGACACCGGCAATGCAAGACATTTCCGCCACCCCGGCTTTATCCAGTTGTAGCGCAATATAATTAGCGGTTTGCGCCGCGCTGGAGCAACCGGAACAGGCATACACCAAAGGCAATGCCGCTTGACGTTGTCGGCTCATTGCACACTCCCGGAGATAGCAATATCGGGTTTGAGTATCTGCATTAACGGTTGCCGCGTTAATAATAAATCTGCCAGCGTGTATTGATCCAATTGGCTAAAAAAAGCCTGTTCAGCTTCTTTTAGTATGCTAACCATGCGGCAAGCGGGTTGTATACAGCAATCGCTTTGTTGCGACAAACAAGTCAACAAATTTTCCGTACCCTCGGTTTGGCGCAGCAATTCGCCCAGCACGATGGTTTCCGGTAATTGCTGTAAGCGCATGCCGCCGCCTTTGCCGCGTACTGTTTGAATATAACCTTGCTGCGATAAAAAATGAATCACTTTCATCAAGTGATTTTCCGAGATTTGATACGCGCTACTGATGTCGGCAATCGTGCTGCGTTCCGGCTGCAATGCCAAATAAACCAAGCTGCGAATGGTGTAATCCGAAAAAGTACTTAAACGCATGATGAAGCACTTGTCAAAACAAAAATTAAAGATGTATTATATATGCATGTTTTAACATCTTCAACCGTCAAGTTTTTTTCGAGGTATTTATCATGGCACATTTACATTTATCCCCAGAGGCAATTTATCCGTTTGACGCGCGCGGCATAGCCAAACGTTTTCGTCACGCGGCGATTTTTGGCGCACTGGATGCGTTACAAACCGGCGAAACCATGCGCTTTATGAACGACCATGACCCGATTCCGTTATTGAATCAGCTGATAGAGCGTTACGGTAATGGCTTGGATATTCGTTATTTGGCACGCGAACCGGGTGAAATTGTGATTGATTTCGTGCGTCAATAAACCATAGGCTTCATTTGCATGCCCTGTAAACCGCATCCAGATGCGCCTTGCAGGGCAGCGATTCTCTCTCGGGGTATTTTAGCCCTGTTTTTCGTGTTATTTTCAAACGCAATCACTATGTTCGCCTAGTTCTAAAGAACTAGTTCTTATGCCTCATCCAGCCTAGCCTTCAGAAGAATAGGCAGCGCCTCTCTATCGGCTTAATCTTGCAGCCTGTCACTAATGGTGGAGGTGTGATGATGGCAAGCCAGCAATATAAAGCATGGTCGGTGGTAGTCGCTAGCACATTGGCGTTTACAGTGTGTTTCATGATTTGGATGATGTTTGCTGTAATAGGCATTCCAATTAAGGCAGCTTTGGGGCTAAACGAGACGGAGTTTGGTGTGCTGATTGCTACACCGGTGTTGACGGGCTCTCTCATTCGCTTACCGCTAGGGATGTGGACAGACAAATTTGGTGGGCGCATCGTGTTTTTCATCTTGATGCTGTCTACCGTAATCCCAATTTTCCTTATTTCACGTTGTACCGAGTACTGGCAGTTTCTGATAACTGGACTGTTTGTGGGAGTGGCAGGCGGTTCGTTCACAGTGGGCATTGCCTATTGCGCACGGTGGTTCCCAAAGAATCGTCAGGGCCTGGCAATGGGCATCTTCGGTGCCGGTAATACAGGTGCAGCAGTGACCAAGTTAGTAGCGCCACTGATCGTTGTAGCCTATAGCTGGACAATGGTGCCTCAGGTATATGCGGCGTTGATGCTGGTAATGGCGATATTGTTTTGGCTTTTTACTTACTCTGATCCAGCGCATAAAGCCAACCGGACTGTCTCTATGCGTGAACAGCTGGTGGCACTGAAAGATCCTAAAGTATGGAAGTACAGCCAATATTATTCCATTGTATTTGGTGGTTATGTTGCATTGGCATTATGGATGACCAAATACTACATTGGCGAGTATGGTTTTGACCTTAAGACCGCCGCATTGATGGCAGCTGCATTCAGCATCCCCGGCGGTGTATTGCGTGCCGTGGGTGGTTACTTCTCAGACAAGTTTGGCGCCCATACCGTGACTTGGTGGGTATTGTGGACATCGTTGCTATGTCTGTTCTTTTTGTCTTATCCACAAACGGACATTTCCATTGTCACGGTGAAAGGACCGCAAACTTTTCATGTTGGCCTGAATGCCACCATGTTTACTATCGTCATGTTCACAATGGGCATTGCTTTCGCTATCGGCAAGGCTTCTGTATTCAAATATATCTCGGACGACTATCCACAAAACATTGGGGTGATCTCTGGCGTAGTTGGGTTGGCAGGTGGATTAGGCGGATTTTTAATGCCCATCATGTTCGGGGCTTTGCTGGATTTAACTGGCGTGCGTACATCGGCTTTCATGTTGATGTTTGGCATCGTTTGGGTATCGCTGATCTGGATGTACTGGACAGAAGTGCGCACAGTAAAAATTGGCCGTCATCATGAACGCCAAGCCGCAAAACACGCTGTATCTATTTAGGAGGGAATGATATGTCGACTGATATTGAAATCTGGAATGTTGAGGATAATAGTTTTTGGGAGTCTACAGGAAAGCATATTGCCTATCGTAACCTGTGGATATCGGTACCGGCATTGCTATGCGGCTTCGCCGTGTGGCTGATGTGGGGCATTATTACCGTACAAATGAGTAATTTGGGGTTCCCGTTCAGCAAGGATGAGTTATTTACGCTGACGGCTATTTCCGGGCTTGCAGGAGCGACCATGCGGATCCCATCATCCTTCTTTATCCGATTGGCGGGTGGACGCAATACGATATTTCTGACAACAGCGATGTTGTTAACTCCTGCAATAGGCACCGGCATCGCTTTACAGCATCCCGAATGGCCGCTGTGGGCATTTCAGTTAATGGCGCTATGGTCGGGGGTGGGTGGGGGTAATTTCGCCAGTTCCATGAGCAATATCAGCACCTTTTTTCCTAAACGTTTGCAAGGCACTGCACTGGGGATAAATGCTGGTTTAGGTAACTTTGGCGTGACCACCATGCAAATATTGATACCTTTGGTGATGACCATGGGTGTGTTCGGTGCGCTGGGTGGTGAGCCAACCACGCTGGTAAAAGACAGCGGCTGGATCTTCGGCAAAATTCCCGCAGGCACGCCAACGTTTATTCAAAATGCAGGTTTTGCCTGGGTGTTCTCCCTCGTGCCGCTCGCAATCCTCTGCTTTTTTGGCATGAACAATTTATTACCGATTTCTGCTGAAGCAGGCAAAACCCTGATGGCATTTATCAAAATCACTTGGCTTTACACATTGGCATTTATTCCGGCCGTTGTGGGGCTTTATCTGTATCTTCCCGCACCGACAGGGCTGGGTTTGCTCAATATGTGGGTAGCAATGCCACTTATCATTGTAGCAACCTTACTGATTATGAAACTGGCCGCATTTGGCACAATGAAAGAGAACATCGCCAAGCAATTTGCCATCTTCAAGAACAAGCATACCTGGTCGATGACAGCACTGTATCTGGTCACTTTCGGTTCATTTATCGGGTTTTCAATGGCGCTACCGCTGTCCATCACAGTGATATTTGGTGATCAGCATTTGTTTGATGCGGCCACGCAAACATGGAGCCATGTTAAGAATCCATCTGCGCCATCTGCGCTTACTTATGCATGGATTGGCCCGTTCGTTGGCGCATTGATTCGTCCTGTTGGTGGGTGGATTTCTGATAAAGTGGGCGGCTCGATTGTCACGCAGGCAATCTCGGTAGTAATGGTTGTTGCCTCAAGTTATGCCGGTTACATCATGATGCAAGCCTATCATTCAGCCACGCCGGAAATCTTTTTCACCCAATTTTTGTTGGTGTTTGTGGTCTTGTTTGCAGCGACAGGTATTGGTAATGGTTCGACGTTTAGAACAGTCGGTGTGATTTTTGACCGTGTTCAAGCTGGCCCGGTATTGGGCTGGACCTCAGCTGTTGCAGCATATGGTTCATTCATTGCACCAGAAGTGATTAAAGGACAGATCAAAGCGGGCACCCCAGAAATGGCGATGTATGGCTTCGCTGTGTTCTACGCAATATGTCTGATATTGAACTGGTGGTTCTACCTGCGTGCAGGCAGTGAGATCAAAAACCCTTAAGCCAGTAAACAGATTAACTAAGGAGCTAAATAATGAGCCACTTTCTAGATAGATTAAGATTCTTTGATAAGGTCAAAGAAACCTTCTCCAATAATCACGGTATTGTCACCAATGAAGACCGTCAGTGGGAAGATGCCTACCGCCACCGTTGGCAACACGACAAAGTGGTTCGCTCTACCCACGGCGTGAACTGTACCGGTGGCTGTTCGTGGAAGATTTTTGTTAAAAATGGCTTGGTCTCGTTTGAGATGCAACAAACCGATTATCCGCGCACCCGCGAGGATTTGCCCGACCATGAACCGCGCGGCTGTCAGCGTGGAGCTTCATTCTCCTGGTACTTATATAGCCCGCACCGCATCAAACATCCGTTGATTCGCGGACGTTTGCTTGATTTGTATCGCGCCGAACGTAAAACCGGCAAAGACCCGGTAGACGCTTGGGCTGCCATTCAGGCTGACGAGAAAAAACGTAAGTCTTACACCGCTGTGCGCGGTTTGGGTGGGTTTGTGCGCACCACTTGGGATGAGGTGAACGAAATCATCGCCGCCGCCAACGTGTACACCATCAAAAAATGGGGTCCGGACCGCATTTTCGGCTTTTCGCCCATTCCCGCCATGTCGATGATCTCTTACGCCGCAGGATCACGCTACCTATCCCTCCTTGGTGGCGCCTGTGGCTCCTTTTACGACTGGTATTGCGATTTGCCCGCCGCCAGCCCGCAAACATGGGGCGAACAAACCGATGTGCCGGAAGCCGCCGATTGGTACAACTCGACATATTTGATTATTACCGGCGCCAATTTGCCGATGACACGCACACCGGATGCGCATTTTGCCTCTGAAGTACGCTACAAAGGCGCAAAAATCGTGGCAATGGCACCGGATTATGCCGAGTTTGTTAAATTCTCCGACTTATGGATGCCGATTAAACAAGGCACCGATTCCGCTGCTTTTATGGCAATGGGGCATGTGGCACTGAAAGAGTTTTACATTAAAAACCAAGACCCTTATTTTGCCGAATATGCACGTAAATATACTGATTTACCCATGATGGTAATGTTGCGCAAACAGGGCGATGGCTATGTCACCGACCGTATGTTACGCGCTTCGGACTTTGATAAAAACCTGGGTGAGAAAAACAACCCTGAATGGAAAACCATTGTTTTTGACCGCAAGAGCCTGACTTTTGTGGCACCTAACGGTTCTATCGGCTTCCGTTGGGGAGAAGACGGTAAATGGAACTTGCTGGAAAAAGCCGGCAAGCAAGCAATTGAGGCCGAACTCAGTTGTATTGATGACCGTGACGAAGTGGCCTCGGTTGGTTTTCCACACTTTACCCCGGGTGAAAAAGAGTTGTTGTATCGCAATGTGCCGGTGCGTAAGGTCAAGCTGGCGGATGGCAGCGAAACCTTGGTTGCCAGCGTTTTTGATTTACAAGTTGCACAATACGGCATTGACCGCGGCCTAGGCGGCGGCAATGTGACGGATCATTATGCGGATGCCAATGTGGCTTACACACCGGCTTGGGCGGAAAAAGTCACCGGTGTTAAAGCGGCGGATATTGAGCGAACCGGCCGTGAGTTTGCCTATAACGCTTCTAAAACCAAGGGTAAATCCATGGTGATTATGGGCGCGGCAATTAACCACTGGTATCACAATGATTTATCTTATCGCGCCATTATGAATTTGCTGCACATGTGCGGTTGCGTCGGGCAAACCGGTGGCGGCTGGGCGCATTATGTGGGGCAAGAAAAACTGCGTCCGCAAGCCGGTTGGGCGCCGATTGCCTTTGCTTTGGATTGGCATCGTCCGCCACGCCATACCAATTCTACCTCGTATTGGTATTTCCATACCGACCAATGGCGTTATGAAACCTTGAATGCCGATAGCCTATTGTCTCCGGCAGGCAAGCTGAAGAACAAAGGCAATTCCATTGCCGATTACAACGTGAAAGCAACCCGTATGGGCTGGCTGCCTTCCATGCCCAACTTTAACCGTAGCCCGATTGATATTGCCGAAGAAGCGTTCAAATCGGGTGCAAACGACGAAGCAAGCGTGGCGCAATATGTGGCAGACCAATTGAAATCCGGCAAACTGGATGTAGCCTATGCCGACCCGGATGCGCCTGAGAACTGGCCGCGCAATCTGTTCGTGTGGCGCGCTAACCTCATCGGCACCTCGGCTAAAGGGCACGAGTATTTCTTAAAACACTTGTTAGGCGCACAAAACGGCGTGCTGCAAGAATCCGGTGCGGGTAAATATAACCAAGAAATCAAATGGCATGATGACGCCCCGATTGCCAAGCTGGATTTGATGGTGGATATTAACTTCCGCTTAAATTCAACCGGTGCGTATTCCGACATTATTTTACCAACCGCAACATGGTATGAAAAAAATGATTTGAACACCACGGACATGCATCCGTTTATTCACCCATTATCCGAGGCGGTTAGCCCGGGCTGGGAATCCAAATCCGATTGGCAGATTTTCAAAACCATTGCCAAAACATTCTCGCCACTGGCTGAAAAACATTTGGGCATCAAAAAAGAAGTGGTTGCATTGCCCATGCAGCATGATTCTGCTGCCGAGCTGGCACAACCCTTTGGTGAAGTGAAAAACTGGAAAGAAGGCGATTGCGAACCGATTCCCGGTAAAACCATGGCAATCATTAAACTGGTGGAACGTAATTATGCGGATACCTATCGCAAATTTATTGCCTTAGGGCCGTTAATGACCAAATTGGGCAACAACATCAAAGGGATTGATTGGAACACCGATGCCGAATATGAGGAACTGAAAAAACATAACTACACGGTTAAAGAGCCGGGTGTGTCGTTTGGTATGCCCTCGCTGGAAGAAGACATTGCCGTTTGTGATTCGGTTATGCGCATGGCACCGGAAACCAACGGTGAAGTGGCGCATAAATCGTGGAGCGCGCTGTCTAAAAAAACCGGTATCGACCATCACCATTTATATGCGGGTCGTCACGAAGACAAAATCACTTTCAAGGATATTCAAGCGCAGCCACGCAAAATTATTACCGCACCAACCTGGTCGGGCATTGAGTCTGAAACCGTGTCTTACACCGCGGGCTATACCAATATCCATGAGCATATCCCGTTCCGCACGCTGACGGGCCGCGCACACTTTTATCAAGACCATGAGTGGATGCTGGACTTTGGCGAAGGTTTTTGTACCTATAAACCGATGGTAGATTTAGGTGAAATCGACAAGCTGCCGGCAGCAGTAGCCAATAAACCGCACTTGAAAGTGAACTGGATTACACCGCACTCCAAATGGGGGATTCACTCCAGCTATCAAGATACTTTGCGCATGTTAACGCTGTTCCGCGGCGGGCCTTATGTGTGGATTTCCGAAGAAGATGCAAAAACCGTGGGGATTGAAGATAACGATTGGGTGGAGGCGCTTAACCACAACGGTGCAACCGTAGCGCGCGCGGTGGTCTCACAACGCGTACCCAGCGGCATGGCGATGATGTATCACGCGCAAGAGAAAAACGTGAATGTGCCGGGCTCACCTACCACAGGTAAACGCGGCGGTATTCTTAATTCGGTGACCCGTGTGATTATGAAACCGACCAATATGATCGGGGGTTATGCCCAGCTTTCTTACGGTTTCAATTACTACGGCACGGTGGGTTGTCAGCGCGATACGCTCGTAGCGATTCACAAAATCGCCGATAAAGATGTGGATTGGCTGGAACGCCCGCTTACCCCGGAACGTGAAGCGCAACTCAACCCCGTTGGTATTGGCGCCAAATAAAGACAAAAGGAGACTCTGATGAAAGTACGTGCACAATTTGCTTTTGTCTTTAATTTAGACAAATGTATCGGCTGTCACACCTGTTCGGTGACATGTAAAAACGTGTGGACTAACCGCAAAGGCGTGGAATACGCATGGTTTAACAACGTGGAATCCAAACCCGGTGTGGGTTACCCCAAACAATGGGAAAACCAAGAAGTGTGGAAAGGCGGCTGGGAGCTGGTTAACGGCAAACTGGAGCTTAAATCCGGTACCCGCACCAGTAAATTGCTCAACATTTTTGGCAACCCCGATTTGCCGGAAATTGACGATTATTACGAGCCGTTTACCTACAATTATGCGCATCTGAAAAACGCGCCATTGTCTGAGGCGACTCCCACGGCGCGGCCTATTTCGCAAATCACCGGCGAATCGATGGAGAAAATCACCTGGGGGCCGAACTGGGAAGACGATTTGGCGGGCGAATATCATAAGCGCGCCAAAGACAAAAATTTAGATAACATTCAAAAAGAAATTTACGGGCAATTTGAACATACTTTTCATATGTATTTGCCGCGTATTTGTAACCATTGCTTGAATGCGTCTTGCGTGGCGGCCTGTCCCTCCGGCTCTATTTATAAGCGCGAAGAAGACGGCATTGTGCTGGTGGACCAGGATAAATGCCGCGGCTGGCGTATGTGCGTCAGTTCTTGCCCTTACAAAAAAGTGTTCTATAACTGGGAATCCGGCAAAGCCGAAAAATGTGTGGGTTGCTACCCTCGCGTGGAATCCGGCATGCCCACGGTGTGTTCCGAATCTTGCGTGGGGCGTATTCGTTACAACGGCATTATGCTGTACGACGCTGACCGTATCGAAGAACTGGCGAGCATGGAAGATACGCAAGATTTATACGAAGCGCAGTGCAAAATTTTCCTCGACCCCAACGACCCTAAAGTCATTGCCGCAGCGCGTGCAGAAGGCATTAACGAGGATTGGATAGAAGCTGCGCGCAAATCACCCATCTGGAAAATGGCGATGGATTGGAAAATTGCGTTCCCGATTCATCCTGAGTTCCGCACTTTGCCAATGGTGTGGTACGTACCGCCGCTATCACCGGTTCAATCGCAAATTGACCAAGGTAATTTGCCGGTAGGGCCTGATGGTGCGATTCCCGTAGCAGGCACCATGCGCTTGCCGGTGCAGTATTTGGCTAACTTGCTTACCGCAGGCAAAACCGCACCGATTGAAAGCGCGCTCAATCGCTTGATTGCGATGCGTAGCTACCAACGCTCGGTACACGTGGAAGGCAAAGCCGATACGCGTGCGATTGATGCGGCGGGCATTAGCGAAGAGCAAGCTAAAGAAATGTATCGCTACTTGGCGATTGCCAATTACGAAGACCGTTTTGTGATTCCTACCGGACATACCGAAGAATCGCTGGATGATTCGTTTGGTTTCCAAGGCCAAAACGGCTTTACTTTTGGTAACGATACCGCACGCGGCGTTTCAAAAATCACCTTGTTCCCACGCCGCCGTAAAGACACGGCAGAACCCAAACGCGAACCTGAGAAAGCCTAAGGAGAACACCATGCAAATCTATAAACTACTGTCGGCTTTGTTGGATTACCCCACGCAAGATTTGGTTGACCATTTGCCCGAGCTACAAGCGTTTGCGAATAACAATGTGGATATCGACCATGCGGAAAAAGCCGCTTTGCAAGGGTTTTTGCAATATTTGCGTATGCACAGCGTTACCGAGTTGCAAGCGCAATATGTCAGCACGTTTGATATGACACCGGAAAACAGCCTGCATTTGACCCATCATCTGTTTGGCGACGACAAAAACCGTGGGCCGGCGCTGATTGATTTGGGCGAGTTGTACAAAGATTACGGCGTAGAAGTGGTAACCAACGAATTGCCGGATTATTTGCCCTTGGTGATGGAGTTTACCGCGTATTTGGATGATGGCGAAGCCACCGTCTTTTTGTCCGATGCAAAAAAAGTGTTCGAGGTGCTGACCGACAATCTGAAAAAAGCCGAAAGCCCTTATGCCGCTTTGCTATCCATTATCAATGAGCGCGCCACTTTAACCAAATTAGCCGCTTAAAGGAGACAACACATGAGCTTACATCACTTTCTTTACGGGGTTTACCCTTACATTGTCTTAACGGTATTTTTACTGGGCAGCTGGCTACGTTTTGACAACGAACAATACACTTGGAAAAGCGATTCCAGCCAATTGCTATCCAAAAAAGGCTTACGTTTAGGCAGCAATTTGTTTCATATCGGCATTCTGGCGATATTTGGCGGGCATTTGGTGGGGCTGCTCACGCCGCATAGCGTGTTCAAGGCCTTGGGCGTTTCGGATATGGCGCACCAAATGGTTGCCATCTGGGCAGGGTCTATTTTCGGTTTAATGTGTTTGGTCGGCGGTGTTATTTTGTGGTTGCGCCGCTTTTTGAACAAACGTGTTTCGGTTACCAGCCGTGGCTCCGATAAATTGATTTTAACCTGGCTACTCATCACCTTGCTGCTTGGTTTATGCACTATTCCGGTTTCCATTGGTCATGCTAATCACAACAACCCCGGCGTAATGATTGCTTTAGCCGAATGGGTGCAAAGTGTTGTCTATCTGCGCCCTAATCCCGCATTATTAGAAGGGGTAGATACTATTTTCAAAATACATCTGTTCTTTGGCATGACGGTATTTTTGCTGTTTCCGTTTACTCGCCTGGTTCATATTTGGAGCGCGCCATTTACGTATATCGGCCGCCCTTATCAAGTGGTGCGTGCCAGACGCAAAGTGTAAGGGATAGGGAAGCCGCATTATGCGTGATGTGTCCAAATTTTTAAGCGGGTTTAAGCGGTTTCAACAAAACTATTTGGGGGAACGCAAAAACCTGTTTGAAAGCTTGGTGCAACAAGGCCAACACCCGCCGGTGCTGATGATTGCGTGTTGCGATTCGCGTTGCGACCCGGCGTTACTCACCGATTGCGATCCCGGCGATATGTTTGTAGTCCGCAATGTTGCCAATTTGGTGCCGCCGCATGTTAAGGCCACTTATTTTGCGGCAACCACTTCTGCTATCGCATTTGCCGTGCATAACTTGGAGGTCGAACACATTATCGTTATGGGACACGCCCAATGCGGCGGCATTCGCGCCCTGCTTGAAAATCGCTCGCCAAGCTGTAATGAAGAAGAGCTGATTGCCAAATGGCTAGGCATAGCCGCAGAAGCGCGCGAAAAGGTATTAACGGAGTTTACCCGAGCATCGCCGGCCACCATCGCTCATGCTTGTGAGCAGGCTTCTATCTTGGTGTCTTTGAGCAACTTAATGTCTTATCCGTGGATACAGGAACGTGTCGCGGCAGGCAAACTTGCCTTGCACGGCTGGTATTTTGATATGCAACTTGGCGAATTGCTTGAATACCAGCCTGAAAGCGGCTCATTTGAAGTGCTTGTTCCAAATCTGGAAACTGCCGTGTGATGTTATAAATTGACAAGAAAGATTAGAAGGAGATCGTAATGAATCGTCACCTGAACATATGCCTCATGGCAACAATAGCAACATTTTGGGCAATGCCTATGCTGGCAGAGGAGGCTGCCAAACCTGCTGCACCGGCAACACTGCTTGAGGCTATTACGATGGGTAAACCGATGACTAATTTCAGGCTGCGCTATGAATCCATAGATCAGGAAGCCTATCAGCCGGCGCCTAAGGCCAATGAAAAACTCGATAGAGCCAATGCCTTGACACTGCGCAGCTTAATAGGCTGGCAAACGGCACCGTTCCATAATTTTAGTTTTGCAGCACAGCTCACCGATGTACATGAATTTACCGACAATTTTAATGATAGACGTGACAATGTGAGTGAGCCTGGTAAAGCCAACTACCCCAATGTGGTGGATCCCGGCTATACCGACATCAATCAATTGTATTTAGATTGGACGGGCATTAAAAATACCAAACTGCGTTTGGGTCGGCAACAGCTGAATCTTGATAATGTACGCTTTATCGGCGATATCGGTTTTAGACAGAATATGCAGGTGTTTGATGGTATTTCTGTGTTGAATAAAAGTATTCCTGATACTGAAATTTTTGTGGCACATTTTGATAAGGTGCGTCAAATCACTACAAGATTGCGCCACGGAAATATTGACATAGTGAATGCGAAATACCGTATTTCTCCGACGGAATCATTGATAGGTTATGGCTACTTCATCGATGTAGCCAACTTAGGTCAAAACAACGGAAATCCTACGGCAGCCAGTTATATCACTCAGGGCGGTAATGGCTTGGGCGCCAGCCAAGATGCCACGCCAGGGGCAACGACAGATGCCAGCAGCAAAACCTTCGGCGCACGCTTAGATGGCGCGCATCTAGTCAACAAGGACTGGAAAGTGTTATATACCGCAGAATATGCGAAACAGGATGACTATCGCGGTGGAAGCTCGTTCATTGATGCGCATTATTTCAAGATTGGCGGTGGTGCTGGCTATGGCGTATGGTCCCTTCGCATTGATCACGAAGAACTATCCAGTAATGGCGGTAAATATGCCTTTCAGACACCTTTAGGTACTAATCACTTATTTCAGGGTTGGGCGGATCAATTCTTGGCCACACCCAGACAAGGCATCAAAGATACTTTCGTGACTTTTGCTGGCAGTATCGAAAAAGCCAAGTTATATGCTGAGTACCATGTATTCCATTCAGATAAAGACTATGAAACATTGGGTAGCACGGTATCTAATCGCAAGTTTGGGGATAAATATGGTACGGAGTTTGATGCCAGTGTACTTTATCCATTTACCGATAAGATTACGGGCAAGATTGAATATGCCAATTTCAATGAAAGTGATGTCTATGGCCCCACTCTCAAGGGCGCTGCCCGCAAGGGGGATAAAGAAATGTTCTGGATAACGGGAATGTACACGTTCTAACTCAGCCCATGGACACAAACAGCTCTTATCAAAGTACGTTGATTGACGGTTTTGGGCGCAAGGTAGATTACATTCGCCTTTCGATTACTGATCGCTGTGATTTTCGTTGTATATATTGCATGTCGGAAGACATGACCTTTCTGCCTCGTGACGAAGTGCTATCACTGGAAGAATGTGCACGGCTGGTGAAAATTTTTGTTTCGCTGGGTGTCAGCAAAGTACGTATTACCGGTGGCGAGCCATTGGTGCGCAAAAACGCACTCTGGTTGTTTAACGAAATCGGTCAATTGCCTGGAATGCGTGAACTTGTACTGACTACGAATGGCTCGCAACTGGAGCATTACGCCTTTGCGTTGAAGCGTGCAGGGGTGCGACGCATCAATATTAGTCTTGATAGCCTGGATAAAGAGCGTTTTAGAAAAATCACCCGAGTGGGAGATTTAGACAAGGTGCTGCGAGGTATTGTAGCTGCCAAGCGGGCAGGTTTTGAAAATATCAAACTTAACGCCATTTTGATGCGAGGCATCAATGATGACGAAGCGCTTCCTTTAACGGCTTTTGCTATAGAGCAAGGGCTAGATATTTCTTTTATTGAAGAAATGCCGCTAGGCGAAGTAAACCATTTCCGCAGTTCGCATTTTGTAAGCAATCAAGAGACATTAAAACTGTTGAGGGAACGTTATGACTTAATTAGTAGCGTTGAAACTACCGGTGGGCCAGCGCGATATTGGCGTATTCCAAATGCTGATACGAAAATAGGGTTTATCTCTCCGCATAGTCATAACTTCTGTGAGTCTTGCAATCGAGTTCGGATCACCAGCAAAGGTGAGCTTTATCTATGTTTGGGGCAGGAAACTAATATCGATTTACGACCACTGCTGAAAGAGCATCCAGATGACAATGAGCCATTGAAAAAAGCCATCATGGATAGTATGAAAATGAAGCCTGAAGGGCATGATTTTGATTTAAAACGTGCAACACCGTCGGTAATACGATTTATGTCACAAACAGGCGGTTAATGTCGGCACTTTACTTTGATATGGTGGTTTCGAATGTCTGTAAAGAGCCAAGATTATCGTTATTAGCTTTAGAAGATTGCTTAAGCGGGATTAAATTTGTAAACCCATAAATGCCGCCGCACCTACAGCAGAGGCTTTAACAGCTTGTTGATAGGTGGCTAGCGGGGGAAGACTGTCTGCTAACTTGTTTAGCGAGAGGTAGGCAGGGTCCAGGCGATAATTGTTTTCTCTGTATATGCTGTGTTCCAGAGTATAGGTCTCGGCCAGCTCGCGTAGTGAATCTGCCAACGGTTTGTCGGGGTGAGACGGTGTGAAATCTTGAATCAACCAAAGATGCACGACTTCATCTTGATGAACACCAGTTTTAGAATCGGCCAGTTTTAACGCATGACTGACCTTACTGTGATCTTTAAGATCTTTTGGGTCACCGTAGGCAACCTCGTAATATTTCACCTCAGTGCTAAGCAAGGAGGTTGGGCCATCAATTGGCACCTGCCCAACGGCGTGATAACCTGCAATTGCCCGATCACTTTGCAGGTGATGTTCTTTACCGACAAAATTAATCGTCTCACCATGCGCCTGCAGCTCACGAATGCCCGCCATCATGTCTTTGGTGGATGCATGTATCAAGGCAAAGTAATTATCAGAGGCTTTACTGGCAACGCTGTAGTTAATCATTGCAGTACCATTTTTATAAAGTTCCAGAGCACTCAATCCCACAGGATTACCAAGAGGATTTAACACAACAGAAGCGGCCATTTTTGTACCATTTTCATTGCCGCCATTCAGTGCGTTAAGCCAATTTTCAGTATTTTCTGCTGGCCACTCCGGGTATTGCTCTTTCGTTAATTTAAAAACTTGGGGTAACAGTTTTTTTTGTGCCGTGGTATTCAAATTTTGCAGCCTAACGATCAAATAGCCAAAAGGAAGATCACAATCTTTAATTGGTGTAAGTTTGATATTGGTCATAAGAGTAATGGTTTAATTAGATTCCGAATAGGATATATCAAGCCGCTGATTTATAATTGTGCTTATTTGTAACAAATTTGAGTCAATCTTTACTGATAAAGGGAAGATAGAGTGAACGGCACGATTTTTGGGATGACGGAAGAACAATTTGCAGAAATGGCCGTGAACTATGGTGTGCCAGCCCTGATTTTATTCATGTTATTTATCATTGCTAATTTGGCCAAAGAATCTAAGGCAGGAAAATTCGGCACGTTTGTGTTGTTTTTGGGTTTGGCGGTGGGTTTTATCGGCTACGCTGCCAAACTGGGTATTCAATGGTGGTTGGGCATTAAGTAACCGGCATTTTTTATGAGGCGTTTACTTTGCTGTTTTATAGCAGTTTTTCTGCTGGCTTGCGGTCAAAAGGCACCTGTTTCCCCCCCACTTCAAACTGGTGCCAGCATTGTGTTTCTGGGCGACAGCTTAACTTATGGTACAGGAGCAGGACCAGGTCAGGATATCCCATCGCAACTAGCAAAAGAGTTGCATTTTCAGGTAGAAAACGCCGGAATCCCAGGCAACACTACCGAGGACGGCTTAAACAGGATTAACGAAGTACTGGATAGGCATGTGGACTTGCTGATTATCGGTTTGGGTGGAAATGATTTCCTGCGCCAAGTGCCATTAGCCACTACCAAATATAATCTGATACAAATGATTCACATTGCCAAGGCCAGAGGCATCAAAGTGATGCTGATGGCGATTCCCAAACCTAGTTTGGGCGCGGCAGCGTTTGGTGCATTGTCAGATCATCCTATATATGAAGAGATTGCACAAGAAGAGCACATCGGCTTGGCTAAGGATGTCTTTACCGGGGCATTGTCAGATAATGCGACTAAATCAGACCAAATACATCCCAATGCCAAAGGATATACTTTGGCAAAAGATCAACTTGTTGCTGAAATGCGCCGTTTAGGACTGATTAATAACTAGCGCAAAGCGGCGCCGTTATTTTACGTGCTTTGCAAAAAACCATAAGATGAGACAAATGGCGATAAGCACGAAAATCAGTGTGTAAATACCCGAAGAACCTAGAAAGCTCATAAAAATCTCCTAATTCGTTCACCCAAGTTATTTATTCATAGCGCTTTGCGTACCTGCTAATACTCTATCATAGTAAATGCGGATTTATCTATACCACATTCTGGGCATGTCCAGTCTTCTGGAACATCTTCCCAGCGTGTGCCAGGCGGGATGCCTTCGCTAGGCCAGCCTTGTGCTTCATCATAGACAAAACCACAAGCGACACAGACCCATGTTTTCATTTCAGCAGCCTTTCAAAATTACTATAGATGCTAGATTACTCCTGACAAAGCAATAAAAAAAGCCCGTTTTCGCGGGCCAAAGAGAAAGTTGTCGTTATTACATCGCATCTAAGGCCTGTTTAATACCGGCGCCATAAGCTGGATCACACTTGGTACAGTTGTCGATATGGCGTTGTTTGATAAAATCAGGCGCATCCCCAAACGCGCGGGCTGTGTTTTCAAACAAAGCTTGCTTCTCATTAGCGCTCATCAATTGAAACAAAGCGCGTGGCTGGCTGTAATAATCGCCATCGTCTTGACGGAAATCCCAATGATCCGCAGCACCATTGATCTTGAGAGGCGGTTCTTTGTATTCTGGCTGTTGCTGCCATTGTCCAAAGCTGTTGGGTTCATAATGGATATTGCTGCCATAGTTGCCGTCTACGCGCATAGCACCGTCGCGGTGGTTGCTATGCACAGGGCATCGTGCTGCATTGACAGGTATCTGATGGTGATTCACACCCAATCTGTAGCGCTGGGCATCTGCATAGGCAAACAGACGTGCCTGCAACATCTTATCCGGCGAATAGCTAATACCAGGGATCAGGTTCCCAGGATTGAACGCGCTTTGCTCTATGTCTGCAAAGAAATTCTCTGGGTTGCGATTCAGTTCCATTACGCCCACTTCAATCAACGGATAGTCCTTGTGCGGCCAAATCTTGGTCAAATCAAAGGGATGGTACGGCACTTTATCGGCATCTGTTTCAGGCATGATTTGCACATACATCGTCCATTTCGGGAAATCGCCTTTTTCGATGCTGTCATATAAATCACGCTGATGACTTTCCCTGTCTTTGCCAATCAGTGCCTCCGCCTCGGCATCGGTCAAGTTCTTAATACCTTGCTGGGTCTTTAAATGAAACTTGACCCAGAAACGCCCATTATTGGCATTGATAAAACTGAACGTATGGCTACCAAAGCCATGCATATGACGATAGCTTGCCGGAATGCCACGGTCACTCATCACGATGGTGATTTGGTGCAAGGCTTCCGGCAATAATGTCCAGAAATCCCAATTGCTGGTGGCGCTGCGCATATTGGTACGCGGGTCGCGTTTGACCGCCTTATTCAAATCCGGGAACTTCAATGGATCGCGCAAGAAGAACACGGGCGTGTTGTTGCCAACCAAATCCCAGTTGCCTTCTTCGGTGTAGAATTTGACAGCAAAGCCGCGAATATCGCGTTCTGCATCGGCCGCGCCGCGCTCACCGGCCACTGTGGTAAAACGAGCAAACAATTCTGTTTTTTTGCCCACCCGGTTAAAAATCTTGGCCCGTGTGTATCGGGTGATATCGTTTGTGACCGTAAAAGTACCGAATGCGCCGGAACCTTTGGCGTGCATGCGACGTTCTGGGATGATCTCACGATTCAAATGCGCGAGTTTCTCCAGCATCCATACATCTTGTAACAAGACCGGGCCGCGCGGCCCCGCGGTTATGGTATTTTGGTTGTCCACTACCGGACACCCGGCCGCAGTCGTTAATTTGGTTTGTTGTGTCATAAGTTTCTCCTTTAATTTAACTCTTCAATTACTTAGTGCGTAATCTGCGAACAATTCCAATAGCGCATCGAATTGCAGCGCCTGCGGTAGGGTTATCCACATGTTCATCTCCTTTACGAAAACATCACATTCGATGCATGTTTTGTATTCTAGGCAGACATCTATGATTTGTATAATTGTATGTTTCAATGCTCTTGATAAATTAAACTAATCGAAGTAGCATGATAGAAACCCGATAGGAAAAAACAATGACATTGATAGAACTCAAATTTATTGTGGCCGTGGCGCAAGAGCGTAACTTCAGGCGTGCGGCAGAAAAATGTTTTGTCACACAACCTGCATTGAGTCTTGGTATCAAGAAACTGGAAGAAGAGTTGGGCGTGATGATTTTTGAACGCAGTCGTACAGATGTAGCACCGACAGAGATAGGGATGAGGATTATCGAGCAGGCGATTGTGGTGCTGGAGCAAGCGGCTAACCTGAAGGAAATGGCTAAGCTGGGTGTAAACCAGTTAGATGGCCTTTTCAAGCTAGGGATGATCCATTCCGTAGGGCCATATTTGTTACCAGAGATTATTCCTATATTACGTAATACCGCGCCCAATATGCCATTGGAGGTCGAGGAGAATCTGACCGCCAATCTGGAAATACAGCTTAAAAATGGCGTTATAGATGCCGCGATAGTTGCGTTGCCTTTCGATGTGCCTGGCGTGCAATGCCAGGCGTTATACGACGAAAGATTTACTGTGGTGGTGCCCAGCACGCATTATTGGACACTACGCAAGGTTATTTCTGCTGAAGAGTTGTCAGATGAGAAGGTATTGCTGCTAAACAGTGGTCACTGTTTTAGTAATCAAGTTATGCAAGCTTGTCCGGAGTTGTCGCGTAAAGGGGAGGTTTTACAAGGGAACTCATTAGAGACAATACGCAATATGGTGGCTTCTAATTTGGGTATCAGCGTATTACCTGCTTCGGCAACCGCAGAAAAATATCACAACCCCTTAATCAAAGTCATTCCTTTTGCTGATCCTGCACCGGTACGGCGTATCGCCATTGCCTGGCGTAAGAGCTTTACGAGAAACCAGGCGATAAATGCCATAAGAGATGCGATTTTGCAAACGAAGGCGGAGTTTATGCAACGCGTGTGACAACCAATAAAAAAGGAGCCCTAGGCCCCTTTTTCTGAATACATTCTAGCTTACTTGTTCATCACGTACATTGTAACTTCGAAGCCGAAACGCATTTCTGTAGCAGCTGGTTTTGTCCACATGGCAAGTCTCCTTAGTAAATATAGTCTTATGAATCATTCAAACCTATGACTCACATACTACATGACCACTTATTTAGCAAGCATGAGGGATGTCATTAAAAGGGGCTCATGAAAATCATGAGCCGAAACAGAAGCAGGAAGCTAATAGGTTAGTTGTACGCGATAACCCGCCACTGCAATATCTTTAACGTGAATAGGTAATGCAAGACGAATTTCCTCTCGGGCGGCAATGCCTTCCTCAATGCGAGTACCAGATTTAAGATATTGCTGTGGTTTGAGCAGTGTTCTGATAACCGGCTCGTCGTGCATATCGGTAAACGTTAGTTCAATATTGGGATATGCTTGGGAGAAATCTGCATTATTGATGAGTGAACTATTAAAGTTAATCACAGATTGGTAAGTCTCATCTTCCTGCATGTCTGAGTCATCAATCAGCAATAAATCCAGTTTTTTGGGTAATTCCACTTTACAATGCAGAGGCGCGCAAGCGCTGACCAGCAAAGGTTTGAATTGTGGATAATTTGCTGCGATTTCTGTACGCATGAAATAAAGGCTTTGTAGTACTGCTCCTAAGGCTAATAATAAACCTAGAAGATAGAACCCCACAGGTGATTTTGCCTGGGTGCTGGCCAAACGTGTCTGGGTGGCAAGATCTTCGATCTGCGCAGGGGCTTCCAGCGGCTCGATGGTGTTTTCAGGTTCGATAGAGATTTCAAGGCCGTTTTCATCATGATGTGTTTCATCGGGTTCTGTCGTGGCCTCGACAGATACATTTTCAGGTGACTCAACTGGTGTTTCGGATGTAGTTTCCTCGATTTCGACGAGTTCCAAAATCTCATCAGAAGGTTCAGTAATTTCTGTTAAGCGGTTCTTGGCGTTGAACACATGGTTGCAATGACCGCATTGCACCTTGCCGCGGTAGGCTTTAAGGTGTTCCTGACTGATTAAAAATTGTGTATTGCACTCTGGGCAAGAGGTAATATAGTTCATATTTTAGTGCCGGTGAGCAAAATCCAAGCGTCCATCTGTTGAGGCGTGTCCATATTAAACCATTCACCATAGCGTGTCAGCAAGGCATCGACTTGCGCTTCCAGTATGCCAGATAGCGCAATATGTCCACCGGGCTTGCAGGAGGAGGCCAGAATAGGGGCTAGCACCATAAGCGCGCTGGACAAGATATTGGCTACTACCACATCAAATTGACCAAGACTGGCTCTATTGGCATCCTCAAATTGAATGACAACCTGGTTTTGTTGTGCATTATAAACACTAGCTTGCACAGCCTGCTCGTCAATATCTACCCCTGTCACTTGTGCTGCGCCAAGCTTTTTGGCAGCGATAGCTAAAATACCTGAACCACAACCATAATCCAGAGCGGATTTACCCTCCAGATTCTGTTGTGATAGCCAGCTAAGACATAAATGTGTCGTAGGGTGGCTGCCGGTGCCAAAGGCCAAGCCAGGGTCAAGAATGATATTGATGGCGTCCTGCACGGGCGCCTGGTGCCAACTAGGCACTATCCATAATGTTGGTGTGATGCAGATAGGGTCGAACTGGCTTTGGGTCGCGCGCACCCAATCTCGTTCTTCGATGATTTCGGTGTGATAAGCAAAATTGGCAACGCCGGTAAATGTCTTTAGCTGTTCGATAAGTGCTTTCGCATCAAGGTCAGCATTAAACATTGCAACGACGATATTGCGTTGCCAAATGCCTGGCGGCGGGTCACCTGGTTCACCAAAAATAGCTTGTTCGGCTTCGGTTTCAGCGAACGCGTCTTCAATACTGGCAGAAAGTGCGCCTAACTCAATGAGTGCATCACTCAGCTCATCCGCGTTGGCATCCGTTGCCTCGATTTTTAACAATAGCCAGGCCACGTGGGTGCAAAATAAAAGTTATTTATGAATACCCAGCTTTTGTTCCAGATAGTGGATACTTGTTCCACCTTGATGGAAAGCCGCATCAGCCATTAAATCAGCATGTAAAGGGATATTTGTCTTAATGCCTTCCACAAACATCTCAGAGAGCGCGATACGCATTCTGGCGATTGCTTGATCACGTGTATCTCCGTGAGTGATCAGCTTACCTATCATGGAATCATAATGCGGTGGTACGGTATAACCGCCATAAGCATGTGTATCTATACGCACGCCGGGTCCGCCAGCCATGTGAAACCTGCTGATGATGCCTGGAGACGGGACAAAGTTGTTAGGATCTTCTGCATTGATGCGGCATTCAATCGCATGGCCATTGAGCTTAATATCTTTTTGGCGGAATTTGAGTTTTTCACCCGAAGCGACAAAAATCTGTTGTTGCACCAAATCAATTCCGGTAATCATTTCGGTGACGGTATGTTCGACTTGCAAGCGCGTATTCATTTCAATGAAATAAAATTCGCCCTTTTCGTACAAAAACTCGAAAGTCCCTGCGCCACGATATTTGATTTTACGGCAGGCTTCTGCGCAGCGTTCACCCACTTTATCGCGAAGTCTGGATGATAACAACGGGGAAGGTGCTTCTTCGATGATTTTTTGGTGGCGGCGCTGCATGGAGCAATCGCGGTCACCGAGAAACACGGCATTGCCATGTTGGTCTGCCAGGACCTGTATTTCAATATGCCTTGGATTTTCAAGGAACTTTTCCATATAAACCATCGGGTTGCCAAAAGCAGCCTGTGCTTCAGCCTTGGTCATGCTGACAGCGTTGATCAATGCCGCTTCTGTGTGTACTACTCGCATTCCGCGACCGCCACCACCGCCAGCGGCCTTGATGATCACCGGGTAACCTACGCGTTTGGCTATTTTTATTAATTCGCTAGGGTCATCTGGTAACGCACCATCTGAGCCAGGCACACAGGGCACACCGGCCTTTTTCATAGCATCTTTGGCGGATACTTTGTCACCCATCAGACGAATGGTCTCTGCGCGTGGACCAATAAACACAAAACCACTTTGCTCGACGCGCTCTGCAAAGTCTGCGTTCTCAGACAAAAAGCCATAGCCTGGATGAATCGCTTGAGCATCTGTTACCTCAGCCGCACTAATTACGGCAGGAATATTCAAATAACTTTTTGCTGAAGGCGCCGGTCCGATGCAGACGGATTCATCTGCGAGCTTGACGTATTTAGCTTCGCGGTCAGCTTCAGAGTATACGGCAACAGTTTTAATGCCCAACTCGCGACAGGCGCGTTGCACACGTAGAGCTATTTCGCCGCGGTTGGCTATCAGGATCTTTTCAAACATAAAAAATCCTTAGCCGATCACGAACAACGGCTCGCCGTATTCAACGGGCTGGCCATTTTCTACCAAGATTTTTTTGATGGTGCCGGCAAAGTCACATTCAATCTCGTTTAACAGCTTCATCGCCTCGATGATGCACACGGTATCCCCAACAGCAACTGTAGAACCGACATCCACAAACGGTTTCGCATCAGGGGATGGAGCACGGTAAAAGGTGCCGACCATCGGCGATTTTACGATGTGACCCTCTATTGCAGGTGCTGCTTCCGGTTGTGCTGCCGCCGAAGCCGGAACTGTGCTGGCCTGTGCGGGTTGCGGGGCGGGCGCTGCATAGTGCATCACCGGCGCTGCGCCATGCATCAATGCACGGCTGATGCGTACTTTTTCTTCGCCTTCGGTAAGTTCCAGTTCGGAAATCCCAGATTCCTCGACCAGATCTATCAATTTTTTAAGTTTGCGTAAATCCATAATTTTCCCTCGGATCTTGCTTATTATTGTTTTTGGTTGATTTGTAGAATTGCATAGCGTAGTGCAGCCAGATAACCCTCTGCACCCAAGCCGCATATCACTCCGGTTGCGATATCGCTGAAATAAGAGTGATGCCTAAATTGCTCACGTGCGTGAACGTTGGAGAGATGTACCTCAATAAACGGCGTACTGATTGCTGAGAGCGCATCCCGAATAGCAACGGAGGTATGCGTAAAAGCAGCGGGATTGATCAGGATGTAATCCACCTTATTGGCAACAAGAGACTGAATTTTGTTGACAATATCCGCCTCGCTGTTGCTTTGAAAGGTTTCCAGCATCACCTGATGCTGCTTGGCGATTCCTTGCAGACTTTGGTCAATGTCTTCCAGAGAAGATTTACCATAATGTGCAGGTTCGCGCGTACCAAGCAGATTGAGGTTGGGGCCATGGATGACCAAAATGGCAGGAGCGCGCATTCTTTAGCCCAAAATCTCGCGTTTTTTACGAATTTCCATAACGCAGAGTTTGCCGAAATTGACTATTTTTGTCCAGCAATTTCGCTGAAATTAGCAGAAGTTATTGGAATAAAAACACTAAGTAATTGATTTAAATTGTAAAACCATCCAAGCTAGTGTTGAGGTAGTAGTGTTAACAAAGTCTCTTCCAATAGTGGCTTGGATATTCTGCCCGAATATGTTTTGGCGACATTACCATCCGATTTGATGATAACGCTATACGGAAGCACGCCTTTACTGTTGCCAAGGGCGGCAGCAATTTCCATGCCTTGCATGTCGGCGGCAAACAATGGATATGAAACCGGGTTTTCTTTTTGAAAAGTACGGATGGTTTCCACATCGTCAATCGCCAATCCTAACACTTCAACACCTTTGGATTGATATTGTTGATGCAGTACTGATAATTCCGGCATTTCTTCCCGGCATGGCGGGCACCAGGTTGCCCAAAAGTTGAGGACCAGGATTTTCCCCCGATGTGTGTTCATGGAATTTTGAATATTTTTTTCATCGGCAAACGAAGCAGCAAAGAAGGCCTTGCTAGATAATCCAGTACCGTTTTGCACGCGTGCGTCTACAAAGAAGTAGCGAATAGCGAACCCAAAAATCGCGACTAAAGCCAGATAACCGACAAAGGAAAGCGTTTTACTCAGCATGCTGCGGGATTAACAAACGACTAAAGGGTTGCATTCGTCAGCCTTGAACGCGCGGACACGATGGATGACACTCAAAAAGCTGTCAGCATTTTCAAAACCTACTACTTTGATTGGCCGAATTTCTTGCCCTTGCTTATTAAAGAAAATGATGCCCGGTGGGCCAAATAAGTTAAAGCGTTTGAGCATGCCCAAATCTTCGGGTGTATTTTCGGTGACATCGGCTTGTAACAGCTCAAAATCGCTGAGCGCTTTTTGGATGCGCGCATCGCTGAAGCTGAGTTGTTCCATTTCTTTACACGACACGCACCAGTCAGCGTAGAAATCCAGCATGATAAATTTGCCGGATGCAGATTTGATGGCTTGATCTAGTTCCGCAGTATTGCGTACACGCTTGAAGGGCAATACTGCATTGTGGCTTTCTGCAGAGGTTAAACGTAGTCCAGCAAGGGGCTGCAAAGGCGATTTTGCACCGGAAACTGCGCCTACCAATAACGCCAGGCCAATACCCAACAGAATAATCCCAATACCTTTCCAAAAGCGCATCCAAGGATGAGATTTGCCTAGATTTTTATCAATAGGTAATGGATCAAGCGCGTGTAAATACATGGCGGGGATAATAAACAGTGCTGCCCAGAGCAGTAATTGAAGCCCTGGGGGGATTACCGGAGAAATCAAATAAATTGCCACGGCGAGCATAATGACGCCAAAGAAGTTGCGTACGGCGGTCATCCATAGCCCCGCTTTGGGTAATACATGGCCGGCAGAGGCACCAATAAGCAGTAATGGAACGCCCATGCCGATGGACAAACAGAACAAAGCGACACCGCCTAGCACAACATCGTGGGTCTGGCTGATATAAAGCAAAGCGCCAGCCAAAGGGGCTGCTACACATGGGCTAACAATAAGCGCAGAAAGTACGCCCATTAAAAACACGCCAAAGAATTGTCCACCTTTGAGTTTGTTGGTGGTGTTTACCATGCGATCTTCAATAGCATGCGGTAGGCGCAATTCATAGAACCCGAACATCGAAAAAGCCAAGGCCACAAAAATCAATGCCGTGGCTCCCAGCACCCATGGGCTTTGCAGCGCATTGCTCAAAAGCTGGCCGGATAAGCCGGCAGCTATTCCGGCCAGCGTATAGCTGAGGGCCATGCCAAGCGTATAAGCCAGCGACAGATTAAAACTGTGTACCCGGCTGGTAGCATGGTGATGGGTTTTTTTATCGCCAACAATGATGCCCGAAAGAATAGGAATCATCGGCAAGACGCAAGGGGTAAGCGCAAGCAGCAAACCAAAGCCAAAAAAGCCAGCAGCGATCAACCAAAGTTTTCCGCCCTTCAGCAAAGATGTTGCTTGATCGTCCGATGCTTCAGGGTTATCGGTCACCACTTTAGCGGTTGCGTTGTCGTTGACAACATTTATCTCAAAACTTTTATGTTGTGGCGCGTAACATAAACCCTTTTCACTACAGCCTTGATACCGGGCATTAAATGTAGTTGCACCTGCTATGCCTTGTGTGAGGAGGGTGGCGGTGAAGTCATGATGGAATACTTCCATTTTGCCAAAATTTGGGTCATTTTTGATTTCGCCTGGCGGTATGTCCACACGCAAGATTTTACCCGACGCAATCTTGGCAAGCTCGAATTTGATACGGTCTCTGTACAGGTAATATCCCGGCGCAATCTTGAAATCTGCGCGTACGGAATGGGTATCCTGTGCGGACATTTCCACTCGAAATGCGGCATCTGGTGACAAAAACTCGGCCTCGTCTCCGCCGCCTTCAGTCAGTTGCAATTTATTGCCATCCGCTAGTGCTGTCAGGCAGATCAGAGTGAGTAACAGCGTGCTGAAAAGACGTTTTATCATCATAAGGTTAATTTTTTTGTGCAATAAGCCATTGTAAATAAGATGTGTAGCCATCATGTATGTGGATCGCGATAATTTCAGGAAGTTCGTATGGATGAACTGCTAGAATAGCAGTTTCCAGTGCTGGATACCGTGATTGGGTAGTTTTTATCATCACTGGTATTTCAGTACTATGCTCCAGTTTGCCTTGCCAGCGATAGTAGGATTGGCATGGACTCAGGACATTAACGCAAGCGGCCAGGCCTTGTTGCACCAATGCTTGCGCGAGTTGCTCAGCGGTTTGGCTGTCTGGCAGGTTGGTCAGCACCAGCAGGACGTCAGGCATATTGGCATGTTTAGACATGATGTAAGGAATAGAATGCGTTTTTTTGCAATGTTAATTTTACTCGCTTTTCCATTTGCAGAAATATTTCTGCTGGTAAAGCTTGCTCATCTGTATGGTTGGTGGTTGGGACTATACTTAGTCTTGGTTTCTTTGCTGGGCTTACAACTGATTAAGGACGAACGGGCAATGTTCTCTGCCAAGATGATGCAAAGCGTCAGTGCCGGCGCCAATCCCTTTTCAGCCATGATGGGTAGTGCGCGTAACATGATGGCAGGTGTGCTGTTGCTGATTCCCGGTGTGATTACAGATGCTATTGCCGCAATTTTGTTACTGATTCCCATTCGGCAGGCCAAGCTAGGCTCTGGCACATCACATAGTAAAACCACTTATAGCTCGGCCGCGAATGACGACATCATAGAGGGCGAGTTTACAGAAATCAGCAATGAATTAGAGAAAAAATAATGACGCAAGTTACCATCAAAAACACCGGGCATCAATTTCTGGTACGGCCGAGTCAAACCGTGCTGGAAGGTGCAATTGAAGCAGGTGTCAATTTACCATACGGCTGTCGTAACGGTGCTTGTGGCGCCTGCAAGGGCACGGTTTTATCTGGCAAGGTGATGCACGATGACTATCAGGGCAGCGCATTGACTGATGCGGAGCTGGCAGCGGGGCATGCGTTGTTTTGCTGTGCGCGCCCATTGGAAGACTTGGTGATCGAGTGTCGCGAAGTCTATGACGCACAAGGCATGCGACCACGTATTTTGCCAGCCAGAGTGCAAAAAAAGGAGAAGCTGGCGCATGATGTGATGGCGCTGTATTTACAGCTGCCTGTGAGTGAGCGCTTACAATTTTTGCCGGGCCAATATGTAGAGTTTATTTTGAAAGATGGTAAACGGCGTGCGTTCTCTATCGCCAATGCTCCTCACGATGATGCTGTGATGGAACTGCATTTACGTCTGATTCCGGGCGGGCAATTTACAGAATATGTATTTAATGAAATGCCCGAGAAAGCCATTTTGCGCATTGAGGCGCCATTTGGTAGCTTTTACCTGCGCGAAGAATCGCAAAAACCGGTGGTTTTTGTCGCTGGCGGTACGGGTTTTGCTCCGATTAAAGGCATTATCGAGCATATGATTTACACTAACAGCACACGTCCCATCAAACTGTATCGCGGTGTGCGCAGTTTGCATGATTTGTACATGGATGACATGAGTCGGCAATGGGCAGAACAATACCCCCATATCAGCTATATTCCGGTGCTTTCCGAGCCGCTGCCAGAAGATAACTGGCAAGGCAGGACAGGTTTGGTGCATCAGGCGGTATTAGATGACATCAAGGATTTAAGCCCTTATCAGGCCTATGTTTGCGGCGCCCCAGGCATGGTAGACATAGCGCATAAAGCTTTTGTAGAACAAGGTCTGGCAGCTGATGAGTTTTTCTCAGACGCCTTTACTTTTGCCAACCCATTACCAAAAGCTAAACCGGTTTAGAAAACGCTTTTAACAGTGTTTCCAGCATTGCGCTGTCTCCGGGTGCGTCAGATACGACGACCTTAAGCCCTAGCTGTAGAGGGAGTTCGGCGATACGTGCGTGATTCACGCATAAAGTGACATGCCGCAGCCACTCCGAGCTGCCTGCCAAATCTAGCAAATAACGCATAGCCTCGCTGCTGGTAACAATCACCGCTTGCAGCTTGCCATTTTTCCATAGATCGCAAAGTAAATCTGCATTTATTTGAGGGTTCACCCTGCGATAGCATTCAGCAAAATAGACAACTGCGCCGCGCGATTTCAGTGTATCAGCCAACAACTCTCGACCACCAACCCCGCGAAAAATGGCGATTTTTGCATTGGCAACATCATGCATTTCGGGAAGCGCTAGCAAGGTTTCGCTATCAAAGCGTGTGTGGGGGATGAGTACATTGTGCACGCCATAGAACCCGAGTTCCTTGGCAGTTTGATGCCCTATTGCTGCAAAGCGCAGGTTTTCCGGAACATTGCCATAATGCCTGAGCATGCGCGGCATGGCGTTGTCCACGGCGTTGGTGCTGATAAAAATCGCCCAGTCTGTGGTTTCCAGTTGTGCGAGCTGCTGCTCGAACACGCGGTAATCTTCCAGAGGCTGAATCGCCAGTAGTGGGAATGAAATGGCAGTGCCGCCCAGATGTGTGATTAATTCGGTGAGTGCATGTGCTTGATCAATCGGGCGTGTGACCGCGATGTGGATGCCAGTTAAAGGCTTGTCGCTCATGGCTTGATGTGGTCAAGTGCAGCCAGAATCTTATCCGCGCCTTTTGATATGAGCTTATCGGCCAATGCCTTGCCAAGCGCTTCTGCATTGGTTTTCAGGCCGGTTATTTTCTCTCGCAGCATTTCTTTGCCATCCACGCTCGCTACAAAACCAGCTATATCAATACTGTTACCGTTCGCAACGGCATAAGCTCCCAATGGCACCGTACAGCTACCTGCCAGCGCACGGCTGAATGCACGTTCAGCCAACACGCAGGCTTCGGTATCCGGGTGATTCAGCGGAGCTAGGACGGGCAACAAGTCTAGACGGTCAGCACGGATTTCTATTCCCAGGGCACCTTGCCCGACAGCCGGGATGCTGTCTTCCGAATTAATGAAATCACGGATCCTGTGACCTAAATCTAAACGGATCAAGCCTGCAGCCGCAAGAATGATCGCGGCATATTGCCCTTCGTCCAGTTTGCGAAGCCTTGTTTGCAAATTACCGCGCAGCGATTCGATTTTCAGATGTGGGAAACGCGCCTGCAGCTGGCTTTGCCGACGCAAGCTGGAAGTGCCGACCACACTGCCATGCGGTAAATCGTGCAAGTTGGCAAAATGGTTAGAAACAAAGGCATCGCGCGGGTCTTCGCGTTCACTGGTAGCGGCCAGCATAAACCCTTCTGGAAGGTTCATAGGCACGTCTTTCATGCTGTGCACGGCCAAATCGGCGCTACCGTTCTCCAACGCGATTTCCAACTCCTTGACGAACAGGCCTTTACCGCCGATTCGAGCCAAAGGAGAATCCAGAATCTGGTCGCCAGTCGTGGTCATTCCTAGAATTTGAACATCACGATCAGGGTATAAGGTTTGCAGTCGTGCCTGGATGTGTCTGGCTTGCCACATGGCAAGCGTACTTTCGCGCGATGCGATGACGAGTTTTTGGGGTGTGTTTAGCATAACGCAGATTTTATCACATAGGGCTGGTTACAAACTGTTACAGGATGTGCCAAAAAATTGGTTTAAGCTACCTCGGCTAAGGCAAAAATTTGTTAAACAACAATAGGTTTACGGAGAAGAGTATGCAGAACCAAATGGATATTTTTGTGGAGTCGCTCAATCAATTCTGGCTTCAGATGGTGATTTTCATCCCGAAATTATTGGCTGTAATTGTCATTTTATTTTTCGGTTGGCTGTTGGCTAAGCTAGCCAGAATGGGTGTTAAGCGCCTGCTGGATGCAACGCAGTTTGATAAGTTTGCACAAAAATCCGGCCTGGAAGCGTTTATGACCCATGGCAATTACAATCTGACTTTAAGCAGCATTATCAGCCAGGTAGTGTATTGGCTGGTGATTATTTTATTTATAGTAGCCGGTGCCAATACATTAGGTCTGAACGAAGTGGCGAATATGTTGCAGCAACTGGCAGGCTATCTGCCGCGCATAATCGTGGCTATTCTGGTAGTGATTTTTGGTACTTTGCTTGCGCGTTTTATCAATCGGCTGGTATTCGCCTGGTTGTACAGCATTAAATTCAGTCATGCGCTTACTGTCAGCACGACAACGGAATACGGCATACAAATCATGTCGGTGTTTGTGGCGCTTGAGCAACTGGGGATAGGCATGCAACTATTGCATTCTCTGTTTGTGATTGTTTTTGGTGCGATTTTCCTGGCGCTGGCACTGGCGTTCGGTCTAGGTGGAAGGGACTGGGCGGCGAAGGTGATTGCTGAAATGGACGCCAAAGCCCAGCGACGGGATTAGCCGCCGGATTTGATAAGGTGCTGCTGACGGCGGCTGACGGCGATTGTCTCAGGGACGTCTTTTAACAGGGCGACCCATTGATTTTCGCCGTCGCCGCTGTTTTTTTCGTAACCGAGTATAAATTGCGGAGCCACCAGACAGTTGCGATGCAGGCGCAGGAATTGGCCAGCAAATTCTGTTTCAATGTGTGCCAGTGATTCTTCCAGCAGATACTCACGGCTTGCTGTTCTCACGGTCAGGTATTTCAGTTCGGCACGCAGATAGATAATGTCCTCAACCGGCACCAGTACCACTTTGCCTCGTTCATGAATGCTCAAATGTGTGCGTTTTTTCTGAAGAGGTTTCAGCGCATCCAGCTGCTTGGGAATAAGCGCTTGGACTTTATGAAGGGCAGTTTGCAAACGCTCTGCCCGGATGGGTTTGAGCAAATAATCAATCGCATTTAAATCAAACGCCTGAATGGCATGTGCGTCATAAGCCGTGGTAAAAATCACCAAAGGTTTTGGATCAAGTTTTTGTGCATGTGCAGCTGCCTCCAGCCCATCCATGACGGGCATGCGAATGTCCAGCAACATCACATCTGGTTTGTGCAATGTGGCTAATTCGATGGCTTCCTTGCCATTTTTTGCTTCAGCCACAATATGAGCATCCGGGATCTCCTCCAATAGGTCACGTAAGCGATTTCTTGCTGGCGGTTCATCGTCAGCAATCAAAATACTTAGTTTGCGGACTGCTTCTGTCATGAGTTGGTGTGATGGGGCAATCGAATAAATACATGATACCGGTTACCGCTATAACGTGTAAGCAGACTAGCTTCCAGATCAAAATGCAACTGCAACCGTTCCTTGATATTTTTTAGGGCCATTTTGTTACCGGTATGGTGGTCTTTCTCCGGGGCATAAGGATTACTGATGTTTATGATCAATTCCTGACGTTTGCTGGAGATGCTCACAGTGATTTTACCGCCTTCGGCGAGCGGTTCTATTCCATGATAAACGGCGTTTTCCAGCAAGGGTTGCAAAATCAAGGGTGGAATCAATGCATTCAGTGTCGCTTCATCGACTTGCCAATCAATGTCTAAACGCTCATCTAAGCGTAGTTTTTCGATATTCAGGTATTGTTTACTCAGTGCGATTTCCTCACTGAGGGTTACCAATTCGCGATTGTCTGCCATCAAGACACGGAACAGATCTGACAAATCTTCCAATGCAGTTTCGGCGCGCTTGGGTTGGCTGCGAATCAGCGACAACACAGCGTTGATACTATTGAACAAAAAGTGTGGGCGTATGCGCGCTTGCAGTGCTTGCAGCCGTGCTTCGGCGATGGCAGGGGAATAGGCGCGTAGCATCAAATGAAAATAGTACATCACCAAGCCTGTGGCAATCAGTGCCAGCAACACAGCACGCGGGGTGTTAAGGGGGGTATCGAAGATAAAATACCGGTTGATGCTGGCACAAAGTACTGTGGTAACGATTGCTACAGTTAGCAAAACAGCAGATATACCTTGCCAATATGGACGTTTATTCAAAACCGGGTAAAACATATACAGGCATATCAGGCTTAATAACATCGTGGGCTCTACGATGGCGGCAAGGCTGGTAAACAAAGACAAAAACTCACTCAACTGCGGGCTCAACAACACCGCGGCAGCGGCCATCAGCAGGTTCACTGCCAACAAAATGCGCAGGTAAACACCCAGATTATGCAGATTGGGAAGACGGCTGTTTTTACGCACTTAAGGCCCTTGATTTTCGCTAGTGGCGTGTCCGGATAAAATAACTTGGTTATAATGTGGTTGCTATATGCTGTAAGTATATTATTATTAAACAAAATTTCACAATTACCATCAATTTAAAGCCAATTTGAACGTGCATACCAAGAAAACAACACCTTTGACATCAACAAACGACAAAACGCCTGCCAAAGCATGGTCAGGACGATTCAGCGAGCCAGTCGCCGAACTGGTCAAGCAATATACTGCGTCTGTAAGCTTTGATAAACGCCTGGCTCCGTTCGATATACAGGGTTCGTTGGCACATGCACAGATGCTCGGGGCGCAAGGCATTATTTCGGCAGACGATGTGAAGGCCATCGAACGCGGCTTGAGTGAGATTCTGGCTGAAGTTCAAGCCGGCACATTTGAATGGTCGCTGGATCTGGAAGATGTACACCTGAATATCGAGAAGCGCCTTACTGATAAAATCGGTGACGCAGGTAAGCGCTTACATACAGGAAGGAGTCGTAATGACCAGGTGGCAACGGATGTGCGTTTATGGCTGCGCGCAACGACAGACGATACGTTGTATGCCATTCAGCACCTGCAGTTGAGTATCTTGGATTTGGCCGAAGCGCATGCCGAAACCATCATGCCAGGATTTACACACCTGCAAGTGGCGCAACCAGTCACATTTGGCCATCATCTGATGGCTTATTTTGAAATGCTGAAACGTGATGCGAGCCGTTTTGCTGATGCGCGCAAACGCATGAACCAATTGCCATTGGGCGCAGCGGCTTTAGCGGGTACCAGCTATCCGATTGATCGTGAAGAAGTCGCTAAAACCCTGGGATTTGACGGTGTCTGCCAGAACTCATTGGATGCGGTCAGCGACCGGGATTTTGCCATCGAATTTTGCGCAGCAGCAGCATTATTGATGACGCATTTGTCACGTTTCTCAGAAGAGCTGATCCTGTGGTCAAGCCCAAGATTCGGTTTTATCGAAATCGCAGATCGTTTCTGCACTGGCTCTTCTATCATGCCGCAAAAGAAAAACCCGGATGTACCAGAACTGGTGCGTGGCAAAACCGGCCGCGTGAACGGGCATCTGGTGGCATTGCTCACCCTGATGAAAAGCCAACCGCTGGCCTATAACAAGGACAACCAGGAAGATAAAGAGCCCTTGTTCGATACGGCAGATACCTTATTGGTGACACTGCGCATTTACGCTGACATGCTGCGTGGCATTGCCGTAAATGAGACGAACATGCGTCAAGCGGCGCTGGAAGGGTTTTCTACTGCGACGGATTTGGCGGATTATCTGGTAAAAAAAGGCATGCCATTCCGGGATGCGCATGAAACGGTGGCTTTAGCGGTTAAGTTTGCGGCAAACAAAGGCTGTGATTTGGCTGATTTGGCATTATCTGAATTGCAGCAGTTTTCTGACATGATTGGCGAAGATATCTACACCGTGCTGACGTTGGAAGGTTCGGTTGCAAGCCGTCGGCATGTGGGGGGAACGGCGCCGCAACAAGTCAGGCGGGCGATTCGGGAAGCAAGAAACAAGCTGGCTTAGAAATTGCTTAAGGTTGAAATAGTCTTTAAAAAACTTAAATTTACGTGACTATTTTAAAAAACAAACTATTTGCAGCGATCTTTGTAGTCTTCTTGACACCGCAAGCCAACGCTTATGCAGATGACAATAGTCTCCTGCTGAGCAATGGGGCCATACAGGAAGATAAAAACAGCATGGTCTGGCCATTGTTGCCAAACGAGAGCTTGCATGATCTGGCACGCTTGTTTTATCCCAAAAATACACAAATGCAACGCTTGTTCGTGCAAAAATCCTTGCATCTGAACGCAAAAGATTATCCCAGTTTAAGTGCAGAAGACCGTTTTTCTACATTAATGTCATTACAGGTACCTACACCCAGATCGCTCGCGCATACGCGTCCTATCCATGTGCATAAAAAACCGATGCAGCAGGGGTTGAAAATGAGTTATCGGATTAAATCCATGCAAGCAAAGGTTGTGGCTGGTTTGTTACAGCAATATGAAAATTTGCTGTTACGTAACAACTTTCTGAAAGAAGAACTGGCAAAACTGAATCAGAAGCTGGAACAGCTTCAGCAGAAAATGCAGAACCTGAAATTATTGTTTGATAAGACGCTACATGCTCGGCAAATACCGCAAAAGCCAGAAAAGCTCAGAAACCTGGATAAAGCGTCTGCGATAAAGGCGCATACCGCAACGAATAATCAAGCATCTAAGCAGAACACTGTGTGGCAGGATTATTTACGCACTCCCTGGTTACTGTCATTACTTGGTTTAACTTTACTGGGCTTGTTGATAAGCGCTTTCCTGAAAAAATACAAGCAACGCAAGAGAGGCCACTTTCTGGGAACAGAAGTAGCAAAGCCAGAAACGGGCAATATCAGTTTTGATGGCACATGGCAAGATACCCAATTGCTGGACCTGGACCAAGTCACCGTGCAGAACTCTGGTGTAGTGGTAAAAGAGATTGAAAATGACAGTGAAGAATATGTGCTTGGAGTGTTGGAAGAAGCCAGGTTGCTGACAAGCGTGAATCGCTATGATGATGCGATTTCGCATTTGAAGGAGAGTATTAAGATCAATCCTGAGGTTTCTATCCAGCCGTGGCTGTATCTGCTGGAAGTATTCAAAAAACTCGATATGAAAGAGGATTTTGAAAATTACGCCATGCAACTACACCAGACATTCAATGTTATGACACCACTGTGGGAGGAGCGCGCAGTAGCGATAATGGTGCCGCAGAGCTTGGAGGAGTTTCCGCACATCATGGAGGTGATTTATACTGTTTGGCCTGGTGAAGCTGCCCGAACTTATTTACGTCATCTGATAAATGACAATCGCGATGGTGAGCGCAGCGGGTTCGGTAAAGCCGTGCTGGATGAGATTTTGGTACTGATTGCTTTGCTAGATGTGCACAAAAATCTTGCCGAGTAAAAAGCTATGCTAATCTAAAAACATCGACAGCAAGTCATTCAAGAAACGTTGCCCCAGCAAGGATGGTCGGATCAATGTCGGAGATACCTCTAAAAACCCTCGTTTTGATGCCTCCGCAAACCGCATGGATATTGCCTCCCAGCGTATGCCTGTACGTTGCTGAAATAGCGCCGGGTCAAAACCATTGGTGAGCCTTAACGCGTTCATCATGAACTCAAAGCCCAAATCTGAGGTTTCAATTGTCCAAGCCTGCTCGCGCGCATTGCCCGCCAATGCCTGTTGCATGTATTGCTTGGGGTGCTTTGGCCGGGTCTCACGCGTGATTTTGTCGTGATAGCTTAACTTGGAATGTGCGCCGGCACCAATGCCCAAATAGTCGCCAAACGTCCAGTAGTTCAGGTTATGACGTGCTTGTTGCCCGGGTCTGCAAAATGCGGAAGTTTCATAATGCTCGTAACCACGTTGCGCCAGTATTTCCTCGATTTTCACTTGCATCTCGGCCGAAGTGTCATCGTCCGGCAAGGCTGGCGGGGTGCGATGAAAAGGTGTGTTTGGTTCCAGGGTGAGGTGATAAAACGATAAGTGAGAAGGCGCTAATTCGCAGGCGATCTTGGTATCACTCAAGGCTTCATCCAGCGTTTGATTCGGCAATGCGTACATCACATCCAGATTCACGCGCTTAAACGTTTGCATCGCCAATTCCACCGCATGCAATGCCTGCTCGCGGTCGTGAATGCGTCCTAAAGCTTGCAGATGTTGCGGGTTAAAACTCTGGATGCCAAGAGAAAGCCGGTTAACGCCTGCTTCTTGGTAGCCTTTGAAATGGGCGATATCTACCGTTCCTGGGTTAGCTTCCAAGGTAACTTCTGCGCCGTATTCCAGCGGTGTAAGTGCTCGCACCTGGCTTAAAATCCGGGCTATGGATTCCGCTGAAAACAAACTCGGCGTACCGCCGCCAAAAAACACGCTGCGGATTTTGCGCCCCCAGATATTAGGCGTGGCTTGCTCCAAGTCAGCAATCAGCGCATTTACATACTCGGTTTCAGGTATTTCGGTTTTCAGTTCATGTGAATTGAAATCACAATATGGGCATTTGCGTACGCACCATGGGATGTGAATGTATAGTGAAAGCGGTGGAGGATTTTTTAAGCCGCTGGAAGCCGCATCCAGCTTGGCTTGCAGGCGTGCCTCTGGGATGATGGGGATCATCGTTTCAGGTAAGGGTTCACCAAACTGTCCACCAGCTTGTGCAGCGCCTCGCGCATTTGCTGCTCGTTCACTTCCATCAGCAGCCCGTCTTCCAACGCATCCTGGGCAATCTGTTTCAGTTCGTCAAAGTTCTCGGCCATGACTTTGACTTTTTCGGTGCATGAGACGATGCTGCCATCGTCACGCACCCATTTTGGCCATTCGGGGTTGATGGTTTTAGGCTGATTCATGGGATAGCCTTTCCAGTTTTTGCAGCAGTTTCTGCAATGCTTGACCACGATGGCTGATGCGGCTTTTGATTTCCAGCGGAAGCTCAGCCACAGTTTTGTCAGTTTTGAGGTCGAGAAACAACGGGTCATAGCCGAAGCCGCCATCACCGCGATATTCACGCAGAATCTCGCCTTGCCAGACGCCTTCAGCTATCAGCGGTTGCGGATCTTCGGGATGGCGTACCAGTACAATGACACTGTAAAAATGTGCGTGGCGATCCGGGATATTGCTCATCACCTGCAGTAATTTGTCGTTGTTGCGTTCGTCTTGTGTCAGCAAGCTATTGGGTGGATTCTTTCCGGCATAGCGTGCGGAAAGTACGCCCGGCGCGCCTTGCAGGGCATTCACACATAGACCGGAATCGTCGGCCAACGCTGGCAAGCCGGTATGTTTGCTGGCATTTCTCGCTTTGGCCAGCGCATTTTCCACAAAGGTGCAGAAGGGTTCTTCGCATTCCGGCACGTTGAATTGTGATTGGGGCAGCACTTCCAGATCGAAAGGCGCGAGTATGTGCCCAATCTCGCGGATTTTTCCGGCATTGCCGCTGGCGATGACAAGTTGTTTAAATGGCAGCGACATGATTACAATCCTAAAGCGGTTTTTTGCTTTTCCATCAGAGACTGGATGCCTGCTTGTGCCAACTGCAGCATATCCTGCATGGCAGCAGCGCTAAAGGGTTCGCCTTCAGCAGTGCCCTGGATTTCCACAAAACCGCCGCTACCGGTCATGACGACATTCATATCGGTGTCACAACCAGAGTCTTCCACATAATCCAGATCCAGCACGGGTGTGCCCTGATAAACACCTACCGAGACTGCGGCGACCGAGTCCTTAAGTGGCGATTCGGTGATCAGCCCTTTTTGCAGGAGCGTGCTGATGGCATCGTGCAAAGCGACATAAGCGCCGGTGATACTGGCTGTACGCGTGCCGCCATCGGCTTGAATGACATCGCAATCGAGTTGAATGGTACGTTCGCCCAGCTTTTCCAGATCGATAATGGCACGCAGGCTGCGGCCAATCAGGCGTTGTATTTCCTGCGTTCGCCCGGATTGTTTACCCTTGGCCGCTTCCCTATCCATGCGCTGGCCGGTGGAGCGGGGCAGCATGCCATATTCCGCCGTGACCCAGCCTTGCCCTTTGCCTTTCAGGAAGCCGGGCACTTTTTCGTCCACGCTGGCATTGCACAGTACATGCGTGTCGCCAAATTTAATCAGCACCGAGCCTTCTGCGTGCTTGGTGTAATGACGGATAATCTCAATCTCGCGCAGCTGATGCTGACTACGGCCACTTGGGCGCGAGGGTTGAGTAGAGGAATTGGTTTGGGTCATGGCATTCGCTTTTGCTAAAAAGCGCATTATAAGCCAATAGATGTGCGTTAAATGCCGATTTTTTGTTGTGTGCGTATCAACGCGGCCTGAATTTCCGCAATGGTGTTTTCGATGTCATCATCGGAGAGATCATGTGCTGCATTGCCGCCTTCCAGCTGGTGTGTAACCGGATTGATGATAGTTGTTGTTTCACCCAGCGGCATCAACTGTGTGGAGATGGTGATAGGACTCTCGGCGCGTTCACCCCACTGTAAGCCGATGGCGCTCATATTGTCACCTCTGTCATCGCTGGCGAATTCGGCGCTGTCCAGCAATTTATTGGTGGCATCGGCGATGTCACGATGCGCATGCAGGATATCTTTGATTTGCGGGTCGTCGATCACGCCCCAGACACCATCTGTACAGACCAGTATCGTGTCGCCTTCCATCAACTCAATACGATTGGAAAGATCTATTTGTGGCGGGGTTTCGCCACCCAGGCAATTGTAAATTTTATTTTTATAAGGGTGAGTTGCCATATCAGCTCGGCTGATCAGGCCTTTTTTATACAGCGATTGCACCACGGAATGATCTTCCGTGCGGAACAACAGGTGGCCATTGCGAAAATGATACAAACGCGAGTCGCCCACGTGTGCACAATACAAGTAACCACGCTGAATCACGGCCGCTACTATTGTGGTGCGAGGTGATTCAATCAAATCTTGCGTTTGCGTCACGCTTTCAATCATGTCATGCACTTGTTGAATATGATCGGTCAGGAATTTCGCCGGGCTGTTCAAAGCGGGCACAGCCAAACGTTGAAAAGCATCAGTAAGTGTTTTCACCGCCAACTGAGCAGCAACTTCGCCATGACGGTGACCGCCCATTCCATCGGCCAATACGAGCAATAGCGCATCCTTGCTGTAAGAATAAGCCAGTCTGTCCTGATTGTAAGGTCTTGGGCCCTGGCGGCTGTTTTGATAAATAGTAAATTTCATGTTGCTTTACAGTTTCAGTGCTTTACAAAGGCTTGGTTAAGACTGCCTTGATTTTATGGGTAATGCTGGGTTTTTTTGGGGGTAATGAATCTTCGATTTTTAGCAGTTCTTTTTGTAGAGAAAAAACACTTTGCGGTCTTTGCATATAGTCTAATTTCAGACAGTGATCAATGGTAGTTAACAATTGTTCACTGTAGATACCTTTACCCAATTTGATGGCTGGTACCAGTGTATCCTTTTGTACGCGCTGGTTTGCAGCCATGGGCGCAGAGCGCGCCAGGCATGAATACATGCTGGCACCCACACTGTATATATCGCTCCAGGGCCCTAGTTTCTGGCGCTCAAAATATTGTTCTGGCGGGGCAAAGCCAGGGGTGTAACTGGGTGAGAGTTTTGATTGGGTCTGTGTCAACGTTTGTCTTGCAGAACCAAAGTCCAGCAACACCGGTGAACCATCGAATCGTATGTATATATTGGCCGGTTTGATATCCAGATGTAGCAGCTTTTGCGTATGCACTTCACGCAGACCGTTCAGCAGTTCGCCAAATACACGCCTGACGAACTTTTCGCTGACGGGTTCGTTTTGCGCCAGGATATAGTCTTGCAGTGATTTGCCGCGCTCATACTGCATGACCATATATACTGTATTGTTCTCGCGGAAGAAATTAACCACACGTACGATGTTTTTGTGATCAATCTTGGCAAGTGCCAAGCCCTCTTCAAAAAAGCATTTCAGGCCATGTTTGAAGGTGGCTGCATCGTCATCGGAATCCAGCAGTACTGTAGCGCCTTCCATGCGTAACGCCAGGCCAGTCGGCATGTATTCCTTGATGGCGACGACGTTTTTATCCAGATCCTGTGCCAGGTAGACAAAGCTAAAGCCGCCCGAGCTCAAGACTTTCGTAATGATGTAGTCTTGCAGCATGTAGCCTATGGGTAAGGCTTGATTTTTCGCGCTGGCCATTATGTCATTATAGTAATGAAGTTGAGTTGTAGATAGTATTTTCGCATAAAATCATAAGCGTTTGATATAATTATGACAAATTACTTTAAGATTTGAAACCATGATATTGAGTATGACAGGATTTACGTCGCAGGAACGCAACACAAATAATGGGGTGTTGACGGTGGAACTGCGTGCCGTTAATCATCGTTACCTGGAATTGTTGTTCAAAATGGACGAATCCATGCGCAATTTCGAACCGATGTTGCGTGAGCAAATTTCGACCAGGTTGGGGCGTGGCAAGGTAGACTGCCGACTGAGTTTTACCCCTGTTTCCACACTTACCAACGCACCAAATCTAAATCACGAAATGCTTCAGCAATTAGCAGAAACGATCAAAAGCGCGGCAAAGCATTTTGAACAGGCACAGCCGGTTAATATGCTGGACGTGCTGAAAACGCCAGGCGTCATGGTGGCGCAGGCATTGGACGAAGTAGCACTGGAGGCGGATCTAAAAACCTTGCTTGATGCGGCACTGAACGATTTGATTGCTGCACGCCAGCGCGAAGGTGAAAAACTCAAGGCAATCATATTGGCACGTCTGGGTGAGGTGGAGGCTCAGGTACAAATTGTGAAACCTTTGATGCCTGGGTTGATTAAGCAATATCGAACCCGGCTGATGGATAGGCTCAAAGAAGTGCAACAAACGCAAGATGAAGAGCGTATCCATCAGGAGATTGTGCTATTTGCGCAACGGATTGATGTGGATGAGGAGTTGTCCAGGCTGGATGCGCATATCAGCGAGGTGAAACGCATTCTCGCAGCAGGCAATGCGGCAGGCAAGCGTCTGGATTTTCTCATGCAGGAAATGAACCGTGAAGCGAATACGCTAGGGTCCAAATCGGTTTCTATCGAAACCACACAGGTCTCGATGCAATTGAAAGTTCTGATCGAGCAAATGCGTGAGCAAATTCAAAACATCGAGTAGAAATATCCGGACCCAACATGGCGAAATCGGCCAAAAATCGAATAAAATGACGGCATGATTTCGGGTAATTTATTCATTATCACAGCTGCATCCGGCGCGGGGAAGACTAGTCTGGTGAATGCGCTGTTGGCCAAAGATAGTCATGTCAAGCTATCTATTTCGCACACGACGCGCGCGCCTAGGCCTGGCGAACAAAGCGGTGTCCATTACCATTTTGTCAATGAAGCAAAATTTAGCGAGATTTTGAGTACGGGTGGCTTTTTAGAATCGGCTTCCGTACATGGCGCGCATTACGGAACTTCGCAAAGCGCGGTGGAATCTGCATTGGGCGAAGGCTTTGATGTGATTCTGGAAATTGATTGGCAGGGTGCCGAGCAAATTCGCCGGGTTTATCCGCAGGCCATCAGCATTTTTATTTTGCCGCCTTCGATGCAGACTTTGGCTGATAGGTTAAGTAGACGCGGACAGGATAGTACCGATGTGATAGCCATGCGATTAGCGGCTGCGCGCGAAGAGATGCGACATGTCGCCGAGTTTGACTATGTTACAATCAATGAAAATTTCGATGAGGCTTTACTGGATTTGCTGGCTATCGTGCGTTCACAAAGGCTTATATTGCAAACCCAGACCCAGCGCCACGCTGCGCTGATTAAAGAGTTGACCTAATTCACGACTATAACTTAAACAGATTTTAATTTTAATTTGGAGAATATCAATGGCACGTATTACTGTAGATGATTGTTTGGAAAAAATACCTAATCGGTTTCAACTGACTTTGGTGGCCGCTTACCGTGCACGCCAAATCGCTAACGGGTCCGATCCTCTGGTGAGCATGCATGGCTTGCGTGATAAGTCCACAGTGATTGCTTTGCGTGAAATCGCTGCTGGTAAAGTTGGTCTGGAAATTCTGGCGCGCGTACAGCATTAAACCATTAAGCTTTGTTGTTGGGCGCAAAACTCAATCGGCATGGTAAACACTGCCATTCAGTCCCCAGAGACGGCACCTGCGGTTTCACCCGATGCCGATTCTCTGATAGCGGAGTTTGTTCCGCTTCTTAACGCCTATTTAAACCCTGCCGATGTTGAGCAAGTACTGGCAGGTTATCGTTATAGCACCCTGGCACACGCCGGTCAAACCCGCAAAACCGGTGAGCCTTACATTACACATCCTATCGCTGTTGCTGGCATATTAGCCAAGTTACATCTGGATGTCCCTACGTTGTTGGCCGCATTATTGCATGATGTGGTAGAAGATACCGGCGTACCCATTTCGGAAATCAGCGACAAGTTTGGCAAACAAGTTGCCGATTTGGTGGAAGGGGTAACCAAGCTGGATAAAATCGAGCTGCAAAGCGCCACGCACGCGCAAGCGGAGAATTTTCGCAAAATGCTGCTGGCCATGAGCCGGGATGTGCGCGTCATTCTGGTCAAGTTGGCGGATAGACTGCATAACATGCAAACATTGGATGCCATGCGATCGGACAAGCAAAAACGCATCGCGATTGAAACACTGGAGATTTATGCACCCATAGCCAATCGTTTGGGACTTAACCCAATTTTCCATGAACTGGAAGACTTAAGTTTTAAATATTTGCACCCGTTCCGCTATCGCGTGATTGCCAAAGCTGTGATGGCAGCGCGCGGCAATCGTAAAGAGGTGGTGAGTAAAATCCTGACCGCCATAGAGGCCAAGCTGAAAGAAGCAGGGATCGATGCAGAAGTAGAAGGTCGGGAAAAACATCTGTTCAGTATTTACAGAAAAATGGCTGGCAAGCATATCAAGCTGTCGCAGGTGAATGACATTTATGGCTTCCGTATTCTTGTCAAAGACAAGCCGACCTGCTATCTGGTTTTGGGCGTGCTGCATGGCCTCTATAAGCCTATTCCGGGCCGCTTCAAGGATTATATTGCCATTCCCAAGGCCAACGGCTACCAGTCATTGCATACCACCTTGTTTGGCCCTTACGGTACACCGATTGAAGCGCAGATCAGAAGCACAGAGATGCATAATATTGCCGATGCCGGTGTGGCGGCGCACTGGTTATATAAAACGGAAGATTCACATTTGACGGCGTTACAGCAGCAGACACACCAATGGCTACAACGTCTGGTGGAAATTCAAACCGAAAGCGACGACAGTCACGAGTTTCTGGAACATTTCAAAGTGGATTTGTTCCCAGACGAAGTGTATGTGTTTACCCCCAAAGGCAATATCCTGGCGCTGCCCAAAGGCGCCACCGCGGTGGATTTTGCCTATGCAGTGCATACCGATGTGGGCAACAGTTGCGTAGCGGTGAAGATTAACCATGAGCTGGTACCGTTGCGTACGGAAATGCGCAACGGTGATAACGTTGAAATCATCACAGCGTCATTGGCCAAACCTAATCCAGCCTGGCTGAACTATGTGGTGACCGGCAAAGCGAGGTCGCATATCCGGCATTATTTGAAATCGCTGCAGGTGTCCGAATCGGCGCAGCTGGGCGAACGAATGCTGAATATCGCCTTGCGTGCATTGCACGTGGAACCGACAGAAGTGGATGACAAACAATGGCAGAAAGTGCTGCGTGATTACGGCGCCAAAGATAAAAAAGAGATTTTGACGGACATTGGCTTGGGCAAGCGCATGAGTGTGATGGTGGCGCATCAATTGACACAAGGGTTCGTTGAAGTATCGGATACTGCCAAGTTCAAAACAGCCAAATCGCTGGATACCATTACTATTCGCGGTTCCGAAGGCATGGCGGTACAGTTTGCGCAGTGTTGCCGGCCTATCCCGGGGGATCCAATTTTAGGCTTTATCAACAAAGATAAGGGCCTGGTGATTCATACGCATGATTGTCCGGCGATTCGCAAGTTCAGGCTTGATCCGGATAAGTGGCTGGATGTGGAGTGGGATGCAGACAACAAACGCCTGTTCAAGGTTAATCTGCGCATAGTTGCGGCAGATGAGCGTGGCGTATTGGCGAAAGTAGCGGCAGGGATCGCGGAGGCGGATTCCAATATCGACAGCATCAGCATGGAGGATTCGGACGGCAGCCAATATTCCAATATGAATTTCACGGTGCAAGTGCATAATCGCGTGCATTTGGCCGAGCTGATACGCAACTTGCGCAAGATACCGGATGTGGTGAGAATCAACCGCGTCAAAGGCAATTTGCAAGAAAGTACATCTAAGTCATAGCAATCCAGTTTTTAATAAGGCAAAACATGAGTAAAACCATCATCCAAACCAATGATGCACCCACCGCGATTGGCACTTATTCGCAAGCCGTCAAAGTGGGTGATACCGTCTATCTGTCCGGTCAAATCGGCTTGGATCCAGACTCCATGCAGTTGGTGGAAGGCATCGAGGCACAAGTGCATCGGGTGTTCAAAAATTTGAAAGCAGTGTGCCAGGCCGCAGGGGGTGGTTTGAACGATGTGGTTAAAATCAATATTTTTCTGATTGATTTGGGCCATTTTGCGCTGGTAAACACCATCATGGCCGAATATTTTGCCCAGCCTTATCCCGCCCGTGCCGCTGTGGGCGTAGCCTCACTGCCACGCGGTGCATGGGTAGAAGCCGATGCGGTTATGGTGTTAGTGCAATAGGCAATTGACTTCGCTCACCGACATAAAAGGACTGACCAAGCCGCAACTTGCCAGCTTGAAAAAGCTTGGCCTGACAACGTCGCAAAGTTTACTGCTGCATCTGCCGCTACGTTATGTGGATGAAACACGCATCACACCGATACGCGATTTGCGGCTGGGCGAATCGGCGCAAATTGAAGGTGAAGTGGTGCATGCCGAGGTGAGCTACAAGCCGCGCAAAGCCTTGATTGTGCGCCTGCAAGATGCCAGCGGCGAGGTCAACTTACGTTTCCTGCATTTTTACCCCAGCCAGGTTGAGCAACTTGCGATGGGTAAACAAATCCGCGCTTATGGCGAGGTGCGCCATGGCTTTTTCGGCTATGAGATGGTGCACCCGCAATGCAAAAGCGTGAGCGATAAAACCGAGGTGGCTGAAACACTGACGCCGGTGTACCCCACTACCGCCGGTCTTACGCAGTTCAATTTGCGTAAAGCGATTTTAATTGCGCTGCAGCAAGCAGATCTGGCCGAAACGCTACCAGCCAGTATTTATACGGGTCTGCGGCTACCTGCTTTCAAAGCCAGTATCCATGCGCTTCACAGCCCGGCGCCCGATGCCAGTTTAAACGCGCTGGAGAACAAAACCACGCCAGAATGGCGACGGCTGGCGTTTGATGAACTGCTGGCGCAGCAACTGAGCATGCGCAAACACTATGCCCGCAGACGCAGCATGGACGCGCCTTCCATGGCAGTTTCTCAAATTTTAGCTGCCAAACTATTGCGGCATTTATCGTTTGAATTGACCCAATCGCAGCAGAAAGTCATCACCGAAATCGCGCATGATTTAACCCAGCCGCACCCCATGCAGCGCCTGCTGCAAGGCGATGTCGGCAGCGGCAAAACCATCGTCGCCTGCATGGCGGCGCTGCAGGCGATAGAGGCAGGCTGGCAAGTGGCGCTGATGGCACCCACCGAAATTCTGGCCGAGCAGCATTATCGAAAATTCGAAACCTGGCTGGCGCCGCTCAATATCCAAATCGCCTGGCTTACCGGCAGTCAAAACAAGACTGCCCGCCAGGCCAATCTGGATGCGGCTTCCAGCGGTACCGCACAAATGGTCATCGGCACGCATGCCTTGTTTCAGGAAAACGTCAGCTTTGCCAAACTCGGTTTGGCAATTATCGATGAGCAACACCGCTTTGGCGTGCAGCAACGCTTGGCACTGCGCCAAAAAGGCCAGCCAGAGCCACATCAACTCATGATGTCCGCCACGCCCATCCCACGCACGCTTTCCATGAGCTATTACGCCGATCTGGATGTTTCAATCATTGATGAACTGCCACCCGGCCGCACGCCGATCGCCACCAAATTGGTGAGCGATGAACGCCGCGACGAAGTGCTGGCGCGGGTGCGCGAGGCATGCCTAGCGGGCAGTCAGGCTTACTGGGTGTGTCCGTTGATTGAAGAAAGCGAGGCGCTGCAACTGCAAACCGCGCAAGATACTTATGCACACATGCAAGCGACTTTTCCCGATTTGAGAATCGCCTTGATTCATGGCCGCCTGAAGCCCGCCGAAAAACAAGCTGTCATGGACGCGTTCAGCAAAAACGAGATTCACCTGCTGGTGACAACCACGGTGATAGAAGTGGGCGTGGATGTGCCGAATGCCAGCTTGATGGTGATTGAGCACGCGGAACGGTTTGGCCTGAGTCAATTGCATCAGCTAAGAGGTAGGGTTGGGCGCGGTGCGGCTAAAAGTGCCTGCATCCTGATGTATTCGAAAAAACAATTTTCGGAAACGGCACGAGCGCGGCTGAAAGTGATTTACGAGAACACCGATGGCTTTAAAATCGCCCAGGCGGATTTGCACTTGCGCGGCCCAGGGGAATTTTTAGGCACGCGGCAAAGTGGCGTGCCCATGCTTAAAATCGCCGACCTGGAACGGGATGCGGATTTGCTGCAAGCCGCAAAGAATATGGCAGATAAGTTAATCAAAGAATATCCGCAAGCAGTAGAAGCGCATCTGCAACGATGGTTGAGTCAAGGCGCAGAGTTGGTTAAAGTATGAAAATTTCCCGGCAACAGCAGAAACAACATGGTTGGCAGAGGCGACCTTTGTGTGCGCCAGCAATCAGGCGATGGTTGATGGATAATGGCTCGCTGACCGCACGGCTCAAAGCGCGGTACGCCGACTTTGCTGTACAGCCAGTCGTAATGGAATATGCCAAAGCCTTGCGAGATGAGACGGCTACGCTTGGGCTTAAGCGCGGCGAATATGCATTGATTCGCGAGGTGCTGTTGATGGGTAACCATCAGCCGGCGGTGTTCGCGCACAGCGTGTTGCCAAGGACAAGCTTGCGAGGCGCATGGAACGGGCTTGGCAGGCTGGGTAATAAACCTTTGGGCGCCGCGTTGTTTGCAAATCCAAAAGTAAAACGCACGCCGCTGGAATATAAAAAACTATCGGCCTGCAGCCCAATGTTTGTGCGGCTCTCTGGGCATATCAAAAACCCACCCAAAGCATTGTGGGCGCGGCGTTCTGTATTTAGTTTAAACTGCGCTAAGATATTGGTCACCGAAGTTTTTTTAGAAGAATTACTCAAATGAGTGTCGAAAGTATCTCAAATAAACTGAACGCATACGAGCGGCTGATGCGGCTGGATAAGCCGATTGGCATTTTGCTGCTGTTGTGGCCGACATTGTGGGCTTTGCTGATGGCGGGGCGCGGTTATCCACACTGGGCGATCGTGCTGATTTTTATCACCGGTGTAGTGCTGATGCGCAGCGCGGGCTGTGTGCTGAATGACATTGCCGACCATAAGTTCGATGGTTTGGTGGAGCGCACAAAAACACGCCCTTTGGCCACGGGCGAAGTAAATGTGAAAGAAGCTTATTTTCTGGCTGCTGGCTTGTGCCTGCTGGCGTTTGGGTTAGTACTGTTCTTGAATAAAACGACTATCCTGTTGTCATTCGCGGCGTTGTTTCTGGCTGCGACTTATCCTTATACCAAGCGCTTTCTGTCAGTTCCGCAGGCGTATCTGGGTATCGCATTCGGGTTTGGCATTCCCATGGCGTTTGCAGCGGTCAATGATTTTATTCCGCCCGCCGCATGGTATCTGCTGGCTGCCAATGTATTCTGGGCGATAGCCTATGACACCGAATATGCGATGGTGGATAGAAATGATGATTTGAAAATTGGTATCAAATCCTCGGCGATTTTCTTTGGAAAATATGACGTGCTGGCGGTGATGGCCTGCTATGCAGCCATGTTGGGTATTTTTGCCTATATTGGGTATGCATTGCGTTATGGACAATTTTACTGGGCGAGCTTGGCTGCAGCGATATTGCTAGTGGGCTGGCAATATTGGCTGATCAAGCAACGTGAAACAACTGCTTGTTTTAAGGCTTTTTTACACAATGCCTGGATAGGCGCGGTGATTTGCGCTGGTTTTGCGGCGCAATATTATCTACATTGACGCTCATTTCCACTCAATCAGGCCAAAATCAAATTTGGTTTCCTGTTCTTTCGCAAGTTCTGCCTGTTGCGCGGCCTCGCTGGCTTTTGCTATTTCTTCTATTTGCTGTAGTTTCTCAGCTTTCTTGGCGGCAAGCTGTGCTTCTTTGCGCCCTTTCAAAGCAAGCTTCTTCTCATCCAGCTGAATAACTTCAGCTGAGTTAGCTCTTTCTTGAGCCACGGATTTCAGCGCCAGTAACTCTTCAATCAACTGTTTATCAAACCCGACACGTGGTTCCAGGCGATTGTTGTAGATCAAATCATCCAGGTAGGTGAGTGCCGCAGGCGTTCCCCATACCGTTTGCAAGCCCGCACTGAGATTTGGGTATGCTTCCAATGTGTGGGCTGTAGCGGTTGGTTTGGTATCAAAACCCGGGATGTTGACATTAAAGTGGTCTTTGCAATCCAATGCGGTTTGCTCGTATAAAGCGTGAAGATTTTGCTTGGCCAGCAGATCCAGCAGGAATAGCCAAATAGTGACAGATTGCTTTGGATGCTCCAGCAGATGGCTTTGTAATAGCTGGATTGCAAGCTCAGTGCGACCATGCGATAAAAATACGTCAGCGTGATCAAGTACGGACATACTCGGGTCCGCTTCTTCAACTAAAATGGGGTCGGCATCTATAACGCTCACACCAAAATTTTCGGCTTCAGATGTAGAATTTTCAACGGCATTGTCGATTTGTTGACGGCTCGTTTCATTTTCAAATAATGCTTCATCTAGCGGTATTTCATCTTGCTGGTCTTGCAAGATGCGATCAAGCACAGACAAATGCGTCCGTCTGCGCTGCCACCAGCCCCAACCTAGGTGACCGCTCAACAGCAATAATAAAGCACCCAGACCAAATCCGAATTGTTTAAATTGCGTCAGCTCGGTTTGGTTAAGAGTAAGGGCTTTATTTTTCTGGGCGTTATCCTGTGTCAGCTTTAAATTGCTTTGCTGTAGTTGCGATATTTGTGTTTGCAAGTGCTTCAGGCGATTATTCATCGCAGTCAGTTCATCCAGCATCTCCAGATCGCCAGCGGGGATCGGATCTGCGGCATTTGGCCTCATCTCGAGTCGCCTATCCATGTGCAAACTCAAGGCTTGGGCTGGCAATGCTTCGTATGTCCCGCCAGAAATACTCAAACTAGGACGGGATGGCTTGGAGTTGCCGCCAGTTGAGGGGTTAGTTGCTCGGCTAGAAGCATTTGCAAACACAGTGGTTAATCCGTCGGTTGCACCGTCATGATTCACTAAGGTTTTGTTTTTATTAATTTTATAGCCAGCGTCAGACGTCTTCTTAGATATGGTTCGCGAGTGTTTTTTTACTTTTGGTGATGCAATATCCAGGCTGTTTTCGGTAGTAGCAGAAGTGCTTTCTTCTGCTACTGTAATGTCCTCGGTTTCATTGGATAAAGCTGGATCTAACAACAATACATAATCACGGCGCATTTCTGAGTCGCAGGTAGTGGAAACAGAAAGATTTACAATCGGCTCATTCACAGCTTGGGCACTTGTGATGGTTAAAATAGCCTCGTCCGGATTAAGCTGAGTCAGCTTCAAATGCGTATTGCCGAGAAAGCTCGCATTGTCTTTGTTTAGACTAAAGCAGCCTACATCTCCCTTAATGTCTGTGGCGCCATAAACCTTGATTTGCGCTTTGAAAGGCTGACCGAGGTGCGACTTGATTTGAATGTCACCCAAACCCAATGCGTATGCCGATTGGTGGGCAAATAACCCCGTGACCAATAATGTGGCCCATTTCAACGAATGGATGGATTTTGTTTTTTTGTGCTGCATAATTTTCACTAAGCTCTATTTTAATGGTAAATATATGACATTGAGCAAAAGCTGTGCCAATTCAATCATAACGCTTCATTCACGATAAGGTATAATTCTCAGCCAAGAGACTTAATTACGCCAATGGCTTGTTTTTAACAAATTAAAGCGTTTAAGCATTTGACAACAATTCCTATAACGGCATATAATCCGCCCTCTTGATTTTTATGGCCGCGCATGTCGGCTTTAACAGGTAGTTTTTAATATGAAAACCTTTTCAGCAAAAACGCATGAAGTAAAACGCGACTGGTTCGTGATCGATGCTACAGATTTGGTACTGGGTCGTTTGGCCAGTGCTGTGGCGCATCGTCTGCGTGGCAAACATAAAGCAATCTATACACCGCACGTGGATACCGGCGATTACATTGTTGTGATTAACGCCGACAAAATCAAAGTGACTGGCAATAAAGCGCTGGACAAGCAATATCATCGTCACTCCGGTTACCCAGGTGGTATCAGCACCACCAACTTTGGCAAAATGCAAGACCGTTTTCCAGGCCGTGCTTTGGAAAAAGCGGTAAAAGGCATGTTGCCAAAAGGTCCACTGGGTTATGCCATGATCAAAAAAATGAAAGTGTATGCTGGCGACAAACACGAGCATACTGCACAACAGCCACAACCGCTGACCATCTAAAGAATACCAGGATAGGGATAAACAATGATTGGTAAATATAATTACGGAACCGGTCGCCGCAAAAGCTCTGTGGCACGTGTGTTTTTGAAATCCGGTAAAGGTAACATCATCGTTAACGATAAACCAGTTGACGAGTTCTTTTCACGCGTGACATCTCGCATGATCGTGCGTCAGCCTTTGGAGCTGACTGATAATACGGCTAGCTTCGACATCATGGTAAACGTGGTAGGCGGCGGTGAGTCCGGTCAAGCTGGTGCAGTGCGTCACGGTATTACCCGCGCGTTGATCGATTACGATGCAGCCTTGAAATCCGCATTGTCCCAGGCTGGATACGTGACACGTGATGCACGTGAAGTTGAACGTAAAAAAGTGGGTCTGCGTAAAGCGCGCCGTCGCAAACAATTCTCCAAGCGCTAATTGGCGTCTGGGAGTTCAAAAGGTCGCTGCGGCGGCCTTTTTGCTTTTATGCAATTGTGCAGGCGTGGTAACATGCTGAGTCATATGTTTTATTAGTGTTTTGAATCATGGCAGCAGAAAAACTCAAAATTGGTATCGTAGGCGGCACTGGTTATACCGGTGTTGAATTGTTGCGCTTGCTGGCGATTCATCCGAACGCAAGCATCGTGGCGGTCACCTCGCGAGGCGAGGCTGGCATGCCGGTGTCAGAGATGTTCCCCAGTTTGCGCGGCTTGGTGGACGTTGCTTTCAGCGACCCTGCGCAAACCGATTTGACCCAATGCGATGTTGTGTTCTTTGCCACGCCGCATGGCGTGGCCATGCGCCAGGCGCAAGCGTTATTGGCCGCTGACGTTAAAGTGATCGATCTTGCGGCGGATTTTCGTTTGCAAGACACTGCCGTGTTTGAAAAATGGTACAAAATCCCGCATAGCTGCCCGGATGTACTGAAGGACGCTGTGTATGGAATTCCAGAGTTGTATCGGGAAAAAATCAAATCCGCCAAAGTGATTGGTAACCCTGGCTGTTACCCAACAACCGTGTTGCTCGGTTTGGCACCGTTGCTGGAAGCTGGCTTAATTGATTTTTCCGCACCGGTTATTTCTGATTCCAAATCAGGCGTTTCCGGCGCAGGCAGAAAAGCCGAGATTGCAACGCTGTTTGCCGAGTCGAGTGATAACATGAAGGCTTATGGTGTGGCCGGGCACCGTCACCATCCGGAAATTCATGCACAATTGAAGCAATTGTGTGGCAGTGATTTACAGTTCATTTTTGTGCCGCATCTCATTCCGATGATACGCGGCATGCTGTCCACCATTTATGTGAAACTGACGGCAAAAGCCAAAGATGCCGATTTGCAAGCCTTGTATGAAAAGCGTTATCAGCATGAGCGGTTTGTGGATGTGTTACCTGCGGGCAGCTTGCCTGAGACGCGTTCGGTACGCGGCTCCAACTGTCTGCGCATTGCCTTGCACCCGCAGCCCAATGGCTATTTGACGGTACTGGTGACGCAGGACAATCTGGTGAAAGGTGCAGCAGGACAAGCGGTGCAAAACATGAACATCATGTTCGGCTTGAACGAACAAGCCGGTCTGGAAGTGGTGCCACTACTGCCTTGACATGAAACCCGTTCGCCGCAGAATCCGTCGTCATTTTGGGCTTACCGCCAAGCAGGTGGCAGTGCGTTCACATCGCCCATGGTATTTTCAGGCGTTGCTTGCAGCGGGGTTTGTGTTGCTGGGGTTTGGCTTGGCTTATTGGGGGTTGCATGATAGCGAAACCGAAGTGATTCGCGAGAAGCTACTGCAGGCCACGCAAGAGAATAAAGCGCTGGAGGTCAAGCTGGTTGGCGCTCAGCGCGAGTTGCAAGTGGAGCTGGCAACCAATAACAATCTTGCCAAAGAGCTCGCAAGCGTTCATGATGAGAGCTTGAAAATCAAGGAAGACTTGGTGTTTTATAAAAACATGGTGGAGAGTAAAAAAGGCAGGTAGTGCCTTATCCGCCTGAGGAGTGTTATGTTTTTTAAAAGAGCAAACAAAATTGATAATCGTATCGACACGCTGGTAGGTGTGAATACGCGTATCGAAGGCAATATGCAATATTCCGGCGGTTTGCGGGTGGATGGCGCAATAAATGGCAATGTGACGCAAGCGAATGGTAGTTTGAGCACGTTGATTCTAAGTGAGAACGGCAGCATCGAAGGCGAAGTTACCGCCGCTAAAATCGTGCTGAACGGGAAAATCGTCGGTCCGGTACATACTAGCGAGTTTATCGAGCTGCAAACCAAGGCACGCATTGTAGGCGATCTCTATTACAAATCACTGGAGATGCATACCGGCGCGGTGATTGAAGGAAAACTGGTGTACGTTGGTGACAATGTGACCGATGACAATCGTTAAATCGAACAAATGATTAAAATCTTAGTCCAATGGACTTAAAAGGAGTGTATATATGAACACAGCAACAGATGTCGTAGATGTTGAAATGCCAAGCCCGCTTGTTTTTACAGACAATGCAGCCAAAAAGGTAAAAGAACTGATTGATGAAGAAGGCACGCCAGATTTGAAACTGCGCGTGTTCGTTAGCGGCGGTGGCTGCTCAGGCTTTCAGTATGGCTTTACGTTTGAAGAAGAAGTGAACGATGACGACACCCAGGTGGATAAAGACGGCGTGACGCTGCTTATCGACCCGATGAGCCTGCAATACCTGATGGGCGCGGAGATCGATTACACCGATAGCCTGCAAGGCTCACAATTCGTGATTCGCAACCCGAATGCAGCGACGACCTGCGGTTGTGGCAGCTCGTTCTCGGTTTAAGTCTAGATTGATATGAAAAGCCCGCAACTGCGGGCTTTTTTCATTATGAGTATCGATGCTCTGGAAGGCGCACCCAGATTGGTTTATAGGGCATGTGTTTTGATAATGAATGCGCGCGAGGTTAACCGCGTTTCTTTATTGGAACAAACTCGCGTCTTTCCGAGCCAGTATAAAGCTGGCGCGGGCGGCCGATCTTGTGTTCCGGGTCGCTATGCATTTCGCTCCATTGCGCTATCCAGCCGGCGGTGCGGGCGAGGGCGAAGATGGCGGTAAACATGCTGTTGGGGATGCCCATGGCGCGCATGACGATGCCGCTGTAGAAATCCACGTTCGGGTAGAGTTTGCGCGAGACAAAGTATTCGTCTTCCAGCGCGATTTTTTCCAGCTCCATGGCTAGTTTGAACATCGGGTCGCCTTGTAGGCCAAGCGCATCCAATACTTCGTGGCAGGTTTTACGCATGATGGCGGCGCGCGGGTCCATGTTGCGGTAGACCCTATGGCCAAAGCCCATCAGGCGGAAGTTGCCGGTTTTATCCTTGGCGCGTTTGATGAACTCGCCAATGCGTGAGACATCGCCAATCTCTTCCAGCATCTTCAGTGTGGCTTCGTTGGCGCCGCCATGTGCAGGCCCCCAAAGCGAGGCGATACCCGCTGCGATACAGGCGAATGGGTTGGCGCCACTGGAGCCTACCAGCCTTACGGTAGAAGTGGAGGCGTTTTGCTCGTGGTCGGCATGCAGAATCAGGATGCGCTCGAACGCTTTGGCCAGTACAGGGTTGGTTTCGTATTTCTCGCAAGGTGTGGCAAACATCATGTGCATGAAGTTTTCCGCATAGTTCAGATGATTTTGCGGATACATGAAGGGTTGCCCCAGGTTGTATTTGTAGCTCCAGGCCGCAATCGTCGGTACTTTGGCCAACAAACGGTGTGCAGAGATTTCGCGGTGCTTGGCATCGCGGATATCCATGGAATCGAAATAGAATGCGGAAAGCGAGCCGACCACGCCCACCATGACGGCCATCGGGTGTGCGTCGCGCCGGAAGCCACGGAACACGTTAGTGAGCTGATCGTGCAGCATGGTGCTACCGGTGATTTTCTCGGTGAAATGCTGTTTTTGTACGGGATCGGGCAATTCGCCGTGTATCAGCAGATATGCCACTTCCAGAAAATCGCAATGCTCTGCCAGCTGCTCGATCGGGTAGCCTCGGTAATACAACAGGCCTTTTTCGCCATCGATAAAGGTGATGCCGGATTGGCATGAGGCTGTTGCCATGAAACCCGGGTCATAAGTGAACAACCCATGTTTGCCTAAGGTACGGATATCAATGACATCATTGCCGGCGGTCCCCGAAAGGATTGGCAGTTCGATGGCTGGCGAGCCGTTGTCAAAAGTAATGATGGCTTTGGTCGGTTTCATGCTGATACTCGAAAATGTTTAAAGGGTATTATAAGCCATGTCTTACAGGCTGTAACTCCGCTGGAGACTAAAACAATTCGGCTGTACGTGGCATGCCGATGGTTTCTTCCAGCGTGTCCTGTTGTAGTGGCTCCCCAAAGAGACGTCCCTGATACATGTGGCATTCATGTTCCAGCAGAAAATCCAGTTGTTCCATTGTTTCCACGCCCTCCGCAATCACTTCCACCCCCAGAGATTTTGCCACGTCGATAATGATTTTGATGATGGTGTTATCTTGATTGCTGATACCGATGTCGTGAATAATGGAGCGGTCGATTTTGAGTTGCGAAAGCGGTAGCTTTTTAAGGTAAATCAATGATGAATAGCCGGTGCCAAAGTCATCCAGGCAAAACTGCACATGCTTGCTGCGTAAGCTGTGCATCTTGTCTATGGAATCGGTCACACTGTCCAGCAGGATGTTCTCGGTTAGTTCCAGCTTAAGTTTGTAGGCAGCAGCACCTGTTTTTTGAATGATTTCCAGCACCTCCTGCACAAAATCCAGTTGACGGAACTGGCGCGCGCTGATGTTGACGGAGATTTCCAACTGGCAGGTCGCAGCATTGTTTTCCCAAGCCTTAAGTTGCCTGCAGGCAGTTTCCAACACCCAGTGTCCGATCGGTAGAATCAGACCGGTTTCCTCTGCTAGTGGAATGAATTGTGCTGGTTCTATCAAACCGCGCGTAGGATGCCTCCAGCGTAACAACACCTCGACACCGAGTATCTTGCGTTCCTGATTGACCAGTGGCTGGTAATGCAGCTCAAATTGATGGTGCCGAATCGCATGACGCAAGTCATTTTCCAGCGCCATGCGCGATTCCAGCGCTTTTTGCATTTCCGGGTCAAAAAAGCGAATAGCATTGCGCCCTGCCCGTTTGGCTTGATACATTGCTGCATCGGCACGCTTTAACAACTCATCGACGCCGAACTCTTGATTATGAAACAGCGAAATTCCGATACTGGCTGAACTTTGGTGTTCCTGATCTTGAAGCTTGTATGGTGTGTTCAGATTGTCGCGAATCTTCTCGCCGATCAGCTCGGCGTTAACAGCGGCGCGTGTCGAGCTTTCGCTCAATCCTTCCAGCAGGACGACAAACTCATCCCCACCTAATCTGGCCACGGTGTCTTCGTTGCGCACGCAAGCAATCAAGCGACTGGCCACTTCTATCAAGAGCAAATCACCTACTGCATGGCCACGGGTATCGTTGAGCATTTTGAAATTATCCAGATCAATAAACAGAATCGCCGCATAAAGGTGATGCCTGACGCTGGAAGTAAGCGCATGCTCCAGCCTGTCTTGCAGCAGGCGTCGGTTGGGCAATTTGGTCAAAGGGTCATAAAACGCTAGATTGTGAATATTCACCTCGGTTTTTTTCTGCTCGGTAATATCGCGTAAAAATCCCGTAAAAACCGGTTTTCCCTCTTGGGTGAATTTTGACAGCGCCAGCTCGATAGGAAACTCTTCACCACTGGCGCGTATAGCGGATAGTTCAATGCGCTTGCCCATCATGGTAGGAGTGCCGGATTTGCGAAACCTCGCCAGACCTTCGCGGTGTTTTGCCCGATAGCTTGGCGGAATAATGACATCCGAGATGTCTTGGCCTAATACGGAGGTGCGGGTTTGACCGAAGGTTCTTTCTGCCGCCGGATTGAACTCAATGATTCGGCCGTCAGCATCAATGGTAATAATGCAATCCAGGGCAGCATCTATCACGGCGCGGGTTTTGGCTTCGCTGTTGCGTATTTCACGTGTCATCTCCAACGCCTTGGCATTGGCGGTACGTTCCAACTCGGCGTGCGCTTGCCTGAGTTGCTCCAGGTCATTGGCATGTTGGCGGGCAGTGCGTTGATCTAGCAGAGCGGCGATGTTGCCGCTGCCAAACCAGAACAGGGAGATGAGTCCTACCAGAAAAACCAGAATGTTCTTATCCAGGGTTGTGCCGCTGGCCAAGCAGATGCTATCAGGCGCGATGTCCATCCCAAGCATGGCAGTGTAATGCATGCCGGAAATCGCCAGGCCCATGACGATGCTGCCAAGCGCAAATCGCCTTGTCGATACCAGTTTTAACTGCTCGCCTTGATACATCATCAACAAAGCGCCCCAGGAGGCAATAATGGCGATAGCAATGGATAAGAATAATATGCCAATATTGTATTTGATAGCAGGGCTCAGCTTTAAGGCCGACATCCCGGTGTAATGCATGGCGGTAATCCCCAAGCCCATGACGATTCCGGACAAGAAGATTTTTCTGGTGGAGATAAAGTTATCCCGCAATACATAAAACCCTAAAAAGCTTGCAGCTATTGCAGGCAACGCGGAAAAGAGCGTGAGTTTAAGGTCGTAATTGAGTTCAGTCGGCAAGTGAAATGCAATCATGCCGATAAAGTGCATAGACCAGATGGCCAGGCCTAATGTGGTTGCACCAACGGTCATCCATATAAGGGCGGATTTCCCATCGCTTTCGCGCATACGTTGTGCATGGGTAAGTGCAGTGAACGAGCCGATAATGGCTACAGTTACTGATAGTATTATCAGTGAAGTATTCCAGGAGATAGGCATTTGTTGTTATTCATCTCTAAGCGGATGATAGGTGATGCTATCTTAAAGTAATGTCATGAGCTAGAGAAGCAGTTTTTGCCTAGTGCTGGTAAATTGCACCCAGAATGCGTTGTCCCTTTGCGCCTGTTACAACAGGCAGGTTGGTAGGTATGTGTGCCAGTGTTTGCTTAGCCAGCCAGGCAAAACACATCGCTTCCACCCAGTCTGCGCTGATACCCAGGGCGTCCGTTTTTTCAACCGAGATTTTGTCGCCAAACAGCGTTTTTAAATCTTGTACCAATAGGCTGTTATGCGCTCCGCCGCCACATAAATAGATTTCGTCCAAGTCATCGCATGTTGTTTTGATGGCATGAAAGATGGAGTGCGCTGTCAGCGCAACCAATGTGCGAGCGACATCTTGCGAGCGCAAGTGCGGGTACAGCAGGTGTTGTTTCAGCCAGTTTTCGTTGAACAGATCGCGGCCGGTGCTTTTGGGAGGTGGCAGTGCAAAATAAGGCTCGGCCAGCATGTCAAACAACAAGCTATCCAGAACAACACCCGTTGCTGCCCAAGCGCCGTCCGCATCGTAAGGTTTGCCGAGGCGTAGCGCGGTCCAGAAATCAATCAGCATGTTACCGGGGCCGGAATCAAAACCGAGGATGTCACCGTTCTTGGCTAGATATGTGATATTGGCGATGCCGCCGATATTGACGACCATGCGATTCTTTTGTGGATTGGCAAACATGGCCTGATGGAAGGCGGGCACCAAGGGCGCACCTTGCCCGCCCGCGGCGATGTCGCGGCTACGAAAATCGCCCACAACCGTTATGCCGGTTAACTCTGCCAGCAAAGCATTGTTGCCGATTTGCAGGGTAAATCCCAGCTCCGGCCGATGCCGGATGGTTTGGCCATGATTGCCAATCGCCGCAATTTGATTGACATGCAAGTCGCTCTTCTTGAGTAGTTCATTTACACTTTCTGCGTATAACTCCGAGAGCCGATTGGCAATCTGGGCGGTGATTTGCAGCTCATTCTCTGTGGGGTGCTGCAATGCGAGAAGGCTTGCCCGTAAATCTGCCGGGTAAGGCAAAAAGTGTGTGCCTAGCAATCTACTACGTTGTTCTTCGATTTCGACCAAGGCAGCGTCAACGCCATCCAGGCTGGTGCCAGACATGATGCCGATAAACAAATTGGACATATTATTCTTTGCTGGCCATTTGGCGTTGGTTGAGCATACTCAGCTGCGCCAGGTACTGGCGGCTGGCTTTTTCAAACGCTGGCTTGAGTTTGGCGTCAATCGGAATATTCACTGGCAGAGAAACTGTCATGGGGTCTTTCCGAGTCCCGTTCTGCAGGAATTCGTAATGCAGATGCGGGCCGGTAGCTAAGCCAGTCATGCCTACATAGCCGATGATATCGCCTTGAGCCACTTTCTCTCCCCTTCGCAAACCGCTTTCATACTTGGATAAGTGTCCGTAAACCGTGTTGATGCCATTATCGTGTTTGAGCACGATGACGTTACCATAACCGCCTTTGCGGCCGATAAAATCTACCACGCCATCGCCGGAGGCCTTGACACGGGTGCCTTGAGGCGCTGCGAAGTCCGTGCCCTGATGTGCGCGCATGCGGTGCAAAATAGGATGAAAGCGCCCCTTGCTGAAGTTGGAAGAGACCCGTGTGAACTCAACAGGGGAGCGTAGAAAAGATTTATGCAGACTTCTGCCATCGGGTGTGTAATAGGCATATTTGCCTTCAGCTTCTCCAAAACGGATAGCCGTATATTTTTTGCCGTCATTGACAAACTCCACTGCCAGCACATTGCCAACTTTCATCAGCTCGCCTGCATTATAAAAAGCCTCATAAACCACATTCAGGATGTCACCTCCGCGAAGATCCTCTACGAAATCGATATCGGCAGAAAAAATCTCCGCTATCTGTAATGCAATTGCATCCGGAATCCCCGCTTCATCGGTGGCACCAAACAGGCTGTCCACGATTTTGGCGGCACTGAGCATTTCATGTTTTTGCAACAGGAGTTTCTCTGTGGAGACTTGATACCCTTTGGGGGTCAAATCGGCCACCAGAATATTCTCTTTATCCACCTCATATTCCAGATGCAGCAGCTTGCCATCCAGATTTGTTTTAATCTCGATGCTATGGCCAGGAATCAGGGCAGTATTGATGGCACGGGCCTCGGGGCTGAGCATCAAGAACTTGATGGCATCCTCATCGCGTACCGTCATGCGCTTGAACAGGTTGGCTAATGTGTCGTCACTGCGCACCTGGTCCATCTGCCAGAACTCTTCGTCCAGGCTTACAGGCCTTACAGGCAACGGGAGGGTGACATCCTGCACAATGGTTTTGACTTTGACCTTGACAGGCGTATTGCCGGGCGACGTGCCAAATGCGGTGAAAATGGCAAACAAAGGCAGCAAAGCGACAAAAGCCCAGCGCATTTTCAATTTGCGTAGGGCCATCCACAAGTTTTGCGATAAAATACGCAGCTTATCTGTTTGCATGAGCTAAATACAGCAATTGCCAAGGTAAAAAAACATACTATCAGAATTCAATAACGATAAAAAACAAGTATTCATAAAGTGTGACTTATATCAATCATCGGAACGAGCAGTGAACACGCAGACACAACAAGCCCTGGCAATCATTAAACGCGGTGCGGACGAACTTTTGATCGAATCCGAGCTGATAGAGAAACTCGAACAAAGCACCAAAACTGGTAAGCCATTACGCATCAAAGCGGGGTTCGACCCTACCGCACCGGATTTGCATCTGGGTCACACCGTGCTCATCAACAAGCTCCGTCAATTTCAAGACCTCGGCCATCACGTTTTGTTCCTTATCGGTGATTTTACTGGCATGATTGGTGACCCAACGGGTAAAAGTGCCACCCGCCCGCCATTGACTGAGGAGCAGGTGCAGGAGAACGCAAAATCCTATGCCACACAGGTGTTCAAGATTCTGGATAAAGACAAAACCGAGATCGTATTCAACTCCAAATGGCTCACCGAGTTAGGCGCGGCAGGCATGCTCAAACTGGCTGCAAGCCACACCGTGGCGCGTATGCTGGAGCGTGATGATTTTACCAAGCGTTTTAAGGGCAATCAACCCATCGCGATCCATGAGTTTCTGTATCCTTTATTGCAAGGCTATGACTCTGTCGCGTTGAAATCCGATGTCGAGCTCGGCGGTACCGACCAGAAATTCAATCTGCTGATGGGGCGCGAGCTGCAAAAGCAGCATGGGCAACCACAACAATGTGTGCTGATGATGCCGCTGCTGGAAGGCCTGGATGGCATCAACAAAATGTCCAAGTCGCTCAATAACTATATTGGTATCAACGAGCCGCCCGAGATCATCTTTGCCAAGCTCATGTCCGTGTCAGATGAGTTGATGTGGCGCTATATCGAGCTGCTGTCATTCGAGAGCCTCGAAACCATCGCCGGCTGGAAAGCGCAGGTGGCGGCGGGCGAGAATCCGCGCAATATCAAAGTGCGCTTCGCCCAAGAAATCGTCGCGCGTTTCCACAGCCAGGCCGATGCCGAAAAAGCGCTGCAGGATTTTCAAACGCGTGCCAAAGGCGGCATTCCGGACGAAGTACCAGAAGTCGAAGTCAACATTGAGGGCGACAGCATCGGCATCGCCCAGCTGCTCAAAATGGCGGGTTTGGTGGAAAGCACATCCGAGGCTTATCGTGCGATTGACCAGGGCGGTATCAAGCTGGATGGCGAAAAAGTCAGCGAACGTAATTTTATGCTCGCCAAAGGCTTAAGTTTCGTCGCACAAGTCGGCAAGCGCAAGTTTGCCAGAATCACTATTCAATAATATAGACACTTTCACATACGCGCGCATTCATTGCAAAAGCCTTTGCCCTGCAGGGCAGGTGCAATGAGGCTGCCAGGCCGGTAACATTCGCAATGAATAAAAAACTGTATCAAAATTGTAATTTTTTACTAAAACTGCTTGACCCAAAAATTAACCTCTGTAGAATGCGCGCCTCTTGCTAGAAACGTTGTAAATCTCGCAAGTCCCGAACGCGGTTTTACCAGCACAAGATTTAAATAAAAACTTTTTATATTTAAGTCTTGACCAGCCTGAAAAGCTCTGTATAATGCGCGCTTCGCCCAAAAACGGGCACTGTTCTTTAACAACTTAAAACGACTGATAGGTGTGGGTATTTGTGGTTAAGGTGATGGACATCTTTATGATGTTCACTCAGAAATTTAAACATAGATGCTTACACTTAAAATTTAGACAAGACTGTG